>Ga0182021_10000023_pt1 | contig 129999 bp, 104 predicted proteins | sample 612E3MmetaG_FD_120493 | JGI IMG/M metagenome (GOLD analysis project Ga0182021, IMG submission 120493) | Permafrost microbial communities from Stordalen Mire, Sweden - 612E3M metaG (Illumina Assembly) | ecosystem: Environmental > Terrestrial > Soil > Wetlands > Permafrost | place: Sweden... | reverse complement strand
TCGGGGAGCATGGGGGCCGTGGTGGCGGCGGGAGTGGCGGCGGGCGCGGTGGCGGAGGAGGGCGTGGCGGCGGGCGCGGCGGCGGCGGGAGTGGTGGCGGCGGCGATGCTGTCATCCATGACGGGGATCGCAGAAGTGGGGCGCTCGGAGGGGTCGCTTCCGGAGGGGGCGTTCGCTGAGGGGGCGCGCTCGGCGGCTCGGTGCATCTCCTGGACCTCTAGTCGTGGTTGTGATCGATCGTTCGTTCATCTGTTGCTCTGGGGCGGGGGAGTGGCTTCGGCGACCGTTCGCCGGCCGTTCATCGCGTGCCGGGGACGTTGGCGGCGGGGCGTTCTCGGCGTTGGCGTTCTCGGCGTGGCGGCCGCGTTCGTGGTGGTCGCGTTCGTGGCTGTGGCGGCCGTTGTCGCCAGCGGCGGTCCCGCGACCCTCGATGGCCGTTCTCCGGCGGCCGGTGCTTCGTGGCCGTGCTTCGTGGCCGTGCTCCGGCGGCCGGTGCTTCGGGCGACTCGTCGGCGACGAATGCCGGCTTCTGGCACCCAGACGATAGCTGCGAGTGCTCGGCCGATCTTCCTCCAGTCGGGCCGTTCGGATCGCCGTTTCTGACCTTCCTTGATCGGCCCGTGCGGCGCGTTCGGGCGCCGTTTGCGGACCCGGCCAACTAGCGGAATCTACGCCTGTCGTTCCGGCTTAGTCAATAGGCAAACCACAACATCTTGTGGTACGTAACCCTTGGCGACCACCACATCTAGACATTCGGCGAGTTCGGTGGAAATCCGCCTCCTGGGCGTGGACGGCCTGAGGATTGGCTGTGGACACGCTGTGGATGACCTGCCCCGGGTTCGGGTTCCCGGCCTTCATGTCCGCCGCTTCCGCGCGGCCCCTAACACCGGAACATGCGCCGATTGCGAACGTGCGTTCCATTATAGCTGTTAGACTGTCGAGGGGGAAGAGCGACGACGCTCGCCGGCCGGCCACGTGGGGGCGTCGCTGTTCTGCGCCTGGGTTCCGTTTGGCCGTCGTCGCCCCCCGTCTGGGTTCCGTTCGGCCGTCGTCGCCCCCGTCCCCGGGTTCCGTATGGCCGTCGTCGACCTCGTGCCGAGGCTCGCGTAAGCCGGAGTAGAGCCGCCCATTCGATCATGGCGGCGATGGATCGGGTCCGCGTCGGCAACACGTTCCGGGCGATCCGCGTCGAGCTCCGGCTTCGCCAGGCCGACGTGGGCGGCCGCGCCGGGGTTTCGCAGCAGACGGTCTCCAAGATCGAACGCGGGCGGTTCGGTGGGCTATCGATCGACGCCTACTGCCGGATCGCCGACGTTCTCGATGCCGACGTTCAGCTGGCGCCGCGCTGGCGAGGCCCGAAGCTAGACCGACTCCTCGATCGCCGGCACGCCTTCCTGCAGAACCGAGTCGCGGAGACGCTGGTCCGGCTTGGCTGGGAGGTTTGCACCGAGCAATCGTTCAACCATTTCGGGGACCGGGGCTCGGTGGACGTCTTGGGCTGGCGACCCGACCTCGGAGCGCTGCTGATCCTGGAGATCAAGTCCGAGATCACCAGTCTTGAGGAGACGCTGCGCCGGATCGACGTGAAGGCGCGCGTCTACCCAAAGACCGCTCGGGCGGAGCGTGGCTGGGTGCCTCGGATGGTCGGTGTCGCCGTCGTCCTGCCCGACGCTACCGCGCATCGCGACCTCCTGAGGCGTCACTCGGCGCTGGTCTCCGCATCTCTGCCGGCCGGGACGGTGGCCGTGCGCCGTTGGGTCGGCCAACCTGCCGGCGATCTGCGCGGTGTGTGGTTTCTGCGCAATACCAGTGGAGGGAGTGCTATGCGTGGAGCGGAGCCGAGCCATCGCGTCCGAGCAGCTCCCGAGAGGCGCCGAACGGAAGTTGCGGGCCCGAATCATCCCGGCGCGAGCGTGGAACGGTAGATTCTGGCCGGCGGGCCGCCGGTTGGAGGCGGCCCAGGTGCCGTGCTGAGCGGGCGCGGGGAGGCTGGAGCGACTTAGTACTCCGTCCACTGGTGTTGCGCAGTTTTGGCGTGGCGACGGGGGAGCGGGGTCGACGGCCGGTCCTGCAGTTACCGGCCCGAAGCGGGCTTGCGGCGGCCGTTGCCGCGCTTGCGGGTGGCGCCGCGACCGGGAGACCAGCGGGGGCGGTCGTCCGCGGTGGCGTCGTCGGGAGCGGGGCCGGGTCCAGCGCCGTGTCCAGCGCCCGGTCCGGTGCCGCGTCCGATGCCCGGTCCAGCGCCGTGTCCAGCGCCAGGTCCGGTGCCAGGGCCGGCGCCACGTCCGATGCCAGGGCCGGCGCCCGGTGCGGCGCTGCGTCCCGCGCCGCGTCCAGCGCCCTGTCCCGCGCCCTTGCGGGGTGGATTGGGCCGGCCGATGCTGGGTGGCGACCCGCTTGGCGGCTGACTCGGTCCGCTCGGTTGCTGCGTGCCGGGCCAGCTCGACTCGCGCGGTGGCTCGTTCGGTTTGTTCGGTCGCTGCGCCCTCGGTCGCCCGATCGAAGGAGCCGAAAGGCGCTGCCGATCCAACCGGTCGATGAGCCAGCCGTTGCGAGTCGTTCGGCCACCGGATCGCCGGACGATGCCCGTCAGTTCGATGTCATCGGTTATCACCAGGATCCCAGGCGAGCTGGCGGCGAACTCGTATTCGACCAGGCGAGCGATCACCTCGTCCGCGGTGAACCGCCCCGCGTATCGAATTTCCACGCCGGAAGCCACGTGGCGCGAGGCGAGGCCGTGCTCGGGTGAGCCGTCCAGGACGACGATGACCGAAACGCCCGGCGGAACGATGGCTCGGAGGCGCCCGATCAGGGCCGCTGCCGGCAATGGCGTCGTGGACCGGCGGAGCGCGTGGAGGACGTTCGTGCCGTCGACCACCAGGCGCTCGACGCCTTCCAGAACGCGGCGATCGTCAGGCACGGGGCCTCCGTTCCGGCGAGCCGGATGTGGATGGGCCGAATCGGGGCGGCGCGGGGCCGCCCGGCGCGGGCCGCCCGAACTCCGGCCCGGGGCCGCGCCACTCCGGCCCGGGGCCGCGCCACTCCGGCCCGGGGCCGCGCCACTCCGGCGCGGGGCCGCCCGGCGCGGACCGGCGCCAACCTCGCCGCTCCGGTAGCATCCTGGTCATGCTTCTTCTCGTCGACCTCGATGGTGTCGTCTATCGCGGCGCCCAGCCCGTGCCCGGTGTAGCCGCCCTGCTCGTCGCCCGTGCGGAAGCCGGCGACGAGGTCGTCTATGTGACGAACAACTCGATGTGGGACCGCGCCGACTACGTTACCCGCCTTTCGGGGATGGGTGCGCCGGTGGATCCCGATCGCATCATCTCGTCCGCGCGGGCCACGGCGCTTTACCTGCGCGACCTGCAGCCGCCGGTCCGGCGCGTGCTGGTGGTCGGCGGGGCCGGCCTGGTCAACGAGCTGGTCGACGCAGGCATCGAAGTCGTCCTCTCGGGCGATGCGGCCGAACGCTGGTCGGCCAACGGGCGAGATGCCGCAGCGGCGGTCGGGCACGTGGACGCCGTGGTCGTCGGCCTCGACCTCGAATTCACCTATGCGCGGCTGGCCTGCGCCGCCGAGGCAGTTCGGGCGGGGGCCAGGTTCGTCGCGACCAACCGCGACCCGATCTACCCGCACGAAAAGGGCCTGATGCCCGGGGCAGGGTCGATCGTGGCGGCCATCGAAGCGGCCAGCGGCGTGACGCCGGTCTCGATCGGCAAGCCGGGGCCGCTCCTCCTCGAGATCGCGGCTCATGCCGTGGGCAAGGAGGCGTCCGACGCGGTGATGATCGGCGATAGCCTGGTCACGGACGTTCCCGCGGCCGTAGCCGTGGGGGCTCGATCCGTGCTGATGCTGACCGGGATCAGCACGCGTAAGCAGGTCGAGGCGCTCGCTGCCTCCGATCGACCGACGGAGATCGCAGCCGACGCGGCCGAGCTTGCGGTCGCGCTCGACCGGCTGGCCGGAGGCGGCTAGCGGGTGCGGCTAGGGGTGCGGGCTGTTTCGGCGGCGGGGGCGGCCCGGCGGGCGGCGCAGGGCGGGCGGCGAGTCTAGGCGGCGTCGGCCCGTGGCCACGCGGTGATGGCCCGGTCGCGGAGCAGGCTCGTCATCTGGTCGCTCGGGAGCGGCCGCGAGAAGAGGTAGCCCTGCCCGGTGTCGCACTGGAGAGCCCGCAGCCGGTCGGCCTGCTCGGACCGCTCCACACCCTCGGCGACCGTCTCCAGCTTGAGTGTCTTCGCGATCCGGATCATGGCGTCCACCAGCGCGCCGGCCGTGGGCTCGGTCGCGACTCCATCCACGAATGACTTGTCGATCTTGAGGATGTCCACGGGGAAGCGGCGCAGGCGAGCCAGCGACGAATAGCCGGTCCCGAAGTCGTCGATCGCCAGCCTTACCCCGAGCGACCTCAGCTGGAAGAGGCGGCTGAGGGTCGCCGCCGCGTCGGTCATCAGGACGCTCTCCGTGATCTCGAGTATCAGCCGACTGGGCAGTAGACCGGAGTCGTCAAGAGCGTCGGCGACGTCACGAATGAGGTTGGTATGGCGCAGCTGTCGACCCGAGAGGTTGACGCTGAGCGCGATCGGGTCGTCGGCGGGGAAGTCGTTCTGCCAGACCTTGACCTGACGGCACGCTTCGCGGAGGACCCATTTCCCGAGCGGGACGATGAGACCGATCTCCTCGGCGAGCGGGATGAACTCCACCGGTCCCACGATGCCTCGGCGCGGGTGCTGCCACCGAACCAGCGCCTCCACGCCGGTCAGGCGGCCGGTCGTGAGGTCGATCGTGGGCTGGTAGTAGACCAGGAACTGCGACTCCTCGAGCGCCGTCTTGAGCTCCGCCTCGAACTCGATCCGCTGGACCGCGTCGACATGCATCTCCGGGTTGAACATCGCGTATCCGCCCTCGTAGATGCGGGCGTGACGCACGGCCACGGCGCCGTTTCCCAGCAGGTCTTCGGCCGTCTCCTCACCGCCGGTGGAGATGGCGATGCCGATGTGGGGCTGCAGCTCCACCTGGGTCCCGGGCAGCGGAATGGGCTGGCGCAGCGTGCTCATGATCCGTTCGATTGCCTGCGTGGCATCGGTCGGAGTGGTGAGGCGCTCCAGCAGGATTCCGAATTCGTTCCCGCCGAGACGGGCGACCGTGTCGTGGCCCCGGACGCATCCAACGAGCCTGTCCGCCACCGCCTTCAGGGTCGCGTCGCCGGCGCCGTAGCCCAGGCTCTCGTTCACGCGCTTCATGCCTTCCACGTCGCAATAGAGAACCGCGACGATACCTTTGGCTCGTGGAGCGGAGGCGAGGGCGTGGTCGATCATGGTCGAGAAGAGGGCGCGATTGGGCAGTCCGGTGAGCGCGTCGTGGAAGGCCTGGTGGCGTAGCTCGGCCTCCAGACCATCGTGTTCCGTCACGTCGCGGGTGTTGAGGACGATGCCGCTGACGGCCGGAACGTCCAGAAGGTTCGTGGCCTGAGTCTGGGTATGCCGCCACGACCCATCGGCGTGCTGCAGGCGGCACTCGATGACCCGCCTCGAGCCGGCCTCCGCGGCCACCTGTTTGAGGTCGAGCGCAACTCTCTTCCTGTCGTCGGGGTGAACGATGCCGGCCAGGTTGACGCCGATCAGATCATCGGGCTCGCGGCCGAGGATCTGGCGCGCCGACGGCGAGAGGTAGGTGAGCACGCGCTCCGACGAGACGATGCCGACCATGTCGGTCGAGCTCCGGACCATGGCCTCGAACCGCTCGGCGCCCTCGCGCTTTGCGATCGCCGATTGCAGGTCCATGCGTGAGATGGCCAGGGAGACCTGTGTCGCAAGGGCGTGAATCGCCTGCGGCAGATCCGTGCCGACGGGGTCCGGAGATTCCACCAACAGGACGCCCCGGGCCGTGCCGTCCACGTTGATACGCGTGACGAGGATCTCTCCCACAAGGAAGGCAGGCGTGCCGGCAGCCTCGGCCGCGGCCGTGCGATCGGCAGCCTCGCCCGGGGACGTGCGATCGGCCGGGGCCGTGTGGCCGGCAGGCTCGCCCGCGGCCGTGTGGCCGGCCGGGGCCGGTGCGCTCGGCGTCCCGAACAGGTGTTGATCCGCCAATTCGTGACCGGCGGCGACCAGGCGTCCGACATCGATGATGGCCGCTTGCATCTCGGCGGCCCGCTGGCCGGCCGATCCCATCACCCGGAGCCAACCAGGGGGCGCGTCCGAGCCCTCGATCATGGCCAGGCTCACCCGCACGGACGGCAGGTCCACGCACAGTGCCTGGGCTCCCTCGATCGCGGAGGCGACGATGGCCGGAAGATCGCCGGCGGAGACCAGATCGAGCCCGACGGCAGCCAGGATCTGCGCGCGGCCGGCCGTCTCCTCGTAGCGTGCCGTAGAGCTCGCCATCCCGTGCATCAGGCAGGCGACGAGGAAGAAGGAGGCAGCCACGGCCACCGCCATCGCCAGCGTGGCTGGATCGCCGTACCCCTCGGCGATGACCACGGTCGAAAGGAGACCCGTTCTGAGCAGGACCCGCGGCATCGACCCAAAGGACGAGCCGAGCAAGACGGTCGCGGCAAGCAGGGTCACGACCGCGGCGAACCCGCGATCGGAAACGGCCATGGTCAGGAAACAGATGCCGGCAACGATCACGCCGTCGGTCAGGAGGTCGTATCGGCGGCGCCGGTAGGCCCGCACCCACACGAAGGCAAGGGCGGGCGGTGAAGCGACGCCCGCGACGTACAGGATGAAGGGCTGCGGGCTGGACGCTACCACGGCGACCAGGACACCGGCGGCATTGACGAGGGCGAACGCCACAAGCAGCTGCTGAACTCGACCCATCATGTCGTGAGGTCGAACTCGGGCGCGAAAGCCTGGGGCGATCTCCGCCAACTTGAACCTTGCCAAGAGGGACCAGTGCCTCCGGAGAGTCGGAATTGCCGTAAACGGGTACCGGACAGCCAGGACTCCATCCCTGTCTAGTAGCGGCTTCGGCTGAGGTCGTCCGGTTGTGAAAGGGTGGAGCTACGTCATATGCGCGATCTTCACCTGGGCCTCTCGTCTCCGCTCCGCCCGCTCCGGCGCGGTCCTCCTGCCCGGTCCGGCGCGGTCCTCCTGCCCGGTCCGGCGCGGTGCTCCTGCGACCCTCCTCCGGCGCGGCGCGCTCCGGCCCGCTCCGGCGCGGTTCGGCCTGGGTTCCACCCGTGTAACATCGCCGAAACCATGACCAAGTCGAATCGGCCGAACCAATCCACACGATCCGGCCTCCGCCCGGTCGACCGGCGGGACCTGGGCGGCCTCGAGCCGGTCCCTGGCGACCCCGACATATCCGACGAGGACTCGGAGCACCAGGAGGAAGAGTTCCCTCCGGGTCCGGGCGATCTGATCAGGGGCAGGATCGGGCGTCAGCTCGTTCCGCTGGGCTGGCTCGCTCTTGCCGCCGGCCTGGCCTTTGGTTCGGCAGGATTGGTTGCGGCCGCACAACCCACACCGGCCAGCGGTCATCGGCAGGAGCTGACATGGGCCGCCGATCAGGAGCTGTCGGCGAAGCTGGACACCGCGGTCCAGGAGATGGTCCTCCTCAACGGCGACATCGACCTCCTCGGTCAGATGTCCCGCAAGACGCTCTCCAGCCTCGTTCAGATCGACCAGGCCGCCCTGGCGGAGGGCTGGGACAGCGGCACAAAGGCCGTGGATTCCATCTACGCTCGGGCGGGGGATCTGGACACCAGCCTGACTTGCGATCCCTGGGATGCGGCCCGCGAAGTCGAGCTGAGCAAGACCTACAGCCCCGGTCCGATCGATCGCTATCACCGTATCTGCCTGGCTCTTACCTCGGTCGGCCCGCTTCGCGACGACTGGGCGGCGCTGGTAGCGGGCAGCCGGACCGCTATACAGCTGGCCATGGACATCAACAGTCACGATGAGATCGGCATCAGCGCGCTGCAAATGGCGACACAAGGCCGCTATTCCGATGCTCTTGCGGAGCTCACGCGCGCCTCGGCCGCGATCGCGGAGGCGACGGCGATATCGGCCGATCTGGCGAAGGTCACCGACGTTTCGACACTTCAGGACTGGCTGGCTCGGACGACGAGCTGGGACAGCGCAGCTGAGGTCCTGTGGCAGGCGGTGATCGATTCGAAGGGCGTCATCTCGCCCCAGGTCACGGCCGCGATCAAGAACGAGAAGGATGCCAGGGCGCTCCTGCCGGACGACAACGCCGTTCTGCAGGTGGTCATGGACGAGCTGGCCAGCAACCTCATTCCGCAGAGCATCTCGATCGAGACGTCCAGGGGTGCGTTCTCGGCCGCGATCAGCGATCTGGTGGGTGGCACGGTCTTCAGCCAGTAGGCGGTCCTGTCCGAGCGGTAAACGGCCGAGTCGATAGACTTGTGCAATCGTCACGTGCCGGCGCCACGGTGCCGACTCCATGGGTCCGCGGCGCCCCAATGAGCCGTACACAGGCCGGAGGGTCCTGGTCATGCAGTTGCGCGTAGTCGACGATCAGCCCTGGGATGTGCAGGCGGACGTGATGGCCGTCCCGTTTGTCGGCGAGCCAGCGTTCGAGGGTTCGCTGGCCGAACTCGACAGGCGCTCCGGCGGGGAGCTGTCGACCCTCGCCGCGTTCGGGGAGGTCAAGGCCGAGAGGTACGGCGTCGTCGTGACGGCCCCGGGCGAGCTGAAGGCCGGACGGTTGCTGGCCGTGGCTGCGGGAGACCCGGAGACGATCACCCGGCAGGTGGTCCTGCGGATCGGGTCGACGATCGAGCGGCGTCTGGCCGGCAGCTCGGTCAAGCGGCTGGCCATCTATCTGGGCGATCTGGGGTCGCAAATCTCCGGCGGCGTCGAGGTTGTCGCGGAGTTGCTGGCTCGTGGCGTCGTCGAGGGCAGCTTCGAGCCGGCCACGATCTACCGAGACGGCGTGAAATCGGCTCCGCCCGAGCTTGACGAACTGATCCTGGTCGCGCCCGGCGCGGAGATTGCCGCACTGAAGCGGGCCGCGGAGCGCGGCGTCGTCATCGGCGAGGGTGCCAACCTGTCGCGCCGCCTGGGCAATCGCGCGGCCAATGACGTCACGCCCGAAGTCCTGGCCGGCGAGGCCCGTGCCATCGCCGAGCGTCACGGCCTCTCGATCGACGTCATCGGGCCGGAGAAGGCAGCCGAGCTGGGCATGGGCATGTTCCTGGCCGTGGGCCGCGGGAGCGACAACCCGCCCCGGCTGATCGTGCTGCGGTCCGGCGAGCAGGGGGCGAAGGACTCCGCCGGCCGGCGGCTGGCTCTCGTGGGCAAGGGCGTCTGTTTCGATTCGGGCGGCATCAGCATCAAGCCGGCCGACCGGATGGAAGAGATGAAGATGGATAAATCCGGTGCCTGCACGGTCATCGCCGCCATCGCGACCGTGGCCCGGCTGGCGCCCGGGACGCCTCTCATGGCGCTGGCTCCGGCAGTGGAGAACATGCCCGGGCCTCACTCAGCTCGCCCGGGAGACGTGGTCAAGGCCATGAACGGCAAGACCGTGGACATCATCAACACGGATGCTGAGGGCCGGCTCATCCTGGGCGACGCGATGTGCTACGCGGAAAAGCTGGGGGCGACGCATCTGGTCGACGTCGCGACCCTGACCGGAGCCGTGGCTCGGGCGCTCGGCGACCAGATGACCGGTGCCTTCGGCCAGCCTCAGGAGTGGTACGACGCCGTGGCCGCGGCCGGCGAGCGCGCGGGGGAGCGGTATTGGCAGCTGCCGATGATCGAGGAGTACCGCAAGGATCTGGACAGCTGGTATGCGGACTTCACGAACACCGGATCGGCCGAGGGCGGCCTGGTGAAGAGCGCTCTCTTCCTGCGCGAGTTCGCGACGGTCCCGTGGGTCCACCTCGACATCGCCGGCACCGGGTACTTCCGCAAGAAGACGCCCTACGCCCCGGCCGGCGCCACGGGCGTGGCTCACGCGACTCTCGTCGAACTGGCTCTCGCCGGCGCCACAAAGGCGTAGGGGCGGCAGGCGTGGCGGGGCTCGGGTCGTTGTGGCCGGGTGGGCCGGACGCGCTGGTCCTTCTGTTCGGCCCGATCGGGCTCGCCTGGGGCGTTGCCGCCGACCGAATCGCCGCCCGGTGGCCAGCCCATGAGGACGGCACCGTGCGTGGCTTCGATTGGCGAACGGTAGTCGTCGCCGTATTTGGGATGGTGGTGCTGACCGCCATGCCGGTGCGTTTCGGCGATGCCGGTGAGCGGCTCCTCTTCGGCGTTTACTTCGCGGCCCTTGTGCTACTGCTGGCCACGGACCTCGATCAGAAGCTCCTGCCGGATGCGGTGACGCTGCCTCTGATCATCCTCGGCGGGGTCGCCCTGGTGTGGGGCGGAAACACGCTCGTCTCACGCTCGCCGGCCTGGACGGCGGTGGCCGTAGCGGTCGTCGTGCCGGCTCTGCTCTACGCCTCGTCCCTGCCTTTCGGCGAGGGGGCGCTTGGGGGCGGCGATGTCAAGTTCGTGGTCAGCGTCGGTCTCATGACCGGACTGGTGAGGACCGTCCTGTCGCTCTTCGCCGGAGCGGTGCTGGGCGGCGTCGTCATCTTCGCTCTGCTGATCGCGCGGCGGATAACGCTCAAGAGCTTCGTTCCGTTTGGGCCGTTCCTGATCGCGGGAGCCGCCTGGGCCGCGCTACTGCCGGCTTCGAGCTAGTTTCGGCCGAACGCGGCTGGCGCGTCGACGCGGGCCCGGGAGCGTCAGGATCGGGAGTGGGTCAGGCCGCGAGGGAGGCCCGACGAGTCCCGCAACTGGGGCAGTAATAGGTCGTGACGTTGCCCGAGGTCTTCTCAAAGGCCAGGAGATCGGACATTAGCTCCTGCAGTCCGTCCTTCCGAATCCTGGCGGCCGGGTAGCCGCAGTCGCACCACGCGACCTCCTCACTCGCGCGCCGGTTGAACTGGCGGTGTTCGGCCAGGAACGCTTCGAGGCTGGCGCGCTTGGTCTCGGCATCGCCTTCGCCCTCCAGCAGGTCGAGGGCCTGCTGGACGAGATCCAGGCGAGCGCAGGGTGCGGGTCGAGTCTGCCCGAGAGCGGCAAGGGTCCCGGCGGCGGCGATGCGATCGCGCCATTTCGGGGAAGTGTGCAGGACGACATCCAGGGCTTCCACCGCGGGCGCGCCGATCTCGAGGCACTTGTCCCAGCGCCGCTGTGCCGCCCAGAAATGGGCGGCCATGGCGTCGTTCTCCGGCGGTTCCCACTGGAGCTGGACCAGGGCCGCGACGATGTCCGCCCTCTCGAGGGGATCGACGTTATCGAAGGAGGCAACCAGCAGCGGAATGGCCACCGGCCCGCACTCACCGCAACGACGCCACTCGCGCAGCGCAGCCCAGTACTTCGCCCCCGTCTCATCGGTCGGCGGCTTCCAGCCCATCTCTTGCAGGCCACGCGCCGCCGCCCGTCGTATCGCCGGATCGTCGTCGTTCAGGCTGCCGGCCAGAGCGCCGGCCACCTCCGGCGAATTCAATCGGGCCAGCCTCCGAACCGCGATCTCGCGCACGTCGGCATTGTTATTGGCCAGCGCTTCCTGAAGCTTCCCGATCGCTCTTGCGTCGCAGAGGGCGTCGAGGGCCTGTGCGGCGGCTCGTTCGACGAGCTGGCTCGACCGTCCGGTCGACTTCACGCGGGCCTGCTCCCGAGCCACCACGACGATGAGCGGCAAGACTGCCTCCACGTCGCCGATCGCCTGAAGGGCCTTGACGGACGCCACGCGCACGCCCTCATCGGAGTCCATCAAGGCCTTGATGAGCGACTGCACCGCGCCCGCCGCATGGACCCGGCCCAATTCGTTGGCCGTAGCTCGCCGCGTCTCCGCTTCTGGATCCGTCATCAGGCGCCGGTAGACGGCCGTGGCGGCGGCCAGCTGGATCGCAGGATCGCGATCATCCATTGCGGCGACCAGCGGATCCACCACGCGGAAGCCGCCTCGGGCCGCCAGTGCGTCGACGGCGGCTCGGCGTACGCCCGAGTCCTGGTCCTTGAGCAGGGCAACCAGGGGTTCCACGGCGAGTGGATCCCTCAGGGGAGCCAGCGCCTCGGCGGCGGCCATGCGAATCGACGCGTCTTTGTGGGCCAGTGCCTTGATCAAGCCCTGGGCATCTCTCTTGGCCTCCAACTGAGCGATGTTGGGGGGACCGAAGAGCGGCATTGTTAGGGCCTCTTTCTCACTTCGGGCGGCCTGACGGCGGCTGCGTCGGAGAACGAAAACTGCGGTGCGTTGGCCGGCGGCGAACGCGACCGGATGTGCGTACAGATCAGAGGCTAGCACCCTTCGGTGCTGCATTGCGAGTGTCTCCGCGCCCATGTTGATGGCCTGTGCCCAGGTCCGCACCTCAGTCGACCGTACCGCACAGGAGTGGGACTTTCGGGTGCGTAGCCCACTCAACCGGCCGAGACCGATCCTCATTGCGCCGCCGATGTATGATCCAAACAGCCGGAGTCGTCCAGAGGCAGTGTCCTTCCGAAGGACGGCGTCAAACCGGCGGGCGTAGCCGCACAACGCGCTATGGGCGCGTCCAACGGAGTTTGCTCGCACGATGACCGCCTCGACCGACCGCCGCGTCACTCGCCGCCGCCCGCACGGCTGGCGGACGTTGCGGTTGCTGCTCGCCATCGCGCTTCTGGCTCCCACTCTCGCATCGCAAACGCCCGTGCCCGCCGTCCGGGCCGATGGGCTCTCAGACGCCATCGCCGAGCAACAGCGCCTTGCCAAGCTCATCGCCGACCAGAAAGCTCAGCTGGCGAAACTGACTTCCAAGCAGACGAGTCTGGCCAACCAGATCGCCACCACGAAGCAGAACCTGACGGGCGTCCGTACCTCGATCGACGAGATCCAGGCCGAGATCGACGACCTCGGCGGCCAGCTTGCCGACGTGACGGCCAGGTACAGCACCCTTGTCGTCCAGCAGAACGGGCTCAGGCTCCAGCTGACCGAACTGACCGCGGAGGAGGCGGCCAAGCAACTCCAGCTCGACCAGCGACAGGCGATCCTGGCGAGCCGGCTGGTCGCCGCCTATGAAACCGACCAGACGCCCATATTGCAGCAGCTGCTCACTGCGCATTCGATGACCGACGCGCTATCGGACGTCTCCTACTACTCGAACCTGGCCGACGCCGACAAGGCCCTGGCTGATCAGATCAGGCAAGACGCCCTGGTCGTGGCGCAGCTCCGCGAGAACGTCTCGACCTCGGCCGCCGAAACCGACCTGCTGACGGCGCAGGTTGGGCAGCAGAAGAAGCAGCTGGACGACCAGCAAGTCCAGCTCTCGAGCGCCCAGACGGAGCTGGCCGACCTGAAGAAACAACTCGAAACCCAGCTCGCGGAGCAACAGACCGCCGAGGCGCAGCTGGCCAAGAACAAGACCGACCTCGCGGCCGCGATCAAGTCAAACGGTCAGTCGCTGGACCAGCTGGGAAGCCGGATCGACCAGATCATTCGCGACCAGGGCGGCTCGGGCAAGATCCCGTCCCAGTACAGCGGCACGTTCAAATGGCCGATGGGCGGCGTCGTGACGCAGGACTTCGGCTGTACCGGAGTCCTCTCGGAGCCGCGCGTCGGGAGCTGCGCCCACTTCCACCAGGGGATCGATATCGCCGCGCCCTGTCTGACGCCGGTCTATTCGGCGGCCGCGGGAGTGGTGGTCTTCGCCGGCTACAACCCCTACGACGCTCCGCCTCGGGCCTGGCTGGTGATCGTCGCCCACTCGACCAGCGTCGTGACCTGGTACGCGCACATGACTGGCAGGGCACCGGCCGGGATCTTCGTGGGCGCGCAGGTCGCCGCCGGCCAGCTGGTCGGCACGGAGAACACCACGGGCCACTCGTCCGGTTGCCATCTCCATTGGGCCGTTCGCGTGAACGGTGTCTTCACGAATCCCCGCCTCTTCCTGTAGAGGAGTCGTGTGCTCGAACCGGTGGGGAGGCCGCGGTCCCTGTCCGCCTGCCGCGTCCGGCGTGCGCGCGGACAGGCGCCACGCTCGGATCCGGCGGCGGGATGCTAGCATCGCCCTAGCTCCGAGAAGGCACGGACAGGACCGAGAGGACGCCTCATGAAGCGAACTCTGGCGGTGATACTCGCCGGCGGCGAGGGCGAGAGACTATCGATCCTCTCTTCGATGCGCGCCAAGCCGGCCGTTCCGTTCGGTGGCAAGTACCGGATCATAGATTTCACGCTCTCCAACTGCGTGAACTCGGACATCGACAACGTCGTAGTCCTGACCCAGTACAACCCCCGCTCCCTGAACGACCACATCGGCATGGGCCGGCCGTGGGATCTGGACCGCAACTACGGCGGGGTCCGGATGCTCCAGCCGTACATCTCCCGCGGCCGCGTGGCGGAGTGGTATCGCGGCACCGCGGACGCGGTCCTCCAGAATCTCAACGTCATTGCGCAGGCCCCCGGCGACGCCATCCTGGTCCTGGCCGGCGACCACATCTACAAGATGGACTACCAGCCGTTCGTGGCCGCCCACCGTCGCCATCGGGCCGACGTCACGATCGCGGTCCGACGGGTCCCGCTCGCGGACGCCACGCGGATGGGGATCCTGGCCCTGGACGACAACGATCGCATCGTCGAGTGGCACGAGAAGCCGCGTCAGCCCAAGAGCGACCTGGCGAGCATGGGCGTCTACGTCTTCTCGAAGCGCGCCCTCACCCAGTGGCTCTCGGATTCGCGGCCGGACTTTGGCCATGACGTGATCCCGGCCATGATCGACGGCGGGGCGCGCGTCTACGCCTATCGCTTCGACGGCTACTGGCAGGATGTGGGGACCGTCCAGAGCTACTGGGAGGCCAACCTGGCGCTTCTCTCCGATGCGCCCGAGCTTGATCTCTACGACCGCGAGTGGATCATCCACACTCGATCTGAGGAGCGGGGACCGGCCAAGATCGGAGCCACGGCTCAGGTCCACCGCAGCCTGATCAGCCACGGCTGCGTCATCGACGGCTCGGTCGTGAACTCCGTGCTCTCGCCGGGCGTCGTAGTGGATGTGGGAGCTGTCGTTCGCGACTCGATCGTCCTGTTCGACTCGATTATCAGGACGGGCGCAGTGGTAGACCGGGCCATCCTGGACAAGGAAGTGGCCGTCGGTCCGGGCGCGATTGTCGGCGAGGGGACCGACTTCGACGTGGTGAACCGCCGCGAGCCCGGCCGGCTCAACACGGGAATCACGGTCGTCGGCAAGCGCGCGGTCATTCCACGGGGTGTGCGGATCGGCCGCAACGTCCTCATCGGCGAGGGGGTGCGGGCCGCCGACTTCGTCTCGCGCGTGGTCCGTAGCGGGTCCACCGTGGAGCGCCCTCACGAGCGCACGCAGCGAACTTCCGCGAAGGCTAAAGCTGGCGCGCCCTCCGACATACGGGACGCCGCGAGCGAGTCTGGCGATCGGGCTGCCGAGGTCGCGAGAGGCGGTCGATCGAGCGCCGTCGGCAGGCGCGCAGCCGGGGAGGCTAGCGACGCGGACCGATGACCACGTCGGACAGACTGCGACGCACGACGGCCCGAGGGCTCATGCGCTCCGTTCGGCCCGTCTGATCGGTCCGGCGGCCATGCTCAGGGGTAGGGGGGGTTCCGGCGTAAGGGTCCTGGCTGCCGCCGCGATCTTGTTTGCCGGCGCCTCGACGCTCCAGGCCGCTGCCCCCGGCCGAGTGGCGGCCGCCCAGACCGACCTGAGCTTCATCTCCAGCACGACGTGGACGGCCGACCCGGCAGGGGCCCGAATCCACGTCGAGGTTTCACTGACGGCGACCTCGCACACCGTCGACACCGGCGACCGGCGCTACTTCTACGACGAGATTCAGCTCGTCCTGCCGCCCTCCGCAAGTGCCGCCGCGGCGACGTCCGTGACCGGCGGGGCCCTGCCGGTGACGGTGCAGAGCTCATCGAGCTCGGGCGTGATCGTGGTGGTGGGGCTGGGGCAGCGGCTGTACTCGGGCCAGAGCGGATCCGTGGACCTTCAGTTCGACATTGTCGACCTCGGTGGTTCGCCGGATCGAGACCTGCGTGTCAGCCGCAACCTGTTCTCGTTCCCCGTCTGGGCCTTCGGCAGTCCGGGCGCGCCCGGCAGCTCGGTGACGGTCGTCTTTCCGTCGGGCTTCACCGTTCAGGAGGAATATGGTGGGCTCACGCGGTCGGTCTTCGGCTCGAGCGGGGTCGTCTTTTCCTCGGGTACGTTGGATGACTCAGCGGACCTCAGCGCCTGGTTCACGGCGGTCCAGCCCGTGCCGGAGAGCGACTTCCGGTCGCGATCGGTGTCGATCGGGCCGCTGCGCGTCGCTCTGAGGTACTGGGCAGACGATCCGGGCTGGGCGGATCGCGTGGAGCTGGTCCTGCGCGCGGGCTACCCGATACTGAGCGATCTCATCGGCCTCGGCGATCCGATCACTACGACGCTAACGGTCAATGAGGCATCCACGCAGGAGATCGGAGGCTTCAGCGGCTCCTACGACCAGGCCAGCGACAACGCCCAGGTCTCATACCTCGCGGACCCGTTCGTCGTCCTGCACGAAGCCGCTCACATGTGGTTCAACGGATCCCTGGCCAGCGACCTCTGGATCCAGGAGGCGTTTGCCTCCTACTACGCCGATCAGGCTGTACGCCAGCTCTTCCCGGTCGACCACGCCCCGGTCCTGACCGCCCGCATGTCGCTGGACGCAGTTCCCTTGAACGATTGGGTGACGCCCGGTCAGCCAAGCTCCGTGACCGATGCGTACCTGTACGGCGCGACGCTGGAGGTGGCCAAGCAGATCGCCGCGACGGCAGGCGGCCAGGATGGCTTGCGCAAGGTGTGGTCGGCGGCGCGTTCCCGCTCGGCGGCCTACCAGCCGACTCACGGCGCCACAGGCGAGCTCGCGCTGAACGGTGCGATCGGCTGGCAAGAGTTGCTCGACCTGCTCGAGCAGAAGACGGGCCAGCGATATGAGTCCATCTGGAGCAAATGGATCGTCGACCCCGGGCAGGCGCCTCTGCTTCAGCGCCGCACCGTGGCCCTGAACGCCTATGCCGACGCCCAGAACGCGGCGGGCGAGTGGAACCTACCGCCCGAGATACGCCGAGCAATGGACGCCTGGCAATTCGACTCCGCCCTGACGCTCATGGCTCAGGCCAGGACCATCCTGGTCCAGCGCGATGAGATCGCCTCGCTGGCTCCGGTCGAAGGGACCACTCCACCGACGACACTCAAGGCGTCGTTCGAAACCTCGGGCGTCGCGGTTGCCTCCGCCGAGGCCACGGATGAGCTGGCGGCGCTGGACGCCCTTGCCGCGGCCCGACGGGCTGAGTCTGAGAACACGGGCGGTGCGCGGGCCCTGGGTCTGCTCGGGGCGGATCCGGAGGCCGATCTGGCCGCGGCCCAGAAGGCCTTCGCGAGCGGCGACATGGCCCGCGCAACGACTCTCGCGGCCAGTGCCAAATCGGCCTGGGATCGTGCCAGCGGCACCGGCCAGGCGCGCATCTTCGGTGCAGTCGCCATCCTCGCCGGCCTGCTCCTGCTGTTGGTCGTCTTCGCCTGGACATGGGGCAATCGGCGGCCGCGTGTCTCGACCGTGGCGGCTGTTGCCCAGCCGTCCGATCCCGGCCCGCCCGCCGAAGTCTCGGGATCGGCGCCGGCGGGTGAGCCCACTGGTCCGGGCGATGGCGATGATCCCGACGAGTCCGCCTACGATCTGCTCCAGCGCGGCCACCATCTGATGACGAACCGCCACAACGCTCAGGCCGCCGTGGTTCTGGAGCGGGCGGCGCGCGTCGAGCCCGGCAAGGGCTCGATCCTCGAAGCTCTTGGCAGGGCCTACTTCAACAGCGGCCAGCATGCCCGGGCTGTGGAGGCCTTCGAGGCGCTGTTGGATATTGACCCTTCGGCTCACTACGGTCACTTCGCCCTGGGTCTCAGCCTCGCCAGGCTGGGACGGACTCAGGAGGCTCGGACGCACCTGAGACTGGCCGCCGCTCTCGACCCCGAGAGCGAAACGTACCGCAAGGCTCTCGAGAAGCTGGAATCGGCGAGCGTCTGAAGCGTCGGGCGTCGGGCGTCGGGCGTCGGGCGTCGGGCGCGCGAACTCCGGCTACCGGCCCTCGGCTTCGAACCGGCGGGCGAGCCACAGGATCCCCGCGGTCGACTTGGCGTCCTCGATGATTCCGTTCTCCACCGCCGCAACGGCCTCGCGCCAGGGGACGCGAGAGAGGCGCAGGTTCTCGTCCTCGTCCGGGTCCAGACGGTCGTCGCCGGCCGGGCGCAAGTCCGTGGCCAGGTAGAGCGTCAGATACTCGGTCGAGAAGCCCGGGGCGCTCCAGAATCCCCCGATCCGTTCCATCGACCCGGCGCGGTAGCCCGTCTCTTCCTCGAGTTCGCGGTGAGCGGCGGCGAGCGGGTCTTCCAGCACGCCGTCGTGCGTGTCGAGCGTCCCCGCAGGCAGCTCCAGCAGGGCGCCGCCGACCGCCAGGCGGTATTGAGTAACGAGGAGCAACCGACCGTCGGCGTCCAGCGGTGCCACGACTACGGCGCCGGGGTGCACCACGATGTCGCGCTCGGACCGGCCGCCGTTGGACATGATGGCGAGGTCGCGCTCCACGCTGAGGTACCGGCCCGTGTGCACCGTTCGACGCTCGGCAACGCGCTGACCCAGAGCGACATCCGCGTCGCGTAGCTCGTCCAGGAGCGCATCGAGGGCTGGGTTGCCGGTAGGCGCGCGATTGGGACGGTGATTGGCCGGGGAATCGGGCATGGCCGAACTATACGGGAGGCAGCGGCCCGGCTCCTCGGTTGCCGGTTTGCGTGTCCGATCGGCCGGCTGGGCCGCCGGCTCCCCGGTCGGCTGGGCTTGGCGCCCGCCGGCCGCAGACAGACCGACGCCCCGGCCACGTGGCCGGGGCGTCGGATCCCTGGACCGAATAGCTCAGACGACCGGCCCGAAGGGGAGTGCGAAGTTGGTGTCCGGGTCGAAGAGCTGAAGCCGATCGAGCGGAACCTTGAACTCGAGCATGTCACCGGGGCGAACCCGATAGGCCGAGTCCACGATGGCCACGATGTCGCGGCCGGAGCCGGACGCGTGGATCAGTTCCTCGTTGCCGAGGTACTCCACGACTTCGGCCTTGGCGTTGACGACGGCCGCGGCGCCGGTCACGGGGGCGATCTCGAGGTGCTCCGGGCGGAAGCCGACGATCAGCTGCCGACCCGCGGTGCCCATCGCCTCGCGGAACTGCGGCGGCGTGGGAATGGTGATGTTGGCGCCGACGAGCTGGGCGCCGTCGCCGGTTCCCTGGACTTCGACGCTGGCGAAGTTCATCGCCGGGCTGCCGATGAAGCCGGCAACGAAGCGGTTGATCGGCCGGTCGTAGAGTTCCTGCGGCGTCCCGACCTGCTGGAGGCGGCCCTCGTTCATGACCGCGATGCGAGTGCCCATGGTCATGGCCTCGATCTGGTCGTGAGTCACGTACACGAACGTGGTGTTGAGGCGCTGGTACAGGCGCAGGATGTTCGCTCGGGTCTCGACGCGCAGTTTGGCGTCGAGGTTGGAGAGCGGCTCGTCCATGAGGAAGACCGCCGGCTCGCGCACGATGGCGCGTCCGAGAGCGACGCGCTGGCGCTGGCCGCCGGACAGCTCGCGCGGCTTCCGGTCCAGGTAGCGGCTGAGGTCGAGGATCGCCGCCGCTTCCTTGACCCTGGCCTCGATCTGCGCCTTTGGTACGTGGCGTAGCTTGAGGCCGAAGGCGAGGTTGTCACGGATGGACATGTGCGGATAGAGGGCGTAGCTCTGGAAGACCATGGCGATGTCGCGATCCTTCGGCGCGACGTCGTTGATGATCCTCTCGCCGATCTTCAGCGTCCCGCTCGTGATCTCCTCGAGACCGGCGACCATGCGCAGGCTGGTGGTCTTGCCGCAACCGGACGGTCCGACGAGGACCATGAACTCCGCGTCCCGGATGTCCAGGTTGAGGTCGTCGACGGCCACCACGTCGCCGAACCGCTTGCTGACGTTCTCGAACGTTACGGTTGCCATTGGGCAAGACTCCCTGATTCTGCGGTTGGTGTGGCGGCATGGTAGCAGGCCATTCCGCGCCGGCAAACACCGTCGAACCCGCCTGCTACTAAACGTTTAGCCGCCCATGGCGTGGCGGCCCGGAGGGGTCGCCGATGCCGGATGGCCCGTTGGGGGGTACATTCAGAGCCAATGCAAACGGACGGCCCTCACGGGAGCGAAGCGATGAGCGGAACGGAGCCGGATAGCTCGGGCGGCTCGGTGGCGGCAGTTGACGGTTGGACGACCGGAGCCGGCGCTCCCGCCTCGCCCCCAACGGGCGGTCGGCGGCCAGTCGCACGGCTCATCCTGGCCGCTGCGCTGCTGTCCGCCCTGCTTTCGGCAGCCGGAACGTATGTCTTTGCCACGCTCGCTCTGGAGCCCGCGGATGCGGGAACCGCCAGCGGCCAGCCGGCGGGTGCCCAGCCGATCAGCCTCACGGAATCCGATGCGATCGTTCGTGTGGCGGCTGCCGTGATGCCGTCCGTGGTCACCATCACCGCGAGCAGCGTCTCTACGTTGAGTCCGTACGCGGTCCCTGAGACGGGCGTCGGCTCGGGGTTCATCGTCCGCGCCGACGGGTTGATTCTCACGAACGACCACGTCGTCGCAGGAGATCCGTCGCTTGAGGTGACCTTCGACGACACCAGCCGGCTGGCGGCCATCGTTGTCGCGACCGACCCCACGCACGACCTGGCCCTGGTGAAGGTCGAGGCCGGCGGTCTGGCTCCGGTAACGCTCGCCGACTCGAGCTCGGTCCGGGTGGGCGAGCTGGCCATCGCCATCGGCAGCCCGCTCGGGACATTCACGGACTCGGTTGCGCAGGGGATCGTCTCCGGAGTCAACCGCACCATAACCGTGGGCGATCGTACGACTCGCAACACGGCGAACCTGACCGGGCTCATCCAGACAGACGCGGCCGTCAATCCGGGGAACAGCGGCGGCCCCTTGCTTGACGTCGGTGGCTCGGTCATCGGGATCATCACGGCCAGCGCCAGCAACTCGGAGGGAGTTGGCTTCGCGATACCGATCAACCAGGCCAAGCAGTTGATCGCCCAGGCCGCCAGGTAGCGGCGGACCGCCAGCGAACGGGGAGCCCTCTCTGGCCGGCCCCGCAGCCGGTACCCGCAGCCACCCGTCGGGCCGGTGCCCCGCAGCCGGCGGTTCCTGGGGCCGGCGGCCTTCAGGATAGCTTCAGGCGTTTGGGCCATACCTCTCCACGCGTCCTTCCTGGTCCTGACCTCCCCACCGGTGGAGGCATCCGGCGAGGTACGAGAGGAATGGCTCTATGAAGCTCAGATTGGCGTCAATCGGGCTGATCCTGGTGGGTGTTGCGGCCGTGGCACTGGCTGTCGTGGGCCCCAGCTTCGCCGTATCGCCCAGTTCCAAGTACATCACCTCGACGGTGTCCACCGGAACCGTCAGCGTCACGGCCGTGGCTACGGGCACCGTTGCCGCCAGCACCGTCTACGGGCTCAAGTTCGGGGTGAACCCGGACATCGTCAGCTCGGCCAGCACCACCTCCGGCACCGGCGGAACGACGAGCGGCACGAACTCGAACACAAGCGCCGCTCTCGTCTGGCCGGTCAAGACCGTGTCGGCGACAGTCGGGCAGAAGGTCACCCAAGGCCAGGAGCTCGCAACCGCCGAGTCCGCGAGCGCTCAGCTCCAGCTGGAGTCGGCTCAGGCGACCCTCGCGGCGGCCCAGAGCCAGCTGGCCAGTGATCAGGCCGGCCCCGATGCGGTCACGATCGCCCAGGCCAAGAACTCGCTCAGCCAGTCCTGGAACAGCTACACGCAGGCAGTCGCGAATCGCGACAACACCAACCAGCAGGGTTCCTTGACCATGAGCCAGGCTCAGGCGTCGGTCACCTCCGCCCAGAACCAGCTCGATGCAGACACGGCGGCGAGCGCGCCCCAAGCGACACTCGACAAGGACGCCGCCACGCTCCAGCAGGCGCAGGCGAGCCTGGCCTCGAGCCAGCTTAAGGTCAACCAGTCGAACCAGCAGGCGGCGCAGCAGGTCACCAACGCCTCCCTGAGCTACCAGGCCGCCAAGCTCCAGTACCAGACGAAGACCGCACCCACCTCGAGCACGACCGTCCAGGCCGACCAGGCCAAGGTTGCCTCGGCCCAGGCCACCGTGGATGCCGACCAGGCCGCCGTTACCGGGGCCTCCATCGTGGCGCCGGCCGACGGGTTGATCATCGCGGTCAACATCCTGCCCGGAGTCAACGCTCCGTCCACATACGCCGTCGAAGAGTCGATCGGGCCGATGGTTGCCACGGCCAGCTTCACGGAGTCCGAGATCACTTCTCTCAAGGTGGGCCAGTCGGCCACGGTCTCGGTGACCGCGGCCGGTGCCTCAGTCCCGGCAACGCTGACGCAGATCGTGCCGGCCGCCTCCGCCTCGACGGGCGGCAGCACGAGCAGCGTCGTCACGTACGCGGTCACGGCGACTCTCACAAGCCCGCCGGCGACGGTCCTGGCCGGAATGACCGCCACGGTCACGGTTACGACCGCGTCGGTCGACAACGCCCTGCGAGTTCCGGCGACCGCCCTCAAGGGATCCGCGACCGCGGGCTACACGGTCCAGGTCGTCGCCGGTGACGGCAGCGTCTCCACCAAGGACGTCCAGGTCGGTCTCGTGACGACTACCCTCGCGCAAGTAACCAGCGGCCTCAGCAACGGCGACTCCGTGGTCGTCGGCTCCTCAACCAGCCGGACCGGAACCACGACCAGCAACAGTGGCGTCAACGTCAGCTCCCTCACGGGCGGCGGCTTCGGCGGCGGCGGCTTCGTCGCGCCCGGGCGATGAGCGGCGTCGCAGGCGAGCCGATCATCAGGCTCGAGAACGTGAGCCGCGTCTACGACACCGGCAAGGTCCAGGTCCCCGCGTTGCTCGACGTGGACATGGAGGTCGCCGACGGCGAGTTCCTGGCCATCGTGGGGCCGTCCGGGTCGGGCAAGTCGACGATGATGAACATCCTCGGCTGCCTGGATCGACCGACGTCCGGCCGGTACGTACTCGACAGCAACCCGGTCGACGAGCTGGATGACGACGGCCTGGCCTACCTCCGCAGCCGCTCGATCGGCTTCGTGTTCCAGAGCTACAACCTGCTTCCTCGAACGAGCGCCCTTGAGAACGTGGCGGCGCCACTCTTGTACCAGGGGGTCGGCCGCAAGGAGCGGCTGCGACGAGCCCAAGCTGCCCTGGAGCGGCTCGGCCTGGCAGACCGCATCGGTCACGTGCCCTCCGAGCTCTCGGGCGGGCAGCAGCAGCGGGTCGGGATCGCCAGGGCGCTGGTGACCGAGCCGGCACTCCTCCTGGCCGACGAGCCCACCGGCAACCTCGACAGCCACTCCGGCGCCGAGGTTCTCGAGCTGTTCAAGGATCTCCACTCTCTCGGGCGAACCATCGTCCTGATCACGCACGACCTCGACGTGGCCCAAGCCGCCGACCGTGCCGTGCACCTGAGGGACGGACGGCTACAGGACGCGGTGCTCACATGAAGATCACCGACCTGATCGGCCTGGCCTTCTCCAGGCTCGGAACAGGGAAGATGCGTGCGGCCCTGACCATGCTCGGCGTCGTCATCGGCGTGGCATCGGTCGTGGCCCTGGTGAGCGTCGCCCAGGGAGCCACGAAGGGAATCAGCGACCGGCTCCAATCCCTCGGCACCAACCTCCTGACGGTGAGCCCGGGCTTCACAACCACCGGCGCAACCCGTGGAGGCTTCGGAACCGCGACCACGCTCACGGTCGACGACGCCAGCGCGCTGTCCCAGCTGGACGGTGTGCAGGCAATCGCGCCGGAGCTCACGACCAACAAGCTCGTGATCGCCGGGACGCAGAACGAAACCGCCCGAGTCGTCGGAACCACACCGGGCTACGTGTCGGTCTTCGCCTACGACATGTGGGTGGGCTCGTTCCTGAACCAGGCATCGGTCGACAACAAACTGCGGGTCGCGGTGATCGGCGCAACCACCGCGGACAACCTCAGCCTTACGGACGCGTCGGTGGGATCGACCATCTTCATCGGCGGCCTGCCGTTCAATCTGATCGGGATTCTGCAGCCGAAGGGCGGTACGTCGAGCACGGATGACCAGGTACTGATACCGCTGTCAACAGCCCACCAGCTGTTTGTCGGCAGCAACAGTGTCTCCGCGATCGGCGTAAGCGCGGCGAATCAAGACGTGATATCGACCGTCTCCGCCGAGATCACCGCGACGCTCGAACAGCGCCACGGCATCACGACCGGCGTCGACGACTTCTCCATCGCGACTCAGGCCCAGCTACTGGGCACGGTCAGCGGGGTCAGCGACACGCTCACCTTGCTGCTGGCGGGGATCGCCTCGATCTCGCTCCTGGTGGGCGGGATCGGGATCATGAACATCATGCTGGTCTCCGTCCGTGAGCGGACGCGCGAGATCGGCATTCGCAAGGCCATCGGAGCACGCGGCAGGGACATCCTTTCGCAGTTCCTGGTCGAGGCCCTGGCCCTATCTCTAGCCGGGGGCCTGATCGGCGTCGGGCTGGGCGTGATCGCCTCCTACGGCATCGGCGTGTACGCCGGTTGGGGCTTCGTCTTCAACCCGGTGACGGTGGTGGTCGCAGTCCTGTTCAGTCTCATTGTCGGGGTCGTCTTCGGCGTCTGGCCGGCCAGCCAGGCCGCCCGCCTCGATCCCGTGGTAGCACTTCGATACGAGTAGGCAATGGAACGCGAAAGGGAGGAACACGTGACAACAACGGTTAGGCCGGCCAAGCAGGATCGCACGACGCTGGTACTGCTCCTGGTCGCTGCCCTCGTAGCGGTGGGCGGGATCGGCTTCGCCCTCGGCCACCTGACGGCCCCGGCGGCATCGGCGGCCGCCAACGCGACCCGTGGGCCCGGAGGCTTCGCGGGCGGCCGCGGCTTCCCCTCCCTGGCTCCGGGTCAGACTTTCGATACGAGCCAGTTCGGGGCCGGCGCCGGCGCGCGCGCTGGTCTCGGCGGCGTGGCCGGCGGCGTAACCGGAACGGTCCAGTCGGTCAGCGGCTCCGCGATTACGATTCAGGAAGCGAGCGGCACCAGCGTCACGATCGACATCTCCGGCACCACTACCTATCACAATGAGACGTCGGCTCAATCGAGCGACGTGAAGGTCGGCAGCGGCGTCGTGGTCCAGATCGACACCAGCGCTCTCGCCAGCGAGGCACCAAATCCTAGCGCCAGTGGCGGCCTCGGCGGCCGGACGTTGACGGCCAAAGACGTCCTGATCACAACACCCTAGGAGTCCGAACGGTGCACTTGCTCGTTGTCGAGGACGATGCCCGACTGAGTCGGCTGCTCAAGCGGCTGCTCAGCCAGGATCGCCATGTCGTGGAGACGGCTCTGACGGCGGAGGAAGGGCTGGAAGTAGCCACCTCCAACCTCGAGCTGGACGCGATAGTCCTGGATGTCGGGCTGCCCGATCGGTCGGGCTTCGATGTGGCTCGAACGCTGCGCAAGAAAGGCTCGCAGGTTCCCATCCTGATGCTCACGGCGCGAGACTCCGTGAGCGACAGGGTGGAGGGGCTCGACGCAGGCGCGGACGACTACCTGGTCAAGCCTTTCGCCTATGAGGAGCTGCTGGCCCGTCTTCGGGCTCTCGGCCGGAGACCGCCCACTCGGAAGTCGCCGGTACTGAAGGCAGGCCCGATCGAGCTCGACGAGACGACCCGACGGGTGGCCGTCTCCGGCAAGCCGGTCGACCTGAGCCAGCGCGAGTTCTCGATACTCGAATGCCTGCTGCGCAGGCCCGGCCAGGTCCTGTCCCGCGACCAGCTGCTCGACTATGCCTGGCCGTACGGCGTGGCCCTGACGCCGAACACTGTGGAGGCCTACATCCACCTCCTCCGCGAGAAGCTCGGCGCCGACGGCGCCCTGCACGTCGAGACCGTTCGCGGCGTGGGCTATCGGCTCCGTGAAGGCTGAGCGGTGAGGATTCCAGGGCGACTGCGACTGCGACTGCGACTGCGGCTTCGGCCGGACCGGCCCAAGGTCGGCACGGGCGGGCCAGCGGATGCCGTAGTCACGGACGGAGGCCGCTCCGAGGACGACGCCCGGATTCTCCGCCGCACGCGCCTGCGGCTGATGGCCGTCAGCGGCGTGGTCACGCTCTTCATCCTGGTGGTGCTCGGTGTGGCCGCGTACGGCGTCGTCGCTCGGTCGATCGATGATGCGGAACGCACGGTTCTTCAGCATTACATGGATCGTCACCTGATCAACCAGCCCACAACCGGCGGTCCGGAGCCGGCCGAGCTCGGCGGTGAGGGCGCCAACCTGTTCGAGATCTATGTCACCCCTGACGGCAGTGTCCTTCCGCCCAGGGGCCAAAGCATCCCCGCCGGGTTGCCCGACGCGGCGAGCTTGGCTGCTGCCCGGCACAATGCGCCGAACACGCCGGATCAGCGCAACATCACCGGGCCGGACGGCACTCAGTACACGATCGTCTCGGCCCAGGCGCTCGGGCCAGGCAACTCTGGGGTCTGGCTGATCCAGTTCGTCCAGAACCGGACCGCCGATGCTCGTCTGCTCACGACCCTGCTCTGGGTGCTCCTCGTGGGCGGCGCGGCTGCGTTGCTCGCTGCTCTTGCCGCGGGCTATCTCTATGCCGGCCGGGCTCTGGTGCCGATTCGAGCCTCGATCGACCGCCGCCAGGCCGCCCTGCAGCGCCAGCGCGAGTTCGCGGCCAACGCCAGCCACGAGCTGCGGACGCCACTTACCGTCATCGGGGCGAGCGTCGAGGACCTCAAGCGCAACCGCAACAGCAAGGTCCAGGATGTCGGCGACGCCCTCGCCGACATCGATGCCGAGGTCCGGACCATGACCGCCCTGGTGGAGGACATGCTTCTCCTGGCTCGGACGGACTCCGGCGTCGTCGAGATCGATTGCGTCCCGGTGGACCTGGGCGACATAGCCGCCGACGCGACCTCGATGCTGACGACGCTCGGGCAGGAACGAAACGTCAAGGTGGTGCTGAATCCGCTGCCGGCACCGTTGAAGGGAGACCCGCTGCGTCTGCGCCAGCTCGTGACGATCCTGGTCGACAACGCCATCCGCCACAGCCCGGCCGGCGCCACGGTCGAGGTCATGGTGGGTTCGGAGCCGGGCGGCGCGGCGCTCCAGGTCGACGACCACGGATCCGGCATCAAGCCCGAGGATCTGCCGCGCCTCTTCGACAGGTTCTGGCGAGCGGACAACGCCCCTGCCGGCGGTACCGGGCTCGGCCTGGCCATCGCTCGCTGGATCGCGGAGCAGCATGGCGGAACGATCGGTGCCGCAAACCGGCCCGAAGGCGGAGCTAGCTTCTGGGTTCGCCTGCCGGCCGCGGGGCTTGCCGCTGCATCGGCGCAGTCGGCCGGAGCCGGGCCCTGGCTTGGGACACCGGATTCCGGGGCCGGACCCGACGCCTCATCGGCCCAATCTTGGGCCAGGCCCGATGCCTCGGGGCCGGAGTCCGGTGCTGTGCCGGATAGCTCGGCGCCGGCAGCCGAACCGCCCACGTGGACTCCGGGCGAAGCGGGTGGCCCGCCCTCCTAGGCGAGCAGCAGCTTCGCCTCGGCCAGGATCCCGACGGCGATGATCGCCAGCCGCAGGGCCGGGGCGGGTAATCGACGTCCGACTCGCGCCCCTACCTGGCCGCCAACGATCGAGCCGGCGGCGATGAGCAGGGCGACGTCCCAGTGCACCGGGGCCACCAGGATGAAGAGGATCGCGGCGACGCCGTTGATCAGGCCCGCCAGCACGTTCTTGAGGCCGTTGAGACGCTGGAGGTCGTCTGGTACGAAGATCGTCAACAGGGCGATCATGATGATCCCCATCCCCGCCCCGAAGTAGCCGCCGTAGATCGCCGTAGCGAAGAACATGAGCCCGAGCTGCCAGGATCGATGCGACTCTGCGTGACGGTGCTCCGCCAGGGTCTCCGACAGGCGCGGCCCAATCGCCACCAGGACCAGCGCGACTCCGATCAGCACCGGCACCACCGCCTCGAACGCGCCCGGGAAGGCGAGGAGGAGGACTCCGCCCGTCAGTCCGCCGGCACCGGAGACGATGCCCAGCCGGACCGCCCGATCTCCCTGGCCCGCGAGCTCACGACGGTAGCCGATCGCGCCGCTGATCGAGCCGGGCACCAGGCCGACCGTGTTCGAGACGTTGGCGTGCAGCGGCGAGAAGCCGAAGGCGAGCAGGGTAGGGAAGGTGATGAGCGATCCCGAGCCCACGATCGTGTTGATCGTTCCGGCGGCCAGACCGGCGGCAAGAATGGCGGCGGCTTCGAGCGGACTCATCCGGCGGCCTGCGATGCAGGGACGGCCGGGCTTGCGCTTCTCACCCCCGGATCGTAGCCGACGGCTCGGCTTGCGGCGTCTGAGTCGCGCGCCGGACTCCTGTCGGGCGCGCCAGAATATGGTGCCGAGCGCCGAGTGCCCGGGTCGCGCGCCGGACGCCCAGTGCCGCGCGCCGCGTTGGTCGCCCTCGCTCGCCTGACCTGCTGGTCATCGATCCTTCAGCCGGGTAGTCTGGACGGAGCGCTTCCGTCGGGGGAAGTGGGAATCTGGGAGGACACTCGGATGCGCACGCGACACCTGTCGATTCGCTTGCTGGGGTTGCTGCTCGCGGCGGGCCTGCTGGCCGGGTGCGGCCCGGCCGCGGCGACCCCGACCCCCTCCGCCACGCCTTCGCCTACCGCCACGGCCTCGCCCACTGCCACCGCTTCGCCCACTGGTGCGCCCACGGCTTCGCCCGGCGACACCTCCGGTGCCGTCATCGGCGACACGGGCGACCCGGAAGATGAGCCGGCCGCCAGCGAGACTCCGGCGGTCGGCTTCAGTCCCGGCCCCACCGGCATTCCCGCGCCGACGCCGCCGGCGTCGATGGCCAGGCTGCCGGGCGAGCCCGATCCGGCCCTGACGCCCGGAGCGCTCAATCCCGCGGTAACCCAGGCAACCATCGCCTCGACCATCTGTGTCTCGGGCTGGACGGACACCATTCGCCCGCCGACCTCGTACACGAACGCCTTGAAGGTGAAGCAGATCGCCGAGTACGGCTACGCGGACAAGGCAGTCGCCTCCTACGAGGAAGATCACCTGATCTCGCTGCAGCTGGGCGGCAACCCGACCGATCCCAGGAACCTCTGGCCGGAGCCCTACACGATCAGCCTGTCGGACGGACGCTCGGTGGGCGCGCGGGTCAAGGATGTGTTCGAGACCAAGCTGAAGAAGCAGGTCTGCGCCGGGACGATGACGCTGGCCCAGGCTCAGGCAGAAATCGGCATCCACTGGGTCCACTTCGACCCCTCGATCTCATAGCGCCGGATCGGGGCCTTTCTCACAGGCAGGCACAGTGCCGGATTCGAACTCAGGGCCCTTCGCGTGGCAAACGGTGGGGTGGCCTACGGGGGTCGAACCCGTAACCTGCGGATCCACAGTCCGCTGCTCTGCCGGTTGAGCTAAGGCCACCGTAGCGGTCCCAACGGGGCGTGGCTTCCTTGCGGGTCGCGCCTCCCGGATGGGGCGACGGGGAGTATAGCGGCTGCGTGCCGGCCCGGGCTAGGAAGGCACCGATGCCGGCCCGCCACGCATCGGCGCCCGAGTAGGCGGTCGGTCGGACCCTGCCAACGGACAACGCTCGGGAGGTACCCGGTGCTTGCGTGCACCCATGCAAGGACCGCAGATCCGCGTGGTACGACGTCATCGTGTCCGAATGACGAGCGAGCGGGTCTCCCAGCCGGCCTCGGTATCTACCGTTGAACGTGCCAAGCCCCAGCTGAGATGGGATCGCCATATCGTGTCGGGTTTCATCGCCTTGTCTGCCTCCGCCGTCCACGCGACCGTGCGGAGGATCTGCATCGTCGGTGTGGCGCTCATGCTCGCCGGAGCGGGGACGGTCGCGACCGCCGGCCCGGCGCTCGCCTGGGACGGCGCGGCCTTCAGCCCCGCTGATGAGGGGCTGCTCTTCTCCCTGACCAACCAGGATCGAGCCTCCGCCGGCCTCAACGCGCTCGTGAACGACCCCTATCTGCACACCAAGGCCGAGTGGCGAGCCCAGGACATGGGCGACCGGGACTACTTCTCCCACGAGATCCCGCCCGCTAACGCCATGGTCTTCGCGTCCATGCAGTCGGACGGTTATTGCTTCTCGGTCGCCGGCGAGAACATCGGCCTGAGCACGTATGGCGACGATGTCGCCACGAACCGAATCGAAGCCGCCTTCATGGGATCCGCCGGCCACCGGGCCAACATCCTGGGGACGTGGGCCCACATGGGAGTCGGGGCGTACAAGGCCGCCGACGGTCGCAAGCTGTACACGGTGCTCTTCTCGGTCCCTTGCGGCGCGGCAGTCGCAACTCCGGCGCCGGTGGCGACACCTCAGCCTCCTGCCCCGACCCCTCCGCCGCCTGCCCCGACGCCCAAGCCAGCGCCTAAGCCGACGCCCAAGCCGATCCCGACGGTTGCTCCGACCCCAACTCCTGCCCCAACCGCGACCGCCACACCGACCCCGACCGACCCGCCAACGCCGAGTCCGTCGGCGTTCGCTCCGGCCACGCCTCTGGCGGTCCCGACCACACCGCTTCCGAGCGACGCGGCCGCGCCGTCGCCGGCGACCGACACCACCTCGAGCCTTCGAGTTCGTGAGAAGCCGGCATCCACGGGACCGCTCGACTCCGTCCTCCACTGGCTCTTCGGCGGGATGCTCGGCTGGTAGAGCCGGTCCCCAGAGGACGGCGCACCTCGACTCCCCGTTCCGCGATTGACTACACTGCGGGGCGTGACTAGCCAACCGCTCGAAGAGGGTCAGGTCTCATCGAGATCGGACGGCACGATCCTCGAGGCCTGCGACCTGACCAAGAGCTATCGCCTGGGCAGCCGCGACGTCGAGGCCTTGCGAGGGGTGTCGCTCAAGGTTCGCCGGGGCGAGTTCGTGGCCCTGATGGGGCCCTCGGGATCCGGCAAGAGCACGCTGCTCCAGCTGCTCGGCGGACTCGACAGACCGACCAGCGGCGAAGTCGTACTCGACGGTCAGGTCATAAGCCGCCTGGGCGACGCGCAGGCGACTCGCCTTCGACGCGAGAAGACGGGCTTCGTCTTCCAGTTCTTCAACCTGATCCCACTTCTCGACGTGTACGAGAACGTGGCCCTGCCCTTTACGATCGCCGGCGTCGATCCGCGGCACGGGGACGCGGCGACCCGGATCCAGGCGGTCCTTGCACAGGTGGATCTTCTCGGCCGCGAGCACAACCGGCCCGACCAGCTCTCGGCCGGCGAGCAGCAGCGAGTGGCTCTGGCCCGAGCATTGGTCTCCCGACCGGCCATCCTGCTCGCCGACGAACCGACGGGCAACCTGGACTACGCTAGCGGCGGCGAGATCCTGGACGAGCTGTGGCGTTCATGCGACGAGCTGGGCCAGACGATCGTCCTGGTCACCCACGACGCAAGAGCTGCCGCGCAGGCCGATCGCGTCCTGGTCGTAGGTGACGGCAAGATCCGGGACGAGATCGAGCTGGGTCGCCGGACCGATCGGCGCGCCGGACCGCTCATCGCTCGCCTTGCCCAACTGGGCTTGTAGCTCGTGAGGCGCCTCTCGTCGCTGGCGTGGCGGAGCCTCAGCGCTCGGTCGGTGCGCAGCTTCCTGACCATCGCCGGCGTGGCCCTGGGCGTGGCCGTACTGTTCGCCTCGCTCACGGCCGGCGCGACGATGGATGCGGCCGTGGATCGCGCCGCAGCGGACGAGATGGGTCGGGCCGTCCTGCGGGTCCAGGCTCTCGAGGAGCGCGGCTTGAGTTCGGTCGCCGTCCGCGCCGCGGAACAGGCCGTTGGTGTCTCGGTTGCCGCGCCGGCCCTGGAGCGCAAGACATATCTGGCCGCGAGCCCGAATCAGACCGCCTCGGCCAGCCTGCCGGCTCCGGTGACCGTGCTCGGTATCGACCCCGGGCGCGAGTTCGCGCTCCATGACATGCCGCTGGCCTCCGGCCGGCTTCTCACCGCTACCGACGGGCAATCCGTGCTGATCAGCGAAACAATGGCGGCCCAGGAACGGCTCGGAGTTGGAGACTCTCTCTCGCTCAACGGCACGGTTGCCGCGGGTCCACAGTCCTTCCAGATCGTGGGCATCGTGCAGGGCGACGCGCCGGTCCCGGACGCCGGTGGCCGCCTGGTCTTCGTCCCGCTCGCGTCGGCCCAGGCCCTCTTCGGGACCACCGGCGTCACTCGAGTTGACCTTGGCGCCCAGGTGGGCATATCCGTGGAGGCTTTGACCGACCAGCTCGAGAAAGCCATCACCAGTGAGCCGTACCTGCTGTCCCGGCAGGCCGACCTGGCCGGCTCGCTCCGGACCGAGATGGCCGACTTCCGGAGTGCCCTGCTGCTGGTTGCCGCCGTCGTCCTCTTCGCCGGCGCCTTCCTGATCTTCAACACACTCTCGATGACGGTTTCGGAGCGGGCTCGAGAGGTCGGCCTGCTGCGTGCCGCCGGGACCACCCGCTCGCAGGTCATGAGCATCATCATGCTGCAGGCCCTGTTCCTGGGTGCCGCGGGCTCGGCGCTGGGAGCCCTGGTCGGAGTGTCTGTGGCCGGGCTGAGCCTGTCCTGGGTGCAATCCACCGGCCCGATCGCTCTAACCGCGCCCGCCGTCTCGGCGGGCTCGATCGCCATCGCCATCGTCGTCGGCCTATTGGTCACCCTGGCCGCCTCGCTTGAACCGGCCTGGCGAGCCAGCCGGATCCCGCCCGTCGAGGCGCTTCATCGCGGCCCGGCCGGAATGGTGGCTGGGCCGGCCCGGCTACGCTGGCTCTTCCTGGTCTTCGGCGTCCTGGGGGTGGCGGCGCTGGCGATCTGGCCGGGGGGCAGCGGCGGATCGGTCGGCGCAGGCGGCTCGGCAGGTGGATCGGGAATGTGGGGTCCGCTCGCGGTCTACGGCCTGCTCTTCCTTACGGTGCTGCTCGTGCCCCTGCTGCTGGGTCCGTTGCTCCTGGTGGCGGGCATTCCATTCCGAATCTTCCGGAACGAAGAGCGCCTGGCGCGCAGCTCTCTTGCCCGCGACCCGAGTCGCACGACACTCACGGCCGGCGCCCTGGTAGTTGGTCTGGCGATGGTCGTGGCCCTGGGAACCGCAGCGGAGAACGTGCGCAAGACCGGCACCGCCTGGCTCGCCGAGACGATACCGGGGAGTGAGGTGTTGACCTCGATACGTCCGGTCTCCACCACGGACCCGGTCCGCGCCGAGCTGGCGGCGATCCCCGGGGTGAAGTCGATCTCCCCGATAGGGTTGTTCGGAGTCCCGTATCAGGGCCTCCGCCAGGAAGCCGCAGCGATCGTGGGCCGCGACTACCTGGCCGACGGAAGGCTGGTATTCGTCTCAGACGGGGGTGATCGCACCGCCGCGTTGACCGCACTGGATGCCGGCGGCTCGGTCGTCCTTCCCGAGTCGCTGGCGGATCAGGATGGGATTCAAGTGGGCGACGAGCTGACGTTCGCCACGGGCCCGTCGTCGACTCGGCTGCGAGTGGCGGGCATCGTGGCCCACTCGATACCGTCCGGATCCGAGGAGGCAATCCTGGTCGGCTGGTCGGACGCCACCGACCAGTTCGGTGTCGCCGGGGCCGATTTCTACGCCGTTCGGTACGCGCCCGGACAGGAGTCTTCCTCGAGAGCCGCGCTGGACGCCGCGGCGACTCAATACGCCTTCGAGCCCAACTCCCTGGACCGCGTGCAGGGAACCGTCGGAGATGCCCTGGACCGCATCTTCCGCCTTCTCGATGGGCTCGCCCTGATTGCGGTCCTGGTGGCGGGACTGGGCCTCGTGAACACGTACTCGATGAGCGTGTTGGAGCGAGTCCGCGAGATCGGCGTGCTTCGCGCCACCGGCATGACCAGCCGCCAGGTTTGGGGCATGGTGGTCATGGAGGCGGGCCTGCTCGGTATCTTTGGATCCGTCGTCGGGGCCCTGGTGGGGCTGATCGCCGGGGCGCTGCTGGTGGGCTGGTCCAGCGGAGGATTCGGTCTCGCTTTCGAGCCGCCGTGGGTGTCGATCGCCGTCGCCGTGGTCTTCGGCGTGCTGGTCAGCATCGTGGCGTCGATCTACCCGGCGGGACTGGCCAGCCGTCTTTCGATCGTCCGAGCGTTGCAGCACGAGTAGTCCGCCTGGTTCCGCGGTGTGACATCTCTCTTTGAGGCGCACCGGCGAAGAGGCTTGTCTTCGCGCGCCGGCCGTCTCGTTTGCTACACTCCTGCCACCTGATCCGAAGATCCGTGCAGGTCACGGCCGTGCCGTCACTATGAGGAACTCGACGCATGCTCGCGACCCCGCAGTTGCACCGGCTCCCAGCCACCGAGCGCGGCATAACCCTGGGCGACTTCCTGGTGCCGATTCGGATCGGCGAGCGCATGAGTGCGCGGATTCGCCACATTGCCCTCATCTGCGTTGGCGCGGTCTTCATCGCCGTGACCGCCAACGTCGGCTTCCGCCTGCCGGACAGCCCGGTTCCGGTCACCGGCCAGACGCTGTCGGTGCTGGTCGTCGGCGGCGCTCTCGGCCTTCGCCGCGGGGTGCTATCGGTTGGGCTGTACCTGATCCTCGGCCTTCTCCTACCCGTCTACGCCAATCAGCAACACGGCTTCGGGGCCATCGCCAGCGTCGGCTGGAGCGGCGTGGCCATTGCGCCCGTCGGCGGCTACCTGATCAGCTTCCTATTCGCGGCGGCCCTCGTGGGATGGCTCGCGGAGAACGGTTGGGACCGCCACATCGGCGGCGCCATCGGGGCCATGATCCTGGGCGAGGCCGTGATCTACTTGATCGGCGTGCCGTGGTTGGCCGTTTCGCTGCACCTCTCGCCGCAGGTCGCGATCGAGAAGGGCCTGACGCCCTTCCTGATCGGAGACACGATCAAGCTCGCGATTGCGGCCGGCATCTTCCCGTGCGCGTGGTGGATCGTGGGGCGCCGAGTCGGCGACCGCTAGGGCTTGTGCGGCGAGCCGCCGCGTGAGTGTCTAGAGGCGCGGCCAGTCGTCTGGGCCCAGCTCGCCCACGCCGAACAACTTCAGGCATGGCTCCAGGCCCTCGATCGTCACCGGCACGAGCTCGCGACGCCACGTCTGGGGTGTCGCCCGAACCTTGATCTCCAGGGCGCGCTTGCCTTCGATGGCGCACACCTCCTCGCCGGTTACGCGGTAGCCCAGCTTCTCCGAGACCCGCGCCGAGGCCGCGTTGCCCTCGATGTACCCGGACTCCGCCACGTCCGCGCCCAGACCCTCGAACGCCAGGGCGAGGATGGCGGCCCGTGCCTCCGTCCCAAGGCCCTGGCCCTGGAACTCGCGACCGAGCCAGCTGCCTGACAGGATTACCCGCCGGATGCGGAAATCGCGCGCGAGCAATTCCTGCACGCCGATTGGTTGCTCGTCCTTGAGCACGACCAGCCCGAGCGACCAGTTGTCCGGCTGCCAGCGGCCACGCACCTCCCACCAATGCAGCAGGAACTGCCGCTCGAAAGCCGGGGAGGGTAGCTTGTGCCAGGGCACAAGGAAGACGGTCCGGCCCGTATCGACGATCCCTGCACGGGCAACCTCCATGAGCGCGAGCAGGTCGCTGTCGGTCGGCAGGCGCAGCTCGAGATGAGGCGTTCGAAGCCGAAGGTCGAATAGCGGCCAGGGGTGTCCGGACATGCGCCGTAGAGTAGCGAACGCCGGTGAAGTCGGCCAGCGAGCGCAGCCGCTCGTGGGCGGCGACGGTCGTCGCTCCCGCCGCCTCGCGGGTGTCTAGAGGGGCGACGCTTGCCCGCCGTAGTCCCCGTCGCTTCGCACAACGCCGCAAGCGGCGCCGAGTGCTTCGCGAGCGGTAGCGGCCCTCGTCACCCCCGCCCGGGAGTCGGCTCGTCCGGCACTCAGACGAGAACTGCTCATTTCCAGTGGAGGTAGTACCAGGTGGGGCCACCCCACCACTTGCCCGTCGCGCAAGCGCTCGCCCCTATGTCAGCCAGCTTCTCCGCGGGCAGCTTGTCCCGGGCCACGCTCACGCCGGGGCGATTCGGACTCGCGACCCCGGAGAGCGTCTACAGATGGAGGCTCGGGACCCGACAGTCCGTCCCGCTTTTCGCGGTAGCTCTACCTCAACTGGAAATGAGCAGATTCGGACCAAGGCCGGGCGCCTCGCTACCCACTGGCCCGTAGACGGGCTCGCCTCTAGCGGCCGCCGCTCGCGTGCGGCCAACGAGCGCGGCGCTAGTTCGCCTCGACCGCCCTCCGCACAAAGCCGCAAGCGGCGCCGAGTGCTTCGCGAGCGGTAGTGGCCCTCGTCACCGCTGCGTTCACCTCAACCACTGAGCTCCGTATTCAGGCGGACTTGCGGTGGCGAACCGGCGCTGCCTCAGCCTCGCTCTCGGCGGCAGCGACACGAGCTGCGGCTTTGGCGGCCGCCACGCGGGAGCGCTTCTTGCCGGCCGCGACCACCATCGGCTCGGGCGCGTCGGCCTGGCGCGCGGCCTTGGCCGCGGCGACGCTCGCTTCCAGTGCGGCCATCAGGTCCGTCAGCCCGGCCGCCGGCGCCGCGACGGGCTCGGCGATCTCCGCGCCGGTGGCCTTGGCCTCGATGACTGCCATCAGGGCTTCGCGGTACTCGTCGTGGAAGGCGGCTGGATCGAACTCGGCCGTCATGGTCGCGACGAGCTGTTCGGCCATGGCCAGCTCGCCGGGCTTGATTTCGACCTCGTCTTCGGGGAGCGCCAGCTGGCCGGTATCTCGGACTTCGTCTGGCCAGTAAAGCGTGGAAAGGAGCATCGTCGAGGAGAACGGGTCGAGGGCGACCAGCTGCTCGCGATCGCGAAGCACGATCTTGCCGATGGCACGCAGGCCTCGCTCGGCGAGGACCCGCTTCAGCAGGTAGAAGGCCTTGCGCGCGATCGGGTCGGGCTCCAGGTAGTAGGCCTGCTTGACGAAGCTCGTGGACTGGCCGGCGGAGTCGACCGGCACGAATTGCTCGATCTCGATCGACCGGACGGTCTTGAGCGGCACCGAGGCCAGGTCGTCGTCCGTAACGACCACGTACCGGTCGGGCGCAATCTCGTAGCCGCGGACCGTGTCGCTGCGCTCGATGTAGGCGTCGTCGGTGGGGCAGTACGTCTTCATCTGGATCCGGCCGTGGCATTCCGCGTGGAGCATGTTGAAGCTCACGCCCTTCGACTCGGTCGCCAGGTATAGCTTGACCGGTATCGTCACCAGTCCGAACTGGATTGCGCCTTTCCACATCGAACGCGCCACGGTTAGCACCTCACGAGCGCGAGCCCTTCTCGGCGGGCCGCGGAGGGCGAGCATAGCGCGGCGTGAGGCCGTGTCCAGCTTGGCTCGCCTGGCGTCCCACACTACCGGCCGGCCGGCGGCCAACGAGCGCCAGCTGAGCCAGAATCGCCGGCGGCTACCTCGGACCCAGGTGCCTACCGCGACTCTCCGCGCGGCGGACGACCACGAAGCCGGCGAGCGACGCGAGCAACAAGAGCAGCGGCACTCTCGGATCCGATGAACCTGGCACCCCGCTTCGACTCGTCGATGTGGCGCGCGCGGCACCTCCCTCCGTCCCGGGGACTCCCCTCAATCCCCAACTTTCACGTGAACGGCAAGGTTGCGATAGGATGCATCCATGACTGACACGAAGACCGGCTCGGTCGATGCCTCCGGGCTGCTGCGGATTCAGGAGGCCGCGGCCGAGGCCGGCCTCACCTCCCGATCCGTGCGCTACTACGAGGAGCTGGGCCTGCTGCGGCCGGCGGCACGCTCCGAGGGCGACTACCGCCTCTACGACACGACGGACGTCGAGCGGCTGCGCTTCATCAAGGCCCTGCGCGACGACGCCGGCTTCTCACTCGCGGAGATAGCCCAGCTCCTCGAGGACGAAGATGCCCGGGAACGCGGGCACGAGGCCTACCACGCCACGACCGATCCCGCCGAACGACTGCGGATCCTGCGCGACCGCGTCTCCCGGTACGAGCACCAGATCGAGATGCTGCGGACGAAGATCGAGCGACTCCAGGCGATGGTGGACGAGACCAACGGGCGGCTGACCCGGACCAACACGAAGATCGCTGCGCTCTCTGACGAAACTGCTGCCACGGCCGGGAGCGAGGCGGCACGATGATCGTGGGCGGTCGTCTCGCAGATCCTGCCGCCCCGTCCTACCGCTGGTGGGTTCTGGGCGTGACCAGCGTCGGTGCCCTCATGGCCTCGCTGACGGGCGGCACGCTCATCATCGCTCTGCCCGACATCCTGCGCGACCTCCACACCGACATCTTCAGCCTGCTCTGGATCGTCGTCGGCTACACCCTGGTGGCCACGGTCCTGGTTCTCAACGCCGGACGACTGGCCGACATGGCCGGCCGGGCGCGCTCCTACACCCTCGGTTTCGTCATCTTCACCGGCGCCTCGATTCTGTGCGCCGTGGCGCCCAACGCGGGGATGCTGATCCTCTGGCGGCTGGCACAGGGAGTGGGTGGGGCGCTGCTCATGGCCAATGCCACCGCCCTGGTCACGGATGCTTTTCCACGGTCGGAGCTGGGACGCGCGTTGGGCATCAACGCCATGGTCATCGGTGCCGGCGCCATCCTCGGCCCCATTCTGGGCGGCTGGCTCACAGGCTTCGGCTGGCGGATGGTCTTCTGGTTCAACGTCCCGATTGGTCTCGTGGGCGCCGTCGCCGCGGGGTTGATCCTGGTGGAGCAGGCCCATCCCGATCATCGGCTCGAGATCGACTGGCTCGGCTCGCTCTTGTACTTCGTCGGCCTGATGGGCCTGATGATGGCGCTCGCTTTCGGCGGCGTTTACGGCTGGACGACCTGGTGGGTCGTCGGCGGCTTCATAGCCTTCCTGGTGGCCTTGCCGCTGTTCCTCCGCGTGGAGTTGCGCCATCACGCCCCGTTGCTGGACCTATCGCTCTTCCGCGACCGGCTGTTCGCGATGGGCAACCTGACCGGCTTCCTGAACGCGATCGCCCGCAACAGCGTGCTCTTCCTGCTCGTGTTCTACTTCCAGGGCGCCCGCGGCGAAGACCCGGTGACGGCCGGGATCATGCTTGCTCCGCTCGCGATCGGCCTGATCGTGCTCTCGCCGATAAGCGGCGCCCTGGCCGACCGCTATGGCTCGCGCGCGCTCGCGACGGCAGGGATGGTTATCACCGGCCTGGGCCTGCTGGGCCTCACGACCATCGACGTCGTGACTCCCTACTGGCAGCTGGCGTTCTGGCAGCTGGTCGTCGGCGCGGGTTCGGGCATCTTCAACTCGCCGAACACGAGCGCGGTCATGGGAGTCGTGCCGCCGAGCAAACGTGGCGTCGGGGCGGGGATGCGGATGATGCTGATGCAGTCCGGCTTCATGGTGTCGATCGCGCTGGCCATCGGCCTGGTCACGAGTTCCATGGACCCCAAGGTCATGGTCGCGATCTTCTCCGGCGAGCAGATCGGAGGGAAAGGAATCAGCCTCGATCCGTTCATGAATGCCCTGCACCTTGCGTTCCTGGCCGGCGTCGTGGCCAGCGCGCTCGGGGCCGTGGTTTCGCTGATGCGCGGCGAGCATAGGTCCTTTGAGGAGGCGCTCCCTGCCCTCGAAGGCGAGGCGTCACGATGATCGTGGGCGGTCGAGTCCGATTCCTGGCCGCCGGGCGGGCCCTGCGGCACCGCAACTTCCGCTTCTTTTTCTTCGGCCAGCTGGTCTCGGTCACCGGGACGTGGATGCAGTCGGTGGCCTTGGGCTGGCTTCTCGTGACTATGGTCGGGGCCAACCAGGCCATCGTGCTGCTCGGCTTGCTGGGCGTCGTCCAGTTCCTGCCCGTACTGGCGCTCGGTCTCTTCGGCGGGATCATCGCCGACATCTGGCCCAAGCGATACCTGGTCATCGGAACGCAGACGGCGGCCGGCATCCTCGCCCTCACCCTGGGCGTACTCGTCTACTCCGGCGAGATAACAATCTGGCAGATCTTCCTGCTGGCTTTCCTGCTGGGTCTGGTGAACGCCGCGGACATGCCCGCTCGCCAATCCTTCGTCGTGGAGATGGTCGGGCCGGAAGACATCGCGAACGCGATCGCCCTCAACTCGGCCGTCTTCAACGGCGCCCGGGTCGTTGGACCGGCCGTCGCGGGGATCCTCATCGCTATCGTGGGCACGGCGCCGTGCTTCCTTCTCAACGGCTTGAGCTACGCGGCAGTGGTCGCCGGGTTGCTGGCGATGCGGGACGGAGAGTTGCGCCCGGCCGATCGATTGGCCGTCCCCAAGAGTGTCGCGGCGATCCGAGAGAACCTCGGCGAAGGGCTCGGCTATGTCCGGCACACGCCGATCGTGCTGCTTGCGATCAGCGTGATCGGGTTCGTCTCCACGTTCGGAATGAACTTCAACGTCATCCTGCCGGTTCTCGCGGCCGGAGTCTTGAAGGTGGGGCCAAACGGGCTCGGGTGGCTGTACTCCGCCATGGGGGCGGGGGCGGTGATCGCGGCTCTGGGCGTGGCAACGTTGGAGCGTCCGCGGGTTCGCGTCCTGATCGGAGGGGGGATGGTGCTGGGGGTCGCCGAGCTGGTGCTGGCCGGCACGACCTCCTATCCGATCGCGCTGGCGGCAGTGTTCTTTTCCGGGATGGGCGCGATCGCCACCGCGGCCAGCGCCAACTCACTGGTCCAGATCACGGTCCCGGGTCCGCTCCGGGGACGGGTGATGAGCGTCTACACGACGGTCTTCGCGGGCTCGACGCCGATCGGGAGCGGGTTGACCGGCGGCGTCGGCGGCCTGTGGGGTACGCCCGCGGCGCTGGTCATGAACGGGGCGGTCGCTTTGGGCGCCGAGGCGGTGGCGGCGATCGCGGTGCTGCGGGGAGCGGTGCCGAGCGTGGGTCAGGGCCGGCCCAGTGGTGCGACGCCGGTTCCCGCTCCCGCGAGGCCGGGAGGCGCCCCCTCGGTCGATTAGCCGGTCACGAGCCGGACGGGCCGCCGAGGTCGAAGGCGTAGGCGATCAGGTCGATCCCAGGTGCCGGCGAGAAGTCGAGATCGGGCAGGCGTTCGAATCCCATTCGTTCGTAGAGGTGGACCGCGGCCGGCATGAACGCGCCGGTGTGCAGGACCAGTCGGAGGCGGCCGGCGGCACGGGCACGCTCCAGGCACCACTCCGTCAGGGCGTGTCCGATGCCCCGGCCCTGACGGGCAGGATCGACGGCCAGCATCCGAACGCCGGCTTCGCCTTCGCGCAGCTCCTCGGAGTACGGGTCGTCAGGGCCGGAGACGTACGTCACGCCACCGAGCAGCTCGCCGGCCGGGCCGACGGCCACGACCACGCACGACTTCCGTGCCCGCCCTGCCACGTCGCGCAACTGGAGGTCGTAGATCGTCTGGTGAGGCATCTCGGCCGGGATGGAGTGGTACGCGGCCACGGTCAGCTCGCCCAGGGCCTCGTACTCATCGGGGCGGATGGGGCGGATCAGGAACGAGGTCTCGGACGCGGCCATGACGGCAGGGTAACCGCTGGCCGAGCCTGTTCGCCGATCGTTCGAGCGCCTGCCTGGCGTTCACTGACCCGGCGCGCGATCATTCGACCATGGCAGATCGAACGCACAGGGCTCGTCAAACGGACGCCCCGCTCCTGGTCTTCGGGCCTCGCTCTCCGACCTACGACTTCGGGCCCGGCCACCCGCTGAGCCCGCGACGCTTTGGGCCCGGTATGGACCTATTGCGAGCGGTTGGCGCCGAACCGGGGCTGGCCCCCGAACCGGCGGCGGACGCGGAGCTCGAATGGCTTCATGCGGCCAAGTACATAGCGGCCGTGCGATGCTTCGCGGCCGATCCGGGCGGCCCATCGCAGGCAGGCATCGGGCCGGGAGACGATCCGGCCTTCGCTGGGATGCACGACGCGGCTGCCGCAGTGGCCGGCGGCTCGATCCGGGCCATGGAGGCGATCCTGCGCGGCGATGCGGAGCACGCGTTCCACCCCGGCGGTGGGCTCCACCATGCGATGAGGGAGCGGGCCAGCGGCTTCTGCGTCTACAACGACGTCGCCCTGGCGATCGCCCGAGCCCGCCGCGACGGCCTGCGCGTCCTGTATGTGGACCTGGACGTCCATCACGGCGACGGCGTCCAGGCGCTGCATGCCGCCGACCCCGGCGTGATGACCATCTCCGTCCACGAGTCGGGCCGGACCCTCTTCCCGGGGACGGGCTTCGTCGATGAGCTGGGGGAGGGGATCGCCGCGGGGACCTGCGTGAACGTGCCGCTCGAGCCGCTCTCAGATCCGGAGGCCTGGCTGGCTGCGGTGCGGGGCGTGGTCCCGGCGCTGGCCGCCGCGTTCGGTCCGGACGTGATAGTCAGCCAGCACGGCGCCGACGGCCACGTCTGGGATCCGCTGGCGCATCTCTGCCTGACCACGACGGCGATGGGCGAGGCCGCGCGGCTCGTAGACCGGATCGCGCACCTCTATGCCGGCGGCCGGTGGCTTGCGACCGGAGGCGGCGGGTACGCGGTGTATCGGGTCGTGCCGCGGGCATGGGCTCTGACCTGGCTCGCGGCCGCGCACCGAGAGGCGCCGCGGCTGCTCCCCGAGGACTGGCGAGCGCGATGGGCCGGCGACGCCGCGCGCTGGGGCGACTCGCCACTGCCGACCGGCTTCGAGGACGACCCATACCTCCCGGCCGAGCGCGCGGTCAGTCCGGCCGCCGCCGAACGAAACGAGCGAACGGTATTGCAGGTTCGAACGGTCATGGTGCCGGCCCTGCTGCGCGCTGCCGAGCGCGAGGGTTGGTGGCGCTTCGACGAGGAGGGACGAGGGTCGTCGACGAGCGCCGCGCCGGCGGCAGAAGCGCCACCGGCCGTGACGGGAGGGGATCCGGCGATCGTCGCGCTCACGCCCCAGCTGCTGGATCGATTGACGCTCGTCTCGCGAACGATCGCCCCGGTCGACGCGGGCGATGGGCTGGCTCTCTTGCGGGCGGCTGTACGTGGCGGCGGCATCGCCACGGGCGCGGTCACCGGGGAGTGGCTCGTTGGGGTGGCGCTCGTGAGGCCGCGTCCGCCCCACGGCGAGGATGAGCTCGTGGCCCTGGGCGTGGCTCCGTCGTCCCGTCGTCACGGCATCGCCACCGCCTTGTTGCGGGCGATCGTGGAGGAACAGGACCGCCGTGGCCGGGCGCTCGGGGTTCTCCACACCGCCGCGGATCGCGACCCGTTCGAGCCATTCCCAAGGGAGCTGCGCCGGGACGTGGCCGTGCGCCTCCTTCGTACCGGGGGCTTCGAGATGCGGCCCACGCCGCCTGAGGTGGCGGCTGCAGATCCCTACTCCCTGTCGGCCTGTCATTACGCTCCGGGCCCTCGGCCGGCCTCGCAGCAGAGGTAGAGATCCGCCCGGCCATCGATCGTCCGCGTGCCAAACCAACACTTACTTCGGTGCTGTTCCAAAGGGTCCGATGGACCGGGCCGTTCGGGACCAACGGCAGGGCTACAGAACAGTAAGTACCTCTACATTCAATCCATCGAGATGACAGGCCTGAGGCCTCGAGAGTCGGGGATCACAGGCCGGCAATGGAAAGGTGTAGGGACAGATGGAACGCAGGGATCGCGGGATTTTCGTTCTTCGGGCAGTAGTCGGGCTTGGCTTCCTCTTTGCAGGCCTCGACAAGTTCTTCATGTGGGCGAGCGGTACGCCGTTCACGGCCGCAGGCTTCCTCAAGTTCGCCACGACCGGCGCGTGGCTGGGCAGCGACCCCAAGGCCGTCGTCAACCCGACGCACCCCTTGTGGGTTTCGCTGGCGGGCAACGCTTCACTGATGGGCGCCATCGACACGCTCGTGGTCTTCGGCGAGTGCGCGGTCGGCATCGCCCTGATCCTTGGCCTCGCGACTCGTTTCGCCGGCGTTGCCGGCGCCACGATGATGGGTCTGTTCTTCGTCGCCAACTGGAGCTTCGCGAACGGTCCGTTCAACGAGCAGCTCATGTACGGCCTGATCGCGGGCGTGGTCGCCTACGTCGGCGCCGGCGCCTACGCTCTTGACTCCGTCATCGAGAAGCTGGCCATCACGCAGAGGGTCCCGGTCGCCAAGTACGTACTCGGGTAGCCCATAGCGTCAGAAGCGGGGAGCTTCCGTCCCAATACCTCCCTGCACCCGGAAACGGCGGACCCGCGGTCCGCCGTTTCTGTTTGTGCTCGCAATGCAAGAACATCGCCGACGGGCCTCCATGTCTCCCTCGGTCGGGCCGATGACTATGATGTCCCACGTGCCCGGCGCAGGTGGGGCGTCACCATTTGCTGTTGCGACGCCGGCGCAACAATCCGATTGGACGATCGAATGATCGACCCGGCACCGCCACGAGTCCGCGCGGGCACCGGCATGAGTGGCTTGAAGGACGCATTCGAGGCGGGGAAAGCGGCAGCGACCGAGGCGATGGATCCTCTGGCAGGCGAGTCGCCCGCGCTGGTCATGGTCTTCGCGACCCCCAGGTACGACCTCCCGGCGCTCCTTGCCGGAGTCCGCTCGGTGACGGGCACGGCGCTCCTTGTCGGTTCGACCGGCTCCGGCGAGATCATCAAAGGGGAATACCTGGGGTTCGGCGGCGGCGTGGGTGTGCTTGCCATGACGTCCGGGCCCTACCGGTTCGCGGCCGCCTCGGCCGGCGAGATCAGTGGCGACCTCGATAAGGCCGGCCGGACCCTCGCACGAGCCAGTCGAGCCCAGGCCGGCAGCAGTCCCTATGCCGCGGCGCTGCTGATCACCGACTCGCTTCTCGGCGACCTGCAGCAATTCGTCCAGGGTGTCTACAGGATCACCGGCCCCAAGGTGGCAATCGTTGGCGGCGCCGCGGGCGATGAGCAGCAGTTCGTCCAGTCTTCCATATTCCACGACGACGCCGTGCTTCACATGGGCGCCCTGGTTCTCTGGATCGCCAGCGACCGACCACTGAAAGTCGTCACTCGCCATGGCTGGGATCCGATCGGCGCGCCGTTGCTCGTGACCCGCGCCGAGGGCACGGAGATCGCCGAGCTCGGCGGACGCTCGGCGGCCGCAGTCTACGAGGACCAGCTGGGCCTGACTTCCACGCTGGCGCCCGAGGCGTTCTGGGCTACGTCCATCCTGCATCCCTTCGGACTCCTGCAACCAGATGGCAGGCACGTCATTCGGGTCGCGCGCTCGAAGACCGAGCGCGGAACCCTGATGATTCATGGCTGCGTTCCATCGGTGGGAAGCGCGGTCCAGGTCATGGGTGGATCGGTCGACAGCCTGCTCGGCGTCACGGACGAGGTTGTTGATGACGCCCTCGACTCCCAACCCGACGCCGCGGTTCTGCTGACGTTCAGCTGCGCGGCACGGGCGATGATCTTCGGCGAGCGCGCGCCCGAAGAGGCGCGGCATCTCCAGGCCTCGGCGGGTGCAGTGCCGACGTTCGGGTTCTACTGCTGCGCGGAGTTCGCGCGAACGGCGGGCGTTCTGGGGACCCACAACGCCACTCTGACTGCCGTGGCCCTGTGATTCGCGGCGGAGCGCCGGTCGAATGAGGTACGGCGGACCCGAGCGGCGCCTCGCCCGCGACGCGGCCCTGGCGGAGTACCGGACGGCGATCCGCGACACGACCCGTCTCAATCGGCTGTTTGCCATTCTGAGCGAGCCGGCGCCACTGGCGATCCTGGTAGACCGGGTCCTCCTCGCCCTTTCGGAGATGTTCGCGGCGGACATCGTGGCCCTCCTGCAGCCGTCAGGCGCAGGGGACCTCCTGCTGCTCGGCGCAATCGGGTTGCCGGAGGAGCTGGCCGGCCGGCCCATCTCCGGACTCGAGGATGGCTATGCGGCCGTCGCCATCAACGATCGAGGACCGGTCCTGGTCGAGAGCGCACTCGGCGACCCGAAGATCGATTCACAGTTCGCCGAGCTGGGGGTCGAGACGGCGACCTGGCTGCCGGTCCTGGGCAGCCAGGAGGTGCTGGGGGTGCTGGTCCTGGCCCGTTGTCAGCCTGTTCCGTTCACCCGCTCGGACGCCGACATGTTGATGGCGATGACGTACCGGATCGGGCTCGTTGTGGAGCGCGCCCGTGCGGACGAGGCCGGCAGGCGCCTGGATGCCCGGCTGCGCCAGGCGGAGAAGGTGGAGAGCCTGGGCCGGATGGCGGCGGCCATCGCCCACCATTTCAACAACAAGCTCACCGCAGTCATGGGATCCCTCGAGCTGGCGCTCGACGACCTGGCGGCGGGCCGGGACGTCCGGGTCGAGATCGCCAACGCGCAGGAGGCCACGCGCCAGGCGTCCACTGTCAGCCAGTTGATGCTCTCCTACCTCGGCCAGAGCTTCCAGGCTCGCGAGGTGCTGGACCTCGTTGCCACGTGCCGCGAAGCGCTCCCTGACGTGGTCCGGTCGCTGCCGCCGACGGTCCGGCTCCGGACCGAGTTCCCCGACGCCGCCCTGACCGTCCGGGCCAGCGAGGTGGAGATCCGACAGGTGCTCTCCAATCTCTTGCTCAACGCCGGAGAGGCGATCGATACCGGTGAAGGGAAGATCGTCCTTTCCATTCGCGAGGTGCCGGCGAGCCAGATCGTGCCTTCACCGCTCCTCTCGCCCGGCTGGACGCCGAAGGCGAGCTCCTACGCCTGCCTGGAGATCCTCGACAACGGATCCGGCATGGACGCCCAGCTGCTTGGGAATGCCTTCGACCCGTTCTTCACGACGAAGTTCACCGGCCGGGGCCTGGGGCTGCCGGTGGTCCTTGGCGTGGTGCGAGCCCATCACGGAACCGTCACCGTGGACAGCGAGCCGGGCCGAGGGAGCACTTTCCGCGTCTTCCTGCCGTTGACGGTCTCGACGCCGGAGAATCGCAAGCCCGAATAGACCTGGGAGATACCGAGCCTCGCGCCTGGCGGGAGTGCCCGTTGTCCTCAGCCCCGGGTTGCCGCTCCGAGGGCACGGCCGAGGTCACGGTCTGACGAGAATGCCTGCCGCCTGTCGCGGCCTGCACGCCCCTTCGGCTGCCTCGGCGGCTTTTCATGCGTACTTCAGGATGACAGGCAAGACTCCTTGCGGCGGGCCCCCGTCGCGACGACTCGGAGGTGCGTCGATCAGCCGCGGTTCCGACTGGAGATCAACCTCCCGGATGACGTACCTGCAGGATGAACCCGCACCGCCCGCGCGCCGGGCCTGGTTGGAGCGGGTCTCTCTGTTCCGGCGGCGCTTTCGAATCTGGCGCGCCCGCACACTGCCTACCCGGATCCGCCGTTTGCGGCGCAGGATTGGCTGGGCCGCGACGTTCGGGTCGGGCGTTCTGGCCGCCTTCCTCGCGGTTGTCGTCTACGGGGCGGTGGTGCCCGGGCCGCGGCAGCTGACCCCGAATGACGTCAGCCGGAGCGTAGCCTCGGCACTGGCTTCGCAGACTCCGGCACCGGCCCTGGCCCAACGCGTCTATCAGGCTGTCGAGCCTTCGCTCGTCCTGATCGAGACCCAGGTCACGGCTGTCACGGCCGTGCGGAACGGCGGGTTGCCCGTCGCGTTGGCCAGCGCCTCGCCCAGTGCCGCACCCAGTGCCACACCCAACGCCTCGCCCGGCGAGCCAGGAGGGGCAATCGGCAGCGGCGTGGTCATCGATGCCAATGGCGACATCCTCACCTGTCTGCACGTCGTCGCCGGCGCCACGTCGATCCAGGTCACCTTCGCCGACGGGACGATATCGCCCGCCACTGTCGTATCCACCCAACCTCAGAACGACATCGCCGTCCTTCAAGCGAGCCAGCCTCCGGCGAAGCTCGTGCCGGCGGTCCTCGGCAATCCCAGGAGCGTGCAGGTCGGCAGCGAGGCCTTTGTCCTGGGCAACCCCTTCGGCCTGGACGGTTCCATCAGCTCCGGGGTCGTCTCGGGCCTGAACCGCTCCTTCCAGCTCCCCAACGACGGCCCGGCGCTCACCGGCTTGATCCAGGTGGATGCCGCCGTCAACCCGGGCAACTCGGGCGGTCCGCTCGTAAACCGCGACGGTCAGGTGATCGGGATCGTCTCCGCTCTCATCAACCCTACCAACGAAGGCGTGTTCATCGGAATCGGGCTCGCGGTGCCAATCAACGTGGCGGGCGGCGCCGCGGGATTGCCCCCGGACTAGCAACCAGTCCCGGCGGGCCGCTCGGTTCGCCGGGAATCGCATTTGGAGGTGCAGGCCAGTGGACCAGACGGCCGACACGGCGACGATCGTGCCGATGGAGCGCGTGCTGTACGAGGTCAAGAAGGTCATAGTCGGCCAGGATCACCTCCTGGAGCGGCTGGCCGTGGCGCTACTCGCGAGGGGCCATCTCCTGGTCGAAGGCGTGCCTGGACTGGCCAAGACGATGGCGATCAAGACCCTGGCCGGGGCGATCGGCGGTGACTTCAAGCGGATTCAGTTCACGCCCGATCTCGTCCCCGCGGACCTGGTCGGTACGCGGATCTACAACCAGAAGACGGGCGAGTTCAGTACTTCATTGGGGCCGGTCTTCACAAACCTCCTGCTCGCCGACGAGATCAACCGGGCACCCGCGAAGGTTCAGAGCGCGCTGCTCGAAGTGATGCAGGAGCGGCAGGTCACGATCGGGCGCGAGACGTTCAAAGTGCCTGACCCGTTCCTCGTTCTCGCGACCCAGAACCCGATCGAGACCGAAGGCACTTACGCCCTGCCCGAGGCCCAGGTGGATCGCTTCATGCTGAAGGTGCTGGTCGGCTATCCGAGCTCGGCCGAGGAGTTCTCAATCGTCGATCGCATGACTGGACCGCTCGACGAGGTCCAGGAGGTGCTGTCGACCAAGAGGTTGCTCGAGCTTCAGAAGGAAGCCGACAGCGTCTATGTCGATCCCGCCCTCATGCAGTACGCCGTGCGCCTGGCAACAGCCACTCGGGCGCCCAAGTCGCATGGCATGGCGGAACTGGAGCGGTACATCACCTTCGGGGCAAGCCCGCGAGCCTCGATAAACCTGATCCTCACCGCCCGTGCTCTCGCCTACGTTCGGGGCCGGGATTATGCCCTTCCTCAGGACGTGCTCGACATGGCACGCGACGTCATGCGCCACCGTATCGTCCTGTCGTTCGAGGCGCTCTCCGACAACGTGACCGCCGACGACGTACTCACGACCGTCCTCAACCGAGTTCCGGTGCCGGTGGTACCGCTCCGGGAGGCTTCCCACGCCCGCGCCAGCGCCTGAGCGCATCGTCCCCGCTCGCTATCGGAGCCGGCGCGGAAACGTCCGCCCGGCTCGATCGGCCTCCGCGCCGGAGCCGTCGACCTCTGCCCTGGAGCGAGCGTCCTCTGCCCCTGAGCGAGTCCTCCAGCGCCTTGACTGGCAGGTCGTCCGGCGGCTCGACGGCATCCTCCAGGGCGACTACCGGAGTCTCTTCCGCGGCAACGGCCTGGACCTCGCCGGCCTGCGCGAATACCAGCCGGGAGACGACGTTCGGTACATGGATTGGAACGTCACCGCCCGGACGGGCACGCCGTACGTCCGCCAGTACGTCGAGGACCGCGAGATAACGGCCTGGTTCCTGCTCGACCTCAGCCCTTCGGTCGACTTCGGCACGGTGGAGACGGAGCGCGTCAAGCGGACCGTCCTGACCGATTTCGTCACGACGCTTGCCCGGTTGCTGACGCGGCGCGGCAACCGCGTCGGCGCCATGTTCTACAGCAGCGCCGTCGAGCGGACCATTCCGCCGCGTGGCGGGCGCGACCAGGTTCTTCATCTCATCGACGAGCTGCTCTCGCATCCGCGCCAGCTGAGCTCGCCACTGACGGATCTGTCGCCTCTCTTCACCGCCGGCGAGCACATCATCAAGCGACGATCGCTGGTCTTCATCGTCTCCGACTTCATCAGTGCTCCGGGCTGGGAGAGGCCGCTGAGCCTGCTGAACCGACGGCACGAGGTGTTTGCCGTCCGCCTCTTCGACCCGCGCGAGGTCGAGCTGCCCGATGTCGGATCGCTGATCATGGAAGACGCCGAAACCGGTGAGCAGCTCTTTGTCGACACTCATGACGCCTCCTTCCGGCGCCGCTTCCAGGAGGCGGCCCGCCGGCGCGAGGCGGAGGTGACCGAGGTCTTCAAGCGATCCGGAGTCGAGGCCATGTCGCTCTCGACCGACGAGGACCTCGTCCACGCCATCGTGCGCATTGCCACGATCCGGCGACGGCGGCGGAGGTAGACGATGTCCTTCATCTGGCCGCCCATGCTGCTCGCCCTGGCGCTCATCCCGATCGGGATCGTGCTCTATCGAGTGATGGGCGGGCGCCGTCGCCGCCGTCTTGCCACGTATGGCGGACCCGGGCTCGCTCCGGAGGCCGGCCGCGGGGCGGCCCGCCTGAGAAGTCGGATCCCGGCGGCGTTGTTACTGGGCGGGTTGGTCGTTACGACGGTCGGGCTGGCCCGGCCACAGGCCGTGGTGAATCTGCCCCGCGAGGAGGGCATGGTCATTCTCGCCTTCGACGTCTCGGCCAGCATGTCGGCCACCGACCTGGCCCCCACCCGCATGGCCGCGGCGATCGCGGCGGCGAAGGACTTCGTGGCGCGCGAGCCGGCCAGCGTCTCGATCGGGGTGGTGGCCTTCAGCGATTCGGGCGTCTCGGTCCAGACCCCGACGACCGACCAGGCTACTGTGTCCGCGGCGATCGACCGGCTGGCGCCCCAGAAAGGCACGTCGGTTGCCCAGGGGATCCTGGCATCGCTCAACGTCATCGCCGTCGCGGAGGCCGGGCCGTGGGTCGATTACTACACCAACCAGACGCCGGCCCCGACGCCGACTCCGACGCCGGTGCCCGCCGGAACTCACGCACCGGCCGTGATCGTGCTGCTGACCGACGGCGAGAACAACGAGTCTCCCGATCCGGCGGCCGCGGCCCAGACGGCGGCCAACCAGGGGGTACGGATCTACACGGTCGGGATCGGCAGCGCCGCGGGCACGAACTTGAACTTGAATGGCTTCCTGGTTCACACGCAGCTCGATGAGGCGGCGCTCCAGCAGATCTCCCAGATCACGGGTGGCACGTACTACGGCGCCACCGATGCCCAGCAGCTCCGCGCGATTTACGACAACCTCGACACGAAGCTGGTCCTGCAGCCGGAGATGACCGAGCTGACGGCGATATTCGCGGGCATCGGCGGGCTGTTGCTGCTGGCCGCCGCGCTGACGTCGCTCCGATGGCTGGGTCGGCTCCCATGATCGGGCATACGGGCCTCCCGCGGCGGAAAGGACGGCGATAGATGGACTTCCAATGGTCGGGCCTGCTCGTTGCCCTCGTCCTCCTGCCGGTACTGGTCGCGATCTACGTCCTGAGCCTGCGACGGCGGCGCCGATCGGGAGTGCGCTATTCGAGTCTCGCCCTCATTCGTGAAGCCCAGCCCGGACAATCGCGGCTGCGGCGCCACCTGCCGTTCGCCCTCGTCGTCGCGGCCCTGGGCGCGCTGGTCCTTTCGCTGGCGCGACCGGTCGTCGTCCTCAGCGTGCCCACGAACAAGACGACCATCCTCCTGACGATCGACGTCTCGGGCAGCATGTGCTCGACCGACATCCCGCCGAGCCGCCTCGAGGCCGCCGAAGCGGCCGCCGCGGCGTTCATCAACAGCCAGGCGTCCACGGCGCAGATGGGAATCGTCGCCTTCAGCAGTTTTGCGGAAGTCGTGCAGCCACCTACGACCGATCGAGGATTGCTGCTCAACGCGCTGCACAGCCTCACGACCGGGCGGAGGACGGCGATAGGAGCCGGCATCCTGGCCTCGATCGATGCCATATCGCTGGTGGACCCGTCGGTCGCCAAGAGCCAGACGGACGCCAACCCGGGCGTGGCCCCCGCGCCGGTCCCCGCCGGCGACTACGCTCCCGACATCGTCGTCCTGCTCACCGACGGCGCGAGCAACACGGGCCCGGACCCTCTTGCCGCAGCCCAGCAGGCGGCCGATCGGGGCGTCAGGGTCTACACGATCGGCTTCGGTACGGCGGACGGCGGCGCCCTTAGCCCGACCTGCGCGTCGCAGTTCATCGGTCGTGAGCCCGGCGGCTTCGGTGCCGGCGGTGGCGGTGGCGGTGGTTTCGGCGGCGGTGGCGGCGGCGGTGGTGCCGGTGGCGGCGGTGGCAACTTCCCGAGAGGAATCGACGAGGCGACGCTGACGAAGATCGCCGCCCTCACCGGCGGGACCTACCACCCGGCCGAGAACTCGAGCCAGCTCGAAAGCGTCTTCCAGGGGCTCCCGACGAACCTGATCACAGCCCACCAGGTAACTGAGGTCAGCGTCGTGTTCCTGGCGCTCGGATCCCTACTGGCGGGGCTGGCGACCCTCCTGGGGAGGGCCTGGCGCCCACTTCCCTGAGCCGGTCCCCGGTCAGGGCGGATATCGAACGCCTGGTCTAATAGCCGGTAGTTGCCTATACTGGACGCCTCGTGGCTGCCTCGACCTCCGCCGGCGCTCCGGCTGACCTTCACGACCCGCTCGCGCCCTTCAGCCCGGCGGTTGCCGAGTGGTTCCGCTCGGCCTTCGCGGCGCCGACGCCCTCCCAGGCTCAGGGTTGGACGAGCATCGCGGCCGGACGCCACACCCTGATCCACGCCCCGACCGGCAGCGGCAAGACCCTGGCCGCGTTCCTGTGGTGCCTCGACCGGCTCGGCCGCGATCCACGGCCGCGGACTCCGAGCGCCCCGGGCACGGTGCGCGTTCTGTACATCTCGCCGCTCAAGGCCCTGATCTACGACGTGGAGCGCAACCTGCGCGTTCCCCTGGTTGGGATCCGGATGGCGGCCGAACGAATGGGCGAGCCGATCCCGCAGATAGAGGTCGGGGTCCGGACCGGCGATACGCCGGCCGACGAGCGCCGCCACCTCGTCCGAAATCCGCCCGACATTCTCATCACCACACCCGAGTCGCTCTACCTGATCCTCACCAGCCAGGCGGCCGAGATACTGCGAGGCGTCGAACACGTCATCGTGGACGAGGTTCACGCCCTGGCCGGCACCAAACGTGGCGCTCACCTCGCCCTGAGCCTGGAGCGGCTGGAGAAGCTGACGGCCCGCCCGCCGCAGCGGATCGGGCTCTCCGCGACTCAGCGCCCCGTCGAGACGATCGCCAGGTTCCTTGGCGGAATCGGGCCGGGCAGGGCAGGTGAGAGCCGCGAGGTCTCGATCGTCGACGCTGGCTCGCGCAAGGTCCTCGAACTGTCTGTCCGGGTGCCGGTCGAGGACATGAGCAATCTCGGCGACCTGCCGCCCTCCGGGGAAGGGCCCACCGGTCCGGGCTCAGATTCGGCTGCCGGTCCCGAGGCTCGCCACAGCATCTGGCCGGCGATACATCCCAAGATCCTGGAGCTCATCCGCGAGCACCACTCCACCATCGTCTTCTGCAATTCGCGGCGGATGGCCGAGCGGCTGGCCAACAAGCTCAACGAGCTGGCCGGTGAGGAGCTGGTGCGGGCCCATCACGGCTCGCTCGCCCGAGAGCAGCGTGTCCAGATCGAGGAGGCGCTCAAGGCCGGGCGACTGCCGGCCATCGTCGCCACCAGCTCGCTCGAGTTGGGCATCGACATGGGCGCCGTGGATCTGGTCATCCAGGTCGAGTCGCCCGCCAGCGTCGCCCGCGGCCTCCAGCGAGTCGGTCGGGCGGGGCACCAGGTCGGGGAGCCGAGTCGCGGCGTCATCTTCCCCAAGTACCGCGGCGATCTCCTCGAGGCCGCGGTGGTCGCGGCACGGATGCACGAGGGCGCGATCGAAGAGACGAAGCTGCCGCGCAACCCGCTCGACGTCCTGGCTCAGCAAATCGTGGCGATGACCGTACGTGAGCCCTGGCAGGCCGACGAGCTGTTCGATACGGTGCGGCGGGCGGCCCCGTACGAGACCCTGACGCGGGACGCCTTCGAGGCCGTTCTGGGGATGCTGGCCGGGGCGTACCCCTCCGACGAGTTCGCGGAGCTGAAGGCGCGCGTCGTGTGGGACCGCGAAACGGGCCGCGTGGAGGGCCGGCGCGACGCACGGACGGTGGCGATCACCAGCGGCGGCACGATCCCGGATCGCGGGTTGTACCCGGTATTCCTGGTGGGCGAGGCGGGCACTCCGGGGCGGCGGGTCGGGGAGCTGGACGAGGAGATGGTCTACGAGAGCCGCGTCGGCGAGGTGATCGCTCTCGGGGCCTCGAGCTGGCGGGTCGAGGAGATCAGGCCGGATCGAGTCGTCGTCTCGCCGGCGCCCGGCGTGCCGGGCAAGATCCCGTTCTGGCACGGCGACGGCCTGGGCCGTCCGATCGAGCTGGGGCGGGCGCTGGGTGCGTTCGTGCGAGAGCTGGAGGGCGACCTTGGCGGCGGGGAGCGTGGACGCGAGCGGGCGCGGCGCCGGCTCCTCGAGCATCACGACCTGGACGATCTGGCGGCCCAGAACGTCATCGGCTACCTCGACGAGGAGCGCGAGATGGCCGGTCACCTGCCGACCGACCGGCGGATCGTCGTGGAGAGGTTCCGCGACGAGCTTGGCGACTGGCGGGTGGTGATCCTGACTCCGTTCGGTGGGCGCGTTCACGCTCCCTGGGCGCTGGCGATCGAAGCGCGATTGGAGGAGAGGCTGGCCGGGGCGGCTCAGACGATCTGGTCGGACGATGGGATCGCGATCCGCCTCCCCGAGGGCGAGACGGCCGGGGCGGATTCGAACGATGGCTCGATCGTGGGCTCCGGCGGCCTGGGCGGGCTGCTCTTCCCCACGGCCGACGAAGTCGAGGACCTGGTCGTCGGGCGGCTTGGTAGCTCGGCCATGTTCGCGGCCCGTTTCCGTGAGAACGCCGCACGGGCGCTCCTGCTACCGCGGCGCAGGCCCGGTTCTCGGACCCCACTGTGGCAGCAGCGGCAGCGTTCGGCCGGCTTGCTGGCCGTGGCCAGCCGGTACGGCTCGTTCCCGATCATCGTTGAAACCTATCGCGAATGCCTGGCCGACCTGTTCGACCTGCCCGCGCTGCGCGAGGTGCTCGGGGGAGTGGCCAGGCGCGAGATCGAGGTCCGGGAGGTGGAAACGGTAGCGGCCTCGCCGTTCGCCGGCTCGCTGCTCTTCGACTACCTGGCCGCCTACATGTACGAGGGCGATGCGCCTCTGGCGGAACGGCGGGCAGGTGCGCTGGCACTGGACCGCGAGCTGCTGCGCGAGCTGCTCGGCCAGGAGGAGCTGCGCGACCTGATCGACCCGGCCGCGCTGGCCGATCTGGAGCTGGCCCTGCAGGCATTGGCGCCCGAGCGGGCCGCTCGAACGGCGGACGCTCTGCACGACCTGCTGCGCCGGCTGGGCGACCTCACCGCGGACGAGGTGGCGGCGCGGATCGTTGAACCGCCGGCCGCCGGCGAGTGGCTCGCGGCCCTGGAGGGATCTCGACGCGCAGTAATCGTCCGTATCGCCGGCGAGGAACGCTGGATCGCGATCGAGGATGCCGGCCGGTACCGCGATGCGCTGGGAGTGGCTCTCCCCGTCGGCGTGCCCGCGGCCTTCCTCGGGTCTGCCGAGGACCCGCTGGGTGGCCTGGTAACGCGCTGGGCGCGCTCGCACGGACCGTTCCTGGCCGGAGAGCCGGCGCGACGGTTCGGCGTGGCGGCGCCGCGAGTAGAGGAGGTCCTGGAGCGGCTGCTCGAGGCGGGAACGATCCTGCGCGGCGAGTTCCGTCCGGGCGGGACCCAGCGCGAATGGTGCGACCCGGAAGTCCTGCGGCAGCTGCGCCGACGCTCGCTGGCTCGTCTGCGCAAGGAGGTCGAGCCGGTCGATCAGGCGGTGCTGGCCCGGTTCCTGCCGGCATGGCAGGGCGTCCGACCGGTCACTCTCGCGGGCCAGGCCTCCGACGCCGCGCCTTCGGGACCGGCAACCCTCCGCGGCGAGGCCGCCCTGGAGCGGCTGGCGGAGGTCGTCGACCAGCTGGCCGGCGTGCCGATCCCGGCTTCCGTCCTGGAGCGAGACGTCCTTCCGACCCGCATCCCCGGCTACCAGCCGCGCCTGCTGGACGAGTTGGGGGCCCTCGGCGAGGTCGCGTGGGTGGGGCGAGGCAGCCTGGGTCGCGATGACGGGCGAGTCGTTCTGTATCGCCCCGACCGCGAGACCTTGCGCGATCTGGCTGCCAACGAGGTCGAGTCGCCGCTCGACGACCTGCACGAACGGCTCCGCGGGCGCCTGCGCGAGCGCGGAGCCTCCTTCTACCGGGAGCTGGCATCGGCTGCGGGGCCGGTCGCCGAGCGCGTTGCCCTGGACGCGCTGTGGGACCTGGTCTGGGCGGGCGAGGTGACCAACGACACGTTCGCGCCGCTGCGGGCCCTGCGTTGGCGAAGGCCGTCGGGGGAGCGCAGGCCGCGACCGGGCCGGCTGGCGCTCGGGCCTCCGGAGGCCGCCGGCCGCTGGTCGCTCGTGGAGCGCCCGGCCGTGGCGCCGGGGAGTGGCGCGGGCGGCGGCGCCGCGGTTCGTGCGACGGAACGGCTCCACTCGATCTCGGTCGCGCTGCTGGATCGCCACGGGGTGCTGACGCGCGAATCCGTGAACGCGGAAGAGGTCGCGGGTGGCTTCTCCGCCGTCTACCCGGTGCTGCGGGCCATGGAGGAGTCCGGGCGCATCCGTCGCGGCTACTTCGTCGATGGTCTCGGGGCGGCCCAGTTCGCCTTGCCGGGGGCCGTGGACAGGTTGCGCTCGATGCGTGAATCGGCCGCCGACCGCGCCGGCGCCTGGGCCGTGCACCTTCTCGCCGCGGCCGACCCCGCCAATCCCTACGGCGCGGCGCTGGCCTGGCCCCGTCGCAGCGAGTCGGATCGGCGGCCGCTGCAGCGTGCCGCCGGTGCCTACGTGGTCCTTGTCGACGGTGCGGCGGCCCTCTACCTGGACCGCGGCGGGCACTCGCTCCAGACGCTCCCTGCCGCCGACGACCCGGCTGTTGCCGGCGCCGCCCTGGCTGCGCTGCGCGACCTCGTCGAGAGCGGCCGCTTCCGCGAGCTCGTGCTCACCCGCGTCGACGGCGAGCCGGTGGCCACGTCGTCGTGGCGACCACGGCTGGAGGAGGCGGGCTTTGCGGCGGGGTACCGCGGCCACGTTCTTCGGCCGCTGGCGCGGCGCGTCACAGCCGGAGGCCGCCGATGAGCGAGATCGCCGTCGAGACCGCCCCGGTGAGAGGCGGCTGGGTTGCCCGGGTGATCGTCGCCGACCGCCACGGCAGCCGCGAGTTCGAGGTCGGCGTCACGCGCGAAGAGCTGGCCCGGTACGCTCCCGCCGCAACCGATCCGACCGACCTGATCCAGCGTTCGTTCGTCTTCCTGCTGGCCCGCGAGCCGAAGGAATCGATCCTGAGCTCGTTCGGCCTGTCGGTGATCGCGCATTACTTCCCCGAGTACGAGCGCGAGATCCGCAGCGCCGGCTGAATTCCCCATCGTCGCCGCGCCGTCGCCGCGCCGTGGAGCCACGAGGGCCCCCTTCGCAGATCAGGCCTCCAGGCCGAAGAACGCTCGAAAGCGAGCCCGAGCGACGCGGCGCATCGTCAGTGCCGTTCGCTCCGGACTGCGCCGCCAGTGGAGGCGCCACAGCCGGGCCGCCGCCGCCCCTGCCTGGGCGGCCCCCGGCCAGGTCGACGGGGTCAGCCAGCGGAAGGCTTCGGGATGAGTCCAAGCCCACGGGACGATGGCCCAGAGGAATACCAGGTAGTCCACTCGGATCGGGCGCTGGAACGAGAAGAGCACCTGCAGCTGGACCAGGGTCGCCGGCAACGTCAGTGCCGTCAGCGCCAGGGCCAGCAAGAACCAGCCCACGCCCCACAGCCTGCCTCGCGGCGAGAGGAACGGCCAGAAGATGCCGGGGACCCACTTCATCGTGGTCGCGATCATCCACAGCAGGCCGGCCAGTGCCGGGCGGGAGAACTGCGCCCCGAAGAGCAGCAGCGTCAGCGGCAGGTTGATGTTGCCCGTGTCGAGGTTGGCCGCCGTTGGGAACATCAGCACGAGGAGCAGCATCGCGGTGGTCATCGGCCGGCGCTGGTAGGCCCAATGGACACTCCACAGGAGACCGATGACCGTGGCGCCGCGCCAGACGAACCAGGCTACATCCCAGGGCAGTATCGACCACGGCACGAATAGCGGCAGCATCCAGGGCGAGTAAACGTACGGCATGAACGGTCCGGTGGGGTGATACGGGTCGCCGCCGTTCAGCCACAGGCGTCCCGCGGCCCAGTAGGCCCGCGCATCGGCGCCCGCGGTCTCACCCCGAGCGATCAGGCCGGCCAGGACGACCCCGGCCACGAAGCCCAGGATGATCATCATCGTCAGGCGGCGCGGGTCTCGGATGCGGTTGATCTCGTGGCGGATGGCGCGCCGGAAGACTCCCGCCCGTCGCCGCGTGGGCCGGTCCACCCTGGCCACGGCCGGCAAGGCTGCAGCCCGCCCGGAGACGCGGCCCGATACCCGCTCGGAGCGGGAGGGCTTCGCCATCGGGGAGGTGATCGGGGCTGGATCGGCGCTGTCGGCCTTTGGGTTTCGGGTGGTCATGAAGGCAGGGTCACTTCACGGAAGGCGACGCGGGCAGTTCCGGCGACCGGGCTGCGAGGCCAGGAGGCGCCACTCGTGGTGTGACAATTCCCTCCTCCTTGCGGTTCGTCGTAGCGATGATGCGAGCATGGGGCCCGGCGTGCAAGCCCCGCCTACTGGCGGACCGCATCCCGATGAAGGCGCGCCGTCACCGCCTCGATAGCTCCGCCGCGATCTCCGCCCGGAGGCTCACCGCCGCGAAAGGTCAGCGCAGGTAGGTCTTGCCGCAGGTGTCGCATACGGTGTAGACGGCGCGAGCGTTGCGTGCATATCCGGCCGAGTGGAGCAGCCCCGAGCAGCCCTCAGTGGGGCACTTCCAGACCCACCACCGCCCCTCCTGCTGCAGGGCGATGGACTCCGACCTGACCTTGTCGGCCAGGCCCGCGTTGGCGGCATAGGCTCGGGCGATCTGCGAAGCCCGCTCCTCCTCGGTCTCGCTGGAGTACGGGTAGTTCTGGCTGATGTTCGATGACACGGTCCTGCTCCGTGCTGCCCGCTCTGGTAGGTCTCCGCGGGACGGAACCGGTGGCCGGGGCGGTGTGAGCGCGGCGAGCCACCGGCAGCCGGAGTATAGACCGGCTGCATGGGGCGTCCGAACGAAGCACTCGTCGCGAGCCCACCCGACTCTCCCGCCGACGATCGGGCGCACCCGCTAGGCTACGCGGGGTGAACCGCTCGATCACCTCCATGCTCGTGGCCACGTTCGTGCTGCGCGTCAGCACGGCGATAACGGGCGGCATGCTGGTCTACCTCGTGGACGATCTGACCAGGCACCACGGTCATGGGCCCGCAATCCTCTCTTTCCTCACCGGCGGGTTCTACGCGACCGAGCTGACGGGGGCGATCGTCTTCGGGATCCTGGCCGATCGCTACGGCCGCAAGGTCATCATGATCCTCGGCCCGCTCTTCGGATCGATTGCCGTGTTCATGACCGGGCTCACAACCCACGTGCCGGTCCTCTTCGTAACCAGGCTGCTGGAGGGCAGTTCGACGGCCGCCTCCATTCCGTCGACGCTCGGCTTCATCGCCGCCGAGACCGCCCATGACGAGAAGCTGCGCGGCCGCGTCGTGTCCCTGTTCGAGCTGGTCTCCCTGGGAGGGATGCTGGCCGTCGGCCCGGCCCTCGCGGGCCTGCTGTGGGACGCCTATGGCCGTCCGGCCTTCTTTCTCAACTGCGGCTTCTATCTGGTGGCGCTGGCCCTGTATGCATACGGCGTCTCGGAGGTCCCGCGCGCTCGCCAGGGGGACCTGGCCGGCAGTCCCGATGCCGCTCCGGCCACCCTGGCGAGGTACCTCAGGATGGTCAGGAACCGGAAGGTGCTGCTCTTCGCCCCCACCTGGCTGGCCATCAACGCGATTCTTGGGCTTTGGGCCGGGCAGGGGGTCCTGCTGATCAAGGGCAACATGGTGGACTCCAGCCAGTTCCTCATGCGCGGCATCTCGGCAACCGCCATCGGCTTGGGCGCGGCCGCCCTGGCGGTCATATTCGGAGCCGGAATCCTCTTCTGGGGGACCGTCTACGCCCGTTTCCGCCGCACGACCCTTCTGCTTATAGGCACCGGTGCGTTCGTCGCCATGACCATCGACATCCTGGCGGTGAACCATCTCGGGGGATCGTCGAATGTGCTTCTGGCAGCGTTTGGGCTGGTGGCAGTGGTTGCGCTGTTCGTGATGTCCGGCGCAACGCCGGCGGCCCTGGGTCTGCTGGCCGACGTCAGCGAAGGGTTCGAGGAGGATAGGAGCGCTCTCATGGGCCTGTACTCCGTCTTCCTGGGCCTGGGCCAGGTCATTGCCGCCGTGATCGGTGGTATCGCCGCTTCGTGGAAGGGGATCGACGGGCTGGTCGTGGCAACGGTGGGATTGCTCGCCGTTGGCACCGCCGCCCTGCTGAACCTGCGGAAGAACGAGTCCGGGATGCTGGACGGCCCGACCGCGGGGCTCAAGAGCGCTCTCACGGGCGAAGCCTTCCGCGGCCCGGTTCCCACCCCACCGCGGACCGGCGGGAGCTCCAGGGCGTCAGCCAGGGAGGACCGATGACCGTCGCCATCGTCACCGATTCCGGTTCGGACCTGACCCCGACGCAACTGCGCGAGAACAAGATCCGGCAGGTCGCGCTCTCGGTGACGATCGGGGACCGCAGCTACCTGTCGCCGGACGAGCTGACGGCCGACGAGTTCTGGCGGCTCATGCGTACCCCGGGCTGCCCGGGCGCCCATACCGCCGCCCCGAGCGCCGGCCAGTTCAAGCAGGCCTTCGAAACGGCCTTCGAAGAAGGTGCGGACAGCATCGTGTGCGTCTGCCTGAGCGAAACCCTTTCGAGCACCATCGGAAGCGCCCGAATGGCCAGGGAGATGCTGTCTGGTCGCGAGATCCACATCGTCGACTCGCGTTCGGCGAGCATGGCCACCGGCGCGTTGGCACTGCGGGGGGCGACGATGGCGGCCCACGGGGCAACGGCCGTCGAGATAGCCGCCGAGATGAACAGGCTCCGCGGGGAGATCACCCTCTTCGTGGCCCTGGACACGCTTGAGTACCTTCGCAAAGGAGGACGGATCAGCGCCGCCAGGGCTGCCGTCGGCGGACTCCTCTCGGTCAAGCCAATCATCACCGTCGAGGAAGGAATCGTCGTTACGGCGGACCAGCCGAGGACCCGGACCAAGGCCCTGGCGAGAGTCCTCGAGCTGCTGACGGACCAGCCGGCGGTCGAAGTCCACATCATGTACTCGCCGCCGGCCGACGACGTAGCCTTCCGCGAAGCCGTCCTGGCGCACATGCCCGAGCCCGCCCCGAAGCTGATCACGGTGCAAACCCTCGGGCCGGTGATCGGAGCTCATATCGGCCCGGGTGCGTACGGTGCCGTGCTGGTTCTCGAAGGACGGACTGTGGAGGGCCCCTAGCCGCGATCACCAGCGATTCGTTTGGCGAATCGAGGGAAACGCTGGCGGAACGTTAGGCCAATTGGTGTCATTGCTCGTGACATCGAGCCATGGCCGATTTGGGCGGCGGGTCTATACTCGGCGCCAAGTGGAACCTGCGGCGCTGCTGTCCGGGACAAGCGGAAGGCCGCCGCTACATGGTCGGGATCGCCAGAGGATCACCGCCGCCCGCCGTGCGACTAGCCGGCCGGCGAGCCGACCCCGGACAGGCGCTCCCGGCTTTGGGAGGGTATCCCGCCCATGGCGACAGAGACGATCGCCGCCTCGATCAATCCCTGGCACGTTGCCCAGCAGCAGTTCGACCTGGCTGCCACGCACCTCGACCTATCGCCCGGCCTCCGCAAGGTCCTGCGCGAGCCCAAGCGCGAACTGACCGTCCACTTCCCGGTCAAGATGGATGACGGCACGGTGGAGGTCTTCACCGGCTATCGGGTCCAGCACAACCTGTCCCGCGGGCCGGCCAAGGGTGGCATCCGCTATCACCAGGACGTAAGCCTCGATGAGGTCAAGGCCCTGGCGATGTGGATGACCTGGAAATGCGCCGTCGTAGGGATCCCCTTCGGCGGTGGCAAGGGCGGCGTGATAGTCGATCCCAAGAAGCTGAGCCTCCGCGAGGTGGAGGGATTGACCCGCCGCTTCGCGACCGAGATCAGCATCCTCATCGGCCCGGAGCGGGACATCCCGGCTCCTGACGTGAACACCAATTCCCAGACGATGGCCTGGATCATGGACACCTACTCGATGCACGTCGGGTACACGGCCCCGGCCGTCGTCACGGGTAAGCCCATCCCGCTCGGCGGCTCGGAAGGCCGCAACGAAGCCACGGCTCAGGGCGCGGTCTACACGATCATCGACGCCGCCCATCATCTCGGGATGGACCTCACGAAGTGCCGCGTCGCCGTCCAGGGCTTCGGCAATGCCGGAGCGATAGCCGCTCAGCTCATGTTCGCCCAGGGCTCGAAGATCATCGCCGTGAGCGACTCGACCGGGGCGATACACCGGCCCGAGGGCTTCGATCCCAATTCCGTGCTGGTCTGGAAGCAGAAGCACCATTCGGTCGTCGGCTTCCCGGGCACTAGGGAGATAAGCAACGCCGAGCTGCTCGAGCTCGACTGTGACGTTCTCATCCCGGCCGCCCTGGAGAACCAGATAACGGCGGCCAACGCCGGGAAGATCCAGGCTCGCGTGATTGCCGAGGCCGCCAACGGCCCTACCACCCCGGAAGCGGACGAGATCCTGTACAAGAACGGCCGGTTCGTGATCCCGGACATCCTCTGCAACGCCGGCGGGGTCACGGTCAGCTACTTCGAATGGGTCCAGGATCTGGAACGAGATTTCTGGAACATCGAACATGTCAACGAGAAGCTACGGGCCGTCATGACCAAGGCCTTCGCCGGTACGCTCGATATGAGCCTCGGGCAGAAGGTGAACATGCGAACGGCGGCCTACTTGCTGGCCGTCCAGCGAGTCGCGGACGCCACGTCCGTGCGAGGTCTCTATCCGTAGACTAGGACTCGGCTATCTCCTTGCGGCCCCGACGTACCCCCTCGCGTTGGGGCCGCTCTTCGTCTTCGCAAGCGGCCGATGCCCGCTCGCGACCCTGGCTTACTGCGGCGGAGTCATACGAGTGGCGTATGCTCGTCAAATGGTCCACGATTTACGGACCGACGTTGGGAGGCTCGAGATGACGGAGAACGAACCCTGCGCGGCATGCGGCGAGGACACCTCCGTCGGCAGCGCCCTCTTTGGGGAGCGGCACGAGGCCGCCCGGCCGGAGGGCGGCAAGGTCTTCCTCTGCGACGAGTGCTACGCGCGGCTGCGGGCCGTGCAGGGCGGGCGGGTGAAGCCGACGGAGGAAGACCTGCGTGTCATCGCCGCAAACGGCGGCATGATAGGCATCGGTTTCCTGGGCGGAGGGGGCGGCTTCTAGGTCGGTCGCTCCGCTCCTGGAACCCGTGGTGCTACCATCCGGGGCCGAACGCGGGCCCCGGTTCGAGCGCACCGCGGACGCGGAGCCGCTCGGGATAGGAGCATTCATGCTCGACCACGAAGAGAAGTTCCTGTTCAAGGAGGAGACCCTCCACCTGGCCAACGCCCTGGCCGAACCGGGCGTGCTCGACAACGTCGAGGACCTCCTCACCGACGTCATAACCAGTCCGCGCTTCGACTCCGAGGTCTTCACCCTCGAAAGGTCGCTCCAGGTGATGCTCGGGGCGCGGGCTGGCGCAACGCTGGTTGGGCTCCTGACGGTAACGCCCGAGGTCTTCGACGAAACCGCCGAAGTGCGAATCCCGCCCGAGGTCCAGGAGCGAATGGTTGCCTGGCGAGCGCGCTTCGGACTGGCGATCGACAACGCACTCAACTACCTGAACAACCCCGACGGCATCCAGGGCCACAACTTCTCGACTCAGATCGCCCACGCCGACGAGCGGCAGGTGCTCCAGGGCCGGCTGACCCTGGTCCGTTACAACAACGAGCCGCAGTTCTTCCTCGCGGACGCCAGCGTCTTCTTTGGGCTCGTCGTCGACATACTCGAGCGGCTTGGGCCCTACCTCGGGCCGGACACGGTAGATACCGAGACCGTGGGCCGGCTGCGGGACGCGATCCAGCTCGTGGAGCGAAAGACGATCAGCCGGAGCTAGGTTCCGCTTCCGAGTGCCCACGTAGTAAGGGGACGGCCGCCCGTAGGCGGCCGTCCTGCTGTTGAGGGCGTGGCGTCAGGTCTGTGGCTTCTCTGGATCGATACCGGGCGCTGCGGATCCGGGCGGTTCGGCAGGCGGCGCTGTCGGCGCCGGCCCCGGAGTCGGCCACGTTGCCGGTGACGGTGGCAGGGGTGCCTGTGCCGGATAAGGGGATCCCCAGCCGAACTGGCGGTGCTGGACCGGCTGAGCGACCGTGAACGGCAGCCAGCGGCGCCGGAGCGGGTCGAGGACCCTGGCGATGAGGATCAGCACGACAAGGAGCAGCAGGAGAGCCAGGGCCACGGGCAGGACCAGGACGATGACCCAGATCGCGGCCGTGGCCGCGTTCTGGCCCACGCCGCCGAGCTCGGCCGCCGCCTGATTGAATTGCTCGCCCGCGCTCCACGGCCCCGGCGTAGCGGAAGGCTGTGGAGTCGGGGTTGGGCTCGCGCCGGGTGCCGGCACTTCGAAGATGACCGTCAGGGTGCTGTAGGCCGACTGGTCGGTCAGGCCTGCCAGCTGCGCCGTCAGCTCCTCGATCTGGCCCTGGACGTCGGAGAGGCGCTGCTGAACGCTGAGGACATCCGCAATGGTCGTGGCCTTGTCCATGATCGCCTGGATTGCCTTCTCCGAGGCCTTCAAGTTGTCGATGCGGGCCTGAAGGTCGACGATCTGGCCGCCGACCGACTGGGAGTCGCTGTGCTCGGCGAGGACCTTCTTGCCGAGCTGGCGCATCACGCCTACGGCAGTTTCGAAGCTAGCCACCGGCACGCGGTATGTGACCGAGGCCAGGCTGCCGCTGCCGGAGGAGGTAGTGCGGTCCGAACCGGCCATCCAGCCGCCCAAGCCGTGCATCTTGTCGGTGGCCTCGGCGACGGAGAGGTCGATGTCGGCCACTTCGATCGTTATGGAGCCCGTCTTGATGATGCGGTCCTCGGGGGCGGCGGCGCCCGGAGCGCCGGTCTGCAGGGTGATGCCGCCGGTCGTGTCGGCCCCGCTGGCCGGGCTTGCCGCCGGCGCCGGTGTGGCCGCGGCGAAGCCCTGGTCGGGCAGGCCGGCCGGGGTAGCCGCCGGCTCGGGGACGGGATAGCCGTAACCCGGAGTTGCGGAGCTGCTGCTGCAGCCGATCGCCGCGAGCGTCACGAGGATGAGCGCCGCGGCAAGGAATCCTTTGCTTCGCATCGTGTCCCTCTCGATGGTCCCCTGGACCCGCCGGCACGTCCGCGCGGGATCCTATCCATGATTGCGTTTCGTAGGCGTTCCCGGTTCACCGAATGCCACCGCCGCTGCCGCTAGCAGGGCCCACGGGCTTCTGTAGCTGCCGCGCAGATCCACCACGATGGCTGCGCTGCCCGCTGGTGCGGCGCGACCGGACCCTGGCCGGCCTGGAAGCGGTGAGAGTGGGAGCCCCCACCGAACGAGCCGACCAGAACGGCCGCCGCCAGCAGGGCAGCGGCCGCCAGGACCGCGGGCAGGCGTCTCATGCCGGCGTTGCCGCGCTCCGGTTCCGTCCCCGGCCCAGGATGCGGCGAGCGAGAGTGAAGAGAGCCAGCAGGATGAGGAGGCAGAATCCGATCGGCAGGACCACGACCAGGGCCCAAACGCCCATCGTCGCCAGACCCTGTCCGATGCGGACCAGGGCTGCCGCGGCCTCATCGACCTGGCTGCCCAGAGTCCAGTCCTGCGTTGCCTGCGACGTCACTGTCTTGGCCGGGAGCTGGAACGTGACCGTGAGCGTGCTCATCTGCGCCTGGTCCTTGAGATGGTCGCGCTGGGCTGTGAGCTGTTCGATCTGGCCCTGGGTCTGGCTGAGCTGGCTCTCGACGGCGATCACGTCCGCAATGGCGACTGCCTTGGCCATGATTGCCTGGAGCGCGCTCTCGGTCGACTTCAGGTTGTCGAGCCGGGCCTGGAGGTCCACCACCTGCGATGTGACGTCGCTCGTGTCTGTCTGCTCCGAAAGGGTCTTCGAGCCGACTTTTCGCAGCGCATCAAAGGCGTCATCCCAGCGGCCGGCCGGCACGCGGTATGTGACGGATGCGGCGGCGTAGTCACCGGTTCCCGAACGGTTGGACGAGCTGACGGAACCTCCCAGGGCGGTGACCGCCGACCGGGCCTGTGTCACGGCCTTGTCCAGGTCGGTGACCTCGAGGGAGAGCTGGCCCGTCTTGACGATGAGTGACGCGTCGAGCGGGGCGAGCAACTGGTCCTGCGGGCTGAGCTCAACGGCCGTGTTCTGGTCCGTGGTCTTGCCGGCGTCTCCGGCCGCCGGGGCCGGTACGGCAGCGGCGGCGGTCGCGGCCGCGAATGGGACGGCGCCGTTGCCGGAGTAAGACTGGCTTTCGGCCATGGACAGGCGTTGTGCGCTGAGAGTCGCTGCGGATCCGGCCGGACTGCCCAGGATGTAGGCCCCGGCGATCACGGCCGCCACGGCTGCCAGGGCGAGCGTCCTGATGATGGCGCGCCGACCCAGCATGCGGGACACGATGCCGCTTCTCGGGGAGTGGGAGCCCTGGGATGACGTCTCTGCGCCCGGGCTGGACTTGGGCTCAGGACCGCCTTCGAGGGGTCTGAATTCGTTCATCGTCACGGGTCCGCCCTCCGGTATCGTCGAGGCCGAGAGATCGGCCGTTCGAGGGGCAGACGTCCGGGAGGGTTTGGCGGTTCCCTGGGAGTGGCGCGGCGGCGGAGTGGCGCGGCTGGGGAATGCCAGCCGGGAGGTGGCAGTTACGGCAGAGGATCGTTGTCGATCAGGCGGACGCTGCCGAAGCGCACGGCCAGCGACAGCAGGGCCGGGCCCTCGACTCGCGCCAGCTCCCGGAGGGTAACCGGATCCGCGCAGCTCACGTACTCGGGCACCGCGAGCGGCTCCGCCGCGAGGACTTCGCGGATCGCCGCACGCAGCGCCTCGCCGTCCTTCTCGCCGGCCTCGTACGCTGCGCGGGCGGCCAGCAATGAGGCTCGCAGAACCGGGGCGGCCGCCCGCTGCTCGGGCGTGAGTCGCATGTTTCGCGAGCTCATCGCGAGGCCGTCGGGCTCGCGCACTATCGGGCAGGCCAAGATCTCGGTGGCGATGCCCAGGTCCAGGGCCATGCGCCGGACTACGAGGAGCTGCTGGGCGTCCTTCTGGCCGAAGTAGGCGCGCTCCGCTCCGACCAGGCAAAGCAGGATCGCCACGACAGTCGTGACGCCCTCGAGATGGCCCGGACGAGCGGCGCCCTCCAGCGGCTCGGTCAGGGCCCCGACTCTGACCGTCGTCTGGAATCCGGCCGGATAGACCTCTTCCACGGTGGGGATGAATACGATGTCGACCCCGGCCTCACCCGCGATCGCCAGGTCCGAGGCCTCGTCGCGCGGGTACCTCTCGAAGTCGGCTGTTTCGTTGAACTGGCGCGGGTTGACGAAGATCGTCGCCACGACGGTGGCGCTCTCGGCGCGGGCGCGGCGGATCAGCGAGGCGTGGCCCTCGTGCAGCGCGCCCATCGTAGGCACGAGGCCGATCGGTCGTGGGGCGGTCGCCAGGGCGGCGCGCAGGTCCGTCCGCGTTCGAATGACACGCGGCCGGAGCATCGCCCCCGGACCCGGGGTGGCTTCCGCCATGACGCTAGAGGTCTCGGTCGAGCGGGATCCCGGAACCGGTCTCGACCCCTTCGGGGCGGTCCAGCGCGGTCCGTCCGAGTACCTCGTCCAGGGTCGCATCGTCCATTCGGCTGCTCTCATCCGGCCCTGGGAAGGCGCCACTGGCGACGTCGCTCCGGTAGGCCTCGGCGGCCGCCTTGATGATGGCATGGAGCTCGGTGTAGTGGCGAGCGTGCTTGGGCGTGAATTCCGCGCTCATGCCGAGTAGGTCGGTGATCACCTGGACCTGGCCGGAGCAGCCGGCTCCCGCCCCGATGCCGATCGTGGGGACGTGGAGTCGGTCGGTGATTGCCGCGGCCAGCTGCTCTGGGACCAGCTCCAGGACCATGCCGAAGGCGCCGGCCTGCTGAACGGCCAGCGCGTCGGCCAGGAGCTGGCGGCCGGCGGCGCGCGTCTTGCCCTGGACGCGATGCCCGCCCAGCTGGTGGATCGATTGGGGCGTGAGGCCGATGTGGCCCATGACGGGGATGCCGGCTCGCACGATCGTCTCGATGGTCTTGGCGCTGCGCTCGCCGCCCTCCAGCTTCACGGCGCCGGCACCGCCCTCCCGCATCAGAATGCCCGCGTTCTCCAGGCTTGCCTCCGGGGTGACGCCGTAGGAGAGGAACGGCATGTCGGCCACGACCAGGGCCCGGCTGGTGCCTCGAACCACGGCCTTGGTGTGGTGGAGCATCTCCGTCATCGTCACGCGGACGGTGCTGTCGTAGCCGAGGATGACCTGGCCCAGCGAGTCGCCCACGAGCAGCATGGGGATGCCGGCCTCGTCCAGGATCCGGGCGGTGAGGTAGTCATATGCGGTCAGCATGGCGATTCGCTCGCCGTCGGCGTACAGCCGGGCGATCGAAGCGATCGTCAGTCGCGAGGCCTTCTGCGGCGAGGGCACGTGGCTCATCCGTTCGTCTCCGCGAGCGCAGCGCTATCGCTTGCCCAAGCAGCCAGGCGGACCACGACGCGATCCAGGAGGAGCTCGGCCACCTCGCGCTTGGACATCAGCGGCAGCTCCTCGGACGACCCGTCCGACGCATAGATCGTCACCTTGTTCGTGTCGGTGCCGAAGCCGGAGCCCGGCTCGGTCACGTCGTTGGCGACGAGCAGATCCACTCCCTTGGCGCGGAGTTTCTCCTCGGCACGCTCCAACGAGCCGGTCTCGGCCGCGAAGCCGACGAGAACCGGACGGCGGATGCCCGGGGCGCGGATGCTGGTGCGAACCCGCTCTGCCGTTGCCGCCAGGAGATCGGGCGTGGCATCCAGCTCGAGGGTCATCCCGGACGAGCGACTGACCTTCTTGCCGGATGGGCTGTGCGGCCGGAAGTCGGCCACGGCGGCGGCCATGACCAGGACGTCGAAGCGCGGGCCGCTTGGTGGGGTCAGGGCGCGCAGCTCGGCCTCCATCTCGGCGGCAGTCTCGGCGTGCGCGACGTGGGCTCCGGCGGGCGGCTCGGCGGTGTGATTGCCGAGAACGAGCGTCACGGCCGCACCCCGATCGAGCGCCTCCTCGGCGATGGCGATGCCCATCTTGCCGCTCGACCGATTGCCGACGAATCGGACGGGGTCGATCGGCTCGGCGGTACCGCCGGCGGTGACGACAACGTGGCGGCCGGCGAGATCGGTGCGCGACGGCGCGGCTGAAGCCGGCTTGCCCGGGCCGTCACCATGGGAGGCTGCCCCGTCCGGCGCGCCCCCAACGGGCGCCGAAGCCTCAGCCAGCGCTCGGACCGTCGCGTCGACGATGCGGTCCAGTGACGCGAGCCGTCCCTGGCCCACCATGCCCGAAGCGAGCAGCCCAAGCTCCGGCTCCACCAGGTGGTAGCCGAACTCGCGCAGCCGGGCAACGTTGGCCTGCGTCGCCGGATGGGCGTACATACTGCCATCCATTGCCGGAGCCACGATCACCGGAACCGAGGTCGCCAGGCAGGCAGCGGTGATCGAATCGCCGGCCGCGCCGTTAGCCATGGCCCCGAGCCAATGGGCCGTGGCGGGAGCCACCACGATCGCCTCCACGTCATGAGCGGTACTGATGTGACCAATCCGACCGTCCGCCTGCAGGGCCAGGACGTCGGAGTCGACCGGGTGCCGGCTCAGGGTCTCGAGCGTCAGCGTGCCGACGAACTCGGTCGCCGAGGCGGTCATCAGGACGCGGACATCCGCTCCTTCGGCCTGGAGCAGGCGGAGCAGGTCGACCGCCTTGTAAGCGGCAATTGAGCCGGTGATCCCGAGGGCGATGCGGCGGTCCTGAAGGCGGCCCGTGTGTTCGGTCATGCTTCTGGCTCCGAGATGACGTGGATCGACCCGGCCGCGCTGCCGGTCCAGCCGATCGTGTCGTCGCTCGCTGCCGACGGCTCGCCGTTGGCAACCGCCCACAGGATGGCCAGGCCCTTCAGCGTGAGCTCGGGGTCGATGGCGTCGATGCCGGGCAGCTGGCGGGCCCAAGGTCCGGCCGACAGGCCGCCGGTCAGGACCACCTGGATCTTCGAGTCGTCGACCTTCTCGGTTCGAGCGAGTTCGGTCTTGATCCGCTCGATCAGACCCAGGGTGAGGGCCCTGTAGCCCAGGACGATGCCCGACTGCATGGCCGAGACTGTGTCGGTGCCGATCGCCTTCTGCGGCTCCACGAGCTCGATCCGGGGCAGGCGGGCGGTTCGAGACGCCAGCGCTTCGAGGCCCAGCTCGAGACCGGGCGTGATGGCTCCCCCGACGTACGCCCCGTCGCGGGCGATGCAGTCGAAGGTCGTCGCCGTGCCGAAGTCGACCACGACGGCCGGCGTGCCGTACAGCCGAGCCACCGCCAGGCCGTTCACGAGGCGGTCCGCACCGACTTCGGTCGGGCGCTGCACTCGGATCGGCATGGGCATGTTTCCGGCCGTGGCGATCATCAGGGGCAGCCCGCGCTTTTCGGCCATCGAAGAGGCCACGCCCGTCAGTGCGGGCACCACGCAGGCCAGCGAGATGCCGGTTACGTCGGCCAGCGACGCGCCGTCGAGGTGGAGCAATCCGTCGAGGAGAAGCTCGAGCTCGTCGGCCGTGCTTGCCGCCCGCGTCGCCGCCCGGCGGCTGGCCATGATGGTCTCTCCGCTGACGAGGCCAAGCGTGACGTTGGTGTTGCCGATATCGAGGGCCAGAAGCATGGACCGATGATAGCGCGCCCTCGCGCACCGGCTCCGGTTGAGCACCGACCCGGGCGCAGAATCTCGACTTCCGGTGGCCACCAGCCTCTTGTCGCGTCTCGTACCGCTGAGTTACGATCCGCGGGTCCGTCACCGGCATCCCAATCGTCACCCCCGCTGCCCTCAGGAGGAGTGGTGTCGTCCGTGCCGCCCGCGAAGTTCTTCGTCAATCGCGGCATCGTCTCAAGCCGGACCGACCAACTCAATGTCCTGCGCCCACTCGAGAAGCAGACCGTGGCCTACCGCTACTACCGCGGCCACGAACTGGTTCAACACGGGTTGGGTTGGGTGGAGCGGATCGTGGCGAACGATCCGGAGACTTCGACGTTCTTCACCCCGCTCTCGATCTGCTTGAACGTGGATTCGTTCGAGCATCTCGAGTTCGAGACCCGTCCCGACCAGTTGCTCTCGTATCGCCTGGTTCAGGGTGACGAAGCCGTGGTGATCGATTTCGCGCCCGCCGGAGTGCCTGCCGGCGACGCACTCGAGTCCAAACAGCTCGGGTTCGATACGTCCGGCTACGTCCAGATGGAGTTGCTCGGCCCCGATCCCAACGAGGACGAGTAGGGGAGCCTGAACCGCGCGAGCGTGATCGAAGGAGATGACGGAGACCGACCCGAGCGAGGGCTTGGTGAGGCTGCCGCGCCGCGCGCGGCAAGGAGGCAGCGCCGCCCGGCAAGGTGGAGCTCCGGGTGGTTAGCCGATCGGTGGGACAGGATCAGGCAGCTACCAGGAGGAGAGACCGTTGGAAGCCGTAGCGCGCTACTTTAAGTTTGCCGAGCGCGGCACGAACATCCTGACCGAGACTCGGGCGGGCCTGACCACTTTCATGGTCATGGCCTACATCATCTTCCTGAACGGGAACATCATCGCCAAGCCGCTCGGACTCGACCCCGTTGCGGTCGCTGCGGGCACGTGCCTGGTTGCCGGCATCATGACCATCGGCATGGGCGTGGTCGCCAACTACCCGTTCGCCCTGGCGGCCGGCCTCGGCATCAACGCCATCGTCGCCTTCACTCTCCCGGCCAAGGGCTACACGGCCCACGCCGCCATGGGCGTGATCGTGATCGAGGGCGTCGTCATCACGATCCTGGTCGTCGTCGGCCTCCGAGAGGCGATCATGAACGCCGTCCCGCTTGCGCTCAAGCGGTCCATCGGCGTCGGCATCGGCCTCTTCATTCTGTTCATCGGACTGGCCAACGGCGGCATGATTGCCGGCTCCGCTTCCACCTACGGGTCGGTTCCGCCTCTTTCCCTGCGTCCGATCACCGAAGTCAGCCAATGGGTATTCCTCGTCGGGGTGCTCATCACCTTCGTCCTGTTCGCCATGCGGATAAAGGCCGCGCTGATCATCAGCATCCTCGTGACGTCGGTTCTGGCCTATGTCACGGGGATCACCACCGCGCCGGCCAACTGGACCGTGACGCCGCAGTGGGACACGCTCTTCCAGCCTGACCTGGTGGGCGCCCTCAACCAGGTGGCTTTGATCACAGCCATTCTCACGATCTTCGCGATCATGCTGAGTGACTTCTTCGACACGATGGGCACCGTCACCGGCATCGCCGCCGAGGCAGGTCTCGCCGAAGAAGACGGCTCCGTCCCGGGGATCGGCAGGATCCTGATCGTCGACTCGCTGGCGGCCGTCGCCGGTGGCGCCGTCGGCGTCAGCTCCAACACCACCTACATCGAATCCGCGGCCGGTGTGGCTGAGGGTGGCCGAACAGGCTTCGCTTCGGTAGTGACCGGGGCCCTCTTCCTGGTTGCGATCCTTCTCTCGCCTCTTGCCGGCCTCGTGCCGGGAGTGGCCACCGCCCCGGCCCTGGTCCTTGTCGGGTACCTGATGTTCACCCTCGTCAAGGACATCAACGTCGCCGACATCGAGGACGGGCTGCCGGCTCTCCTCACGATCATCCTCATGCCTCTGACCTACGACATCACCGTGGGCATCGGCGCCGGGTTCATCACCTGGACGCTGCTCAAGGTCGTCAAGCGCAAGTGGAGCGAGATCCACTGGCTCATGTGGGTCGTCACCATCGCTTTCGTCGTCTACTTCGCCCGCGATTGGATCCAGGTCGTCTGGCACTGATCTCGGCGCTCTCGAAGCGGCCGGCGTCCGGAAGGGCGCCGGCCGCTTCGTGTCTGCGGGCAACCCGGCTGCGCCGCCTCTCGGCTGTCATCGGCTAGCATTCGCTGGATGTACGAACGCACAGCCCTGCCGAGCGGGCCGCGGGTCATCACGGCGCGCCTCGCCGGGGCTCGCTCCGTCTCCATTGCCGCCTACGTTCTGGCCGGTTCGCGGCTGGAATCGGCCGAGGAGGCGGGCGCGGCCCATTTCATGGAGCACATAACGTTCAAGGGGACGGCCGCATACCCGACCACTCGGGCCGTCTCGCAGGCCATCGAGGGAGTAGGCGGCAGCTTCAATGCCGCAACCGATCGCGAGTCGACCGTCTACTGGGTTCGGGTTCCGCTCCGCGAGGCTGCCCGGGGCATGGACGTCCTTGGGGAGCTGATCGTTCGACCGCGTCTGCGCAGCGAGGAGATCGAGTCCGAGCGGGCCGTCATCGTGGAGGAGATCCGTTCCTACCTGGACGACCCCGGCGAGCATGTCCACACGCTCTTCGACCTCGCGATGTTCGGCGACACGCCCCTCGGCCGGGAGATCGCCGGGAGTGAGGAGAGCGTTCGAGGCCTGCCGGAGGCCAACCTTCGGGCCTTCTGGGCCTCCGCCTACCGGCCCGGCAACGTGGTAGTCGCGGCCGCGGGGGATATCGCCCACGCCGAGATCGTAGCCCTCGCCGAGCGTGCCTTCGGGACCGGCGAGGCCGGTCGCTCGTCGTTCAGCGCGGCGCCGGCGCTTCCGGCCGGAGAACGCGTCCTGTCCGTTCGTCGCGACACGACGCAGGCGCAGTTCTGTCTGGGACTTCCGGGTCTCCGCAGGGATGACCCTGAGGCCTGGACACTTGAGGTACTTAACGCCATCCTCGGGGATGGTATGAGCAGCCGGTTGTTTCAGTCCGTCCGCGAGGAGAAGGGCCTCGCCTACGACGTCAGCTCGTACATCGTCGACTATGCCGATGCGGGAGCTTTCGTCGTCTCGGCAGGGGTCGATCCCGGGAAGATCGGGCCCGCGGTGGGCGCGATCCTGGAGGAGCTGGCGCGAGTCCGCGACGTCGCGGTACCGGAAGGCGAGCTGGCTTTGTCGAAGGCCTACCTGGCCGGCAGGCTCGAGTTACGGATGGAGGAGACCCGCCATGTCGCCTCGTGGTTGGGCGGTCAGGAGGCGCTCCACGATCGAGTCCTGACGCTCGAAGAGGCCCTGGCGGAGCTCAATGCGGTGACCAGCGAAGGCGTCCAGCTCCTGGCCGGCCGGCTGGTGCGCGAGGATGCCCTCCGTCTTGCGGTCGTTGCGCCGCCCCGGCGCGGCCGCAATTACGAATCGCTGCTCAGGCTCCCGGGCGGCCCGGCATGAGAAGCGGCGGCAAGCCGCGCCGCAGACCCGCGGGCGAGACGGTCCAGACTCCGCCGAGCCTCGAGCCGGTTGCGGCCGACGATCAGCCCGGGACGCAGCTGCCGCTCGGGCCGATGGAGGAACCCGCCGAGATCCTGGTCCGATTCTCCACCGACGAGCCGGATGCCGCCGCCGAACAGGTCGCCGGGTCACCGGCCCCAGACGAAGCCGTTGCCGACCGCCCATCCACTGGCGAAACCGCCGCCGAGCCGCCGGTCCCGGAAGAAGCCGCCGCCCAGCAGGTCGCCAAGTCACCGGCCGAGTCCCTTGCCGAGCCGGTCGCCGCCCAGCATTTTGAAGGGACCGTAGCCTCTTCCTCCGAAGAGCCGTCGGCGTATGGGCTCGAGGAGCCGGGCCCGGTCGAGGACGCCTCGCTACTGCTGCGACTTGCTCGGATCCACCTGCGGACTGGTTCGCTCACAACCGCTCGCGCACAGCTGGAGTCTCTGGCCGGACGCAACCAGCTCGACACCGCCGGCACGCTGGACCTGGCCGAGGCGCGCTGGCGAACCGGCGACCTCCAGGGAGCCGGCGATGCCGCGGGCGCGTACCTGGCCGCCAACGGCGGAGAGGCGCTCGGCCTCGTCATCGCCGCCGAGGCCGCCTCTCTCGGCATACACGAGGCCGAGGCGCGAGGCTACATGGAACAGGCCAGGCTGAGGACACTGACCAGCTTCGATGCCATCTTCGCGGGTATGCCGCGCAGGTCGAAGCTCACGGAGAGCGAGCGGGAAAGGATCGCCGGGCTCGAGCAGATTCCCGTGACGGAGTCTCCGAAGGCAGTTGCGCCGGCCGCCCAGCCGGTGGCGACGGCGACCGTCGTGGCCGACCCGGAGCCGAAGGTCGCGGCCGAGACGGCCCAGCCCCAGCCGGTGGCGACGGTGGCCGAGCCCCAGCCGGTGGCGACGGTGGCCGAGCCCCAGCCGGAGCCGGTGGCGACGGTGGCCGAACCTCAGCCGGAGCCGGTGGCGACGGTCGTGACGTTCGCGGCCGAACCCGAGCCCCAGCCGGTGGCGACGGTGGCCGAGCCCCAGCCGGTGGCGACGGCCGTGGCCCAACCTCAGCCGGAGCCGGTGGCGACGGTGGCCGAGCCGGCGGCCCAGCCGGTCGTGACGTTCGCGGCCGAACCCGAGCCGGCCGCCGAGGCCGGACTCATCGTGGCGGCTTTGGAAGCCGAGCCTGAGCCCACACCAACGGTACCCGTGGCGGGGATCGCCGGCACTCCCGGCACCGGACCATCGATGGCAGATCAAGCCGCGCAACCGGTGGTCGACCCGAGCCGAGCTCAGGCGGACACGGAGATCGCGGCCGGGATCGCCCTTCTCGAGACGGGAGACGCGCTGCTGGCTGCCCTGCACTTCGGGATCGCCCTGCGGATGACTCCCGAGTCGGCGCAGACAGTCCTCGGTGCGATCGGCGATCGGCACGATCTGGCGCTGGAGCTGGTTCGAGGCGACGCTCTGAGGATGCAGGGTCATGAGCACGATGCCGGCCAGGCCTATCAGTCGGTGGCCAGCGCCTTAAGCGGAGCACGGGCCGCTGCCGAGCCGCCGGCCAAGACTCCGACGGGACCGGCCGAAGCCGTTGCCGAGGTGCCGGCCGAAGCCGTTGCCGAGGTGCCGGCCGAAGCCGTTGCCGAGGTGCCGGCCGAAGCCGTTGCCGAGGTGCCGGCCGAAGCCGTTGCCGAGGTGCCGGCCGAAGCCGTTGCCGAGGTGCCCGCGGAGCCGCCAGGACCGCTGCCCGTGGATGCCGCGGCCGACGTGCCCGCGGAGCGAGGTGCCGGCAGCTTGACCGAGACCCCGCCGGAAGCGGAGAGTCCCGAGTCTCGGCCGCCCGAACCCGCTCCTCCGATCAGCTGGTTGGACTAGCGCATCCCGGCGCCTCGACTACCCGAAGGCGCGAGGGCGCTGGCTTGTGGAGGACACATCCTCGCGGCGCAGGGCGCCTTCGCGACTGCCGGCCTGGGCCCTGAGCCGCGACCCGCTACACTCCCCGTCGTATCCACCAGACCGCAGGGGTATTCGAACCGTGATCGAACGCACTCTCGTCCTCGTCAAGCCCGACGCCGTCCAGCGCCAGCTTGCCGGCCGGATCATCGCCCGCTTCGAGGAGCGTGGCCTCAAGATCGTCGGCCTCAAGCTCGTCAAGGTCGATCGCGATCTGGCAGAGCGCCACTACGCGGTCCACAAGAGCAAGCCATTCTTCGAGGGACTGGTCGCGTTCATCACGTCGAGCCCGCTGGTGGCGGTGGCTCTCGAAGGGCCCAACGTGATCGGCATGGTCCGGGCGATGGTCGGCGGAACAAAGCCCGCCGAGGCGGCTCCCGGCACGATTCGCGGCGACCTGGCGATGGAGATGATTCCGAACCTTATCCACGCCTCGGACGGGCCTGAGACGGCGGCGACCGAGCTTGCGATCTGGTTCCAACCGGACGAGCTGGTCAACTACACACGCGAGATCGACCGCTGGGTATTGGGGCCTGAGGCCCGCTGAGATGTGGTCCACCCGAGAGCTGATCGGGCGCCGCTGGCAGGCAGCCGGTGCACGAAGGTCACATCGGGCGCGGCGGTAACCGGCAGTCGGGGAACGAAGGCGACATCGGAAGCGGCAGGTTTCGCCACCGGTCGGGTCCGGCCGCTACTGGATGGGCAGGGGAGCAGGTACCGACGACCGCGTCGGGCTCGCGCTGCTGTTCGGCGAGCCCGATGGGCCCGGGCTGCCGGATGCCCGGGGGTTGTGTGACGCGATCGGAGCGAGCGTGGGCTCGGGCGACGGCGTCGGGGGAGGGGTCGGGCTGGGCGTAGGCAGTGGCGTAGCGTGGGCGGCGACGTCCAGCGGTATGCCGCCTCGTGAAGCGTCCGAGGCGCCCAGGCCGCCTAAGCTGAGGGCCAGCGAAAGAGCCGCGGCGGCGATGACCGCGCCGCTGACTCTCAGGGTCCCGTTCATGCTCCAGACCGAGACCAGCCTGCCGCGCCATCCGGGGCCGGCCGGCGTTGGCGAGGTGAACGGCGATGCGGCGCCGTCCGGGGGGCTCGTCGCAGGCAAGGCTGTCTTGGCCGCCAAGGGCTCGGCGGCAGCAGCGTGCGAGGTCTTCCGCTTCGGCTTGGAAGCTGACGCGTCCGGTGTGGCGGTCGCGGCGGCCGCATCTGGCGTGGCAGCGGCGGCCGCATCCGGCGTGGCAGCGGCGGCCGAATCCGGCGTGGCAGCGGGCCGGGCCGGCGACCAGCGAGGCCGCTCGCCGCCGGCCGCGGTCACCACGCTGGTGGGAGCGAGCAGGCCCACGAGCAGCAGGCGGCCGTAACACGCGAGGGCCAGGGCGATCACGACCGCCCCGACGAACCCGAGCCAACCGGGCAGGGCGAGGCCGATCAATGTGGAGCGAGCCTCGTACACGGGGTTGCCGGGCCAGCCGATAGTGGCCAGGGCTATCGCGACGAGGGCCAGGCCCAGGATCGGGGTCCGCCTCAGCCAGCCGCGAAGCTCTCCGAGGTTCGACGATCCGAACGCGTGCGAAACGGCGGCGGCCCAGGCGACGAACCCGGTCTTGGCCGCCAGGAAAGCCAGGAGCCACAGCCGGGCGGGCTCGGCCGCGCCGTCGTTGCGTGACGCCAGGGCGAGCAGTATGAAGCCCGAGTCTCCGATGATCGAGTAGACGGCGATCTCGGTGAGCTCGTCATGAAGCAGCGCCCCTGTCGCTCCCAGGACGAGCGTGGCAACAGCGACGAGCTGGACGGCCGTCGCGGCGGCGTCCAGCCAGTCGCTCCGGAGGTCGAAGGTCGTCGCGCTCCAACTCACGGCCAGCAGACCGATGGCCGCAGGAACCCAGACGAGCGGCAACGCCGGCCCGATAGACGGGCCGCGCTTGGCCAGGTTGGCGGCCGGCACATGGAAGGGAATCGCCCCGCTTCGGACCGCGAGAGCCGCTCCCAGGCCGAGAAAGCCAAGGGCGAACACGGTGCTGTCCTGGTCGGCCCAGCGTGGCCGAGAGACGGCTATCGCGGCGAACGACAGGCTGCCGACCAGCAGGGCCAGCGTGCGCGCCTCCGACAGGCGAACGTCCGGCTTCTCGCCGCCGGTCCCGCTCCGGGCTGAGACGAGCGCACCGGTCACGGCCGCGGCCGCCGCCGCCGTCAGTGCCACTCCCGCGTCCGTGGCCGTGAGTGCGACGCCGAGACCCCCGAAGGCCGCCAGGGCAGCCGGGACGAGTCGATCGAACCCGCCCGATCCCAGCCCCACCAGGCAAAGGAGCATGCACGCAGCTGTTGCGCTGGCAAGGAAGGTACTCGCATAAGTGCTGCCCGAGAGACGCACCTCGCCGATGGTCACTCCATCCCCGGGGCCGATGAGCAGGGCGGTCGCGCAGACGGCCGCGAGACCGGCCAGCGCGACGACCGGGCCGAGCCTGCGGAAGGAGTGGGTCAGCTGGCCCAGGGCCGCACCACCTCCGCAAACCGCTAGGAAGGCGACGATGGTCAATGTCGTGGCTCGCTGCCGCGAGGGTGCCGTATCCGTCTGACCGTCGATCCGGACCGAAGGGACGGGCGCGGACCCGGTACCTCGATCTCCGCATCGGCCGCGCCCGATCCGTGGTCGAGGTAGTCGAGGTACGCCGGTGCCGCTGTTGAGGCTGCTGGAGCCGCCGCGGCGGAGGCCACGGCGACCATCCCTTCGGACGCCCCACCCGCGCCGGTGCCGGTGACCGCCGTGCCTTCGCCGGCGTGACCGGATTCGGTGTCGTGGTTCCACTCGGGCACCGGTGCGACCAGCAGGCTCGTCGCGCCGAGTATCGCAACCAGAAGAGCGGCCACGGCGAAGTGCTCAATGGACGGTGCCGGGCCCAGCCACGCCTCGCGCAGCAGCGACAGGCCCACGGCGAGCAGGGCAGCGCCGACGCCCAGTCGCAGCACGTCTCTCCCGACGAGGGGAATCACAGCCAGGGTCACCAGAGCAAGGCCGGCTGCCTGCTGGGTCATGGGGCCCGGCAGGGGCTTCACAGGAGCAATCCAGAGTCCGATCAAGAAGGCCGCGGCTGCAATGGCGGCCTCCGCGGCAGGGCCGACCGCCGAACCTTCACTCCGGACCGCGCTGACGCGAGTGCCTACCCACAGCAGCTCGGCGGCCAGCGCTGCCCCGGCGATTCGAGCGAAGAGACTCAGTTGACCCGGTAGTGGAGAGGCGGCCAGCGGTGCCGCGACGAAGGCCACGGCCAGACCCAGGGCGATGGTGCGCCCGCTGCGGGCGGTGACCGCGACGACGCCGCCGACGACGGCCGCCGAGGCCGCGACCGCGGCCAGTTCGATCATGCGGCGTTGGCGGCGGCGACCCTCCGGCCGCGCGGACCGGTCATGGAGTCGCGGACGACGCCGGTGATGCGCTCGGGGCGGCCGTTGACTTGGGCTGCGGCAGCAACCCGAACTGGTTGATAGGCCAGTAGCGGAGCCACGCCCGCCCGATTACCGTCGACTTGTCGATTGGGCCGAATTCGCGGGAATCCTGGGACGCCTGCCGATGGTCGCCCATCACGAAGAGCTGGGTCGGTCCGAGCGTCCATTTCCCGCTGCCGCCACCGGAGACCTGCGTCGGCTGACCCTCGAAGACGTACGGCTCGCTGATCTGGACGTTGTTGACGAAGACGTGGCCGCCGTGAATGTCGACGGTATCGCCTCCTACCCCGACGATCCGCTTGATGTAGGGGGTGCCGTGCGGATCTGCGGTCCATCCGGTCGGCGGGTTGAAGACGATGACGTCGCCTCGGTGGTAGGCATCGAAGCGCGGGGTCAGCTTGTCCACGAGAACGTACTGATTCGGCATCAGCGTGTTCTCCATGGATTCCTGCTGGACCTGGTACGGCTGAGCAGCAAAGAGCTGGACTACCAGGAAGATGACGACGGTGAGAAGCAGCGTCTCCAGAAGCTCGAGAAGGCAACCGAGCGTTCGACGGTTCACAAGTTCGCGAGTATAGGGGCTGTGCTATCGTCCTGCCCTGTGGAACTCCCAAAACGCCTGGGCTGGCTCAAGAGCGGCCGGTTCTTGAGGTTCCTGTCTGCCTTCACCGGGCTGGTCATCCTGGCAGCGATCATCTACAACGCCGCCGTGGTTGACAGGCTGCCGCCGACCTATGTAATCCGGGTCAGCAGCACTGCGCCCGGAGGCCGTGCCCTCACGCTGACGGCGATCGACATCGACTTCAGCAAGGACGTAAACCGCGACACAGCCGAGCAGGCGTTCTCGTTGTCACCCAACGTTCCCCACGCGTTCCACTGGCAAGGCCTCAACAAGCTGATCGTCACGCCCTCGGCCAAGCTGCCGCTCTCGACCGTCTTTCACGTTCACATGGCGGCCGGGGTCGAAGACAAGGCCGGGAACACCCAGGGCGGGACCGGCGACATGACGTTCACGACCGTGGACGCGCCCTCGGTGACGGCCGTGTCGCCGCTACCGGGTGCCCAGTCGGTCCCGGTAGAGTCGCCCATCCAGATCACCTTCGACCGACTGATGGACCCGCAGAAGGTCATCGCGGGACTGAGGGTCGAGCCGAGCTTCAGCTATCAGGTTTCGTGGAAAGAGGCGGTCCTGACCCTCACGCCGTCGCTCCCGCTGGCGTCGGGGACCGAGTACAAGGTCACAATCGGCGACCCGGCGGTGGATACGGACGGCAGTCGGCTGCCCGACTACACGACGAGCTTCCGGACCCTCGACATCGGCCTGCGAGTAACGACTCGGGTTCCCGCGGCGGACGTGGCCGGGGTGAGCATCCACAGCCAGATCGCGGTTGTCTTCGACGGTCCGATCGATCCCGCGTCCGTCGACGGGGCGATCAGGCTGACGCCGCCCGTTTCGGGGTCGACGAAAGTGGTCTCCTTGCCGGACGACCGCAACCCGCCCGCGGGCCCGACCGCGACGCCGGGGGCGACGCCGACCGGCCCCGGCGCCAACGTACTCGTCTTCACGCCCGACAACCCGCTGGCTGCCCACACGACGTACTCGGTGACGATGAGTTCGGCGGTACGAGGAACTAACGGTCAGGCTGCCCCCCAGCAGGCCTGGACTTTCATCACCGGCGAACCGACGCTGAACGCACTCAACCAGATCGCGTTCCTCACCGACCGGGGTGGCGTGACCAACGTCTGGCTGATGAACCCGGACGGCACGAACCCGCGCCAGGTCACCTGGGAGCTCGCACGGGTGAGTGGCTTCGACGTCAGTGGCGACGGCTCCACGATCGCCTACGGATCCGGCGGAGTCGTCAAGAAGATGTCGATCGGTGGCGACGGCCTGCAGACGCTGACGGCCGGCACCAACCTGGAGTACGCGCCGACGTTCACGCCCGACGGGACCGGTCTGGTCGTCGGCCGGCGCGACGGAACGGGCGCCGACCTCGGCTACTGGCGCATCCCGATGATCACCGGCACGGACCCCAAGCAGGTGACGACGGACGGGGCTCCCAACCTCGGAAGCACCAGCGTCACCGGTGACGGTCTGACCGGTAAGCCCGGACTGTCGGCCTGGGAGTCGCGAGCGGCCTTCAGCCAGGATGGGTCGACGATGCTGGTCGTGCGCGGCTCCGACAGCGCGGCCATGCTCGTCGACATGACGGGCGCCGCGCCGCCACGGACGTTGAGCATCGTTGGGGACTCGCAGCCGGTGTGGGTTCAGAGCGATGCCGCGTTCTATGTGGTCGGAACCGCCGATGGAGGCGCGACCTGGCTCTACTGGCGGGTCACCGCGGACGGCGTCACGACCAGCATCGGGCCGGCTGTCAGCGATATCGACACCGCCGGCCAGACCGCCGGCCAGACCGCCGGCCAGGCCATTGCCCTCATCGTGCGTGCCGGCGACGGGTCCATCCACCTGGCCTATTCGGCCCGGGCGGGCGGAACGCTCACGCCCCTCACGAACGATCCCGCGTTTAGCGAAATGTCGCCGTCGTTCCGGCCGGACGGGGAGATGATCGTCTTCGGCCGGGTCCGCTCCCAGGATCCGACGCTCTCGGCGGGCATTTGGATCGTCAAGCCGGACGGCACGGGCCTGACCAATCTCACCCTGGACGGCACCTTCCCTCGCTGGCTGCCCTAGTCGCCGAGGGGCCGCTCCCCGGCGCCGGTGCCAAAGGTCCCGGGAAGTCGGGACCTATCGCCTCGCTTCGGGACGCTTCGATGCATACTCGATAGGCTTTCCGCAGTTTGACCGGCGCTTTCGGCCGTTGATACACTCCGCCCGGCCCGAGAATGCATCCCGATATCGAATCCGGGCCAGGCCCCAGGCTGCGCGCTCGTCCCCGCCGCGCCCATTCCGTGTCCAGAGAGAAGGAGTGCCTCGCCCCCCATGGACCCGAACTTCCTACAGGTGTTCATCCCGATCGCGGGATTGCTCGCGGTAGGTTTCGCGATCTACCTTGCCCGCGATGTCCTGTCCCGTGACACCGGGACCCAGGCGATGATGGACGTCTCCGCGACGATCAACGAGGGCGCGGTCGCGTTCATCAAGCGCCAGTACACGACGATCGGACTGCTCGCGCTGGCCGGCTCAGTCGTGATCTTCGTAATCATCTCTGTGCTCGAGACGGCGAGTGTCGCGGACACGTCGCACGTCGGAGTCGACATCGGCATTCGCACCGGTGGAGCGTTCCTGCTGGGCGCTGCCTGCTCGATGACCTGCGGGATCATCGGCATGCTGGTCAGCGTCAAGGCGAACGTGCGCGTCGCGGCCGCCGCCCGGCGCAGCCTCGTCGAGGCAGTCCAGGTGGCCATGCGCGGTGGCGCGGTCTCCGGCTTCCTCGTCGTCGCCCTGTCGCTGCTCGGCGTCTGGTCGATCTTCGCCATCAACGGCGGTCTCTCCGGCGGCGACAGCACCAAGGACGCCCCGTTCCTGATCGTCGGCTACGGCTTCGGCGCCAGCTTCGTGGCCCTCTTCGCTCAGCTCGGCGGTGGTATCTACACCAAGGCGGCGGACGTGGGTTCCGACCTCGTCGGCAAGGTCGAGGCGGGGATTCCCGAAGACGACCCGCGCAACGCGGGCGTCATCGCCGATCTGGTTGGCGACAATGTCGGCGACTGCGCCGGCCGCGGTGCCGACCTTTTCGAGTCGACCGCCGCCGAGAACATCGGCGCCATGATCCTGGGCGTCGGCGTATACGCTCTGGCTCTCAAGGCCGGCTGGCCGAACCCGACTGCCTGGATCTTCTTCCCGCTCGTCGTCCGAGCTTTCGGTCTCGTCTCCACGATCGTCGCGATGTTCTTCATCCGCGGCAAGGAGACCGAGAACCCGATGAACATCCTCAACCGCGGCTACTGGGTCACGACGATCCTCAGCGCGCTCTCGCTGGTTCTCATCACCTACTCGATGATGAACACCAACGGCGCGACCGGGGACAACGGCATCCCCACCTGGATCTACTTCCTGGGCGCCGGCTGCGTCGGCCTGGCCACCAGCGTTGCCTTCGTCTACATCACCCAGTACTACACCGCCGGAACGTTCCGTCCTGTCAAGGAGATCGCCGAGGCTTCCAAGACCGGCCCGGCCACCAACATCATCGCCGGCGTATCGGTCGGCTTCGAGACGACAGCCGTCACCGCCATCACGATCGGTATCGCCCTCCTGGCCAGCAACTGGCTCGGCGCGCACTCCGGTCTGGGCTCGGTGGGTGGCGTCTTCGGCACCGCCGTTGCAACGATGGGCATGCTGATGACCACCGCCTACGTGCTGGCGATGGACACCTTCGGCCCGATCACGGACAACGCCGGCGGCATCGCCGAGTTCAGCCGTGCGGAGGCCGGAGCCCGCGACATCACGGATCGCCTCGACGCCGTCGGCAATACGACCAAGGCGCTCACCAAGGGCTACGCGATTGCGTCGGCCTCCCTGGCCGCCTTCCTTCTCTTCTCGGCATACATCGATAAGGTCAACCTGATTCTCGGTCGCCAGATCGCGGCCGGGACTCGAACCGCCGCCGATGGCCTCATGACCTCGGTCAACCTGGCCAATGTCAATGTATTCGTGGCCGCCCTGATCGCCGCCATGCTCGTCTACTTCTTCAGCTCCCTGGCGATCCGGGCAGTCGGCACGACCGCTCAGGCGATCATCGTCGAGGTCCGCCGCCAGTTCCGTGAGATCCCCGGGATCATGGACTACACCGGCCGGCCGGACTACGCACGTGTCGTCGACATCACGACCCGTGCTGCCCTCCGCGAGATGATGCTGCCCGGCGTCGTCGCCGTCGCCACTCCGATCATCGTCGGCCTGCTTCTCGGCTATGAGGCTGTGGCGGGTCTGCTGATGGTCGGCACGATCGCCGGCGTCTTGCTTGCCACCGTCCTGAACAACAGCGGCGGCGCGTGGGACAACGCCAAGAAGTACATCGAGTCGGGCCAGCTTCTCGACGAGAACGGCAACGTCCTCGGCAAGAAGTCCCTTGCCCACCAGGCCGGCGTCGTCGGCGACACGGTCGGCGATCCGTTCAAGGACACCGCCGGTCCCTCTCTCCACGTTCTGGTGAAGCTGCTGGCTACCATCACCCTGGTGATGGCCCCGCTCTTCATCCGCTAGTCCGGCTCTGACGCGACGAGCCGGCGGTCATTCGATCGCCGGCTCGCGCACTACCGGACTCTACGCACCGCACCGAGGAGACGTCCCGTGGACCTGTCCATCCAGGCGCTGGTCATGGGTATCGTGCAGGGTCTAACCGAGTTCCTGCCGATCTCGAGCTCGGGTCATCTCGTACTGGTGCCGTGGCTCTTCGGGTGGAAGGATCCGTTCATCGATTCGGTCGCCTTCACCGTCGTCCTGCACATGGGCACCCTCCTGGCCCTGCTCGCCTACTTCTGGCGCGACTGGCTGACCCTCATTCCGGCCGGCTTCGCAGCCATCCGGGACCGCTCCTTCAAAGGCGATCAGGATCGCAAGATGGCGTTCCTGCTCGTCGTGGCCACCATCCCGGCTGTCCTGGTCGGGCCTATCTTCGAGTCGAAGTTCGAGGAGCTCGTTCGCGAACCGGCCCGCATCGCGGTGATGCTTTGCGTCGGCGCCGCCGTTCTGTGGCTGGCGGATCGGTGGGGGGCCCGCAGGCGCGAGATGGACTCTCTGACGTTCCGCGAGTCGCTGGGCATCGGCATCGCCCAGGTCGTGGCCCTCGTGCCCGGCATCAGCCGCTCCGGCATAAGCATCTCTGCCGGCCTCTTCATGGGTCTCAACCGCCAGGCGGCGGCCCGCTTCAGCTTCCTGATGGCGACTCCGGTGATCGGGGGCGCGGGGGTATGGGAAGCCCGGAAGTTCCTTACACACGAGGCGGGACCGTCGCCCGAGATGAACGTCGTCGTCATCGGATTCATCGCGGCGGCAATCTCCGGTATCCTCGCCGTCCACTTCATGCTCGAGTTCCTGAAGCGCCAGCCGTTGACGGCGTTCGTCGTCTATCGGGTGGCAGCCGCGGCGCTCGTGTTCGTCGTCCTGCTGTCGCCGCACGGCGCCTGAGGAGTCGCGTTGAGCCATGGAGGTCATCAAGCAGCTTCGGCAGCGCGAGATCCGCGACCTGCTGGCGCAGCGCCCGATTCGGACCCAGCAGGAGCTCGCGGCCGCCCTGCGTGACCGCGGCTTTCGGGCCACGCAGGCGACCATCAGCCGCGACGTAGCCGAGCTGGGGCTGATCAAGTCCAGCCAGGACGGAGTGCAGAGCTACACGGTGCCTGCCCGGGTCACCGAGGCGGAGAGCACCGGTGAGGAGCGACTTCGAGCGCTCCTGCACGACCTTCCGGTCAACGTCCGCGACGCGGGCTTGATGCTTGTCATCAAGACGCTGCCCGGCTCGGCGCACGCCATCGCTGCGGCGCTGGACAGGACACGCTGGTCGGAGGTCGTGGGCAGCATCGCCGGCGACGACACGGTCTTCGTGGCTTTCGCGGACCGCGCCTCCCTGCAGCGGGTCCGCGGCAGGCTGGCCTCGCTGGGCCGCTAGGCCGCCAGCCCGCTGGGCCGCCAGGCCGCCCGCCGGCCAGCCCGCTGGGCCGCCAGGCCGCCGGCCGCAGACGCGGGGCCGCCGGCCGCAGACGCGGGGCCGCCGGCCGCAGACGCGGGGCCGCCGGCCGCAGACGCGGGCCGGCCCCGGCTTCCGGGGAGGAGGAGGGAAGGATCCGGAAGGCGGGGCCGGTTTGTTTGCTTTGTTGGGCCGAATCTGTCACGGCCGCACCCGGGAGGCCAGCCCTCATTTGGTCCCTCCCCAAATGGGGGGTACCGCCCGCCGCCTGCACGGGAGGGCCACTGGGGGGCTCCGGACCGCCGGGGCGGCCGGACGCACGTGGGAGGGAACGCCCGGGGCCAATCCCACGAAGCTCACGGTCCGCCTTCCGGCATCAAGAGGCCCGCGCTTTGACACGGACAGGGGGCGGCGGCTAGGATACGCGCCGGCCGAACTTCAGGGCACCTACCGTGTGCGCCTGAAGTTCGTTTCCTTATGCCGGATCACTACATGCCTGAGACCTCGCCGGCCGCAACCCGGTCGGACCAGTAGGGGAGCCGCTCCGCGGTGAACAACAAGACTCAATACATCTCCGAAGACGGTCTTGCCAAGCTTCGAGCGGAGCTGGAGGAGCTGATCAACGTCCGCCGCCAGGAGATCGCCCAGCGCATCCACGACGCGAAGGAACACGGCGATCTCGCCGAAAACGCGGAGTATGAAGACGCCAAGAACGAGCAGGCGTTTGTGGAGGGCCAGATCCAGAGGCTCGAGGCGCTGATCAAGAACGCCACGATCATCGACGAGACCCACGGCACGGATCACGTCCAGATCGGTTCGACCGTGAAGGTCGACGGCACCGACGGCAAAGAGGTGTTCACGATCGTCGGTTCCACCGAGGCCAGCCCCCGCGAAGGCAAGATCTCCAACGAGTCGCCGGTCGGCCGAGCTCTCCTGGGCAAGCGCAAGGGCGAGTCGGTCGTGGTCCACGTTCCGGCCGGAGACTTCTCCTACAAGATCCTCGACATCCACTAGCCCGCACGTGTACTGGGCCGACGAGCTAGCTGCCGCGGTTGCGGGACCCCAGGTCGTCAACGACTCGAAGTCGCCCTCGGGAACGGTCCACGTTGGCAGTCTGCGGGGGGTGGTCCTGCACGACGCGATCCATCGGGCACTCCTGGGCGCCGGCCTCGAGGCGAAGTTCCTCTACGGCGTCGACGACATGGACGCCATGGACTCGCAGGCGCTGCTGACCCCCGACGCGGTCGATCGGTACATGGGCGCGCCTCTCTCCCGTGTCCCCGCTCCGGAGGGGAGCAGCGCGGCCAATTACGCCCGCCATTTCGTGGGCGAGATCTTCTTCCGCACGTTCGAGCCACTCGGGATTCGGCCCGAGTTCTACTGGGTCAGCGAACTGTACGCAGCCGGGCAGATGGACCCCTGCATCAAGCTCGCCCTCGATCGGGCGGATCGGGTGCGAGAGATATACAAGCGCGTCAGCCACGTCGAGCGCCCCAGCGGCTGGCTGCCGATCCAGGTCATCTGCGAGCAGTGCGGCAGGATCGGCACCACCTACGCCACGGGCTGGGACGGAGCGACGGTTTCCTACCAGTGCAAGCCGGACATGGTGTCCTGGGCCCGCGGGTGCGGCCATGAGGGCCGAGTCTCGCCACTGGGCGGCCGGGCCAAGCTCCCCTGGAACCTGGAATGGGCCGCCAAGTGGGGGCTCCTGGGCGTCACCATCGAGGGCTGCGGCAAGGATCTCGCCACGGCCGGCGGCTCGCGCGATCGTTCCGACGCGATAAGTCGCGAGGTCTTCGAAGTGGAGCCGCCGCGGAACGTCACCTACGAGTTCTTGAACGTGGGCGGCAAGAAGATGTCCACCTCCAGGGGCCAGGGCGTGGCGGCCCACACGATCGCCGAAGTGCTGCCGCCGGAGCAGCTCCGTTTCCTGTTCCTTCGGCCGCGCCCAAACCAGGTCATCGATTTCGATCCTGAAGGCGACACGATCCCGCGCCTCTTCGACGAGTTCGACCGGATCGCTTCGGCCACGGCCGGGCGCGAGGTCAAGGGCGAGCTTCCGGCCGACCACGAGCGCCTCTTCGCCTACTCGCTCGTGGGCGGATCGGTCGCACCCGGCTCGCCCGACACGGCCGCCGCGGCCGCCGCCTTCCGGCCCGCCTTCGCGCACCTGGCGCTGTTGCTCCAGATTCCCGGCGTCGACATCCGCGACCGAATGGAGGCCGAGAAGGGCGCCCCGCTCACGGAGCTGGAGACGGCGATTCTGGCCGAACGGACGGCCTCTGCCCGCGCCTGGCTCGACTCCTACGCGCCCGAACGGGCCCGACTCGTCATCCGGCACGATGCCGTGCCGGATGAAGTAGGTGCGCTCGACGCGGCCCAGCGAGCCTACCTGGGCGCCCTGCATGCGGCCGCCCAGGCCGAGTCGCCGCGATCGGGCGATGCCTGGCAGGCATTGATCTTCCGGGTTGCCTCTGAGCAGGAGCTGCCGTGCGGTCGCGCCTTCGGGGCGTTGTACGCGGCCTTCCTGGGCCGGACCAACGGCCCGCGGGCAGGCTGGCTGCTGGCCAGCCTCGAGCCGGTCTTCGTCCTCGAGCGATTGCGGGCCGCCGCCGGCAGGTAGCCCCCGCCGCCGGGCGCGTTGCCGCCTGCGTGTCGCCGCCACGCGCGTCTCGACGCGCCACCCGGCTACACTCACCGGCAGTGTCGCGGCTCGGGCCGCGGCGACATCACGGAGTAGCGACGCATGAGCATCGGGCTGGCGAGGCTTCGCGAGGAGCCGGACCGCATCCGCCAGGGCGCGATCGACAAGGGCGAAGACCCGTCCGTCGTGGATGCCGCCCTGGCCCTGGAGGGCAAGCGCCGCCAGCTGCTCGGCGACTCGGACAGTCTCAAGGCGGAGCGCAACGTGGCGTCCCGGAGGATCGGCGACGCGATCCGCGCCGGCGCCGCGCCCAACGGTCCGGAGGTGGTCGTCCTGAGGCAGGCTTCCACGGATGCAGGAGCTCGGATCGAGACGCTGAACGCCGAGCTCGCCGCGACTGAAGCGGAGCTGGAGGAGCTGCTCCTGCGCATCCCCAACCCCGCGGATCCGGACGTTCCCGTGGGCGACGCCTCGGCCAATCAGGTCGTTCGCACCTGGGGTGCGCCGCTCCCCAAGGACCAGCCACGCGACGGAGGCGGGACATGGCCGCGCCGGCCGCACTGGGAAGTGGCCGAAACCCTGCGCATGCTGGACCTCGAACGCGGCGCCAAGATCACCGGCTCCGGATTCCCGGTCTATACGGGGCAGGGTTCGCGCCTCCAGCGCGCCCTGATCGACTTCATGCTGGACGTGCACACGGCGGAGCACGGCATGACCGAGATCTGGCCGCCGGCGCTGGTGAACGCGGCTTCGGCCCGTGGCACCGGCCAGATCCCCGACAAAGAAGACCTCATGTACGTCGTCCCGCGCGATGGCCTCTACCTCGTCCCCACGGCGGAGGTCCCAGTCACCAACTTCCACCGCAATGAGATCTTCGAGACGGACGAGCTGCCGGTCCGGTACGTCGCCTACTCGCCGTGCTTCCGCCGCGAGGCCGGAGCCGCCGGCAAGGACACCCGGGGCATCCTGCGTGTCCACCAGTTCGACAAGGTCGAAATGGTCTTCTTCGAGAAGCCCGAGGCCTCGACAGAGGCGCTCGAGTGGCTGACCGGTCGGGCGGAGGTGATTCTCCAGAGGCTCGGGCTGGCATATCGAGTCCTGCTGATGGCGACCCGGGACATGGGCTTCGTCCAGGCCAAGAAGTACGACCTGGAGGTCTGGGCCCCCGGGGTAGAACGCTGGCTCGAGGTCAGTTCCTGTTCGAACTTCCGCGACTACCAGGCCCGCCGGATGGCCATTCGCTATCGACCCGAACCAGGCGCCAAGCCGGAGCTCGTACATACGCTCAACGGCTCAGGCGTGGCGCTGGCCCGAACGGTGGCGGCGATACTGGAGACCTACCAGCAGCCCGACGGCAGCTTGCTCGTGCCCGAGGCGCTGCAGCCCTACATGCACACCGATCGGGTGGCGCGGTAGATCCCGTTCCTCGGCGGGCTCGGGGGGTTTCTGCGACGATAGGGCTCGGCCGGTCCGGCCCGAACGCAAGCCATAGGAATGGCGGGCGCCGGTCCCCTGGGGCAGGAATGGTAGATCGCATGAACCGCCGAAGCCACAAGTCAGGCCGGGGATGGCTGACCGTCGCGGCCGTCTTGGTTGTAGCCGTCCTGGTCGCGGCCGGATGCGGCGGTGGCGGACCCACACCGCAGGTGATCTACATCCCACTCGGATCATCGCCCAGCCCGCCCATCGTCCACGTCACCCCGACGCCCGGCACCGCGCCGACGGATACCGTGGCGCCCACGCCAACAGACACCCAGGTCCCCACTCCCACGGCACCGCCCACACCCACACCCACACCCACACCCGGCGCGCTCTCCATCGCCAGCGTCAAGGTCACCGACGCCGGAAGCTCCCCCTCGTGCGGCAGCTGGACGGTGGAGTTCGCGAAGCCGGTCGTTTCGGGCGTCCAAACAGCTGACACGATGAACGCCGCGATAACGGACAAAGTCACGGCCTTCATCACCGACTTCAAGTCGAAGCTGGCTTCCGGCGGCGGCGCCGGGCCATGTTCGCTCAAGGGCGGGTACCAGGTGAGTCTCAGCTCATCCTCGTTGATCGGCATCAGCTTCAGCGAAGTGATCTACCTCGGCGGAGCGAGCACGGGTACGGTCGCCGGCAGCATCAACTTCAGCGTCTCGAGCGGAGCCACGGTTGCGCTGGCCGATCTGATGACCACTCCGGCCGCCGGCGCCGCCGCACTTTCGACGCAGTCGAGGGCGTTGCTTCCCGCGGCTCTCATGGGTGATGTCGATACCGGCGCCATCAACGCCGGTACCACGCCGGACATGGCCAATTTCGAGAAGGCCTGGGCCTTCACGTCCGCGGGCCTCAAGCTCACGTTCCAGGAGTTGCAGGTCGCGTCCGCGGTCAGCGGGACGCCCTCGGTCGTGATCCCGTGGGCTTCGCTGAAGAGCGTCATCAATCCGTCCGGGCCCGCCGGACCGTTGGTGGCGTAGGATTGGGTTGCCCGGTCGCCACGGGGGCGGTTCGGTAAGCCGGGCAGGCAGGGAGCAGGAGGATTCGATGGGGATGGTCGGCAGCCGGGGCATGCGGTTGGTCGTCCTGGCAAGCGTCGCGGCTTTCCTGGCCACGGCCGCGGCCGGCTGCGGCGGCAGCAACGCGAAGCCGCAGGTCATCTACATCTCTCCTCCGCCCGGGACGCTCGCCCCCGGCGCAACTCCCACACCCGGGCTGCCTCCTCCGAATATCACCGGCGAGATCATCTCGACGACGGCTCCGGACTCCCGCTGGACCGTGACCTTCAAGAAGCCGGTCATAGGGGGAATTGGCGCCACGGTTGCGGCCAAGATGAACGCCGCGATAGCCGCAAAGGTGAACGGCTACATCAGCGCCTTTACGTCTCGCGCCCTCCCGGCCGTGGCGGGTGGTTCGGGGCCGAGCACGCTGGATGGCAACTACACGATCGCCCTTGACTCGTCCTGGCTGGTCAGTCTCAGGCTAAGCGTCCTGACCGAGGTCACGGGAGAGAGCGCGGTCGGGGAGGCGGGGAGCATCAACTTCGACCTCTCGACTGGGGCGACGATCTCTCTGAGCGACGTGTTCACGAATCCGGCCGCCGCCCTGCCGACGATCACGACCAAGACCCGCGCGTCTCTGAGCGGAACCCTCGGGAGCGACCTTTCGTGGCCCGCCGGATCGGTGCCGATGAGCTTCTTCGACAAGGCCTGGACGTTCACGCAGTCCGGTCTGGAGTTCATGTGGTCGCAGGGCGCGATCGCCAGCCCAAGCGCGGGGATGCCGAGTGCGGTAGTGGCCTGGGCCGACATCAAGTCCGCGATCAACCCCAAGGGCCCGGCGGCGGACTTCGCCCGCTAGAGGGCGTCCGCTCGGATTCGGGAGGCGCCGCCCCAGGTGGCCTTGCCGAGGGCGCGGGCGAACGCCCGCTACTGGCGCGGACGCGGCCGCATCGCGTATCGTCTAGGCGCGCGGAGAGGTGGCAGAGCGGTCTATTGCGGCGGTCCTGAAAACCGCTGGACGAGAGTCCCGTGAGTTCGAATCTCACCCTCTCCGCCAAGATCTCCTCGTGAATTCCCCATTTGAGCCCCACGGCGTGGGACTCTGTCCGGGACCGGTAGCAACACCGGTAGGACAACTGATCTGGTCTGCACGCGAAGCCGGCCTCGCCCGCTCGAACGTCCACGAGGTCTTTCCCGAGCTGCAGGCACGATTGCCAGACGCGGCCATGCCAAAATGGGCTGCAGCAAACGGCGGCGGTCGCATCTCTTTCGATGCGGCCCTGCGGCAGGGGAAGAAGGGGAGACGAGTCAGTGGTCGCCAGTCTCCGGATCTGGGTAGTCTTTCTGGCCGTGGCTCTCGTGGCCGGCGCTTGCGCAGGGCCAGCGACGACGCCCACGGCGATACAGAACGCCGCGCCGAGCCCTACCCCCGCCACGACGCGGACCTCTGCGCCCGGGGCGGCCCACCCAGTCGGGTTCTCCGCCACGACCGGGCCGATGTCGACCCATCGGTCTTCGCACACCGCGACCTTGCTGCATAGCGGCAAGGTCCTGATCGCCGGAGGGGCAGACAGCTCTGGTCTGAAGGCGTCGGCGGAGCTGTACGACCCGAGCACCGACTCATTCACCGAGACCGGGTCCTTGTCGAGCCCTCGACTGGGCCACACGGCGACCTTGCTCGCCAGCGGCAAGGTCCTGATCGCCGGCGGCCAGAGTGATCAGTCCGGCGAGGAGAGAATGGCGTCGGCGGAGCTGTATGACCCCGCCACGGGCTCGTTCAAGTCGACCGGGTCCTTGTTGCACCCACGGGCCGGCCACACGGCGACCTTGCTGGCAGACGGCAAGGTTCTGATCACCGGCGGCACGTCAGCGTACACGCCCGCCGACCTCACCTCGGCAGAGCTGTATGACCCCGACACCGGCGCCTTCAAGCCGACCGGATCCATGACCGTCGCTCGAACCGGACAGACCGCGACCTTGCTGTCGAGCGGCAAGGTCCTGTTCGCCGGAGGCTACGGGCAGGACGGCAGCGTTGCGTCGGCGGAGCTGTACGACCCCGCGGCGGGCTCGTTCAGCTCGACCGGCTCCATGTCGAGCCCGCGGTGGGCCCATACCGCGACGTTGCTGGCGAGCGGTAAGGTCCTGATCGTCGGCGGCACCACCTACAACACCGAAGGCCAGTACCTGGCGTCGGCGGAGTTGTACGACCCGGCCACGGGCTCGTTCAGCCCGACCGGGTCGATGCCCGGCCCTCGCACCATGCATACCGCGACGTTGCTGGCGAGCGGCAAGGTCCTGATCGCTGGAGGGTTGGGCGACCCATTCGGGCCGGACCTGGCGTCGGCGGAGTTGTACGACCCGGCGACGGGCTCGTTCAGTCCGACCGGGTCGATGACGTTGGTTCGCTCCGGCTATACCGCGACCTTGCTGCAGAGCGGCCAGGTCCTGATCGCTGGAGGCGACAGCAGCGGCGCGGTGGCGTGGGCGGAGCTCTACGTTGCCCCCTCCGCCAACCAGCCCATGCCGACCGGCTCTCCCGAGGCGTCGGCATCGCCGACCAATGCCGCGTTCTCGACCCGCTCTCCCAAGGCGTCGGCATCGCCGACCCCAGGTGTCCCAATGGCCATCGGCAGCATCGACTGGCAAACGGGCGAACAGTTTCCCAGCTGGGGCCTGGGGCTGCAGGGTGTCCTCGGACTGGATGACCAGGTCCTGGGTTTCGGCGCCACCCACATCCCCGGTCGAGCTGCGGGCTATGAGGTGGGAGCGATCTGGTCCTCCACGGACGGCCAGACCTGGAAGCTGGTGACCGGGCCCGACACGTTCTCCAAGGTCGGCTCCACGATTCTGCGCGTCTCATCCGACGGTCACGGCGGTTTGCTCGCGGCCGGCTTCGTTTACAGCGACAGCGAGAACTATTTGAGCCAAGCACTCTGGCACTCGACAGACGGGCTGGCCTGGACACCGCTGGACATTGGATCGCCGAAAGGTGGGTCCGAGTTCCAGGTAGCGGCCAACTCCCGCATTGCCGTGGTCGAGGGGTCGGTCTGGACGGCCGACCGCGTGCGGCGCTACGTGTGGTCGTCCACGGACGGAGTGAGCTGGTCCTCGACCGAACTCCCGTCGGCCGACAACTCCCAGCCTGGCCGCGGGCCACTCCTGGCCGGTGGTGCCGCCGGCTTCGAGATACTCGAGACGGGCTATGAAGGCACGCCCGGGCACGCCTGGCATTCGGATGACGGTCGGACGTGGGTCGAGACGCAGCCGCCCGCGCTCGAGGGAGCCATGGTGGCCATGAGCGATCCAACCTCGCTGATCGCGACCGACGGCGGCTTCGTGGCGGTCGGGATCGAGGGCGGCCCCGAGTCGGCGAAGCCGGCGGCGTGGGCGACGGTCGACGGCAAGACGTGGCAGAAAGCCGTCATGGAGGATCCGGGCGATCGATTCGGCTGCAAGCAGATCTGCCGGCCAACAGTCGTGACGCAGGTCGGCCGCAGCCTGATCGCCGTGGGCTACGCCAAGAAGGACACTACGGATGATCTATCTCCGGCCGCGACCGTGGTGGTCTGGATCTCCGAAGACGCAGGACGAACGTGGAAGCTGCAGGGCACCGGACCGGCGGGCCTGGTACCGGCCGCGGCCACGACATTCCATTCGGAACCGATCGTGCTCGACGCCACCGTGACCATGCTTTCTTACCGCGGTTCGATCGTGTGGAAGCCGCTCGCGGCCGGCGCGCCGTAGTTCTGCGGTGCAGGCGACCCATTCGGGCCGGACCTGGCGTCGGCGGAGTTGTACGATCCGGCGACGGGCTCGTTCAGTCCGACCGGGTCGATGACGATGGTTCTCTCCGGCATACCGCGACCTTGCTGCGGAGCGGCCAGGTCCTGATCGCTGGAGGCTACAGCGCGGGCGAGGTTGCGTGGGCGTAGCTCTACACGCCGTAACCGGGCCGGTGGCCAATCAACATTTGAGCACGAGGACAGCGCCGAAGCGGCAGCTCAAGGTCTATCCGCGTCGCGGAAGCGGCGCGGGCACCAGGCCGCTCTCCTTGCCCGAATCGGTCCTCGGCGGCCATCCGCGAACCCTATGGCCTAAACTCGAGAACCGCTGGACGAGAGTCCCGTGAGTTCGAATCTCACCCTCTCCGCCAACTTTGTGAGCTTGAAACGTGGGTCGCAAGGCTGGCGCGGCCCCAGGGTCATGCTTGGCGGCGTCATTGACGGACGCCCGCGAACGCCGGGGCCCGGACTTGGTTCCTGCAGCCCGTGGGTATCCTGCCGATAGGTCACAGGACCCCTAACGTGCAGTGCAAGCAAGCGCCTCGACCTGACGCCCGCCTAGGCCTGGCTACCCGTGTTCGACCAGCGGGTCGGCGTAGGCTCGACAGGCCGGAGCCAGCCACGACGCCTGGCGACTATGTCCCAGATGGCCGCAGGGATGATCAGGGTGGTCATGGTGCCCGGAAGGAGGACCAGGGCATAGAGGCATAGTCCGTACGTCTCCAGCGTCGTTACGACGAGGCCTGCGATGGCGTCGAGACCGTGACGCCCTGCCTCACAGTCGCCCCCGTACTGAATGCAGGGCAGCGCGCCACCGTTGAGCACGTCCGGCACGTTCACGGCCGCATAGAGAGCCGGAAAGATCAGGACGGCGCAGACATAGGTGCCGGCCGCCAGGGCGAACACTCCAACGAACCGCTTCGGGCGCCAGCGGTTCATCGCCAGGCCCACGATCCACGCGGCCATGCTTGCGGCCAGCGTAGTGAGGCAAGTGATGAACAGGACAACAGCGGTTACCGTCCAGAAGTCGCTGGGGTCGGTGCCCTCTAGCAGGATGCTGGCGAGTAGCCCGCCCACCGCTCCGATCGCAGCCGCCAGGGCGACCACGGAGCCCAGGCTGGCCACGGGTCGGCTTGCGTCAATGGATGGCGTCATGTCGGCAAGGTACGACCTTGTTGGCGATCCTGCCCCTTCCAGCGGCTGCCTCTCGCCGCACACGTGCGGAATGCGGAAAGGCGTTTCGCCCGTGAGGCATCGGCGTGCTACCAGGCCCTGATGCGAGCGGGCGTGATCCGGACCGGCACCGAGAAATCGCGGGCCGTCTCGGCCTCGTCCATCTCCCAGTGCGCCAGTGGGGCGTGGTATTTCGCCAGGTAGGCCGGGTCGACGTCTGAGGGCACGGCTGCTGCGTCCACCGCGGCGGTCCCCTCGATGACCAGGGCGTGGTCCGCGTATGCGTCCGAGTTCAGGTTGAACGACACCTGGGGATGGGCTTCTATGTTGCGCAGCTTCGGCGTGTTGGGCTTGCTGTAGAAGAGGATCGTCTCACCGTCCCACAGGAATGAAATGGGCGAACTCTGGACCCGGCCATCGGAGGCAACCGTCGTCAGCCAGCCGACGACGTCGTCCGCCAGGTGCTCGGCCGCCCAGGCCCCCTCATGAGCCGCGAGCGGTTCGTAGACCGCTGCCGCGGAGCTCATGACTGGGCATACACGACGGCGACGGCGAACTTGGTCTCGTAGCCGCTGCCCGTGCGTCCCACGTATGCCGCGGCGTGGCGCGTCGGCACGGCCGCCAACGACACGATCCGCTGGCCAGTTGCCGCCCGCAGCGCGGCGTCCTGGGCGATCTGCCCGTAGATAGCCGTCGGGTCGATCTCGCTGCCGGTATCGGGCGAGACGTAGACCACGAGCGACTGGCCATTTCCGGCGTTGAACTCGGTCGGTGGCATTTGGCACTCCTCAGTCCGGCCCGATCGATCAGGCCGGGTCTATATCGGTTCCGCCTATGCGGTCGGCCCCTTCGATGGATTCTGCGTCATCGACCCCGGGGACTTCTCGCTCGTTGTGGGCCGTGTAGTCGGGCACCCGGCGTGCGTACGAGCCGGTCATCAGCGGCGAGCTGATCATGAAATCGGCCGATGCCCGATCGCAGGCGACGGGGATATTCCACACGACCGCGATCCGCAGCAGCGACTTTACGTCCGTGTCGTGGGGCTGGGGCTCAAGGGGGTCCCAGAAGAAGACCAGGAAGTCGATGCTGCCGTCGGCGATCATCGCCCCAACCTGGAGGTCTCCGCCGAGCGGCCCCGACTGGAGCTGCGTCACCGGCAGATCCAGTTCGCGCTGGAGCATCTGGCCGGTGGTCCCCGTGGCGACCAGGTCGTGCATCTCCAGCATGGGCCGGTTGTACCGCGCCCACTCGATCAGGTCCTGTTTCTTGTTGTCGTGGGCAACGAGCCCTATGCGCTTGCGAGGCGCGAGATCCAACTGTGAGAGGTCCGGATTCATGAGCCCATCCTACCCGGCTCCAGGGCCGACATGTAATCAGCTCCGCAGCGCCAGCGCACGGCAAGCGGCTGCTCAGTGGCCCGGGCGGCCCAAGCTCGGCTGGCGAACCATCCGGATGTCATTGACGGCGCAATCGTTTGAGCGGGACTAGAGTGAACCTCCGGATAGCCCAGGTCGCCGCAATCGATCCAACGACGCCGGCTCCAGGGAGGTTCACTGTCATGAAGATCGCAATCGTCGGAGCGGGCAAAGTCGGCAAGGCCCTTGGCGCCTCGTTTGTTCGAGCCGGCTACTCGGTCGTGTATGCGAGCACGAGTGTCGCGAATTCCACCAAGGCCGCAGAGGCGGCTGGCGGGACCGCGGCCGGGAGCGTCCGCGAGGCGGCCGAGGGCGCCGAGATCGTGGTCATCGCGGTTCCATATGCGGCGGCCGCCCGTCAGGTGGCGATGGAGCTCGCGCCGGTCGTGGGCGACAAGATCGTGATCGACGCCACCAACACGCTCAAGCCCGACTACAGCGGACTCTCGACGGATGGCGGCCCGTCCGGCGCCGAGACCTTCGCGGCGTGGTTGCCCGGTGCGCGGGTCGTGAAGGCCTTCAACACGATCTTCGCCAGCGTCCAGGCCGATCCGAAGTCTCACGGCGTGGTGATCGACGCCCTCTTTGCCGCGGACGACCAGGGCGCGAGAGACACGGTGGGCGACCTGCTGCGCTCGCTCGGCTTTCGCCCGGTCTACGTCGGGCCCCTCGCAAGAGCCCGCGAGCTCGAGGCGATGGCCTTCCTGAACATCTACCTCCAGATGACCGCGGAGGGGGATTGGCGGACGGCCTTCTCCCTGATCGGTCCGCCGGCGTCCTCGGTAGACCAGGGCTGAGTCGGGGAGCGGCGCCGGCCGGGACCTTCGACATCAGGCGAATGAATCGCGGTGCCAGGCTGTCCGCGCTATCCGTCTGGCTTCCGCTCGATTCCCCAGGGTGACCCGAGACCCACGGACTCCTACAGCACCTGCCGGCGCGTCAGGATGCCCGCGACTGTCATCGCGTAGCTCATCCCCAGGTAGGCCATCCACATCGTGCTTGCGCCGTGGCCCATGAGCATCCAGAGGCCGAGCAGGGCGACGAACGCCGCCGTTCCAACTGCCATCGCCACCCGGGTGGCTCTACCGTCGTAGGGGTCGCCGGGCCGGAGAGACGGCAGTCGATGCTCGAGAGCGAGGCTGGCAACCACCCCAACGCCGACGACCACCACCAGCACAACGCCGACGAACGCCAGGAACCCCGATGGGGAGCTTGGCAACGGGATCAGGATGAAGGCGGCGGCCATAGCGAGCCATACCGCCGTCGCCTCGACGATCCTGACGCGACGAATGCGATCGATCTTCATCGAACCCTAGCAATCCTCCGCGCCGGGGTCCCGCTGCTCGGGGCGGTAGAGGCGGTAGTTCGCCGCACAGGCGGCCTGGTTTCCCTCGTGGACGGCGGCACTGAACTGGTGGTCGTGCGGGCTGGTGACGTCGCCCGCGGCCAGGATACCCGGCACGTTGGTGTGCTGGTCGGTGTCCACGATGATCTGACCGATCCCGTTGACCGCCACGCCGAGCTGGCGGGCGAGCTCGGTGGCCGCGCTGGAGGGCCGGACAATGTAGACGTGCTCCACGTTGATGCGCGTCCGATCCGGGTCGTCCAGCACGAGCGCCTGCATCTGTCCGTCGCGGTTCTGGTATTCGGCGACGGCGCGTGGGTAGGCGAGGATTCCGTTTGCCTCGAGGTCCGCCAGCCGTGACGATGGAACGCTGAACCCTTCCGGTCGACCGGCAACGATCGTCACGCGACCGGTGAAGTCGAGCAGATCGAGAGCAGTCTCGACCGCCTCTTCGTCGTGGCCTACGACCGCGACGACGCGGTCGATCGACTCATATCCGTCGCAATGGATGCACCAGAAGAGGCTCACGCCGACGCAGTCCTCGCGACCGGGGAACTCCGGAAAGTGGCCACGCACTCCTGTCGCCAGGATGACCGAGCGCGCAAGCACCTCGATGGGGCGGCCCTCCTGGACCCGTTCGGAAGTCCGAGCCAGCTCCTCGTCCGGTCCATCGACTGCGGGTCCGGCGACGCTTTCGCGCGCGGGGGCGTCCGGGGGCCGGGCAACCGCCGCAGGCGCGACAGGTTGCTGAGGTCCGGCGACGCCTGCGGGGGCGGCAGATCGCAGGGCGTCGATTCGCAGCCGGAATCGATTGCCGTCCGGTGCGGCCGTTGCGACCACGCCGATGACGAAGCCAGCTCCATACTTCGCGGCCTGGCGCCGCCCGAGCCGGCGGAGGTCCGCGGCCTTGATCCCATCCGGGAAGCCCAGGTAGTTGTGGATCGGATGCCGCCATCGGAAGCGGTCCTTGTCATCGACGACGAGCACGCTCCGGCGCATCCGCCCCAGATTGATCGCGGCCGACAAGCCGGCCGCTCCGCCTCCGACGATGAGGCAATCGACCTCGCGAACCGGCGGCTCGGCGCGCAACGATCGGTCGAGAGAGCTGGTGTCTTTCATGGTGCAATCATGCGCCGTCGGTCGCGGTTTTGGGGAGACGGAGATAGCACGTTCGGGAGCCTCGAGAAGCCCGAAAGAATGCCCCCAAACCGGACCATCGGGGAACACAATCTGGCCACGCTCGGCCGACACCTCAACTGGCCACTCATCCCGAACCACTGATGAGAGCCAAGGCTCCGGAGGACAGAGGACTTGTTCCACCGAAAACCGCCGCAGGTTCCGCACACGGATCTGATCGATCTGCTCCTCAACTCCGACGAGCCGACGCGGAAGCTGCTGCTCTTCCAGGCCCTGCAATCGGGACAGCTGACGAAAAGCGGTGCCGAGGAAATCCTGGCAATGGCAAGCCGCCTCGAGCGGGCGGCGGGTCCCAGGTCCGAAGAAACGGCCCAGAAGGCAGCGGCGGGAGCGTCGGCGCAAGCTCTGACGAGCGCGCCGGCGAAGGCAGCCTAGACCGCCTCTCCACGCGCTCCCACGAGCGCACCGGCGAAGGCAGCCTAGACCGCCTCTTGCTCAGATGCGCGTCGCGGGCCGGTCCCGCATACTCGGGGAATGAGGTCGCGCCGCCCTTCCCTGTTCTCCCGAGCCTTCGATGCATTGCCCGTGGTCGGAGTCTTGGGCCTGTGCGTCGTTGTCGTCTTCGTCGCCATGAACGTACTCGTCAGCGCGGCGCCGATCGCGGTCAACTTCAACTCACCGTCGCCGTCCGCTGGCCCCTCGCCGTCGCTTCTCGGATCGCCGAACGTGCTTCCGTTCGCCACGGATACCTTCATCCCCAGCCTTGCTCCGTCCGCTTCATTGCCGGACAGCCGGCCGACGATCATCAACTCGGCCATATCCGAGTCGGACCCCAACGGCGCCTGGACGGTCTACATGGGGTATCCATCCTTCCTCGCCGGCACGACCCCCTGGGCGGACGCTATCGATGCCGACATCGGGAGCGAGATCCGGACGCGGGTCACCCAGTGGGAACAAGGACCCGCCTCGAACCGCCAGGCGTCCGGCAAGAAGAACGTCCTGTCGGGGGCGTTCAAGACGGAACTGCTGACGCCGAGCCTGGCCTCATTCACGCTCACCTGGGAAGACGATGCCTCGGCCTCGCTGCCGGCGACCGACGTTGAGACTCTCAACTACGATCTCAGCACGGGTCAGCGGATCGCCTTCGACGACCTGTTCAGCGACGCGGACGTGGCCCTGATCGCTATCTCGAACGCGGCGGAGTCGCAGCTCATCGACCAGCTGGGCGACAACTACGACCAGGTCGTGGTGGCCGAAGGGATCAGCCCGTCTCGGACGAACTTCATCCATTGGGCCATCACCGCGGCCGGCATCAAGATCACCTTTGCCGAGCACCAGGTCGCGAAGAGTCTCAGCAGCTTGCCCGCGATCGTTGTGCCGTGGGCCAGCCTGCGGTCGGCCATGGTCCAGACCGGCCCGGTGGCGATTCTGGCCGGCCTTTAGCAGGGGACGGGCACCTGCGCCTTGCCGGGTAGCGGCTCGTTCCGGCCCGGTGGCGATTCTGGCCGGCCTTTAGCAGGGGACGGGCACCTGCGCCTTGCCGGGTAGCGGCTCGTTCCGGCCCGGTGGCCCCGCGGCGGAGCCGGTGAGCCCGTGCCGACCTGCCGTACGCCCGCCGACGCGGCGTCCCAACCCGCGCCGGACGTGCTGGTAACTGCTGACACCCGGGTCGGGGCCCCGTATCCTTCGCTGCGGGGACTCCGCTGATCGGAGCTCGCTGGAGAATCGGAGGTCAGCATGGCGGCCGAATACAACGCAACGGTGGTCAGCCGGGTCGAAGTGGCGCCTGGGCTCATCATCCTGCGGGTCGCGCCGGATAAGCTGCCGTTCGAGTTCAAGTCCGGCCAGTACGTTGTTCTCGGCCTGAAGGCCTCGGAGCCACGGATCGATGAATCCGAGGCGGATGCGCTGGGTGTCGTGGCCAGTGAGATCGGGGTCGCTTCCACAGGCGTAGTGGCCAGCGAGACAGGGGTCGATGCCACGGACGTCTTGACCGGTGGCCTCGGAGTCGCCGCACCTGCTGCCATCCCGAACGAGATTCCCGGCACGCCGGAGAGCCAGTGGGCTGTCGACGCACAGGCGGAGTCGGTCGCCCGCGCCGCCGCAGACCCGGATCGGATGATCCGGCGCGCCTACTCGATCGCGTCGGAAAGCCGCGCCGACGAGTACCTCGAGTTCTACCTGACCGTGGTCATGAGCGGCGACCTGACGCCGCGGCTCTTCAGCCTCAAGATCCGCGACCGGCTGTACGTGGGTCCCAAGGCGGTCGGTGTCTTCACCCTCGACAAGGCGCCTGGCAAGCACATCTTGATGATCGGCACCGGGACGGGTCTGGCGCCGTACATGTCGATGCTCCGCAGCGAGCTTGTCTGCGGCGGGCCTCGGCAGTTCGTCATCGTCCACGGCGCCCGCTACTCGTGGGATCTGGGCTACCGCACCGAGCTCACGGGCCTCGCCCGCCATTGCCCCAACTTCCACTACATGCCGGTCATCACCCGGCCTCAGGAAGACACCACCTGGCGTGGCCGCAGCGGCTACCTGCAGAACCTCATCGCCTCCGGCGCGATCGAGGAAGAGACGGGTCTGGAGCTCACCCCGGAGCACTTCGACATCTTCCTGTGCGGCAACCCGGGCATGATCGAGACGGTCATCGAGCTGGCGCTGGCCCGCGGCTTCGTCCGCGACAAGGGTCACGACATCGGCACGCTCCATACGGAGGAGTACTGGTAGAGGCAGGGAGGGTTCCACTTCGGCCGGCGGACACGCGCTGGCCGACGGACCACCCCTCGGCCGCCGGACCCTCGCTGGTCGGCGGAACACCTCGGGCGGTCGTTTCTGCGCAATACCAGTGGCGGTAGTGCTATGCGCCAGCCTCGGCCCCGGGCGCGTTGTTCCGCCGAAGATGTTCGACGCTGTTAGCCGAATCAGGCTAACTCGGGCGCTGTTGACGAGCCGACACCCCTTCAATTCGGTCGTATCCGGCCGCAAGACCGCCCCAGCCTGTCACAACACCACGCCCAGGCGTATAGCGCGATTCTGTGTGACACGCGCGGCGGCGCGCTGAGCAACCCTGTCGGCTCGGCACCCGGTGCGTCCCGTTCCGCGACCGTTGGCGCCCCGATTTGACACTGCGCCGGCTCTCCCCATAGACTCCGCGCCACATACGAATACGGGCTGTGATCGGGACGAGTACCTCCCGGCGCCGGCGTAGAGAACCAGCGGTTGGTGCAAGCTGGGGCGGCGACGAGAGCGAATGGACCCGTGAGCCTCCGGACCAAACCGCGAGCTTCCAGAGTTCGCCAGTAGGCTCCGGCGCAGAGCGCCAGCGATACAGGGCAGCACCGATCGGCGGGAGTCGCGCCGGCGGCAACGGCAAGAGCCAACGGCAGCGGGCACAGACCCGCGCCGGGGCAGCACCGGAGCCGACCACGCGAGAGCCCGACCCGTCGGCCAGAGAGCGGCATTGCCGAATGTGGGTGGCACCGCGGAAGGATCGACCTTTCGTCCCTGGGACGAAAGGTCTTTTGATTCCCGGCCCGCGGGAAGCCGGCTCGCCGGTCAGCGAGGGGCGGGGCGCCGCAATCGCGGCGCAGGCGCGGCGCGAACCACGATCGAGGAAGGCAAGTCGGCGATGGGACTCACAGATCCGCTCAGTCTCCGCGAGGTCCGACAGATGTCGGGCTCAGCCGACACGATCCTTCTCACGGCCACGCGCAATGCGGACCTCGAGACCCCGATCGGCGCCTTCATGCGCTTCGACGACGGGGGCCCGGCCTTCCTGCTCGAGTCCGTCGAAGGTGGCGAGCGGCTCGGTCGATACTCGTTCCTGGGAGTCGGGCCGCGGCGCCTGCTGACGGTCCGCGACGGACAGGCCACGATCCAGTCCCGGCCGGTGGGTGTCCTCGACTTCGCCCCGGACCTGCCGACGGAGACGATCAGCGCTCCAGACCCGCTCACCGCACTGCGCCACTTCCTGCCGAAGCGCCGCATCCTGCCCGACGAGGGGATTCCGCGCTTCCCGGGCGGGGCGGTCGGCGCGCTCGCCTACGACGCGGTCTCCACTTTCGAGCCGACTGTGCCGCTGCCGGACCGCGACCCGGTCGGCGTCCCCATGGCCGCCTTCCAGGAGACCGACCTGGTCCTGGTCTTCGACCACCTGACCCATACCCTCTCGGCCGTCGCCTCGCTTCACACGGAAGCTCCGGACATCGAAGGCCGCTACGCCATCGCCGAGCGAGCGATCTTCGAAGCCCTGGAGCGGACCGGACGACCGACGGAGGCCGAGCTTGCCGGCCTAACCCGAAGGAGCCGGAATGAGACCGACCGTCCGGCTGGCGCCGGCCAAGGCTTGGACGGTGCCGGGCCCGGCGACGGAGCCGGCTCGATCGAGGACGGCGCGTATGAGGCGCCGGCCTCCGGCCTGCGCCAGATCGAAGTCAGCCTCGGGCGAGGCGAGTACGAATCGGCCGTGCGGTCGGCCAAGGAGGCGATTGCCGCCGGCGAGGCCATCCAGATCGTCGTCGCTCGTCGCCAGACGTACGAACGCCCGATCATCGGCGGTCAGCCTCTCGACGCGGTCTCGCTCTATCGCTCGCTGCGACGCGTCAACCCGAGCCCGTACCTCTACTTCGTCCGGATGCCGGAGTTCTCGGTCGTGGGGGCGAGCCCGGAGCTGCTCGTTCGGGTCGAGGGCGACCGCGTCACCACTCACCCGATCGCTGGGACGCGGCCGCGCGGCGCGACTCCGCTCGAGGACGATGCCCTGGCCTACGCCCTGCAGCGCGATCCCAAGGAGCGGGCGGAGCACGTGATGCTCGTGGATCTGGGTCGCAACGACCTGGGTCGAGTGGCCCGGGCGGGGACGGTGGCCGTGACTAAGTACATGGAGGTGGAGCGCTACAGCCACGTCCTGCACCTGGTAAGCAACGTGGAGGCGAGGCTGAAGCCGGGCCTGGACGCGCTCGACGCCTTGCGCAGCATCTTCCCGGCGGGAACGCTCTCGGGCGCGCCGAAGGTCCGGGCGATGCAGCTCATCGCCGAGGCCGAACGCGAGCGGCGCGGGCTGTACGGCGGAGCCGTGGGGTATCTCGGCTACGACGGCAACCTCGACACCGCGATCACGATCCGCTCCGCCGTCCTTTGCGAGGACCGGATCCATCTCCACGTCGGGGCGGGTATCGTCGCGGGCTCCGTGCCGGAACGTGAGTTCGAGGAGACGGAACACAAGGCCGGGGCGGTCCGGCGGGCCATCGAGCTGGCCATCGCAGAAGCGACGGCGGACGTGGCGCCCGGTGCGGGGAGTGGCACCACAACGTCCCGCGGCGGAGACGGTGCCGATGCCCCGGGGAGTGGCTTGCCAACGTCCCGCGGCGGAGACGGTGCCGATGCCCCGGGGAGTGGCTTGCCAACGTCCCGTGGCGCCACAACGTCCCGTGGCGGGGCTCCTACCGGCGCCGCGGCCCCAGCCGAATCCGCGTCACCCGGCACCCCCGCCGGCACTGGTCGATAGGAGCGTCCCATGATCCTGATGATCGACAACTACGACTCATTCACCTTCAACCTCGTTCAGGCCCTGGAGGCTGCCGGTGCCGAGGTCCGAGTCCTGCGCAACGACGCCATCGACCGGGCCGGCATCGAGGCCCTCGCCGCCGACCCGACGGCGCACCTGCGCGGCATCGTCGTCTCGCCCGGTCCGGGCGATCCCGACTCGGCGGGGGTTTCAATGGACGCGATCCGCGTCGGGGTCGAGCGCCGGATCCCAACCCTCGGGGTCTGCCTTGGGATGCAGTCGATGGCGCAGGCGTTTGGAGCGACGATCGTCCGCGCCCCGACGCTGGTCCACGGCGAAGCGTCGAGCATCCGCCACGACGGCAACGGGCTCCTCGCCGGGATTGCGTCCCCGTTCATGGCCGCCCGTTACCACTCCCTGAGCGTCGCGCCGGGGACCCTACCGGGCGAGTTCGTGGTCACTGCCCGGACCGAAGAGCACGGCGTGGTCATGGGAATCCGGCATCTGCACGCGCCGGTAGAGGGCGTGCAGTTCCATCCGGAGTCGGTCCTCACGCCACAGGGTCCGCACCTGCTCGCGAACTTCTTGAGGCTCGCCGGCGAGGGCCAGGGTGCCCTCCTCGACCGGGTCTCGGGCACGTTTGCGCTCTCAGGGCTCGACGGGGACGGAGCGGTCGGCGAGCCGGGAGCGGCGTCGGGCGGCGAGGTGGCGACTTCGGCCGGTGGTGCGGCAACCGGCGGCGACCCGGGGGTGGCGTCGGAGTCAGTGGCGGCCGTCACCGGTCGCGTGGAGGCAGTTCGATGAGCGACAAGGTAAGGGCGGCTCTGGCCGCGATCGTAGACGGCAAGACGCTCTCAACCGAAGAGGCTCGCGAGGCCATGGGGTCGGTCATGGACGGCGAAGCCACGCCCGCCCAGCTGGCGGCGCTGCTCGTCGCGCTTCGTATGCGCGGCGAGAGCGTTGAAGAGCTCGCCGGCTTCGCCATGGCGATGCGTCAGCGTGTCGTCCGCGTAGCAGCACCGGACGGCGCGATCGACACGTGCGGAACCGGGGGCGACCACAGCGGCACGTTCAACATCTCCACCGCCGCCGCTCTCGTCGTGGCCGCCGCCGGCGTGCCGGTCGCCAAACACGGCAACCGGGCCATGACCTCGGCGTGCGGATCGGCCGACGTCCTCGAGGCGCTCGGCGTCGCCACGGACCTCTCGCCGGAGGAAGCCGGCGCGGCACTGCACGCGGACGGCTTCGCGTTCCTCTTTGCCATGGCCTATCACCCCGCCATGAAGCACGCCGGTCCCACCCGCCGAGAGATCGGCGTCCGGACCGCCTTCAACCTGCTCGGACCCGTGACCAATCCGGCCGGCGCCAAGCGCCAGGTGGTGGGGGTTGGGGATCCGTCGGTGGCCCCGCGCCTGGCTGAGGTGCTGCGGCTGCTGGGCACGCAGAGGTCGTTCATCGTCCACGGTGCCGGGATCGACGAACTGCCGCTGGACGGGACGGGAGTCCTCTACGATGTCACGCCCGGAGGGGTCAAGCGGCGGCCGGTCGTGGCCTCGCAGTTGGGCCTCACCGCGTCGCCGCTCTCTGCTCTGGCCGGCGGCACTCCTGCGGAGAACGCAGCGCAGGTGGAATCGGTGCTGGCCGGCGAGCCGGGGCCACGTCGCGACGTGGTACTGCTGAACGCCGCGGCCGCCCTGCTCGTAGCGGGTCGGGTCGACACACTTGCCGACGGCATTCCGCTGGCGGCCGCCACGATCGACTCGGGCGCCGCGACGGCGCTGCTGGCACGGCTGCGATCCGGGAAGACGAGACGGGACCAGGCGAAGGCCGAGGCGGCTCGGACCATGGAGGCGACGCCCGCATGACGGCCCTGGCTGAACCGCGGCGGCCCGGCGGCCGGCGGGCTCCTTCGGGCACCGGAACGACCTCGCGGGCCGGTGTCGTGGCTGAGATCGCGGCCCGACGACTGGCGGACGTGAAGGCGGAGCTTGGGTCGCGGACGTATCGGACTCTCGCGAACGACGCGGCCGAGTATTCGGCCCGGCCGGGAAACGCGCCGCGACCTATCGTCGAGCGCCTGGCCGCGCCCGGCCTGCACCTGATCGCCGAGGTCAAGCGCCGCTCGCCGTCGGCGGGCGCGATCGCCGCGGACGCCGATCCGGTCGCTCTGGCCCGCGCTTACGAATCGGGCGGCGCGAGCGCGATCTCGGTCCTGTGCGAGCCTCACTGGTTCGGCGGATCGGTGGCGGACTTGCGGGCGGTGAGAGACGCTGTCTCGGTTCCGATCCTGGCCAAGGAGTTCGTCGTCGACGAGCGACAGCTCCCCGTTCTGCGCTCGGCCGGGGCGGACGTAGTCCTGCTCCTGGCTTCGCTTCTGCCGGCCAGGCAGCTGGCCCGCTTCGCCGACCTTGCCCGCGAGCTGGGGCTCGAGCCGCTGGTCGAGGTCCACGACAAGCGGGAGCTCCACGCGGCTCTGTCGACGCAAGCTCGCCTGATCGGCTTGAACAACAGGAATCTGCGGACCCTGCAAGTCGACCCGGACCTCTGCCTGCGCCTGCGAACGCTTGTGCCGGACGACCGGCTGGTGGTCGGTGAGTCGGGCGTCGGCGAGCCCCGAACGCTGGTCGGCTGGCGGGCGGTCGGGCTGGACGCTGCCCTCATCGGTGAGGCGCTGATGCGCTCGGCCGATCCGGCCTCGGCGGCCCGTGCGTTCGTCCACGCGGGCGCTGTGCCGCGAGATGTGGCGGCGGAGGCACGGCAGCCGCTCGTGAAGATCTGCGGCGTGACCGATTCGGAGGGTGTGTTGTCCGCCCTGCGCGCCGGCGCGGACGCCATAGGGCTGAACCTTGTCCCGGGCACGCCGCGCTGCCTCGCCCTGACCGAGGCCTCCTGGCTCGCCACTCTTGCGCGCGGGGCTTCACCCGCCGGCAAGCGGCCCCGGGTAGTGGCCGTCTTCGCCGACGCTCCGGCGGCCCAGATCGAGGCTGCCATCTCCGCCATCGATCCGGACGCGGTGCAGCTCTCGGGGTATGAGCCCGCGGAATCGATCGCGGCCATTCGCCGCCCGGTCTGGAAAGTGCTGCATCTGCCGGCCGCGGACGCGGCCGGCGCTCCGTCTGGTCCTGCCGACACCGGCTCAGTTGCCGCCGGCGCAATCGAGGCAGGCAGGGCGTACCTCGCAGCCGGCACCGAACGGCTCATTCTCGATACCGCCGGAGGCCCGTTCCCCGGAGGGACCGGTCGCCAGGTTGCCCGCCAGATTGCGGCCGCCGTGGCGCGCGAGATCCCGGTCATCCTCGCCGGAGGGCTGGAGCCCGGCAACGTGGCCCAGGCCGTGCTGGAAGTGGCCGCCGTCGGCGTCGACGTCGCATCCGGTGTGGAGATCCAGCCTTCCGGGGCGACGGCCGGCGCGGCGGCGGCGTCCGCTCGCGCGGTCGCGGCTGTCGGGTCGCGGCCCCGCAAGGACCCTCTGCGCGTGGCCCTGTTCGTCAAGCGGGCCAGGGCGGTGCGGTTCGATCGGCCTCACGTCCGATTCCGACCGACGCCCGCGCCGGAATCGCTCCTGGACCCGGACGAGAGCGGTCGCTGGGGGCTGGAGCGCGACTTTGGGGGGCGCTACGTACCTGAGACGCTCGTGGCGGCGCTCGACCAGCTGGAAGCGGCCTGGGCGCAGACGCGTCACGACCCGCGCTTCTGGGCCGAGCTGCGCGAGCTGCAGTTCCACTACGGCGGACGTCCCACGCCCATCTACCGGGCCGATCGGCTCGGGGCTGAGGTGCTGGAGGCGGCGCGGGAGCTCGCAGGACCGGCGGCGGCCGATCGGCTGCCCGACAGCATCCGGCTCTACCTGAAGCGCGAGGACCTCAACCACACGGGTGCTCACAAGCTGAACAACGCCCTCGGCCAGGTCCTGCTGACGCGACGCCTGGGCAAGAGCCGGGTCATCGCTGAGACGGGAGCGGGGATGCACGGGGTGGCGACGGCCACGGCCTGCGCCCTGCTGAAGATCCCGTGCGTCGTCCACATGGGCGTCGAAGACATCGCGCGCCAGGCGCCGAACGTTCTCCGGATGCAGGCCCTGGGAGCGGAAGTCCGGCCCGTCTACGGCGGCTCGGGCACCCTGAAAGACGCCGTCAGTGAGGCCCTGCGCGACTGGGTAACCAACGTCGAAACCTCGCACTACTGCCTCGGGTCGACGATGGGCCCGCACCCATACCCGATGCTCGTGCGCGACTTCCAGCGCGTGATCGGCGACGAGGCGGCGGCGCAGCTGGAGGAGGCCGAAGGGCGCCTCCCGGACCTGGCGATCGCCTGCGTCGGCGGCGGCTCCAACGCTCTCGGCCTGCTGAATCGGTTCATCGGCGAGCCGGGAGTCCGGCTCGCGGTGGCCGAGGCTGCGGGGGAGGGGATCGCGACCGGCCGGCACGCGGCTGCGCTGCTCGGCGGGACCCCGGGGATCCTCCACGGCTCGCGCTCGTACATGCTCCAGGGCCCCGACGGCCAGGTCATCGAGGCGGTCTCGATCTCGGCGGGCCTCGACTATCCGGGGATCGGGCCGCAGCTCGCGGCGCTGATGGAGGCCGGACGGCTGGTCGTTTCGTCCGCGACCGACACGGAGGCCGTGGCGGCCGTCCGCCAGGTCGCTCGAACGGAAGGAATCCTGGCGGCCGTGGAGTCGGCCCACGCGGTGGCGGCTCTGCCGGATGTGCTGTCGCGGATCGCACGCGATGCCGATACCAGACTCCCCAATCCAGCGCGGTCCGGCGGCGTTCCCCCTTCCGCCGCCGGCCCGTTGCCCCGCGAAGCAGTGGTGGTTCTGGGGCTCTCGGGCCGCGGCGACAAGGACCTTGCGGCCCTTGGACTAAACGAGGTCGGGCGATGACCGCGCAGACGCGCGCGCCGAACCCGGCCGATTCTCATGGTGCGGCCGCGCCAACCCCAACGGGCACGGCCGCGCCTACCCCTCGCGCGGGTGGGAACGCGGGGGCCGGCGCGGGCGGGAACGCGGGGGCCGGCGCGGGCGGGAACGCGGGGGCCGGACCGGGCGGAAACCCCATAGGCACGGGCGGAAACCCCGCAGGCACGGGCAGAAACCCCACAGGCACGGGCACGAACGACACGGCCGGCGCGAAGCGCATCGCGGCGGCCTTCCAGCGGGCGGCCGGCCAAGGCCGCGCCGCGCTCATCCCCTACGTGGTGGCCGGATATCCGGACCACGCCACCTCCCTCGCCGCGGCGCTGGCGGCCGCAGACGCGGGCGCGGACCTGCTCGAGATCGGTCTGCCGTATTCGGATCCCCTGGCCGACGGCGCCACCCTCCAGCGGGCTACGACGGCCGCCCTGCGGGCCGGGGCCACGCTCGACGGTTCCGTCTCGCTTCTGCGAGAGATAGCGGCGGCGCGGCCGGATCTGCCGCTGGTCCCAATGTGCTACGCGAACCAGATCCTGGGCGGCGGCGACGGCCGCGCCGTCGCCACTTGCCTTGCAGAGGCGGGGGCAAGCGGCGTGATCGTCGCCGACCTGACCCCGGACGAAGGGCTGCGGTTCGAGGCCGTCGCCCGCGACGTCGGCCTCGCCGTCGTCTATCTGATCGCGCCTACGACGACCGCCGCCCGCCGGGCCGTGGTTGCTCGACGTTCGGGCGGGTTCCTCTACTGCGTCTCGCTGGTGGGCGTGACCGGGGCGCGGGCTTCGCTCCCGCCGTCGGTCCGAGGCCTCGTGACATCGGCCAGGGCCGACTCACCCGTACCGGTGGCCGTGGGCTTCGGCGTAAGTCGCCCCGCCCACGTTCGGCTGCTGGTCGGCACCGGTGCCGACGGCGTCATCGTGGCCTCGGCCCTGGTCGACGCCCTGGGCTCGGACGGCCGCGATGTTCAGTCCCTGGCCCGACTCGTGACGGAGCTGAGCGCCGCCACTAGACGCTGACTAACGTGCCTCTACGGCTGATATAGCTCGGCATCCGTCCACGGACCCTGATTGGTGAAACCTCCCGCCACGAGGACGCGGCCGTCCCGGAGCAGGATCGCTGCAGGGATCGAGCGCGGAGTTGCCATCGAGCCGGTCCGACTGAACTTGCCGGTCGCGGGGTCGTAGATCTCCGCCGAGGTGAGATCGGTGGTGCCGACCATCGCGATGCAGGCTGCGCCGGCGCAGGCCACAGGGCCTGGGTCGTGCATGCCCCCGGCGATCAGTACGCGGCCGTCGGCGAGCAACGTCGAGGAGTGAGACTCGCGATCGGCGGTCATCGAGCCGGCGGTGCTGAACCTGCCGGTGGTCGGGTCGTACAACTCCGCGGACGCCACTCCCACCGAACCGTTGGAGCCACCAGTAATCAGCACGCGCCCGTCGGAGAGCCGAGTGGCTGCGTGACCGGCGCGACCCGACTTCATCGGTCCTGTTGGAGAGAACCTGCCGGTCGTCGGGTCATATGTCTCGGCCGAGGCCAGCGCCGGAGCTGGCCCCTCCGCCATGTAGCTGCCGTCATATCCGCCGACCACGAGGACGCGCCCATCGGGGAGCAAGGTCAGAGTTGGAGACATGCGCACCGCGGACAGCGCGCCCGTCGGTTTGAACGTTCCGGATCCGGGGTCGTAGAGCTCGGCCCACGACGTCATGGTCTGCCCGGTCATCGTCGTGCCGACGACCAGCACCTGTCCGGTCATGAGCAGGGCCACCGCGGAGACGCCCAGGCCCGCCGGCAAGGATCCGCTAAGGCTGAACTTGCCGGTCCCGGGGTCGTAGAGTTCGGCCGTCGCAAGAGCCCCTCCTCGGATGTCTACGCCTCCAAGGACGAGGACTCGGCCCTCGGCCAGTAGCGTTGCCACCCCCTGGTCGTGAGGCCCGAACGTCGAGCCGGTCGGCGAGAAGTGGCCCGTTGCGGGGTCGTATAGCTTGGCCGAGGTCAGGTCGCCGCCCTGGGCGCCGGTGAAGAGGACGTGGCCGTCGCGCAGGAGTGTCGCGATGGTGTAGTCGGCGCCCATCGAGCCGGCCGGGCTGAACGTACCGGAAGGGCCGAAGGAGATGGTGGGCCCGGGCGTGGTCGACGGCTGAGTCTTTAGGCTCTCGCTGGGGATCGCGGACGTGCCTTCGCTCGGGCTCGCATTCGCCGCCGGGCTCTCGCCGACGCTCGCCGCCGGGCTCTCGCTGACGCTCGCCGCCGGGCTGTCGCCGACACTCGCCGCAGGGCTGTCGCCGACACTCGCCGCAGGGCTGTCGCTGGCACTGGCTGCCCCGCCGAAGTCGCCTGGGCCGTGGCCCCGGTTGCTGACCACGAAGAGGAGACCCACCGCCAGCACGATACTGGCCGCCAGACCCAGCAGCGAAAGCGCTACGCGCGGTGCGCCAGACGCGAGTGCGCGGCGCCTGGATGGGCCAAGCCTCGCGGCGACCACTGCGTCGCGGAGCTGCGGGGAAGGCCCGGGAGTTCCCGTCTGCCGGAAGAACTCGGTGAGCTCACGCTCGACGTCACGATCGCTCATCGCTGCACCTCACGTTCGTCTCGCTCAAGCCGCTCGCGAAGGACGGCGTGCGCATAGTGGAGACGGGATTTGACGGTACCGAGCGGCCAGCCCAGCCGCTCCTCTATCTGTTCGAGGCTGAGGTCCCGCCAGTAGCGGAGGACCACGACCGTCCGCTGGTCCAGGCTCAAAGACCCAAGGGCCCGGCCGACAGAATCGCGCGCGAACAAGGCGCCGAAACGATCGACTGCCTCGGGCTCGGCATCCGGCGGGAGGGCCACCTCGCGCACCAGCCGCTTGCGACGGAGCCGCTCCCGGCACGTGTTCACGAGGATCCGGTCGATCCAGGCGTCGAAAGCTTCAAGCTGCCTGAGGGAACGGCGAGCCTTCCAGGCGCGGGCCATTGCTTCCTGGGTTGCGTCTTCCGCCTCATGCGTGTCGCCGAGGATGTACCAGGCCAGCCCGAGCGCACGGTCCAGGTAGGCGTCGCTCCGAAGGGCGAAGGCGTCGTCTTCCGGGGCGACGGTCCTCGCATTCGCCACGAACGCCTCCTCCGCAGTCGCCATCAGATGCCTCTCCGTGCCGGCTCGGACGTCTCCGATGCGTCTCCCCGCTTAAGATGACGGAAAGGGGCGATTAGTTCTGGCCCATCGGCCGCGGTCGGGCCTCTCTAGCACATCTGCGAGCCTAGCTCTCTGCTCGCGCCGTGCGATGTCGGCCGATCTTCGTCTTGAGCCGCCGGTCGCGGCGCCGATTGCGGGCTGGTTTGCGCGGCCGCCGTCACCGCGAGGCGTTGGCCGCCGGTTGCGGGCCTCGCGCCACCGGCAGTCGCTGGCCGCGGGCCTTCCGTAGTGGCGGATCGCCGCCCGGGGGTTTGCCGGGCGCCGGTCGCGGCCGCCGGTCGCGGGCCGTGTCACCGCGAAAGTGCGTATTACCAGCGGCGGTAGTGCTAAGTGGCTGCGTGACCGCAGGCCCCGTCAAGAGCCCTGTCAAACGGGCGTTTGTGGGCGCAGCGACGGGCTTCGATCGTCTCTGTTAGCCGCGAGCGGCTATCGGAGTACCCGATCGAGACTGACTGGGCCCACGATTCGGCGCCGCGCTCCACGTAGTACCGCCCCCACTGGTAATACGGAGAAACCAGGGTCCTGCGGACCTCCGCCGGGCGCAGTGGCTGGGCGAGGCCGCGGCGCGGGATCCAGCCGGGCGCGCGCCCGTGGGCGAGGCCGCGGCGCGGGATCCCGCCTCGGGATTAGGGCTCTCTGGAACCGCCCCCGCCGCTCCCCGACGCGTCACCGCTCCCCGACGCGTCACCACTCCCCGACGCGTCACCGCCGCCGCGGAGCTTGCGAGCGACGATGCCGGAGAGGCCGCCCGGCAGTAGCCGGCTGGCGAGTGCCGCGACGACCGCAACGACGAAGAGCGCCAGGAGCGCGCCGACCGTGTAGGTGTGCATCTTCCGCCTGGGCGGCGGTGGCTTGTCCATCGAACCTTCTCCCTTGGCTGGTGGGCTACGCGGGCGGGGAGCCGGCCGTTTCGAGTTCCTCGAGACGCTTGATAGTCTCGATCAACTGGCGGTAGAGCACCAGTAGGGCATCCTGCGGAAGCGGTCCGTCGTTGGCCATGGCGACCCGGACGAGGACCTCGCGCTCGCGAGTGGCATCTGCGACGGCCCGGCCGTCTCGCGCCTTGGTTCTGCCGGCCTCCAGTCCCAACCGGGCCCGGCGATTGAGAAGCTTGACGATCTCGCGGTCGAGCTCGTCTATCTCGGATCGGAGTTCCTCCAGGCGATCAGTCATTCCGGCCGGACTCCGCTCGATCGTGTCCGTCCTGACGCGGGCCGCCCGCCCGACGGGCGATGAGTTCCAGGGCCATCGTGTATCCCGCGGCGCCCCGCCCGACGACCTGCTCCGCCGCGATGTCGTGCAGGTAGTTCACATTCCGGAACGGCTCGCGCCGGCTCGGATCGGAGAGATGAACCTCGACGAATGGTCGGGCGATGCCCAGGAGTGCATCCCGGAGCGCGACGCTGGTGTGGGTCAGCCCGCCGGCGTTGACGATCGCCCAATCGAAGTCGCGCTGGTGGAGCCGGTCGATCAGAACGCCCTCGTGGTTCGATTGGAATGTCTCGACTTCCAGGCCGAGCTCGCGGCCGCGGTTTCGGAGGCCTTCTTCGATCTCAGCCAGAGTCGTGCTGCCGTAGATCTCCGGTTCACGCGTTCCGAGCAGGTTGAGGTTGGGGCCGTTGAGGACGAGGACGCGAGTCATGGCAGAACTGCCGCCTCCGTTCGGGACGAGGTTGGCGCCAGCCGGAGGGCGGCGACCAATCCGGCGGCCACCGCATCCGAGGGGACGTCCGACCGGATCTCCACACCGGACTCCGTGGGCAGGATCCAGTTCAGGCGGCCCATGGTGTGCTTCTTGTCGGTGGCCATGCGCTCGCGGACGCCATCTTGCGATACCGCGGGCGGCTCCACTCCGAGCCCCAGCCGATCGAGGAGGGAGTTGACCCGGTCGGCCCGCCTAGCCGTCGTGAGGTCCATGGCGCGCGCGATCCCAAAAGCGCCGCGTAATCCATAGGCCACCGCTTCCCCGTGAAGGATGGTCTTGAAGCCGGCCGCGGCTTCTATGCCGTGACCGATAGTGTGGCCCAGGTTCAGGATCATGCGCCGGCCGGCCTCGCGCTGGTCCGCCACCACGACCTCCACCTTGGCCCAGACGCAGCGCTCGACCATCTCCGCCACCGCGCCCGACTCGAACGGCGCCGCTGTCCCCCGGACGAAGGCTTCGCCGTCCTGCTCGACAAGCTCCAGCAGGCGCTCGTCACCGAGAACGGCCATCTTGATCACCTCGCCGAGGGCCGCGCGGCGTTGCCTGGGTGGGAGACTGCCCAGGAAAGCCACGTCCGCGATGAAGGCCGCGGGCTGGTAGAAGGCCCCCACGAGGTTCTTGCCCTCCGGCAGGTCCACGGCCGTCTTGCCGCCCAGGGCCGCGTCTATCTGGCCGACGAGCGTTGTCGGGACGTGGACGACAGGAACGCCGCGCAGATACATGGCGGCGACCAGCCCGGCGGCATCGGTCAGCGCCCCGCCGCCGATAGTGACGAGCGTCTCCTTGCGATCCACTCGCAGCCGGGCGAGGGCGCGGCAGGTCTCCTCGACGACACTCAGGCGCTTGGCACTCTCGCCGCGGGGCAGGAGGACCCGCTCGACGGGCCAGCCATCCGCCGTCAACGCGGCGGCGATCCCGGCCCCGGCGACCTCCCAGGCCTTCGGCTCGGAGAGAAGGATGGCCCGGCGTGCCTCGCCGCGGGTCAGGGCGGACGCGACGGCCATGGCCGCGATGCCCTGGCCGATCTCTACGCGCCCGATGGGGGTCTCGTCGCACATGATGGTGACACCGGGTGACGGACCATCGCCGATGCTGCCTTCGATCGCCTTCACGAGCCCGTCGACGTTGGAAGTGCCGCTCAGCCGCAGTGCCGGCGCATAGAAACGGCGTCGCTCGGAAGCCAGCGCGCGCAGGGCATCCAGAGGATGGCCCCCGGCGATGAGCGGCCGCACGTTGGCGCTCCGTCCCAGGCGGCTGGCCAGGATCTCGGGTGCGCCGTCCAGCCAGACGGGGAAGCGGCCGCGATACAGCAGCCAGCGATTGCGGGGTTCGATTACCGCGCCTCCGCCCGTGGCAATGACGCGGCGCAGGTCCGGTTCCGGGTCAGCCGGCCCAAGAGAGAGCACCGCCTCGCGTTCGTGGCGGCGGAAACCGGCCTCGCCCTCCACGGCGAATATGGCCGTCACGGAGCTGCCCGACCGGCGCTCCACGAGATCGTCGAGATCGACGAACGTTGCTCCGTGGCGCTGCGCGAGACGGCGTCCAACGGCGGTCTTGCCGCTGCCGGGGAGCCCCACGAGGACGAGGTCCATGCGGCTACTCGCTCTCCGCGGGGATGACGTCCTCTGGCCCGTCACCCGGCTCGCGGCGCGGGGATTTCCCGGCCGCCGCGGGCGCCCAAAGAGCTGCGGGTGCGCGGGAGATCCTCTCCCGGAAGTGCGCGGCGTTGTCGAGCAACTCGGCCAGAGAATCGCCACCGAACTTCTCCAGGGCGAAGTCGGCCAGGGTCAGGCAGGTCATGGCCTCGGCCACAACTCCTGCGGCCGGCACGACGCTGATGTCGCTGCGTTCGTAGTGAGCCTTGTCGACGGGCTGGCCGGTGAGCAAGTCCGCGGACGGCAGGGGGCGGGGGAGAGTGGATATGGGCTTGACCGCGCCGCGAATCACGATCGGCTGGCCGTTGCTGATGCCGCCCTCCAGGCCGCCGGCGTTGTTGCTCCGGCGCAGCCATTCGCCCCGGGCATCGCGGCCGTCGATGACGTCCATCACGGCCGAGCCGAATCGGCGCGTCTGCTCGAACCCGAGCCCGAACTCCACGCCCTTGACGATCGGGATGCTCATCACGGCGCCGGCCAGGGCGCCGTCCAGCCGGCGATCCCAGTGGACGTAGCTACCCAGGCCCATGGGAACGCCCCGAGCCACAACCTCGAATACCCCGCCGACCGTGTCGCCGGCGCTGCGGGCCTCATCGATGCGGGCGATCATCCGAGTCTCGGAGGCAGCGTCCGGGCAGCGCAGCGGGCTCGCCTCCGTCTCCTCGCGAGTCCGCGTGGCGGTGGCCGAATCCATCGCCACGCCCCCGACCTCGGCCGTGTACGACCAGACGTCGATGCCGAGAGCAGAGAGCAGGGCTCGCGCCACGGCACCGGCCGCTACCCTCGCCGCCGTCTCGCGCGCCGAGGCTCGTTCCAGAGTGTTGCGCACGTCGCCAAAGCCGTACTTGACGGCGCCGGCCAGGTCGGCGTGTCCGGCCCGCAGACGCGTGATCGAGGCGGCCTTCTTGTCGCCCGCCGCAGCCAGGGCGGCGAGCTCGCCTGCCTCGGCCTCGGAGAGAGGCTCGACCTGCATCACGCGTGTCCAGTTCTCCCAGTCGAGGTTGCGAATCAAGAGCAAAATCGGTGAGCCCAGCGTCAGGCCGTATCGGACTCCGGACAGGATCTCGGCCCGGTCCCGCTCGATGGAGGTGCTGCGGGCCCCCCGGCCGTAGCCGAGCTGGCGGCGCGCCAGATCCGCCGCTATCTGTTCGGCCACGAGCGGCAGGCCGGCAGGGACCCCTTCGACGGTCGCCGCCAGGGCAGGCCCGTGCGACTCCCCGGCCGTCAGAAAGCGGAGGCGACCCACGCTGCTATCCCGCTCAAGCCGTGGGGCTGGGAGTCTGGCCGGGTTCGGCCGCCCCCGTCCCGTCCGTAGTGCCCGTGCCACTGGGTTTGTCCACGAGACCGTGCTCGCGGGCTCGATCGAGCTCGGCCTGCATGACTTCGACCGGGGCGGGCTTGCCCGTCCACAGCTCGAACGACAGGGCGCCCTGCCGGAGGAGCATCTGCTCGCCATTCATCACGACGCAGCGGGCCGCTGCCGCGTCCTTGAGAAGCTGCGATTGAGGCGGGTTGTAGATGAGGTCCATCACGAGCAGGTCCGGCGGCAGCAATTCGGCCGGGATCGGCGTCTCGCCCGGCGTAAGGCCCACGGAGGTGGCATTCACGAGCAGCTTCGTCTTGGCCAGCTCAGCCTCCAGGACGGACTCGTGCCACGGCATGGCGCGCAGGTCCATGTGGGAAGCGCTTCGGCCGAAGTGCCGGACAAGCGCCTCTCCTTTGTGGAGGTGGCGGTTGAAGACCACGACCCGCTGGAAACCCTCCGTGATGAGGGAGAACAGCACGGCCCGCGCTGCACCGCCAGCCCCGAGGACGACCGCGTAGCGGGGCATCTTCTGGCGTCCAACCAGCTTGTCCAGCGCGGCCTTGAAGCCCGGGACGTCTGTGTTGTGGCCGATCAGCTTCTTGCCTTCGCGCGAGATGACGTTCACCGCGCCCGTGGCCTGAGCATCTTCGGTCAGCCGATCGACGAGCGGGACGACGTGCTCCTTATGGGGGACGGTGACGTTCGCTCCCAGGAACTCGTCGCCGCGAAGCTCGGCGACTGCCGCGGCGAGGTCGATCTGCTTTCGGTCCCACAACTCGTATCGGGCATCGATGCCGGCTGCATCGAAGGCAGCCTGCTGCATGGCGCCCGAGAAGGAGTGGGCGACCGGGTGGCCGATCAGGACGACGCGGTTGGTCATGCTCGCAGCCTTTCGAGTTCGAGGAAGAAGCCCGGATACGAAACGGCCGCGCTCTCGGCACGGTCGATCGTCGTCGAGCCCGAAGCGATGAGGCCGGCGACCGCGAAGGTCATCGCCAGCCGGTGATCGTCGAGTGTTTGAGTCGCGGACCCGACCAATCGTGTGGGTCCTTCTATGACGATGTCGTCGCCGTCAACGGAGATCCGCGCCCCCAGGGCCCGCAGGCCGCCGGCAATGCCGGCGATCCGGTCCGACTCCTTGTTGCGTAGCTCCCCGGCACCACGGATGGTGGTCTTGCCGCGGGCCTGGGTGGCAGCCAGGCAGAGTATCGGGATCTCGTCGATGGCCGATGCGACCTCCGCCGGACCCAGGTCCACGGCGTGCAGTTCGCTCGACCGCACGGTCAGGTCCGCCAGCGGCTCGCCGACATCGGCAGCTCCAGCGGCCGTGGCCGCCCCAGCGGCCGTGGCGGCGCCGAGGGCCGTTTCCTCGACGCGAGCGCCCATTCGAACCAGGATGTCGATCGCCGCCCGACGGGTCGGGTTCACCCCGACCGCGCGCAGCGTGAGGTCCGCGTCGGGATGGATCGCGCCGGCCACCAGCCAGAAGGCAGCCGCGGACGGATCGGCCGGGACTCGTTCGTCGAGCGGCCGAAGTCGCGCGCCACCATCCAGGGTCCAGGCCACAGGGCCTCCCGTACTCTCGGCCGGCTCACGCCGGACGTCGATGCCGCGCGATCTGAGCATCCGCTCCGTGTGGTCTCGCGTGGCGACCGCCTCGCGCACCGTCGTCCGCCCCTCCGCGCGCAGGCCCGCCAGCAGGATCGCCGACTTGACCTGGGCGCTCGGCACGCGGGTCGAGAAGTCGATCGCGTTTAGGCGCGGACTACCGATGACGACCAGCGGAGGAAGGGTGTCGGAACGGCGCGCATACAAAGCCGCGCCCATCAAGCGCAGCGGTTCGATGATACGGGCCACAGGACGGCTCCGCAACGAACCGTCGCCGTCCAGGATGCTGAAGAACGGCAGGCTCGCTAGCGCACCGGAGCAGAGACGAAGACTCGTCCCCGAGTTGCCGCAATCCAGCACTCCGCCCGGCTCATGGAGGCCGTCCGGCCCCGGGGAGGCGACCCGGTAGTCCACGTTCGGGCCGTCCTCCCGCACCCGCTCAACGGCAGCCCCGAGCGCGGCAATGATCGCGGCCGTGGCCCGGACGTCCATGCCGTCGCCGGCGCCGCTCACCAGGCTCTCTCCTTCGGCCAGGGCAGCCAGAAGCAGCGCCCGGTGCGAGATCGACTTGTCGCCGGGCAGCCGGGGCTCGCCGCGGAGGCGCGCGGCCGGCAGGATCGAGCGGGGAAGCTCCACGGGGAGCGGCGGCGCGCTCATGACGGTCAATGCTTGCTGTCGCCGCCGACGTTGATCGGCCCGTCGCTGACATAGGGGTCCTTGATGAGGGTCCGGACCTCGTCGTGGATGTGGCGCAGCGCCCCGGCCATGTCCGCGAACTGGTCGAACGTGAGCGACTGCTCCCCGTCGGAGAGGGCTTCGTCCGGGTTGGGATGGACCTCCACCATGATCCCGTCGGCGCCTGCGGCGACGGCGGCAAGAGCCATCGGCCGCACCAGCCAGCGCTTGCCGGTGGCGTGGGACGGATCGACGATGACGGGCAGGTGGGTCAGGTGGTGGAGCAGCGGCACGGCCGTCAGGTCGAGCGTGTTGCGCGTGTACGTCTCGAAGGTCCGGATGCCGCGCTCGCACAGGATCACGTTGGGCTGACCCGACGAGATGATGTATTCGGCTGCCATCAGCCACTCTTCGATCGTGGCGCCGTAGCCGCGCTTGAGCATGACCGGCTTACCCGCCTTGCCAACCGCGGTCAGCAGCGAGTAGTTCTGCATGTTGCGGGTGCCCACCTGGAGGATGTCGGCGTGCTGGGCGACCACGTCGACCAGGTTCGGCTCCATGACCTCGGTGATCACCGGCAGGCCGGTGGCCTGGCGCGCCTCGGCCAGGTATTGCAGCCCCTCCAGCCCCAGGCCCTGGAAGCTATACGGGCTCGTGCGAGGCTTGAATGCCCCGCCACGCAGGATGGTTGCCCCTGCTTTAGCGACGGCTGTGGCGGTCTCCAGCATCATCTCCCGGTTCTCGACAGAGCAAGGCCCAGCCATGATCGTGAGCGTGCCGTTGCCGATCCTGGTGCCCCGGACCTCGATGACGGTGTCCTCGGGATGGGATTCCCGCGACGCCAACTTGTAGGGGCGACTGATTTGCGTCACCGATTGGATTCCGCTCATCGAATTCAGCTTGCTCATCAGATGCTCTCGTACGGGAGCCACGTCACCCAGTACCGCGATCACCACACGCTGGGTGCCGACATTGTCGTGCGGGCTCAGCCCGTGGGCTCGAATCTGAGTCCGGACTGCTTCGGCTTCTTGGTCTGTCGCGCCTGCGGACATCACGATGATCAACTGGCGGTCCTCCTGGTTAGCCAACCGACGGTTGGCTCGGGGTCTGCCGTCTGGCTCCGGCCGCCGGAGTCGGGGTCCTGGTCGGGCAACAAAAAAGCAGAGGCGTTGCCTCTGCTTGCACCCGGCACGATCCGCGATCCCGGGCCTAGGCTCCGGGAACGGTCATGCCGGGTAGCGGTAAAAGAAGAAGATGCGTTCCATTGGTGCTCGCGACAGTACCGGGCGCCGGGGCGGGTGTCAAATTGAATCGAACGGGCCGCCTTGCATCGGGGCGACCGGCACTCGGGCTCCGGCCAGAGCATTATGGCCGTGGAGGTGAGTCCGTAGCATGAGCCCGTCCAATAGGCCGGTTCCCGGTTCTGCTCTGTCGCTCCGCCAGGTCCATCTCGACTTCCATACGCCCGGCGGCGTCGCGCCGATAGCCCGGGACTTCGACGCGGCCTCGTTCGCCGAGACGATGCGAGGGGCGCACGTCGGCGCCGTCAACGTCTTCGCCCGCTGCCATCACGGCTACTCCTACTACCCGACCTCAGTTGGCACGACTCATCCCGGCCTCGGTTTCGACCTGCTCGGACGGCAGATCGAGGCGCTCCACGCTGCCGGAATCGCGGCGGTCGCCTACGTCACCATCGGCTGGGACGACCTCGCCGCGGCTCGCGAGCCGGGCTGGGTCGTCGTCGGCAAGGATGGCTCACTGCACGCGCGCCGGCCGCTGACGGCGCCATCTATCGCGGGTGGTCTCTCGCCCGACGACGGCGGCCCCGGCGCCCCGCGCTGGAGCCTGCTCGACCCCGCTACCGGCTACGGCGACTACGTCTGCGACCAGGTGCGTGAGCTGTGCGGTCGCTACAAGATCGACGGCTTCTGGTTCGACATCTGTCTGGCCGTGCCCAACTACTCGCCCTGGGGCCTGGCCCAGATGGCCGCGGCGGCAGTGGACGCCGGGGACGATCGGGCGGCCGCGGCCTTCGCGAGGCGGCGCGAGATCGCCTTTCTCGAGCGGGTGAGCGGCTTGATCAGAGAGTTGGCGCCCGACGCGGAGGTCTTCTTCAACGGCACTGCGGACGCGGCCATGGGCGAGCTGATCCACGTCCAGACCCACCTCGACGTGGAGAGTCTCGCTACCTCACCGGGCCTGTGGGGTTATCTCCACTACCCGATCGTGGCTCGCCATGCGCGAACGTTCGGGCTGCCGTTCCTGGGCATGACCGGCCGTTTCCACAAGTCCTGGGCCGATTTCGGCGGCCTCAAGACCCTCGACCAGCTCGAATATGAGTGCGCCACCATACTGGCCGCGGGCGGAGGCGTCTCCGTCGGCGATCAGCTACGTCCCTCGGGCGCGCTCGACCCGGCCGTATACCGGCTTGTCGGCCGAGTCTTCGAGCGGATCGAACGGCTCGAGCCTTGGCTGGTCGGCGCGCGGCCGGCGGCCGAGGTGGCCATCGTCTCCGACCCGCGCCTGGAGACGTTCGGCGGGCAGCCCGCTTCAGCCCAGAACCCGGAAGTGGAGGGAGCGGCTCAGCTCTTCCTGGAGCGAGCCATCCAATTCGACGTCGTAGACCCGGGGGCGGACCTCGCGGGGTACCGCCTGGTCGTGCTGCCGGACGGGCTGGTGGTGACCCCCGCGCTACGCGCCGCACTCGAGGGCCAGCTGGCCCAAGGCGGATCCATGCTGGTCAGCGGCACGGCCGCGCTGGGTTCGGACGGGCTCTTCGCGGTCGAGGCCGTTCCGGTCGACTACCTCGGACCGGCGCCGACGATGCCGGTCTACTTCCGAGTCGACGACGCGCTCGCGGGCCAGTCGGAGCTGGCGACGGACTACGACTACGTGCTCTACGACCGGGCGTCGCTGGTTCGGGCGCGTCCAGGCGCCGTCGCCCACGGTTCGCTGTCGGCCGCCCTCTTCGACAGGACCTGGCAGCACTTCTTCAGCCACGCGCAGGCGCCGGTGGGGGAGTCGCTCGATGCGCCGCTGGCCGTCGTCGACGGTAAGGTCGGCTACCTCGCCGCTCCTCTCTTCCGCGCCTACCGGGACCATGACTACTGGGCGTACGCCGACGTGGCCGCGGCCCTTGTCCGTGAGCTGCTGTCCGAGCCACTCGTCAGGTTCGACGGTCCACCCTGGATCGAGGTCGGGCTTCTGCGCCAGGGCCCGGTCGAGGCTGCCGAGGGAGAGGGAGGCCGCCCGGCCCGCTGGGTCGCCCATCTGGTGGCGTATCACCCGCGCCGCACCGCACAGTCGGTCCCCCACGTCGACCACTCCTGGCCGACTGCCGGCGCCCGCCTCGGCCTGCGAATGGGGACCGCGGGCGTCGCACGCTGCTATCTGGCGCCCGACCGAACGGACCTGCCCTTCCGCGCCGAAGGCGACTACGTCTGGATCGACCTGGCCCAGCTGCCCACGCACACGGTCGTGGTCGTCGAGGAAGCCCCTGCACGATAGGCGAAGCGTCGTCTGGAGGGATCGGGAGTTTGGCGCGCCCGGCGGGACTCGAACCCACGACCTCCAGGTCCGCAACCTGGCGCTCTATCCACTGAGCTACGGGCGCGCGCGGCTGTGGCTTGCGAAAGACTGGCGGAGAGGGAGGGATTCGAACCCTCGAGGCAGGTTGCCCCACCTGGCGGTTTAGCAAACCGCTGCACTAGACCAGCTATGCGACCTCTCCTGGGAGCCACAGCGGCCGGGATTCTAGCATGGCCGGCCGGCCATGCAGGGCCCAGGCGGTCCCCTCAGCTCTCCCGGTCGTCTTCGATCTCCGGTCCTTCGAGCCTGAAGCGAACGAAGAGTCTCGCCCCGAATCCGCCCTTTACGCGCTCGCGTTGCAGCGCGTCCGGATCGAGCCCGACATCTCGGGCGATGGTCTCCAGCTCCGACGTCCTCAGACTGAGGACGCTGATGTCGTAGATCAGGGCCACTCCACCCGGCCGCAGCACCCGCGAGACCTCGGCAAAGACGGCGGCCGGCTTCTTCCAATGGTGGAGGCTGAGGGTCGAGACCACCAGATCGACCGACCGGTCGGTGAAGGGCATCGCCTCCGCGTTGCCGACGATGAACCGCAGCCGCCCGTCCGTCGTGGCGTGCCGGCTGGCGAGCTGCATCATGCTCGGCGAGAGGTCCAGGCCCACGACCCGTGAGCCGCGGAGACGATGCGAGAGCTCCAGGGCGAGGTCGCCCGGCCCGCAGCCGAGGTCCACGATCGTGGCTTTGTTCATCCGGCCACGTGCCTCCAGCTCGGCAATGACGTCCCTGGCCACTCCCCGATAGAGGCGGCCAAAGACCGGCGCGAAGAAGTGGGAGTACGTCCGCGATTCCGGCTCGGAGAAGCCCTCGACTCTGGCGTCAAGCCACCGCGCGACCGACCTTATGGCGCCCCGGCCACGCTCGGTGAAGATGGCCAGGGTCACGACCATGAGCGCCCCGGAGACCAATCGGCTGCGACCCCGATCTTTGCGCCGCTTGCCCACGACCTCCGTTTCCGGGCCGCTCTCGTTGTCATCCGCCCGTCTCCGGGCGCGCCCCCACAGTCTCATGGCAGGTACCTGTTCATCCTTTCGACTAGATCTTGTGGGTTGGTTCCCGGGCCGACGCGGATTCGCGGCAGTCCGAAGCGGTTCGGCCACGTCTCGGGCTTGCTACCACCCTGGATCACGGCCGTCTCGATGCCCGGGCACTTCGACAGGGCCGAGATCACGGCCGGGCCCGTGAAACCTGCCGGATACGAGAACGACTGGGGCCAGACGCCAACATCCCGGGCGATCATTGCCGAGGCTCCGAAGGTCTCGGTCACCAGCCGATCCGCCGGCATGTAGCGCATGTCCTCGTGCGACATGGAGTGGTTGCCGATCTCATTTCCGGCGCCGAAAAGCGTCTGAAGTTCGTCGACGGTCAGCCTGCCGGGCTTGTCGATCTGGGATCCGATGACGAAGTAAGTGGCCAGGAAGAGTTCTTTCTGCAGGATGGGGTAGGCGTACGTGTAGCCGTCTTCATACCCGTCGTCCAGCGTGACCACGAAGCTCTTGGGCACAGGCTCGATGCCCGAGCGAAGGTCGTCGCCGAGCTGGCCCATGGTGATCGTCTGCCAGCCGGCGACACGGAGAGCATCCATCTGGGCCGCGAACACCTCCGGCGGCACGACGAGGCCCACCTGGTAGCCGGTTTCCGTCTCGAACGGCTTGACGCGGTGGTACTCGAGGATCGGCACGCGCAGCCCGAACGGAGTTGCCTCCGGGTCGGCCGAGGGTAGCGCCGTGGGCGCCTCGGTCGTGTCGCAGGCGACGTAGGGAGCCGGCACGCAGGCGCTCGGAGATGGCTCTGCCGTTGGGGTCTGGGTCGGTACGGTCGGGCTCGCCGTCGGCTGCGGCGAGGCGCTCCGGTCGCTCGCGTAGTCGAATCCGGTGGGCGATGCCGATGCCGTCCCCGAGGTAGACGGGCCGGCGCCGACCAAATCGGCGGTGCCGGCAGCCGGCGTTGGCCCTTCCGCCGTGCGGCTCATCGCAAGCGGACCGACCGCGGCCGCTGTCGCAACGGCGACGACGGCCAGGATCGCCACGGCCACGGACGCCCGCCGGCGGGGCAGGCGAACGCGCTTGGAGATGACCCTGGGCAGCTCCCTCACGAGAGGTATTGTGATGGCTGCACGTTCAACTGGCAGGGCCATGTGCGCCGCCGAATGAGTGCCGTTGGGCCGTTCCGCACCGCGCGGCCCGACGGGCGCGGAAGGGAATGCTCGCCACGGATAGCCGCGGTCCGAAAGGAGCGGAATGGAGCGTATCGGGTTCGTCGGTCTGGGCACCATGGGTGCCTCGATGGCCGCCAATCTACTTCGGGCCGGGGCTCCGCTGACGGTCTGGAACCGCACTCCCGGCCAGGCGGGCCCGTTGCTGGAGATGGGCGCCCAGGCCGCCGAATCGGCAGCGGCCGTCGCGACCCGCTCTGAGATCAGCGTGGTCTGCGTCTCGGATACGCCGGACGTCGAGGCTGTGCTGTTCGGCCCGGGCGGCATCGCCGAAGGAGCGACGCGAGGCAGCCTGGTGATCGACTGCTCCACGATCTCGCCCGATGCCACCCGCGAGTTCGGGCGCCGGCTCGCGGAACTGGGCGTGGCCATGGTGGACGCGCCCGTCTCGGGTGGTTCGGAAGGTGCGCGGCTGGGTACGCTCACGTTCTTCGTCGGTGGCGACGAGGCGGCGGTGGTCCGAGCCCGACCTGTTCTGGGTGCGATGGGCAAGACGATCACGCACCTTGGGCCGCTCGGCAGTGGCCAGGCCGGCAAGGCGGTGAACCAGGTGATCATCAGTGGCGCCTACCTGGGCGTGGCTGAAGGGATCGTCCTGGGGATGCGCGCCGGTCTGGACCCGCGCCGGCTGGTCGAGGCGCTGTCGGGCGGGTCGGCCCAGAGCTGGGTGCTGGCCAATCGAAGCGGCCGAATGATCGACGACGAGTACCCGCTGGGTTTCCGGCTGGCCCTGCACAGGAAGGACCTCGGGATCGCGCTCGAGCTCGCCCGCGGTTTGGGCCTCCCGCTTCCGGTGGCCGCGCTTACGGCCTCGCTCGAGGATGTGCTGATGGCCGAGGGCCATGGCGACGAGGACATGTCGGTCCTGGCCCACGCCATACAAGCCGGCGCGACGGGCGACGCGGGTGCGGGCCGCCGGCCTGTATGATCGCGGCATGAACTACGAGTTGTTCATGGGCGAGGCTCTGGCCGAAGCGCAGATCGCACTCGATCAGGGCAAGGCGCCTATCGGGGCCGTGGCCGTGGTCAACGACGCGATGGTGGCCCGGGCCCACGATCGGGTCCAGGAATCCAACGATCCAACCGCGCACGCCGTCGTGGTCGCCCTGCGCGAGGCCACTCGCAAGATGGGCCGCGCCCGCCTCGCCGAAGCGACCATCTTCGTCACTCGCGAGCCGTGCCCTATGTGCGTGGGGGCCCTGCTCGCCAGCGACGTCGAGGCGCTCGTCTTCGCCGTCCCGAATCGCGTCGATGGGGCGGCCGGGGGTGTGATCCAGCTCGCCCAGGACGACCGGCTCACTCGCAGGCTCAGGATCGTGAGCGGGATCCGCTGCGAAGAAGCGGAGGAACTCTTCTCTCGAGCGCTTCCGGTCGAGCAGACCCGCGCCCCAGAAGGCGTAAACGCCCTGGGCTGACGACCGGCATCTCCTTGCGCGAGATCGGCTCGGGGCCGGTTCTCGCACGGACGAGCATTGGTCCTCCGGTGTCGTTCGCAGCCGGCCCGGCCAAGCCGGGCGATCGTCTTGCTCTGTTATCCTCTCGCGCGGAGAGGTGTCCGAGTGGTTGAAGGTGCCGCTCTCGAAAAGCGGTGTGCGCGAGCACCGTGGGTTCGAATCCCACCCTCTCCGCCATTCCAATATTCCGAGCCGCCGGTGTGGCCGCCGGCGTCCCTACCCGCCGATGCGGGGAAATCGCCGCGGAGAGGTCGCCTAGTGGCCTAGGGCGCCGCACTGGAAATGCGGTATGGGGCAACCCATCGAGGGTTCAAATCCCTCCCTCTCCGCCACCCTTCCCCGCTCGCCGCGTACCCGGAGCTCGGGGGCGCCTCTGCCCGCGCCGGCGCCCAGGCGCGCGTCCGACGGCCTCTTGACCTCGCCGCGCGGACGGATCAGCCGAGCGACTCCGCCCAGGCCGTCAGGGCGGCAACGAGCTTGTCCGACGCTTGCTTGAAGGTCGAGGGAGTCTCCATGGCTGCCAGTGCTTCGCCCTGCTTGCGGGCGAGCGAGAGTGCCATCACCTCGCCCGCTGCGCGATGGAAAGTGGCATGCAGCGCCCTGACATTCTCGTAATGCGGACCTGCCTTGGCCGACGGGCCGAGCCCGTCGTAGAGCCACTGTCCCACGGGACAGAGGTTGTCGGCTCCGGCTCCCGCGACCGTCACGTCGGCCGTGCCTGCTTCCACGATCAGACTCAGACGGACCTTGAACACGCCATGGGCGGTGATGGCCCTCTGAATCTGCTCTTGCAGGGTTGCTGCTGCGGCGATGTTGCCCATCTGCGCACCTGCCCTTCGTATTCCGCTCTCCCCATGGAACCACGGGCTCCGGCGGGCGGCAAGGCCCCAACCGGGCTCCGCGACCGAACCGGGAAGTCGGAGGCTCGATCATGGTATCGCCAAGGATTGCCCGGGCATTAGCCGCGGTGGACGTGGAGGCTCGGAGCCCGATCCAAGCCGGTTTCGTGGGCCACGTTCCGGGGGTCGCACCTGGGGCTGTTATGATTCCGGAGCCGTGCTAGGCGGGGAACTAGCGGTGCCCTGTACCTGCAATCCGCTCCAGCAGGGCTGAATTCCCTCCCCAGGTCTCCGTCCTCGAAGGCCGCCGTTCTTGGTGACGTTGAGGGCCGGGTCCCGCGCAGCGGCGGCTCGCGAACCGTGTCAGATCCGGAAGGAAGCAGCACTAAGCGATGACCGTCGGGTGCCGCGGAACGGCCTGGTCTGAGCCACCACCAGCTGTGGGCGCGGGGTCGGTCGATCGACGGAGGGTGCACGGCGCTACCAGACGCGGCCGTCTGACGGAGGCCGCCGCGCCATCCGTCCAGCCACCGCCGCCAGGAGCGTCGTGAGTTCGACCGCACCACGCCAGGCGATCTACCGCCGCTGGCGTGCCCAAACCTTCGGCCAGATCGTCGGCCAGCAGGCCGTCGTGGAGACGCTGCGTAACGGCGTCCGGTCGGGCCGGACCTTCCATGCTTACCTCTTCGTGGGGCCGCGCGGCACGGGCAAGACCTCTCTCGCGCGAATCCTGGCCAAGGCGCTCAACTGCTCCGACCTGCGCGAAGGCGAACCGTGCGACGCATGCCCCTCGTGCGTGGCCATTCGCGAAGGACGCGCCCTGGACGTCAGCGAGATGGACGCTGCTTCGAACAACCGCGTCGACGACATGCGCGAGCTGCTGCCGCGGATCTTCACCGCGCCTTCGGATCTGCGGTACAAGGTCTTCATCATCGACGAGGTCCAGCGCATCAAGGAGGGCTGGGATGTCCTCCTCAAGACGCTGGAAGAGCC
>Ga0182021_10000022_pt1 | contig 131946 bp, 116 predicted proteins | sample 612E3MmetaG_FD_120493 | JGI IMG/M metagenome (GOLD analysis project Ga0182021, IMG submission 120493) | Permafrost microbial communities from Stordalen Mire, Sweden - 612E3M metaG (Illumina Assembly) | ecosystem: Environmental > Terrestrial > Soil > Wetlands > Permafrost | place: Sweden... | reverse complement strand
GCGGTAGCCGAATTATCCCGGAGCGAAGCGGAGGGGTTTGAGACTTCGCCGAGTTCAAGCGCTAAGCGCGCCGAACGAGGCGGTAGCCGAATTATCCCGGAGCGAAGCGGAGGGGCTTGAGACTTCGAAAAATAAGTATTGAGCGCGAATTATGCGGAAAAAATTTATCTTTTTTTTGCTACTGATGAACATCGCGGTATCGTTTTCTTGCGCCGAAGAAATTTTACTTAAAAACGGCAACAAAATAGAAGGGAAGATTATCGAGAGTACCGACGAGTATGTAAAAGTTGATTTTAACGGCGTGCCGCTTACTTATTGGCGCGATGACATTGAAAGTGTCGGGAGTAAGAAAATGCCGGAAAAATCATCCGACACCGTTCAGGCAACGGTAATCGTCCGGGCTAAACTTTCCAACGGCCCCAACCAGGGCAGCGGGTTTATCGTTGAACCAAAAGGAATGATCGTTACCAATTTTCACACAATCGCCGGCGCGACGTATATCGAAGTGATCCTGGGCGACGGTACGCGCTACCCGGTGACCGGTATCGCCGGTTACAGCGTAGAAAACGATATCTGTATCCTGAAAATTGATGCCGATAATTTGACGACGCTTAACCTGAACGATTATTCCCGATTAACACCCGGCCAAAAAGTCACCTTTATTGGCGCGCCGCATGGTTTCGACTATACGGTTATCGACGGTTTATATCGCGGTAAACATTACGATAATGACGGTACGCCATTTTTGCAATTCAGCGCCGACATTTCCCCCGGTGACAGCGGCGGCCCATTGCTGGATGGACAAGGCAGTGTGCTGGGCATTCTAATCCTTCCGAAATTGCCGAAGCAGAAGCTTAATTCCGCTCTCCCCGCTACGGCCGTAAAAAAAATTATGGGAAGATCTTCTTTTTTAACCTGGGAGCAATTTACTGAAAAAGTTAATCCGGCTTACGTTTTGTACCAGCAGGCTTGCGACGCGGCTGAAAAAGACAAGGAGAAAGCCGCGGAATATCTCAAGCAAGCCGTTGATCTTGACCCAAACCTCAGCGCGGCGTATAAACTTTTAGCGGAAACCTATTATGCGATGGGCATGCCCGACGAAGCAGTGCTCCAATGGAAAAAAGTATTGGAACTCGATCCGCAATATTCTTATGCTGATACCCAAATTGCTGCGCGGTATTGCGACCAAGGCAAAAATGAAGAAGCGATGAGCTACGCGCAAAAAAAATTGGATAGTAATTCCCAGGATCCTTTGTTGCTCTCCAGCCTGGGCGAAATATATGAGAGAAGCGGCGATTTAGATAAAGCCGGCAGGCTGTTGGAACAGGCGATTAATAAAGATCCCGACTGGCCGATCGGCCATTGCAAGCTAGGCGATATCTACCAGCGCAAGGGGGATCCGGCCGACGCGGCCAGGGAATATAAAACCGCCGTTGAACTCGACCCCTATTATCTCCAGCCATACATAAATTTAATCTGGCTGCTGCGCGAGCAAAACCAGCCGGATTTAGCCGTGAAATACTACCAACAGGCAAAGCATCTCGGTTTTCAGCTTGGCCTGTTCACGGAAGAAAGGATGAAGCCCTACCTGCTCGCGAAAAGCGACGCCTTTGGGAGTTACGCCAACAGGGGAGAATGCAATAAAGCTTACAACAGCCTTGACGCTAAATCCCGGCTGTTGATGGATTTGTGCATTGGAGCGGTGAGAAACCAGGACGTGCCGTTAGCCGCTAAATATGCCTTGCAGGCGATTGCCGGCGCGGATATGCGTAATCCCGCCGCGTATCAATTTATCTCGCAGGTTGTGGTTATAATCGATATTGATTGCGCCGAAAATTATTACAAAAAAGGCTTGCGTGACGAAGCTATCGCTTATTATTTAAAGGCTATCCCCGTTGCCGAAAACCTTAAATCCAACGAATGGTTTAAAGAGGAGTTACTTCATACTTATTACGCGTTAAGTTTAGCTTATCTTGCTAAAAAAGATATTACCAATGAAGACGTCGCTATTGTTGATGGATATATAGATAAACTGATTACTTATAAAGACACCTTCGCCCGGCAAAAAGTCGTCGAGCTGGAGAAAAAAGCGCGGCAAGCCGAAGAGGAAATCTTTTTGCGAATGTGAACCGGAAATTTTTTCGACTATGGGAAAAATGGAAATTTTTATCGGGGTTATGTTGATTTTAGCCGGCCGCCACCTGCTATGGTTGCTTATCGGCATCGCCGGATTTTTAGGCGGCTTTAATGCCGCTATTTCTTTATTGCCCGGTTATTCTAAATCGTTTATATCTCTTATTGCCGGTGCCTGCGGTGTTTTAGGAATAACCGTCGCGTTATTGTTCAAAAAAGCGGCGCTTATGTTTTTCGGGGTTATCGGCAGCGGCATATTTGCCGTTACCCTCTGGACGGTTGCTTATCCGCAACAATCGTGGCAGGCAAAGGCAGGGGTATTTGCCGCCGGGGCAGCGTTAGGAGTGATTCTGGCAATGTCGGCTTTTGTATGGACATTGATCTTTATTTCTTCATTTTGCGGGGCGACAATCGTGGTAAAAAATATTCCTTTGAGCCCGACTGCCGGCTTTGTAGGTTTTCTCATTTTAACGGTTGGCGGGATTTTATTCCAATACTGGCGGTTAATCGAAGAATACTCAAAGGAAAGCCGCAAGCGCTTCATTTATGATTTTCAGAAAGAGAAAGCAAGCAGAGAAAAGAACCGGTGGTGAAAAACCAAAAGCTTTACCACCAAGGCACCAAGACACGAAGAAAAACCAAGGATGTATTTTAAAAGTATCATTGATCATTGAACATTTATCATTTTTTTAAAAATTTAAAATGGCAAATGTCCAATGAACAATTTAAAATACGGTTTAGCACCTTGGTGCCTGCGATAAGGTTTAGGTTTTAGTTTTTGCTTATGTAAAGTGGTAAACCAGAACTACGAAGCGGCGTCGCCGCGCGCGTATAGTATAATATTGAAATTTATGGATGAAGACAGACTGACCAATAACGAGCAGGAAACGGAAGAGGAAAGGGTTATAAACCTTTCCCTGCGGCCTAAGTATCTCAGTGATTTTATCGGCCAGAAAGATATTATCTCGGCGTTAAAGATTGCTATTGAGGCGACAAAGCAACGCGAAGAACCCCTGGAACACGTTCTTCTTTCCGGGCCGCCGGGGTTGGGCAAAACATCGCTGGCCTATTGTATCGCCCGGGAAATGAATGCGAAATTTACTGCTACCAGTGGCCCGGCCGTCGAACGCGCCGGAGATTTAGTGGGGATTCTTACCAACCTGGAAAAAGGCGATATCCTTTTTATTGATGAAATACACCGCCTGCCGAAAGTCGTGGAGGAATTTCTTTACCCGGCGATGGAGAATTTTCAAATTGATTTTATTATCGATAAGGGACCATATGCTAAAAGTGTAAAGTTCAACCTGAAACCATTTACCCTTATCGGTGCCACGACGCGAAAGGGGATGTTGAGCGGGCCGCTGCGCGGAAGGTTCGGGCTTTTTTATGATTTTGACTTTTACGAAATAGATGATTTGGCCATGGTGGTGCGCCGCAGCTCGGAAATATTAAACGTGCCGATCGATGCCGTAAGCGCCGATGAAATCGCGCGCCGCTCGCGCGGTTCGCCGCGGCTTTGTAACCGGCTTTTGCGGCGCGTGCGCGACTACGCGCAGGTGAGGGGAAACGGCATTATCGATTTGAGTACGGCTAAAAACGCGCTGAATGAAATAAAAGTCGACAGCGAAGGGCTGGATGACTTGGATAGAAAATACCTTAAAACAATTGTGCAGCTTTATAGCGGCGGCCCGACCGGCATTGAAGCAATCGCCGCTTCGCTGGCTGAAGATAAAGGCACCATGGAAGACGTCGTCGAGCCTTATCTTTTAAAAAAAGGTTTTATTATACGCAGCCCCCGCGGAAGAATCGCTACCGAATCCGCATATAAACATCTAAACTTACCGTATCCGCTTAACCCAAAAAATATAAGCATGTAGCTTAATCGTTCGCGGAGCGAATACGTCTATGCTAACTTCAAATTGTTGATTCCGTTAAGCCGGTTAAGCCGGTTGAGTCAGTTGTCGGGTTGAGATATTCTAACGGACTCATCAGGCTAAACGGACTAAACAGTCCCAACCGACACAGCGGGCTAAACGGGCTTAACAGACACAACTGGCCCAACAGGCTCAATGATTCCAACGGGTTAAATGAATAATTTAGGGAAGTTGCTTATTGCGGCGGGAGTTATATTTATTATTCTCGGTGCCGGGATGATTATTTTTTCCCGTTTTAAATTACCTTTTCTTGGGCGGTTGCCGGGGGATATTTATATCAACAAAGGAAACTTTACTTTTTATTTTCCTTTATCGACGTCTATTTTGTTAAGTGTCGCTTTCAGTTTAATTATTTATTTATTGAACAAACATAAGTAATTTTTCATCCGCGAAGCGGCTGATATTTTTGCGCAGCAAAAAATATGTTTAAATTAATCAAACAGGATAAAATCACAAAAGCCCGCCTTGGTGAATTTACGACAAACCACGGGACATTTACCACACCGGCGTTCTTCCCGGTCGCCACTCAGGGCGCTCTTAAAGGCATAACGACTAAAGAACTTTATGAAATCGGCGCCGATGGTCTTTTGGTCAACGCTTATCATCTATTTATCCGGCCCGGTATTGAAGTTATAAAAAAATGCGGCGGCCTGCATAAATTCATGAATTTCGATAAAACCATTATTACCGATAGCGGTGGTTACCAGATTTTCAGCTTGAAAAAGATGCATAAAATAACCGATGCGGGCGTTGAATTCCAGTCTCATGTAGACGGGAAAACGATTTTTTTATCGCCGCAGGATGTTATCCAGGCCGAAATCGATTTAAAAACGGATGTGGCGGTGCCGCTTGACGAATGTATAAAATTACCTGCCGCTTATGAAACCGCCGCTAACGCGTTGCGCCGTACCCTGGAGTGGGCAAAAATAAGCCGGGAATACTTTGAAAAAAACAAACATGACGGCGGATTATTTTTCGGTATTATTCAGGGAGGAATCTATCGTGATTTACGAAAAATTTCTATTGAAGGATTGATTAAAACAGGGGTTGATGGTTTATGTATTGGAGGTTTAAGTGTTGGCGAAAGCGAGGATTTACGGTATAATACTCTTTCTTTTATTACCGATGAAGCCGATAGCCGCTATATCCGTTATTTTATGGGATACGGCAAACCGCGGGATATAATCGAAGCGGTAAGCTTGGGTGCCGATCTTTTTGACTGCGTTGTCCCTACTCGATACGCCCGCACGGGTAGCGCTTTTACCTGGCGAGGCGAACTGGTCATACGCAACGCTCCCTGCGCGGGGGATACCCGGCCGCTTGATACCGAATGCGATTGTTATACCTGCAAAAACTATTCCCGGGCATATCTGCGGCACTTGATTAACGTTAATGAGATTTTAGGGGTACAACTGACCGCTTACCATAATGTTTTCTGGTACAAAAGTTTAATCAATAAAATTAGAGATTCAATAGCGCAGGATCGGTTTAGCGAATTTAAAAAAGAATTTCTATCGAATTATTCCGCAGCGAGCTGTGGAATAATTCGTTAATAAATCCGCCGCAGGCGGATTTCGGATAAAAATATCCTGCGGCGTTGACGTAGGATATTTTTATTATGGTTATAGACGTAATCACGATATTTCCTAAAATGTTCGCTCCGGTTATCGAAGAATCGATAATCAAAAGAGCGCAGAACAAAGGCCTGGTTAAAATAAACATCCATGATTTACGCGATCATTCGCTCGATAAAAAACATAAAAAGATCGATGACGTTTCTTATGGCGGAGGGGGGATGTTATTTAAACCGGAGCCTTTATTCGCCGCCGTTGAATCAATTTTAGGATATCGCGCGTATCCTGAAAAAAAAGTAGATAAAGCTAAGCGGATTATATTGTTAGGCCCGCGCGGAAAAACGTTAGACCAGAAAACGATTGGCCGTTTCTTGAATTATGAACGCCTGGTTTTAATCAGCGCGCGCTACGAAGGCGCCGATGAAAGAGTAGGTAAATACCTTGCCGAAGAAGAGATATCAATCGGCGATTATATCTTGAGTGGCGGAGAGTTGGCGGCGATGGTTTTAATCGATTCGCTGGCCCGGCTTATTCCCGGTGTTGTTTCCGACCGGGAATCGGTTAAAAATGAAAGTTTTGAAAATAATTTATTGGATTTCCCGCATTGGACGCGTCCGGAAAACTTTCGCGGCCTGAAAGTGCCGCGGATTTTATTATCGGGCGATCATGCGAAAATAAAGGAATGGCGAAAGAAAAAAGCTTGGGAGGCGACAAAAAAATATAGGCCCGATTTATTAAACGCAGATGATCGCTGATGAAAAAATGCAGATGATCGCCGATAGGAAAGCATCTGTGATCATCTGTTTCTTCTAATCTGAGATCATCTGTGAACCACGGAGGTTAACTATGGACAAATTGGTTATGGTCGAACAAGAATTGCTGGCAGGAATGAAGAAGGATTACCCGCAATTCAAAGCGGGGGATATCGTTAAAATCCATTATAAAATAAAAGAAAAAGACAAAGAACGCATCCATCCGATTGAAGGCGTGATTCTGAAAATCCAGGGGGCAATGCACCGAAAATCATTTACCCTGCGCCGGATTGCTTATGGCGAAGCGTATGAAATAACCTTTCCTTATTATACGCCCAATATCGATAAAATCGAAATGGTTAAGAAATCGGCTAAGCCGGCGCGGCGCGCGCGCTTGTATTATTTAAGAAAACGTATCGGTAAAAAAGCGATGCTGGCGTAAGGGCGCCGATGATCGCTGATTAAAAAAAGCAGATGATCGCAGACAATGAATTATCCGTGATCATCTGTTTCTTCCAATCTGTGATCATCTGCGTATAAAACACAGTTTAAACTATGATTGTCGGAATCGATGAAGCCGGCCGCGGACCGTTGGCCGGCGCGGTTGTGGGCTGCGCCCTGTATCTTAAGCGCAACCCTCCGTTTGTTCCCAGGGATTCCAAGGAGCTTTCGCCTTTAGCGAGAGAGGCGATGTTTAATTGGCTCATTGAAAATTCGACATTTTCGGTCGCGATAGCGACCCCGGAGGAAATCGACCGGGTGAATATACTGGAGGCGACGTTTTTAACCTTTAACCGGGCGATCAACGGTATTATCAAAAAAAATCTCGCTTTGGAAAACGCGTCTTTCATCGTTGACGGCAATATTTTTCGTACTAATTTAAATATCAGGTATACCTGTATTGAAAAAGCGGATAAAACCGTAAAGGAAGTATCTTGCGCTTCGATTATCGCCAAGGTCACCCGTGATCATCTGATGGGGCTTATTGATTTTATTTATCCGCAATGGAATTTTTATAAACATAACGGCTATCCGACCAGGGAACACCGGGAAATGCTGAAATTAAAATCATTGACCGAGTTCCACCGGCGTAGTTTTGCTCCCTGTGCGGCCGGAAGAAGTTGTAATATTTCTGGGCAGGTTGACTTACATGGCTAGAGGCGATTATTACGAAACCAAGGCGCGGGAATTTCTTAAATCAAAAGGGTATCGCATTATACGCAATAATTTTCGCAGCCGTTTCGGCGAAATCGATATTATCGCCAAAGATAAAAAAACCGTATCATTTATCGAGGTTAAGGCGCGTGATTCTAATTATTTAGTTTCCGGTATTGAGGCGGTTGACCAAGGGAAAAGAGAAAAAATAAAAAAAACCGCTCTATTTTATGTGTCGAACCTAAGGCAGCAAGACGGCAGTTTTCGTTTTGATGTTTTAGAGATTATTCAAGGCAGCCGTTGGCGGCAATTTAATTTAATAAAAAATGCGTTCAGGATGGACGGTTAACCCGGCGCTAATTTTACCACAGTAAAATTAGCGCCGGGTTAGATATTTGCCCGCCTAAATATTTATTATTTGTGGCGGGCAAACTTCTCCTTGATTCATTAAACTGAATAAAAGCCGAGAAATTACCCTGATTGAAGTTAAGGGTTAAAAAAGATGATAAAATATAGAAACCATTTCAAAAAATACATCAATGATCTGGCGGCGAAGAAGCCGTCTCCCGGCGGCGGGAGCGTGGCGGCGCTAACCTTCTGCCTGGGCGTAAGCCTTATCGAAAAAGCTCTGCGGTATTCTGCGATAAACCGCGATAGCTTTGATCTGCCGTTAAAACGGTTTAAGATTTTACGCGCCGGAGCTTTTCGGTTTATTGATTTAGACGGCGACCTTTTTGAAAAGGTGATGCGCGCGAAAGGAAAAAACCGGGCGCTTTATTTAAAAAAAAGCGAACGAATAGTCACGATGACCGCGGATTATTGCCGGAAAGCGATAGCTCTTGCGAAAAGAGTAGAACCCGGAATTAAAAAAGGTATAATAAGCGATTTCCATATCGGCCGTGAGCTGGTATCGCTTTCGCTGAACGGGTGTATTCTAAATATTCAAGCTAACGCGTCGATGTTTAAAAAAAAGCAATAGGGGTTCTTCGGTAAAGGTGACTACTGCGTTTTTATCCGCGCGGCGGATAAGTTTATTCTTGCGCCGGGAAAATAAAATTATGGCTGAGATACTGGACGTTGACCGTATTTATAAAAAGCTTAAAAAACAGATAAAGCAGGATATTGCCGAGGCAGGCAGCTTGTCGCTAGCTTCCTTGAGGGTCGGCAACGACTATTCCGCTAAAGTTTACTCTGTCTCTCAGGAAAAATTAGCGCAAGAATTTGGCGTCAAGTATGTTTCGGCAGTCGTCGATGAAAATGTTACTATTGCCGAATGTATCGAAAAGATCAAGGCATTCAGCCGGGATAAAAATATAAGCGGTATCATTGTAAACAAGCCTTTTCCTAAAGACTGGAACGAAGCGGATGTGTTCGGCGCGGTTGACCCCGCGAAAGATATTGAGGGTTTACACCCGCTTAACCTGGGAAGCCTTTTTTGGGGCGATGAGAGTAAGTTCATTTCCCCGACGGTTTTAAGCGTCCTGGAAGTTTTGGACTCTGCCGAAGTTGAGCTGTACGGAAAAGAAGTAACCATCGTAGGATTTTCGACTTTGATCGGAAAACCCCTCGCGATAATTTTAGGGCGGAAATTCGCTACCGTGAACATAACACATATCGCTACTTACGAGAGCGAACGATTGCCGTTTTATCTGGAAAATGCCGATATTGTGATTTCTGCCGTGGGTAAGCCTCATATAATCAGGGGCGAATGTTTGAAAAAAGGGGCGATTATTATCGATGTGGGGATCGGTCAAAAAAACGGTAAAATCTGCGGCGATGTAGAGTTTGAAAGCGCTCGAAAGCGCGCCTCGCTGATTACGCCGGTACCCGGCGGAATCGGAAGGCTTACGCCGCTTTTTTTATTCCAAAACCTGGTTAAAACAGCGTCTCGACAAAAATAAATTTGGCGGGCGGGTATAAAAGAATTTAGCCACAAAGACACAAGGGCACTAAGAAAAATCAATAATTACCGATTAATTAATGAGACTTTACCGAAATCAAGCCAAAGGGCGTGATACTAAACCACCGACGAAGTCGGGGGTAATTCACTTTAAAATTTGTGATTTGCAGTGAAATTCGGAGCAAGGGCTATTGCCATTTTTTATAATCTTAGTGTCTTGGTGCCTTTGTGGCAAAAATAACTAAGCTATGGAAATGAAAGAAATTACCATCTTGGGCGCCGGTTATTCCGGGCTTAACCTGATAAAAAAAATACGCGGCAAAAATACCGAAATGAAAATTACGCTTATCGACAAGCGCCAATTTTACTTCGATAACGTCACTTACCTTGAATCGCTGTCGCATAAAGAAACAATCGGCCTCAATGATTTCGCGAAAGAGTACAACATCGAGTTTATTAATTGCCAGGTCGAGAAAATTAATCCGAAAAGAAAAAAGATTTACCTGAAAGAAGGCGAACCGCTTTCTTTCCAGATGCTGGTACTGGCTTCGGGGTTAAAATCAAAAAAGATTTCCGTCAACGGCGAGCATCGGGAAGGTTTTTTTTATTTTTCCGATATTGACCCCTACAAAGTACGCGACCTTCTGAAATTCAATAACGATACCGCTGTCTACGTATCATCGATGCTTGGGTTAAAACTCGCCGTAACCCTGCGGATTCTGAAAAAAGAAGTGCGGATTGTCGCTCCCGCGCTGGATTTCCTCGGCGAAGACGCGAATCGGGTAGCTACCGCCTTGAATGAACGTGGGATACAGCTTTACCTGAATGCTTCGATTGAAGAAGCGATCGGCGAAGGCTGTGTCAAAGCGTTAAAGATCGTGCCGCTAAAAATATTCCCGGCCGAAGCAATTTTTATCGATAGCGGGTGGATGCCGAATATTGATTTTTTTGACGAAGCAATAACCGGCGTCGGCCGCTGTTTTACGAAGGAGAGCGATATATTTATCCTCGGCGATGGCAACAAACCTAATCTTGACGGCGAATTTTTCTATACGGATGACTATAAAGAAATTGACGCGCAAACCGACAATCTCATCGGCGTTTTATTTTCGAATAAAACGCCGATTATTCCCGAAAAAACCCCCAACGATACAGGGTTAATATCCGACAATCAAGAAAATAGAAAAAAGGTGGTGGAAATACTTTTGAAGCGGTTGGAAAGTATCCCTAATCCGGCCTGATCTCTAATACTACGGGAGGTCCCCTGTATATAAGGGTGGGGCGATTCATTCCAAGGTGGTATATCTATGGCAAGAATTATGAATATTCCCTCAAAACTCCTCAAAACGTTTTGTCTGTCGGTTTTATTGGCGCTAGGTTTTAGCGTTTTCCCTGCTTTCCCGCAATCTCCGCCTCCCCAGCCCAGCTATTTAATCGTTCGCGCCTTAAACCCGGAAGGCGCGGAAATCATCAATATCGCGCATTTTTCTTATAATGCCGTAACAGTCTACGACTCCGGCGCGTTAATCGGTTACGCCGGTATAAAGATTGCCGTTTTCCCGGGAAGCCACCTCATCGGCGTTGAATTCAACGGAATGCTTCAGGAAATACCCGTCTATATCGGCGAAGGCGTAACCCGCACGCTTAACGTTACCTTCGAGCGTACGGAAATCGACCTGAAAAGCCTCCTTTCCGGGTTCAGCGGCTCCTTAAGCGGGACTCGCTCTCACAGCGGCGGATACGGCGGCCTGACGATTACTATTCCTGAGTCGTTCGAACCACCCTTTAGCCTTACCGACGCGATCGCAACGGCAGATTTTAGCTGCTATTTATACGGTGCACCTGGTCATCTTCTGACCACCGCGGATTACTCGGTAAAGCTCGATTACTCCTTAGAATACCCTTCGCTTAATATTTCCGGACAAGAAGAATGGAATTGCGATAAAAAGGATAATGTCAGCGGCTGGTGGATGGCCGGAAGGCTTGTGCAAATAGAACTTCCTTCCCTCGGTGCTATATTTTCTAACCAGTCTTTCGACTACTGGTTCGTGCAGGATGAATGGGGAAGTCAGAGGCCGCTGATGCGTTCCCCATATTATTCTTTGTCTCTTAAAGGTGGTTCCGGCAGCGGAGTTATTTCTCATTCCGATGAGGTAGGGTCTTGGTTATCGGCTGGGCATAGGGTATGGTATAGTGTAATCAATGCCCGCGCGTCCTGGACAAATCTTGTCTTTGCCTCCGGTGAATACGTTTTTTTCCAATGTTCCGATATCGCTTATGAAATGATATCTCCGCACGCCTCCCTTTCCATACCGCTTTTTTTCGACGGTCTTAAAATATCGTCGGTTCCCTACGATAGGCCTGCGGTTACGCCAAAATCATACCCCCGGGCGCAGTTCGATTACGGCGTCCCTAACTATCCACTCTCTTCCTTCATCCTCGGCCTCGATGTGGTATTCAAGGCAAGTCCCCCGCTTTCCGGTTCTTCGCCCATTGCGCAATATCTCTGGGAATTCAGCGAAGGCGGTACTGCCCAAGGAGCCGAGGTAACCCATCGCTATGACCAGGAAGGTTATTACTTCGTAACCCTTACCATCACCCAGCCGGACGGCTTACAGGACAAAGTCCGGCAGTTAATCCCTATTTCTAAAAGATGGCTCGATATTAAAGTAACTGTCGACAAGCCTGAATATGAAACCGGCGATAAAGTAACCATCACCTGTGAAACCGCCGAACGGTTTATCCCGCTCCGGCGGACCTCGGTAGATACCATCACCGGCTACGCCCGGATTCCTTCGCAAAGCGAGAACGAGCCTCTTTCCTTTACCGAAAAATCAACCGGCCTCTACGAAGCGGTACTGGAAAAGACCTCGAAAATCGGAAATTACTCCATATTCATCTCGACCGAAAAGAAAGATTGCTATCCCGGGTTCGAAGTCGTGACATTCCCGGTAAAAGGCGAAGTCGGGATCTTCTTTGACGGTTCCGATTACAGTATGGGAAGCGAGGTGACTGGTGATGTCAATACGCTCGCCCAAGGCGGTACCCCGGTCGAAGGAGGAGTAACCGACGGGGTAACCCGATTATTACTGCGGCAGCCTCTCGATGCGCCCGGCCAGGTAAACTTTACCCTTCAAGGTACCGGTATTCCCAATGAAGACGGCTTGCTTCGTTCCACCGACCGGACCCCTGATGATAGGCCGATACAGGAAGGTAATTCTATAGCCGTCAACAGCGTAAACGTAAACGGCAAAGACTACGCTTTCGCCATATACCAGGCCCCGGAGAATTTTGTAAGACAAAACAATATCGATGATTTACATACTTCGGAAAGAATCTTAAACTTACAAGTCGATATTACCGGCGCAACCTCAAATTCAAGTTTTACCAAACCAATCAAACTCGTCCGTCCGCCGGTGGTGCTGGTGCATGGGTTGTGGTCGAGCTCTAAAATGTGGACGGGCGGAGAAAGAGATGATGGGTATGATTTTCACACCGCCTTAGCCAACTCTTTTGAAAAAATTCGCATTTTTAAACCTAATTATCCTAATGATGTATCTTTTGAAACAAATAAAGAAGTGATAAAAAAAGCTATAATTACTGCTAAGAATGATTTAAAACAACATAAAATTTCTATGGTCCAAATAGATATTATTGGTCATAGCATGGGGGGGGTGTTGGCAAAAATATGGGCGGAAGCTGGCGACTATGCTTATTTGAGTAATAAAAACTTTTGGGCTGGCGACATCCATAAGCTTATCACTCTTGATTCTCCACTTAAAGGAAGTTTCTTAGCGGATGCAGGGATAGCTTGCAGAAATGGCCCGCACTGCCTGAAAGCCCATGTTCTATTATCACTTATGGAATTTTTTGGACGGTCCATTATTAAAGGCGCAGTGGAAGACCTGATGACTACAAGCCCGGCAATGCAAAAAATTAATTCGATAGGAATCAATACTCCTCGGCATAGCATTATCGGCCACTATGCTGACTATTCTATCCAAACAAGAATAGATTCTAACGGTAATACTTTATATATTATTGTCGGTTTACCTAAAGATTATCACGATATCCATAATGTTTTAGAAGAAAGCGGCTACCCTGTGATTTCTAATGTAATCTCCGGTTCAGACCTTGTGGTGTCAATTGATAGCCAACAGGGTAACTTATCCATACCGGCATCTTACAGGTTATGGCAGCACCACACAGATGTAGCGACAAATGATACCTTAGGCCACGTAATCGAACTTTTAAACGCTAATAATGAGAGTAACCTATTTGATAAATAATTTATCGTAAAAACGGGAGAAGGAAAATGAATATCAAATTTTTCAGTAACATTTTATTTTTTTCTTTCATATTCCTATATTTATCTATATACCAATCTTTCGCGGCGCCGGGGGTAAAAATAACCGAACCCCAAAACGGCACCGCAGTAATTCCGGGAGAAAATATCATTGTAAGGGCTGAAGCGGTTGACGGATTTAACGCTAATTGGGGGACTATCGGGGTAGGACAATTTTACGCCGATCAATTCAATAGCCTACCGGCCTCTTTTACTGTTCCCATCCCCTTAAAGGCAGGGGGGACTATTCCTATTGGTATCGCCGTCGGTGACGCTGCGCAAAACGGCGCCATGGATACAGTATCTATTATCGTTAAACCAACCGCTCCTTTGGTTGGTTTTGATTTTGGCGATTACCGTACATTTTATTATGAAACCGACTGGAATAGCAACGTTAAACCTGATGAAAAAGACCATATTTACTTAGAAGGCGTTTATGCTGATAACATTACGCGTGAAATTTCCTATGATAAATTAACGTTTACTTCGGGCAACGCAACGGTTGTTTCTGTAGACAACCAGGGCAACATAAAACCATTGAATCTTGGTAAAACTACAATTGCTGTTACCAGCGGCAACGTAACCGGTCAGATTGCCGTGGAGGTATCTCTGCCAAGTGGTATCCGCCCCAAAGAAACCACCCCACCTACCTGCCAAATAGATATTAAACCTGGCCCTAACCCTGTCGGTTGGTATAATCAGGATTTAACCATAACCTTGACCGCGCAGGATAACGAAGGAGGATCAGGAATAAGGGAAATAACCTACAGTTTTCCTTATCTTAATGCAAAAACGACATTTGTTAAAAATACTCAGACTGTTATTCCATTTTCTATCGAAGGAATTAACCTAATGCGTTACGGCGCTTCGGACAAAGAAGGCAATGACACCGGCCAACTAACCACCGAAATCAAACTCGACAAAACCCTTCCCCTCATCGCCGCTAAGGTCTCGCCCCAGCCCAACCCTGCCGGCTGGAATAAGAGCGACGTAACCGTGTCTTTCGACGCTACCGATAAACTTTCCGGCGTTAAATCAGTCACCGTCACTCCCACGTCGGGAGTTATTTCCACCGAAGGTTCCGGCCAGGTAGTCAAAGGTGTAGCCCTTGATATTGCCGACAACGAAGCAACTGCTTCCGTAACCGTCAATCTGGACAAAACTGGCCCAACTATCAATTTAGTTTCTCCGATTGACCAAAAAAGCTACGTGTCCGGCCAAGCAATCCCCCTAACCTGGACGGCAACCGACAATCTCTCCGGCATTGCCGCTAAAACCGTCACTCTCGACAATACGACGGATATAACCAACCAGACCCAGATTACTCCTTCGGCTGGCCAACATTCTTTAATCATTAACGCAACCGATAAAGTCGGCAATACCACCACCAGGCCAATAACTTTTACTGTTTCCCCGATTGCTAAAATCAAAGCCGAAGTAACCATCAAACCGGAAGTATTCTTAAGAAACAAAGGAATCTTTATCGCCCTTGTCCGGCTGCCTTCGCCTTATCAAAACGAGCCGATAGCCGAAGCTTCCTGCGATGGGGCTAAAGCTTTAAAAATAATCTCCTGCCGCGACAAAGGGGCCATTCTTATCTTCCGGCGCCAGGACATCACCCAAAAACCCATTGACACTACCTTCGTTGTCACCGGCAAACTCAAGAACGGCCTAATCTTTGAAGGCACGGATATTATCAAAAAAGTATTCTCTTCCAAAGACCGTTTTGACCACGGCAAAGATAAAGACGACGAACACAAAGAATTCCACGACAGCCTCGATAGGTTCTGCGGCCAGTCAAAAGAAGGGGATGAGGCTAAAAAACATATCAAGGATTTTGACGATTAAGGTTTAAAAGAAAACCCCAAGAATATCCACTGATTTTCCGCCAAACAAGACACTTTAAGTCAGACCTTTTTTGTATCATATGATACGCTTTAAGTCAGACTTGTTTTGTCTCACTTGAGGGATGTTTGTAGGGATAAAAATAATCGGTTCGTCGAGATAGCTTTATTCTTCAATTCTTTAAATCCGCGCAATTGACGATCGGGGATAAAAGTATTTTACGGTTTGTTCCTCCTTATTTTTCCAAAACTTCCCAGCTTCCTTTAAAATAAAAACGCAATTATAAAAAATCTCGAAAAACTTCCTATTTTATTTTATTCTGATATAATAAATAATTAATCTATGGTCGAAAAAATGTGTTTAACGCCTACCCCGCGGCAAGCGGTATTTTCGGTTAACGACATCTATCCATGCACTAGAAGACCGCAGTTGTAAGGGCGTGGAGCTTCATTATTTGTGGCGAGTAAGTTTTTTAATGACATTTATTTTTTGCGCAGCAAAAAATAACGGAGGTGTTATATGGCAGAATGGGTAGGAATCGGCAGGCGCGCGAGGCGTTGTTATGGTTTTGACGAAATTGCCCTTGCCCCGGGCAAGGTTACTTTAAATCCCGAAGAGGTTGATGCCAGTTGGGAATTGAGCGGAAAAAAATTCAATATTCCGATTATCGCCGCGGCGATGGACGGGGTAGTTGATGTCGAATTTGCCATCGCCATGTCCAAACTCGGCGGCATCGCGGTTTTAAACTTAGACGGCGTCCAGACCCGTTATGATAATCCCCGGTCGGTATTGGAAGATATTGCCAAAGCTTCCCCGCAGGAAGCGACTAATTTAATTCAAAAGATATATACCACTCCGATAAAAGAAAAACTTGTCGCCAAGCGCGTCGCGGAAATAAAAGAAAAGGGCGGTTATGCCGCAGTAAGCTGCATACCACAAAATGCCGCTAAGTTTGCGCTGTTGGCCGAAGAAGCCGGAGTGGATTGTTTCGTAGTCCAGTCGACCGTAACCACCGCCCATCACGTTTCAACTAAATACACGCCTCTTGATTTAACAAAATTCTGCTCCGAACGCAAAGTTCCGGTAATTCTGGGAAATTGCGTTACTTATGATGTCACGGTGGAATTACTGGAAACCGGGTGCTCCGGGATATTGGTCGGGGTTGGGCCGGGCGCGGCGTGTACGACAAGAGGGGTACTGGGTATCGGCGTGCCGCAGGTTACCGCGACAATCGATTGCGCCGCGGCAAGAGATTTTTATTATCAAAAAACCGGTAAATATGTACCGATAATCACCGACGGCGGGATGCGGCGCGGCGGCGATGTGTGTAAAGCGTTTGCCTGCGGTTCCGATGCGGTAATGATCGGCTCGGCCTTTGCCCGCGCCAAAGAAGCTCCCGGCAGGGGGTTTCACTGGGGCATGGCTACCAGCCACGGAAATCTGCCGAGGGGGACAAGAATCGAAGTAGGCGTATCGGGAAATCTGGAAAGTATATTATTCGGCCCGGCGGTTGTCGACGACGGTTCGCAAAACCTGATGGGCGCGTTGGCCACTTCGATGGGTTCCCTGGGAGCCAGGATGATTAAAGATATGCATTTTGTGGAAATTATCATTGCCCCGTCGATACAAACCGAAGGAAAACTTTTCCAGGCTGTACAGCGAGTAGGGATGGGCAAATAAAAAAATTCCTTACGAACGGCGTTTCTTCCGGTAAAACTAGGAGATAGTTTGCGCCTGTATTACGTTTCTCATCGACGGAATTTTTTTATCTGTTTCGAAAACCTGCGGTTTTCAAACTTTCCCCTTTGAAGGATGCGCTGTAATAAATTATGGATAACTCGCAGGTTAAAATATGAATAACGCAATATTAATCCTGGATTTTGGCTCGCAGTATACCCAGTTGATCGCCCGCCGGGTCCGCGAACTTAAGGTATTCAGTATAATCGAACCATGCGTTCTGGATTTGAAAAAAATAAAGCGGTATCGCCCCAAAGGTATCATTCTTTCCGGCGGCCCCAACAGCGTTTACGATAAAAACGCTCCCGGTATCGATAAAAAAATATTCGAACTGGGCGTGCCGATTCTGGGAATATGCTACGGTAAGCAGCTGCTTACTCATTCTCTTGGCGGGAAAGTCAAGCCTTCGCAAGAACGGGAGTATGGGAAAGCGGTAATGTTTATCGACAGCCATCATGATTTATTTTTTACCCTGCCGTCTAAGATTACTTCCTGGATGAGCCACGGCGACGCGGTAAAAACGTTGCCGGCAGGTTTTGCTAAGCTCGCGCATACCGACAATACGGCTTACGCCGCAATCGGCGATACCCGGAAAAAAATATACGGGGTACAGTTTCACCCGGAAGTGGTCCATACCGAATATGGCTCTCAAATAATTTCCAACTTTTTATTCCGGATATGCGGCTGCAACGCCGATTGGCAATTGGAAGATTTTATCGAAACAAAAATCAAACAAATACGCAAACAGGTCGGACCGTCGGGAAAGGTAATCCTGGGGCTTTCCGGCGGAGTGGATTCGTCGGTGGCGGCGGTACTTATTAATAGGGCAATCGGCAAACGCCTGACTTGCATTTTTGTGAATAACGGGCTGTTGCGCAAGGGCGAAGCCGAAAACGTGCAGAAATTATTTGCCCAAAACTTTAAAATAAATCTTCGTTATGTGGACGCTTCGCGAAGTTTCCTGAAGCTTCTCGAAGGCGTTGTCGACCCGGAAAAAAAACGTAAAATAATCGGCCATGAATTTATCAATGTTTTTAACGCCGAGGCGCTTGAGGTTGAAGGCGTTAATTTTCTCGCCCAAGGGACGCTTTATCCCGATGTCATCGAATCGATACCGGCATTCGGCGGGCCGACCGCCAAAATCAAAAGCCACCATAACGTCGGGGGGCTGCCGGAGAAAATGCGCCTTAAGCTCGTTGAACCTTTTAGGGAATTATTTAAGGACGAGGTCCGGGAAATCGGCAGGAAGCTGGGGGTACCCGAACAAATCATTACTCGCCAGCCTTTTCCCGGGCCGGGACTGGCAGTCAGGATTGTCGGCGAAATAACCGGGGAGCGGATCCGCTTGCTGCAGGAAGCCGATAGCAAAGTGGAGCAAATCATACGCAAGCACGGCCTTTATGAAAAAATCTGGCAGTCGTTTACGGTTCTTTTACCGTTGAAAACGGTCGGCGTGATGGGCGACAAACGAACCTATGAAAATGTGGCGGCGTTGCGTTGCGTGAATAGCACCGACGGTATGACCGCCGACTGGACGCGCCTTCCTTATGAAGTGCTGGAAGAAATATCCAACGAAATCATTAATAAAGTAAAAGGTATCAACCGTGTGGTTTTTGATATCAGCTCCAAACCTCCCGCTACGATCGAGTGGGAATGAAACATAAAATATGGCGCACAGCGACTTTGTCCACTTGCACATCCACTCTCAGTACAGCCTTCTTGATGGCGCCTGCCTGGTCGAAAAGCTTGTGGAAAAAGCGGTACAGTATAAACTGCCGGCTTTGGCCATAACCGACCACGGTAATTTATACGGTGCGATTAAATTCTACGCTCTTTGCATGAAAGCGGGGGTGAAGCCGATAATCGGATGCGAACTTTATGTCGCGCCGAAAAGCCGTTTTGAGAAAAATAATGAAGAAGGAAATTGCCACCTGATTTTATTAGTCAAAGACGAGGAAGGTTACAAAAATTTAGTTAAACTGGCAAGCCTCGGACACCTAGAGGGTTTTTACTATAAACCGCGCATCGACAAAGAGCTCTTGCGTCAGCACGCTAAGGGGCTGATTGGTTTAAGCGCCTGCCTGAAAGGGGAAATCGCCCAGGCAATAATCGGCAATAAAACCGAAGAAGCCTATCGGCTTGCGGATGACTATCTGAACATTTTCGGCAAAGGCAATTTTTACCTGGAGATAATGGAAAACGGGATAGCCGAGCAGGTAAAAGTAAACCAATGCCTGATGAAGATCTCCCGGGAGTTAGATATCCCGGTTGTCGCGACCAACGACGTGCATTATCTTGACCGCAGCGACTCATTTGCCCACGAAGTATTGTTATGCATCCAAACCCAGACAACCATTTCCGACCCCAAACGTTTTAAATTCAGCAGCGATACCTTTTATTTTCGCAGCCCCGCGGAAATGAAATCGATCTTTGCCGAAATACCTCAGGCGGTCAAAAATACTCTCGAGATAACTCAGAAGTGTAACCTTACGATGGAATTTTCGAAATTCCACCTTCCCCATTTTCCCCTGCCCCATGGCCAATCCGATGAGGAACTCTTAAAAAAAATCTGTTATGAAAATCTGCCCCGGCGTTTTCCGGGCGCTTCAAAAGAAATTAACGACCGGCTCGATTATGAACTGGGCGTTATCAATAAGATGGGTTTTCCCAGTTACTTCCTGATTGTCTGGGACCTTATAAAATTTGCCAGAGAAAATAATATTCCGGTGGGGCCGGGAAGAGGCTCGTCCGCCGGCAGTATCGTAAGCTACTTGCTTGGTATTACCAGCATCAACCCATTAAAATATAATCTTCTCTTTGAAAGATTTTTAAATCCTGCCAGGATTTCCATGCCCGATATCGACATGGATTTCTGCTATGAAAAACGCAGCCGCGTTATCGAATATGTCGCGCAAAAATACGGCAAAGATAATGTAGCCCAGATAATAACATTTGGAACAATGCAGGCAAGAGCGGTTGTCCGCGATGTAGGAAGAGCCATGGATTTCGCGTATAGCGAAGTTGATAAAATAGCGAAAATGATACCTCAGATTATCGGCCACCAGGTAACCCTTAATGAAGCGATAAAAAATACGCCGGAACTGGCGGCAATTTATAAAACCGATGAGCGGATAAAAAAGCTCATCGATGTCGCCGTGAGGCTGGAAGGCCTGTCGCGCCATGCTTCGACGCACGCCGCCGGCGTAGTTATATCCGACCGGCCGCTGATCGAGAGGACCCCTTTGTCCCGCGGTAGCGAAGGCGAATTGGTAACCGGTTTTGACATGGAGTCGCTGGAAAAAACCGGTTTGCTGAAAATGGACTTCCTGGGTTTGAAGACCTTGACGGTGATCGCCGATACTTCAAAAATTATTAAACGTACCAGGGGAATCGATATTGATATCGATTCCTTGGCGCTTGACGATAAAAAAACTTTTCGGCTTCTCGTGGAAGCAAAAACCATCGGCGTTTTCCAACTGGAAAGCCGGGGGATGCGGGAAATCCTGCGCAAGATTAACCCTACGCGTTTCGAAGATTTAATCGCGGTGCTCGCTCTTTACCGCCCCGGCCCTTTGGGAAGCGGCATGGTCGACGATTTCATCGAACGCAAACAAGGCAGAAAAAAAGTTACTTATCTGCATCCTTTACTGGAATCAGTTCTGAACGAGACTTACGGGATCATTCTTTATCAGGAACAAACCATGCAGATCGTTTCCAAACTTGCGGGCTTCAGTATGGCCCAGGCTGATCTTTTACGTAAAGCCATCGGAAAGAAGATACCCGAAATAATGGAAGAGCAGAGAACATCGTTTGTCGAAGGATGTAAAAAAAATAATATAAACATTAATATCGCCAATCAAATATTCGATTTAATCGATTTCTTTTCGGGTTATGGCTTTAACAAATCACACTCCGCCGCTTACGCGATGATTTCCTATCAAACCGCTTATTTAAAAGCGAATTACCCGGTTGAATTTGTCGCGGCATTACTGACCAGTGAACGAAATAATACCGATAAAGTAGTGGAATATGTAAATGAAGCCGGTAATATGGGAATTAAAATCCTGCCGCCGGATGTCAATATCAGCTTCACCAATTTTACGGTAACCGACGATAACAATATCCGTTTCGGGCTGATGGCGATAAAAAATGTCGGTGCTGCGGCTTTAGAGAGTATTCTAAACGTCCGCAAAGAAAAAAAATTCGAAGATATTTTTGATTTCGCCGACCGCGTCGATTCCCGCACCGTTAATAAAAAAGTTATCGAAAGCCTGATAAAATCCGGCGCGATGGATAGTTTCGGCCTGAAGCGAGCGCAAATGATGGCACTGATGGACCGGCTGCTCACTAAAGACGGGAAAAAAATCGATGCTTCGCAGTTGACCTTTTTTGAAACAAAAAAAGATAAAAGTATCCCCGAGATCGAAGAATGGCCGATGGAACAGATTCTAAGCTTCGAAAAAACTCTGCTGGGCCTCTATGTCACCAGCCATCCTTTATTTTCCTACGCCGAATTTATCAAATACATAAAACGGGATGAGATCGCATCGCTGTATGAACAGGAAACCCGCCAGGAAATAAATATTTGCGCGATTTTGGATAAAGTAAGAGTGATCTTGACAAAAAAAACCGGTGCGCGGATGGCGATTCTCAAACTTGAGGATGAAACTGCCGGCGTGGAAGCGTTTGTTTTTCCTAAGCTCTTCGAGCAAACCGCGCAGTATTTAAACGAAAAATCAATCCTGGTGATAAAAGGAAAGCTTGAAGCGAAAGATAAAATTCCCAAGATTCTGGTCGAACGGGTCATTCCTATAGACCAGCTCATGTCTCATCTGAAAGATATCCGTATTTTTATCGAAAACAATAAATTGCCGATCGCGGAATTAAAAAATATTTTTGCCAGTAATAAAGGTACGGTGCCGGTACTGTTTGTTTTCAGGGATTCTAAATTCCAGGGATTAAAAATCAAAAGCGGCGTCAATATCGGCCTCAGCCCTACTCAGGAAAATTTAAAAGAAATCGGTGCCCTGGTTGGCGCGGGTAACTTGGCGTTGACGTTATGATTTTTCCGGCTTGCCGTTAGTCAAGCCGGAAAAATTAATATAGAAGTTATGCAACAGTCTGGTATAATTGGAGTTACAAAAAATAACAATTCTAAGTCTAGTGTCGATGGTTGTTATTTTAAAATACGAGAAAGGGAGGAGACATGCGTAAGCGTGATATTGTTTTAAAAATTATTCAGGAAACCGGAATAAAGCAAGTCGTGGTGATGGGGGTAGTACAGAAAACATTCGATGTGATTATGGCTGCTCTTAGGAACGGCGAGCGTATCGAATTGCGTCACTTCGGCGTGTTTGCGGTTAAAAAGCGCAAGCGTCGCATTGCCCGAAACCCCAAAACCGGAGCGGTTGTTTCTGTTCCGGAGCGGTATAAAGTCGTCTTTAAACCCGGCATGGGAATGAAGGGGATAATGTTGAAACAATAATATTAAAAAATATATGGTTAAGGTTAGGGCAAGGAAGCCGGTTTGGGCAAAGGTAAGGGGAAGGGCTGATACGAATTTTAAGACCCAACCATAGCCATATCCATACGGGCATCGTTACCCTTACCCTAGCCAAGTTTTTATACCGGCATCTTTGCCGTAGCCATTGCCTAAGTCAAAACTTTAAAAAAATGATTTATACAGGTGTTAAAGGCACTCAAGATTATCACCCGGCGTTAGCCCGGCAATTCAACAACCTGGTCGGGGATGCCCGCGCGGTACTGGAACGGTACGCCTATCAGGAAATCATCCTGCCGGTGCTGGAAGATGAGGGGGTATTTCGTAAGGGCGTGGGCGAAGCAACGGATATCGTTGAGCGGCAAATGCTCAAGATCGAAGGCAAGGATAATATTATTCTTCGGCCCGAAGGCACGGCGCAAACCGTCCGGTTTTTTCTGGAAAATTCACTGCATAAGCAAAGCGATTTCTATAAATTTTTTTATATCGGTTCGATGTTCCGGGGCGAACGGCCGCAAAGGGGGAGATTGCGCCAATTCAATCAGATCGGCGTGGAAGTATTCGGTTCTCACCGCGTATCGCTCGATGCTGAGGTGATAAAAACCGCTTCCCAGATTCTGGCGCAGGCCGGAGTCGGCGAAGTTGAGCTGAAAATCAATACCTTGGGCTGTTTGCGGGATAAAGAAGCGTTTTCGCGCTTGCTGGTAGAAAGAATCCGGGAGCACGCCGGCCATTTATGCGAAGATTGCCGGCGGCGCCGGGAAAAAAATCCCCTGCGGATCATCGATTGCAAAAATGATAAATGCAAAAATATTGTTAAAGGGCTTAATCTTGAGGGGGCACATCTGTGCGCCCCCTGCAAGGATAGATTCGACGATTTAGGGCGCCTGATTAAGGAAGCAGGGGTAGCCTTTGTTTATGACCCCTATCTGGTCAGAGGGCTTGATTATTATACCGGAACTGTTTTTGAGTTTACTTCCCAACGTTTAGGCGCGCAGGACGCGATTGGCGCCGGCGGCCGTTACGATACGCTGGTGGAACGCCTTGGCGGGCCGTCAATTCCGGCAATCGGATTTGCCCTGGGGATCGAACGTATGCTGATCGCGCTGGGGGAACCGAAAAATGAAACGGTTGTTGCTGTCTATGTAGCCGCTACCAGCCCGGCGATGCAATCCCCGGCCTTCATGATTACACAACAGCTGCGCGACGCCGGCATCAACACGGAAACCGACCATTGCGAAAAATCGTTAAAGGGGCAATTCCGTTACGCGCAACGATTGGGCGTCCGCTATGTAGTGCTGGTGGGCGATGAAGAAATCAAAGAAAATTGCGTGATGCTTAAAAATATGCAGACATCGGGACAGGAAAAAGTGAAAATAGACGATCTTACAAATAAAATAAAAAATTTTACCACAGAGAACTCAGAGAAAAACTAAATCTCTGCGTTCTCATATAAATACCTGTTTTTGTATTTGAAAAGGTTTATAACTTCCCACATTGGCAAATTTAGGAAAAATATAAAAAACTGGTAGATTGAGTACGCAGAGATAAAGATAAATAAAATATCTGCAACTCGTTAGTTTTAATAATTTTTCTGTGGCCTCTGTGGTTAATTTTTAACAGAACCAAATTTTTTAAAGGAGGTTGCAATGTTACGGACTCACACGTGCGGAGATATCAGGCAGGAACTGGTAGGCAAGGAAGTGGCTCTTTGCGGATGGGTAGCCAACCGCCGCGACCACGGAAAAGTTATTTTTATCGATATCCGCGACCGCTATGGCCTGGTTCAGGTGATTTTCCTGCCTAAACCCGATAAAGAGATGTATGATAAGGCAAAAAAATTAAGGAATGAAGACGTCATAAGGCTCAAGGGCATTATCAACCTGCGGCCGGCGGGAACAGAAAACCCCAAGCTGGCCAGCGGTTACGTAGAAATGCTGGCGCAGAGCCTGGAAATAATAAATAATTGCGGCGATTTGCCGTTTTCGGTCGATGACAATATCGATGTGGGCGAAGAAACAAGGCTGGCTTACCGCTATCTCGATATCCGGCGGCCCAGCATGCTAAATAAATTAATTATTCGCCACAAACTCAGCCAGACATTGCGTAACTTTTTGAACAATAAAGGATTCCTGGAGATCGAGACACCTTTTCTTACCAAATCAACGCCGGAAGGCGCGCGCGATTTTCTGGTTCCCTCGCGCCTGATGCCCGGACAATTCTACGCTTTGCCCCAGTCGCCCCAGCTTTTTAAACAAATATTGATGGTTGCCGGTATCGACCGTTATTATCAAATGGCGCGCTGTTTTCGGGATGAAGACTTAAGAAAAGACCGCCAGCCGGAATTCACCCAGCTGGATATGGAATTATCGTTTATCGACGAAGAAGATATTATTGCTTTAATCGAAGAACTGGTCGCCTATACCTTTAAGGAAGCGCTGGGCAAGGAAATAAAAACGCCGTTTTTACGGCTGCCCTATAAAGAGGCGATGGAAAAATACAAGTCAGATAAGCCCGACGCCGGAGAGGGGGAATTTCGTTTTCTCTGGGTTGTTGATTTTCCTCTTTTTGAATATAACAATGAAGAAAAACGCTGGCAAGCCTGCCACCACCCGTTCACTTCACCTAAACCGGAAGATATTCCGTTGCTGGAAAACGGAGAATTCGCGAAAGTCCGTGCCCGGGCCTATGACCTTATTTTAAACGGAAACGAAATCGCCGGCGGCTCGATAAGAATTCACTCCAGTTCCCTTCAAGCTAAAATATTCAGTATTCTCGGGATATCCGATGACGACGCGAAGAAAAAATTCGGTTTTCTGCTGGACGCTTTTAAATATGGCGCTCCCGTGCACGGCGGGATAGCCTTCGGCCTGGACCGGCTGTGCGCCATCGTCACTGGTTCGGAAAGCATCCGCGACGTGATTGCTTTTCCTAAAACGCAAAAAGGCACCTGTCCCTTGTCTCAGGCGCCGTCGACGGTTGAACCACGGCAATTAAAAGAACTCAGCATCAAGGTAATCGAAGAAGAAAAGGGAAAACCCGGCCGCTGAAAGCGGCCGGTCGGCTTTACCCCGTTAGAGAAAGTTCATCCCGTTAGAAGTACGCTTCTAACGGGACAAGCCGATGGAGTCGGTGGTATATATCCGGAAGCAGACGGCGGTTTAATGCCGCCGTCGCGCAATGCCGTTAGAGAACGAAGTTCTCTAACGGGGTTTACCTATGAAAATTTCGCCAACCAGAAAAAAGTATAGCTTTGTTCCGTGTATCGTGCCGCTTATTTTTTTTATCGCCGCTGGTTTTACCCTATGGCTGTATTCAATAAACCTTTCTCCGCTTCTGGCCCTGGCGATTCTTTACGCTTACGCTAAATTTATCAAAAAAATAGAAAACTTGCCGCCGTCAATAGATTTTCTCCTGCTGGTAGGTTTGATTATGATTGTTTTTCTGGCGATTTCGTTATTTTTGACCCCTATTTTTTTCAGTAACCTGGCTTTGGTCAATCTAAATATATTGAAATTCTCCGCGCTGGGTATTTCCGCCATCGGGTTTTCCATGATTATCGCGGTGCTTTTTGATAACCTTGAGCTGTCGTTGATGTTCTCGATCTTCATGTCGATTTTCAGCGCGACGATGGAAGGAGAAAATTTCGGTACCGGCACGGCGATATTCTGCGCTTCGTTATCCGCCGCCATGGCCAGCTACCGGCTGAGGCGCCGTTCGCAAATCGTTAAAGCCGCGTTTTTCTCATCCCTTGTATTTTTTATCGCTTTTATGCTGGAAAACTCCGATAATTTATTCATCATGTCTCAGAAATTCGCGCTATCGACCCTGCTGATCGGAGGGGTGTCGTTCGGGATAACCATAGTGCTGCTGCCGATAATCGTCACCGGGGTATTGTATATCTTCGAATATGTCTTCAAAGTAGTGACGAACATCTCGCTCTTGGAACTGTCCGATTCTAACCACCCGCTTTTAAAGACCATGATTCTGGAAGCCCCGGGAACATATCAGCACTCCCTGGTTGTGGCAAACTTGAGCGAAGCTGCGGCTGAAAGTATTGGCGCGAATTCTTTGCTGGCCCGCGTCGGCGCCTACTATCATGATATCGGTAAAATCAACAAGCCCCATTATTTTATTGAAAACCAGATTGGTTACCACGATGGCCATAAAGACCTTAAACCGTCGATGAGCAAGCTGATTATTATTAATCATGTCAAAGATGGGGTAGACCTGGCAAACAAATATCGCCTTAACCCCCGGATCATCGATTTTATTATGCAGCATCACGGCCGAAGCGTGGTCCAGTATTTCTACCACCGCGCTAAAGAATTGGAATGCGAGAACTATCAGGATGAAGAAGAATACCGTTACCCCGGCCCCAAGCCGCAAAACAAAGAAACCGCTATCGTTGCTCTGGCTGACAGCATTGAAGCGTCTTCGCGGACGCTCGATGAGCCCAATCCTTCCCGGATCGAAGAAACGGTTAAAGAGATCATTCGAGCGCGGCTTGCCGACGGCGAACTTGACGAAAGCCGCCTGACCCTGAAAGACCTGGAAAAAATATCTCAGAGTTTTATCAGGACGCTTAACGCTCTTTTCCATGCCCGGATAAATTACCCTACTACCCAGCACTAATTTTTTCTATAGCAAAAATTAGTGCTGGGTAGATAAATGAAAACCTTGCGGTTTTTCCGCTAACGGCGAGACTTCGCCAAAAGTTTCTAACTTTTAGCGAGCAAACTTTCCCTTATTTTTTGGCTGGATACGGCCGGAAGATTGGTTCTGAGCAAAAGTAATATTTTTCTTTTATCCGCGAAGCGTAAGTGGAGCCCCAGAAGCCTCGCGAAAATATCCGAAGGAGATTTTCGCGATATTCAGGCGCATCGGGACGAAGCGGATGACGGATATTTTTTGCTGACAAACTGTGTCGCCATCCTGCTTTTTTATTTTAGAAGTAAGGGCATTGAGACACAGTTTGGAAGCAAAAAATATGATTGAGATAATAAATCGGCAAAAGAAGAGGCTGGGCAATAATCTTTTGCGCCAAGGCGTAAAAAAAATCCTGAAGAGCCTCGGTATTTCTTCGGGAAGCGTATCGCTTGTTTTCTGCGGCCGGGGATTTATCAGGCAGCTGAATAGAAAGGCCTTCGGCTGCGATAACCCGACCGACGTCATCGCTTTTCCCCTGGCTGATCGATATGATGACAGTATCGGCGAAGTTATCGTCTGTGTCCCGGAAGCCGTCGCCGCCGCGCCGGAATACGGCCATACCTGGCAGGAAGAGCTGTGGCTTTACATTATTCACGGTATCCTGCACTTACTCGGCTACAAAGACGGAACGAAAAAGGAACGGGCGAGGATGGAGAAGAAGCAAAACGCGCTTTTAACCTTAATAACGCTAAAGCGTTATCAAGGTTAAAAGAGGCCGGAAAAATGCTTTAAGGCATTTTTCCGGTTAATATTCAAATATATGGAAGAAAGGCGGGGTTTTAAAATATCTATAATATGTTTTCATCCGCGAAGCGGATGAAGGATATATTTTTTTACGCAGTAAAAAAATATGGTACAAAAAGACCTCGGATTTATTTTATCCCGCTATAATTTTCGCGATACCAGCGTCATCGCCAATATTTATACCAAAAATTTAGGCAAAATTGTCGGTATCTGCAAAGGATTTTACACCCAGAAAAAAGAATTCAGTTCGACTCTCGAACCGTTCACGCTTAATGAATTTATTTTTTATCCCAAGCGGCGCGAGATCTGGCTGATTTCTTTCGCGGAACTCCTCCAGGATTATCCCTATACGCGGACAAGCATCGGCAAGACGCGCGTCGCGGCGGTCTTTCTTAATCTGATCGACAGCACCATGCCGCTGTGGGATAAAAACCCGGAAGTTTTTTATTTGCTGGCGGAAAGCCTCGAAGCGCTGATGCGCCACAACGAACGCAAAGTCATGTGTATATTTTTACTTAAGTACCTGGTTCTTTCTGGGCTGAAACCGGAGTTCAACGCCTGTATCTCATGTGCCGGTAAATTAGGCGGCGTTTTTTCCTTTAGCGTGTCCCATGGCGGGCTTCTCTGCCCGCGCTGCTCGGCGCGCGCCGCCGACGCCAGAAAAATAAGCGGCGACGTCGCTTCGTCGATGCGCTACATCCAGGAAGCGGAATTCGCGAAAGCTCTTCGTCTTAGCCTGAGCGGCAGCTGCGAAAAAAAAATCATCAATATTTTAGAAAAATTCCTGGCGCATCATCTTGAGTATAGTATTTTTTTGGAAGCGCCGGGAGAGGCGAGAATTTTTTGACTAAAACTAAAGCCCTGGCGTTCAAACAGGAGGGAGAATGAAAATTAATAAGCTATATAAAATAAATTTGGCGATTATTGTTTCGGCAGTTTTTTATTATCTTGCTTTGATGAGCGCCTTCGGACAAGACAATCTCGGCAAACATGCCGATTCAGAAGTGTTTTCAGAACAACCAGTTAATAAGATTAATTTTGCTTTGCTAAAAGAATTTCCCAAGGAGTTTTACGCCAATTCCATGCTGGTTGACGATATAGACGGCGACGGCAAGATCGAGATAGTTTATAAAACCGGCGGCAATGAGAACAACGGGAATATTTATGTTCGCAGCGCCGACTGGACTTTAAAAGCTAAATGTTTCGCAGGGGATTCTGATAATTCTGTTGAGAAATTGATTACTGCGGACCTCAATAATGACGGGAAAAAAGAATTAGTGACTATCGCGCTTGCTGATATATACGATTCGAATAGCTATCGGCTTAAAATATTTGATCGTAACTGTCAGTTGATAAAAGAATTTCCTGTAAAATCAAGGCAGACCAAGAAACTTTTTATTCGGGATATCGATGGCGATGGCGTCAATGAGCTTTTAGCGGTAACCGGTCTGGCTTTTACTAATGAAAATCATGTTTATTCCCTCAAAATTAATCAACAAGACATTAAAGATAGGGAATTAGTTGAGATATCCCCAGATGATCCGCTTTACCAAAAAATCATTGAAGCTGACGATGGCTTCATGAGTAAACCTTCTGGGAAATTTGTCATCAACCAGAAAGCTTACGATTTTTCGAACAGGAATGTTTCTAAGGTTGATTTATTTAACGATAGTAAAATGGAAACTGTTATTTTAGTACCGCAACCCGGCGATTTTGTCGGAGAAACCATGATTCTTGTTTTTGACGAAGACGGAGAACTTTTGTGGAATTACAATTATCCGACTTGGATCGATTCTATCGCCTTCGGCGATATTAACGGCGATGGCGCGAAGGAAATCATCGTCGCCGGGCACTACACGGCTCCGATTTCTGTTTTTGGGAAAAAATAGGCAGTAGGCATAGTTTGAGTTTAGTGGTTTAACGAGGAGATGGATTATGATATACAAAGACAGGTCATCCGTGGATATCGAAAAAAAGGCGTTAAAGACAATCGGGAAATTTTACAAGATATCCGATATCGATTCTACGATTCTTCAAAGCATCCCCTACGAGTATCCCCAACGAAAGATCAATATTGAAACCAAATGCGATGAATTCACCTGTGTCTGCCCGTTTTCCGGCCTGCCGGATTTCGCGAAATTGACGATAAGCTACGTTCCCCGGAAAAAACTCATCGAACTCAAATCGCTTAAGTATTACCTGGTTGCGTTTCGTAACGTCAAGGTCTATAACGAGCACGCGGTGAACAAAATACTGGAGGATTTGGCGAAAGCGGTAGGGCCGTGGGGGATGACGATTACGGGGGAGTTTACGGCGAGGGGTGGGATAACTAATAAGATTACGGCAACTTGGGAAAAATAGATAATTTTACCACAGAGGATAGAGGAAAACTCGAAAGGGGAAGATACGGAAAATTTTTGTCCACAGATTTCGCAGATTTTAACGGATTAAGAAATGAGTAAGACTGATTGATGTTTTGGAAAAATAATGGGAGCGGGAGTTGTGGTAGCTGTCCCCGGAATTGCAGATGAGCGATCATGGTGATGTTTCGGTCCGCTATTGCGCGGGGAAATAAAAGAAGGAGAACTTATGCGAATTATTGCGTTAATTATTTTCGTTGTTTTTTTCAATTTATCCGGATACGCCCAAGATAATAATAACGAACCAGGCGCGAGTAAGATGGAGGTCGCAGCATTGTTCATGTTAAATTGTGACCCGGCAGCTCCGGCAACAACTTGCCCGGGGGCGGATAGCTGCAAAGTGGAACCAGGGTCGATTACGAAAAGCCAGGTTGAAGGAATAGGGCTTGTTTGGGATGACGTTGTTGAAAAATTGACTAAAGATGGCTATGCGGAAATAATAAGCCCGGAAGAATTTCGTCTTACGCAGGATAAGAATAAAAACATTAATACACAAGAACTTTTCGGCGATGATTCTGGAAAATTTACGACGCTTATGATCAAGTCGCAAGCAAAGAGTGTCGTTAAATTTTTCGATAAAGACGGGAAGCTGATTGAAGAAAGGTATGCCGATGAGAATAAAGATGTCGTTTTAAAAAAATATAATGAAAACGGCGAAGTTATTTCCGAGGACAAGATGACTGAAGACAAGCTCAATGATTTTTTGAGCGCCGGCGCTAAGCCGAAAGAATAAAGAAGGTATTGTTTTTGTTGCTTTGCGGTTTTAAAATGCCGGGATAAATAAAATGAAGAATATTTACCTGACCATTATTTTGCTTTCCTGCAGTAATGTTTTTATGACCTTCGCCTGGTATGGCCATCTGAAGAATCTTTCGTCTAAACCATGGATTGTCGCCGCCCTGGTAAGTTGGGGGATTGCTTTTTTTGAATATATGCTCCAGGTGCCGGCGAACCGCATTGGCCACCAGGTTTTGACCATCGGCCAGTTAAAAATAATGCAGGAAGTAATTACTTTATCGGTTTTTGTCCCGTTTTCCGTTTTTTATATGAAGGAAAAAATCGGTACGGATTATTTCTGGGCGGGGTTGTGTTTGCTGGGAGCGGTTTTCTTTATTTTCCGGGCGAAACTCTTCCCCGGTTAAATCTATTCTGCTGCTAACGCCGCAGAATAGATTTAACAGAAAATCCGCCTGCGGCGGATTTAGAACGTTAACATTAAACAAAACTGGGTTGAAAATTTTACGGTATTTTTTCCATCCGCGAAGCGTAAGCGGAGTCCCGGAAGCCTTGCGAAAATATCCGAAGGAGATTTTCGCGATATTCCGGAGCATCGGGACGAAGCGGATGACGGATATTTTTAATGAGATTTCGCCGAACGTAGTGAGGCGGTAGTGAAACTTATCCCGCACTAATTTCATTTTAAAATTAGTGCGGGATGTAGTTGAACTATCCCCGGAGGGGATAGTCGAATTACGCAGTAAAAAATATGTTGAACAAAAAAGTTGCGGAAATATTTCAAAACATTTCTTCGATGCTGGCACTTAAGGGCGAGAATCATTTTCGCGTCCGCGCCTATGAACACGCCGCGGGTATCATCGAAGACCTTACTGAGGATGTAAAAGATATCGCGCAACGCGGCGCCCTTACGGAAATCGAAGGCATCGGAAAAGATCTGGCGGAAAAAATAAACGATATTATTACCGGCGATACCACCGCTTTATATGAAGATTTAAAAAAAGAGATACCTTCGGGGTTGCTGGAACTGCTTCGTGTCCCCGGCCTGGGGCCGAAAACGGTAAAGCTGATTTACGACCGCACTAAAATCGATTCGGTGGAAAAACTAGAAAAAGCGGCAAAAACCCGGCAGTTAGCCGAGTTGCCGGGCATTCGCGAAAAGACCATTGAGAATATCATTCACGGTATTGGGATATACCAACGCGGCCAAGAGGCGGTGCTTAACCCTGTCGCTCACCGTATCGCCGGCCAATTTGTGGATTCGCTAAAAAACCTGAAGGAAGTAGGGCAGATATCGGTTGCCGGTTCGCTCCGGCGTGAAAAAGGCGCAGTCAGGGATATCGATATCCTTATCGCCGGAAATCCCATGCAAAAAATCATCGACGAGTTCGTGAAACTGCCGATTGTCAAGGAAACGCGGGAGCGTGGCCCCGCGAAATCCAGTGTTATCGCCCGGGAGAATAATATCCAGGTCGATTTGCGGATAGTGGAAAAGCAAAGTTTCGGCGCTGCCCTGCTTTATTTTACCGGTTCTAAAGAATTCAATATAAAATTGCGGGAATCGGCAATCGCTCATGGCTATAAACTGAACGAATACGGTGTATTCGACGGCAAAGAAAAATGCCTTGCCGGCAAGACCGAAGAAGAAGTATTCGCGTTATTGGGGATGGATTATATCCCCCCGGAATTGCGCGAAGACCGGGGAGAGATCGATGCCGCCATAAGCCACAACCTGCCTAGATTGGTCGAGCTTAGCGATATTAAAGGCGACCTCCATGTGCATTCGACTTACAGCGATGGGCTATCGACGATCGAAGAAGACGCGGCACAGGCGCAAGCGCTCGGCTATCGATATATCGCGGTCTGTGACCATTCGCAATCGCTGCATATCGCCAAAGGGTTATCGCGAAACGAAATCCATAAAAAATCCGAAGAAATACGCGCGCTCAATAAAAAATATAATAACTTCCGTATTCTTTGCGGTACGGAAGTAGATATCAACAACGACGGTTCTCTCGATTACCCTGACGAGACCCTGAAAGAATTTGACCTGGTGGTTGCCGCGGTGCATTCGGGTTTAAGGCAATCAAAAAAACAGCTTACTAAACGAATCGTGTCGGCCTGTAAAAATAAATACGCGCACATCATCGCCCATCCGACGGGAAAGCTGGCCGGCCAGCGCGACGCCTACGATATCGATTTAAATGAAGTGTTCAAGGCCGCAGCCGACTATAATACGGCGTTAGAGATAAACTCTTACCCCCAGCGTCTGGATTTAAACGATACGAACGCGATGGCCGCAAAAAAAAGGGGGGTAAAAATCGCCATCGATACCGATTCTCACCAATTCCGGCAAATGGAAGCGATGGGGTTAGGCGTCAATGTCGGCCGCCGAGCCTGGCTTACTAAAAACGATGTGATAAACTGTATGGGATTGGAGGAGTTAATGAAATGGCTGGAAAAGTGAATCAGACATCAGGTGTCGGGTTAGTTAACCGAAAAACAAAAAAACGTAAAAACTTAAAAACTGCCGATCTAAAATATCCCTACATTTTTGTCTTGAGTTTTTCGGTTTTTCGGTTTTTCGGTTTTTCGGTTAAGTTGGTACCGGTCTGCGGTTTGTTTTTTGCATGTTCCTGCGCCCAGCCGTTGCATAAATCAAAATATGTTGTTGCCGGCACGTTTCTTGAGGTAAAATCTTACGACAGCCGGGCGGGGAAAATTGTTTACGACGAGATTAAACGTCTGGAAAACATTTTTAGCTTCTACAAGGAGAGTTCCGAGCTTTCCCGTCTGAACCGGTCATTCGACACTTCGGTAAAGGTTTCCGATGAGCTTTTTGATATTTTAAAATTATCTTATCAGGTTTATGCGATGAGCGGCGGGGCGTTCGACCCGGCAAGCGGCAATTTATTTAAATTATGGAAAGGGCTGATCGCTAAAGGCGGAACCGGCAGATTGCCTTCCGCTGATGAGATCGCCGAAATTAAAAAAAATTGCGGTTTTAATTTTGTCGAATTAAATGAAAAAGATAAAACCGTTACGCTAAGGCGCCGTGGCTTGTCAATCGACCTGGCGGCGATTGCCGACGGTTATATGGTGGACCAAGCCGCGCTGAAACTTAAAAAAGCAGGGATATCCGGCGCGATTGTCGATCTGGGCGGCGATATCTACTGCCTGGGCCGAAACAGCAATAGGCCATGGCGGGTCGGTATAAAGGATGCCCCGGAAGTTTCCGATATTATCGCAACGCAAAATATCGAAGATGAAGGCGCGGCGACCAGCGGCAATTATGAGCAATTTTTTGAACTTAACGGCAAGCAGTATTCTCATCTGATCGACCCCAAAACCGGCTATCCGGTCGACGATAAGATGATCAGTGTAACCGTTATCGCCAAAAATTGCACTACGGCTGACAGCCTTTCCACGGCATTTTTTGTGATGGGCGTAGATCGAATAAGAAAATTTATATCATTAAATCCGTCGACGATGCGTATCTTTGTGGTTATGCGGGACGAAAACGGAAAGAAACGAGTACATATAATCCAGTAGGAGCAGGACGGAAATGGAAATCGCCCAAATCGTTGCCGGTATTTTATTGATTGTCGCCGGCCGGCCGCTGTTCTGGTTTTTTATCGGCGTTATCGGGTTTATTCTCGGCGGCAGTGTGGGAATGTTGTTTTTTCCGGACGGCAATATTATGGCCCGATTATTGATTATGACCGGATGCGGGTTTCTCAGTATCTGGTTGTCTTTTGTCATGCGCAAGGCCGCCGTAGCGGCGGCAGGCGCGGCGGCGGCGGGATACCTGGCGGCAGGCGTGGTATCGCGTTTCAGCGTGCCTGAGCCGGCAGGTTGGGGCATTATTGCCTTAGCGGCATTGTTGGGGCTATTGTTAGGCGCCGGCCTTTTAGAGTGGGCGCTGATTATTTTGTCTTCTCTTACCGGCGCGGCATTGATTGTCCGGCTTCCCTTTATTCCTGGGGAATACGCTTTTTTTGTGTTGCTGGCGTTGTCCGGCGCCGGCATTGTTATCCAGGTTATCATCTATATGTATCGCAAGTGAACCGCCGTCGATTGTCAGCAGGATAAAAAAATATGCCGAAAATAACCGTGTCCGATATTATCAAATATAAAAACAAACAAAAAATAACGATGTTGACGTGTTATGATTACGCTTTTGCCTGCGTCCTTGACGAAGCGGGGATTGATATCATTTTAATCGGCGATTCTTTAGCCAACGTGGTTTTGGGGATGGCGGAAACGCGTAAAATTCAGTTCAGTGAAATGTTGAACCATGCGAAAGCCGTGGCAAGAGGCGTGAAGAATTCTCTGGTCGTCGCCGATATGCCTTATGTCGCTTTTCAAAAAAACCCCGCCAAATGCGTAGACTTTGCTAAAAAATTTATCGATGCCGGAGCGGATGCCGTGAAGATAGAGTGGTTTGCTCAAGGCGAATATGTGACAAAAAAATTAATCAAAAATAAAATTCCCGTGATGGGCCATATCGGCTTGACTCCGCAAACCGCCCATTTACTCGGCGGGTTTAAAGTCCAGGGGAAAAATAGCGAATCTGCCGCCCGGTTAATCGCCCAGGCGAAATCATTGGAAGACTTGGGTATCTTCAGCCTGGTGCTTGAATGTATCCCGCTTGAATTAGGCCGCGTTATTACCAAAAAAATAAAGATTCCTACGATAAGCTGCGGTGCGGGGAAATACTGCGATGGCCAGGTGCTTGTCCTTTACGACTTATTAGGTCTTTATAAGAAAATACGGCCGCGCTTTGCGCGAGTATACGCCGATTTAGCCGCGCAGGTAAAAAAAGCAGCGCAGGATTTTTCCGCCGACGTGCGGATGGGAAATTACCCTTCTCCCGAAGAAAGTTTTTCTTGCAAACCAAAGGTCAAATAGATAGAATAATGCAGGGTTAATTTAGGCATTCTAGACTTAAACCCTCAACGCTGGTTAAAAACGTTACTGTCGTTGATTTGGTATAAAGGCACTTCGTTTCACTCAGTGCGATTTAAAATCGAGGAAATAAAAACCTATATAATTACATTTTAAATCGGGGCCGTAGTTCAGTTGGGAGAACGCCTCGTTCGCAACGAGGAGGTCAGGAGTTCAAATCTCCTCGGCTCCACCATTTTTGTTCTGCGCTTAAGGGTGGGCGGTTCTCCGCCAAAAAAATGTTTTTATTTTGGCGAGATCTCGTCAAGAGTTTTCGACTTTTGACGGAAACTCCGCCCGGCTCCATATTTCAAAAACATAAATCGTTTATCACGGAAGGCAGCGAATAGGAGTTTCCGCCGAAGGCGAGACCTCGCCAAAAGCTTTCGTCTTTTGGCGGGCAAATCTCCTCGGCTCCATATTTATTTTTCGCTGTGCGAAAAATAAATATCCACCATCCGCGAAGCGGATGGTAAACGGCCGATGTTTAAATTAACTAAAAATGGTAAAAATACGCAAAACCATTTGTTATTTATGGATTGTTGGTTTTTTATTTTTCAATAACTTTTTTTCTTCCGCATCAGCAGAAGAAAAAAAGTGTGAGTTTTGCGGTCCGTTTTATCCTGCCGACAAGGAAGTTTTAGCTTCGCAATTAACCAAATATTTTAATAATGCTTCCCCAGCTACCCTTGACGGGCAGATAATCGGCCTGATCTCTCCCCATGCCGGATATATTTACTCCGGTCATATCGCCGCCTACGGCTATAAAGCGCTTAAAGACAATTACGATACCGTAATTATCCTGGCGCCTTCGCATCGGTATAGCTTCAATGGTATCGCCGTATATCCTCCCGGCGGCTCCTTTAGCGTACCTACGGGTAAGCTGGATATCGACAATGAACTGGCTGGGGAATTCAGCGCTTTAAAATTTGCCGCTTTTGATCCGGAATATTTCAACGAAGAGCATTCTGTCGAAGTGCAGCTTCCGTTTATCTTTAAGGCATTGGGCAATAAGATAAAAATCGTCCCGGTTATTTTCAGTGACGTCACTTTTAAAGATTTGAAGGATACGGCAGATCTTCTGGTGAAGATTTCGGCAAAAAAGAAAATTTTAGTCGTTGCCTCAAGCGACCTTTCGCACTATCATCCCTACGATGAAGCGGTAAGAATCGACAAAGGTACTGTCGAATTCGTAAATGATAAAAATATTGAAGCGCTTGCCCAATCGGTGAACAACGGCGAAGGCCGAGCCTGCGGGATTTATCCGGTCATTACGTTGCTCATGTACGCGCGTGAACGAAACGCGCAAGTCTCTGTTCTCAAATACGCCAACTCCGGCGATACCGCCGGCGATAAGAGCAAAGTTGTAGGTTATCTGAGCGCGGCGGCATACCTCATGCCTCAGGCAACAGGCAATAGGCCACAGGCGGAAAGCCAGGAAAAAAAAGATAATGGCCCGGTAGCATCAAACAGCGGTTTGAAATCGAAAACCAGGGAGGGAGGGATGGCCGAATATACCTTAAATAACGAAGAAAAGAAGACATTACTTAAAATAGCGCGGGAAACGCTGGAAAATCATCTGCAGGGTAAAAAAGTTCCGGAATTCAAGGCTGGTTCGCCGGCGTTGCAGGAGAAACGCGGAGCGTTCGTTACCCTGAAAGAACATGGCCGGTTGCGCGGCTGCATCGGAAGAATTGTCGGCGATACGCCGGTGTACAAAGTCGTTTCGGAATTCGCGATTTACGCGGCAACGGAGGATAACCGATTTCCCCAAGTAGAATACGGCGAGCTTAAAGATATCGAAATCGAGATATCCGTCCTTACCCCTTTTGACAGAATAAAAAGCTTCGATGAAATAGAAATCGGCAAGCACGGTTTAATTATAAAAAAAGATTTTCGCCAGGGGTTATTTTTACCGCAAGTACCGGTGGAGCAAGGATGGGATATGAAGACATATCTTGAGGAATTATGCCATAAGGCCGGCCTCCCCGCGGATGCCTATAAAGATAAAGACGCGATTATCGAAAAATTCCGGGCAATCGTGTTTAGTGAGTCGGAAATGCGATAAAAACAATTAACCGGTTGAGACCGTTGAGCCGGTTGAGTCAGTTAGGTCGGTTGTAGGGTTCTAACCGCTAAAAGGGCACAACTGGCCCAACCGGCTAAACAGGCGTAACGGGCTCAACTATATCAATTATGTCCAAGATAAGAATCTACATCGAGCCGACTAAAATAACTGATTATATGGAAATATCCAATGAGGATATTATCCATAAAGTAAAAAATATTTTACGCCTTAGAACCGGCGAGCGTATTTTTCTTTTTAACGGAGTAGGACAGGAATTCGTCTACGAAATAACCGCGATACGCAAAGAAAGCATTTCTGTTGCCGCAATGGGGCTGGCTCAATCCCAGGATATCCCTTTACCGCCGATAACCCTGGGTTTTCCCGTGTTAAAAGAGGAAAAAATAGATTTTATCCTGCAAAAGGCTACAGAGCTTGGCGTTTCATCGTTTATACCGTTTATTTGTGAGCGCAGCATAACCGAGGCACCTTCCGAAAAAAAATATACGCGCTGGCAAAAAATTATCGTCGAAGCCGCGCGGCAATCACAACGCCTCTGGTCCCCCGAACTCAAGGAGACCGTGGACTTCGAAACAGTATTGAAAACCGGGTGCCGTCTGAAATTTTTTGGGCAACAAGGCGAAGGTAATGTAAAAGAAATCTTTCGCCAGGATTACGGCGATATCATTCTGCTCATCGGCCCCGAAGGTGATTTTTCTAAAGAAGAAGTTGACCAGCTCCAGGCTAATTCCTTCAAGCCGGTTAATCTTTCCGTAAATACCCTGCGTGTGGAAACTGCCGCCGTGTTCGGTATCGGCCTCATTAATTATTTCCTTCATTACGAAAGTTGAATTCGTCCTCACGTCCGAATTCAACTTTCCGGCCTGCTTGCGGTAGACAAGAAGAGAGAAAAAATACTTCCGAGATGATTTCGAGTTATAATATTTTAGTTATATTAACCCTGTTTGTTTTTTTATCCGCGAAGCGGATAGCAGTTATTTTTTTACGAAGTAAAAAAATAATATGAAAGTAAAATTTTACACGCTCGGCTGTAAGGTCAACCAGTACGAAACGCAAGCGCTGGCGGAAGATTTCCGCAGTTACGGCTGTGAAACTACGCAGGGTAAGGCCGATCTTTACGTTATTAATACCTGCAGCGTCACCGCTAAAGCCGATTCCAAATCCCGCGAGTTGATTTTAAGGGCAAAAAAAGAAAACTCCAAGGCTCAAATCGCGGTTTGCGGCTGCCTCGCCCAACTGAACAAGGACTACGTAGCGAAATTGGGCGTCGACTGGATCGTCCCTCAGGCCGAGAAATACAACCTTGCGAATATTATTTTAGGAACGGATAAAAAAACTAATTCAACGGGTATAATCGGCCAAAGTGCGGAGCGAAGCGGAGCCTCCCCTAAGGGGACCGGCTCAACAGGCAAAACGGACCCAACAGTCTCAACGGGCTTAACGGGCCAAACGGGCTCAACGGTATCGTCAAACATCTGGTCGTTAAAAATATCCGGGTTTTTCAACCAGCGCGCTTTTTTAAAAATCCAGGACGGCTGCGATAATTTTTGCTCTTTTTGCAAGGTTCCCCATATCCGCGGCCGCTCGATAAGCCGGCCATACGATGAGGTAATCGAAGAGGCGCGCCGCCTTGCCTCAAAACACCGGGAAATCGTCCTTTGTGGGGTAAACCTGGCGCTTTACGGAAAAGACCTCTTGCCCCGGTCATCTCTGGGGGGATTAACGCGCGAAATCTTAAAAATTCCTGATTTAGGGAGGTTGCGCCTGACCTCTCTTGAACCGGGGCTGGTAACCGACGGCCTTCTTTCGTTGTTCCGCCATCCGAAATTATGCCCGCATTTGCATCTTCCGTTTCAATCGGGAGACGACCGGGTGTTGAACGCGATGAATAAAAAAGAAACTGTTGCCTTGTACGAAAATTTAGTAAACGCGGCGCGCGTGGTCGATTCCGATATCGCGATAACCTGCGACATCCTTATCGGTTTTCCTGCGGAAGGGGAAAAAGAATTTAGAAATACCGTAGAATTCATCAAGCGTGTCAAACCGATGCGGACGCATATTTTTACTTTTTCCCCGCGCGAGAAAACCGCTTACGAAAAAACCGTCGTTAAAAACCGGGACGAACTTAAAAAACGCTTCACCGTTTTAAACGGGCTCTGCCGGAATTTAGCCGATGAATATTATAAAAAGTTTATCGGGAAAGAATTGGCGATGGTGGCGGAAGAAACCGACGGGGGCTATACCTGCGGCTATACGCAAAATTATATTAAGGTATATACTAAAGCGAAGGTAGAGTTGGGGAAGATTTATCCGGTAACCATTGAAGAAATAAAAAAGGAGAAAGTCTTCGGCTCAATTAGCAAAACATAGAAACAGGAACCCCGCGGCCATTTCACCCGTCTATATGTACCTTTTTGCGGTAACGCCCCCTGCCTTATGGGAAACGCTTCAGAAGCGAAGAAATTCCTGAAACTCCGGGAAAAATGTTATTTTATATCCGATTCCCATAATCTTGACAAAAACCCCATGATATACGACTGTCGTATATTAATTGTTATGCAAAAAATAAATAAATTCCAAAAATAAAAAATGTGTAGTGACAGGCCTAAGGCCTGTCCGATACCAAATACCAAATAAAAAATGACAAAAATATTAACACGCAAAACGAATATATGTTTATCGGGATACAATTATACCCGATCAAATCACTATTACGTCACCGCCTGCACCGAAAATAAACACGAATGGTTCGGGGAAATCAATAAAATAACGGACAATGGCCATAAATTCAAATGGCAGCGCTCGTTTTATGACCACATAATTAGAAACGAAAAATCTCTGCGGAAAATCCGTGAATACATTACCAATAATCCCGCTGCCTGGGCAGAAGACGAGGAAAATATCAAGTGCATAACCATCAAATCCAGCCGACCTGAACCGCGGCCTGATTTGCGCGCAGGCGGTTCCCGCCAAAAACAAAAGACGGCGGGCAGGCGGCGGTCTTGTCGAATGATGTTAGTGTTTTTCAGTTTCTTATACCATATCTTATCCGTGTTAATTCGTGGTGAAGACCTTATCTGTATTTTTTGCCATTCGCATGATTAGCGTTATCCTTTGTATTCATCTGCGGCAGTCAGCGAAATCTGTGGATAAAAAGTATTTGTTTTTATTCGTGTTCTTCGCGCCTTCGTGGTAAAATATTTTTAATGAGCAATCCTACCGAACCTGTCATCCGCCTCAGCCTTTATGTCGCCAAAAGCGGCATTGCCTCGCGCCGGAAAGCCGACGAACTGATCGCCGGCGGCAAAGTCAGCGTTAACGGGCAGGTAGTTGTCCAGCCGTATTACCGCGTATCGGAAACAGATATCGTGAAGGTCGAAGCGAAAACAATCCAGCTGAAGAATCACGTGTACCTTATTTTTAATAAACCTAAAGGCGTGACTTCGACGCGGGAAGACCGGTTCGCGGAAAAATTGATCGTCGATTTTTTTCCGCCGGACCTCCGGGAACAGGGGATTTATCCGGTGGGGCGGCTGGATAAAAATTCCACCGGGCTGATAATCATGACTAATGACGGAGATTTCTGCTATCGGCTCACCCATCCTAAATTTGAGATCGAAAAAGAATATCTTGTCCGGGTAATCGGTGATTTCGGCGCCGGGGAATGTGAAAAAGCGCGCAGGGGGGTGGAGGATGATGGCGATAACCTGAAGGTCAGGCGTATCAAAGTGCTGGAACATAATGAAAAAACCAGCCTTCTGAAAGTCGTAACCGCCGAAGGAAAAAAACGGCATTTGCGCCGCCTTTTCTCCGGCCTGGGCTTTGGCGTCGTCGAATTAAAGCGTATACGCATCGGCGGTTTAGGCATTGGGGAATTGGGATCGGGGTCTTATGCTATGATGAAACAGGAAGAGTTAGCGGCTAAAGTGTTCGCGCGTAAAAAAACGCTATGAGAAAAAATTTTATCGCCTTTGCCATATTTAATTTACTGGTTTTTAACGCTTACGCGCAAAATCATGGCGACAGCCGCGACGCCTGGGATGAAAAGCACCGCGATGAAGCCGCGATCGTCGTCTATTCCTCATCGGCGACAGAATTAAACAAGGGCGGTTCATACACAAAATCCATGCGCTGGATAAAACGCATCCAGAAGGAAAACGCGAAAGGCTACGGCGAAATCGCCGTCGGCTATAACAAAAAAAGGCAGGTAATAAAAAAGATTGAAGCGTATCTGGTGACTGCCGACGGGGAAAAATATTTTCCTAAAATCATCCAGGATATCGGAACGTCAAAAGAAGGAGAATATTCGGATTATCGGAAAAAAATTATTACCATGAACAATGTTATTCCCGGGTGCACCATTTATTTCTATGCCGAAAAATTCAACCGTTACGGGCCGGTTTCCGGCGAATACTCCGACTTACTTGCTTTTTATGCGGCCGCGCCGCAAAAACATACGGTTGAGGAATTGGCCGTGCCGCAGGATTTAAAACTTTTCTTTAAACCGATAAACAACCCGCCTGAGCCGGTTATTACCCGAAACGGTAAAAAGGTTGTTTACCGCTGGGAATTCAAAGACGACCAACTTTATGACGAGAAGCTCAGCCGGGAAGAAAATCTCCCTCCTTTGATCGAATGCTTGCCTTTCTTGAGTATTTCTACCATGAAAGACTGGGATCAATTCGCGCGCTGGTATGGAGAAAAATTTTCTGGCAATATTATAATCAGCAAAGCAATCGACGAAACCGTAAAAAAAATCACAAAAAATAAAACCACGGCGACGGCTAAAATTATGGCGATTTCAAAATATATCCACGATAATTTCCGTTATGTCGCGATGAATTTAGACGATCACGATTTTCAGCCTCACCCGGCGGATGAGGTGTTCAACGATAAACTGGGCGATTGTAAAGACTATACGGTTTTGCTCATTACCATGCTTAAGCAAGCCGGCATCGAAGTGTACCCGGCTTTAGTACACCAATCCGAACAGGGCGATATCCGTCAATTATTGCCGTCAACGGATTATTTCTATCATCTCATCGCGGCGGTTAAAATCGGCAATAAATTATTTTTTGTCGATCCGCTGGTAAAAGGGTATAAGCCCAACGAAATCCCGGCAAACCTGGAAAAAGAATATGTTTTGATTGTCAACGCAAAGGGGGGGCGGATCATCCAGCTTCCCTTTATGAATATCGCGCAAAAAACAAATATTGAAGTAAATCATTTTTATTTAAAACCTGACGGCTCCGCGATAATAAAAGGGAAAGAAATCCTTGACCGCCGGGCTTCGATTGAAATACGTGAGTACTTTAAGCTTGCCAGCCGGAAATCAAAAAAAGATTTTTTTGACCGTATAGAAAACATGACCCAGGGAGGAAAACTCATAAAATATAAAATAAAAGGAAAAAATAACGAATACGAGCCGATTGTTATTGTCTCGAAATCATTCAACCCGCGTTATCTTAAACCGTTAGGTAAAATAATGATTCTGGGAAATACCGCGGTAAACCTGACCGGCTCGTTTAACGATAAAAATCGTAAATACCCCCTGCGGCTTTATGGGGAATGGAAAGAAATTTGTATAAACGAATATATTATCCCTAAGGGATTTAGGGTAGAATATCTGCCGCCGGATTTGAATTTATCGTCGCCCCGCGTAAGCGTAACCGTTCGATACAAGGTCGACGACCGAGTGGTCAGGCAAGATGTCCGGTATCATTTTAAAGAAACGACGATACCGGCCGCGGGATACGCCGGCTTTAAAATTTCACTTCTGAATATCGAACGCGCGATGGACGAAAGCGTAGTTATTAAAAGAGAGTAAGAGGCGGGCGCTTTTGTTTCCGGGGTTGATTTCGCGTATCTTTTTTTGATTTCTAATTACACGGGAGCTTGCCAACTGTAAGGATGGTTATGTCATCGGTAATTTTCCGATTACCACTTCTGTCTTTGTTCTTTCAGGCGATCCATTTGTTCTTTTGCTTTCATCCTATTTTCTAAATCTTTTTCTTCTTGGATTTGCCTGTCTAAACCACGGATCATTTTTTCGCCGGGGTCATTTGTCGGGAGACGATATCGGCTTTTTTCCCAGGTATCTTGCCCCAAGTCCCGTGGATTTTTTTTCCACCATGGTTCTTCCACCGCCGGCTGCGGGGAATCGGACTGGTTTTCCCTGGGCGCGCGTTTGGTAAGCGGCAGCCGGAAAATTTTTTGGCCGAAAATAGCCAGCAGAATGATTAATACTAAAAGAAGGGAACAGGTGATAAGGATATATTTTTTATTGACGTCTACCGCGACGACATTCGGCAGTACGCCATCCTGCTTTACCTCATCTCCGGTTTCCCACATCGATTTATCGAGTTTTCTCATATAAGGTGTACCCTCTCAATTTCGATTATACCATAGGAAAAAAGAATAATCACCATTGAGGGAAGAAATAAAAAAATACTTCCGGTCGGAATTCATCAACCGGCTCAATGAGATTATTTTATTCAACTCTCTGGATTTGGAACAGATCTCTGCGATTGCCGGCATCCAGCCGGAGCAGTTAAGAGAAAGGTTGAAAGATAAAAAAATCGAGGTAGAATTAACAGCTAAAGTGAGAGATTTCATTGCCGAAAAGGGCAACAGTTTAGTTGTCGGTAATTTCATTGTGATTCTATAATTTTAGTGTCTTGGTGCTTTTGCGGCAAAAAAAGAGGGGGGTAACATGCGGGTTGATGTGTCGTTCAAGTATATGGAAAAAAGCGAATTGATTAATAATATCCTGGATAAAGACATTGAAAAAATCGAGCGAAGGATACAGATGTTTCGCGACAATGACTCGGTGCACCTGTCTGTCCATATTGAAAAAAATCCGCACCGTGAGCAATATTTTTGCCGGGCGCATTTGTATATGCCTTCGAGAATAGTGAAGGCGGATAGCTGTTCAAGTAAATTTTCAAAAACAATAAATCAATCTTTCGCCGCGCTTTCCCGGCAGTTGGGAAAAATAAAGTACAAAGTGGAAAGGCACCTGCGTAAGCAAAAAAAAACCGGGCAGGATCAGGACGAGTTATAATAAATTTACGTATAGGGATGCTGCATGGGACATCAGGAGATCGGGATATCGGGATTGGAAAATTGGAAGATTGGGGAAAATGCCAAGGAGGCGATAACCGAGAGCCAAATCCCCCAACACCCTAATATCCAAATCCTAATTTCCCGATACCCCAATTCCCTTATTAATTGCCGTTAAGTTATCGCATCCGGGTAGATATTGACGCGAAAGTATAATATGTTACAATACTTAGCACTCTTAAATCGAGAGCGCTGATAAAACAAGAGCCAATATGCCGAGAACTGTTGACAGTAAAGAACGGGAAAAAGAAATACTCAAACTTGTAATTGAGAGCTATGTGGAAGAATCTAAGCCGATAGGCTCGAATTACCTGTGTGAAAAGTACCATCTTGGGTATTCTCCGGCAACGGTAAGGCTGGTGATGGAAACACTCGAAGAAAAAAACTATCTTTCTCATCCGCATACTTCGTCCGGCAGGATCCCTACGCAGAAAGGCTTTACGCTTTACGTGGAATGCCTGAAAGAAGAAGAAATGGTGCATAAATATCCCGTGGAATTTACCATACCGGCTAATTGCGGCTTTAACGAAGTATTGAGCGATACACTTGATTTCTTGGCGAAAGCAAGCGGCTGCATTTCTCTGGCGGCAATTTTCGGTAAAAACAAAAGGTTTGTTTCCCGCGGCGCGCGTTTCATGCTGGAACAGCCGGAGTTCGAAGATATCGTAAAACTAAAACAATTGTTTTACGCTCTCGATGTAAAAATCGGGGAGTTGGAGTATCTACTTTTTCACTGCGCCGATGAACATGTAAAAATTCTCATCGGCGACGAGATCGGGTGCGACGAAATATCGAATTGTTCACTGGTGCTGTTAGGCGAAAAGGAACAAGGAATCTCTTTTTCGCTGGGATTACTTGGGCCGATGCGCATGAATTATGAAAAAGCCGCTTCTTACATTTACGGGATAAAAAATCAACTTAAATCGCTGGTCGGAGAGTTATGAAAGAAAATAACTCAAGCAATAAAAACAACCGCAAGGAAGAAAAGAATCAAGAAGCCCGGAATTCGCCGCCGGCGGAAGAAATAAAAGAGGCGGAAAGCTCCGGCGTAAAAAATGAGGCGAAAATCAGCAGGGAAGAATACGATGATCTCCGGAATAAATATTTAAGGCTCGGCGCCGATTTTGAAAATGTCCGTAAGCGCTGGGAACGCGAAAAAGAAGAAATAATTAAATTTGCCGAAAGTTCGCTGTTGAGGGATATCCTGGTTATTATGGATGAACTGGAACGGGCTCTTAAGATAGCGAAAGAGCATACCGATGCTGAGAAGATAACGCAGGGCATTGAAATGACTTACAATAACTTCGGTGGCATATTAAAAAAACGCGGGGTAAAAACAATTGAAGCGAAAGGAAAAAAATTCGACCCCCATTTGTATGAAATTGCCGCCAGCGTCGAAACGGAAGATGAAAATGAGCATATTGTGATCGACGAGATCCAGAAAGGTTATTTCCTGGAAGATAAAGTACTGCGGACCGCCAAGGTGATCGTCGGTGTCAAGAAACGTGTCTCGCCGACGGAAGAGATTGCGCCGGGCGAAACGAATAACGGCGAAGGATTAGGGGAAGCGTAAAACACGGATTTGAATATTTGTATTCAAACGCAGTCTATATTTATAAGACCCTTCGGCCTTACGGCCTCAGGGTTAATTTTTCCCGCAAAGGCGGGAAAAATTAAGGGAGGTTGATTGATATGGCGAAAGTAATCGGTATCGATTTAGGAACGTCAAATTCGGCGGCGGCAGTGATGGAAGCAGGTAGGCCGGTTATCCTTCCTTCGGCGGAAGGAGCGGGCGTAGCCAGCGGTAAAGCATTTCCTTCCTTTGTCGCTTTTACTAAGGACGGGCAGAAATTAGTCGGGGAGCCGGCGCGCCGCCAGGCGGCGATAAACCCTGACGGAACTGTTTATGCCGCCAAGCGCAAAATGGGAACCGACCATAAATTTAAAATTTATGGCAAGGAATACACGCCGCAGCAGATTTCCGCGTTTATCCTGCAAAAAATCAAACAGGACGCGGAAAGTTACCTGGGCGACAAGGTGGAAGAAGTGGTCATCACTTGCCCGGCGTATTTTAACGACAACCAGCGCCAGGCGACCAAGGACGCCGGAGAAATATCCGGCTTAAAAGTATTGCGCATAATCAATGAACCGACCGCCGCCTGTCTTGCTTACGGCCTGGACAAAGTCGGCAAAGAACTCAAAATCATGGTTTTTGACCTGGGCGGCGGAACGCTTGATGTTACCATCATGGAAATGTGGGCGGAGGGCGGCTTTAAGGTTCTTTCCACTAACGGCGACACCCAGCTGGGCGGGACCGACATGGACAATACGCTGATCAGTTATATCGTCAACCAGTTTAAAAAAGAAACCGGAATCGACTTAAGCAAAGACAGTATGGCCGTGCAACGCTTGCGCGAAGCCGCGGAAAAAGCAAAAGTAGAACTTTCCAGCACTCTCAGCACTGATATTAATCTACCGTTCATCACGGCCGACGCGACCGGCCCCAAACATATGGCGATGCCGATTACCCGGGCAAAATTAGAAGAGTTGGTAGCGCCGATCATCGACCGCTGTCGTAAACCGATGGAAGGGGCGCTGGCCGACGCCAAGCTGTCGGCGAAAGACGTCGACCGCATCATTATGGTCGGCGGCCCGACCCGTATGCCGATTGTGCAGAAATTTCTTGAGGATTATGTCGGTAAAAAAATCGAACGCGGGGTTGATCCGATGGAATGCGTGGCGCTGGGGGCGGCAATCCAGGCGTCGATTATTACCGGCGAGACAAAAGATGTATTGCTTTTAGACGTAACCCCCCTTTCTCTGGGGTTGGAAACTCTGGGCGGTGTAAATACGAAGTTGATTGACCGTAATACTACTATTCCTACAAAGAAAAGCCAGGTCTTCTCGACGGCCGCAGACAACCAGAATGCCGTGACGATACGCGTTATCCAGGGCGAACGTTCTATCGCCGACGCCGAAGGAAACGTCGAATTGGGCCGGTTTGATTTAGTGGGAATACCGCCGGCGCCCCGGGGCGTGCCGCAAATCGAGGTAAGTTTTGACATCGATGCCAACGGCATCGTCCATGTGTCGGCAAAAGACTTGGGGACAGGCAAGGAGCAATCAATTCGCATAACCGCTCCTAAAAAGCTCTCTAAAGAAGAAATCGAAAAAATGGTCAAGGAAGCGGAAAAGTTTGCCGGGGAAGACACCAAACGTAAAGAAGAAGTCGAAGTGATCAACCAGGCCGACACGCTGACCTATGCCACGGAAAAATCGCTCAAGGACTACGGCGATAAAGTTTCCCAGCAGGAACGTGCGAATATCGAATCGACGCTTAACGATTTAAAACAGGCAGTAAAAGACAAAAATATCGACCGTATCAAAAAAGGCATGGATGAAGTAACCAAGGTATCGCATAAATTAGCCGAAGAAATTTATAAACAGGCGGCGGCAAAACAGCAGGCCGCCGGCGGCGGGGCAGGAGCCGGAGCCGGGGCGCAGCAGCCCGGGCCGGAAAAGCCGCAGCAAAGCGAAGAACCCGACGGAAATAAAAAAGACGACGTGATTGACGCGGATTTTAAAGAAGAGAAATAAACGTCACCGGGATTGCAAACTATAAGGATAAATAAAACCTAAAATTTACCACCAAGACACAAAGAACATTAAGAATATTTAAAAAATTAATCTTTTCTTTGTGGGCTTAGTGCCTTGGTGGTAAAAGCTTCACGGTTTTATCATATACATTTCAGATTTTATGACAACCAACCGTGATTATTATGAAATATTGGGGCTGTCGAAAGGAGCTTCCGTAGAAGAAGTCAAAAAAGCTTACCGGCAGCTGGTTATGAAATTTCACCCCGACCGCGTTGAGGCAAGCCAGAAAAAACAAGCCGAAGAAAAATTCAAGGAAATTTCCGAAGCTTATGCCGTTTTGAGCGACGAAAAGAAAAAATCCCTCTATGACCAATACGGCCATTCCGGTATTGATTCGCGTTATTCCACGGAAGATATTTTCCGCAGCGCGGATTTCGGCGATATCTTTCGCGGTATGGGCGGCGCCGGCGGTGGTGGTATTTTCGAAGATTTATTCGCCGACTTAGGCTTTGACGTTTTTGGCGGCGGGCGTTCGTCGCGAAGAAAATCGCGCGGCGGGGAAGATATTAACGTAGAAGTTCCTATCGGCCTGGAAGAAGCGTATCGAGGTATTGAGAAAGAATTTTCTTTTAACCATTACGAAGCTTGTCCTCAATGCCAGGGCAGCGGGGCACAACCGGGATCGGGTAAAGAAACATGCCGGACATGCCGGGGCAGGGGCATGGTCACTAATGCCATGGGGTTTATCAGTTTTGCCCAAACCTGCCCTGATTGCAAAGGGGAAGGCGCAGTAATCAAACACCACTGCGTGAAATGCGGCGGCGAAGGAAGAGTGAAAAACCGTAAAACCATAAAAGTCAATATCCCCGCCGGCGTAGAAACCGGCTCGGTGTTGCGTTTGCGCCAGGAAGGCAATTTTTCCGCGGGCGCCGGAGGCGACCTGTACCTGCATGTAACAGTCAGGCCCCATAATTCATTTACGCGCGATGGCGACGATCTGCGTTCTAAAATGAAAATCGGCGCCATGCAGGCTATCCTGGGGACAGAAATCGACGTACCCACTTTGGATGGCCACGTGAAAATGAAGATACCGGCCGGGGTTCAGCCTAGCGCGATTTTTCGTCTCAAAGGCAAAGGCATGACGGGTCTGCAGACTAAACGGCCGGGCGACCTGTTGGTAGAAATCGCCGTAGAAATCCCCGAAAGGATATCGGGGAAAGAACGCAATCTGCTGTTGGAAGTAGCGAAGATACGCGGGGAAAAAATAGTATAGTCCTGATTAACCGGAAAAATATATGCTTGTTCGTCTTGATTCTCAGGTGATGAGGGATTTCCTCACTTGACGCGGCTCGAAGCGGGCCGTTAAGCAGGCGCGTCCCGTTTTCCTAAAAAATACGGTGTCGTATGGCAGATACGCCTGATGTTTCCTGGGGCGGCAAAGAAAGGCGGCGGTTTTCACGCGTACAATTTCACTGCAATTTGTATATTTCTTATTCCACAAACGCGGTCAGCGCGGAAACCATCAATATCGGGCCGGGCGGCATACGCGTTCGTTTAGGCAGCGAGTTTAAGACCGGTACCCCGGTAAAAATGGAAATATTTTGCGAGCCGAATCATACGATAAAATGTAACGGCTATGTGATCTGGGTGTCCCAACAAACGGATATCAACACCCAGACCGTAAAATTTGACACCGGGATACAATTTGATAATATTATTTCCGAAGAAAGGCAATACATCTATAGCTTGATAGAAAAGATTAATAAGGAACAGGATAATAAAGATTAGAGTGCGAATCGAAGGGAAGGTGGACAATGCCTACCTATGACTATGAATGTCAAAAATGCGGATATCTTTTTGAGGCTTTCCATGGAATCAGCGACAAGCCCCTGGCCGAATGCCCTAAATGCAAAGGCGTTTTAAAAAAATTGATCAGCGCGGGAAGCGGCCTGATCTTTAAGGGCAGCGGATTTTATATCACTGATTACAAAAAGAAAAACAGCGTTCCGTCGACGCCCGCGCCCAAAAAAGAAGGCGCAAAAGAAAACCCCGCGCCGCCGGCAAAAAGCTCAAAAGATAACCCGGCGCCCGGCAGCGCGAAGGCTAAAAACCAGGAGTGAGTTTTCCGCTATCGGCCTGCGGCATAAAGGAAGAATATGAAAATAACCACGCGAATAAAACCTTTCAGGGGGACTTACTATAATCCGTCAAAGTTTAAAAGCCTGTCAAATGTTTCCTGCCCCCCTTATGATGTGATCAACCCGGCGAAGCTGGCGATGTTACGGAAAAAATCACCCTATAATTTTACCAATATCATCCTTGCGGATCGCGGCGATTATAAAACCGTCGGGAAAAGATTTGACAACTGGCTTCGGGAGAAAATTCTCATCGACGACGATAAAGAAAGCTTCTATCTTTATGAACAGAAGTTTACCTGCGACAAAAAAACCTACCGGCGTTTTGGGCTATTGTCATTGCTGGAAATGAAAAGCAGTATTTTCCCTCATGAACATACCTTAACTAAACCCAAGCAGGATAGAAAACGGATAATCGAAACCGTTAAGGCAAACTTAGACCCGATTTTTGTAATTGTGCCCAAACCGGTGAAGGCGCTGCGCTATGCTTATACAAAGTATTCGAAAAAGAAACCATTTTTTAAATTTCGTGACTGCGACGGAAATGCAAACATTCTATGGAAAATCCAGGAGCATGGTGAAATTAAAAAAATACGCGCGGCAATTGAAAAATCAAACCTGGTTATTGCCGATGGGCATCACCGTTTTGAAGTCGCCAATGATTATTATAAACGCAATAAAAATAAATTCGGCGACCTGAACTACGTTTTAGCCTATGTCACGGACGCCCAACCGGGACTGGTGATCTTACCCACGCATCGCGTAATCAAAATGAGGGCAACCGGCGCGCAAATTCTGGAAAGCTTAGGCGAATATTTCTCTACGGCAGAAATAAGCGAAGGCCGGTTAAATAATGCGCTGAAACATAAGAATAATAATTTCGAGTTCGCGCTTTATCATCATAAAAAATTTTATTTCCTTAAGTTGAAAAAACGTTCGTTTACTGATAAAATAGATGCCGACCCGGCGTACAAAAAACTCGATACATTTCTTTTGCATCAATTTGTTTTGCCCCTGCTGTCCGGCGAAGGCGAAATCCAATATACGCACAGCATCAGGGAAGCAAAAAAGATATCCGGAGCGGATAAATTCGCGTTTATTTTAAAACCGGTATCGCTGGCGACAATCTTTGAAATCGCCGATAAAGGATACCGTTTTCCTCAAAAATCTACCTATTTTCAACCGAAAGTTTTCAGCGGCATTATCCTGAGGAGATTTAGAACGTGAGAATCTTCAGCAAGCCCATTCAATACACGATTGCCAAACGTAAAAAGAAGGAGATGCCGGATAATCTCTGGGAAAAATGCCCGAAGTGTTCCCATCTGACCTTTAAAAAGATTTTACTGGAAAATTCAAAGATTTGCCCAAAATGCAATTATCACTTCGACCTTACCGCTCCCGAACGAATAAAACTGCTCGTGGACGAGGCCAGTTTTGTCGAAATCCATCAGAATCTCGAATCATTAGACCCTCTTAATTTTTGCGGCCCCAAGTCATACAAAGCCAAATTGAGCAAAGACATGAAGGATACGGCGCTTAAGGAAGCGGCGATCGTAGGCGAGGCGAAGATAAACAATAAATCCGTAGCGCTGGGCGTTACCGACTCCCGTTTTATTATGGGCTCGATGGGCTCGGTAGTGGGAGAAAAAATTACTCGTCTTGCCGAAACCGCTCTGAATAAACGCGTACCGCTGGTTATCGTCTCGGGTTCCGGCGGCGGCGCTAGGATGTACGAAGGCATGCTCAGCTTGATGCAAATGGCCAAGACCTGCGCCGCGGTCAACCTTCTTAAAGAAGAAAATATACCGTTTATTTCCGTACTTACTAACCCCACCATGGGCGGCGTTATGGCTTCTTTCGCCGGGCTGGGGGATATTATTATCGCTGAACCGGGAGCGTTAATCGGTTTTGCCGGCCCCCGGGTCATCAAGCAGACGATTAAACAGGATTTACCCGATGATTTCCAAACTTCCGAGTTTAGTTTAAAGCACGGCCTGATTGATATGATAATTCACCGCAAAGATTTAAAAGCGCGCCTGGCGGCTTTGCTTGATTATTTAACGTCGGCACATAACGTAAAAAACGGCGCCGGGAACCCGGCTAAATCAAATGACGTATAACCGTCTTCCCTCTTTTTAGAAAAAATAATAGGAATTCTCTTGACAGTAAGGTAGTTAATATTACAATTAATTAATTATGGCACAAGTAAGCCTGAAAGAGATAACGAAAATTTATAGCAAAGGGGAATCGGCGGCAGTCAACAATATAAGCATCGGCATCGAGAATAAAGAGCTGGTGGTGCTGCTGGGGCCTTCGGGATGCGGTAAATCTACTACCCTGCGCATGATCGCCGGCCTCGAGTTTCCTACCAGCGGGGAAATCTACATCGGCGATCGGCTGGTAAATGACGTACCGGCCAAAGACAGGAATATCGCGATGGTTTTTCAAAACTACGCTCTCTATCCCCATATGACCGCTTATGAAAATATGGCCTTCGCGTTGAAATTACGCCATTACGCTAAAAGCGACGTAAAAAAGCGCGTTACCGAAGCGGCCCAAATTTTAGGTATAACCAGGCTTCTGGAGAGGCGGCCGAAGGAATTATCGGGCGGCGAGCGCCAAAGGGTGGCGGTAGGAAGAGCGATTGTGCGTAAACCCCTCGTTTTTCTTTTCGACGAACCTTTAAGCAACCTTGACGCAAAAATGCGCGTTCAGATGCGCACGGAAATACATAAGCTCCACTTAAAGATCCAGGCGACCATGATTTACGTTACTCACGACCAAACCGAAGCGATGACTTTGGGCGACCGTATCGCCGTGATGAGAGACGGCAAGGTTTTGCAGTTCGATACCCCTTTAAACGTCTATGATAATCCCGTGAATAAATTTGTCGGCGGTTTCATCGGGACCCCGCCGATGAATTTCATGGAAGGGAAAATTATTAAAAAAGACGGCGCCCTTTATTTTGACGAAGGAAGCCTTAAAGTCAGAATATTAGAGGAAATGTATGACGCGCTTAGCCCCTACATCGAAAAACCGATAACGTTCGGCCTGCGCGCCGAAGATGTCTACGACCGGCTTTTTGCTTCCAACGCCTCATCGGGTAATACCGTTATTGTAATGTGTGACGTAATCGAAACGATGGGTTCGGAAAACTATCTTTATCTTTCCACAAACAAACACACTTTTGTCGCTGTAGTGGAAGCCGGGAATAAGCCTACGGTCGGAAGCATGGTAGAAATGGTTTTTGATATGCGGAAAGCTCATTTTTTCGACCAGACCAGCGAAAATAAGGTTGTTTAATCTTTTCCCCCTCACAGTTCTCTTTGTTTTTATTTTTCTCGCCCTTGTTTTGGCGCTTTTTCAAAAAATAAAATTGATAGTTTTTTTTGTATTTTTTTGCCTCTCCGGCGCGGTTTTGTTTATTTTCGACCGGGCGCGGCTGTCAATTTTCGCGAAAGCAAGAACCATGATCGACGACTACGAAGAAAAAATAAATATCTTGACGGAGACGATCCACGCTAACCAGAAAATCCTTCTGGAACTGCCGGAAAAAGAGAAAAAAGTCTGTTTTTTATCCGATCTGTCCAATGAATTCATCGCCCTTTCCCGCCGTGAAGATATCTACGACTATATCATCAATATTTGCGCCAAATTGTTTCCCGAATCCGCCAATGGCATGCTGTTTATCTTTCAAAAAAATAAAAGCGCCTTGAGCCTGGCGCGCTCCTTTAAAAACCAGAAGTTTGTGATTAAAGAAAAATACGGCGACGTCATCGATAAATGGGTGATGAAGCACAACCAATCGATCGCGATCGATGATCTTACCCGGGATTTCCGCTTTGGCTATGACAGCGTCACGGCATTCCAGGAACGCGGCAGCCGTTGTTTTATCGCTTCTCCCATTTCGATCGGTGAAAGGCTATACGGGATCGTACGCCTGGAAAGTACGCTTGCCGGCGCCTTCAATGTGGGCAGCTCGCGGCTTTTATACAGTATCTGCAATCTGGCCGCGGTAGTCATGGAAAGAGCGGAATTGTTCGAGATCATCGAAGAGCTGGCGACGAAAGACGCCCTGACGGGGCTGTTCCTGCGTGAGTATTTTCTCGGCCGTTTAAAAGTCGAGATCAAGCGGGCGCGCATAAAAAAATCGGCGGTTGGCTTGATTATGATCGATATCGACGATTTCAAAAATATCAACGATACCTACGGCCATATCGTCGGCGACTTAGTTTTGAAGAAACTGGCCCGGGTTTTCGTTAAAACCCTGGCCCAACCGGGGAACATGGCTTGTCGTTTCGGCGGCGAGGAGTTTCTTCTGATGCTGGTGGAGACTGATCGCCAGGACACGATCTCCGTCGCGGAAAAAATCCGTAAGGAAGTGGAAGAAATGGTAATCAGCTTTCGACGCAAGCAAATCAGGTTTGCTATATCCGGCGGCTGCGCTTTTTACCCCGAGGACTCTACAGACATACTGGATCTGGTGGAAAAAGCCGACAGCTTATTGTATAAAGCCAAAACAACCGGTAAAAATAAAATATGTTTTTGATTACCCTACTGCTATTATTCTTATTTTTTATCGCCGGCCAGGCATACTGGCTCTATCGTTTCCGGGCGCAGCTGCGCGAAAGAAGAGAAAAGCTCGGCGCGCGGCGCCGGGAACTCGAAGAAGAAGCGGAAGTAATTAGCGTTAAGGCGAATCTTTTGGAAAAAGAGATCGGTGATTACTTCCTGTTTTACGACCTGGCAAAAAGATTAGCCGCGCTTACCAACCGCAGAAATCTTTTCGACGCCTTTATCGGAGAAATAAGATATTTGGGCGAGGCAGAGTGGATCGAGCCGCCCGCTCCGGCCCAGGACGATGTCTACGAATTAAAACTGGGTAAGAATTCATCGGAAACCCTGTGGATAAAAACAAAAGCGAAAAAAATCGTCGATTATATCCCGCGCCTCAGCGAGCTGCTCGGCATTTGCGTGGAAAAAATAAATCTTTACGAAAAGCTGCAGCAGCTGGCGATTTACGATTTCCTGACTGAAGTCTATAACCGCCGCTACTTCGATCTGCGGTTCGGCGAAGAGTTTGAACGCGCGAAAAATTTTAACTTGAATATGTCGTTTTTAATGATTGATGTGGACGATTTTAAAAAAATCAACGACACCTATGGCCACCTGGTCGGCGACGCCGTTCTTAAAGAAACCGCGGCGCTGATCAAAGAAAGCGTCCGCGAGATTGATTTTCTGGCCCGGGTCGGCGGCGAAGAGTTTGCCGCGGTGCTGCTTGATACCGATAAAGGCGGGGCAATCGTCGTCGGGGATAGGATTTGCGTCAAGATTGCCGGCAAATTAATAAAAGCTTTTGATGAAAAATTACGCGTAACCGTGAGCGTCGGCATCGCTTCTTTCCCGCAGAATACACTCTACAGCGACATGTTGATGGAAACCGCCGACAAAGCCCTGTATAAAGCAAAGCGAGAGGGGAAAAACCGGGTGGGGTATTTTTAATGAATAAACCTTCCGGGATTTATGATGTCGCGGTAATCGGCGCCGGAGCCGCCGGCTCAATGGCGGCGATTAGGGCGGCACGGCTTAAAAAAATTGTTATTCTTGTAGAGCGCAACCGCGTGCTGGGTAAAAAAATCCTTCTTACCGGTAACGGCCGATGTAATCTTACCAACACTGCTTCCATCGAAATGTTTCTAAAGAAATTTAAGCCTAACGGCGAGTTCTACCGCACAGCATTTTCCCGATTTTCCAATAACGATTTGATGGATTTTTTTCGCGGCTGCGGCGTGGAGCTGAAGGTGGAAGAACGCGGACGGGTCCTGCCAATAACCGATAAGGCGGCGTCGGTAACCGATGTTTTGGAAAAATGTTTACGCGAAAGCGGCGTGGAAACCGCTTATGGCCGACGGGTTATTTCGCTGGTAAAAAAAGAAAATATTTTTGAACTTGGGTTTACCGACCGCGCCGCGATTTATGCTAAAAAAGTAATTATCGCCACCGGCGGGGGGTCCTATAAAGCGACCGGCTCAACCGGTGACGGATTCGTCATCGCCGGACGATTCGGCCATACTGTAACCGGACTTAAACCGGCGCTGGTGCCGTTAAAAACCAGGGATAGTTTTGCTGCTTGCCTGCAAGGGCTTTCCTTTACCGGCGCGCGGATCACTATTCATGACGGTGGTAAGAAAAACATTTCCGATTGCGGCGATATCCTGTTTACTCATTTCGGTTTGTCGGGGCCGCTGGTATTGGATATCAGCGGCGATGTGGCCGCGTTATTACTGACGCGAAGCGAAGTGAAGATAACAATCGATTTTTGCCCGGACATAAAAAGAGAAGAATTGGAAAAAGAATTGACTGTGGCCATTGATTCCCGGGGTAATACGCGGATAAAAAATTTAATCGGGGCCATCGTTCCCAAGCGGATGGCGCCGGTGTTTTTATCGCGCCTCAACATCGACGCGCAAAAAAAATCCGGTCAAATAAACAAAAAGGAACGTTCGGCCATCGTGGATAATCTTAAAGCCTTGCCGTTTACGATAAGCGGCAGCCTTCCTCTTGACGAGGGGATGGTGACTGCCGGCGGCATCAGTTCAAAAGAGATAAACCCGCGCACCATGGAATCAAAGATCATTCCGGGTATTTTTTTCGTCGGCGAAGTGATTGAGCCACGCGGCCTGTCCGGCGGCTACAATTTACAGCAAGCATTTTCCACCGGCTACCTGGCGGGAGAGTCGTGCGCCGCTTCCGGCGCAGGCGTTACGGATTGAGAGATGAAGCCCGCCAATTTGGTTAACAAATTGGCGAGACCTCGCCATCCGTCGCTAAAGGCGACGAGATGGCGGGGATGAGGGACGATAGGGAATGGAAAAGGCAAAAACTTTTTGTCCACAGGTTGCTGTGCGTAGCCCGGCAAAGCCGGGCGGAGCCTCCCGTAAGGGGCATATTTTCACAGATTGGGAAAAGGGAAGATGAATAAAAGATACAAAGACGGGGGAAGGGCTCTAACAACTGGGAACAGGACGAAAAATAGGGAAAAGGCATTAAATGCTGAAATTAATAATCTGCGATTGGAACCGGACGCTCTTTGAAGACTACTTCGAAGAAACTTTTTGCGCCTCGGTTTTTAAATTTGTCGCCGCCCGGGCGGCAAAGAGATTTGACCTGTTTGAAATTATTTCTTTGTTAATCCTGGCATTTAAAAGTAAGCATCTGGTGCGGCGCGCCAGACAAGGTAAAACAATTAATACTATTCCTGCCTTAATCAAGCTGTTAAATAAATATTTGTTCAGCAAGATAACTGGTGGCGACTTGGCTATGCTTTTAGAGAGATATGTGGCTGTTGGAACAATCAAATTGGATTCGAGGATTTTAATGCCTTTGCAGAGCTTAAGAGAACGGAAGAACATCAGGTTCGGCATTATTTCTTCGGGGTATTACCGGGGTATAAAACAGATACTTGAGAAGAGCGGTTTTGTCTTTGATTTTATCATCGCCAACGATTTTTTATCAGTTGCGCCGGGGGGGATGCATTTTGAATTTAAAATAAGTTCCAATAAAGCGGATGTCCTGGAAAAAATCCTTGAGGAAGAAAAAGTGGAAAGAGAAGCGGTAATGTATATCGGCGATGATTCGCGCGATGAGAACTGTTTTCGGGAAGCAGGTTTTCCCGTTGTATCTTTTTTGGCGGTCGATAAAGATAAACAGCGCTTTAAAAAGATGTATAATGCTTTTGTTCCTTCGAGCCAGCGCGAGTTCGAAGAATACTTGGACAAAATTTAAAATACATGCCTGAACCTTCTTCGAAGATTCACCGCCCCCCTGATAATTATATCAATGAAGCGGGATCCCGCCAAGGGCGGGGAATTCCCAGCCATTGTCCCGCCATTGGCGGGATCTCGCGAAAGCGAGCGGCTGGTCCGCCCCTGGCGGAGACTACCCCCCTAATAAAACACAAAGACCCGTTGCACGGCGTTACCCTGAAGATGATTCTTGCGGATTTAGAAGCCCGGTATGGCTGGCGCGGATTGGGCGAGAACATTGCTCTTCGCTGTTTCACCAATAATCCTAGTTTAACGTCGAGCTTAAAGTTTTTGCGAAAAACTCCCTGGGCGAGGAAGAAGGTAGAAGGCTTCTATCTCCGGGCGCTGAAAACCCGGTAACCGTAAAATAACTCTTATGATTTTAATTCTGGCTATATTTGCTTGTTTCGGCTTGGCGGGATCGGCATTTTGCCAGTCAGACCCGGACCTTGCCCCGGTGAATAAACTGGCTGTCGTATTAGAGGAAAGCCAGAAAAAGATTCTGGACTCGGCAAGCGGTTCGTCGGGGATCATGGGATTTTCCTGGCCGGGGATCATCGCCGGGCTTATTTTCAGTTCCGTCGGCATGATCGCGTTTATGTACGGAAAAAAACAAGGGGAGCTTAAGCCGGCGATAATCGGCATGGCGCTTATGGCCTATCCCTATTTTGTGCGCAACACCGTGCTGATCTTTGTGATTGGGGCATTATTGTGCGGCGCTTTGTATCTGTGGCGGGAGTGAGTGTCAGACTTTTATCATTGCTCCGGAGCAATTTGTGTGTGGCACGCTCAGTAGTATGATTCTTTGTTTTTCTCTGTGCGCTCTGTGTTCTCTGTGGTAGAATCTTAGTATTATAATCTGTCGAGAAGTTTAGAATTATCAGTAGAAAGTATGGCGACGCCGGAAGAGGACAACATTTGTCAAGCCGCGGTAATCAGCGGTAAGGGAGAACGAATGTTAAAAAAGATAAGTTATCTTATTCTAGTCTGCTCGTGCTGTGTATCTATTTCCGGCTGCGCCTTGATTCCTATAGCGCTAAGCGCGGCGGGCGCTTACGGTGTCTACAAGGCAATAAAGCATTAAAAGCGAGCAATAATTTTTCCCGGCGAGGGGGGTAGCTGAATTATCCTGAGCGAGAAGCGAAGCGACGAGTCGAAGGATAATGAGCTTTCGGAAAAGAAACTTGACAAAACACTGCTTAGGTGTAAAATTCCTTTAGATTAGACGATTTGCCCCCCACTTGATTCCCGCAAGGGTTTGAGTGGGGTTATTTATTTAATGAGACTTAGCCGGTTTTCGAGCGCGTCGCGCGCGAAGGAAGAGGCTGTAATGAAACTTGCCCGGTACCCCGGGCTTAGTTGAATTATCCCCGTGAGGGGATAGTCGAATTATGCCCAACCGAAAGAATTTTCCCGAACCGAAGTCTAAACGAGCCATTGTTTTCATCGATGGCCAAAATTTGTTTCACGCCGCCAAAGAAGCTTTCGGCTATCCTTACCCCAATTATAACGTAAAATTACTTGCCAAAAAAATCTGCGCGCTGAAAGGCTGGATTTTAAAAGAAACCCGGTTTTATACCGGCGTCCCCGATTTGGAAGATGATGCGCCATGGCATACCTTCTGGACCAATAAATTAACTGCGATGGGGCAGGAAAAGGTTAAAATTTTTTCCCGTTCCTTGCGCTATCGCAACCAAACGATAAAATTACCAAACGGCAAAGCGCAGACTTTTTTGGTCGGGCAGGAAAAAGGCGTTGATATCCGGATTGCTCTGGATATTATACGGTTTGCCCACGCGAAAGCTTACGATGTGGGGGTGATCTTGAGCCAGGACCAGGATTTAAGCGAAGTTGCCGATGAGGTAAGAATTCTTTCCGCCGAACAAAAACGCTGGATCAAAATCGCCTCGGCTTTTCCCGTCAGCCCGGCCTATAAAAATAACCGGGGAATCAATAAGGCCGACTGGATCAAGATTGACCGCAAGTTTTATGATTCCTGTCTCGACACCCGCGATTACCGTAAATAATAAGCCCCGTGGTGTAATCTTGCGGTTAAAATTCCCCCTATTTTTATTCGCGAAATTCGAGCGATTCGTTGTTAAATTTTTCTTGCTATTTTTCTCATTTTTACCACTGCCCATTGGCAGGTAGGAATCACTTTTTATCCTTCGGTATTTTTTCGTGTCTGTGCCAACTATAGGTTTGTATTTTTTAGGTATTTATCTGTGCGAATCTGTGAAATCCAGCGAGCCCCGGGGTGAGCGGGTGGTTAAAAAGATTTTTGTTTTTTTATTTTCGATAATTAATTATCCCCGTCAAACTCAAAAACAACCTTCCCCCGTTTATCTCCGCTACCGGACGCACTTCTTTTAAATTTTTAGGCATCAACAGGCTCACTGCCAGCCTTAATGACGCGGAAATCAGAAAGAGGGTCAATATGCTATGCCCGAAAAGCGGCGGCAGGATTTTAATCAAATAACCGCCGCACAGGCTTCCTAAAAAGATTCCCACGCCGACAAAAAAGTTATAGTAAGCAACACAGCGGGTGCGTTTTTCCGGAATGGCGCAATCGTAGATAAAGTTAGAGGAGCAAAGGGTAAATCCCGCCCAGCCGAAGCCGCTGGCGATTTGCGCCAAGAATAATACTGCCGGATTATGGCTAAAAAGCCAGAATAAAGGGTTCAGGCTGATCAAGAATGCCGACAGTTTTATCGTCCGCAAATTCCCGAATTTATCGGCATGTCGGCCCCAGCGGCGCATCGCCAGGTAAATCGTCAAAGTAGCCGTAGCAGTAAGCGAACCGTAGAGGACATAGCTCATCGATAAATCTTTGAGCATAAATACGGGAAAAAACGGCGCGGCGGTAAAAATAGAAAAATTAAATATTGCGGCGAAGAGGACAAACTTGGCAAAGTTGCTTTTTCGCATCCGGACGATGAACTCTCGCAGTGTAAAACAATGTTCTTTCCGGATGTCGATTGCCGGTTCATGCATTCGCGTTAAAAAATACCAGGAAAAAGTCCGAAAGATGAACGCGAGGCAAAAAAGGGCGGCAAAGCCGTAAAAAATATTTATTTTTTTCATTTGGTTCAAGAGGAATCCCGCGATAAGCGTTGAACCGACTGCGATTAAGCCTAAAGTTTTATTCCGCCAGCCGAAATAATCGCCGCGCTTGTCTTTGTCTACCAGATCCGACATTAAACTCGACCAGCCGGGAACGGCAAAGGCCTGAAGGGCGGTGAATAAAACAACCAGCAGGATAAAAAGCTCAGGGTTTTTATAAGCGAAAAGAGCCATTCCGGCTATGGGAAGGATGACCAACAGATGAAGAAATATGAAAGTGTTGATTATTTTCCGGCGCGATTTTAATCGTTCGGTCAAATCCGCACTTTTAAGCTGGACTAAAGCCGCGAACAGATTAGGCAGAGCGGTAAGGGCGGCCACGTGTTTTACCTGGCCGCCCAAAAGCAGGAGGAACGGCGTAAAATAATCCTGGGTAAAGCCGGCCATGGCGTTGGCAAATATTCCGTCAAGAATCGAAAACCTGAGGCTGCGGTCGACTTGGGATGGCGGTTGTTTGTCCATAGGGTTGAATATTATATCACAAGAATTTACTCTGAACATTTCCCGAATTGACTCCCTTATTTTTATAGAGTATAATTGCCGTTGCTTAGGGAAAACCAGATTTCAGCCGAAAAAAATGCCTGTGTACCTGCCTCCGGCGGGTAAGCCGATGGACCTGCCGCGAGTATATTCTAAATATTTTGAAACAAATCATTTCGCGGGTTACCGCGAAATGATTTGAATGAAGGAACAAATGCCGCTCCGCGGTGTCTAACTATATGGAAGACAAAGAACTGATCGAGAGTTTTTTAGCCGGCGATAAGGCCGGTTTTGAAGGACTGGTGGAAAAATACAAAGGGATGGTGTTTAACGTGTGCTTTCGAATGCTTGCCGATTACAACGAAGCGCTGGATGTCTCGCAGGATATCTTCCTTAAAATATACGAGACCCTGCGGTCGTTCCGCGGCGAGGCTAAATTTTCGACGTACCTTTACACCGTAACTTTGAATTTTTGCCGTAACCGGCTGAAAGCCCTGGCGCGGCGTGGTAAGCATATCGCTTTTTCGCTCGACGATCCCCTGGAAACCGAGGACGGCCCGGTAACGCGCCAGGCCGTCGATACCGGCGCCAGCCCGCGCGATATTGCGGATACGAAAATAAAAGAAGAATGCCTGCAAAAAGCCCTCTCCGGATTAAGCGAAGAGCAGCGCGAGATAATTATTTTGCGTGATATCGAAGGCAGGGAATACGCTCAAATCGGCGAAATTCTGCGCCTTGATATCGGGACGGTCAAGTCGCGCTTAAACCGGGCGCGGTTTGCCTTGAAAGAAAAATTGGAAGGTATACTATGAATACGTGTGAAAAGATACGCGAGATGTTTCTTGAATATTTTGACCAAACGCTGGATAAAGGCTCGACCGCGTTAGTGCAGCAGCACATCAGTCGCTGTCCGGAATGCCTCAAGCAGTTAGGGCGGATGCGGGCGATGTTGGAATCCCTGGGAAAATTGACGCCGGCTCAGCCCCCGGCGGATTTTACCGAACTGGTAAGCCGGCGCGTCAGCCAGCGCCGGGAGTTGGACCGCTTTCTGGATAAACTCACGCGCCGGCCGCAAGTCCGCGTGATGATCGCGGCCTGCCTCGTCGCGGCAGTCGCCATTTCCCTGACGCGGCTGGCACCATTTGGTTCCCATAGGCGGCTTGAACTGGCTAAGGCTGACTTTGCCGCGGAAAAAAGCGCATTGAGGGCCAAAGCTTTGGGGGCGAAATATTCGGTTTTGACGGCGGTGGCCTCGCGTCAAATCGGATTGGCCAAGGCCCAAAACGAAATGTCACAACGCGGCGGGAGCAATCTGGCAGAAGAAACCGGGCTGGCAGTAAATTCGTATACCGCAAGCGCCGGGAATCACAAAGACGAAAACCGGGAATTGGCGTTTTTGCCTCAAAAAAATGAGCTGGGCGGTGATAGTCGTACTTCAGCGGTAGAAACCGAAACCCTGGGGGTTTCGGGTGCGTTGGAGCAATCTCAGTATTCCGCCGGACGCGATACGGAATATACTACCTCCGCCCAACAATCGTCGCCGGCGCGAACGATAAAGGTCTACGCGAAAGACCCGCAAGAAAGCATCCAAAAAATCCAGGCGTATCTCAAAGGAGAGAATATCACTATTGAGTCGGTCCGCCAAGCGCAGGGAAACTCAGTAATCACGATTTCGGCCGGCCAGGCGATGGCAGGAACTTTAGAGGAAAGGTTAGCCGCGTTGAATATCGGGTCGATTTTTCCCGCGCCGCGATTATCCGTCGCGCCGGCCTTAGATTCGATGTCGGTTATGCATCGTGGCGGCCCTGAAGAGAAGGTCTACGATTTTGAAGCAGCGCGAAACGCCGAAGTAACTACTGAGGTAAACACTGAGGTAAGCACCGAGATAAATATCGAGGTCTACAGCGCTGACCGCGAGCCATTCCGCTATAGTCAATAACCAGCTTAAACCCACCCTCGTAGCCTGAGCAATCTGTGGACAATATTTTTGTTTATTGTTTTGATTTTCGTAAAACTCCGCCAATATTAACTTTACGTCCCATAACCTTCGTGGGCTATTTTTTTCATTTTTTCGGGAACAAACTCCGCGCTGGGTTGTCATATCTATGTGGAGGCGAAAAAATGAATCGGCAAAAAGAAAGAATGACCAAAAAGGAGGGGGCTATGAAAAGAAAAATATACATTATCATGATAATTTTGGTGATCGGTCTTTTTTCCGGGATGAGCCGGGTAATGGCTAATGGTATCCTCATCGTTGACCCGTCTCAAGTAACGGCGATGGGGCAGGGTTTGGAAATATTACTACCCTCGGTAACACCATGGAACAGTCTTATCAATTATATTAATACGATATTGCCAAAACCTGATGTGCCGCATGTGCCGGCGTTCTCGCCATCGGTAGAACCGCCGGTAACCATCCCGCAACCGCCGCAGGCCCCGGCATTAACCCCGTTGGTTCCGGTAACGCCTGAACCTTCGTTTACCTTGCCTTCAAATGTCGCGGCGCTCTCAATAAAATATCATCGGGCAAACGTTGTCATCGAGAATAATATCGCCACAATCTCGATCGACCAGGTATTCCAGAACTCTTACAACCGGGACATGGAAGGAATTTACATGTTTCCCATACCGGAAAATTCCGCGATTACCGACTTCGCGATATATATTGACGGCAAGCGGACTTCCGGGAAAGTTTTGGGCAAAGCGCAGGCCCGCCAGATATACGAACAGATTGTCAGCAAGATGCGCGACCCCGGCCTCCTGGAGTATGCCGGCCAGAATATGTTCTGCGCACGCGTCTATCCGATACCCAAACACGGAGAAAAACGTATCGAGTTGGTATACCAGCAAGTATTGGCTTATGATTCCGGCCTTTACCGGTTTACTTATCCGCTGGGAACCCAGCGGTTTTCGCCTACCCCCCTGGAAGAGCTTACTTTAGCCGTAAAAATAAACTCGAAAGAACCACTGAAAAGTGTCTATTCGCCAAGTCATGCTGCCGATATCAGGACGATCAATCCGCACCAGGCGTCTTGCGGATATGAAACAAAAAATGTCAGGCCGGATAAAGATTTTGTCCTGTATTACAGTGTTTCCGAAAAAGACATGGGGCTAAACGTCCTCTGTCATCGCAAGGAAGGGGAAGATGGATATTTCATGCTGCTTTTGTCGCCCGGCCAGCTCGAAGCACCGGCCCTGAAAAAAGATATAATATTTGTAGTCGACACATCCGGCAGTATGGAGGGGGAGAAGCTTGAACAGACTAAGTCGGCACTGCATTACTGTCTCAATAATCTATCCCCTGGTGACCGGTTCAATGTTGTCGATTTTGCCACCATCGCCTGCTCTTACCGGCCGGCTCTGGTGCCTGCCGACCGCTCCAACGTACAGAATGGGCTTGCTTACGTCGACGGTTTGCTGGCGCGCGGCGGAACAAACATTAATGAAGCGCTGCTGTCGGCATTGGCGATGTTTTATGACTCAACCCAACCGCGCATGGTGGTATTTCTTACCGACGGCCAGCCTACAGTGGGAGAAACAGAGATAAACCGAATTTTAAATAATCTTCGGGACGCCAACAAAGCTGGGGTGCGGATTTTTACTTTTGGCGCCGGCAGTGACGTCAATACTCACTTGCTTGATGAGCTTTGCCGCGTCAATAAAGGCACCGGCGATTATATAACCGAAGGGGAAAATATAGAAACAAAAGTAAGTTCTTTTTACCACAAAGTCAGCCAGCCGCTTCTGTGCGATATCGCGATTGATTGGGGTCTTGCGCGGATCAATGAAATATATCCGGTAACCCTGCCGGATATATTTAAGGGCACTCAATTGGTACTCACCGGCCGTTACCAGGGCAACGGCCATGGCGCGATTAAGCTGACCGGTATGGTAAACGGCCGTAAAAAAGAATTTGTTTATGAGGCGGTATTTCCTGAAGTAAGCGAGGCCAATGATTTTATCCCGCGGCTTTGGGCGACACGCAAAATCGGTTATCTGGTAAATGAAATACGTTTGCATGGCGAGAATAGCGAGCTTACCGATGAAATTGTAAAGTTGAGCACTAAGCACGGGATTATGACGCCGTACACGTCGTTTCTGGTACTGGAAAAAGAAAGCGATTATCACCGCTGGGGTTTCGATATAGAGTCGGCAGGCGTGATGCATCGGGGAGGAGCTGAGGAAAAAATCGCGATGACGAATAGCGTGGGGGCCGAATCAGCCGAGGCTTCCCGGAAAATCGTGGAGGTTGAGACGCTGGGAATAAGCCGTGCTCCGGCGTTGGATTCGATTAAATATATCGGCGGGCACACTTTTTACCAGCGCGACGGAGTATGGGTAGATTCTCAGTACAAGGAAGGCATGGAAACAACAAAACTTGGCTACATGAGCGAAGAATACTTTGCTCTACTGGCGGATAAACCGGAATTGGGTAAGTACTTCGCGATTGGTGAACGTGCGGCTATTGTTATTGGCGGGGCTTGCTACGAAATCCAATAACCCATCAAGGAGGTGGCGATATGCGCGAGGAGAATAACGAATCAGCGTTAGAGGCAAGGCTTCACCGTATCCTGGCAGCTAATTTTGAGGCGTACGCTTTGTCGCCGGCGGTAAATCTTGACGAAAGAATGGCGCAATTTTATCGCAAACCCAGGAATGAACCGCCGAAAACATTAAGGGCACGAATGGCCTTGGCAAAAATTATTTACTTTAGCGTAGGGATAACCTTGGGCATCACTGCAAGTTTCCGTCAGGCGATTGTTTTTCCTAGCGCGAAAGATAATATTTACTTAAGCCGCCTTCTGGAAGAAAAAAAGTTCCCGGTTGTTTTAAAAAAAGATGACGCAAGGATATTGGCCAATATTGATATCCAGGGGAGCTAACAAGGGGGGTGCCTATGGTTAATAAAATTATTTTTTCGATTCTGACAAGTATTTTCTGGGTGGCGATTTGCTCTTTGCAAGCGGCATACGCGGTATCCGTACCGGCCGGCCGGCCGAAAGTGGAAGTGGTTTTTTGCCTGGATACTACCGGTTCGATGTCCGGGCTCATTGAAGGCGCCAAGCAAAAAATATGGTCAATTGCCAACCAGATTATGAAAGGAAAGCCAGCGCCACGGATAAGTATCGGCTTGGTAGGCTACCGGGATAAAGGAGATGCCTATGTTACCAAAACTTTCCCTTTGACCGACGATATTGACGCCGTATACGGAAACCTGGTGTCGTTTAAAGCCGAGGGCGGAGGAGACAGTCCGGAACATGTCAATAAGGCGCTGGATGAAGCGGTGCATAGCATGAGGTGGAGTAACGATCGTACGACGCTTAAAATAATTTTTCTGGTGGGAGATTGTCCGCCGCATACCGATTACAGTGACGGTTACGATTATAAAGCAATATGCCGCGAGGCCGCGACAGATAACATCGTTATCAACACTGTCCAATGCGGCAGTGTCCCGGAAACAACGCCGTTCTGGCAGGAAATCGCTAAATTAAGCGAAGGCCGGTATGCCTGTATTCAGCAAGACGGGGGCATGCGCGTTGTTGCTACGCCGTTCGATACTGGCTTGGCCCGGCTCAACCGGGAATTGGAGGGAACGATTGTCGCCTACGGTTCTGCGTCGGTACGCAGTAAAGCCGCGGCTCGGACCGAACTCGCAAGCAAGATGGAGGCATCCTCTGCCGCGGAACGGGCATTATATAAGGCGGACAGCGAAATAACGGCCGATTACGACCTCGTGGATAAGCATCATACTAACGCGGTTGAAGTTGAAACATTAGGGGTTTCCGAGCTTCCAGAGGATTTACGCGGTATGGACGCTTGGGAACTGAAGCAATATCTGGAAAAAAAGCAAGAGCAGCGCGAAACAATTAAAAAGGAAATCGATAAACTCAGCGCGCAACGTAATCTCTACCTGAAAGAAAAACCGGCGGAAAATACTGCCGTCGCTTCTTTCGAGAGCGTGGTCGGCGAAACAATCAAAACCGAGGCGGCTCGTTATGGTATCGAATATTAGCTTGAAGTCTCCCTGCCGGTGGGGGAATCCCGGCAATACGGTAAACCGCTCTTTGGCAAAAAATTGTTACCGGGATTCCCCATGTTTTTATAATGAGACTTCGCCGAGCCAAAGCGCGAAGTCCGTCAATTCGTTAAACGAATTGACGAGACCTCGCCATCTATGGGATGGCGGGGGCGAATGGTGAGGCGGTAGTCGAATTTCCCGCCTGCATCCGACTTCGTCGGATTCGGCGGGATCCCGCTTCCTTGATATAATTATCCCGGGAGGCGGTGAACCCCTGAAGCGATAGCGAAGGGGTAAAAACATAGCGCAAGGGTACAGTTTCAATTTTGTCAAAAGTTAATCTATATCTTGCGCGGTTTGTTTTTTGCGGTATAATTATTTTCCCCGCGAAACTTTGCGGGGAAAATAATTATTATCCCGTAGCGGGCATCCCCCGCGGGTAGGCGGGGGATGCCCGCCTTGCCGAGCCATCGGCGAGGCAGGAAAGCGGAACGGGACGTCGCCCCACGGGGGCGCATTTAGAGGTACCACGGGTAATCCCGTGGGGCTCCAGTGGAATTCAAAATCTTAGACAAATATCTCGGCGACGCGATTGGAAAGGAAAAAAACGACCTTTCTATCGACAACCCTTATAAAATAATCGGGTTTGACGGCGAAAAGAAACGGCTGGGATGGGCAAAGCGGGTGATGTTCGGGACGATTGTTAATGCCCTGAAAAAACTCGACCCCATCCTGGAAGGAAAAACGAATTTTATCTTTGTGGGAATCGGCGGTTCGATTAACGGGATAAAATCGTTATTCCCACTGTTCGGAAAACATTCGTTATATACCCTCGACAGCCTCGATCCTAAGGCCTTGGAAGAATTACTGGGAAAAGTAAAAGACCGGGAACGAACCCTGGTTATTCCCATCTCGAAATCAGGCACAACCAGAGAAACCCAGCTTATCGCGCTCACCCTTAAGGAACTCTTCGGCCGGGACTGGCACAGTCATTACCTGTGGTTGTCCGATCCGCAGGCTTTCGAAAAATTGGATTCCCTGGGTTGGAAAGAAGCCGCGAAGTACCCCATCCAGCTGGATGGCGAAAGTGATATTGGCGGAAGATTCTCCTGCCCGCATACCTTGATATTTTACCTCCCGTTATATTTGCTCTTAAATAAAAATATAAAAAAAATGCAGGCGATATACGAAAATTATTTTAAAAATCAAAAAGCCATTCGGGAAAAAGGATACGAGTTCGCAAAAAAATGCGATGAGCAGGATAGGGCGTTTGTCCACCCGCTCGTCAACAAAAAAATCGCCGAGGATTTCACCACGTGGGTGGTGCAACTATTTCAGGAATCGCTCGGCTCAAAAAGCAATCTGGCGGTTAAGACGCTGGAGCCGTTCGAAAAAAAAGAGCCGTTATTTTTGCCCCTTGAACTGGGGATGCGTTTTTCCAGCCCGGTCAGCGAACTCATGGCGCAAATGTATTTTTTCCAGTCTTTCTTAGTTTTTTATTCGGTTTTCCGCAGGATAAATTTTGTTACGCAGGATTTTGTGGAAAAATATAAAGAAGAAATGAAAAAATTGGAAAATGAAGAAGGAACCGCGCTTGAAACATTAAGCTTAAGTGATACGATAAACCGGGTAAAACAAAAAATTAAAAAAGACACATTGTTCATCGAGATCGTACTATATTTTTATCCCGACGCCCGAGTCATAAAATCAATCAGGGATTCTTTTCAAGAAGCGTTTAAAGATAAAAAAATATTTGTTTTTATCGGCAGCGACTGGAATCATCATTCCTATCAGGCAGCGTTCGGCGATAAAAACACGTTTTTTCTTCTCTTGTTGTCACCGGCATACCGGGAAAATATATCCGGAATAATGCCGGAAAGGCTTCACGAAAACATAAAAATTTTAAAATTAATAAGCCGGGCCACCTATTTAACCATCAAAGACAAAGCGATTTTGGCGGCGCTTTCAATATAAGCTTTGGATTTTTTATTTTCCGGTGATATAATAAGCAGAAATTTTCCCAATGTTCGCTATAAGGAGGTATCATGGACGAGATTGCAATAAATTTACGCGAGGCGGCAAAAAAAAATCCTAAAATAATAGTTTTTCCTGAAGCCGGCGACGAACGGGTCCTTCAGGCAATAAAATACATCGAAAAAGAAAAAATCGCCCAACCGCTTGTCCTTTCCCACGATAATCTTGACCCGAAAAAACAGGACGAATTCGCCCATATCTTTTACGAGCGCAAGCAGGTGAAGGGCGTGACCATCGAAGAATCACGAGAATTGATGGAAAACCCTCTGTACTACGCTTCGATGATGACGCGTTACGGCTATGCCGACGGTTTCGTCGCCGGCGCCGTGGCGACTAGCTCCGCGGTCATTAAGGCGGCAATTAATTGCCTGGAAATCGACCGCTCGGTCGGCCTTATTTCAAGCTGCTTTATAATGGCCGTTCCCAATTGCCCTTACGGCGAAAAAGGTGTTTTTATCTACGCCGACTGCGGCGTGATTCCTTATCCCACCAGCGAGCAACTGGCCGGCATCGCCATATCCAGCGCCCGTTTTGGAAGGGATGTCCTTGGGTTTAACCCGCCGCGCGTCGCCCTGTTAAGTTTCTCCACTAAAGGCAGCGCCGAAGGAAGGTGGGTGGACAAAATAAAGGAAGCCGTCGACATCGCTAAATCGAAAACCGACGAATTTCCCATCGACGGCGAATTACAAGCCGACGCGGCCCTGGTGGCGGACGTCGCGAAAAAGAAATTGGGTGACAGCCCGGTAGCGGGTAAAGCGAATGTTTTGATTTTCCCTAATCTTGACGCCGGCAATATTTGTTATAAGTTAACTCAGCGTCTCGCTAACGCCCGGGCAATCGGCCCGATAGTCTTGGGCACAGTGCAGCCCTGCAGCGACCTTTCGCGCGGTTGCGACGTCGACGACGTAATTGATTGCACCGCGATAACAGTAATCCGCGCCCAGAAAAAATCCCAAGAAAAAAAAGTTTCTTAAACTTTGTTTTTTACCTCAAAGATGTAAATTTTTAAAAGTTTAATTCTTATCCGCGAAGCGGATATGGATATTTTTTTTACGGAGTAAAAAAATATATGAAAATATTAGTCATCAACTGCGGCAGTTCCTCGATAAAATATAAAATCTACGAATTCCCCAGGGAAAAATTTATTTTTAAAGGCGTCATCGAAAAAATCGGCGAAAAAGATTCTCCCATCGCCAACCACCGAGACGGCATAAACGAATTACTTTTCCGGCTGGTCAACGAAAAAATAATTCTAAGCCTGCAGGAAATTTCCGCCATCGGCCATCGCGTCGTGCACGGAGCGGAATTCTTTAGAAAACCTCACTTGATCGACGATGAGGTCATTGCTAAGATCAAAGAATGTTCGGATCTGGCGCCGCTGCATAACCCCGCAAATTTAGCGGGGATCGTCGCCTGCAAAGAAGCTTTGCCCAATACGCCCCAGGTTGCGATTTTCGACACGGCATTCCACCACAATATCCCGGAGTATGCTTATCTTTACGCGATACCGCTGAAATATTACCAGGAATATTGTATCCGCAAGTATGGTTTCCATGGAACTTCACACCAATTTGTCGCGCATGCCGCGGCCAGACGGCTCAAAAAACCTTTGAATAAACTTAAAATTATTACCTGCCACCTGGGAAATGGCTGCAGTATTGCCGCGGTCAATAAAGGAAAATCTATCGACACCTCAATGGGTTTTACGCCCCTGGAAGGGCTGATTATGGGGACGCGCTGCGGCGATATCGATCCCGCGGCGGTATTCCACATCATGGAAAAGAATAAATTATCCGTAAGCCAGATGGATGAGATTCTCAATCGTAAAAGCGGTTTGTTGGCCATATCAGGGGTAAGTAATGATGTGCGCGCCATAACCAAAGAAATGGCCAACGGTAATATTAGAGCGAAACTCGCGATCGATATGTATGTATACCGCATAAAAAAATACATCGGAGCGTATCTTCTTATCTTAGGTGGAGCGGACGCGGTTTGCTTTACTGCCGGGGTGGGGGAGAATAATCCCTGGCTGATCCAGCGATTTAAAAAAGATATACGTAAAATAGCGCCCAAAACCAAAGTCATGGTTGTCCCTACCGATGAAGAACTGATGATTGCGTCGTTGACGCACGCGTTAATTAATAAGTAAAAAATTGGTACTGTTAAATAAAATAAGGAAAAATAGAGAATCAACCACAGATTTTCTAGATATAATTTTGCGGTTGAAAAAAACAATAAAACTGCAACCACATGATTACACAGATTTCACTGGTTTCCAGATGGTTTTTGAGCATCGGAATTTGTATTTTTCAGTGTAATCAGTGTAATCTCGTGGTTAAAATTGTATTAGATTAGGTTTTTAAATAGAATCTCGTGGTTAATTATTTTCGTTTTTAGGAGGTACGCATGTTGCGGATAATGCTTAAATCAAAAATACACTCGGCGGTGATAACCGATGCCCAGCTTTATTACCGCGGTAGTATAACGATTGATGAAGCAATAATGAAATCCGCCGATTTGGCCGAAGACGAAAGGGTAGACGTATTGAATATCAATAACGGCGCGCGGCTGCAAACTTATGCGATAAAAGGTAAAAAAAACAGCGGCGTGATATGCTTGAACGGGCCTTCCGCGCGGCTGGGCCACAAAGGTGATAAAATAATCATAATTTCTTACGGCCTTTATTCTAAAAAAGAAATAAAAAAATTAAAACCTAAAATCATCGAACTCGATGGAGAAAACAAAATTAAAACTACACACCTGGCCTGAAAAGATTTTAAAGAAAAAATGCCGGAAAGTTACGGTAATCGACGACCGGATAAGACAGTTGCTTGACGAAATGCGGTCGGTAATGGTTATCAACAAGGGCGTTGGCTTAGCGGCAAATCAAGTCGGCGTGGATTTAAGCCTGATTGTCGTAGACGGAAAAGACCGTGTCTTCAAGCTGATAAATCCGGTTATCGTTAAAAAGGAAGGCAGGACAATTTTTAATGAAGGCTGCCTCAGCTTTCCCGAAATCGAATTGGAAATAAAACGCGCGAAAAAGGTTTGGCTTTCCGCGCTTGACGAAAAAGGCGAACCGATAGAGCTTGAAGCTGATGATACACTGGCAGTCATTTTTCAACACGAAATAGACCATATCAACGGGATTGTTTTTACCGACCGGGTGCGTTTCTTTCAAAAGATAAAGCTCAGAAATCAATTAAAACAACTGGTGAAAAAGTGAAGCTTTGTCGACGGAAGCCGGCGGTTTTCCTGATAGGGTGCGGGATAAAATGGCTTGCCTTAATAAACCGCAGAATATAAAAAACTGCACATGTACCTATAGTCCATGTCCCCGTAAAGGTGTATGCTGCCAGTGCGTTGAATATCATCGCCGCAGCGGCGAACTACCCGGTTGCTTTTTTACGCCGCAAGCAGAAAAAACTTACGACCGTTCCGTCGAATATTTTATAAAAACAACCAAGAACTAAAGGCTGCCTGTAATATTATGGCGACTTAATTTAAAAGTATCGGGATCTCCTTTTAGGATATCAGGGGATCAGGATATCGGGATTTGGGGATTGGGAAATTAGGGAATTAGGGGGATCGGCAAAGAGGCGATAACCGATAGGCAAATATCCCAGTATCCTAATATCCAAATCCTAATTTCCCAATACCCCAATCTCCTTAATTAAAAATCATTATGACAAATACAGACCTTGCGATTATCGGAGGAGGGATAGCCGGAATAAGCGCGGCGGTTTACGCTAAACGCTCCGGTCTTGATTTTATTCTTTTCGAATCAAAAGGCGTGGGCGGGCAGCTTTTCTTCATGGAAACCGTCGATAATTACATCGGGACAAAATTAGGGACAAAAGGCCGGGAACTTGCCGCCGAATTGGCAAAAACTTTGCAGGACCTGGATATCGAAATTACACAGGAAGAAATCACTAAGGTTCGCGTCGAAGATAAAGCGCTGGCCCTTCACTCGGAAAACACAACCTACCGCGCTAAAAGCGCGATCCTCGCTACCGGCGCTTCATTCAAAAAACTCGGCGCCCCGGGCGAGGAAGAATTTCTCGGCAAGGGCGTTTCTTACTGCGCGGTATGCGACGGGTTTTTCTTTAAGAATAAAGATGTCGCTGTGGCCGGCGGAGGCAACACTGCCCTCGAAGAAGCCTTGTACCTGGCAAGTATTTGCCGTAAGGTTTATCTTATCCACCGCCGGAACAGCTTCCGGGCCATGGAATACCTGCGAAAAGAAGTATCGGGAAAAAATAACATCGAGGTCATTTACGACAGCGCGATCAGGGAATTAAAAGGGGAACAATCGCTCCAACGCCTTATTGTTGAAAACTTAAAGACAAAAGAAACCCATACCCGCGATGTCCAAGGCTTATTTGTCGCGGTCGGTGTAAAGCCCGCTACGGAAGTCTTTAGGGATTGTGTGAATCTGGACGAAGGGGGATTTATCGTCACTGATGAATATTTGACTACATCGCAGCCGTTTATCTGGGCCTGCGGCGATTGCCGAAAACGGCCATTGCGGCAATTGATCACCGCCGCCGCCGAGGGCGCGGTTGCCGCGCTAAGCGCCTATAAATATCTGAAGGGCGGCTATATTAGTGTTTAAGGGTAATTTTAAATTGGGATATCAGGGGATTAGGGGATCAGGATTCGGGGATTGGGAGACTGGGAAATTAGGGGAAACGGCAAAGAGGCGATAACCGATGGCCGAGTATCCCAATACCCAAATCACCAAATCATGATTTTCCGATACCCCAATTTCCTTAATTTATTTTCGCGAAGCGAAAAATAAAAAATATGAAAAATAAACTCTCCTACGTCTTAAAGCTTCTGGCGACGGCCGGGTTGATCTTCGCGCTGTTTAAATTTGTTCCCTATAAAGATTTAGCCGCAGTTTATCGAAATTCTCATAAAATTTACATCTTGTTGGGACTGGGGGTGTTTTACCTGACCTTTGTTATCTGCGCGTTGCGCTGGAAATACGTCCTGGCTGCCGTCGGTATAAACGTTACCGCGTGCGCCCTTTTCGGCGTTTATACTTCCAGTTATTTTCTCAATCTTTTTTTTCCCTCCTTCGTCGCCGGCGATGTTTTCCGGGCGGTAAGCATAACCGGCCATTACGGTAACGCAAAAAAAGTTGCGGCAAGCGTCGTGATGGATCGCTTCAGCGGGGGAATGGCGTTAATCATCTTGGCGGTATTTTTTTACCTGCTGGGAAGAAAACTTTTCCCCCAGCCGCAGATTTTCGTTTCCCTGCTCATCATGTTTTCGATTTATTTTTGCGCCGCGCTTCTGATTTTCAGCAAAAAAGTATTCACGTTTTGTGTCGGCGTACTGAAGGAAGGCTCGCCGTTGCGGGTTAAGATCGTCGATTTCCATGACCAGTTATATTTTTTTAAAAAGAATCCGAAAGCATTTTTAACGACGATGATTTTTTCGTTTTTGGTCCAGTTTTTCAGTTCCTTCGGGTTCTTCGTCTGCTCAAAAGCTTTTAACATAAACGTAAGCATTTTTTATTTTTTGATCCTTGTGCCGATCATCATGTCGATTGCTCTTGTCCCGATCACGATTGCCGGAGCGGGATTACGCGAAGGCGCGGCGGTTTATTTTTTTTCCCTGGTAGGGATCAATAAGGCAATCGGGCTCAATTTATCTTTAATAAATTTAGTTTTTCTCATAAGCCTTGGTATCCTGGGAGGAATTACCTATGTTGGTCTATATAATCGATGCTTTCAATCTGGCCCACAAAATCCCCCAGCTTAATAATTCGAGTTCCATCCATACCGACCTGATAAATTATATACACCGCTATTCCCTTACGGGAAGTAAAAATAATAAAGCGATTATAGTTTTTGACGGAAATTTTAATCCCGAGGTAAAAAAAGAGTCGCAATTCCAGGTACTTTTCAGTTCCGATAAAAGCGCGGACGATATCATAAAAAATATTGTTTACCAGATAAAGACTACTAAAAAACCATGCGCTGCCTCCGAAGCAATTGTCGTAACCGATGACCGCAGCATCCGCGATTATGCCAAAACTAATGGCGTGCCCTGCGCGCACATAAAAGAATTTCTTAAGGAAGACGCCGTTAAAAATAAAAATATTGTCGGCAACGGCAACGAAAAAGAGATAAGCTATCCTTTACAACAGGAAATAACCGAAGAAATGCGCAAGATTTGGCTCGCCGGCGCCGATGATCGCTGATGAGAAGAAGCAGATGATCACAGATATTAATATAACGTTTAAATTCAAAATAATAAATTACGATTTCCGTTTTTTATCGAGGTTTATAGTATTTATCGGTGATCATCTGCATCATCTAATCAGCGATTATCTGCGGCGAACGGAGTGAGCATGGGATTTATAAAATTTTTAGGCACCGCCGGCGCTCGTTTTGTGATGATCAGGCAACTGCGTTCATCCGGCGGTATCTGGTTGAATTGGAAATCTACCAACATCCTTATCGACCCCGGCCCGGGCGCGATCGTGCGGGTAAACAGCAGTCGGCCCAAGCTTGACCCTTCTAAATTAGACGCCATCATCCTGACCCATAAACACCTTGACCACTCCGGTGACATCAATGTAATGATTGAAGCGATGACCGAAGGTGGTTTTAAAAAAAGAGGGACATTATTCGTGCCTTCGGACGCGTTCGGCGAGAATAATGTTGTATTTAAGTATGCCGGGAATTTTCCCGAAAAAATAACTCTCCTGAGCCCCGGCCAATTCAGCATCGGCGATATCAATTTTACTGTACCCGTAAAGAATATCCATACACAGGTCGAGACTTATGGATTGAGATTTGATTTCGACGGCAAGATCGTCTCTTTTGCCGGGGACAGCAAATATTTCGACGGTTTGGCCAAAGCGCATAAGGGAGCGGATATTCTTGTCCTGAACGTGGTGTTTCTTGAGAAAAGGCCGGGCATTGACCATCTCTGCCTCCAAGAAGCAATCCAGCTTATAAAAAAAATTAAACCCGGAAAAACTATCCTCACGCATTTCGGCATGTCAATGCTTAAAGCCAAACCACACATCCTGGAAGAAAAATTAAAAGAAGAACTGAAAATGGATATTGTCTGCGCGCGGGACGGGATGAGCGTGGAAATCTAAAAAAAAGTATAAAGTAGCGATGAGAAAGTAGAAAGAAAATACAAAAACAAAAGATAAAAACGATGGTTATTGACAAAACTGCTTTATCCTTTAAAATCATAAACGATTATTCCTTAATATACTTTTCGTTTCTACTTTTTCCTTTCTACTCGCTACTTTATATGGCCCCATCGTCTAGCCTGGCCTAGGACGCCTGGTTCTCAACCAGGTAACAGGGGTTCGAATCCCCTTGGGGCTGCTTTTTCTTACTCTTTTCCAATCCTCGAAAAATCCCGCATTAAATTTATCTAAAAAGCCGTCTTTGCCGTTTATACCTCTTTATACAATTTTCCCTATACGTCCGTATTTTCCCGAAGAAATTGCCAAAAGTATGACAGTTTTATAGTATAAAGTCTTAAGGTTTTATTTCTATTGTTGGATTGACAAAAAGTTGTAAAATAAAATCATTAAGTAAAAAAAGACATTACTTTTACTGAGTTTTACCCATAAAAATAAATATATAAAAGTTTGAAAACAAGTACTCTTGCGGGCAGGGGAAAAATAAGGAGATGAAGGAATGCCGCGGATAATAAAAATAGGCAGTGGAATTGTATTGTTTGTGTCATTGATTTCCGCTACCATTTTCGCGCAGGATTTGGGCCGGCAGTTGCTTGAGGCAGTAGAGGCCGGAAATGCTGAAGCCACCACGGCCCTTTTGGCCAAGGCCGGCGGTATCAACGCGAAAGATCGTAATGGCAAGACGGTCTTGATGCGTGAGGTATATTCCTTCTCGCAATTATGGTATGTAGAAGATGGGCGTGAAAAGGAACACGCCGGAATCGTCAAGGTCTTATTGGCTCTCGGTGCCGACGTCAATGCCAGAGATAACTATAATTTTACGGCCTTGCTTTTGGCGGCGAACACGGGAAATATTGAAATTATTACTATTTTGTTAGCCCACGGCGCCGAGGTTAATGCTAAAGCTTACAACGGCCAGTCCGCTTTGATGTCGGCAGCAGGTATCGGACATACTGAAATCGTCAAACTTTTGCTGGCTAAGGGCGCCGAGGTCAATACCAGGGGTCATAACGGCCGGACTGCCTTGATGATGACAGCTCAAGGGGGGCATGCAGAAACCGTCACGGTTTTGTTGGCCAACGGCGCTGACATCAACGCGAAAGATAACAATGGTAAGACAGTTTTAATGTGGGCGGTGAGCTATTACATTTCCTCGCCGCAGAAGTATGAGAGTGAACATGCTAAAACCGTCGGGCTTTTATTGAGCAATGGCGCTAGCACCGATGTGAAAGATAACGGTGGCAGGACAGCCTTGGCGTGGGCAGAGCAGAGCGGGCATGCAGAAATTGCCACTTTACTGAAGCAGGCGGGGGCTAAGGAATGAGCTAAAAAGGTTTTCAAAGCATATTGGATTAGTCTTCCTTGTCAAATTTATTAAAAGGTATAAGATATTTCCATCAATATAAGGAGATAATATGCCAATAAGGATTTTAATCGTCGACGATTCGTCTTTTGCCCGCAAGAATCTTATTGATATCTTCAAGGAGGAGGGTTTTGAAATTTGCGGTGAAGCAGGAAACAGCGAAGAAGCTATCGAGAAGTATAAGAAATTAAAACCCGACCTGGTTACCATGGATATTATTATGCCCAGCATGAGGGAAGTTGACGGTATCGGAGCAGTAAAAGAAATAATAAAAATTGACCCTAAGGCAAAAATAATTATGATTTCCGCGATGACCCAGAATGCCCTGGTCGTTGACGCGATCAAGAACGGCGCGAAAGATTTTATCACCAAGCCCCTCGAACCTTCAAGGGTGATCGAAACCGCAAAAAGGATTTTAGGAACGAAATAGCAAAAGATATCCCGGGTCTAATATAACTGCCATAGATTGATTTAACTTACCATTTATTCAGCGGCAGGGACTCACTATCCATCGAACATCCCTGGCGAAGCCGAGCGGGCTATTCCGTGGTCGAGGTTGCACCGCTTCCGCGGATCGTCTGCAGGAAATTTTCCACTTCTTCTGCCCCTGCTTTATTGCCTCGTTTGGCGAACAAATCTATCGCTTTAGCCCCGTTTTCCTTAGCCTGTTTGGGGTTACCGAATAATTGGTAGATTTGCGCCAAACCATAGTATGCTTCGGGGATATTGGGATTAAGGTCTATCGCTTTTTTGTAGGCAGTCATGGCTTCGTCCGGATTCCCCAGCAGAAAATGAGAAGAACCCATGGTGATATATGGGTCGACCATGCCGGGCTGGAGCTCAATCGCTTTCTTACAGGCGTTAACCGCTTCTTCATATCTTTCCATGGCGTGATAAGCCGTTCCTAAAGCGGCGAAAGCGGCGGCATATTGAGGATTGAGATAAACGGCTTTTTCGAAGTTATTCGCGGCTTCCTGAACAAATCCCCGCCTTAAATATTCGATTCCCTGATTATAATAATCCAGGGATGACTGGCCAAAAGCTTTGCCGGCCGGGCAAACCGCGGTAATAATCAATAAGCCCATCAATCCCGCTGATAATTTATTTTTCATAAGGTAAAAACCAAAAACTTTACCACCAAGGCACTAAGTCACAAAGAAATTCAATGCTTCGCTACGCACTGTAATCATGTGGTTACAGTTTTATTCTTTTTTAATCACCTGGGCATAGTCTATCAACAATGCGCTGTGCCGACAAGGAAAATTTTGCGCGGATCGTTTCGCAATTTTTGCGCGAAATAATTTGTTAGCAAATAATTACATAAATGATATAATGCAAATAATACAATGTAACAGAATGCGATTTGCGGGATAAGCAAACAATGCTTATTTTTCGCGCAATCGCCAACCATCGGGGAATAGGGGAAAAATTATGAATAATAAAATCATATTTTTGCTGGTTTTGTTTTGTTTCATATTAAGTTTATTTTCCTACGCTCAAGAACAAAATAAGGATACTGCCGCTCAGAAAAATATTGCCGTCGACACGGCGTATGCCGTAAAACGCCGGAATATGGTTGAACAGTATATCATCGGGTATGGGATGCACGATAAAAAAGTCATCCGGGCGTTTTTGTCCGTGCCGCGCCATGAGTTCGTACTACCCGAGTACAAAGCGCAGGCCTACGAAGACAAAACGCTTCCTATCGGACAGAACCAGACTACGGCCAGGCCGTACGTATTGGCGATGATGACCGAACTTCTTAAACTGGAAGGACAGGAAAAAGTGCTGGAATTGGGCACGGGCAGCGGTTACCACGCCGCGATTTTAAGCTTGCTATGCAAAGACGTTTATACGGTGGACATCCAGGAAGAGATGAAAGCCAAGGCTGAAGAGCGGATTGGGCGCCTGAAATACCCCAACATTCACTTCCGTTTAGGGGAAGGGACACTCGGCTGGCCGGAAGAGGCTCCTTTTGACGCGATAATCGTAGGGTTTGCCGCCGACTCCATAATACCAGAACTAATCAAACAACTCAAAGAAGGCGGTAGGCTGGTAATTCCAGTCGAAAACGCCTCCGGCGGACAAAAACTTAAAATGGTTCTAAAGAAAAATGGCAAAGTCCAAACCAAAGACGTTATACCGGTGGACTTTGTGTCTATGATCAAAACTAAATCTCCGGCCGCTGTCGAAATCGGCAACACAACGAAATAATCTTGAACGTTTTCATCAATCGATGCCTGCCCGCGTGTTATCTCCGTAAGGCCGCTATTTGTTGCTTCGCAAAAAATAATGTGGTATAATTTTGCCTTATGTTGGCAAAGCGGATTATTCCCTGCCTAGATATCAATAATGGCCGAGTCGTAAAAGGGGTTAATTTTGTTAACCTGCGCGACGCCGGCGACGCGGTGGAAAACGCCCTGATTTATGAAAAAGAGGGAGCGGATGAACTGGTTTTTCTGGATATCACCGCCAGCCACGAGCGGCGCGCCACAACCGTGGAATTGGTAAAAAAGGTTGCCAACGTAGTATTTATGCCGTTTACCGTAGGCGGCGGCGTACGTACCGCCGGGGATATACGCCAATTACTGATTGCCGGCGCCGATAAGGTGTCGATTAATACCGCCGCGGTAAATCACCCCGGATTGATTACTCAGGCAAGCAGGATTTTCGGCAGCCAGTGTATCGTAGTAGCAATCGACGCGAAGAAGCGCGAAGGACGAAGGATGAAGGACGAAGGACGAAAAAAATATTTTTATCATCCCTCATCCATCATCCTTCATCAATCACCCATAGCGTCTTCTGACAAATGGGAAGTTTATGTCAACGGCGGCAGAACCCCTACGGGGATCGACGTGGTCGAGTGGGCGAAGAAAGCGGAAAAGCTGGGAGCGGGAGAAATACTTTTGACCAGTATGGATTCCGACGGCACAAAAAATGGTTTTGATATTGGCCTTACCGGAGCGGTTTCGAACGCGGTAAAAATCCCCGTGATTGCTTCCGGCGGCGCGGGGAGCATCGTTGATTTTTACGATGTTTTCACCGAGACAAAAGCTACGGCGGCCCTGGCGGCTTCAATATTCCATTACCGGGAAATTAAAATCAGAGAAATAAAAGACTATCTGGCTAAAAAGGGAATAGGGGTTAGGATATAAAAAACTAAGAAACTTTTATTTAGAATTCCGGCAGTAGCCGGGATTGCTCGCATTAGTAATCGATAAGGATTTTGTGGTTGGTTTTGACAAAACTTGAAAAAACGAGGGGAAAAAGCATGAAAGACGTGAAGAAGAAGAAAAATACCGCAAAAATTGCGACACCGGAGTTGAAGTTTGACGACCGGGGATTGATTCCCGCGATCATCCAGGATTATAAAAAGAAAGACGTCCTGATGGTCGCCTGGATGAATAAAGAATCGCTGGGGATAACCTTAGCGGAAGGCCGCACCTGTTTTTGGTCGCGCTCGCGCAAGGAATTATGGCGCAAAGGCGATACGTCGGGAAATGTCCAGAAAGTGAAACATATTCATTATGATTGCGACGCCGACGTTTTGCTTGTTGAAGTCGAGCAAATCGGGGGCAAAGCCTGTCACACGGGAGAACGGAGTTGTTTTTTTAGAAAGATAATTTAAATGGACATTAATCCCAACATAAACCAATTTATAAAACTAGCCAAAAAGCATAACCTGATCGTCCTGTCGCATAAATTCTACTGCGATTGGTTGACGCCGGTGTCGATTTACGCGCGGCTGCGTAAACGTTTTAAGGGCGAAAGTTTTCTTTTGGAGTCGGTAGAGGGGGAAGAAAAGGTTTCTCGCTTTTCGTTTCTGGGATTCTCGCCGCTCCAGACTTTTCGCAGTAAAGGCCGGACGATTAATTTATCCGGCGTGCATACGCGTATTTTCCAGACCGCCCAAGATCCTATCTATGAATTAAAAGAACTAATGTCGCGTTTCAGCGTGGCGCCGCTGGAAAACTTGCGGTTTTTTGGCGGGTTTGTGGGGTATGCCGGATATGATATCGCGCGTTTTTATGAACCGATCGGAAAAGAGCTACCGGATAAAGCCGGCCTGGCGGATACTTATTTCATCCTGCCGAAATTTCTCATTATTTTCGACCATGTCAAGCGTCAGATCGAGATACTTTCCTTTGCGGCGATCGGGGAAAAGAAAAATATCAGGAGAATCTACGCGCGAGAAAAACAAAATCTGATAAAACTGTTCGAAGATATTGCTGCATCGCCGGGATTGCCGCCGCTTAAGTTTTGTTTAAAAAAAATCGGCATCCGTTCTAATTTCCGTAAGAAAGAATTTATGCGCGCCGTCGAAAAAATAAAAAGCCACATCCGGCGCGGCGATATTATCCAGGCGGTGCCTTCCCAGCAATTCAGCGCTGATTTTGACGCCGAACCGTTCGAAGTATACCGGTACCTGCGTATCCTGAACCCTTCGCCTTATATGTTTTTCCTTGATTTTAAAGGCGTAACCGTGGCCGGGTCTTCGCCGGAAATGCTCCTGCGCTGCGAAAAGAATGAACTGGTTACTCATCCCATTGCCGGCACGCGTCCCCGCGGGGCTAACGAAGCCGAAGATATTGCCCTGGAAAAGGATTTACTCACCGACACCAAGGAAATTGCCGAACACATCATGCTGGTAGACCTGGCGCGCAACGACCTCGGCCGGGTGGCGGAAAAAGCTACAGTCATTGCGCCGCGGTTTAAATATGTCGAACGATTTTCGCATGTCATGCATATCGTAAGCGAAGTGCGGGCAAAATTAGCTAAAAACAAAGATATTTTTTCCGCCTTCATAAGTTGTTTTCCCGCCGGGACGTTAAGCGGCGCGCCGAAAGTGCGGGCAATGCAGATTATCAACGATATCGAACCGCAAGCGCGCGGCCTGTACGGAGGCAGTATTGGATATTTTTCCTTCACAAACAGCATGGATACGTGTATAATAATTCGCACTATTCTTTTTAATAATGGTAAAGCTTATATCCAGGCCGGAGCGGGCATTGTCAACGATTCCCGCCCCGAAAAAGAATATAAAGAAACTGTCAACAAAGCCCGGGCGCAGATTTTAGCGCTGCAATACGCGCAGGGTTAAAACTTTTTGTCCACAGATTACGCAGATTTTCATGGATTTCCGGAAATGATAAAGCAAATGTAAGAAAAATAGTTCTTTTATTTTTTTATTTATCTACTAATTTTTGGATCCGAATAAATCTGAGAGATCTGTGGACTAAGTTTTTTGTTTTAGTTTTATATACTGGAATTCAGCTAAGGAGGAAAAACATGTTAAGAATCAGATTACGCCGGCCCGGCAAAGTAGCTAAGGGCAGGGTCGCAAGCAAAATTGTGGTTATCGAAAAATGCAAAGCGCGCGACGGTAAATTTGTCGATTATTTAGGGCATTATGATCCCGCCAGCAAAATATTAAAGATGGAACTCGTAAAGTATGACGCATGGGTAAAAAAAGGCGCAATACCCACAGACACAGTGGCGTCCCTGGCGAAAAAATATCGGAATAGTGTATCAACGGCGACTTCGCCGGTGGCTTCACCCAAATAATCCCGCCAAAATGCGGCGGGATTATTTGCCCCGCATGCCTGCCTTACCGGCAGGCAATCCGCCGAATAAATTCGGCGGTTTTTTTGCGGTTCAAATAAAAAGGAGATATGTAATGCAGCCAAATACCGGCTCTGCCGCAGCGATTTACCAGTTTTTACCGATAATATTTATTTTTATTATGTTTTATTTTTTCTTCATCAGGCCGCAGTCAACCGAACAAAAAAAACGCCAGGCAATGCTCGATGGCATCAAGAAAAACGACGAAGTGGTAACATCGGGAGGCATCTATGGGACAATCGTAAACATCAAGGATAAAACTTTTACTTTACGCATTGATGATAACGTAAAAATAGAAATCGACAAAAATGCCGTTGGCCACGTAGTGGTAAAATCGTAAATTCGCAGGGAGGTAAACAAAATGGTCAGTACAGCTAATCTAAAAGTAAGGGTCGTTATAATATTGGCTCTCACTATCGCCAGCGCTTATTTAATCTGGCCGCTGGATAAAAAAATAAACCAGGGCCTCGACCTTAAAGGCGGAACGTATGTGTTGCTGCACGCCGATACCAGCGGTATCAAAAGCGACAAATTAGGCGACGCGATCAGCGGCGCCATCGAAAAAATCCGCACCCGCATCGACGCTTACGGCGTTAAAGAAACAACGATACAGGTCCAGGGCGTCGATTCGATCCTGGCACAGCTTCCCGGCGTCGTCGACCGGAGCATAATCGATAAGCTGAAAGAAGCGGGGAAACTCGAATTTAAAATCGTCGATGAAGATAAAGATAAATTCGAGGCGGCGATAAAAGGGAATGTGACCGCGGGTTGCGATTTTCTCGAATATCAAAACTCCTGGCTCCTGGTCGGCCAAAAAGCTTCGCTCACCGGCGCGGACTTGGCGGAAAGCTATGTCGGATTCGACAATTACGGCGCGGCGGACGTAAAATTGCAGTTTACTTCCCAGGGGATGAAACAATTTGCCCGGGTTACCGAAGAAAACGTCGGCAAACGCCTGGCCATCATCCTGGACAACAAGGTGATGAGCGCTCCGATGATAAAAGAAGCAATTTTAAGCGGCGGCGCGGAAATCACCGGAGACTTCCCTATTGACGAAGCCAAACTCCTGGTATCGATTCTTAATTCGGGTGCCCTACCTGTGCCGTTAACCGTCGAAGAGGAACGTACCGTAGGCCCCCTGCTTGGTTCGGATTCCATCAAACACGGCATTATCTCATCGCTGGTAGGCGTAGGTGTGGTCTTCCTTTTCATGATGATCTACTACACCATCGGCGGTATCGTCGCTTGCCTTTGCCTTGTCCTGAACCTTTTGCTTACCTTAGCCGGTTTAAGCCTCATGCATGCTACCCTGACCCTACCGGGTATCGCCGGCTTAATCTTATCTCTGGCGATGGCCGTCGACGCCAACGTGTTGATCTATGAGCGTTTGAGGGATGAGCTAAACCTTAAAAAATCTCTGGGCTCGGCCATGAAAAACAGCTATGACCGCACCTTTATCACGATTCTCGATACTCATTTGACCAACGTTATCGCCGCAATTTTCCTTTTTACTTTCGGAACCGGTCCGATCAAAGGTTTTGCGACAACACTCATCCTGGGTTTGGCCGTGAGTATGTTTACTTCGATTTACGTCTCCAAGACTATGCTGTCTTACCTGCTTAATACCATCAAAATGCAAAAGTTTCCCATGCTGCATCTTTTCCCCAAAATGCAGATTAATTTCTTTAAGATTAAAAACGTGATGTTCACGGCATCGATGATCTTGGTAATCGTCGGCCTGTTCAGTTTCCATTCGCGGGGTGAAAAAGCCTATGGCGTAGATTTCCGCGGCGGTTTAGTCCTGGAGTATAAAATACCTTCGTTACCGAAAATAGAAAATGTCCGGGGAGCTCTTAAGCAAGACGGCATTACCACCGAAGCGATCCAGGAAATCGAAAGTATCCCCGGAGGAGTCATCATCAAAAGCCGGGAGGATATTACCGCCACGGTCGAACGTTCGTTAAAGAAAAACTTTAAAGATTACGAACGCCTGAAAGTGACCAAAGTCGGGCCGGCGGCCGGCGCCCAGTTGAAACAAAAAGCCGTCCTGGCAGTTCTCTTTTCCCTGCTGGGCATCCTGATTTATATCGTATTTCGTTTTCGGCACTGGGATTTCGCCATGGCCGCGGTGCTCGGGCTGCTCTACGACGTCCTTATCGCGCTTGGCATTACCTGTATCAAGGGTTATGAAATCGACCTTCTCACCATCACCGCGCTTCTGACCATCGCCGGTTATTCGGTCAGTGACACCATCGTTCTCTATGACCGCATCCGGGAACTGGCTCCGCGTATACCTAAAGCTAATATCGCTCAACTCATGAATACCGCCATGAACGAAGTTTTTGGCCGAACAGTCATAACCACTCTTACCGTTTTAATGGTTACTTCGTCGATGTATTTTTTGGGCGGAGAAGGCTTGAGCAGTTTTTCTTTCGTATTACTTATAGGGTTTCTATCGGGAATCTATTCTACGATTTACGTAAGTTCGGTCCTAGTGCTTTTTGTGCGCAAGACCCGTGTATAGTAACATCCGCATAGATGTTTAATACTTTAAAACTTTATCTTAACAAAGAGCTTTCTCTGGTAAATACCGAGAAAGCTCTTTGTGATTTAGGCTACCGTCGCTGCGACGAAATCGCCGAAGAAGGCGATTTTTCGGTCCGGGGCGATACTCTGCAGATTTTCCCCGTCAATTTCAATTTTCCTCTCCGATTGGAATGGGAGCTCGACACCGTCAGAAAAATTTACAGCTTCGACAAAATAATGAATAAGAAAATCATCGATTACGATTTTCTTATTATTATCCCGCATTTCAAAAAAGCCAGGAAGTACGCCAACGAAGACCTTCCGCTCGACGCGGTATTGCGCATAAAAGCCGGCGATTATGTGGTGCATAACCGCTATGGCATCGGAAAATTCTCCGGCGTTAAAAAATTAACGGTTAAAGGAATAGAGGGCAGTTACCTTGAGCTGCATTATGAAAAAGGCGATAAGCTTTACGTTTCCAAAGAAGACGCCCACCTGATCCAGAAATACGTAAATTTCACATCGAAACATCCAAAATTAAGCCGCCTGGGCTCAAAGGAATGGACCAGGCTGAAAGAGAAAGTGGGCCGGGGGATAAAAGAATTCGCCCTGGAACTTTTACGGATGCAGGCGCAGCGTAAAATCATCGGCGGTTTTAAATATTCGGCCGATACCCCCTGGCAGAAAGATTTTGAACTGACTTTTCCCTATACCGAGACGCCGGACCAGGCTAATGCTGTCCGCGACGTAAAACACGATATGGAATCGGATATCTGCATGGATCGGATAATCTGCGGCGACGTCGGTTATGGGAAAACCGAAGTGGCGATGCGCGCGGCGTTTAAGGCGGTCATGGATTCCAAACAAGTAGCTTTCCTCGTTCCCACGACAATCCTGGCCTACCAGCACTATACCAACCTATGCAAACGCCTGGAAAATTTTCCCGTAAAAGTGGAGATGCTGTCACGTTTTCGCTCTACCGCGCAGCAGGAAAGAATTGTCCGGGAAGTAAGCGAAGGAAAAATCGACATTGTCATCGGCACCCACCGGCTTCTTTCGCAGGATATTGCCTTTAAGGATTTAGGCCTGCTGATTATCGATGAAGAGCATAAATTCGGCGTCGAACATAAAGAAATATTAAAAAAAGTGAAAATCGGCATCGATATTTTAACACTCACCGCGACGCCGATACCGCGCACTCTCTATATGGGACTGATTGGAATGAAAAATATATCCCTGATTCAGACGCCGCCGCAGGAAAGGCTCGCGGTGAAGACAAGAATCGCTGAATTCTCGCCGGCACTCCTGAAAGAAGCGGTCGTAAAAGAAATTAATCGCGGCGGCGAAGTATTTATCGTCCATAACCGCATTGAAACAATATATGAGCTGGAAAAGACATTAAGAAGAGTCCTGCCGCCGGAAGTGAAAATCGGAGTCGTGCACGGGCGGCTTCCTTCCCATGAGATAGAAAAAGTCATGCTTTCCTTTATCGAAAAACGAATCGATTGCCTGATTTCTACTGCCATTGTCGAATCGGGAATCGATATACCCAGCGCCAACACCATCATTATCAACAACGCCCATCAAATTGGTTTCGCCGACCTCCATCAATTACGCGGCCGGGTGGGCCGTTTCAATCTCCAGGCGTACGCCTACCTGGTAATCCCCCGGTTAGCGGAAATCCCCGGAGAAGCGAGAAAAAGGCTGGAGTTGATAACGGAGTTTTCGCATCTGGGCGCCGGCTTCGATATCGCCATGAGCGACCTTGAATTACGCGGGGCGGGGAATGTCCTGGGTAAAGAGCAGCACGGTTTCATCTGGATGGTCGGCTTTGACCTTTATTGCCGCCTGCTGAAGAAAGAGGTTGAATATTTGAAGGAAGCGTTTAAAATAGAAGTCGGTTAGAATCGCTGATTAGAAGATGCTGATGGCCGCTGATAAAAAGATTGGCGATGATAGATTAGAAGAACCGGTTGCAAGCTATTCGTCTTTATAATACTCACTAATTTTGCTTAATTAAAATTTGCGGAGTATTCTAATTTGGTTCCTGTCTGCGGTAATCTGCATCTTCTAATCAGCGATCATCTGTGCTAAAAAAATATACAACATGGCGGAATGTCCCAAATGTAATAAACCGATCCCGTGGTACCGGTTATCCACGCATACGATGCTGACCGGATTTGAATGTTCCAACTGCGGAACGAAATCGGTGGTACGGACAAGAGATTTTTTATTCTGGCCGATGATTTCTCTGGGCGCCGGCTACACGATAACCATTCTGCTCTGCGTGATTGTGAAATTAATAATTAACTATTCTGTTTCGCCGGCGGTTGTTTCCATAATAATCGTCGCCGCAATTTTTCTGGCAGGAATATTTTATTGCACCATCGGCTGGAGCCGGGTACAATTAAAAATTAAAAAATGAAGCACCAATGTTCTCCCCGCGGCAAGACCGCGGGGTATCCAGCTTCATTTCTCCGAAGCCGAAGATCATAGCCTTCATCCCTGTGGCAAGACCACAGGGTATTCGGCGAAGGAGAATAAGCCTACCCTACTGCTGAACCGCATGGTAGGCTTATCGGTAAATCCGCCCGCAGCGGATTTAGAAAGATTGAAAATGGTAAATGCAAAAAAAAGGTTACAAATAAAACGTTATTTAACGGTATTCTTTAGGGTACTCGGGCTGGTTTTATTATTTATGCCTTGCCGGGTATACGCTGACGCGATTGCAAAAATAATCGCCAAAGTAAACGACCGGGCGATAACATCGCAAGATGCCCGGGATTACCGGATCATTCTTGAATATCAACCCCCTGAAGTTAAGGACCAATTGCCTAAAGATGAAAAAGAATTAAAAAAATATATTCTTAGCCATATAGTTGACGACCAGCTTACGATTGACGCGGCGAAAAGGGAACGGGAAGAAGCGATAAAGAATGAAAAAGATGAAAAGAGAAAAAAGTCGCTGGAGATACCGCCGGAGGAAATCGAAAAACGCATCGACGAAATAACCGCGGGGTACCCTTCAAGAGTCGAATTCGAAAAATCCCTGGTCGATAAGGGGATAAGCCTGACAATATTGAGAGAGCGTATAAAAGAACAACTACTCGTCAGGGATGCCATCGACATGCATGTCCGGTACAACATCAATATTTCTCCTCAAAAAATTATCGATGCGTACAATGCCAATTTAAAAGAAATGATTGCCCCGCTTAAATATGTATTCCTGCTCGCGAAGAACGCCGACAAAAATATCCTGACGGCGATTGCCGCGTTTCTAAAAGAAAACGGCGAAGAAAAAAGTATCGACAAATATAAAAACGAGCTGGTAAAACTGGAATCGCCGGCGAATGAATTAAAAGAGGGCATTAGTGGTATGCTGGTAAAACTCAAGGAAGGGGAATTGGCGATACAAAAAATAGAAGGTATCGATTATTTGATTTATTTATCAAAAATAATACCCGAACGCGTGGTCCCTCTTGAAGAAGCCAGAGAAAAAATAGCCAACATGTTATGGCAAAGAGAATACGTCGAAAAACTCGACGCGTGGCTTAAGGAACTAAAAGAAAACGCCGTAATCAACATACTGGATGACGAATACCGTTAAGGAAGTAGAGAGCGAAAAGTAAAGAGAAAAAATACGTCAATCGGTTATCGGTTGCGTAACTCGAATTGTTTATCGTCATACGGTTACCGTCTTTTTTGCCGAACGCCGTGACGAGCTACGCAACCTTTCAACGGAAAACAATTTTCTTTTCATCCCTCTACTTACTACATATATGCCCGCTAAAGTAATCATAACCACCGGTGATCCGGCTGGATGCGGCCCCGACATTACTGTCCGCGCTATTGAATTCCTGCTGAGACAGAAAACCTTTAAAAACGTAAAATTTATCGTAATCGGCGACGAAAAGATACTTACCCGCCTGGCGACATTCAAAAAAATATCCGGCCGATTAACATTTATCGACAACAATACTTCCGGCATCGATAAAGTAAAGCCCGGTAAGCCGTCAAGGATAACCGGAAGAGCTTCGCTTGATTACATCAATAAAGCCCTGGGAATAGCGAGCGACAAAAAAATCACCATCGTAACCGCGCCGGTATCCAAAGAAGCCGTCGCCTTAACTTTGCCGGGATTTTGCGGCCACACCGAGTACCTTGCCGATTATTTTAAGGTAAAGAACTATGAGATGATGATGGTCTCGGAAAAACTGAAAGTCGTCCTGATGACGCGCCATGTACCGCTGGTAAAAGTCCCGGCTCTTCTGGAACGACAAAAAATTGCCAAGACAATAAACCTTACCCGCGCTGCCTTAAAAAAATTATTTAAAATAAAAAAACCGCGCCTCGTCATGGCCTCCTTTAATCCCCATGCCGGTGTCGATACGTTTTTAGGCAAAGAAGAAAAAGAACTTCTGGCCGCGGCGCGTTTATTCAAAGAAGGCGTTTTTGGGCCATATCCTTGCGATACATTATTCACCGAAGACGCGTTAAAAAAATACGATTGTGTCATCTGCAGCTATCACGACCAGGGGATGATTCCCTTAAAACTGCTCGCCTTCGAAACCGCGGTAAACCTGACTATCGGCCTTCCGGTTATCCGTACTTCGCCGGACCATGGCACGGCGTTCGGCCTGATGCGGCAGGGGAAGAAGCCGTTTATTTCGTCGATGATTGAAGCCATAAAGTTAGCGGTGAAGCTTTCAAACAAATAAAAACAAAAGAAGATAAACCAAAAAATTTACTACCAAGGCACAAAAAATAAAATTTTCACCACAGAGCGCACAGAGTTCGCAGAGAGATACCAAAAGAAAAAGAGCAAAAAACAAGAGATAAGGAAGAGGAATGAAAAAACTGGAAGAATGATTTCTGACTGCTAAGGTACAAAGAAATACAAAATATTTTTGTCCACAGATTACGCAGATTTCCAAAGATAAAGACAAATACTTTTTCGCGTTATTATTAACTAGAAGACACCCCGGCCGCTAAAGACTTTCAACTAATATTAAAAAATAGGATTGTCGTATGATTTTTTTGTCAGAGGAAAATAAAAAAGGATGTTTTCGTGAAAAAATTCCTTAATATCTTTTATCTTGGGCTTATTACATTAATGCTTCCCGGATCAACATTTTGCGCTCAAGCTAAAATTATAACGTATGAATCTAATTTTGTTGAAATATGCTCACAAACAATAGGCCCTAAAGGCGGTCTCATAACTGTTCCGAATTCCGACTACCCTCTTGACGGCGTAGAAATAGAATTTCCTCAAAATGCATTAAAAACAGAACAAAAAATAAGTGTAAGCGTAGCGGCGGCTTATTTCGAGCATCCTAAAGTTAAAGTTACTTACGGGGGAAAAGTCAGTGTAATTAAAGTTTCCCCCATAAGTAAAGACACAAGCCAATCCGGATATGCTGACGATATAATAAAAATAAAAATTCCTATACCCGAAGAACTTGCCAATAGGAATGACATCTTCGGTATGGCTTTTTATTATATCGAAGATAAAGATGAAATTGAACTAATGTCTGGGCCGTCCGTTCAGGATGGAAAATTCATAATTTTGACAAGACAATTTAACTATCCCTTTTTTTTAATATTCGGAAGAGATTCCATGAAAAACCATTAAAACTTATTTTAAGTTCGAAGTTCCGGGGACACGTACTTAATTATTTACCTTGCGCACTTTGTCCCCTTTTGGGGAGGTTACGCTTCGCTCCGCTACACACCGCCTTTGCGGTAAAAATTTGTTTTCCCTTCGTGGGCTTCGTGCTCTCCAGCGAGCGAAGCGAGCGGGTGGGGAAAAGTTTCTTGGTTCTGTTTTCTCTGTGCGCTCTGTGTTCTCTGTGGTGAAAATTTATTTTTAGTCTTTGTTTTTTGTGCCTTAGTGTCTTGGTGGTAGGTTTTTGGTTTATATTCAGGTTTTAATATGAGCTATCTAAATCGCAAAACTCTCGGCCAGGTATTTCTCACCAACTTAAGTTATATCGAAAAAATCAAAAATTCGATCAACGTTACCGGGGAGACTGTGCTCGAGATCGGGCCGGGGAAGGGCGCGATAACTAAATACCTGGCGCAGGAAGCCAAAAAACTCTATGCCGTAGAAGTCGACCCAAAATTACATGAATTACTGGTTATCCAATTCATTAATTATAAAAATATCGAGTTGGTGAATAAAAATATTCTTACTTTTGATTTTTCCTGTCTCAAGGATAAGGTGATTGTGTTTGGCAATATCCCTTACTGCATCAGTAGTCCGATCATTAAATGTCTGATTGAAAATCGGTCATTTATCAAACACGCTTACTTGACTTGCCAGAAAGAATTCATCGATAAGCTTATCGCTAAACCCTCAACTGATGATTACGTTTTTTTAAGCTGCTATTTACAATATTATGCTAAAATCACTAAAATTTTTGATATCCCGGCTAACGCCTTTTCGCCGATTCCTAAGGTCAGTTCTACTTTTGCTATGCTGGATTTCTCGATTGCGCCTACAGTTAAGGCCGAAAACGAGGATTTCCTCTTTGGACTGATCAAGAAAGCCTTCGCCAACCGCCGGAAAAAAATCATCAATGCTCTCCGTCTGGAGGATAAAAAGGATATCCTGTTATCCTGCGGCATCGACCCCAATCTGCGTCCGGAGAATATCTCCCTGAAACAATATATTACCTTAGCCAACACCGTAAACCCCAAATAACCAATAAAAATAACAATTTTTCTTTATTCTTGCCGAAAACGGGGATAGCGGTATAATTAACTCCGGTCAAAATAGCATATATCAAGCCATTGTATAAAAAATTAATGGGTTTGGGCCATGTTTTTTCTACAAAATCCTTGAAATCTGTGGACAAAAGTATTTGGTTTTTGGTATTAACCAAAGAAAATCAGGAGGGATCATGCGCGCGGGAGTTATTGACATCGGATCCAGTTCCATAAAATTGATTATCGGGGAAGGGGAGGGCGAGGAGATAAAGATTTTAGAACATCTCAAGAATACCGTTCCCATCGGCAACTATACCTTCTACCGCGGAAGCATCACCCCGGAAACGATACACCAGATATTATCGATTTTAGAAAAATACCAGCAAGCCCTCAAGGAATACGATGTCGCCAACGTCATGCTCATTGCCACTACCGCCGTACGCGAAGCGCGCAACCGCGATATTTTTATCGACACGATTTCCCGCAAAACCGGCCTTAACGCGGAAATATTGACCGCCGGCGATGTCGTCTACTACATCGACTCCTATCTGCATCATAAACTAAAAAATACCTATCCCATTCATGAAAAAACCGTACTTATCGCGGAGCTTGGCTCAGGAAGCCTCGATGTTTCGCTGATGGACAAAGGCTTTACCCAGCTCAATCTTGGCCTGCCTATCGGGACTTTACGTATACGCCAGCTCATGAGCAAGCTCGAGGGAAGTTCCTCGGAAACCTGCGAAGCGGTCCAGGAATTTATCACCCATGAATTGGCCTATCTGAAAGACAATATCTCGCCGCGTACCCAGATCGACGACATTATTCTTATCGACGAAAAATACTCCGCGTACCTGGCGGCAATCCTGGCCGACAAAAATAAAGAAGCCGGGTTCTGGCGCATTAACCGGGAAGACATCGCGAAAATCCTGGAAAGCTTAGGCGATAAAAATACCGACGAAATCGTCCGGACCTATAAAATACCCTCGGAAATCGCCGAAACCATCACCGCCTACGCGCTTCTTTTAAACAGCTTGTTTAGCGTAGCGGAAATCAAGTATATCTACATCCTTGAAGCGTCCCTGGCGGAAGCGATTTTAGCCAATGTAATCTTAGGTATCGAGTTGGCGAAAAAGTATAACAAAACCAATCAGCTCGTTTCGGTGGCGACATTTCTCTGCCGTAAATTCAACGCCGACCTCAATCACGTAAAACACGTAGCCGAGTTGTCGAAAACGCTCTTTGAAAATTTCAAAGAGATGCTCGGCTTAAAACCGGAGGATTTGCTTTATTTAACCTTAGCCGCGTATCTGCACGATATCGGTTCGTTTATCCACAACCGCTCCCACCATAAACACTCGGAATACATCATCAACAGCCTCAATCTTTTTCGCCTCACCGAAGAAGAGATAAATGTCATCGCCTGCATTGCCCGCTACCACCGGAAAGCTCCCCCCGCTGCCACGCATTTACTCTATAACTCGCTTAACCTCGATAAGCAGATATTGGTACAGAAGTTGAGCGCGATTTTACGTATCGCCAATTCCCTGGATAGTTCCCACAAGCAAAAACTGAAAAAGCTGGAGATAAAATTCAGCAAAGGTAACATTGCGATTTACGGCTACAGTAACAATAATTGCCTCCTGGAAAAACTTGATTTTTCATCGAAGAAAGATTTTTTTGAAGAAATAACGGGAAACAAGATAAGTTTCATTCCTAAACCGGCATAAAACTATGCCGGTTTAGATATATGAAAACCTACGGTTTTTCCGCCGAAGGCCCTCGGTTTTGCCGAGAGGCAAGCGAGACATCGCCAAAAGTTTCCAACTTTTGGCGAGCAAACTTCCCCTTAGCAAAAAAGAATATTATTAACATTATATTAATAATTTTATGTTTTTTATTTCTCTAACCGGAAAATGAGTTTGCGAATTTTCCGGTTAGGCGATTTTTATTTTTTCCGAAGGAAAAAAGAAAAATATGGAAAAATTTATTCATCGTGATCTGAGCTGGTTGGCGTTTAACGAACGAGTGCTGGAAGAAGCCGTTGACTCGTCCAATCCCCTGGCGGAACGCTTACGCTTCCTGGCGATTTTCGCCAATAACATGGACGAGTTTTTTATGGTTCGCGTGGCCGGCCTGAAACGCCTGATTGATTCCGGGTATAACCAAAAAGATAACTTCGGCTATTTCCCGACCGATATCGCCCTGGAAATCAAAGGGACGGTGCAGCTTTTAAATAAAAAACTTTATTCCTATAAAGATAAAATCGCCAAGGAACTGGAAAAAAATAAGATTTTTATCCGGAAATACGAGGAGTTGAGCGCGGAGCAAAAAAAATACAGCCGGGCCTATTTTGAAACAACGCTTTTTCCCATCATTACGCCGATGGCGATTGACCAGGGCCGGCCATTTCCGGTCCTGCCGTCAAAAACCATTGCCTTTGCCGTGATGCTGTCACGATACAATGTCAACCACCTCGCGGTTATGCCGATACCCAAAGCTGCGCCGCGAATTTTAAAATTGCCCTCCGCCGGAGACGAACTTGATTTTATTTTAATTGATGAAATCATCCGCCAGAATATCGACGGTTTTTTTAAGGGGTATAAAGTGGCGGGGAATTCTCTTTTTCGCGTAGTCCGGGACAGTGAATTGTCGGTTGACGAAGAATACGCGCCCAATCTTTTAAAAGCTATCGAAAACGAAGTCAAAAAACGGCCTCAGGCAAAAATCGTATGCGCCCAGGTAGAAAAATCCTGCCCGGCGGAAATACTGGAAACGCTTTTTGCCAGTATCGATTTTCCCCAGGAAGAGATCACCGGTATTGACGGCGAGCTGGGATTAAGTTATTTATTTGAATTAGCGGCGCAGCTCAATAAGCCGCAATTGCTCTATAAAAGTTTTGTTCCTCAAAAAATCGAATACGAGAATATTTTTGACAAAATAAAAGAAGGCGACTTCTTAATCCACCTTCCCTATCAATCGTTCCAGCCGACCGTCGACCTTATCAGAACCGCGGCCAGAGACGAAAACGTCCTGGCCATCAAAATGACCCTCTACCGTACCGATGAAAATTCCGCCATAATTAAATCCCTGAAAGAGGCGGCAAAAAACAAGAAGCAGGTAACGATTCTTGTAGAAATCAAGGCGCGCTTCGACGAAGAGCGCAATATCGATTGGGCAAAGGATTTAGAAGCGGCGGGGTGCCATGTGATGTACGGTATCGCCGGGATGAAGATTCATTCCAAGATAACGCTGGTAGTGCGCAAGGAAGAGGGAAGGATACGCCGGTATGTCCATGTGTCAACCGGCAATTATAACGAAAAAACCGCTTCCGCTTACACTGATGCCGGGTACTTTACCGCCAACGACGATTTCGCCAAAGATATCTCCGAAGTTTTTAACGCCATTACCGGCTATTCCGTACCGGGAAGATGGAACCGGATTGTCTCGTCGCCTTACGATTTACGCCAATATTTTTTCGAAATGATCGACAAGGAAATTGAGTACCATAAGAAATATAAAAATGGTTTTATTTTTGCCAAGATGAACTCCCTGGAAGACCCGCAAATTGCGGAAAAGCTGTACGAAGCATCGAACGCGGGGGTGAGAATAAGATTGATTGTCCGGGGTATATGCGTGATTATCCCCGGTGTTAAAAACTTAAGCGAAAATATCGAAATAAAAAGTATCGTCGGCCGGTTCCTCGAACATTCGCGGATTTATATGTTCAATAATAACGCCGGCCCCCGGATATTCATGGCTTCCAGCGACTGGATGACGCGTAATTTCGACCGGCGCATCGAACTTTTGTTTGAGATATACAAAGACGAGCTGAAAGAACACCTGCGTTTTATCCTGGATAATTGCTGGAAGGACAATGTAAAATCCTGGGTTTTATCGGATGATAAAAAATACGCTAAACCTGATATTACCGGCGATAAATTCAACGCCCAGGAGTTTTTTATCCAGCACTATACGTAAATTAAAAACGGCTAGGGTAAGGGTAACGATGCCGGTATCGGTTAAAGACTTGGTCAGGGTAAAGGTAAGGATGCCAGTATAGGTTAAGGTAAAGGTAAAGGTTTTAAGATTAGTATCAGCCCTAACCTTTACCGTAACCCAAACTGGCTTCGTTACCCTAGCCCTAGCTGATTATTATTACCGGCTTTCCGCCTTCGCTATGGCTTCGGCGAGACTTTTCCAAAGCTCGAAGGGCGAAGGAGAGCCTAGCCATAGCCCTAACCAATTTTTATGGAAACTATCGATAATCGCTTAAACCAAACCATCTTCCGCTACCTTACCGCCCTGGCTGCGCATCTGGATAATATCCCCAAATCCCATAGCATCGAGCATGTCCACGAGGCGCGGGTGGCGACCCGACGTTTGCGCGCCGCGTTATGGGTCTTAAAAAAGCAGTTTTCGAAAAAAGAGCGCAAAAAATGGGGAAAAACCCTGAGCCGCCTTTCTGACGTGTTAAGCGAAACGCGCGACCTCGATGTCCATATCGAATTCCTGAAAAATTTTCCTGGCGCCGCGTTGTCAAAAAAACAAGCGCAGGGGCTTAATGAGCTGGCCACAATCTATAAAATCCGCCGACGTGACGCTCAGACAAAAGCCCTCGCGGAAGTAAAGCGCTTTAATAAAACAAAGATACCCGATCAAATTGGGCGTGCCGTCGCTCAAGATAACGGGCGCGATGATCATGGATTGCGCGCTCTCGCGCGTAAGAAAGTTACCCGGTGCCTTAAAAATCTTCTTGCCTACGAACCTTACGTTAAAAAGCCGCACGCCCGGAAAAAACTTCACCGGATGCGTATCGAAGCGAAACACTTACGCTATACCTTAGAACTTTTCCAAGCCATTTATCCGGGGGAATCGGAAGAATACCTCAGAAACTTGGTTGAAATACAGCGCGCGCTGGGCAGTGTCCACGAATTTGACGTTTGGCTTGAGCAGGCGCGCGCGCTTAAAAATAACCGGCAGCTATCCGGATTTCTGAAATACTATCACCATGAATGCGAGAAATGCCGCAAAACCTGGTATGAAAAATTTGTCCATTTGTGGAAAAAGCATAAACATGCCAAAACCTGGCAGAAGATATACGAAATGGTCTCCTAATAAAGAAACCCTGCGGTTTACCGCAGGGTTTCTTTATCCGGCTCCGCTTCGCGGAGCATAAGGATAAAGACAAATACATGGAACAAATAATTACTCAATCACTGGAATTGGCCCGGCGCTGTAAATGGGAAGAAGGGCATAGCCGGCAAGTCACAAAATTGTCCCTTCAGTTATTCGATCAACTAAAACCGTTGCACAATTTAGGCGATGAGGAACGGATATCACTCGAAGCGGGGGCTATTTTGCACGATATCGGTTTCAGCCAAAACGAAAAATCTCATCATAAACTATCCCGCGATATCATCGTGGACGCGAAAGAATTAGCTATCGGCCCAATCCCGCGGGCCATCATTGCGCTTATCGCCCGCTATCACCGTAAATCCTTGCCCAAAAAGTCCCATAAATATTATTGCGATCTGGACGTAAAGAATAAAGATATCGTAAATAAACTCTCGGCTATTCTGCGCATCGCCGACGGTTTAGACCGGACGCATCGCGGAATGGTTAAGGATGTCGAATGTGACATTAAACCGGAACAGGTGATCATACGAGTTGATGCCCAATCGGAATCGCCGGAGGATCGCGAAGCGGCACAAAATAAAGCCGACCTTTTCGAGAAGATATCCAACAGAAAAGTAATAATTGAAAATCTTTAATTAAAAACCAACCAAAAAATTTTTCCACAGATTTCTCAGATTAATAGGATTGGGATTAAACAGATTTAAAAAGTGAACTACCACCGGCTCACGCCGGTGGCCTACCGGGATAATCCCGCCAAAATACGGCGGGATTATTTTATATCTATAAATATCCCAATCTTTTTCTTAAGCCATAAAAATCTGAGCAATCTGTGGACAAAAGTTTTTGTATTTCATTTTACTTTCTTATTATTAAATCACAAGAATCGCTTTTTTTGACGTAGTTTCGTTGTATAGATCGATTGCGGGGGATAGCGGCAGGATTTTTGCGTTGATTTTCTTTTCTTTCAGGAATATTTGCGCTTGTTCGCTTAACACCGGCAATGCGTCGCGATAAGCGATGATAAATACTTCCGGCTTCTTTTTGCAAAACTTTCTTAATTCTTGCTCGCTTATTTCTTTTTCTTCGCTGAATTTTTTAGGACGTTTTTTAACCTTACAGTTGACCCGGATACAAACACCCCGATTGTAAGTTTTCCCATCAATAAGCACACTATCGTCTTTTAAAACCATACAAACCGACGGGTTGGCTTTTATCTCGCCGGCTTTTATCCCTAAGCCTTCCTGGGCCAGGGCAACCGCCCCTAAAATCACCGCGTCGTCTTTCAGCTCCGACTCCACAATTTTACAACGGGAAACTTTAGCAAAAAACGGGTCGTCATCGACAATTTTCCTGACCATCGGCAAAATAAAACCGGCGCATGCCTCAATGATACCGCCGCCGAAAATAATCAACGCCGGGTCGAAGGCGTGGCGCAGGCTGACGCAGGCAAACCCTAACGCGTCCGCCGCTTTTTCCATGACCTCCGTGGTTAATTCATCTTTTCGCGCCAGAGCTTCCTTGAGCGCTTTGCTTTTTATTACGGCTAAATCGCTTTTGCAAATGTCAATAAGCGCCGATTCCCGGCCCGCTTTAACCGCGGCGCGAATATCGCGTTCGATTGCCCATCGGCCGGCAATCGCTTCCAGGCATCCCCGGTTGCCGCAGCTGCATTCCGGGCCATGAGTATCGATAATTAAATGCCCGAATTCTGTTGCCGCGCCTTTGGCGCCCAGCAAAAGCTTGCCGTCAACAATGGCCGCGCCGCCCACTCCGGTACCGGGAAATAATCCAATAATATTTTTTACCCGGCGGCCGGCGCCGAACCAATATTCGCCAAGCAGCCCCAGGTTAACATCGTTACCGATAGATACCCTGGTTCGGAATTTTTTCGTTATTTTTTTGACGAGATCAAACCCGGCGAGGTCGACATTCGGGGTGGCGACGATTTTACCTTTTTTTGTATTGACAATGCCGGGCACGCCGATGCCGATTCCGGCAATGTTTTTCGCCACAATTTTACTGCCGGAAGAGAGGCTATTGATTAATTTAGTTACGATAAAAAGAATCTCCGACGGTTTAGCATCGAGCGGCGTAGCAATCTTATCCCGTACGATAATCTTGCCTGTTTCGTCGGCCAGTCCCCCGGAAATCTTCGTTCCCCCGATGTCGATACCGATGAATAATCTTGATTTCATATTATTTTTTACTTCGTGAAGCTCCACCACCTTACGGTGGTGGTTTCTTGTTATTCAGGATTCAGCTCCCCTGGAGCTTCACCCTGAGGCAGAAAGCATTCATCCGCGCCCTCACGGACGCGGCTTTCTGCCGAATGGGTAAAAAATAAAAGACATCCGTTTCGCGGATGAAAATAAAATAATTCAATAAATATGCTGACAAGGTATTATAGCATTTTTCTTCTGAAACTCCATACCTTACGGTCGTGCCCACATTAACCCGGCAAATCCACCCATAAAATGCATTTTACCAAATGCATTTTATGGGTTATACTGTTTCTCCTTATGGCACTAATCAGCTTAAAAGAAATAAATCTTGCTTTCGGTGGGCCGCTCATTTTTGACCGCTTAACCCTGCATATAGAAGCCGGGGAACGGATTGCCCTCCTGGGGCGCAATGGCGCAGGTAAAACCACGCTGATGAAAGTCATTGCCGGACAAGCCAGCATTGATGATGGAGAAGTATTTTGTCAGAAGAATATCCAAGTAGCTCATTTACCCCAGGAAGTCGCAACCGATATCACGGGAAACGTATTTGATATCGTCTCATCAGGCCTGGGCAAACGCGGACAGCTCTTAGTTGATTACCACCACCTTACTAACCAGATGCACGCCGACAATAATCCCGACCTGATGCGCCGGCTTGGTAATGTCCAGTCGGAGCTTGACCACACTAAATCCTGGGACCTCAACGGCCAGGTCGAAGAAGTCATCTCCCGGATGAAACTCGATCCGGAAAGCGACTTTGAAAAATTATCCGGCGGACAGAAGCGCAGAGTTTTACTTGCCCGGGCTCTGGTGCTAAAGCCTGACATTATACTCTTAGATGAACCGACAAACCATTTAGACATAGACTCAATTGATTGGCTGGAAAAGTTTTTAAAATCTTACCACGGCACAGTTTTTTTCGTCACCCATGACCGGATGTTCATGACGCATTTAGCTACCCGGATCATCGAACTGGACCGCGGAAAAATCTTCAGCTGGTCCTGCGATTACGAAACTTTCCTGAAACGCAAGGAGACCGCCTTAAACATGGAAGAATCATACTGGGATACTTTTGATAAAAAATTAGCCCAGGAAGAAATCTGGATTCGCCAGGGTGTAAAAGCCCGGCGCTGCCGCAGCGAAGGCCGGGTTAAAGCCCTGGAGCGCTTAAGGGAAGAAAAGAAGGCCCAGCGCAAAGCTATCGGCAATGTCCATCTGAAACAGCAAAAAGCCGATGTTGCCGGGCATTTGATTATGAAAGTTTCCAACCTGGGATTTAACTATAGAGATAACTGCCTGATCCGCGATTTTAGCGCTAAAATCATGCGCGGGGACAAAATCGGCATTATCGGCCCCAACGGCTGCGGGAAAACCACCCTGATACGCATCCTTTTGGAAAAGCTTGAGCCCACCAAAGGAAAAGCCCGGTTGGGCCCCAATCTTCAAATCGCCTACTATGACCAGCTGCGCGAGCAATTAGACAACGAAAAAACCGTTGCCCAGAATATATGCGATGGCGGCGACACGATAATGATCAACGGTAAGCCCCGCAATATCATCGGATACCTGCGGGATTTTCTTTTTTCTCCGGACCGGGCGGAAAGCCCGGCTAAAATTCTTTCCGGCGGCGAACGCAACCGGCTATTACTTGCCCGGCTCTTTACTAAACCGTTCAACCTTCTGGTAATGGACGAACCCACCAACGATCTGGATATCGAAACGCTGGAGCTTCTGGAAGAGATGCTGCTCGAATATCCGGGAACTCTTCTTTTAGTCAGCCATGACCGGGCATTTCTAAACAATGTGGTGACTTCTACCCTGGTCTTCGAAGGCGAAGGGGAGATTAACGAATATCCCGGCGGCTACGACGACTGGCTTAACCAGCGAAAAATCGCCGCACCAAAACCGGTAACGCCTAAACCTAAAACCGAAAATAAGATTACTAAACCGGAGCTGCCCGGCCGAAAAATCACCTTTAAAGAAAAACACGAGCTTGAGGCGTTTCCGGGAAAAATCGAAAAGCTGGAAGCGGAGCAAAAAGAACTGTACGCTGCTCTTACCGATACTAATTTTTATCAAAAAGATCCCAAAGACATAGCGAAAGCCAAAAACCGGCTGACAACTTTGGAAGACGAGCTTCACGCCGCTTATGAGCGATGGGAATATCTTGAAAATCTCCCTGAGTAGCCAATGCGTTTATTTAGCCACTGATTTTCACAGATGGAACACGGATTTGGATAAACAATATTATAAAATTTAAAAAATTACCATTATTGGTTATTGAATTTTTATCAAAAACTTAACGAATACATCATTTATCCGTGAAAATCAGTGTTAATCCGTGGCTAAAATAAGTTTCTATGGTAGAATTATTCCAACCAGCCTAAAGGAGATATATGGAAATTTTTGTAGGTAATTTATCATTCAGCGCGGCTAAGGACGACCTTAAGCAACTTTTCGAAAACTTTGGCGACGTTTCTTCCGCCGTAATCGTTACGGAAAAGAATACGGATAAATCGCGCGGTTTTGGCTTTGTTACCATGCCTGATAATCAGCAGGCTCTCGCCGCAATCGCATCGCTAAACGGCAAAGAATTTATTGACCGGCCGCTTAATGTGGCTAAAGCGCAGTCTAAGCCTAAAGCACCTCGCGCGAGCGTAAAAAAAGACGCGTTTTTGTCGTGGAGCGCACCGATTGAAAATATTTCCCGTCCCGCGCCGGAGCCGCGCCGGATAAAATTTTCCCGCGATTCGGCTTTGGTGAAAAAGGATGAACAATGGGACACCAGCCGGCGACGGCGTAATTCCTGGAACGGCCGCGGCCCCTCAGGCGCCGGCGGTAGCGCTAACGCGCCTGTCCATAAAAGCTCTGGCCGCCCCAAACAAGGGCATAAAAAAGATGGGCAGCGCGATTCCTGGGGTAAAGATAAAGGGAAATCTCAGCCTTGGAAAAAATTTACGGCTGCGTCCACGCCGTGGAAAAAAACCGGCGGCGGTTTCAAGCCATGGAGGAAAAAAGAGGAATCAACCGAACCCTGGAAAAAATTTGCTCCGGCTGAACCGCGAAAGAAAAGCGGCGGCGGCTTTAAGCCTTGGGAAAAAGATGAGCAAGGAATAAGGCCGCGAAAAAAATTCGACGCTGACCCCGCGCTATGGAAAAAGAGCGGTGATGGTTCCCGGCCATGGGTAAAAGACCGGGAGGAGACAAGGCCATGGAAAAAAGCCGGCCACAAAACCCGTCCCTGGGAAAAACCGGCGGAAAAACAAGGCTTTGGCCAAAGAGGCAAAGGAAAACCCAGAACCTGGGACAAAACAAGCACCCGGCCGCCAAAACCTTTCGCCAAAGGTTACAAAAAATCAGGGCGAAATAAACCGAAGTATTAAGACTAAAAAAAACTTAAAAATTTACCACCAAAACACAAAAATATAAAGTAAAAACTATAGGTCAAAACTATAGAATATAAATAAAACCTAAAACTTACCACAAAGGGCACAAAGAAAAGAATGCAACTACTAATCTTCTTGGTGCTCTTGGTGCCTTGGTGGTAAATATTTTGGTTTTGTTTTTATTTTGGTGCTTTAGTGGTAGGTTTAGGTTTTATTTTTTTATCTTTATAGTATAATTTTTTAGCGTGGTTACTGCATGAAATACAAGTCTAATCTCGGCAAGAATATATTAAACCCCGAATACATGCGCCGGGCGATTGAGGAAGCAAGGAAAAACCTTAAGCGCATGGACGGCGGCCCTTTTGGCGCCTGCGTTGTCAAGGACGGAAAAATCATTGCCCTGGCGCGCAATACAGTATTAAAAAACGACGCCACCTGCCACGCGGAGATAAATGCCATTCGTATCGCTTCGCGCAAAAACAAAACCTTCGACCTTTCCGGTTCGATAATCTATTCTACTACCGAGCCTTGTCCGATGTGCTTTAGCGCAATCCACTGGGCGAGGATAGGAACTATTGTTTATGGAACCGGTATTGCCGATGCCGGTAAAATCGGTTTTAATGAGATGAAGATCAGTAATGTCCGTTTAAAGGTGCTGGCAAAAATAAAGATAAAAATCGTCCCCGGATTATTGCTTGGTGAATGTAACCAGTTGTTCAGTGACTGGAATAAGTTGCCGGGCAAAAAACTATACTGACCTGGTTTTTCGTATACTCCATCAACCCTCCTAATTCTTGAACCCCAAATATTTCATACTATCTTATGAGCAAGGAATTTATTGACCGGCAGCTGTAATCGTTTTCAGTTACCTAATGCCTACCCCTTGTTCCCAACAACTTGGCATGTTATATATTAATACTCGAACACTATAAAAAGTTTTCCGGTTAAACCGCACAAGGAGGGGCTATGAAAAAAAATATTTGGCTGACACGATTGGCAATAACGGCGGCTTTCTCCACAACGATCAGCACCTATGCCTGGGCCGGATGGCTGGAACAAACCGGTAAGATTTATTATACCGGCGGCAATGTCGGCATAGGAACAACCACTCCGGAGGCAAAGCTGGATATTGCCGGCGGTATTAAACTACGCTCCGATTCGCAAGGAATTATTTTTGCTAATGCCGCCAACAATATAATGTGGCGGGAGTATTTCAGCAATAATGACTTGCTGTTTTTATCTCCGTCAAATATTTACGCAATCACTCTAAAGTCGAGCGGCAATGTCGGGATTGGGGAAACCGCTCCGACGAACAAATTATCCGTTGGCGGCAACGCGGATTTCTCCGGTAATGTCGGTATCGGGACAACAGCCCCGACTTCGAAACTTACCGTAGCGGGCATAATCGAAACTACCAACGGCGGGATTAAATTCCCCGACGGCACAACCCAGGCTACGGCGGCGAGCAACAATAATCCCTGGGCCATCTCTTCGGGTAATATTTCTTACCGCGGCGGTAACGTCGGTATTGGTACGGCGACGCCGGGGGGTGCGCTGGAAGTTTCGCAACCGGGAGCAGATAGTTCAGCGGGGATGATCAGACTTTTCAAGCCTTCATTGGCGAACGCGAATTATTTGACAATAGACCTTGGGAGAGCTGAAGCCGTTAATGAAACCGGGGGGATCTTCTACCAATACTTTACCGGTGGCAATTCTATTCTTGGTTTATATCATTACGGCGATTCCGGCATCTCAGGACAAGGGCTAATATTAAAAAAAGGCGGAAATATCGGTATCGGAACGACAACCCCGGATACAAGGCTGGACGTTGTCGGTAGTCTGAAGCTTAGGGCGGATGCCAATAACCTCGCTTTTGCCAATGCCGCCAACGCGCTGAAGTGGTATGAATATTTAAGCGGCAATGATTTAAGATTTAAAACCGCTGCGGGGAGTGATGTCCTTGCTATCCAGGCCGGCGGCAATGTCGGGATCGGGACAGTCAACCCTTCTTCTAAGCTCACCGTTAACGGCGTTATTGAAACCACCAACGGAGGGGTAAAATTCCCCGATGGTTCAGTACTTACTACCGGCGATCCCAGTATCTTATGTGGTTGGGCGGTCGATAAACCAACCGGCACAGTCTTTACCTACGCCGGTGTCACGATCAGCGCTCCGCTTACGATGAGAGGGCAAATCATAATATCAAATGATGTTGGAAATGGAGGAATTAAATTTCCCGACGGCTCGATACAAACCACTGCCGGGGGAGCATGGAAGCAATCCGGCTCAAATGTTTATATCGCCAGCGGCAAAGTAGGAATCGGCACAAGCCAGCCTTCTGTCGCCCTGGAGGTCAGCGGCGAGACTAAAACTTCGGTAATCACTATTACCGGCGGAGCGGATGTTGCCGAGCCATTCAAAATCGAAGGCCCCAAGGCTGAGCCCGGCATGGTTGTCTGTATAGACCCGGCAAACAGCGAAAATCTAAAACTTTGCGCTAAGGAATACGATAAAACTGTTGCCGGCGTTTTAAGCGGCGCGGGCGGAATCAAACCCGGACTGCAAATGTCCCAGAAAGACAGGGGTGACGCCGGAGAACCCGTGGCCCTGGTGGGAAGAGTATTTTGCTACGCCGATGCCGATTACGGAGCGATCGAGCCGGGTGATTTATTGACTACATCCAATACGGCTGGTCACGCCCGTAAAGTCACCAACCACAACAAAGCCCGGGGGGCGATATTGGGCAAAGCGCTAACCGGTTTAGCCAAAGGCAAGGGGCTGGTTAAAATACTGGTAACCCTGCAATAAGCCGGCGGTTTAATGAAAAACATGAACTTAAAAACAACCCTGATTGCTGTCGTTGGTATTGCCTCAACGATCTTATTGATTTCTTCGGCCCATGCCGAAAATAACCGTCGTTGGGTACAATTAAGGCCCTTGGATGAATCGGCCGATAACAGCAATAAAGATAAACCTGAAGGCAAAGGCGCGACTATCCTTGATTCTTCCGCCGACGGGATTACCCTTAGAGTGTCTCTTCCGGGAATGTATTTAGAAAACCAAATCATGGACGATGGCCTAATTTATACGACCATCACCGCTCCGGACTCCGGGATGCTGGAAATAAGCAAACCGAATTTACCGGTATTCGGTAATTTCATCCTCATTCCCAACGGCACAAAAATAAAATTAGAGATCGATCCGGGGAAGCCCTTGGCCTACGATAACATCGATATCTCGCCCCTCCAGCCACCGCCGTTGGCCGACGGCAAAGAATCGAAACAAAAATTCGTTAAACACGCGGAAACCTATTCCCGGGACGCCGACTATCCGGATAGCTTTGTCGTAGTTGATCCGCCGGCTAAAATCCGCGGGCAGGAATGCACATTTGTCTGGCTTTTCCCTTATCGTTACAATCCCAAACAGCGGATATTGTCGGTCTATCCCGACCTTACGGTAAGAGTGTCTTTTTCAGGCAAGCATCAAGGCATACCACGGCGATTAAAAAATAAACAAACCGACGAAACCATGCGCCGCATGGCGATTAACGGTGAAGTTATCCTTAAAGACCGGGAAAAACAAGGAGAAACCGGAGGATGAAGATAGCGTTCCCAAAAAATATTTTATTTTTACCGCTTATAATTTTATTTTCCGCTTTATTTACGCCCAGTGTGCTGGCGCAAGGCGCGGACTATCTGATTGTCTGCGACAAACAGTTTAAGCCCGCAGCGGATACTCTGGCCGCTTGGAGAAAAAAAACCGGTCTTATCAGTAAAGTCGCTACCACCGAAGAAACCGGTACTACCACTGATGCGATAAAAGCCTACGTTCAAAACGCCTATGATACCTGGGATCCAGCACCAGCCTATCTTTTAATCATCGGGGACACCCAGTTTGTCCCCACTAATTATATGGCTGATCAAGTAGCCACCGATCTCTATTACGCAACCCTCGACGGTCAAGATTATTTCCCTGACCTGGCTTACGGCAGGATTTCCATTGTCACCCCCGAACAGGCCGTAAAAAGAGTCAATGATATCATTGATTATGAAACTAAAAAAATAAACGACGATTCATTCTATACTACTGCCGCTTGTGTTTCGACCTATCTGGATGAAGATCATGACAATCTCGACGACTTGCGCGCCCTTACCAGCGAAGAAGTGGCAATCTTTTTGCAAAATCGGAAAAATTATTCCCTTAAGCGTATTTATTACTGCGACCCAGCTCTTACACCCCAGACATGGAAAACCATTTTTCCAATTTACATGGGTAATGACACCGGCCCCGCAGGAAGTATGAACGGTACTATCCCGGACTTCCTTAAAAAACCCCAATTTGCCTGGGACGGTAAGAACACGGATATCCAATCGGCGATAAACTCCGGCTGTTCCCTGCTGACCTACGTTAGCGGCCATGGCAGCACCATGGGGCTTATTTCGCTACCTTATTCCACCAGCGATGTCGTCAATTTAACCAACGGGAACAAACTTCCGATGATATGGAGCATGACTTGTTTAACCGGCGCTTTCGATTTAATTCATACTCCCAATGGAATGGATCCCCCCGGTACCCCGGCCGATACTTGTTTTAGTGAAGCCCTGGAAAGGAATCCCCACGGCGGGGCAATCGGCATTGTAGCCTCTTCACGCGTAGCGGTAACTTTTGACTGCGGCTTTCTAACCTGGGGTTTGATGAACTACCTCTGGCCGGAATATTCGGAATATACGTTATATCCCCGCCCTGAAACACCGCGGGGGATGGGAGATGCGCTAAACTACGCAAAATTATATGGAAAATCGCGCCTGTGGAATGGCGGAAACATAACTTTCGAAGAGTGGCACTGGTTCGGCGATCCCGCTACCCGATTCTGGACCGGGGTACCCAAAAACCTGAAAGTCTCGCAGCCTGATTCCTTAAAGATAAACACCAATGAAAACATCACCATTAGCGTCACCGATGAACAAAATAACCCCATCGAAGAAGCGATGGTTACCATTTCTACCGTTAACGCACCAAGCGATTACTGGCGGGCTACTACCGACGCGTCCGGCAACGCTGTATTTTCCCTTATCATAACTCAATCCGACGATTATGATATCGTAGTGACAAAAAGCGAATTCCTTTCTTATCAAGGAACAGTATATTCGTCAGGAGTAAACTATAATAAAATATTCGTAGATAAAGCCAATTCCGGAACCGCTGACGGTTCCCCTGAGCACCCCTTATCCAAGGTCAGCCAGGGAGTAACCCAAGTCAACAGCTACGGCACGGTAGCGATAAAAACCGGTGTCTACGGCGCCGGAGAAAACAAACCATTGAGAATCAATAAAGCCATGAAGCTGCAAGCCGTAGGCGGCCCGGTAACGATAAAACCTTCCTAAAACCCTCTTTTCCCGCTAATTCTTGACACCCCGAATATTTTATGCTATCTTACCCATTCGACAGAAATTCACGCCTGCGCTGCGCGTAGTCAAAAGGTGATGCGGTGGATGAATGATTTCTGTCTCAGGGTGAAGCCCCAACTATTACAGAAAACTATAAGGCTTCACCACCTTAAATATGATTGAGAATATAGGAATTATCGGGTTCGGTAATATGGGTAAAGCGATTGGTACGGCTCTGGCCGCATTAAACAAGGGTAAAGTTTGTTTCTACGATATCGCGCCGAAAACCGAAACGCAAAGAAACCTCTACCAGGTAAAAAATCCCGCTGAACTCATTAAAAACAGCGACGTTACGATATTAGCGATCAAGCCGCAAGACATTAAGACTTTTATCGAAACCCATAAGAATGCTTTTATCGCCAAAAAACCCTTGTTCATCACCATCGCCGCCGGGTTAAACATAAAATTTTTTGAGAAACATTTAACCGGGGTTAAAGTGATACGGGTAATGCCGAACCTTGCCGCGCGTGTCGGCGAATCTATATCGTTTATCTGTAAGGGCAGGTTAGCCTCAGCCAACGACATCGGCCTGGCGCGGGAAATATTTAATACTGTAGGAAAAACCGCATTAATCGATGAGCGCTCGATTAACAAGGCTACGGCAATCGCCGGATGTGGTCCGGGTTTTGTTTACCATATCATGAACAGTATCTACCAGGGCGCCGTGAAGGCGGGCTTTGATCGGGAAACCGCTAAGGCAATGATAAACCAAGTGTTTCTTGGCGCGGCGAAACTTTCCGTGATCAGCGGCAAAGATTTTGGCGTTTTAGCCGATGAGGTGACCTCCAGAAAAGGGATGACCGAAGCCGGCCGCAAAGTGTTCAAAGCGAAACATTTGGATAAAATAATCGCCGCGGCAATCGACGCAGCGCGCAAACGCGGCGACGAGATAGCTAAAATATATTCTTAGTAAAAATCGGTTAAGGCTAGGGCTAGGGTAACGAAGCCAGTTTGGGTTACGGCAAGGGTTAGGGCTGATACTAATCTTAAAACCTTTACCTTAACCCTAACCTATACTGGCATCCTTACCTTTACCCTGACCAAGTCTTTAGCCTATACGGGCATCGTTACCCTTACCATTACCCAGGAGCTAAGTATGAATAAAACAAAAATAGGGATCATTGGCGGGAGCGGGTTATATAATATCGAAGGGATAACTAAAGTAAAAAAAATAACCCTGACAACTCCCTTCGGCAAACCATCCGATAAATATATCACCGGCAAGCTCGCCGGTAGTGATGTCGTATTTTTACCGCGCCACGGTGTAGGCCATCGGATTAACCCGTCGCAAATAAACTATCGCGCCAACATCTACGGGATGAAAAAATTAGGCGTTACCCATATAATTTCGGTATCGGCCTGCGGCTCGTTGAAAGAAGATTTAGCTCCGATGGATTTTGTCCTGCCTGACCAATTTTTAGACCGCACCAACCAGGGCAGGAAACAGACATTTTTTGAGGAAGGTATTGTGGCGCATATCGGCTTTGCCCAACCGACCTGCGGTTGCTTGATGAAAAAAGTTTACGCGGCAGGGCAAAAGACCGGGGCTCGCATGCATTTCGGCGGGACTTACGTCAATATGGAAGGGCCGCAATTTTCTACCCTGGCCGAATCAAAGCTTTACCGTTCCTGGGGGATGGATATCATCGGCATGACCAATATGAGCGAGGCGCGGTTGGCGAGAGAAGCGGAGATATGCTACGTTACCATTGCCGCGGTTACCGACTACGACTGCTGGCACCAGTCCCACGAAACCGTGACCGTGGAGATGATTATCGCCAATCTCAATAAAAACGTGGCCAACGCCAAGCAAATCATCAAGGAAACGATCCCTTTAATCGAAAAAGATAAAATTTGCAGCTGTCATGAAGCGCTGAAGTACGCAATTATCACCGATCGCAAAATCATCCCGGTGGAAACAAAAAAGAAGTTGAAAATAATCATCGGAAAGTATATTAAATAGCAAACGACGCCATTGGTTTTATTTAGCCACGGATTATCAAGGATAAACACGGATTTCAATGAAACAAAAAATATCCGTGTTCGATCCGTGCGCATCAGTGGCTAAACACATTGATTAATTTGTGGCCAAAAAAGAAGCAAGGAGATAGCATGAAGGTATTGATAGTAGGTTCGGTGGCCCTGGATACGATAAAAACGCCTTTCGGCAAAGTGAAGGATATCCTCGGCGGGTCGGCGGTTTATTCGTCGACGAGCGCTTCGAATTTCGCGCCGGTCAACCTGGTCGCGGTAGTCGGTGAAGACTTTCCTAAAAAACATATCGAATTCCTGATGGCTAAAGGCATTAATCTGAAGGGGATGGAAATCGTCAAAAACGGCAAGACTTTCCGCTGGGAAGGGGAATACGGGTGGGATTTCGCCGACCCGAAGACCTTAGCCACGCATCTCAACGTTTTCGCGAGTTTCGACCCGGTGATCCCGGCGCAATATCGCGACAGCGAATTTTTATTTTTAGCCAATATCGACCCGGTGATCCAGACTAAAGTCTTAAGCCAGGTGAATAAACCTAAACTTATCCTGTGCGATACGATGAATTATTGGATTTCCAGCAAACGCGCCGAGTTGATCAAACTGCTCAAAAAAGTCGATATTTTTCTTCTGAACGAATCAGAAGCCAAACAATTATCCGGGGAAGCCGGAGTGGTCAAAGCAGTAAGAGCCATCTTTAAAATGGGGGCAAAGCGGCTGATCGTTAAAAAAGGCGAACACGGGGCGATGCTATTCTCGAAAGCCCATGTATTTTGCGCCCCGGCATACCTGCTGGAATCAGTTTACGACCCTACCGGCGCGGGCGATACCTTTGCCGGCGGATTTATCGGGTATCTGGCCAAATGCGGCAAGGTAACCGAAGAAAATCTACGCCGGGCAATCATCTACGGCAATATTATGGCAACTTTTGCCGTGGAGGATTTTAGTTTGCGCCGGCTGGCGAAAGTAACAAAAAAGGACATAGAGAAAAGATTTGACGAATATAAAAAACTAACTTGTTTTTGATACCGTAAATACTCACGCGAAGCGGATGACGGATAATTTTTTACGGAGTAAAAAATTATATGGAATATAAAACTACCCTGAATCTACCCAAAACCAACTTCCCCATGAAAGCCAACCTCAATCAGCTTGAGCCGAGGATATTGGCCCATTGGAAGCAAATCGATATCTATAAAAGCCTCCTCGCGGAGCGCAAGGACGCGCCGCAATTTTTACTCCACGACGGGCCGCCTTATGCCAACGGCTCGATCCATATCGGCCACGCCCTGAATAAAATCCTCAAAGACATTATTATCAAATATAAAGCGATGCGCGGGTTTTACACGCCCTATATTCCCGGATGGGACTGCCACGGCCTGCCGGTAGAACATCAGCTGTTCAAAGAACTGAATAAAACCAAGCATGACGTGGAAATTGTCGATTTCCGGCGGCAGGCGAAAAAATTCGCCCTCAAGTACGTCAAGCTGCAAAGCGCAGAATTCGAAAAGCTGGGCGTCTTTGGCGACTGGGCCGCGCCTTATTTAACCTTAAATCCGGAATACGAATATTCGATCATGAAGGTGCTGGGGCGGCTTAATAAAGAAGGCTATATTTACCGCGGACGCAAACCGGTAAACTGGTGCGCGGCCTGCGAAACGGCCTTAGCCGAAGCGGAAGTGGAATATGCCGATAAAGAATCTCATTCAATATATTTTATTTTTGCCGTCCTGGACGCCAAAAATAAAATATCCGACATTAAAAATACATATTTTTTAGTATGGACGACTACACCGTGGACATTAATCTCTAACGTCGCGGTCGCGGTAAATCCTTCGTTAAAATACGCAATCGTGCAGGTCGGTGAAAAACGTTTTATTTTGGCTGAAGACCGCCTGTCGGTGTTAAAAGAAAAATTAGGATGGGATATTTCGGTAGTCAAACAAGGAATAGAAGGCCGGGAGCTTGAGGGAGTAATCCTGCAACACCCTTTCTTAAATGATAATACCGAACGTAAAGTCTTATTGGGTGACTTTGTGTCACACGAAGACGGTTCGGGCTGCGTGCATATCGCGCCGGGGCACGGCGAAGAAGACTTTTCGCTGACGCGTAAGTATAAAGACCTTCCAATGGTTATGCCGGTCAACGAAAAAGGCATTTTTGACACGCCGGAAGAATTTAAAGGCAAAAACATCAAAGACGCCAATACCGCCGTCATCGAAACCTTACAAGCAAAGCAGGCTCTAATAAAAGCGGAAAAAATACAGCATTCTTACCCGCATTGCTGGCGCTGTAAAAATCCAATAATCTTTCGCGCGACTTTCCAGTGGTTTCTAAAAATCGACCATAAGGATTTACGTAAACTGGCGATAGAGGAAACGAATAAGGTCAAATGGGTGCCCGGTTCGGGCAAAGAACGGATGACCGGGATGCTGGAGACCAGGCCGGACTGGTGTTTATCGCGCCAGAGGCTATGGGGTGTACCTATCCCGGCGCTAAAGTGCAAACAGTGCGGCGAAGTGACTCTTGATTCCGCCGTTTTAGAAAAGGCTTCGGAAATCTTTAAGCAAAGAGGTTCGGACTCGTGGTTTATTCTTGATTTGAAAGAATTCCTGCCCCCGGAATTAACCTGCCCGAAATGCGCGGCAAAAGAATTTGCCAAAGAATTCGATATTCTCGATGTATGGTTCGAATCGGGAGCGAGCTTTGAAGCGGTGGTCAAGCAAAACCCCGGCCTGAATTTTCCCGCGGATATGTATTTAGAAGGAAGCGACCAGCACCGCGGCTGGTTTCAGGTGTCGCTGATACCGTCGGTCGCGATCGAAAAGCGGGCCCCGTTTAAAATAATCCTTACCCATGGATTTGTCGTCGACGGCGAAGGCCGCAAGATGTCGAAATCGATGGGCAACGTCATCGCCCCGCAGGAAATATCCAAAAATTACGGTGCGGAAATTTTACGCCTCTGGGCAGCGTCCAGCGACTACAGCGAAGACGTGAAGATCTCCGACGGCATCATCAAGCAACTGGTAGACATCTACCGGAAGATCCGCAACACCATCCGGTTTGTCATGGGCAACATCAATGATTTCGATATCGAAAAAAATAATTTTGAATATAAAGATCTGTGCGATGTCGATAAATATATGCTTTCTAAGGCAATGCTGCTGGTCGAAGAAGTTAATTCCTGCTATGAAGAATTCAGTTTTTACAAAGCGGGGCAAGCGATTTTTAACTTCTGTAACCTTTCCTTGAGTTCTTTTTATCTTGACATTTTAAAGGATAGGCTATATACTTTCTCGCCTAACTCGCAGGGAAGAAGAAGCTGCCAGTTCGTTCTTTTTCAGATATTAAAAATACTTCTGAAACTTTCGGCGCCGATATTATCCTACACGAGCGAAGAAGGGTATTTAGCGTGGGATAATTTAAAGAATAAAAAAGATTCGATTTTTAAGACCACGATTGACGAAGATTACCGGAAGGACTGGATTGATAACAGCGTAATCGAACGATGGAAAAAAATATTCGAATTGCGGCCGCCGGTACTAAAAGAAATAGAAAATCAGCGGGAAAAAGCGGTTATCGGAAGTTCTCTTGAAGCGGAAGTATTTTTAAAGTTTAATGGCGCGCCGCTGGATTTTTATAAGAATTGCGCCGATGCCTTAAGGGAAGTATTTATTGTTTCCGGGGTAACCATTGAAGAAGGGGAACCCTCAATCAGAATAGAAAAAGCGCGGGGGCAAAAATGCCTGCGCTGCTGGAATTGGAAAAACGATATTGACCGCGATAAGGAGTTTGTCGGCGTCTGCAAACGATGCAGCGACGCTTTAAGGGAGGTCAAATGAGACTTCGATTTTTCTAAGTCCTAAAGGGGCGCAGAAAAAATCGGTAGTCGGATCAATAAAACTAAGTCCCGGTAAACCGGGCCAAGTTTTATTGCCCCGCCCTTTTGGCTGAGTGTTTAGGTAAAAAAGCGGGGTTAAAGCGGTTGCTAAAAAGAATGTTTTAATTTATCGATAACGCCAAAAGGGCGGGGTTTAATTCGCAGACGGGCTTCGCCCTACGATTTACAAATTTTTACCAAAATTTGTAAATCGTCTGCTCATTAAAGGAGGCTCAAAAAAATGAAAAAAGGTCTGGATAGAAAAAAACTAAAAGAATATAAAGAAAAATTGCTCAACCTCAAGGAAGAGATGCTTGAGCAGATAAAAGACATATCTGAGGATACGCTGATGAAATCACAGAAAGATATGTCCGGAGATATGTCCGGCTACAGCATCCACATGGCGGACGTCGCTACCGATAATTACGAAAGAGAATTCAATATCGGCATCGTATCTGACGAAAGGAAGATGCTTCTGGAGATAGAAGAAGCGCTGAAACGCATCGAAGATAAAGAATACGGTATATGCCACAAATGCGAAAAAATTATTAACGCAACCAGGCTTAATGCCATCCCTTACGTGCAATACTGCAAAAAATGCCAGGAAGAGATAGAGAAAGAAAACAAAGTCTAATTGAACAAAATGAGGCAAGCTCATTTTGTTCAATTAGCAAAGCAAAAAATAATAGAACGGTATTCTTTACGGCAGCGATTGTCTTTGTCGTAGACTTCGTTGTCAAAACCTACCTGCGTGAATACTTCGCGTTTACCTCTACCCCGGTAATAAAAAATATTTTCCACATAACCGTAGTTTTTAACAAAGGCGCCGCCTTCAGCCTCCTATCGGGAAAAACCAACTTTTTAATTTATACCGGTGTTATCTTTATTTTGCTTTTTCTACTATTCCTGAAAAGCGAAAAGCGGCGCGATGCCCTTTTTATGGTATCCTGCGGCCTGATCCTGGGCGGCGCAATATCCAACCTATGCGACCGGATAACCTTAGGATACGTCGTGGATTATTTCGATTTCCGCGTCTGGCCGGTGTTTAATATTTCGGATTCGTGCATTACCACCGGAACAGGATTGCTGCTGATAGATTCCTTTAAAAAAACAAAAAACAATTAGTCCACAGATTACGCAGATTTCTGCGGATTCAAAAAAAAGATTAATTTTTTTAAAATATTGCATTAATCTATCCAATCTTCAATCCGATAAATCTGAGAAATCTGTGGACCAAACCAACTTGCCATGCTTCAAACTATCAGAGTCCCTCCCGAAGGCGATAAAAAACGCCTCGACCAATTTTTAAGCGCTGCGCTCGATTCGGTCTCGCGGACAAGAATCAGCCGTCTTATCGTTGAAGGAAAAGTTAAAGTAGACGGCAAAGATAAAAAAGCCAGTTTTCGTCTCCACGCCGGTTCGTCCATAACCGTCGACATACCCGAACCGGCGGCGATCGAGCTCCCGCCGTTCGAATACGATATCCCGATTATCTACGAAGACGAAGATATACTGATTATCGACAAGCCACAGGGGATAACAACTCATCCGCCCCAGGCCGGCGCGACCGATACCCTGGTAAACGCCCTGGTTTATATGAAAAAAGAACTTGCTCCGATCAATCCCCTGCGGCCGGGGATAGTCCATCGCCTGGACCGGGAAACCAGCGGAGTAATGGTAATCGCTAAAACCAATAGAGCCTACCTGCATCTTACCGGCCAATTCCGCCGCCGCCTGATTAAAAAAGAATACCGGGCGATTGTCTGGGGAAAAATCGCCAAAGACGAGATAACAATCGACATGCCCGTAGCCCGCGATGAAAAAAACCGGCTTAGGATGAAGATAAGCTTCCTGAATTCCAAGAACGCGTTGACTACCGCCCGCGTCCTTAACTATTTCAGTGATTCTACCTATATCGGAATTAACATCCATACCGGCCGGATGCACCAAATCAGGGTGCATATGAAATTCTTAGAATGTCCGATTATCGGCGATAAAAAATACGGTATAAAAGACGAATATAACGAATTATTCCTGCACGCGTACTCCTTAGGCTTAAACCACCCCGTAACCGAAAAATGGCTTGAATTCCAGGCACCCCTCCCGGAACGATTTACGAAATTCCTCACCAGCCGGGCCGGAAAAATAAAATAATAGCAGAAAGCAGATAAAAACAAACATTTTCCCCAACAACACGCACAAAAATAACTAAAGAAATCGAAGATTAAAATAAATTTTACATGTAGGACATGTAGAAAATGTAGAAAATAGATAAAGGGTTTGTATGCTTTTTTCTACATGCCCTACAAGCTCTACATGTGAGATGTTTTATTGTTTCTATAATTTGGACAGCAATGAAACACCCTGCGTGCTCTGCATGTGAAAATATTATTGTTTTTTGCGACTTTAGCGAGAGAAATTTTCTTCTTATTTTCCTCCCCAAACTTCCTAACTTCCTGTAAAGTAACTTGAAATGCTATATACGATTAAGCCGCTGTCGGGAATAAAGGCTACAATCGAAATACCCGCGGATAAATCCATACCCCACCGATTCTTACTCATCGCGTCATATAGTTTTCCGGATTTTTTACCCGCAAACTTTATTCTCCCTAGACCCTTATAAATAATTGAATACACAGCTGAAAGCCTTTTCAAAAAAATTTCTGTCTGCTCTTGTTTTTCCCGCAAAAATATGTTATATCTTCCTACCTTGTCATACCGGCAAGCCTGTTCGCTCAATAAAAACAAGATTTTCACAAATAACGGAGGATTGACCCAATGTTTATTTTTCTCGCCAAACCCCAGCAGAAATTATTTTCGAAACTCGTTTTCATTCTTGTTTTGTCTTCGTTCCTGGGCACAAGCGTAGGCGTGAATTACGCCCACGCCGCCATGGCCCTGCCCGAACCGACCCAGCTACTGAATCTCTCAGCAACCTACTCCTTTCCTATATTAAAGGGATTAAAACTTAACCCGGCTAACCCCCTGCAGATAGAATTTATCATCGATACTGCCAGCAAAGACACGGTAGACAAGGAAGAGGCCGATAAATTGATCAGGTATTTTTTAGCAGGATTAACCATCCCGGAAAACGACCTCTGGGTCAACTTATCCGTTTATGAAAAAGACCGGGTAATCACCAATGAAGCGATACATACCGATGTAGGGAGAGATATGTTAGCCCAGGACTATATCTTAAAGCAATTAGTCTCCAGCCTCACCCATCCGGAAAATTCTATCGGAAGGAATTACTGGCAATCGGTTTACTCTCAAATCGGTAAATTAGCGGGAACCGATAATTTACCGATAAATACCTTCAACAAGATTTGGATCACTCCCGATAAGTCAGAGGTCTATGAATACAAGAACACCGTAGTGATAAACCAGGCTACGCTTAAGGCAATGCTCGAACAAGACTTTCTCGCATTGCAGAAAGGAACGAAGGATGAAAAAGCAGGGCAAACCAACAAGGTGGCTTCGGATGTAATGCGCGAAGTCGTAGTACCAAAAATCACCGATGATATTAATTCCGGCAAGAATTTTGCTACGTTACGCCAGATCTACTACTCCCTGATCCTGGCCAAGTGGTTCAAGGATAAATTCAAAGAATCATTCTATAAGCACTACATCAACCAGAAGAATATCAAAGGCATAGACATCAACGACCCCCAGGCCAAAGAAAAAATCTATTCTCTCTATACCCAGGCCTTCAAGAAAGGCATCTATAACTACATTAAAAAAGAACAGGACCCTTCTACCAAACACCAAGTCCGCCGGCGTTACTTCTCCGGCGGTATCGAATCCCTTATCGCCAACAGCCCCCTGGTCACTAAGCTGGCCATAAGCTCTTCTCTGGATAGCGTAGCCCACAACGGCAAGCTGGTCAATGTGAGTACTTTGGCAGTAGCAGGGGTAGGCGCGAGTCCGTTGCCAACAGCGCCGGCCGCGCGGCAAAGGGGACCTGATGATATCGCGAAAGACATTCCCGCCGATCCCGGTAAATTAAAAGTTGAGATTCCTGTATCGCTGGAAGTCAGGGAAGGCAAAAAAGTAATCAGCATATGGATTGCGAATGGATCGGATAGCGGCTCAGTGGCCAATTTTTCGATTCGAAACGGCGAATCGTCCGCGGCCGGTATTACTCCCTGGTCTTTTCTGTCAGCGGATAAAAATACTCCCGGAAAAATAATACTGCGTTCACATAGCGGCACGACTACCCTTACTTATGATACTAATACCTACACGTTAACCGTCGAGACTTCGAAGCCAAGTGGTAACGACTGGCTTGCGGCATATCAGCGCGCCGCCAGCCCTTTGCAACGCATGGCGCCGGCTGAGGCCGATGCTGTCGGAAAAATCGCGACAGGAGCGATTTTAGGGTTTGCGGAAACGCATCGCGATACGGTAAACGTGATTGATAGGGGTACGGTTAAAACGCCTACATGGTGGCGGGCTAATGCTTCGTCGTTGCATGGTTCAGCAGAATTTCAATTGGAAGAATTAATTTCCCGAGTTCTCCAGCTCCCGGTGGATGATTATACACCACAAATTGGTAAAACAGGTTATCTCTCTATCGCGGTTTCTCGTGAGCAAACTCGCAGGGGAGAGTTTGATTTACGGGTATCGATTGATAGCAGTGATGGTAGCCTTGGAAGGTCTTTCTCGAGCAAACCGTATATTACATTTCTTTTAGCGCTTTACCAGAATGGCCGCGTAAAGAATATCGGGGTCGAAGCAATTTCCAGCCCGGTCGGCGAGGGCGATGAGAAGCAAACGTCACCTGCTCGCTACTCTCTCACGATAAACAAAAATAAACCCGCCCAGCTTTTGGAAGCATTGAGAGCGAAGGGGGTTGATTTGCTGCGGCCCGAATTGGTTGCCGATGCTGCTAACGCGTTGATACCCGGTACGGGAAGTAAACCCGTTGGGTTGGATATAGCCTGGTCGAAGAGGGTTGACGCTATAGTTGACGGCGAGGAAAAAAAAGTTAGCTTGTCCCTTACCCATACAGTCGGGGCCTACAACCTGGTCGCCAGAGTAACTCTATTCCCAACAGAAACCCGCGAAATTGAGCCAATCGATGATTTTTATGTGGCGTCTTCTCCCAGCCCGGCAATAACCAACAGCTCTTCCTTGAGAGAAATAAAAGACGAACTTAGAGCGATAAAGACGGCAATGAGAGAAACCCAGGGTGCTAATTATGACGCGGCCGGGGAAATGGTAAAGCTCCTGCCGCCGATTGCAACATCAAGAGTGAAAAAAGTCTTTATTTCCGAGTACGCGTTAAGGTTTGCTTTGCGACAAGACCAAAAGGACGACCTTTTAGAACAAACCTTTGGCAGGGATTTGATTATGTCGTTACATCGAGGCGGCTGGACTATAGGAGTCCCCCGTCATTGGAGCGATGCTGTTCCTACCGCTTTTTTAGAAAGCAATCCCGTTACCTGGGTGATGGTTTTAGGCTTAGACCAATTTAAAGAGCCAATGTTTAAATGGTTAAAACGCTTGACCATGAACGGGGTAGTCAATAGCGATAAAAAAGACACAGTTACGCTTGCCGCGATGATTATCAAGAAATTATGGGATTCGACCAACGCCAGCCCGGTCAACACGACTTCAAGAATAGACAAAACAGATCTTCCCAGCCGTAAAAAACTTTTTGAAAATATCGGAGCAGCAATACAAGAACAAATCGCTGCTTCAGGGGAAATGATACGCGCTGATGGACGATATTCCGAGAGTGCCATCGATACGATAAAAGAAGCAGCCGTTTCGCAGATCGTTGCTGGGATAGGTGCCTCCAGCAAAGAAGAGTTTCTTGCCAACCGGCCCGACCTTTTTAAATTTGGCATAGCCGCAGCGTTATCGGTCGGCTTGCCGCGCTTTGCTTTTTTAGCATCAGGGGACAGAATAACGGTTTTAGAATCAGCGCAAGATTATGATACCCAAAGCCTTGCGGCTTATTTTGGCCAGCCGGTAGATGTAGTTTTACCCAGGGGAATTATGCCAGAAAAGGCTTTGACTGCAGGCATTGAGATGGTTAGAAGAATGGCCTCAGAGGATATGGCAACGATAGAAAGTGAATACTACAAAGGCGTCCCGAGCTCTTTTGTGATAATGCCGCTTGGTAAAATAACTGCCTTATCCGCGGGAGAATATGCGACGCAGCATCGACCACTGGTTTTAGAATTCCAGTCGCGGCTTTCTTTGATACGCCGACTATACCAGGACGAGGCAAGAATTTTAGCCAACGCCGCCATATTCAAAACAGTAGGAACAACAACTTACCAAAAGCAATTGGCTGATGCCATTAGAGCGATTGACGTATGGCAACCTTCCCGAGAAGCACGTGAAGACCTTGCATCCGTCTCCAGCGCCAGCCCGGTGGATGATATCCATAACCTTGGGACGGGGGATCGCGCCACTCCCAGGGAGATACTTTTTACGACCGGGGTAGCAGCTAAGCGCGGTCGTTCTTTTTCCGGCGCCGACGCCAGGAGAGGTTCACCAAGTATAGTGCGTATCAACGAATTTAAGTATTTTGCCAGGTTTCTTAGCGTCTTAGCCGAGGCGATAAACGCGCTCGGCGTAGGAAAGGATCTTACCTTTGCGCGTCTGGTGAGTTTTATCCGTCTCCATAGAAGTAGTTTTATTATCACGGATAGCCGGGATGTGGTCTATAACGACGAAGGCTTTAGGATGAATTCACTGAGTGACCTCGAGCCTTTCCGCCAAGCTCTTGAAGCGCGGGGATGGTCTATTGCGGTAGAAGGCGAACTCTGGCGGATTAATGCGATTGGGAAGAGAGTTTCCCGTTCGGCCAGTGCCGGACAGGGAAAATCGGGCATAAGACAACTGACGGCAGGAAAAACAAAAACCGCAGCCGGCGCCGCCAGCCCGGTTCACTATCGAGATGTTGATGTCGAAAAAGACGGAAAGACTTTAGGTGTCGAAAGTGCTATTGCCGGCGAAGCGGCGAAAACAATTTATCAGGGGCTTTCTAACGCTATGCGCTATGGCGCGTGGATTATGCGTTTAGCTGACCTACCGCAGGAAATTGACGTTTTGCGCATCGGTGACAACCGGACGTTAATCATCAATCGAAACAATCTCGAAGTTTTGGCGACAAGCAAAGAGTCGAGAGAGGTAAGGATAGATTCCTTATCCGCTCAGTATCTTGACGCGGGTAATTGGCGAGAGATAGTTCTTATTGTTGAAAACTCCCGCGATAACCAAGTGGAATATAAAAATGTTGATGCACAAAGAGACGGTAAGACCTTATATGTGGAAAAAGATATTTCTGCCGCCGCGGCGAAAACAATTTATCAGGGGCTTTCTAACGCTATGCGCTATGGCGCGTGGATTATGCGTTTAGCTGACCTACCGCAGGAAATTGACGTTTTGCGCATCGGTGGCAACCGGACGTTAATCATCAATCGAAACAATCTTGAAGCTTTGACGGCAGGCAAAGAGTCAAGAGAAGTAAGGATAGATTCCTTAGACGCTCAGCATCTTACCGCGGGTAATTGGCAAGGAATAATCAATATAGTTGAAGAAACCTCAGCTGCCAGCCCCGCTCAAAAGTTGACGGTTCTTGATGCGATTAGGATAAATGATGCAATCCATACTTTTTTAGGTATCATCGGAGCTAACGGCGCAACGAGCGTTTTCGGTCCCAACCAGGAGTTTGAAGAGGCCCTTGCCGGCCGTTACGAGATTGCTGTTACTCTTAAAGGAGGAGTGTCTACATTTGATTTAGTTAAGGCTCAGGAATATATCGCGCAGCTTAAGGGAGAGTATCCCGGCTCGGAGATAACTCTTGATGCTTCAGGCACTCAGCCGAAGTTTGTGATTACGGCTGCAGGCAGCAACGCCGGAGCAGAAAAACCTGTGGAAGTTACCAGTTCCCCCGGCGGTATCAAGATGTCCGGTATTCAGGTGGCCTCCAGCCCCACATCGCAGAAGATGGAATTTGCGGCAGTCGGGCCGGATTTCTTCGACCGGCTGACGTTTCGGATTGTTTCGATGAAGCAGATTATATCGTTAGCACAGTTTGCGTCATTACCGTAAAACGCGGATGATCGCTGATTAGATGATGCCGATGATCACAGGTAAAGAAAAGGATTTTAAAAACTAAAAAATTAAAACCTAAATCGTACCACCAAGACACAAGGTACACAAAGAAAAACAACAAATTCATTTTAAAAATATCATTGGACGTTGGTCATTTATCATTTTTAAAAATTTAAAACGTTAAATGGTCAATGAACAATATAAAATGAGTTTTTATATTATTCGTGTCTTCGTGTTTTAGTGACTTAGTGGTAAAGCTTTTGGTTTTATTTTTCCCTTCCCAAATTTCACTACTTCCTGTAAAATAGCTTCCATGGCCTTTATAATCAAACCCCTCTCAGGAATAAAAACAACGGTTACAATACCCCCGGATAAATCCATCTCCCACCGGGCTCTGCTCATGGCATCCTTGTGCAAGGGCAAAACCGTGATCAAGCCATTTTTACGCAGCAACGACACCCTGGCTACCCTTGATTGCATGAAACGCCTGGGCATTTCAGCAGAGTTGCGCGACGACAATACGCTTATCGTCGAAGGAAAGGGGATGCTCTATTTGCCCCCCGTTCCTACGGTAAATCTTTACGCCAGGGAATCCGGCACGACAATGAGAATTTTAAGCGGAATACTCGCCGGACAAAAATTCGACGTTCTTTTTGATGCCGAGCCGTCACTGGCGCGGCGGCCGATGAAACGAATTGTCGAACCACTGCGCAAGATGGGAGCCAATATCTCCGGCTCGCCCTCGGCTTCCCGTCTCGCCGAAGGCTCGCCGAGGCGGACGCCGCGAGGCGAGCCGTTTAAAGATAATATTTTTCCGCCGCTGGTAATACGGCCGGTTAAACACTTGAAAGGAAAAACATTTAAACTCGAAATAGCCAGCGCCCAGGTAAAATCGGCAATCCTATTCGCGTCGCTCTATGCCGATAAAAAAACAACAGTCATCGAGCCATTCCATTCGCGTGACCATACTGAGCGGATGCTGAAACTTTTTAAAGCTAAAATAAAAATCGCCGGGCGTAAGGTAACCTGCCGGCCGGTAAAAAAACTGTGTACACCCGGTAAGATATTTATCCCGGCGGATTTTTCCTCGGCGGCATTTTTAATTGTTCTGGCGCTGATTCTAAAAAAATCAGCGGTCACAATTAAAAATGTCAACATTAATCCTACACGCTGCGGTTTGCTTAATGTTTTAAAACGCATGGGCGCAAAAATAAAAATTGTCAATAAACGAGCGGCCTACGAACCGTATGCCGACATTATCGCGGAAGCTTCCCGGCTTAAAGGGGCGACGGTTAAGCGGGAGGAGATTCCTCTGATGATTGATGAAATTCCCATTCTTTGCGTCGCCGCGGCGTTCGCCCAGGGGATAACCCGGATCGAGGGGATAAAAGAACTGCGGATTAAAGAAACCGACCGTATCGCGTCAATGGTCTCTAATTTGCGAGGCGCCGGCGTGGATATTGCCGATAAACCGGACGGTAAAGACGATTGGATGATGATTGTTAAAGGTAAAGAGAGCTATGACGGGGCTCATTTCGTCAGCCATCATGACCATCGCACTGCGATGAGCATGATTGTTTTCGCCATGGCCTGCGGATCCGGTTCATCGATTGACGACTTGAGCTGTATCGATAAATCATTTCCCGAATTCGTGGCAACGGTAAGTAATTTGTATACCTTGCGCAATCCTGTAGGGGTCGGGCATGCCCGACCCTCTAAAAAATAATCGATATCCCTAATTGGGTAAAAAAATTAAACAAATCATAAATCGTAGAGGGCGGGGCGTGCCTCGCCCCTACAGCGCAATTCGATAAATTATATAAAAATGAAAATCGCCAGGTTCCTATATAAAAAACAAATAAATTGGGGGATTGTCAAAAAGGAAACTATCACCCTGATTACGGGGGAACCATATAAAAAGATAATATTGACCTCAACAGAAATACCACGGGATAAAGTAAAACTTCTCGCCCCGGCAACGCCCTCCAAGATAATCTGCGTAGGGTTAAATTATAAAGACCACGCCGCGGAATTGGGCATGAAAATACCGGACGAACCGATTATTTTTTTAAAACCGCCGACGGCCATGATCGGGCCGGAAGAAAAAATCGTTTACCCTGGCGGCGTCGGACAGCTCGACTACGAAGCGGAGCTGGGCATCGTTATAAAAAAGAAAGGCCGGAAGATAAAAGAAAAAGATTACGCCGGATATGTCCTGGGCTATACTTGCCTTAATGACGTAACCGCGCGCGATTTACAAAGAAAAGACGGCCAGTGGACAAGAGCCAAATCCTTCGATACATTTTGCCCGCTGGGGCCGTGGTTGGAAACAAAGATTAACCCTGCTGATTTGAATATCCGCCTTTATCTTAATGAAGAAATCAAACAAGACTCTTCTACGAAAAATTTCATCTTTTCTGCGCCGTTCATTATTTCCTTTATTTCGAAAATAATGACCATCCTGCCCGGCGACGTTATCGCCACCGGAACGCCGCCCGGTGTAGGGCCGATGAAAAGAGGAGACCATGCGAAAGTAGAAATTGAAGGCATCGGTGAATTGGAAAACCAAATTACTTAAATATCCTTTGGTTTCTTTTGCGGATAAATGGTATAATTAATCAGGGGTAGTGATAACAAAAAGTAGTATCAAAAGTATCTTAAGCTATTTCTACCACGGAGGCAAAAATGAGAAAAAAAAGAAATAATTTTACCCTTGTCGAGATAGTCATCTCGCTTATCATCGTCGGAGTGCTGGCTACCATCGCTTATCCGACCTACCAGAACGTCCTGGAGGATTCCAAGAGCAAAGTCTGCAAAACCAACCTGGAAGTGCTTACGGGAGCGGTAGATGCTTATACCCTGGAAAAAAACCTGATGCCCGCTACTTTGAGTGAGCTTCCCGATAAAGATATCCGCTACGCCTGGGACAGAGTCATGAAAAAAGCCGGCTGGCAGGTTAAATTGGCTTATTTTATTGTAGATATCCAGGAAAGCGGCCTTGCCTATGCCCAGACCTGGCTAAGTAAATTTGCCGGAGCGCGGTGGCAAAATCTAAAGTGCCCGAAGGCGGCGGCGGGAGAAAACTCCTATGGGGTATACAAGCCAGCTGGCGGCCCGCTTACTCTCGCTCAATACCGCAGCTGGGCCGCTAGCCCCGGCCTCAATGTGCCTGTGGTTGCTGATTGCAACGCGGCCGGTACTACTTTTAGCGCAGTAGATGAACTAACCGACCGGCATAAACACTATGGTACTGGAGCAGTCAAGCCATACGCGATAGGCTTATTGCCGGGTAACCAACAGCTTAATTGTACCGCTGCTGATTCCGGTGGGAAAGTTTCCTACTGTTCCCCTTATCCTGTAAATTAATTTCCGTAATACGCGGCATACTGTAAGAAAAAAACCGGTTTTCTTAAATTAACACTGTCAGCAAACGGATTGAAATCAACGCAATTGCTGTGATAAAAAAATACTCCCGCCTCATTATTACCGGCTGCTTGTTTTTATTGATTTTTCCCCTGCCCTTTACGCGCTACGGCTGGTTTTGCGATAATCTTTCCGCCAACATCTTTTATCGGCTCAATAAAAAAAATACCGCCGCGGCAAAAAATATAGTTTTAGTCGCAATTGACGACCGCTCCCTGCAAAAAATAAACCAAAAATGGCCGTTTTTACGTTCGCTATATGCCCAAGCGCTCAATATCCTGGATGAAGAAAAAGCCAAGGTCGTCGGCATCGACCTGATCTTGGCCGGAGAAAGCGGCTCAGGCGACGACGACATAAAACTAGCCGAAACCCTTAAGCGCTTCTACGGCAAAGTAATCCTTGCTTACCGTATTGATAACATCGATGGGGTTAGCGCTCCAGCGTATCCCAGCGAAAAATTTAAATCGAATGCCGTCAACGGATTTATTAATGCTCCTGCCGATAATGATAATGTCGTCCGCCGGCTATACGCCGATATCCAACTTCGAAACTTTGCCGATTTTTCTTTCGCGGTAAAACTCGCCGCGCAATTTTACGATTCATCTCCTGCGGAAGGCGAAAACCATATCGCGCTCGCCGACAAGAAGCTACCGGTCGATAAAAATAGGGCAATGGACATACTCTATCTGGTAAAACCAGCGGATATTGCCGCAATATCGTTCACCGATTTGCTATCGCGTAATTTTCCCAAAAATACGTTTGAAGGAAAAATCGTTCTAATGGCCGCCACTTCGGAAATAATCCATGACATCATGCTGACCCCGCTGGGAAGAACTCCCGGCGTTTTTGTCCACATCAACGGCATTGTCGATATCCTGGAAGATAAGTTTGTAAAGCCCTTGCCGGATTACCTTACCTTTATAATTTTTGCCGTGGCGTTATTTGCCGCGGGAACCGCCATGGTAAATTTTTCATTTTTAGAAAGCGCCTGGTTCGGCTTAGTGGGAATAACGGCATCTCTCCTGGGGCTTCACGTGTTGCTAAAATTCGCCGGGTGGAGCTTTCCCGTAGATAAACTGATCGCCCTGCTTGCTCTTTACTTAATCGCCGGCAATATCTTATTATATTTCAGTTTCCGCGCCTATCTTGATAAAATAAAAAATAAAATGTTTACCGACCCGTTGACCAATTTAGCCAATGTACGTTATTTTTGCGAACGGGTGAATTTCGCGGCCAAAGCGATTCCCCGCCGGGAAAAATACTTAATCGCGGTTACCATTAAAGGAAGCGGCGCCCTGTTGGAAGAAGCCGCCTTTTCGCAAATAAAAGATTTCTGGCAAAGCGTTTCCCAAACCTTATTCGCTTACGCTAAACATGGTCAAACGCGGGAGAAGACTTGATCCTGGGGCTGCTGGCACATAAAGACGACGTGATCAGAATACACCAGGCCGTCAAAACGCTTCTTTTTGAAAAAAAGATGAAATTAAAGATAAAAACCGGGGCGATGGAATTAAAATACGGTGCTGATATCAACAGCATCCTGCCTTTTTTTGTGGAGACTATGGAAAAAATGCCGGAGGAAATATCTTTTTTTCCCAGCGATACCATTTACCTCTCCGGACAAAAAACAAAGAGTGCCGAAAACGGGATATCTTCCTTATATCTTGACGCTGAAGACAGAATCTGCGAATTGCTTACGGCAATGGAAAAACTTAAGAACCAGGAACAAAAAATAAAAAATGTCTACTTTGAGCTCATCAATTCTCTGGTCGCGGCGCTGGAATCGAAGGATCCGTATACTACCGGCCATTCCCAGCGGGTTTGCAAATACGCCGTAGCCCTGGCGGAAAAATTAAACTTGAGCGCCGGGGAAATCGAACGGATACGGAAAGCCGCGTTATTGCACGATTTGGGAAAAATCGGCATACCGGACGGGATCCTGCATAAAAAAGGTAAGCTGAATGATGACGAATTTAGCATAATAAAAGAGCATGAGGTAATCAGCGCCAAGATACTGGAGCCGCTCGAAGAATTTAAGGATATCATTCCCGATATCCTTCACCACCACGAAAGATTCGACGGGACCGGCTACCCGCACGGCCTGGCGGGAACGATGATCCCCTTAGGCGCGCGCATCATCTCTCTCGCCGATGTCTTTGACGCGCTGGTTACGGGAAGGGATTATAAAAATGCTTTTCCCATCCCCGACGCGGTCGGAGAAATTGAAAAAAATAAAGGGAAACAATTCGACCCCGCGTTAGCTGACGCCTTTATCCAAACCCTTAAAGACGCTAAGATTCTATGAAGCTTTACTACCTTCCGACGCCGGGATAAAATCGCTAAGAAAAGGATGCAAAAAAGGATTGACATTAGCTTTCAGGTAATTACAATAATGTTTTACCCGGGTTGTTTTTAACGGCCACCGCGTTTTACACATACCGTTACTGTGGGGCAGCGAATAATGAATAACATGCCTTTCGACGAACAAATAAAAGCGTTATCGAAAATCAGCAAGGCAATCGTTTCTGATTTTTACCTCGACGACATCCTGCGTCTCATCGTCACCGTCACGGCGGAAATGATGAATTCAAAAATATGCTCCCTGATGCTCCTCAATGAAAATAATGAGCTGATCATTCGCGCCACTCAAAGTATCAGCGAAGAATACAACAAAAAGCCCCCGTTAAAATCAGGCGAAGGCATTGCCGGAAAGGCGGCGCAGACCAACCAGCCGATCATCATCAAGGATGTAAAAAAAGAAAAAGAATATAAATACAGTTCAATCGCTAAAAAAGAAAAACTTTGTTCGCTTCTTTGCGTTCCCCTGGCGGTTAAAGGTAAAGTAATCGGCGTCCTTAATTGCTATACGACATCTCCGCACGATTTCAGCGAAACCGAAGTTAATATGTTGACTACTGTCGCCAACCAGGGGGCAATCGCCATCGAAAACGCTCAGCTGATGATGCAAAGCCGGGTTATTCAGGAAGAGCTTGAAGCGCGTAAAAAAATCGAACGGGCGAAAGGAATCTTAATGAAACAGGAAAAGATTTCCGAAGAAGAGGCCTACACGAGATTGCGTAAGTGCAGTATGAATATGCGTAAAACGATGCGCGAAATTGCCGAAGCGATAATCCTCGCGCAGGATTTTCATAATAAATGAAAATACTCGCCAAGGAAGTCATCGCCGATATCCCGGGCAGCCGAATCACCAAATACGTAATTCACTCGCCGGTTATTGCCGCTAACGCCCAACCCGGACAATTTATTATTTTGATTGTAAACGAAGAAGGGGAAAAGATACCCCTTACCATCGTCGATTCCGATAAAAAGGAAGGATCGATTACTCTGATTGTCCAGGAAGCGGGGTATTCGACAAAACTGCTGGCTAAGCTAAGTGCCGGCGACTCGCTTTATTCGCTGACCGGACCCCTGGGTCATCCCACGTTGATAAAAAATTACGGAAAAATTTTACTGATCGCCGGCGGCGTCGGCATCGCCGAACTATTTCCCATCGCGCGTGTGTTAAAGCAAGCGGGAAATATGGTGTATTCGATTTTAGGCTCCCGCACCGAAGAATTGCTTATTCTTAAAAACGAAATCGAACGATATTGCGATAAATTATTTATCGCCACCGACGACGGCTCGCTCGGTCAAAAAGGATTTGTCAGTAATATCCTGGAAGAAATTCTCAGGGAAGAGACGGATTTCGCGCTTTGTTATTGCGTCGGCCCCGTGCCGATGATGAAAGCAATCGCCGACATTACAAAACCTTTCAAGATAAAAACGCTGGTATGCCTGAACGCGATAATGCTCGACGGAACCGGCATGTGCGGCTGCTGCCGCCTGCTGGAAAACGGCAGAATAAGGCTTTGCTGCGTCGACGGACCGGATTTCGACGGCCATCTGGTAGATTTTGATGACTTGGCCGGCCGCTTAAAACGGTTCATCCCTGAGGAGAAGCGCGCGCTGGAGAAATTTGAAAAACATCAATGCAAGTTGAATAGCGTAAAACCTGAAAAAGCATAGAACCAAAAACTTTACCACCAAGATGGTATGTTAATGTGTCAATCTTCTCCTAAGGGGATATAATTATATCCAAAGGGAGGTGTCACATGATACATACCTACAGGCCCAGTGATTACGATATTTTTATCGGTAT
>Ga0182021_10000021_pt1 | contig 134770 bp, 139 predicted proteins | sample 612E3MmetaG_FD_120493 | JGI IMG/M metagenome (GOLD analysis project Ga0182021, IMG submission 120493) | Permafrost microbial communities from Stordalen Mire, Sweden - 612E3M metaG (Illumina Assembly) | ecosystem: Environmental > Terrestrial > Soil > Wetlands > Permafrost | place: Sweden... | reverse complement strand
TAAAAGCCACCAAAGTAAATTTTATTAACTAGTTTTTACTTAAATCAATCATGGGATCACTTCCGAATTTTGGTTAATACTCGTTATGTGATCCCATCATACTTATAGGATTTCTACAGAGCCTTCATTTAAATGACAATATAATAATTATTAAATATTTACCATTCAACTATACTATCATCATCTTTGCAATATTCTACAAAAGCTTCAACAGCATCTCTAAAATTAACAAATACCTTATCTTCCCCAATAATATCAATCAAACCAGAACGTTCCAATTGATCTTTCAGACGAGGAATAGGTATAGTTATCACAAAGGTAATGTTATTACGGGATAATATTTCATGTAAATTTTTCATCATTTCAGCAGAACTATAATCAATATCACTAAACCCTGCAGTATCCAATACAAACCATTTAATAGGACGCCTTGACTCATTCACTAATCTTAAAGCTTCACGCATTAATTTATCAGAATTAGCATAAAATAAATCCCGATTAAAACGATAAACTATTAAACCTTCCATCGTATCATCACCAGGAGAAATTGGTGCAAAAACCCATAGCCCTTTCTCATTACGTGTAAGATAACTATTATTAGGACTATAACTATTACTCAAATGCCAAAGCATGGAAATAATTACTGCAACAATAATACCCCAAAGCACACCAAATAAAATCACCGTCGCCATAGTCACCAAAGCCAAAATAAATTCAGACGGCATTTTACTCCGGATATCTTTTAAACTAGATAAATCCACCAAATTAATTCCAATAAGAAAAACAATACTAGACAAAGTAGCAATAGGTAAAAACGAAATAGGCTTAGTTAAAAATACAAGAACCACCAAAACCACACCAGCAGTAACAAGTGAAGCTAATTGACTATTAGCTCCAGATTCAACAGCCACTTCAGTTTTCGTAGGACTACCATTAATGACAAAAGTACCAGACAAACCAGCAACACCATTCGCCAACGCTAAACCCACAATATCACGATCCTCATCTAACGATTCAAAATTCTTAATAGCATAAGCTCTAGAAGTAGCAGCACTCTGTGCAATTATTACAATAAAACAAGCACCCGCAGCTACAAACAAAGTATAGTAATCAGAAAAATAAAATGTAGGAACACTAAATACAGGCAAACCACTCGGAACATAACCAATAGATGATACACCAATTTTACTAAAATTAAACATCATACTAGCTATAATAGTACCAATTACAGCTATCAATGCCCCTGGAAACCTTTTACTATAAAATCGTGTACCCACTATGAAAACAACAACTATTATAGAAACAATAAGTGTCGGAATACTCGTCACCGGTAAATGCATAAAAAAACTGATTAACTGTGGAATAGCATCAATACCACTAGTACTGATACCGAACATTCCAGATAACTGACTAATAGCCACTTGTATTCCAACACCACTTAAAAAACCCACCAAAACAGTACGAGATAAAAAATCTGCAACAAAACCTAATTTAAATAACCGAGCAGCTATCAACAAAACAGCACACAATAATGCTGTCGACGAAACTAAAGCAATATACTTAGCACTTCCCGGCGTAGCTAACGGAACCATAATACTAAATAATATAGCAGCAGTAGCAGAGTCAGCACCAACTATTAAATGACGAGAAGAACAAAAAAGTGCAAATATAACCAATGGAAACAATAACGTATAAATACCCGTAATTACAGGCATTCCCGCAATTTTCGCGTAACCCATAACCTCCGGTACCGCGATAGTAGCTAAAACAACCCCCGCAATAACCTCCACAGGAATCTCAGAACGATCAAACGGTAAAATCCCACCTAAAACCGAATGCCGGATCTTCTCCCTCATATTATGGTAATTATCCATTTAAGTCTACCCTATTTAACATGATCATGACCAAAACAGCAAAAATTTGAAAAAAATCTTAAATAAAATATCATATTAAGACTAAAGTAAATTGTAAAAATATTATAATTTTTTAAAAAATCATTTTATTTTTTATTTAATAAACGAAATTTAAGTCTTTTAAACCATAATATCATGTAATTAAGAAAGATGGAAATTATGGAGTTACAGTCATTATTGTCTGAATTATATGAATTTGGAAAGTTAGAATTTAGAAATTTTTAAAATCCAATAATAATTGTGTAGTGATATAATTGAAAAATAAATTTCATGATGAGAATCTCATTGAAGCATAGTTTTTGAGGAAATATTATTAAGTTTATCTAAATATTCTATAGCTTCCTCATCATTTCCAATTTTTTGTAATAGTTTTCCAATACTAAGTAAAGCTTTATGATAATTCGGATCAATATCAAGAGCAAGATAATAGAATTTTAATGCTTCTTGATTTTTTCCAAGTACTTCAAAAATCACACCTTTATTATGCAATGCACCAACATTATTTGGTTCTATCTCTAAGACTTGATCAAAAGCTTCTAACGCTTCATTGTATTTTTGAAGTTTTTTAAAATTAAGACCTAAATTATACCAAGCATCAACATCTTGGGTTAAAAGGTCATTTAAATTTTCAATTACCTCTTTAATCAAAAATTCGTGATCTTCATCCATATTTGAAGTATCTATCCTTTTTAATTTAGATTTTAAAATTTTTAAGTTGATAATATTATATATAGAGGCTATAAACTCTTCGTTGGGATTACTCAGAAATCCTCCTTTGTTTAAAGAATCAAAAATTAATATTGAGAGATTCTTTTCATTCAAATTATTCATGAACACTAAAAGATTTTTTTCGTTTTCTGACCATTCTGACCATTCTTGAATAATAAAAAGAGCATTTTTAGTCTTCATCAATTTACCATCTTTTGTCCAAATATTGATCTTTTTTATATTTTCTGCTTTCAATGTGTTTATTTGCTCTTTTGTCAGAAAAATTATCTTTATTTTCAGATCTGTAATGATAATCTATATGTTTAAGAATAATGACCGGATTATACTAACTCTCTGAGATAATAATAGCGTTTTTTATAGTTTCGAATCTTTCATTTTGATTAAGACTTTGAGCCAAATGAATTAAGGCATTATATAATTCATCTATACCCATAAATTCCGTTAAAGATAATTTTTCACTAGCGTCCATTAATACACAAATAACTACTTTTATATTATTACTAGGTACCTTATCTAGATTATAATCTAACAATGATTTCAGAAATTTATTTATTTTTTTGTCTTTGTCAAGTTCTGATAAACGAGATCTAAACATTTTCACATTATATGCAGTTTTCATTATATAAACCAAATTTTTTTGAGAAACTTCCCATTTTGGAACATTGAGCTTGAAATATGTTTCAAACATATCTAATTTGTTAATTCTTTGTTTATCAAAACGATCGGGTACTTCAGGATAATTTTTATCACCATAAATATGAACTAAAGTTGGAAAGATACTTTTTAATAAGATTAATAAATTTTCTTTTAGAATAATATTCTCATCTTCAATCAGTTTATTTACAAAATCTTTGAATTGACTTCCTCTTTGAGATTTTTTAGTTCCATGTGATTTAATGATATCATGCAAATCTCCCGCAAAAATATCTTGATTATTTTTAATTCCATTATATATTTTCGGAATGAAAACTTGAATTGCTGTGATAGCAAAAAGATCGGGCAAATTTACTTCATCCTTTAAAAGTTCAAAACTAAACAATAGTGTATTAAAAAACCGATTTATATCGCGTATATTTCTAAAAAAATATTTAATTCCTGTTTGATAATAATAATCCCATTGTTCTCCATTCCATCTTTCATTTTTTGTTAAAATTTCAAGTTGTTCATCTAATATGGAATCGATCTCAATTTGAGAGATTTTTGGAACTTCAAATATTACTTGAACAACTTTTTCTAAGTATTTTAAGCCAAGATTTTCATTTGAATTATTTTTTGAATCCTTAAAATCATCTGCTTGAACATTTCTTAATGAATTGATAATTATTTCTTTATCAAAAGCAAGTATGTAGATTGTTTTTGGAAAATCTGCTAATGATTTAACTAATTGAAATATTTGGTGGATTTCAGTTTTATTTAATCTATCAATATCATCAATAAAAATAATCAGTTTATGATTCTGAGTTCTTAATGTCTCATCTAATTCTTTTTTAATTCCATCTAAATCCTCTAATTTTCTAATTGATAAATTTTTAATTGAACTAAAGATTTTTTTAATGGATCTTATCACTATCGTTGAGGGAGGAAGAACGATACTTATTGGTTTGAAAAATCAGCATATATTTCTAATTTTTCTGTTGTTTTCTTTATGTTATCATAATCAGTTTTTTCTAACTTTATTATCATTTCTTTAAAAAATTGGGATATTAATTGATTTTGATCCGAAAAATTCCAGGGATTAAATTCTATAATTATTGGATCATCATTTTCTTCTTCATTTAATTTCTTTCTAAATAATTTTTTTAAATAGTTAAATGATTTCCTGAATCTGGTTTCACTTATTGTGGATTGATTTTTTTTGATATAATTTAAAGTTGTTTTTAATATTGATGTTTTACCTGAGCCCCATTCTCCACAAAGTCCAATCACAAGACTATCTTTTATCTTATAATCTAAAATAGCATTACCTAACTCAATTGCAAAATGTTTAGTGCCTAATTTATCTACATCTTCTCTACTCAACTCAGTAGATTTATCTGACTTAAAGTCCATGATTACCTCTAATAATACATTTATTACATCATTTATATATTCTACGGAAAATTACTTTTAATTATTTAAATTATCAGTTAAACTAATTTGAATAATCAAATTTAATTTTTCATCTATGGATATGAGTTAAACTATTCCCATAATTTAGATTTAACTGCTTATTTTGTGTAAATCTGTTAGTGCTATACATAAATACTCTAAAAACAGGCTTTGACTGATATAATCTCATTAACTAATAGTATTAATTTTATCTAAAAAAAATTTATTTTACAATGTTATATAAAAAAAATATAATAAATTTTTTAGTTTTTAATTGTACTTCGTAATATAGTGGTTTAACGAAGTAGAATAGAACATATTTTACAACCCAGAACTCCAACTACCAGACCAAATTTTATGATTCAAAATTGGAGAAATACCCGTTTTTGATCCATATGGGCTATATGAGATGATGAATTTACATTACATTTACCAATTTTATACTAATGCCCATCATCAGCCCTTTCAACCAGGGATAATTTAGGAAAAATAAATAGTAATAACAAAAATTATACTAAATGTATTTTTTTTTATGCCTCAGTTTATGCATCAAAAATTTAACTTATGCATCAATTTAGTGATTAATAGTTAGTTCTGAGTAATACAAAAATTGATAAAGATTTTATTAAAAATAAAAAAAAATTTGAATAATTATGCAGCAGCTGCAAAATGGGTTTCTTGTGATGGTAAGTAATAGAATTCTCGCCTTCAGCATTTAATTCTAAAGGTGTAGACATATTTCTTTTAACAATTTTGAATAATGCCTTAATATGGATAAAATCGTCCCCAATTACTATATCCATATTGACACCTATTGGATTTTTTAAATTGAGTCGATCAGTTTCAAATCTTTTAGAAGCCCTAAAAAATTAGAGATTAAATCTTAAATTTATATTTAAATTAAATTTCGATCTATTAAATTGAATTATTAGATTTATGTTTTTTTACAACTTTATTAATATTTTAATTCTGTTAAATTTTTATATCGAATTTTGCATTTGTCATAAAATTTTTTTTTATTGATTCATTACTTTAATTCATAATTTTGTATTTTAACAATTTATTAATATTTACCTTAATTTTATGATCATTACACTAATAAATTGAAGCATATCTGCCTTAGTATTCCCGGTATATCAAAAGTATTTATTTAATGATTATTATAACATTAGTTTAATCATATCTTTTTAAATTGAAAAACAACTTATATACAACCGTACGGTGAACGATAGCATGATATAATGAAGTTTATTTTCTTAAAGGTGTCCTGTGAATTTAGAAATGCTTTAAACATAGCATATTTCAATAGTTTAGGGTATATGTACTCATACCTTTTTGTGGTAAGAAAATGATTAACAGAATATTAGCAAATTCATCAATACGTCTATTATAAAAATTGGTAAAAAGAGACAAAATTTTTTTGTAATCCTAAATTTGAATTTTCTAAAAAATCATCATTATTTTTTTTTTTATTTCATTATTTATTTATGGAAATATTATAAAAGTCTATTAACAATGTGAAGTTGATAAATTTTTTATCTTTTAATAGGTTTTTTTTTAAGGAAAATAATTATGTGATAATCATCACATGTTTCTTAATTATATTCTATCATGTGAAATATGATTATAATTTAATTATAAAAAATGTTTATCTTAAAAAAACCATTCATGGGAACAGCTGTCATTATAAATTGTACTCAAAAAAATAAGTGAAAAGTGGGATTATAAATATTACTTTTAGTTCAATGTGATGGGTATATGATTTTTATTGCATAGCTGAATCAAATATTTTGAAGATAAAAACACGCTGGATTGGGAGTTAGTAATTTGCCTTAATCTGTTTTGAGTTGCAACACTGTAAATTACAATTCCTAATATATTGTTTTGATTATCGAGCACTGGACCTCCACTGAACCCTTCAGATACTTTGGCACTAGTTTCATAATATAGGATGTTTAATGAGTTAGTTACCTCTGATTGTAAATTACCCGTCGATGTGGATGGTGTAACTGATGAATCAGTTTGATAAAACTGTGATTCGGTAGAATTGCCGGGATATCCGTATATACGAAGATTTTCGTTTGCTTGTGGTTGCTGTGAATTAATGGATAATGATGGCAGATTATTTGCATTAACCTTTAAAAGTGCCACATCTTCATCAGTGCTTGCATCTCCAACATCAATTATACTAGCATTTATGAAGGAGCTGCTAGATGGAAGTTTTACTCTAATACCCTGTTTATAGGAATTTGCATTAATCAAATTCCTCTGATTTAGCAATTCTAGAACATTATTAATATTATTATTACTACTATTCGCTTGAACATTGGAATTAACTGTAGTATTATTATTAAGTAATTCAGAACCCAATTGAGGATTATCCTGCGACATATAACTGGTTACAGCAGCTTCTTCAAGATAATACTCAACATCATTACTACTCATTAATTTCAGTTGATTATCGTTAATCTCGCTATTAGGATCACCTATCACGTGGAAGGCTGTAATAATATATCCATTATTGTTTACGATAACTCCTGATCCACTATCAATAGGATCATAATTAACGTTTATATTCACAGTTCTCCCTAGGAATGGGTCTGTTAATGTAACAACACCTGATACTCCGTTTTGAATATAAACAGTTGAACTTGCTGCTTGAGATGAATAACCTACTTGTTGTGAAAATAAGGATGTTCCAAATAAATTTTCGGCTATAATTACTCCAGAAACTGCTAATACAATCACTGCAAGGATTATAAAAATATTTTTAATTAAACTCATGTTTATAAATGATCCTCCCACCTATTTAGATTTCACTTTATAAACTAATAAAATCCTGTTAAAAATTTGATGAATTTTACATTTACCGCTTAAAATTTGGGGGGTTTAGCTGGTTTAAAGAAATATTTATATGCTAAATATATTATTACAGCAGCTATGATGAGTAATATTAAAATAAATATTCCTATTGCATATAATCCATGTAATCCTAATCTGCTAAGTAATAATATAATCCCAAGCTTTCCCAGTAATCCTGTTTTCCCTAAACCACCTATACCGCCGAATTTACCGAACCCTGAGCCTCCAAGTTTCCCAATACCTCCAATTCCAAGTTTAATTGTCGTTATACCTATCATAATATATGTCCTTCAAATTGTTTTTTGTTTAAATAATATACTTATTTTAAATATTCGTAAAGAATATCCAAAATTTAAAAGATAAAAAAAAAGAATTAATTTCTAATTAAAACATTAATATTTACCTCTAAATTTAATTTTAAGAAAAATAATTTAAAAATGAATTAAATCAATGATAAAAAAATTTTTGCTATTTACTTTCCAGGTGCAATGTTGTTTAATGGTGTCTTAAGAGTTATAGAATTGTCCGTTGAATTCTGTAATGCAACACTGAATCCCGGTTCAGCACCAATCACAATAGTTTCTTTACCATTTTCTTTAGTTTTATTTATTAATGGTAGAAAATCAGCGTTACGAGTCATTATTGCAATAACATCAATATTAGGGTTATATATTAATTCCATAGCCTCCATGGCTAAGTGCACATCAGTATCTCCTGCTACTACTATTGGAGTGAATCCTTGATTCACTATAGCTTCTATTAATTTATCTGAAGCGTACTGATTCAATAATACTTTTCCAACCCTCATCTTTCCATGTTCATCTAATATTTCTTTAACTGATTCTAAATCAAGATTAAATTCTTTGCGAAGCATATTAGGCCCATCCACTAATAATCCAATATTTTTAACAGTGGATTCTCTTCTTTTAAGTGGAAGGTACTCTTTAAAAGAGATTAATTTCTCATAATTACGCATTTTTAGTTTTCCCTCCAAAATAATATTTATAAATATATTATAATGGTTTATGAATTTTATTTAATTATCAAATTTATTATTTATTTTTTTAGGTATTTAGATTTATTCTTAACAAAAGTATTTTTTTTTAGTTTAAATTAGTTATGCCAAATTTACACCCAAATTATCCCAAAAAAAATTTTTTTTTAATCATTATCCAAAACAATATTTTTCAAGTAAAAATGCTTTTATATATTTAAAATTAATTTTTATAAAAAAATTAGATTAAATGGGAGATATATATAAAATAATAGATTTAAATAGATATTTTATATTTATTCCACATTTAAATTATTTATTTAAGTAATGATTGTACTTGCTGACGTAAATCCTTCACTTGGTTTCTGAGGTCGCTATTAATGTTTTTAAGGTCGATTATTTTTGCTCTGTTTTGTTGGATTTGTGTTTTAATGGCTGTACTGTTAGATGTACTGTTTAATTGTTTTCTGAGGTCTTTGTTTTGCTGTAATAAACCAATCATATCTTTCCTATTCTGCTGTATCTGATTTCTTAAATCTTTTATTTGCCCTCTTAAGGAATTTATTTGATTTTTTACATCCTGAGATAGCTGCTGTTCTTTTCCCTGGATTTGCTGATTAAGAGTTGTATTCGAGTTATTTGTTGTTGCAGTGGTGTTGTTTGCGCTAGCTGCGTATATGGGTGTAGTTCCTATTACCATGGCAAACACTAATAATACTGCTATCTTGTTCATCATAATATTATTTCCTCCATTAATCTTTCTAAATTTTTTATATTTGAAAAAATAATGTTTTTATGTAATATATAGATGTAATTTAACCTTAAAAATAGTTTTACCAGATTTACACCCAAATTAATTCCATATTTACTTCCAAGTAATGATTAGAAGTATTGCTAGAGCGAAGAATTCAGTTATATTCAGTACAAATAAAGGTAATCCAATTTCCGCCACGCGAAAAGCTTGATGGAATAGTAAGAAGCTGCTGAATAATATGTTTTGCAGTAAAAGGAGTCCAGCGAACATGATTAAACCTAAAGTGAAACTGGATTTTATTTTTTTATAATTTCCCCAATACACATAGAGTAATAATGCTAAAAATAAGATATTGCCTAAGGATACTAGGGTATCTAAGTATAAAAGAGGTTGAATTATAAATGAGTGCAGAAATCCGGGTGCATGTTGTCCACTCTTAACTACGAATTCGTTTGTTATCATTATAATCCCATTTGTTCTTATTATATAAACAATGATTTTAATATAGTCATCGATGTTTCTATCCTAGATTAATTTAAATTAATCCTTAATTCTTTTCCAAATTTCGTCAAATACACTTAAATTATTCTCCATATCACTTGAGATGAAATATAGTGTTCCATACTTATCACCGGACGATACAATTATATTATTATCTTCCAGTACTTTAATGTGATGTCTAATTGTCTTATAATCTAAATTTAATTTCTCCGCGAGTTGATTAGCATTATAAGGTCTTTCCTGAAGAGATTTAATTATCCTGGCCCGATTAAACCCGCCCTTAGTACCAGCGATTAAATACCAGAGTAACCTTTTCATTTAAAATTATCTCCAAGAACATATTTATACTACATATTTTTTTTTAATAAATAAATATAAATAACTGATAATATTAGATTATAAATTCTTAAAAAAATTTTTTTATTTAAAAGATTTGTAAAAATTCGTTATATAAGCTATATTCTACTTTAATAGTATATCAATTATAATAAATTTTATTTGAAGGTTCGTTTCTTAGAAAGAATAGTTAGATTTTGGAGGGGAGTTTTAGAGTAATTTAGTATGATTTTAATTTTAAACCAATCCTTTCACAACTACTAAGATTATAAATATTATCATCTTGTGTTAATAAAGATTGAAGTGATCTCCCCCGAGAACAGAAACTGAATTTTATACTAAAATTAATTTTATAAAAAAAAATAAATTTAAAAAAATTATAGAAAATTAAACAAAAAAATAATATTAAATTTTTTTATTTAATATCAACTCTGATGCTAGTTTCCTTCTCGAGTTTGGGTATTTCAACTCTTAAAACACCGTTTTTGAATTCTGCATCAGCTTCATTTGGTATTACTTTTTTAGGAAAGCGTACCGTTCTACGTATATATCCACTTTTCCTATCAGAAATGGTAATATAGTTACCCTGCTCGATTTCCTGTTCGATATCGAATTTTGCTTTGACTTTTAACTTAGTTTCTGTAAGGTTGAGTTCTATATCATCCTTTTCGATGCCAGGTAGGTCAACTTGTACTATTACACTGTCATCTGTTTCGATTATATCTTTGCCTGGTACAAAAGTATAATCTACGATGGTTTTTTCGATATCAGTTTTGATATTGTCGATGGTTTGAGCTGTGTCTTCCAGCATTTTCTCAATTAAACTTTTCCTATCTAAAATAGTTCTTTTCATTTTTTCAGCCTCGTTTTTTGAGTCATTTGATAGGTTCTTTAAAGAATTATATAAAATTTTCCAAATTTAGAAGTGTTATTAAGAAGTAATAAACTATTAAAAAAGTAATAGTAACTCATTTTTACAAAAAATAAACAAATCCATGAACATTTAATTTAATATTTATTTGGAATTAAAAAAGATTTTATATTTACATTCGGGTTTGGAGGATTTTATATTAGATTTATTTTCTATAAAATATTCATCTATATTCATCCAGCTGAAGGTTTGTTTAATTATAGCCTGACTAATTAGACAATAAAAAATATTTTCATTATTTTTTTCACACCAGGAGCATTTTTTCAATATTATTAAATATTCATTATATTCGGAGCGGATTTTAACCTGAAAACCTAAGTTAATGAGGAATTTACTGATCCAAGAGAAGTATATATCTAATTTCTCATTTTGGGGCAGTGTTTCAAAGACACTTCGATTTATTACGCCAGTTTCCCTGAGAAATTTAGGTTTCATAATCTTTTCGAATCTTCGGTGAAATCTGCCTAAAATTATTCCTCTGTTTATTATGGATAAATTTGAGGATAACTGAGGTATAATGCTTTGCATAAAAACCTGAACATCATCTAAACTATTAAATTTAGTATCTTCAATTTCTTTTTTAGTGGATCTGTGATTGTAAATGGCAATTTCAATATTATGTCGTAACTCTCCCTCACTAATGGGTTTAACTAAATAACCCATACTTTTCGTGTTTTTAAGACGATTAGAATCCATTGATTCTAAAGCTGTAATGTAGAGAATGGGTATATCCATAAATTCTTTAATTTTCTGAGCAGCCTCTACACCATCCATTTTTCCCTTTAGGATGATATCCATTAATATTAGGTCTGGTTGTGAATTTATAGCTTCTTTAATAGCATCTTCTCCGGTATGTACTATGGATAAAACATCGTAATTCCATGATTCTAACACTTTTTGCATTTCCAAAGCCGTAATGGCTTCATCTTCCACTATAAGTACACCATCCCCCATAAAAAAAACCATAATTTAATTTTATAAATAACAATTGTATAGATTAATTATTAATAATCTTTGTTAATAATTAAACAATAAAATTATTATTTATTAAAGTTTATGAATTATTTCATTAAATTTTTTTCATATGAAAACCCAATTTTTTCGAATCCTAATTTAGATTTTCATCTAATTTTTAATAATATTCTTCAACCTTAAGTTAATTAATACCTTTAAACAAATAATAACATGGTGATGGGAGATTGCGGATGGGATTTAAAAATAAACAACTTAAATTCTAAAGAGAGTCTAAAAAACAAGGTCCATGGGTTGACCACCCATCACCCAACTATAATAACATGAATCTTTGTTTTATCCCATATTCTTATTATTTTTAATATTAATTTCGAAAAAATAATCAAAAAATGATTATTTAAATAGAATGAATTCTCATTTATTTTTATTACTTCTCTGCTTCCATTATTTCAAAACCTGATTTTTCATACATTATAACAGTAGATTCCCATTCATCTTCGCACATTTTGATATCGTCTAATCGGCACAGCATCCTCTGTTCCTGTGCATCATAAAAACAATGTTCTGTATCAATCCAATAGAATGATAAAACTATTTTAACCTCAAAGCTTTTCTTTAAAAAAAGAATATCCGGTATTTCTAAATCCCTACCAAGCAAGTATTCATTAATCACCTTGGTAGTTTCTTTATTAGTTACTTCTACTCTGCGTTCCACCCATACTCTCATAAATTACACCACATCTTTATTTAATATTGATTCAGACACTCAAAATTTTAAGTAGAGATATTTCTTGAATTTCTTATCCATTAACTATAATTATGAATTCTATTACACTTTACCCCCATAAAAATATAATTTTCTAAGAATTTCTACCAATAATATAAACGTAGATTTTATCTATTCTATCCACCTTATCAGGTTTCCACCCATAAAAGGTCCAGTAATAAGATACTATACGAGTACCAGGTAGAAGCTCTTCTTGTAACTTAAGTTTCAGTCTTTGATTAGCCTTTGATGAGAGAAAGAGAGTTACCACCGTTGCAGGAGTTAGATCTTTATGGAAAAAATTACCCCAAAAAATTTTTACTTGCTGATTAACACCTAAAAGCATTATCATCAGTTTAGACCAGATATATCTTAGTGGATCTGCTTCTATTCCAATTGCATTTGCATTAAATCTTCTAGCTGCTTCTATAACTATTCTACCATCACCGGATCCTAAATCGTAAACAATATCTTTCGAATTAACTTCAGCCATCTCTAACATTTTCCTAACCAGTCTTTTAGAGGTGGGTTCCCAACCTGCTCCAATGATATCGGACCAAATCACCCAAAATACAAAAATTATCGCTATGGCAATTACGATTAGAATTAAAGTTGATATAGTTATCAATTTTCAGCCCTAGTTAAATATTTTTTTATATTACTGAATAATTCTTTTAAATAAATACTATTTTTTTTAAATTTTAATTAGGTATTATACAAAAATTATCAAATAACCTTAAAAAAAAGTAGGTAGAGTTAAGTCATTGTTTCTTTTAGAATATAATAGACCATGGATTGAATATCACTGGGTAATATACCCTCAATATAATTGTATCCATTACTTATAAGGATTAAATCGGGTCTTGCAACTCCCGTAAATGATGGTGGACTGAAATTATCATCATGTGCACGCGGTAACCAGTTTAAACCAGTTATTCTAGTTTTAGAAGTACTTAACAATATTGTAAAGTCTTTACGCTCGCCTTTTATAGTTTTATACCATTTACCGGATTTCTCAGCTATTGTTGCAGCACAAGCTCCGCCAACAATCTCTACAACTAATGCGTTTTGGGGGACTTTATTGTTCTCAAGAACATTTATATGGGCATTTGGACCAATTCCGGAAGCATAAGCTGGGACACCCAACAACTTTAACTGATGGACTATTGCATTAACTCTGTTAACATCTGATGCAATACTTATAATGTTATCAGATACAATGTAAACAGGTCTTTTAGCATTCCAAGCATTCATGGTTACGTAGTTAGGTAATCTCTGATTGGTTTTATAAAAATTCATTATTTTTGATAACATTAGATTCACTGGTTCGTAACGCATTAATCCTAGAGATGTGTTTACATAGTTAGGTAATCGTCCATTAATAGTAATGAAGCTTTTAATTTTCTGTGCTATGGATAAATATTCTGTCTTCGATATTACTCCGCTTTTAAAGTTATTTATTGGTGCTGTTGGATAAGATACATTTTTAAGAGCTGTAGGAGTTTTAGAGTTATTATTAACTTTCAATATACTATTTGTTAAAAGCACAGTAAACTGAGGTTGTGTGATTTGATGATCTGTTTGGTTACTATGAATCTCCACGTAATTAGGTATTATATTATAGGTGTTTGAGAGATTAGTGACTTCTGATGATGCATTGGCAACTTCTTTTACAGTGAAGTTTGGATTAGTATTATTTGTAGTGATAGTTTGATTTCCAGTTACTGCAAAGACATCAACTGTATTTAAAGAGATGGTCATTAGTAGTGAAAATATCACTGCTGATATCATTTTTCGGTTAATTTTTACAGTCCTCCATTTGTATGGATTGAAAAGAATATACTACAGAGTTGTTAAGTATTCTCTATAAAATCATATAAATAATTATCTTTTAATTAAAAAAAAGGTGATAATAGAGGGTTTTAGAAATTTTAGAATTTAAAAAAAATATTATTTATAAATAAATATTGAATTTAATAATATACCTCTTATATTCGTTTTAAATGTTACACCGGGTGGTATCAATATTTATTAGAGTTATTAAATTGTTTTGAAGTTAAATTTACTTAGATAAGCTTTATAAATTGATTAAAATAATTATCATTAAAATTTAGAGGTATTGAAGATTCATTATTTGATGAAACATGTTCTAAATTAATTAATTTTATTTATTATGGTAATGGAGAAACTTTATATGAGATTCACTCTTCCTATTACTTCATGATTCAACTTAAATGGCTAAAGGAGTCTTAAGAAGCTCTTTTTCTGAGAAAAAAAATCAAAAGATTTATATAAGATATGCATTTGATTGTTACCTAGTCCTAAATAATTCTTTATTTGAATTTATAGGACACGGAGGCGGTAAAATTAATATAAAACTATTATTTGGTTTGTTAATACTTTTTACTTTAAGTATAGCACTACCCATAAGTTCAAACACCGTATCTGCAACTACTGTAAATCAAACTATACATTCTAATTCAACAACAATAATTAATAACACTAATTCTAGTTCTATTACTCCAAATAAAACTCTAGCTAGTGGATCCACTAGCACAACAATTGTATCCAAAACTAGTTTTAGCTTAAGTCAAATTAACGATGCTTCAGCTAGAATTAAAAGTTTTGTTGGTACCAACCACCGATTACCTAATTATGTAACAATATCCACTCAACTAGTCACCATGCCACAGTTCCTTCAACTTGTAACCAAAGATTTAATTAACACTAATGCTGGTTCCACAACTTCAGTAACATTGGGATCTGTAACTTACCCATTAAATCCATCACAGAGTTTTAAAAGTGGAGATATAACTAAATCAGAGTATATAAAAATCGCTAACAGTTTACAAACATTCATAAATTCGAATGGACGAGTACCCAATTATACTACCACATCATTAGGAACAATGAATTATGAATCATTGATCTACGATTATTCCAAGATAATGAGCTTCTACCAGACGTATAAAAAATTACCAAGCTATGTATCAGTTACACCCGGAGCAGTCCAATCATCTACCACGGTACCTGCTGCTCTACTACCATACTTACAACCAGGTACTTATGCTCAGTCTAACGATTCCACTATTAAGGCGAAGTCGGCATCTATAACAGCGGGTCTTACATCTCCTTATTCCAAGGCAGTTGCAATCTTTAATTGGGTAAGAGATCATATTACTTACTCCTTCTATTACGGCACTAAATACGGGGCTGTTGGAACTTTAAAAAGTGGAACAGGAAACTGTGTTGATCATTCTGATTTAGTGGTTGCTCTGGCTCGTGCAGCTGGAATACCTGCTAGATATCAGTATGGAATGTGCAAGTTTTCGGATGGAATCTATGCACATGTATGGTCTCAATTATATGTGAATGGTCAATGGTATTATGCAGATTCAATCAGTAAATTGAACACTTTCGGAGTTATTAATAATTGGAAACTAAGTTCCATGATAGGTACTTATATACAATTTCCATAAAAACTCCATTATTTTTTTATTAAATATTAATGTTACGTTAATATTAATTTAACTTATAAGAATAAAAATAATATAATCTTTTATTTTATTAAAAAATTAATAAATATTCCGTATTTTAAATTGAAATACTTCTAAGCTTATTAAATAGATTTTATATAAGAATAAACTAGAATACTATTTAATAAAGCCCCTATGATTAATTATTGATGAAAAATGAACTTAAAATTATCTATTAATCATTAGAAGAAATTGCTAAGAATAAATTAAAGATTGAAGAAGCTTTCTTATGACAAACAAAGTTTTAATCTAATTTATTTACTAGAAACAATAATAAAGCAAGCTTAATTGAAATTCGTGCATTTAATAAGTCCTTAACTCATCTTAAATCAGTAAAAGAACCTTAATGCTCTCTTTTCTTGGGAAAAAAACCAAAACATTTATAAGGCTAATAATTGATCGATAATATAATCCTAAATAAATTCTATAATCGAATTTTATAGGATACGGAGGCGGTAAAATTAATAGAAATATAATTTATGTAATGTTATTAGTTTTAACTTTAACATTGCCATTAAATGCAAATCTAGCTTTTGCAGCAACTGGAAATCAAACTAACACAATAAACAGTACACCAAATACAATACAAAGTACAGTACAGCAGAAAAACATCACATTAAGTAATAATACTACAACAAAAAATACAATCTCAACATCTCAACTTAACACATCAAATAAAACCAGCAATACTACGAATACAACCAAACTTGCAGCAGGATCACCTGCTTCGACCACCACAATAACTACAACTATTAAAGTATTAATCTACAGTGGAGTTTATACAGCTTTAAGTTGTGTTACTGGATTAGAAACAGCATTAAACTATGCCAACACTCATAATTTAACACCTGGTATCCATTTCACATACGCCACTTCTACAGTGATTAATTCAGCAGTTCTCGCAGGCTATAATTTATTAGCCATGCCCGGAGGTGATGGAGGTTCACTTTATCTTGGAAGTAGTAGCATAAATGGAGCTGCCATTAAAAACTTTGTAGCTAATGGTGGAGGATATTTAGGAATCTGCGCAGGTGCATACGCGGGCTCCAATTATGTGGATGGTAGATATAATGGTTGGGGAGTTGCACCTGACGTTAACGCTAAACCAGTAGGTTACGTGGGATTATTATCTATGCAATTCACTTCAGCTGGTCAACAGATACTGGGACGTTCTGGAACAATAAACATAGAACATTATAACGGACCAGCAATGTATGTCACTGGCGGAAAAGCAATTATAATGGCAACCTACGCTGATAGTCACACCGGCTATAAAGGCTACGCTGATATTGTAGGTGATTACTATGGTAAAGGAAGATCTGTTCTAATAGGATCCCATCCTGAATTATCACCACAATACCCTGACATAATAGCTAAACTGATTGTCTGGGCGGCTAATGTACCAACTAAATCTACAAGTACTGTAACACTGAGTCAGATAGGTACAGCTGCTTACAGTGTTAAAAATTACATTAACACTTATAACAAACTACCTAGCTATGTGACTATAAATAATCAGCAAATTACTATGCCCCAATTCCTCTACCTTTCAACAGCAGGAACACTTGGAGTAAACAGTGGATCATCAGCTTCTATTGCAATAAAAAATGTTAATTCAGCTACAAACCCTTCTGGAACCTTTAAAGCAGGTAATATACTGAAAACAGAGTATATATCACTTGCACAGAAGATTGAAAGCTTCATTATAACTAATGGACGAGCCCCTAACTATGCAACTACTTCATTGGGTCAAGTACCATTTAGTAAGTTGGTTTACATGTTCTCTAATTTAATGAGTTATTACCACACTTACAATAAACTGCCAAGTAGCATTTCTATTGCACCATAAAAAGTAGTAAAAAAAGAAGATTTTTTTTTTAAACAACTTCTTTTTCAATTTCTTTTTATCATAAATTAATTTTTTTAAGTTTATTTGTAAAATAAGATTCTTAAATTCTTTATTTATATAATTATAATTATAATTTTTTTAATCTAATTCTTTAGTAACCCCATATAGGTATTTTCTTCCATTTGGCTGAGTAACGATCCAATGTTTGTGTAATCTGTGATGCGTTAAGCCTGTTTACAATTAAAACAGCTTTTCCTATCTTTTGAGCATCAACTTGTTCCACCAATCCAGGGTAGTGTTTTATAATTCGTTTACTATTTTTTTTATAGGTGGAAATTCCCCCATAAAGGGCACGATTTAATCGACTTCTAACACTCTGATTTAGTTTAGACGTATCATAACTGATGATCATCCTAGCTTTTAAGTATATATCCTCTGCTTTCACAGTCACTGGCTGACCGTACAGTATTATTCCATCGGATAGAGTATTCAGAAATTGAGGGTCTTCTTTTAACTCTTTTATGTTGAGATGGATTATATGGAATTTTTCGGGAATTTGAGTGTCAATCTTCGTTACAATCTTTTTATCTTTTTTCTTGTAAATTACAACTAAAGTCATATTTGAATCCTTAATTGATTCTCCCCAACCCGTGTAATCCATTAATATAATGGATTGTATGCCTGGTAAGGTTTTTATTTTCTCTGAAAACTCTAAAGCAGTTTTTATCATTTAAATCAGTAACCCTAAAATTATTTGAATATATGATGAATTCTAAATTTCTATTAAAAAATTACTCTTCTTGTTATATTAATATAACAATAAATATGGCACTTTAAATTAATTCACATCAACCCCCAAATTAATTAAAAAAAAATAAAAATATAAAGGATTAAATTATAATTTTTAATTAACAAATTAAAAAAAAATTGACCACCAAAAATTATTATCAACATTATAATAAGAAAGAACTTTTATTCTGGTAGTTTGATATTCATGACCCAGAAAAAGAAGGATGAAAAAGAAATATTTACATTATATAAAACTGATGGAAGCTTTCCCATAATAACCTGTAAAATATCCTTGAAGAAATCCAGAACAAAAAAGAAATACGACGTCAATTCAGAATTAGAGAATACTAAAATGGATATGGTTCAATAAAAAAAATTGTGGAGGAATTACCAATGGAAGTTTTCGACGCTATAACTAACAGACGAAGTATTAGGAAGTACAAAGATACTGAAATTGAAGAAAATAAAATCACTAAAATTCTGGAAGCGGCTAGACTTGCACCATCCGCTGCTAATCGTCAGGAATGGAAGTTTGTAATAGTGAAAAATAAAGCCACCAGAGAAAATCTGGTAGATGCAGCTAATGGACAGAAATTCGTGGCTGAAGCGCCTGTTTTAATTGTAGCCTGTTCTACGGAATCAGAGTCTAAAATGCCCTGCGGACAATATGCTTATACAGTTGATTTATCGATAGCTTTATCATTTATGATACTTGAAGCTACAGAACAGGAGTTAGGAACTTGCTGGTTAGGTGCCTTTGATGAAAATATGGTTAAAAGGATTTTAGATATACCCGATGAAATCAGAATTGTAGGCATGTTTACTTTAGGTAATGCAGATGAAAAACCTGCTCCAAGACCTAGGAAAAATGAAAAACAAATAATATTTTATGAAAAGTATCAATAAGGAAATATTCAAAAAAACAAATTTATAGTAAAGTGCTTCTCCATAAACCGCTTTAAATAAATTTTTTAATAGATATTCCTTCTGAATGGTGATGGATATTTCACTACTTCAAGATTTTTTTTTATAATCAGGAAAAATGAACACAATATTTTTTTTTAAGAAGATTTAAAGAATTTTATTTATATACATTTAAGGATGGATTTTGAGAAATGGGTAATCAAATAAAATTTTCTAAAAAAAATAAGGATGAACCATTTACTGGTAATGAAGAGGATTATTTGGCTTTGGAAATTAAATCAATTCAATTAAAAAATACTAACAGAAAGCTTATTTCTAAATTAGATCTGCAGAAGAAATTGATTAAGACTTTAACAAGCGAATTAGATGCTATACAGAATAGTAAACTATTTAAAAGTCATGATGAGCTCAAAAATGATTATAGTCAGTTGAAAATTGAGTATGATAAATTAGATTTAATGTTTAAAGATTCCAGAGCAGAAATCGCAAAGTTAAAGGGTGATGTAAACGATTTAGATAAAGAAAAAGATGTGAATGATGATGTTACGGTGAGTCGTTGGAATAAATTAAAGAATCGTTTACCCGACGATATTAAGAATTTGAGGGATTCTAAAAACAATGATGAAAAAAATCATGGTGAATAATAGATTTTAACTTTTTATTTTGATTTTAACTGTTGAATTATAGCGGAACCTGCTATTTCTATTGAATAGCCTTTTTCAAATGCCATTGTGAGTTGTAAAATAGGTTCTCCTAAATTATCATCATGATATGCAATGTATTCAAGGAATCTTTTTCCTTTAAGTTGAGCTAATCCTACTGATTTAACTGTACCTTTTTTATTGTCATGTTTATCAATAACTATATTATTAGCTTTAATACTTATTTGGTATATTTCCTCTAAATCTAAGCCATCAGTATCTTCAAATGTTATAATAATTTCTTCTAGATCGTCCGATTTTTTAGAGCGTTTTTTCGTGCCCTTTATTAATTTCTCTCCTCTAGCTTGCTCTAATTCCTTCCATGTATCCTCAACCCATTCTTCGCTTAATTCTAGTTCTTCAATCATGTTATTCACCATTTCAATTAATTAAAGGAAACTACTAAAAAATTTTTTATTCAATTTATTACACCTTATTACATTTTAATTCATTTCATAATTTATAAATATTATGATTTTAAGCATTTATAATTCAAAAAATCAGTAGTCATTTGAATTATTATCTAGAAAATTATAAATTTTTGCACTATATAAATATATACATAAACCATCTTGGGAGGAATTAATCTTGGCTATAATTGGAGTATTGATTGATGATATGTTTGAAGATGTGGAATATACTTCACCAGTGAAGGCATTTGAAAAAACAGGGCATCAAATTATCCATATAGGATTAAAGGAAGGAAAAACTGTCAGAGGTAAGAAGACAGGAACACCAGTTAAAATTGATAAAGCAGTTAAAAATGTTTCAGTTAATGATATAGATGCACTTCTAATTCCGGGTGGATGTTCACCAGACCATCTACGAGGCTATAAAGAACCTGTGAATTTTGTTAAGGATTATTTCCAGTCCGGTAAACCCTTATTTGCAATATGTCATGCTCCACAAATCCTAATTACAGCTCAACTATTAGAAGGTCGGAGAATCACTGGTTGGAGATCCATAATTCAAGACATTAAAAATGCCGGTGCAGAATTTGTTAATCAATCAGTAGTAGAAGATGACAATATAATCTCAAGCCGGGGTCCTAGAGACATTCCTTTATTCACTAATGCGTGTCTTGAAAGACTTGAATTATTATAAATCTTGGATTTTTTTTTTATTTGTAGAAAATTATTTTGAATAAAATATTATTAAAACTTGGGGTTTAGAGTAAATGACCGATGTTGATTGGGTTATTGTCAAAGATTTGCAAGGAAAAATAGAAAATTACAGTGTACACGATAAAAATGTCGAATTCATCAAAGTATTGAAGGATAAAATAGTCATTAAATATAATGCATCGAATTCTAAAGGGAGTTATAAAAAAGTTATTATTCTCAAAAATATAGCTAGTTACGAAAGTCCTTATAAAAAAATGAAACCTCTTATTTCATTGATCTAGTTTTTTAGGCATCAAAAATTTTTTCTAACTTTAAATATTTTATATTAGTTTATTCAGACCTTTTCTTATAGATATTCCGATTAATCCACCTATAATACTAAATATTGCAGGTATTAATATGTAAATAACACTCAAAGCTGCAAAAAAAGCGATGTTATCAGTAAAAGAAGGATTATTAAAACTATTAACCAATAATAAATAGAAAATAATTATCACTATTAAACCAGAGATAATAGCGGAGTATAATCCATTAGAAGCTCCATTTATTATTTTTCCACCAGCTATTAAAGCAGCCGCAAAACCACCAGTACTCCACAATATAAATGAATCGATATGATTTAAAACAAATGAAGCGGATGAAGGAATTGGGGAAAATAGATAATAAGGTATTAAAATAATTGAAGCTCCAAAAAGAACTCCTGAAATTCTTATCATATTTTTTGAAGATAATCCAAATTTCTTTACATTAATAGTTTCTACGTATCTTAAACTTCCACCGCATTGACATTTATCAAAATCTTTTGGAGATTCTCCTTCTCGAAGTTCATAATATCCAGCACATTTCTTACAGACTAGATAAGCCATATAATCCCTCTATAACATAAATCTTATATTTGAACTATACTTTCTAAACTATTTTTTTCTCAATTTGTAAAATGATTAAAGTTTTGGTTTTTTTTGAACATTGCATCTTTCAAGGATACTTAGATTAATATTAATTTATTTAATATACATTTATTGGTATTATTAAACAGTTAAAGATTATTTCGTACTATTATAATTCGTTAACTGAGAAATGACCAACAATGGTCAGTTTTTTTTGTAATATATTTTAAATTAATTTTAGCCTAGTTCTTATTAATTGAATCAGGATAACGGGAGAATCTTACTAAAAAGATTTAAAAAAAAATATTATTTAAATTTTATATGACTATTTTTTTTTATCTAAAAAGAATATGAAAAAATTTTTTTTGTGAAATTATTGTAGAGGATTCTCAGAATAGAATAATGTATAATCAGGAACCCCAAAAAAAAATTTAAGTTTTAATGTCTCTTGGAATTTATAGGAAAATTTCCTAAAAGACCCTCTATAAGTCGGGATACGAATCCTTTATTATTTATATGGAATGGTTGCCCTATAAGATAGGATGCTAATTGAGTGAAACTATTGGAAGTTTTAGATTTAGGTTCCTCTATCATAATAGGCTGCCCTGATGCGAAACAACTTATTAATTTAGGATTTTCAGGGATTACACTGATTATGGGAACTTCTAAAATAGCTTCAATTTCTTCATTGCTAAGAAATTCGTGATCTGATTTTCCTCGATTAATTACTACACCCAATATATCAATACCCATTTTTTCAGCTACTAGCTTTGTTTTTAAAGTATCACTGATTGATGGGACTTCTGAAGTGGTTACTAATATCATCTCGTCAGCTAGTGACATGGCCATTAGAGCATCTCTCTCTAAACCTGCAGGTGAATCTAGTAATAAAATTTCCACATTTCGAATCAGTTCTTCAAATACTTCTTCCAAACGTTCTCTTTTAATATATTTAAGATTGGGTAATGAAAGGCCTGCCGGCACTATTTTAACTCCTCCAGGACCTTCATATATTGCATTATGTATATCTTCTTTTCCTGAAAGGACTTCTTGTAATGTAACAGGTTTTCCAGCCAAGTCTAGGATTAGTTCAAGGTTAGCCATATTTATATCCATATCCATTACCAAAACATCCTCCCCTAAGATAGAAAGTGCTATTCCTAGATTTGCAGAGATGGTTGTTTTTCCTACTCCTCCTTTTCCGGATGCTATAGTAATTACTCTGGTCATTTATAGATCAACTCAACAATTATATTATAATCACAGTGAAATAAAATTTCCATCAATTATTGTGCTAATATTCACTATTAATAAAAAAAATTAAAAAAAACTTCATAAAAGGATTTAACAGCCTGAAAAATCAACAAGAAATAGAGCGTAGACCATGTAGAGTATTCAAATTCTCCAATACTCAGACACCGCAGGCGGAGGTTAATTACCTGATTTCGAATTTTGTTCAAAAAAAAGTTTAGTAATTTTTTTTCAAATTATTATTTAAACAATAAAAATAAACATTTTTTGTATGTAAATCATTTAATTAGGTGAAAAAAGAATGAAAGTATTAATCATTGGTTCAGAAGGTATGTTAGGTCATGATTTAGTTGACACTTTATCTATTAATAATGAAGTTAGCTCTACAACAATCGATACTTTAGACATTACAGATATAACTAAAACTATCCAAACCGTGAATGAAATTAATCCTGATGTTTTAGTGCATGCAGCTGCTTACACTAATGTGGATGGAAGTGAATCAAACAGTGATTTAGCATATAAAGTAAATGCTTTAGGAACAAGGAATGTTGCTGTAGCCTGCCAGGAAGCGGGTTGTGCAATGGTTTATATATGCACGGACTATGTTTTCGACGGGAAAAAAGGCAGTTCCTATTACGAATATGATCAAACCAATCCATTAAGTGTTTACGGTAAAACTAAGCTTGCCGGTGAACTTTACATCCGCGATACATTAAATAAATTTTATATCACTAGAACATCATGGTTATATGGATTCCATGGACCTAACTTTGTCACTACAATGCTTAATCTCGCCAAAACAAATGATAATATATCTATTGTTAATGACCAGATAGGTTCACCCACTTATACAGTGGATCTAGCAAATGCAATTACCCAACTAATAAATAAACCGGTATATGGTATTTATCATATAACTAACAGTGAACACTGCTCCTGGTATGAATTTGCAAAACAAATATTCGATAATGCAGGAGTTAACATTGATTTAAACCCTGTAACAACTGAAGAGTTTTCTCGACCAGCAACCAGACCAAAATATTCTGTTCTTGAAAATTACAACTGGAAAATGGAAGGGTTTCCTAAGATGCGAAGTTATAAACAGGCTTTAAGAGATTATATGAAATTATTATAAAAAGTAATGTTTTTTTTTTACTTCTTCATTATTTTAAAAAAAAATAGAATAAAAATTATTTCACGTACTGTTTCAAGGTTTCTCTGATTATTGCAGAAGCACCAAAACTTTTTATACCCTTTAACATTTCAGGAAATTTATTTTTAGGAATTAAAACATTAACTTGAGAAAAACTATTGCCTTCCACAATAGTGGGTTCATCAGAACAGAAACCACCGGATAAGAGGAAATCTTTAACTAATATCATATTTTTATTTGAAACATTAAATTTCACATCAAAATATTTTCTAGCATTTACAGCCCCAAATAACTGCTCAAATATCATCTCAGCTTTCTCCATTTTTAAATCCGTGCAACTTGGACCAGCATACAATCCTGCGCTGGATTCCATTATAGTTTCTAATACTTTTAAACCCGCTTTTTTAAGACTACCTCCAGTCTGGGTGTTATCCACAATAAGATCAGCTCCCTTAGCGATATATACTTCTGTGGCACCATCTGAATTAATTATCTGGACTTTCTGATTATCACCATTAATTAATCCCCTAACTTGAACTAGTGGAACACTATTCCCAAAAACTTCCCTGTAACCTTCATTATTCATTACATGCTGCCTGGTTAAGTTAGGATATTCCGTGAAGCATAATATTGGCGTTTCCCTAGTCTGATTAGCTTTGAAGAAATCAGATAGTGAATCATAAGACGCATTATCAGGAACTGCCACCACTAATTTAGTTTGGCCATAATTTAAATCACCAATCTTTTTAATAAATTTATCCTGATTGGCTATAGATTCCTCCTTAACCCAATCCTCACCTATAATAGCAATATCAATCATCCCACGATTTAATTCAACAGGAGCACTTTGAGGTCTCGTTAAATATGCTTTGATCTCCGGATCATTACTTATAATTATCTCATATGACTCATGACCAGGCTCGTAACCTTTAACTTCATAACCAGCATCCACAAATAGCTGATAGGTATTTCCCCGATTAACATTATTTAAACTACCCTTTGGTAGTCCTAAAACTATTTTCTCCATACGCTTAAAAATTACTTTTATAATAACCACCTTTGATATAAATCCATTTTAGTAATGAAATATTACAAATCAGAATATAAAAAACTGATCCCCACATCCAGTAAATTCATCTTACATGTAAAAAAAATTATTAAGTCTATATCAATGTAGATAACATTCATGTTTTAAAAGGATGGAGTCCCAATTATAAACCAACTCTCACAGATTTCAATTAGATAAATTCTGAGCATTGTTTTTAACTTAACTCTGTTACATTTAACCTACTATAAAAAAAATATAATTATCAATTAACCTAAAAATTCTTTTAACTTTCAAACAATTAATAGTATTTTTTTAACCGAATGATCGTCTGATTCCTGCAAATATATCCTTAATGGATTGTACAAGGGGATTCTTCACTTCAGGGATTGTTTTCATCTTCTCTAATCGATCCACTCGGAAGTATATTGGTGGATGAGTATCAAAACTAATCCAACGGGGGAATCTACTGGATGCGGCTCTTTCCATTTGCAGTCTACTGTAACCTATTTTTCTAAGGGCTTCTGCAAGTGCTTGTGGTTGACCAATCTTCATAGCGGAAACAAGATCGGCTCGTGTTTCAAAGAATTTAGCCACAAAGAAGATAAATGCAAAAACCAGTATAATGTAAACATAAATTAATAATATACTTGATATTAGAAGGGGTAATATCACAGTGAATCTAAAGATGAATTCACCGGAGATTATGGAGAAAAGTATAATAGGATCCCTTCCCTGTAAATGACCCATTTCATGTCCCAATACACTTAGGATTTCATCTTCTTCTAATTGCACCAATAAACCAGTGGTTATTAACACTAAGCCCCTACGGGGACTGGGACCTGTGGCTGCTGCATTGGGCACCATAGTATTAGAGATAACGATTTTAGGTATGGGCAGGTTAAATTTATCCGCAGCAGTTTTCACAATACTATATACATCTACTACTTTCACTAATCTGCTGCGTGGATTACATTTAAATCCATAACTTTCCAGAGTTTCCTCACCAATTTCACAAGTAGGCTCCTTACCTACGGCTAATGTTTTATCATAAATCTCTTTCTTCATTTTAATGATGGTTTCTTTGCCAAATTTCTTCTGAAACTCTTTATATTCCTCTATGGGAAGCTGGTATTCTACTATATGGACTAATGGATTTTCCGGGGTAATTCTCCACTTATTAGTGAGAAGAAATAATCTATCTGAAAGTAAAACAATTGCTAGTTGAAATACTATTATGCCAATTACAGCATAAAATAATCCGAATATCAAAAAGAGCGCTATGTTAAATCCGAAGAAGATAAGATAAAGAAAGATTAAATTACTGCTGAATAATCTGTCTGACAGTTTTTTACGAGTAGTGGGTGGGTTTTCTGGTATAATATCTTTACCTTCTATCCAAGAGAAGTATAAAGTGGAGTGACGCACATTATCCTCAAACAACTGCACTAAAAAGAGCAAATCTTCCTTCAAATCCTCCAAGAATTTGGATGGAACATCATTATCAGGTGATAAAGTCAGCTTCAATGGATTGGATGCTATGATTTCTACACCTATCTGCCAATCCTTATCAGATTCTGTAACCTTAAATGAAAGTAGATTGTTATCATCTCGGGTTTTCTTCACGACTTCGCTGAATTTTTCTTTTTTAACGAGAAGATAATTCTCCTGTATAAAATCTAAGAGTTCAACTCTGTGGACTGGTGCTACTTCCAAATCAACGGTGTAAATTTGTTCATCAATCATTTTTTACATCCATAAATATTATTTTAGAATTCGAAAACTAAATGAAATTTTTTTTTAATTCTATCATTATTTCTTAGTTATATTATATTCATTAATTACAAAAGAATTTATTCTTTTATTAACCATATCTAGGTGTTTAATCAATCATATTATTAGGACTCTATTAGATTATTATTAAGGTTAATTATTTGTAGTGACTTTAGTATACCTTCCAATGAATTCTATTGACTGTTATAAAATCTCGATTAAAAGAAATTTTGGTAATGTTTTTAACATGATATTAAAAATTAGAAAAAATCCATCTACTAAAGAATCCTTAGAGTTGATTAACGAGGCTATTTCGAAGAGAGCTTTCTTAAATTTAATAGTCTGTTGTAAAGTTGAATATGAAGGCAGAGCTATTAGTAGACTGGGACTTGGGGAAAGAATTGTATTAATTAAGGGTGATGGTTCATTTATAATTCACCAAGACCGTAACTTAGAGCCTATAAACTGGCAGCCGCCGAAAACTAAAATTAACGTGGAAGAAGTGAATGGAAGATTAATTATCCAAGGTATTAGACGAAATCCTAAAGAAATATTAGAATTAGAAATAGTAAATCTTCACTTAATCTCTTATTATTTAGGAAAAGATACAAAGGAACTAGAATTAGCTGGTTATGAAGAAGATATGAGGGAAATGATTCTAAAAAATCCGGATCTTATAGAAAAAGGTTTCAGACCTACATCTAAAGAATATTCCACTTCAACTGGATTTATAGATATAATAGGAAAAGATAAAGATGGTAAAATTACAATTCTAGAATTAAAAAGTAGGAAAGCAGGTGTCAATGCGGTTAAACAGTTGAACAGATACTTAGAAGATTTTTCAGATCATAAAAATTTCGTGCGTGGGATATTAGTGTCTCCATCTCTAACAGATGATGCATTGGAACTTTTAAAGGAAAAGAAAATGGAATATGTTAAGTTAGAACCTCCACAAGAGCTTGAAAGAAAAAATAGTATTACCTTAGATTTTTTTCAATAAATCACTTTATATACTAATTACAGTAAAAAGCATAAATTTTCCTCATTAAAAGAGTCCAATAAACTTTTTAGGGATAATTTAATACATCATATTAAATGATCTAAGAGTAGGTTAATTTAAAATCCGTAAATTTACTTAAAACAATGTTATTAATTTATCTATTGGAAGAAATGGAAATAAGCATCTTTTCATTGTTTTCTTTTGCTGTGTTCCTAGTCTATTTATCCCTTGGATTTTATATATTATTCAGGATTTCTTAATTAACATTAATTTCTTAACTTGAGGGATTTATTCCTTTAATTTAAGGTTGTCTGCTAGTTTCCGCTTCATTTCCTCGTCCTGAAGCCAGATTTTAAATTCACGCCAAACAACGTTACATTTATCGTTTTTACTCATGCCTAAGACTTCTCTAATGGCCAAATCTGCATTTTTTCTCTCTTCTTTGGTTTCAAGGGGGATTTCAAGATCATTCAGAAAATCTTTCAAGTGTCTAATGTAACAACTCATATTATTATTCATCCTCGTTTTTAATATTTTGTAATACAAATTATTTATTAATCTATAACATCTTCTCCTAAGGCTTCTCGTATTGAATCAACTATACAAGGAGTATTCCATCCCACCACTTCAGTGGCTATTTTTTCTAATGCACTTGGCACATTTTCCATACCATAGGGTCTTACAATCACTATAGGTTTTCTAAGTTTAACTGCTGCATCTATATGCATCTGTATTAGTTTCATATTCTTACTGTAGAGGCTGGATAAAATTATGATCACATCTACAATTTTCAACTGCTCTTCGACTTCCATTGGAACATTTTCATCTTGAATTGCATAATTTTTCCATTCGAAATCATGGGATGCATTTAATTTGTTTAGAAAAAGTTTATATTCATCATCATCTTCATTTAAATGGCTTAGAAAAAGTTTATATATCTTTGAATTATCATTGATCATTTCTTATCTCCATTTTTAAAAATAGGAAATTTTTTCTATTTAATAATATATATATGAACTATATAATTGAAGTAAAATTTTAAAGTACTAATTATCATAAAAAAAAATTTATTTAGTTGATTTGTTATGAAAACTCATTTTAAATTAGCAGTATGCCAGATGATGGTAGTGGATGATAAAGATGTAAACTTAGATAAATCTGTGAATATGATATTGGAAGCCTCGCGTAATAACACGGATCTAGTGGTTCTTCCCGAGATGTTCAACTGTCCCTATGATAATCAGAAATTCGGGGAATATTCTGAAAATAGGAGAAATAGTAAAACCTTAAAGATTATATCTAAAGTTGCAGCGGAATGTGAGGTACATATCGTCGCAGGATCAATCCCCGAATCTGATGGTAAAAAAATTTACAATACTAGTTTTATATATGATCGGAGGGGTTTTTTAATTGGTTCTCATCGTAAATTACACCTTTTTGATATAGATGTTCCGGGTGAAATTAATTTCAATGAATCGGAAACCATCACACCCGGGGCTGAGATAACGGTGCTTGATACAGAACTTTGTAAATTAGGGGTGGTAATTTGCTATGATATGAGATTTCCCGAGTTATTAAGACTTATGACTCTTGAAGATGTTGATTTAATAGTAATTCCTGGAGCTTTTAATATGATTACGGGTCCGATTCATTGGGATTGTACAATCCGCAGCCGAGCTATTGATAATCAAATTTATGTGGCTGCAGCATCACCTGCCCGGAATTTGAATGCGTCTTATGTAGTTTATGGTTATTCTATGGTCGTTGATCCCTGGGGAGAAGTACTGGCTAGGGCAGGTTTTGGAGAAGAAATAATTTATGCTAATATTAAACTTGACCGAATTAAGGAAATACGCAATCAATTACCCCTTTTAAGAAATCGGCGCACGGATATTTATAAAATTAGTTAAAAAAAGATATATTAGGATTTAATCTTAATGAAAATTTTTATATTGAATATTTCTTTTTTATTTAAATTTCTTTAAAACTTTATTAGCAACTTTTTTGTACTCTTTATCTCCACGTGCTTTTCTTCTTGCTTTTTTAATGGGATCCATCGCTCTTTCATCCCCTATATCACCCAGAGCTTTAGTGGCAGCTACTCTAACTCCCCAATCATCATCCTCTAAAGCTTCAATTAATGGTTCTACTGCTTCTACTGTCCCTATTTCGCCTAATGATTTGGCTGAAAATTTGCGAACACCCCAATCATCATCTTTTAATGCATAAATCAAATGATTAACCACACTACTATCACCTATACCTTTAAGGGCATAAGTAGCATACCTGCGTACACCACTATCATCTATCTTCAATGATTGAATTAGGGGTTCCACGGCTAAATCACCAATTTCAGATACACTTTTAGCTGCCTGAAGTCTAACTTCAGGATTATCATCGTCAAAGGAACTGATTAAGGCTTCAATTACTTTTTCATCTTTATTACTACCTAGCGTTATTGCTGCTTCCATCCGTTCATTTACATCATCATTCTTTAGTCTTTTAATGAGTACATCTGTATCTGCATCAGTCATCTTATACTAACCCCATCGATAATTGTTTATATTTCATTTTTTAATCAATCCTAAAATAATTTTCTGTTGAATAATTATTAGGAAGAATAAATTTTGGAAATAACCGAATTTAAGAATTAAATTCCAAAAAATAAACTAAATTTAAATTGAAACCGAGACTCCCTTCAAAAGATAAGTTTCAGGAATGAAAATATATAAATAATATCGGTGAACTTAATGACGAAAACTTTGATTTTTTTATTTTCATTATGGGTTTATCTTGAAATATAATTCAGTATAATGGAACTCTAAATTGTTCATTTATAAGAAAAATTTATTAAAGAGAATGTTCCTTATTAAAATGTAATAAAAATTAATCAAAAATTATTTTTGAATTCTAAATTTTTTGTTATTTTATAAACAAAACGTTGTATTAAAGTAAATTTTTATCAAACAAGTATAATTGAAAGGATTAGGTAAATGGAGTTTAATAAGATATACGGTGTTTTTATCATTGATTTAGCCTTAAAAATTGATGATTATTTAATTATTTCTGATCTACATTTAGGTTATGAGCAATCTTTAAATGCAGAGGGGATTATGGTGCCTAAATTCCAGTATCCTCATATTGTAAATCGATTAGAGGAAATTCAGCTAAAATCTTCCTGTAATAAAATAATAGTTAACGGAGATTTGAAACATGAATTTGGCCAGATAAGTCGGCAAGAATGGAATGAAACCCTGAAATTCCTAGATTACTTAAAGGCGAATTTTGATGAAATAATTTTAATTAAAGGCAATCATGATAACTTCACCAAATTTATAGCTAATAAAACGGATCTTGAAGTGTATGATAATTATCTCATTGAGGATTCGCTGATTACTCATGGAGATAAGATTCCGCTCAAATTGAAAGATGATGATATTGAAAATATAGTGATAGGCCATGAACATCCTTGCATTGGATTACGCAGTGGAGAACGAGTAGAGAAAATTAAGTGTTATCTTACAGGTAAGTACGATGAATGGAATCTGATTGTTATGCCATCCTTCAATTTTGTGACTGAAGGATCGGATATTCTCCAGGAAAAACCGTTAAGTCCATTTTTAAAAAAAGTTAAGATAGATGAATTAGAAGTTTATGCAATAGAAGACTTTGAAGTATTTCCCTTTGGTAAATTAAAGAATATAACCGCATTTAAAGATCTTTACTAATTCTAAATATGATATTTATGAATTATTTTTAATATAAATTCTAAATAATTTTTAAATGTAAATTAAAAGGATTTATGATTTAAAAACAAGTTAATTAAGGAAAAAGATAATGATTGAAGTACAGGATAAAATTTACCCGGATAGGGAGATTTATAGAATATTACATCCATGGGTTAAAGAATGGTTTAAAAACAGGTTTGAAACCTTCACCCAATCCCAAAAACAGGCTTTACTAGATATCCATCAAGGAAGTAACCTATTAATTTCTTCACCCACTGGTTCCGGTAAAACATTAACTGCTTTTCTATCCATAATAAGCCAGTTAACATATTTATCCGAGATGAATGGATTAGAAGATAAAGTTTACTGCATCTACATTTCACCGCTTAAAGCATTGGATAATGATATTGAAAAAAACCTAGAAGAACCATTAAAGGGCATAGAAGAGATTGCAGGTCATGAACTGGGAATCAGAAAAGCGGTGCGTACAGGTGACACTAATCCTTATCAAAGGTCAAAAATGTTAAAAACCCCACCACACATCCTGATCACTACCCCTGAAACATTATCTATACTTCTCTGCGCACCTAAATTCAGAGAAAAACTTCAAGATGTGAAATATGTTATTATAGATGAAATTCATTCACTAGCAAATAATAAAAGAGGTGTACACCTCAGCTTAACATTGGAGAGACTCCAACATCTAGCCGGTCACTTTACAAGAATAGGTTTAAGCGCTACAGTACATCCACTGGAGAAAATGGCCCGTTACCTAGTTGGATATGAAAATGGTGAAGTAAGGGATTGTAAAATAGTTGATGTGAATTATCTTAAACAATTAGATATGAAGGTTTTATGTCCAGTAGAGGATATAGTCGAATCAGATCCAGAGGAAACACATAATGCCATGTATAATATGATTCACAAACTCATAACTAATCATAAAACCACATTAATATTTACTAACACTCGCAGCGGCACTGAAAGCGTAGTATTTAATCTTAAAAAACGATTCCCAGACAGTTATCATGAAGGGAATATTATGGCTCATCACTCCTCCCTATCCCGTGAACTCAGATTAGAAGCTGAAGATAAACTCAAAGAAGGTGTTTTAAAGGTGGTGGTATCATCCACTTCACTGGAGTTAGGTATAGATATTGGTTATATTGATCTCGTGGCGTTGATAAGTAGTCCTAAATCTGTCAGCCGAGCATTACAGCGTATCGGTAGGAGCGGACATCGCCTGCATGATAAATCAAAAGGACGCATCATAGTGGTGGATCGGGATGATTTAGTGGAATGTAGTCTTATACTTAAGAATGCATTAGATAGTAAAATCGACCGGATTAATATACCACAGAATTGTCTAGATGTATTGTCACAGCACATATATGGGATGGCTATTGAATATCCGTGGGATATACAGGAAGCTTACAACTTAATTAAGAATAGTTACTGTTATCATAAACTCTCAGAAAATGATTTTATAAGCGTGTTAAGTTATTTAGCAGGTGATTATACTAGTTTAGAGGATCGTTATGTTTACGCTAAGATCTGGGTAGATTATAATGAGAAAAGATTCGGTAAACGCGGTAAACTCGCTAGAATGCTCTATTCTACTAATATTGGTACCATCCCTGACCGGTCCGCGGCTCGGGTTAAATGTAACGGGCAAGTGGTGGGACGTATCGAAGAAGATTTTATGGAGAAACTACAGAAGGGAGATACTTTCGTATTGGGCGGTAATATCTATCGTTTTAACTATGCTAGAGGAATGACTGTTAATGTAACACCCTCAGATAGAGCGCCGACTATTCCCTCCTGGTTTTCTGAACAATTACCACTTTCCTTTGACTTGGCAGTGGAAATTCAAAGATTCAGAGGTATAATGGATGGTAAATTCCAGTATGGCCGTAGTAAAGAAGAAATCACGGATTTTATTCATGAATACTTATACGTGGATTACAATTCGGCCCAATCCATATACCATTACTTCCGAGAGCAGTTCCTATACGCTCAAGTTCCCAATCTCAAAAACCTTCTAGTTGAATTCTATACCGGGTTCGGTGGCAGGAAATTTGTTGTTTTTCATAGTCTATTTGGAAGAAGAGTTAATGACGCATTATCTAGAGCTGTTGCCTATGTTATAGCCAAAAAATATAGGAGAGATGTAATGATCTCCGTTTCTGATAATGGATTTTATTTAAGTTCTGATGGAAAGATTGGGGGATTAGAGGCTTTTAAGGAGCTTAATTCTGAGAACTTGGAAGAAATTCTTGTTCAAGCGATTGATAAAACAGAAACCTTAGCAGGCCGTTTCCGACACTGCGCGGGACGTAGTTTAATGATACTACGTAGGTATAAAGGACAGGAAAAGAGTGTATCTCGACAGCAAGTGAAGGGTAAAATACTCTTAAAATTTGTGAAAGATTTAGATGACAATTTTTCTATACTCAAAGAAGCTCGTAGAGAAGTTATGGAAGACTTTATGGATTTAAAGAATGCTAAAAAAGTTTTAAAGATGATGGAGGGTGGTAAAATGGAAGTTAATCAGATAAACACTAAAATACCATCACCCTTCGCTTTTAATCTAGTAGTTCAAGGCTATCTAGACGTCCTGAAATATGAGGATCGTATTGAATTTATAAGAAGAATGCATCAAGCCATAATCAAAGAAATCGAAGGATAATTTTTTTATGGTGTCATAAGGGCTTCTTTAGCTTCGGTGATGTCGTTTATATTAGTTTCAGGAATTAAATATGATCAAAAAATGATCACCATAAAAAATTGGTTTAATACAATTTTTAAGGATCAAATAAGGTTAATGGCCAAGAAAAGCCATCTAGAATTCGGTATATTTAAATAGCTTGCGTTATAAAATTATAATTTGGTGATTAATATGGGTGAAATACCAATAGCTCCAATAGGTAGAATAATAAAAAATGCAGGCGGACAAAGAATCAGTGTAGATGCAGAAAAAGCTTTAGAAAAAATTTTAGAACAATGGGCTGAAGACGTGTCCAGACAAGCAGTTAAACTTGCAAAACATGCTGGAAGAAAAACTATTAAAGCATCTGATATTGAACTAGCCGTTAAAGAACTATCTTAAATAATATTTTTTTTTCTATTTTTTATTTTCGAATTTTTTTAGAATTTAAACTTTAATTGTTATTATATTTATTAGATAATACCATAGGGTCCTAAGTTATATCAAATCTTTTTTAATCCTTAAGATAGTAGGATATGGTGAAAGCTACTGCTAGAACCATGACAATGGTTGCCCCCGAAGCCAGATTAAATATATAGGATAATATTAAACCCAATGAAGTCAGAATAATTCCTACGATTGTGGCGAGAATCATCAATTTCCTCAGGTTATAAGTGTATTGTTTACTTATGGCGGCGGGAATGGTGAATAAAGCTATAAGTAGAATTACTCCAACAATTTTTATTAGAACTACTACACTTAATGCTACTAAAGCTAGAAGAAGCATATAAATCAGTAATGCAGGTAATCCCACTACTTTAGAGAATTCTTCATCAAATGATATAGCGAGAAACTCTCTTCTAAAGAGATAAACCGTGGCGATAATAATTAAATCGAGTACGAACATTATATAGAGGTCAATGTTACCTACTGTTAAAATGCTACCGAAAAGGTAGCTGAAGAGGTCAGGAGCATATCCTGGTGTTAAATTAATGAATATCACCCCGATAGCCATACCCACACTCCATAGTATCCCGATAGCAGTGTCTTCACTAATATTAACTTTCTGCTTCACACCGCCAATTGCTATTGCAGATGCTATACTAAATGGGATGGCAGCTAAAACCGGGTTAACACCTAAGAAGTAGCCCAAACCAACACCACCAAAGGCTGCATGTGATATTGCCCCGCTGAGAGAGACAATCCTTTTTATAACCACGTAACTGCCTACAACTCCGCAAGCTACACTAACCAGCACTGCTGCTACTAAGGCTTTCTGCATGAATTGATATTGGAAAAATTCTAACATATTATTAAATTCTCCTAAAAAAAAATTTAGAAAATAAGTTAATTGGGTTAATGTTCTCTGAGCACTCTATGAGGTATGCCATGGCTTATAAGGTCGATAGGACAATGATAAATCTCCTCTAAACCATCAGCTGCATTCTCCACCGGTCCATGATAGAATAATTCCCTGTTAAGGCATGCAATTTTATCCACATGGGTTGATACTGCTCCTACATCATGACTTACTAGAACTATAGCCATTTTATTCTTTAATTGTGACATGAGTTCATAAAATGAACGTTGCATTTCAGGATCAATGCTAGCCATAGGTTCATCCATTAACAATAATTTAGGTTCTCTAACAATAGCCCTGGCAATGAATACTCTCTGCATTTGACCGCCTGATAATTTACTTATCTGCCTATCAATTAAATCCTTCATTTCTACATTTTTCAAGGCGCATAATACTGCTTCTTTATCATTTTTGTTATAGCCTTTGAATAATCCATGGTATCTACCGGTTAATACCGTTTCATAAACATTGATTGGGAAATCACGGTCAAAGGATAGATTTTGTGGGAGATATCCTGTTAAATCTCTAGCATGCTTTGGTTCTCTCCCGAAAACTTTAACTTCACCATTATTTGGTGTTAAAATTCCTAGGATGATTTTAAGGAGAGTGCTTTTTCCACCGCCATTGGGGCCTATAATAGCCATGAAATCTTTTTCCTCGATGGAGAAGTTAATATTCTGTAGAACACATTGTTCATTATACTTCATACTAACATTATTTAATTCTACTGCTTTCATCAAGTTATACATCCATTTTAATTATTTTTTTAGTTCCTAAATTCCGATTTTTATTAATTTTAAGCTTGAGAAAATGCATTAGCTACATTTTTCATGTTCTCCAGGTAATTCTCATTCAGGTCATCAACCATTAATACTTGTCCATTAACTTGTGAAGCTATGGATTGCATATATTTTTGATCGTATTGTGGCTGTGAATACATTACTTTTATATTATTGTCTTTAGCGATGTTTACTAGCATTGCAATTCGTTGAGGTGAGGGTTCTTCATCATTAATCATAACTGCTGTTTGGTTGAGATTATAATCTTTAGCGTAATATGCGAATGCTGGATGAAATATTAATATATTAGTGCCTTGCTTATTTTTGAGGGTTTGTGTGGTGTTTTTATCTAGTTCATCTAGTTTAGCTAGATACTGGTCACGATTGTTAGCGAAATAAGCCTGATCAGCCGGATCTACCTTGACGAGGCCTTGATAAATATTGTTAACCATAATTTTAGCGTTTTTAGGATCAACCCAATCATGAGGATCTAGAGTATCGGACTGATTCTCTGCTGTGTTAGGGATCAAAGTTATTCCTTGGGAGCAGTTTACAACTACCATGTTAGGATTAGTATTTTTTATTTTATCCATATAATTCGTCTCAAATTCTAAGGGTGTACCTATCATTGCATACATTTTAGCATTAGAAACTTGAGTGAGTTGACCGGGTAATAGTTCATAAGTATGTGGATCTGCACTACTTGGCACCATTAATGCAACATTAACCTTGTCACCACCTACTGCATTAACCCATTCTACTTCAGGACCTATACTTACAGCAACCCCTATTTTACCATTAGTATTATAAGTGCCAGATTTTTGAATAGTTAGATAACCTAAAACTCCGGCTGCGATAACTAAAATTACAATAACTATGGATAATCTTTTCTTGTTCATCTACCTCTTATTCCCCTTGTAAAATCCTCTTGATGAATATAATATATAATTTATTAATATTTAAAGATATTCTTAATAAATTTTAGCAATATATTTATAAATAATTATTAAATAATAATATTATTATGAAGATAATCAGTATTTCACTAAGTGAAAAACTCCTCCAAGAAATAGATGAATTAAAAGATGAAATAGGATATTCAGGTAGATCAGAAGTGATCAGAACCAGCACAAGAATGTTAATCGCCGATAACCAGGATAAAAAAAACCTTAAAGGTAACATTAACTCTATACTGATCCTGATTCATAATCCAAAAGCAGAAGATAAAGTAACTGAGATAAAACACGACTTCGAGGATATAATAAAAACCCAAATACACTCTCATCTTAAAAAAGATAAATGCTTAGAGGTTTTTATCATGGAGGGTGATGCGGAGAGAATGAATACATTAACCAAAATGTTCCAAACCAGTAGGAAAATGGAATACGTTAAATTAACAACAATCTAAAAAAAATTAGAAAAAAATTTCTTCTAATATGAAAATTTAACTTAATAATTCTAGTAATTTACTTGAATCTGTGACGGGTAACTTACAACCCTTAGCTTCGCAGACATAAGCTGTAACTCTACCTTCTAATGGTTTTTTATCCCTGAATGAATCTACTTTCTCTCTAAGCCACCTTTCATCAGCTGAATTGAGGGAGAAAACAACCTCTGGAAGATAATTATCACGTAAAATCTGAATTAATTCCCTGGTTGCTTCATCATCCTTCTCACCAGCGATAACAACTTCATAACTTGGACCTAATCGGAGCATTAAACCTGTAAGGAACATAGTGTAACCTGTGGGTGAACTATTTATAAGCGTTGCAAAAGCTTTTTCTAATTCAAGTGTTAAATTATTTAACTTAGAATCTTCCAAGATCGTTGAGAGATGTAATAGATTGAGGTAAGATAACGCGTTTCCAGATGGTATGGAACCATCAAAAGCCTCTTTCTTACGCACCAATACATCCTCCTCTAATCGACTAGTAAAATAAAAACCTCCATCCGTCTCATCCCAAAAATCATCAATTAACTCCTGAGTAAGTTCTGACGCCCATTTAAGCAAGGATGAGTCCAATGTAGTCTGGTAGAGTTCTATAAGACCCCAAATCATAAAAGCATAATCATCAAGGAAACCAGGCACTTTAACTTCACCACTCCTATAACGATGCCATAATTTACCCTTACAGCATAACTGCGATTTAACAAACTCCACGGCTTTCAAAGCAGCTTCACTATATTTTTTGTCATCGAAGATTTGACTTGCTTGAGCCAAGGCAGCTATCATAAGTCCATTCCAATCAGTGAGGATCTTATCATCCTTATGAGGATGAACTCTTATCTCACGAGCCTGATATAATTTCTTTCGAATAGATTCTAATTGAAGTGATAATTCAACTGAATCTAATTTTAATTTCTCTGCAATCAAATCTAACGGTGCATTAAGATAGAGGATATTTTTACCAGTAGGCAGTCGAGTGCGGGGATCCTTGAAGTTACCCTTCTCCTTAATATGGTAAGCTTCTTTAAATATACGTAATTCATGGTGGCTTAATATTCTTTCAATTTCATTCTTAGTCCATAAATAGAATTCACCTTCTAATCCTTCGCTTTCCGCGTCTTCAGCACTATAAAAACCTCCCTCTGGTGAAGCCATATCCCTTAGGATATACTCTAATATTTGCTTCACAGTTTCCCGGTATTCTTCTTTTCCTGTGGCTTGATAAGCTTCAGTGTAAACAAGGCTCATGAGAGCTTGATCGTAGAGCATTTTCTCAAAGTGGGGTATTATCCATTCCGGATCCATACTGTAACGGTGAAAGCCATATCCAATATGATCCCATATACCTCCCCTACGCATGAACATTAAGGTTTGCTCAACCATTGAGAGAGCATTTTCATCTCCAGTACGATTCCAGTAATGTAATAGATATAATAGATGATTTGCACTGGGAAATTTTTGTTCATGTCCAAATCCACCATGTTCATCGAAAATGTTATTTAAAAAATTGAATGCTCGCTCTAACACTGATTCTGGGATTAATTCTCCGGATACTGTGGATGCCCATCTTTTGAGTGATGCGGTTATTTCATCAGCGGATTTCAGTAATTCATCTTCTTGATTCTGCCATAAATCTTGGACGTTGATTACTAATTCTTTAAGTCCTATCCCACCTGCACTGCTTTCTTTAGGATAATAAGTTCCTGCGAAGAACGGTTTTAAATCAGGGGTTAGTAATACTGTTAAGGGCCAGCCACCACTGCTGGTAATGATCTGACAGGCTGCTAGATAGGTGCAGTCAATATCTGGTCGTTCTTCCCGATCTACTTTGATTGGTATAAAGATTTCGTTAATTAATTCCGCCATCTTCGGGTCTTCGAAGGATTCCCGAGCCATGACATGACACCAGTGACAGGTGGAGTAACCAACTGAAAGGAATATGGGTTTATTCTCTTCTTTAGCTTTTTTGAATGCCTCTTCACCCCAGGGATACCAATCAACGGGATTCTGAGCATGTTGGATTAAGTATGGACTTTTTTCATTTTTAAGATTATTATAATGTTTCTCAGACTTTTCTTCTCTACTTTGAACCATTTACACACCACAAAAAAATTTTTTTCTATAAGGAGTTCCCAAATTTTCAGTTAATTCTTATATATGAACTTTAATTCATTTAATTTTTCTTATTTTTTGAAAATAAGATTAATTAAATAATTTTAGGTTCTGTAGAAATCTTTTTTAGATTGGGGGAAAGTATTTGATAGAGTTATGAATGTAGTAAAAGCAGGTTTCTGAGACTAATATTTTTTGGTTTTACTTATACTCTTAAATAATTTAAATAAAAAAAAGTTTTTTTTATGTGATATTAAAGAGGTTTAAAAATTGGAAGGAATTGGAAGAGTAAGTTATATTGGTTGAATGAAAAATTTAATGAAAAAAATTGGGGTTTTGAAATTTAATTTTTCATTCGTCAGTTCTCTTTAAATCACAGAGTAGACAATCGCCTACTCCAACATTTTCTGCTCCCACTTCTCTAATTATTACTACCATAGCATCTACAGGCAATCCCATTATGTTACTAGCGGTTTGTGAGAATGATTTAACTAACTCTGCTTTTTTTTCCTTGGATAGTTCTGGCCCTTCAACAGTAATTACTGGCATATTTACACCTCATTTTAAAGTTAAAACCTTTATTTCAGATATTTGTTTATAATGACTTTTTAAGATTTTTTTTAATTCTTATAAGACATTCTTTTATTTTATGATTCTTGAGAAACTTATATTTTTTTCTTTAGATTTAAGATGAAACAGGAAAGTATATAAGTATATACTTATATACTTATGTAGTATATGTTGAGGATAAATTCTGAATATGCTAGCGACATTTCAAAAGAACTAGAAGAATTATTCAAAGCACTTAGCAACGTAAACCGACTCACATTAGTTTATATACTAGCTTCCGGTGAACTGGAAAAAGTTAGTGTCACAGAAATGGCAGATAAAATGGGTTTAACCCAACCAGCTGCATCCCAACACCTTAAAATACTCAAAACTGCGAAGATCCTCAACGCAAAAAAACAAGGCAACTATATATACTACACATTCAATCATAACGCCTTAATAAACCATAAAGAAAAAATTGATTTTTTATTTGGCTGCGTATTATCAAAATGCGATAAAATAAGAAAAAAAGACGAATAAAAATCTCTTAAAAAAAAATTGAATTCTAGAATTGAAGATATTTAGAGATAAAAATCTGAAAATAATAAATTATACATTAAAATTTATTTTTTTACAAATAGTTATACAAAAAAAACTTTTACTGAGATGATAAATCATGGAAGAAATGAACATTAACAAAGAATTACCAATATTGATTATACCTAACACGGTCTTATTACATAAAACCAACACAACTCTCAGAACGGATAAAAAAACTGGCCAAGAGCTCTATAATCGAGCTGCTAAAGATGATTTCTACGGAATTGCATTAGCTCCAAAAGTAAACAATGAAGATTTAGAATCGCATTTCTATAATGTTGGAACATTAATTAAAATTATTAAAGTTCAGGAAATGAGGAATCATTACCAATTACGAGTGGAAATTATAGAAAGAGTGGAAATAGATGAATTAATAATTGATGGTGTCAATTACAGAGCCACTTACCATTACACTCCTGATATTATTGATTTAAACTTGGAAGATCAGAAAGAAACATTGAATCATATTAAAAACCTTGTTTCAGAGATTAGTCAAAATTTTAAGGGTTCAGAAACTTACGTTGAAAATGTGAACAAATTAGATGACTTAACAAAGGTTATTGCATACATATTCCCGTATATGAGATTATCAGTTGAAGAGAAACAAGCTTTACTAGAGACACGTTCATTAAGGGAAAAGAGCCTGAAATTCCTGGATCATTTGATTGAACAGAAGGAATCCATACAATTCCAGATGGAAATGGCATCCAAATTCAATGAAGAGATGAATAAAACGCACCGGGAAAACATGCTTAAAGAACAACTCAAAGCAATTCAAGAGGAGTTAAATACATCAAAGGGAAACGGGAAGAAAGATTACAGAGAATTAATCGAAGCCGCTGATATGCCTCTAGATGTTAAAGAAGTGGCATTGAATGAAGTGGATAAACTGGAAAGGCAGGGTCCGCATAGCTCAGAGGAAAATATTATACGTAACTACCTTGATTTATTAACTAGTTTACCTTGGGGTCAAAGCGAAATTAAAGATATTGACATTAAATCCGCTAGGGAAATACTGAATGAACAACATTATGGGTTAGATAAAGTTAAGGACCGTATCATACAGCATTTAACCGTGATGAAATTAAAACAAAACAAGCAAGGATCAATACTATTATTAGTCGGACCCCCAGGAACAGGTAAAACCAGTCTTGGAAAAAGCATTGCAGAAGCACTAGAACGGAAATATGTTAGAATCAGTCTTGGCGGAGTGAAAGATGAAGCAGAAATCCGTGGTCACCGTAGAACCTACCTCGGTGCATTACCTGGCCGAATCATCCAGGGAATGAAGCGTGCGGGTGATAAAAATCCAGTGTTCATTTTGGATGAAGTAGATAAATTAATGGCTTCATATAGTGGTGATCCTGCCAGTGCATTACTGGAGGTTTTAGATCCTGAACAAAACAATTCATTTTCTGACCATTATTTAGAAGTACCTTATGATTTATCCGATGTTTTCTTCATTGCCACTGCTAATGATCTGCGCGGTATTCCTGCACCGTTAAGGGATCGTATGGAGATTATAACTATTGGAAGTTACACTAGTCATGAGAAATATCACATAGCAAAGAATCATTTAATTGAATCTGTATTAGAGGAGCATGGTTTAAACAATGATCAACTTCAAATCAGTGATGAAGCATTAAAAAACATTATCGAAAAGTACACCCGTGAAGCTGGTGTAAGACAGCTTAAACGCCAATTATCCGCCGTTGCAAGAGTAGCGTCTGAGAAAATCGTGGTGGATAAAGTAGCTTTACCGTACGTTATCAAGGATAATATGTTATTTGAAATATTGGGACACGAAATCACGCCATATCAACATGCAAGTAAAAATAATCCTCCGGGAGTTGTAACTGGTTTAGCATGGACACCTGTAGGTGGTGATATTTTATTCATTGAAGGTGCCTTCATGCCAGGTAATGGCAAGTTAATGCTTACAGGCCAGTTAGGTGATGTAATGAAAGAATCAGCTAGGATTAGTCAAAGTTTAATCCGATCCAGATTAATTTTCAGTTTGAAGGATTTCGAGTTTGATAAGAAGGATTTACATATTCATGTACCCTCTGGGGCTATTCCAAAGGATGGACCATCAGCGGGTGTGGCATTGTTAACAGCGATAGCCTCTTTAGTAACTGGTCATGAAGTAGATCCTCAGTTAGCTATGACGGGTGAGATTTCACTGCGAGGTGCTGTTTTACCGGTCGGCGGTATTAAAGAGAAAGTGCTAGCCGCTCATCGAGCGGGTATAAAACGTGTTATCTTACCAAAAGATAATGAGAAAAATTTAGATGATATTCCAGATGATGTGAAGGCTGAATTAGAATTCATACTAGTTGAAACCGTGGAAGATGTTATACAGGAAACTATAGGCATTAAACTACCGAAACCATTAATGCTCGATATAACACATAATCCCGTTAGTGGAGGAACAGGAATATAAAAAAAATTATTTTAGATTTTTAAATGAATCCCTTAAGAAATTCATGTGTGGGATTCAAAATTCCTTTTTTTTTTAAATTTATTAGATTTTATTTAAGGTTTCTAGTTTTCTAGGCAGTGATTCTATTCGGGCTGGGCAGCCTATAGCTAGACTAAACGGTGGAACATCTTGTTCTACATTAGCTCCTGCTGCCACCTAGCCCCTTCACCAATTATGATCTATTCTGATAGGATATTTATCATGTAAAGCAAGCGCAGGGTCCTATGAATACATAATCTTCAATTACAGTTTTACTGGGTATGTACACATTTGATTGAATACTGACATTACTTCCAATGTTGCGTTTATCTTCAACAAAGGAGTTAGTGCCTATTAAAACATTGTCACCTATTTTAGTTTTTTCTCTTATAGTAACTCGATGACCAGTTTTAAAATTCTCTCTATAATTACATCATCATATATTAAGTATTTGAGCGTATAAATCCATTTTTACCAATAACGGGAGATATAGACTTTCTATTATATTTAAAGCCCATAATCACGTTTTCATGGATAATGGAATCTTCAGACAACCCTGAAGTATCATATTTTATAAAATTATTTTTGATGGATATCCAAAAATTTTGGAAAAATGACAAGGATGCATCCCCCCAGCACCTTCATATAACTTTACTAAAAAATTAATTCAGTAGGGTTCATGAGAAGCGGTAATTTAACCGATGATAAAAACATTTCATTTAAATCAAACCTGTATTTATGATCTAGTTGAGTTAAGTGTACAATTTAAGAGATTATTTTTCCATCCATCATACTTATTATCCGGTCAGCACTTTTTGCAACATAGTCTTCATGCGTCACCAGGATTAAAGTCACATCTTCTTTTTTGTGAATTTCACGTAATAATTCCAGGATAATGTCACCCATCTTAGAATCCAAAGCTCCAGTAGGCTCATCAGCCAGTATGATACTCGGATGATTCACTAATGCCCTGGCTATGGCTATTCTTTGCCTTTCACCGCCGGAGAGTTTAGTTGGAACTTGATCCAACCTATTTCCGAGGTTAACAGATTTTAATAATTCCGCAGCTCTATTTATCATTTCTTCATCCGATGAAGTGGTTTGTAACATGGGTATCTGAACATTTTCAGATGCTGTAAGGTTAGGTATCAAGTTGTGAAGTTGGAATATGAATCCAATTTCCTTTGATCGGAATGAACTGAAATCCTTATTTTCCATCAAATCATAACCTGCCACTTTGATGGATCCTTCATTAGCCTGGTCCAATGCACCTATCATGTTGAGTAGGGTTGATTTACCGGAGCCGGAAGGCCCCATGATGGAAACAAATTCTCCCTTCTTTATTTCAAGGTTAATTTGATCTAGTGCTACTATTCCACCCAGGTCATAGCTTTTTATAAGATTTTTTATCTCGATGATGTTCTCATTATTCATAACGCAACGCCTCGGTTGGTGATAATCTGCTTGCCCGGTATGCTGGGTAAAGTCCGCCAACTATACCTAGGAATAATGCTACACCCACAGCTCTAAGCAGTAAATTCCCTGAGAAAGCTAGTTGAATGCCATGTAGAATATTTGAACTAGTTAAGACTTCTGCAATTCCAAGTCCTATAATTAAACCTATAAATGTGCCGATGGCTGCTAGAATCATGGATTCTCCAATAATTAATCTTAATATCCGTCGCTTATCCCAACCTACAGCTTTTAAAACACCTATTTCTCGTGTTCTATCCGATACAGACTTCATCATCGTGGCTACTACCATAACACCACCAATTAATAATGCTATAAGAGTAACAGCCCAAGAACCTGATTCAATGGTTTGAATTCCGTTATTCATACGATTAAATCCTGATAAAGACTTCGAAGTGGTTAATTGATTAGGATACGTTTGCTCAATCTTCGAGCTTAAACTATCTGCTGAAGTACCGTTACTAGCCTTAACTAGGATCATTGAAACTCCCGTGGTATTTGTAAGGTTTTGAAGAGTGGTTAATGAAACTATTGCCCCTCTATCTGACATGAAATCACCTGTTTGATAAATACCCACTATTTTAAATGTTTGATTAGAAATGGTTAATTCATCTCCAATTGTTTTATTTAAACCACTGGCAGCAGTTCTACCGAGAATAATTTCATTACTATTCGTAAATGTTGATCCATTAGTTAACTGCACATTATCCATGGCTAAATTTTGACTGTTGATTCCTAGCATGGTTAAAGGTTGTTGAGTACCGTTAAGTACAATACGTGAGCGTAGAACTCCAGCTGCTGATGCCACGCCAGACATTTGTTGGATTGAATCAACTGTTGATTGGTTAATCACTTGCTCAGTACTAAAACCTGAAGTTGTTGATTGATTCGTGCCGAAACCTCCTCCAGATCCGCCAGGTCCTTGACCAAATGAAGCCGGTATAACTGAAAAGTCAGCTGCTCCCGCTGTAAGCGCTTGCTGAGTGGATGCTGCTAAACCATCAGTTACTAATCCTAATCCCAGTATTGCAGCTGCGCCTATAGCTATTCCTAGTATTGCTAAGAAGCTTCTTGATTTATTCCTGAAAATGTTTCTTATTATTAAACTTCTGAACTTCATGAATCATCGTCTGCAAATTCACTTAAAAATAAGTATTCCAGAATTTAACCAATTCCATTACAAATTATACCCTAATTGCAAGTGTAAAAAAAAAATTTATAGTATTTCCATATTTAATTTGAATATTTTAAAAAGTCCCAAATTATTATTTTCAGTGAATTTTATAATGATTTTGTAATATCTAATAAATTATTTACAGTTCTCCAGTTTCTAGTTGTAGCATTAAATCCTAATTTCTTCTCAAAAAAATCATTAGTTAACTTGGTTCTAGCATAACCATTAGGTAAATACAGATAAATTTCCGAATCAGAAAAAAAGTATTTTTCTAACTCATTTTTAGCTTCATCTATTTCCTTTACATGTTTACAATTTGTAAAATCCGATAGAAATGTAACATGTAGTTTACTAATATCATCTTCTTTGAAAGGATTATCATTAATTATTCTTTGAAATTCATTTTTTGTCCTTATGAAAACATGAACATCGAAACCGAAAACTTCTTTAATCTTCATTTCTGTTCTTTTAACTAGTTCAAAGGAAAAATCATTATTATAACATTAAATATAACATTACCACTTTGAATATAGGTCTTTACATCCTTAAAATCCATGGATTCATATAAATCTTTTAATGCAGTCATCTTTAATTTTTTAATACTGCCAACATTAATCCCACGAATCATTGAAAATAAATTGTCATACTCTCTAATTTAATATATGATAAAAAAAATATTTTTTCGATTTATATATGGAATTCAGTGAAAATTATTTATCTAAAAAATTAAAATAAGTAACAAGATTTGAAGCTGATTTAGTGGATTATTTGATAATCATTTACAATAAAGACAATTTATAATAAAAATTATTGTTCAATAAAAATTTTGCCTTAATATCAAAAAAAATCAATTTACTAAAAAAATGTGGGAACTAGAAAAAAATGAGGATCTATAATGAGGGAAAAGTTGATTGTCCTGAATGCAATGGAAAAGACGTTGAATTTATTAATATGGTTGAAGGGGAAGAAGCTGAAGGTAAACTCATATTTAAAAAAGAAGTAACTAAAAATAGAGTTTTTTTATATGCCTTCAGATGTAAAACCTGTAATACATTATTTTCAGTTAAATTACCTTAAAAAAAACTATTAAAATAATAATTTTTTTGAAATATTTTAAATCTCTGAAAGAACTTTCCAAGTTCCCACTGACATTTTTTTTAATCCGTTTTATCTACTGTCTTTAGTTTTTTTAAAGCTTGTCTGTATGCGTCTTCGGTTATTTTTACATCATCTAATAATGATTTAAGTTCAAAGCTAATATTTTTTACTGTTATTCGGTCGCCTTTACTCCGTAGACGAGCGTATCCCATTAGTATTATAGGATCTTCTTCCGCTAAATCATAGATTGTTACTGGCACTTTTTTTTTGGATTCTGTTTTGTATTCTGCATCGATTATTTCAAGGTTAACACTTTTAGCGTCTGTATTAACTGGTGGAACTGTCTTTATAGTTACATTGGTGATGTATTCATTAACTGTTTTCCTGAATTGGTTGAAATTTACTGAATAGTTATCCTTCCAAATCTCAGGCGTTTTGTTAATAACATGAGTTAGGCTGTCGATGAAAGTATAGAATAATCCTCCCTTTTCACCATTTATATTATCTGTTTCTGGATGGTAAGGTGTGGTGAATTCACAAACCCATTTCTCACGATTTTTATGATCTGTAATTATTACATAGAATTCTGCTACTTCTCTTTTACCCATCGGTAATGTTTTGAATTCTCCAATAACAATTTCACCGGATATTTCTTCCCCAGGAACTAGTTCAGTCAAAAATTTTGTAGTGTAATCTGCAGTTTTTTCCTCAGCAATTATCCCGAAATCTAACATGAAAAACAACCCCCAAAAATATTATGTAAATATAATTTTCTTAATCCATCTTAATTAAGATTTCTGGGAAAAAAAATTATGTGTAAAAACATTCTTCGATTATTCTTAAAAAATGAGATTGTATTAAATCTGAAAAAGAGTATAAACGCATTTTATTGATTGAACCGAATTATAAAAAAGAAAATGTGTTATTATAACCTGAACATAGTTTATTTATACTCTGAGAATAAATTATAATGTAATTTGATATTTTTTAATTCAGGGAGTTAATTTATCTATACCAATTATTTTTTGATATTTTATTTTTAATTCGCTGCAAAAAAATAAGGATTAAATAGGAGTTGTTATTTTATGAAAAATAGAGTTTATGATTTGAAATGCTGTGAATGTAGCGATAATTTCAGAGATATTCACATTTGGACTAGTTGTGATGTTTGCGGTGGTAAATTAAATGTAGTAATGGAACGCCCCATATTACGTTAAAAAAAAATTAATGAAATCTAGTTTTCAAATTAGAAAAAAGAATTTCATTTTAATTTATGGGTGGTTTTAAAGATTATATTGGAGTTTTTCTCCTATAATAGTCTTTTTATTTATTATTGGCTTTTAAATAATTTTAATTTAGACATATTATGACTCCTAGACCATAGTTGTTGGAGAATAATATAATAATTAGATTAATTTTTTTTATAATTAAGAAAGTAGTACTAAATGAAGTTTTCTTAAGTGAAAAATTCGAAATGGTCAAAAAGTGTCAAGAAAACGTCAAGTTTTACTAAAAAAATATGAAAATCTTTAATCATTAACTATTTAAATTAAGAATCATGATTTATTTAATCTCATTTTATCCTTAAGGGTCCCAATCTACAGTTTAATGATTAATGTTATAATTAAATTATTTAAGAATGAACACCTAATTAATAATTTTGATTTTTATGATTCATGATACTAATTTTATAAGATTTATGTTGAAAGATAAATATTTTTATGTAATAGATTTCATTATACCATCAATTAGAAATTTAGGTGAGGTGTAGTTGTTATGAAAATATTAGTAGTTTATTATTCTAGAACGGGTAATACTCGTATAGTAGCTAAAGAAATTAGTAATAGCCTCGAGTGTGATATTGAAGAAATTATTGACACTAAAAATCGATCGGGTATTTTAAGTTATATAAGTTCGGGATTCCAGGCTAGCAGAGGAAAGTTAACTACTTTAGAGAATATTAAAAATGATCCTGCAAGTTATGATCTTTTGGTGATAGGAACTCCAGTTTGGGCGAGTAATGTATCCACAGCTATCAGAACATATATTCATCAGAATCAGGCAAAAATTAATAATGTGGCTTTCTTCTGCACAGCGGGTGGATCCAGTTTCGATGGTACATTTAGTAAAATGACAGAACTTACTGGAGCATCACCAATAGCTAGAGTGGGTGTAAGGGAAAAGGAAGTTAAGGATGGAAGTTATAAATCTAAGGTAGCTGAATTCGTTGAAAAAATACGTCAAATATGAGTTCAGAATTATCTTTGTGTTGTAAAAAAATCATATTGATACTCATTTTTTATTTATTTTGGAATTAGTCTTAAATTCTATTCATGAGAATAGATGAGTAACAATATAATGATTTTATAAAAATGGCCTAAAAAATAATATTAGTAATTCTTTTTTTTAATAGAATCTTGATGAATTATTTGAATTATAAGTTTATATGAAAAAATTAAATTAAACTTGATAATTTTGGATTCATAAACCATTAAATAGTAATTGATTTAATAATAATTTGATTTAGAAAGAAAAATAGGAGCTAATTTTTAATACAAACAAATTGTTAAGCATAATTATTAAAATAAATTTAATTGTTAATATTCTATTTTATTCGGATGTTATCTCAATGACTGATAAGAAAACTGATATGATATTCATTAAACCCCATAAGCTGGGTTGGAGAGAGCGGATTTTCTTTCTGCTTTCAGGAATTATAGTCAGCATACCTATAACTCTATTTTTAGAAGCATTAGATCAAAGTTTCTATTCCTTCCTCCCTATGGTCATGACTCAATTCTTATCCATTGTTATTTTCGCCCCGTTTATTGAGGAATTCTCTAAGGCTTATCCATTATTCTATCGATATTCTCTTAGTGAACGTTCACTATTTATTCTTGGATTTTTAGTTGGGTTAGGATTTGGTATCACCGAATTTCTGATATACGTATTTATTTACGGAGTACCATTCTACGTCCGTATACCGGGTTTATTCTTCCACGCGGCAAGCACTTCTCTAGTAGCTTATGGTATCGCTAAAAATAAACCACTCGTATTCTATTTATTGGCAGTGGGATTGCATATGTCTGCAAACCTCTTCTCATTCATCAATCAAGTAATACCAGCTATGGTCATTACCTTCTTCACATTTTATCTCTCATACTTACTCTTCCAAAAAACAACAAATAAATACTTAGAACCAGGATAAACTCTAAAGGATGATGGAAGCACTTTTCCATCTTATAAATATTTTTTTTAACTTTTTAATTAATGATGAAGAGATCATCTAATATCTATTCAAGAATTAAAGAATGTATTTTGACTAGATCATTGAGAGTATACTATTAGGCAGGCCGTGTTTCGAATGTGACTATTGGAACCCACGTTTAATTTCACTGATAAAAGAGAATTTTTTTAATAAAATTATATTGTTGATTTAAGCAGGAAACCATAGTATAATTAACCAGAATATCATCCATATAATTTAATTAAAGCTTCATTAAAATAACATGCATTTATTGATTTAGTTACACTTTGGATAACAGTTGCCTGAGAATTATCATGATTATAAAAAATTTCCATTAAAAAAATAACTAATTGTGAAGAATGGGGATTAATGAGAATGATCTCATATTTTAAAGAATTAATGGCCAATAATGCTCTTAAATTCATCATTCTAATGGGAATAGTTAGCCTCTTAGCAGACATGACTCACGAAGGTGCTTGAAGTATAACTGGGCCATATTTAGCGATTCTAGGTGCCAGTGCAATCGCAGTAGGATTTATAAGCGGATTCGGAGAGTTAATAGGTTATACCATAAGATTTTTTTCAGGATACATCATCGACCACACACGTAGTTACTGGACTATAACGATAATAGGGTACTTGATTAATCTAATAGCCGTACCAATTTTAGCATTAGCTGGAAGCTGGGAAGTGGCAGCCGCATTAATCATCACCGAATGAATAGGTAAAGGTATTAGAGTACCCTCAAGAGATGTAATGTTATCCCACGCTTGCAGCCAAGTTGGTCAAGGTTTTGGATTTGGATTACATGAAGCATTGGATCAATTGGAGCTGTAATGGGACCTTTAATCGTGGCTTTTATCCTTTTTTTACATGGAAGCTATCAAACAGGATTCGCCTTTCTATTGGTACCGGCAGTATTAGCCATTATAATATTATTGATTTCCAGATTCCTCTATCCTCATCCTCATGATTTAGAAGCCAGCACTCCTCAGATAAACGCGAAGGGATTTAACAAGGTATACTGGCTTTACGTGATTGCTGCTGCTTTAATTGCCGCGGGGTTTGCTGACTTCGCCCTTATAACTTAACACTTCCAGAAGACAAGCATAGTCTCCCCTGCTTTAATACCCATCTTTTATGCGGTGGCTATGGGTGTTGATGCCATTGCAGCTCTAATTTTTGGAAGATTATTCGATAAAATAGGTTTAGCCATCATGATCCTAGCAGCGTTATTATCAGCATTCTTCGCTCCTCTAGTATTTTTGGGAGGATTTTATTTAGCGTTTTTAGGGATGATTATATGGGGTGTGAGTATGGGAGCTCAGGAATCTATAATGCGATCATCAATTGCAATAATGTCTAGTGTAGAAAGACGCGGCTCAGCCTACGGCGCATTTAACACCATCTATGGTGTTTCATGGTTCCTGGGAAGCGTATTAATGGGTGTATTATACGGTTTCAGCATAACTTATTTAGTAATCTTCTCCGTCTTGATTCAACTATTATCTATACCAGTTTTTATTACAATGCTAAAAATTAAAGATTAAAAAAAATTAAAAAATAGTAGTCTAACATTATATTATTTCATTGTTTCCAGTTCTGCTCTTCTTCCTTTAAGTCCTAATGCTATAAATGTTAATATGAATGCAGTAATAGCTAGTAGAAAGTATGCGGATTGATAAGCATTAACTCCTGCACCCAGGGATGCTAAAATTGTTCCAATAAGTGTTCCACCTATTAATTGACCTGCACTGGTGTTAATATTAATTAATCCCTGACCTGAAGCACGATCTGATTCATCTATTTCATTAAGCATTATATAACGCACCGGTGCGCCTAAAAGTGCAGAAAGCCCTAATCCTATGAGAACTCCGGACAATATAAAATAATTGAAGTAGTATCCGAATGATTCGAAAATCAATAACCCCATTCCTAACATTAAACCCCCTATCAGCATTAATACTTTAGAACCTGTCTTATCCAAGATTCTGCCAATAATAGGAGCTCCTATAGATATTGATAACACCACGGGGAGCAGCATTAAACTAGCTGTTGAATTATTAAAACCATAAGCTGTAATGGCAAATGCAGGTATAAATACTAATCCAGCCTCATTTAAACCTGTGAAAACAGATATTATACTAGTTAAACTTATTTGTCGACTCGTGAAGAAACTAGTACTTATTATAGGGTCATTTGCATTCTTTTCAATCACCCAGAATAATAATAGGGATAAAATAAAGATTAAAAGGAATGGCCAAACCTTAGTTGACTCGAGGCTAAAGTAAAAATTCTGAATATTAATTTGATTTATACCATAAGCAAGGGATGTAACTGACACACCCAATAAGAGCATACCCTTCCAATCAAAATGATTTACCAGTTTATTATTTGCCTTCGGTAAAAATTTAAGACCTAATATGATCACTAATACCGCTACAGGTATATTCACTACAAATAACCACTGCCAACCGTAACCTATGAGTAAACCACCTAATAATGGTCCGATAAGATATGATACACCAAAAACTGCCCCTATAATTCCTAATGCACTTCCTCGTTTTTCCAGTGGGAAAGTGTCACCAATGAAGGCGCTGGCTATGGGGAATATTCCACCAGCACCTAAACCCTGTATAGCTCTACCTATAAGTAGAACATTTAGTGAGGGTGAAGATGCGGTTATAAATGATCCTAAACCGAATAAACCTACATCTAAGAGATATATGACTCTTCTACCTCGTCTATCGGAGAGTTTAGCCATAAATGGTGTGCCAATCATAAAAAAAAGAACATAAATAGTGTAAATCCACACCAAGTTTCGGTTATCAACATTGAAATAACTTCTGATGGCAGGTAAGGCTGGTCCTACAATGGCAATGTCAATTGCACCCATAAGCACCCCGATAAAGAGAACCAAGAGAACCTGATTCCTATTATTATCATCCATCCTATCATAAACCCAATTCTTAAATAAATTTATCATAGTTAATTTAATTAACTGAATAAAATTAAACTCAATATTATAAAAATACATTCAAAAATAAATTAAAAAATTATATTCGAGGTTAAGAATTAAAATGGATATCATGGGCACTAATATAGGCTTAAGTAGTCTAATAGTTATTATAGTCATTCTAATACTACTATTATCACAATTCCGTGAACGTAAGTTTAGATTATGGCGTACAATGATTGTAATGTTCTTTATGCTATTTGTAACCATTCTCTTCGTCAACCTCGAAACTCCTGATACTTCAAACTACCCATTATTATTAGGCGCAGGATTTATTGGTTTACTATTAGGGGTGGCAATTGGACATCATATTAAGATTAAAATTGCAGATGATGGGTCATTACTTACGAGAGGTTCATTTTTATCAATGGGTATATGGATCTTTATTGTATTAGCGAAGTTTTATGGTCAGAACACTTTCGACCAGTGGGGATGGGATCCTAACTTTCTCTTATCAGCGTTTCTGGTGATTAGTGTGACAACTATGATTTCGAGGAATTTTTACGTTTATATGAGATATACTAATGAAAAGAAGAACGCTCACAATATAGTTTAAGTTAAAAAAAAGTTTTATTTTAAAATGATCGAGGTTTCCTTCAATGAATTATTAAGTTAATTGTTCGGATTAAAAAAAAAAATATTTTAATGCCAGTAAATGATCTTAAAAATAAAATAAAATTTATTTGTTTCCTCATTTTAAACTTTTTTTTAGGGTTTATATTTTCTATCAAATTTTCTCCAAGATTCTGCAATGGCAGATTGCATCTTATCAAGTTGATTGAGCACATTGTCTCGGATGGCATCGGTATTGATTTCATTTTTTTGTTCAGCTATCTCTGCTATTTTGTTGGTGACCTCATCAACCAATTCTGCTATATCATCTAATGTATAGCCTGCATCTATACCCGCTTTTTGGATGGATCTTCTAATTTTGTATGAATCAAATGGTTCTTTTTTTCCGCTTCTTTTTCTAACGTCTGTCATTAAAATCCTTCCTTAAAATAAAATTTTTCTTCTGAATTATTATTATTAACTTCTTTTTTTTACATATTAAATATTTTTAATGACACCTAGCGAACTCTAAACATCCTTTCTCACCCTACTTGTATTTTTTTTTTAATGATAGTTAAAATATTGATTCAAATTCATTTAAAATATGCAATTTTTTAATTCAAAAAAAATAATTAGTTTGATTTTTGATTATTAACTTGTTTACCCATCATTAGGGAAATCACTATTCCTAATCCACTTAGAACCGCAAAAATTATGAAAGCTGTTTTTAAACTCAAGAGAAATTGAGGGAATCCAGCGGCTGTTATCTGGACATTTCCGAGATATCTGATGAATATAAAGAGTAATATTCCCAGACTGAATGTTTGTCCAGCGTAAATCATTGTTGAAAGGGTTGCAGAAGCTATTCCATAATTTTCACTTTTTATACTACTCATAAATATGTTAGTGGTGGGTGGTGCGAATAAGGCTAGCCCCACTCCTATTAAAATCAAACCTGTAATTATTATCCATAAACCAGTGGTTAGATTTAATGTAGAGAGAATTAGGAGTCCTATAGTAGTTACAGCCATTCCCATAGCTGAGAAGATTCTATTATCCATGCGGTCTGAGAGATGGCCTACAGGAGGAGAAATCAATGCCACCATTAAAGGTTCCACGGAAAGAATCAACGCTGTTATTTGAGGTCCTAATGATAATAAATCCTGTAAGTAGAGACTTAAAAGAGTCCATAACGCTGTGGTAGAAATATTCATTAAAAGTAATGCCAAGGCTGAGAAGGAGGATGCTCTACTCATAAAATCTTTCAGTTTTAAAATAGGATTTGAAGACCTCATCTCATATATTATAAAAAGGAGAACACCAAGTATGCCTATTATGAATATTAATCGTCCTAAGTTGCTTTGAAGTGTGGAAAAACCATACAGTATTGCTATTAAAGATGGGATATAAATGATTGAACCTTTAAGGTCAAAGATTCCATCTTTAGAACCAAACCATTCTCCTTTAAGTCTCCATAGAATTAGACTCAATAGGAATAATCCGAATGGTACATTGAAAAGGAATATGCTTCTCCATCCCAGGTTTTGGGCTAGAAAACCTCCAAGTATTGGTCCCAAGAAAAGTCCCACATATACGCTGGTTACAAAAAATCCCAGTGCTTCTCCCCTATGATTTGGGGGATAAACCGAACTTAATATAGCCACTCCAGTGGCGAAGATCAATGAGCATCCCAAACCCTGCAAGAAGCTCCCTATTATTAAAATGATACCTGTTGGTGAGAGAGCTGCAAAAAGGGATGCAGCAGTGTATATAACAACTCCATAAGTGAAAATTTTTTTTCTGCCATGTATATCTGCCAGTCTACCGAAAGGTAAAAGAAAAGCAGCATTGGCTAAGACAAATACCGTGGGTATCCATCCTAGGAGGATTATGTTAACATTTAGATCTTTCTGGATTAATGGTAGCGCCAAGCTGAGTGAGGAGCCCATGAAGGGTATTAAAAAAGATCCCATAGCAACTATTAACAGTGCAGAGTTCCTAAGTCGTTTAGCTTTTATTTCATCAGAAAGTATTCTAAAATCCCCCATCATACAGAATTTACTATTAAATTCCAACTAAATTGACTTAACTTACCATCCTAAATAAAAAAAATATAATAATACAATATATTTAGAAATTATGGAAGATATTTGAGGGTATTAATTTTTCTTCAACATCAATCTCATATCAACTGCTAATGCTCCTTCTCCTTCATCAAAAACCATTAATGGGTTGATTTCAAACTCATTGATCTCTGGGAAGTCAATGACAAGTTGTGAAATTCTTAATATTATATCTGTAATAGATTCAATATCCTTTGCTTTATATCCTCTTATTCCTTCAAGAAGCTCATGAGTTTTAATTCCAGTTATCATATCATTTGCTTCGATTTCATGTACTGGTGCAATTGCGAATTTAACATCTTTTAATATTTCAACATATATACCACCAAGTCCAAACATTAACATAGGACCGAAAGTAGGATCTTGAACCATACCAATGATCACTTCCATACCTCCAGACAACATTTTTTGTAATTGAACACCCTCAAGACGTGCTTCAGGTTCTTTTAGAGGTATTTTTTCCATCATATCTTCATAAGCTGCTTTAACCTCCTCTGCATCATTTAAGTTGAGTTTGATTCCACCAACATCAGATTTATGTGAAATTTGTGGAGAGATTATTTTCATTACTAATGGATATCCAATTTCTTCAGCAGATTCTATAGTCTCTTCAACGGTTTTTGTAAGTGCAGTACCTACTGTTGGAATTCCATAAGCTTTCAGTAGATCAAATGATTCAAGACCCAGGGTATAAATACTGTTTTTCTTCGCATCTTCAATTATTGTTCGAACAGCATCTTTATCAACATTAAATATGGGAGGTTCCCGATATTTTCGATTTTTAATAATAGTATAATCATATAATGTTTTCATACTTTTAACAGCTCTTTTAGGATAAAGATAAGTTGGAACCTTGTTATCAGCGAGAATTCTTTCAGCATCTCCACAACGTGTTCCTCCAAAAAAACTGCAGAGAATTGGTTTTTCAGATTTAGTGGCGTGTTTAATTGCAACGTTAGCAGTCCCGCTGGGATCAGTAACAGATTGAGGTGTTACTAAATAAATTATTCCATCCACATTAGGATCCTTTAAAACAGTTTCAAGTGCAAATGCAAATCTATCTGGACTTGCATCACCTAATACATCTACCGGATTTTTAATATTTGCAGTTTCAGGTAATCCTTCTTTTAACTTTTCTTTAGTTTTAGATGTTAGTTTAGCAAGTTCAAGGCCAACTTTTATTGCAGCGTCTGTGGTCATAATAGCAGGTCCACCGGCATTTGTGATTATAGCTATTTTATTTCCTTTCGGATAGGGAAATAAAGCTAAAGCTCTACTATAATCCATCATTTCCTCAAGAGAAGTTGCCCGTATAATTCCACTTTGACTGAATGCAGCTTCATATGCAGAGTCAGAACCTGCGATTGTGCCCGTATGAGATGAGACTGCTTCAGATCCTTTAGATGTTCTACCAGATTTTATGATAACGACAGGTTTTTTCTTAGATGCTTTCCTACCTGCTTCTATAAAACCAGGACCATCAACAATACCTTCAAGATATGCAGTTATGACTCCGGTGTGATCATCTTCCATGAAGTCTTCCAAACAATCATTTTCGTTAATTCCCGCTTTATTTCCAAGACTAACAATCCTGGAGAATCCTATGTTTTTATTATCAGCATAATCGAGAATAGCAGCCATGATAGCTCCGGATTGAGTCATGAACGATATTTTACCTTTATGTGCGATATCAGATGCAAAAGATGCGTTCATATTATTATAAGTGTTCATTATACCCAAACAGTTTGGTCCAACCAGTTTTATATCATTTTTGCTGCAAATATCCACTATTTGATTCTCAAGTTCGACACCTTCGTTATTAACCTCTTTAAATCCGGCGGATATAACAACAATATTTTTTATTCCAGTTTCTGCACATTCTTCAACTGCTGCCGGAACTAAATGGGCAGGTATGGCTATAACTGCAAGATCTACTGAGCCATAATCTTTTATTGATGCATAAGTGGGAATTCTAAATACCGTGTTACTTTTAGGATTAACTGGGACAATATCACCTTTATAATACTTTAAAAGAGATATCATTAAATCATATCCGATTTTACCTTTAGTCTCCGAGGCACCTATTACTGCTACCGATTTTGCATTGAACATTTCAAGCATAATAATCACCTATTTAATAATAATTAATAATTTTGTTTTTTTTTAAATTATTTTTGAAAATATGAAAATTAGCGTAAATGTAATTTATCATATTTAATACTATAAGATATAATTAACTTAAATAAAACATCATTCATACGGGAATAATCATTTTTCATTGCATAGATTTCAATAAAAAAAGCGTTTTGGATGCTTAAAACGAACTTAACCAAAATTAAACGTCATTTATTTATTAATATTTGTTATGTAAAAACTTTTTTAGAAATTATTTAATATTCAGGATTACTTAATTGTTTATTTAAATGAATAATTAGTGATTATTTTCACTTAATAATCGAAAATCTATATGTGTTTGTGATTCTCAAGTACCTATTACACTGTCATGAACTACATTTATTATACAAACTAGTTAAGAGGTAATTAACTATTAGAAATAATAATCTTACTCCACTTGAAATTCTACTAGTTGAGGATAATCCAGGTGATGTACGCCTGATTTTGGAGGTGTTCAAAAAATCAAGGATATCTAATAAAATTAATGTGGCAACAAATGGATTAGAAGCTTTAGGTATAATATATCAAGAAGGTATTCATAAAAATGTGCCCAAGCCAGATCTTATAATATTAGATCTTTATCTTCCTAAGAAGAGTGGATGGGAGATTTTAGAGGAAATAAGTGGGAATAAAAATCTACGGAATATACCTGTTATAATATTATCTTCATTGACAGTTCAAGAGGATATAGATAAACATAAAAGTTACGCTCAGCTATTTATAACTAAACCATTTGTATTGGAAGATTATGAAACTGTATTGAAATCCATAGAGCAATTCTGGATTCAGTATAATGAAAATAAAAATAATAACATTCCCATGATTAAACCATTGAAAAATAATTTATCAATAAATTAAAAATATAAATTATGAGTTTTTTTAGAAAGGATTTTTATTATAATAGTGGATTTATAATGCAATCCTTCCTCCAATACTTTAATTATTATTTATCTTTTGGGTAAATTTGCTCTGCGTAGATATTTATCCATTTAACTTGAATATAACCAAAAAATATATTTTTTTTTAAATCTTTAGATATTCACTAATAACTGATTTATTCTATTCTGATTTCTAACGAAACTACGTATGATCTTTCAATGAGTTAAATTGTAAAACTAGCTATATAATGGGAATGAATCAGTTATATAATTAAAATTTTTTGTTAAATTATATTACTTATTTTATTTCATCCTCTAATCAATTTATTTAGACCAGAAACTATTTTTATATGAAATCACATACTATATATTGTCAATAAAAAAAATTCCAATATTTTTTTGATAAATATGGGAGGATAGTTAGTTATTAAAACTAGAACAACTAGTTCAATGAATATTTTATTAGTTGAGGATAATCCTGGTGATGTGGGACTGATTACTGAGGCTTTTAAAAATCTGGAAACCCAGGTTAATATTGTTGTTGCTAAAGACGGATTAGAAGCCATACAACTTTTAAACAGGGAAAATAACTATTCTAATGCAATAAAACCACAATTAATAGTTTTAGATCTTAATCTTCCTAAAAAAATGGAAGAGAAGTTCTAAAAGAAATCAAAACTGACCCTGAACTACAAATGATACCCGTTATAATTCTAACTACTTCAAATGCTGAAGAAGATATAATTGAAACCTACAAAAACCACGTCAACGCATATATAACCAAGCCATTTAACCTACAACAATTCATTGATATAACGAAATCAATTTATGATTTCTGGATTAAAAGCGTTAAATTACCATTATCCTAATATATTTGAAAATTAAAATTCTAATAATACAGATTTTATAATCTAAAATTTAGTTTAAATAATAAATGATCTAAAAAAAATTTTTTTTCTCAAATTAAACTAAAAAAAAATAATTTTATCTTAAAGATCTTTTTTTTTACTTAATAAAAGTATGAAATATCAGTTATTTATTAAGAGTATTAAACTGACATGGAATGGTGGAAAAATGGTTAGTTATAAAGTTATGATAATGCGAAATGAATGTGTTTCCTGCGGAAATTGTATTGGACTATGCCCAGAATTTTTTGAATTTGACGTAGATGATATATCCCATCTGAAGGGTTCAAAAAGAGTGGGAGATAATGATGAATTGGAATTAGAGGATGTTGATTGTTGTTTAGATGCAGCAATCAGTTGTCCAGTAACATGCATCCACGTCTATGAAGATGGAGAAGAGATATCATAAAAAAAAATTTTATAAGTTAAATTTATCTATTTTTTTTAAATACTTAATGAAAAAAATTAATAAAAGTTAATCCAAACTCGCGGGCTAGTTGAATATTTATGTTAAATCTATTACATCACACTTTTAAAAACTTTAAATTCCAATCCGGAGCTATTCTAAATGAAATTAAATTGGAATACGCTACTTTAGGAAAGGTTAGAAGAGATTCTGAAGGAAATATAATGAATGCTATTCTTTTCTTACACGGATGGTCTGGAGATTATTCATCCTTTAAACGTTTTAATGAATTTACAAAACCCGGTCAAGCCTTTGATAAGAATAAATACTTTATAATATGCACTACAGCCTTAGGATCTCCGGGATCATCTGCTCCCTCAACATCTAATTTAAATACTGATTTTCCAACTTACACCATAGAAGACATGGTTAACGCGCAATATCGCCTTTTAACGGAGCACCTTAATGTTAAACATCTGAGAGGTATAGTCGGCACTTCCATGGGTGGTTTTCAAACACTGGATTGGGGTATACGTTACCCTACATTTATGGATTTCATTATACCTATCGTAACCAGCTCAAGTGTTCAGGGCAGGAATTTAGCCATCTTCCAGTTAATGAACTCTATAATTCAAAATCATCCGGACTATAATAAAGGCTTCTACCGAGAAAATCCAGGAAGTACCGTGGAAAATGCGAATAAACTCCTATTTCTCTTCGCTTTTTCGCCTTTACACTATCATTTAGAGTTTCCCACTAAGAAAATGCTGCTTCAGGCCTTAGATGAACAGGGAATTCGGGGAAGAATGATGGATGCTAATGATGTGATCTGGCGGAATAATGCTGCTATCAGATTTGATGTTTCTGAAAAATTAACTAAAATTAAAGCTAAATCCCTGGTTATAGGAATTGAGGGTGATCAATTCTTTCCACCGGAAATAGATGCGATTCCACTTTCTCAGTCTATGGATGATGCAGAATTATTTATATACAATTCTGTACTGGGTCATTTGGGTATTAATAAATTGGAAAAAGCTCGAACAGTAATTGAAGCTTTCATATCTAAAAATTAGTACATTAACTTTGATTATTTTTATTTTCTTTCGTGTGTTTCAAAAACATTCATATAATTTTTTAATTTCCTTGTATTGATTCCTTCACCTTTCATTATTGTTTATAATAAAATTCCATAAGAACCTAAATCCATTAAAATAAAAATTTTATTCTAATTTTTTTATTAATATTTCATTAATAGCTTCCTCCATTTGGAGTCTCACATACCATCTTTTATCCTTTAATGCAGCTATTTTTAATGGACCTAATGCTTTTTCACCACCTATCTTTGCAAGGGCACCAGCAGCATGCCTACGAACACTTATATCATCATTTTCTAAAGCCTTTATCAATGAAGGTACCGCTTCTTCATCACCAATCAATCCCAAAGCTTCCTCAGCAGCGCTTCTGAAAGTGGGATCTTGATTTGATATAGCTTTTATCAGAGGTTCCACTGCTTTTTTATCGCCAATTTTACCTAAAGCCATAGCAACTTCGTTTCTAATTCTTTTATCGTCCAGAATATTCAATAATGGTTCAACTGCTCTGTTATCAGAAATTAATCCTAATGCCTCCACTGCATGTATTCTCACGTACCATTTCTCATCTTTTAAAAGTTTAATTAACGATTCCACTGCTCTTTCATCACCTATCTTACCTAATGATAATGCGGCGTTCAACTTTAAATCACTATTATCATAATTTAAAACATCAATAAGTGGCAATACGGCTTCTTTACTTTTTATTCTACCTAAAGCCTGAGCAGCTTTCCATGAGATATCATCTTCATCTTGAATTAAAATTTTAATGAGAATTTTAATATTCATCTCTGATTCTAAACTTTCAATATCCAATTCAGAACTCTTATTACTCAAAATATATCCCCCTAAGGAATTTTAATAGTATTAATTATATGATATAATTTATTTTTGATCATTAAAATTCTTTTAATTTATTAGCAGGGAAAAAATTATGGATAAATGCATCTTACAATCAAATTAGAAAAGGATTTAATATACAACTTTATTCCAATAATACAAAAGTAATATTTGACCTAAAACTTAATCCTCAAAAAAAAGAGTCATTGATGTAAAGATTAAAATCGATTTAAACCATAATGATTTCCAAAATCGTATCTTACATTAAAATAATTCACGATAAAATATCCAAATGGGGGTAAAAATTTGGTAAATGTAATAATAGTAGGATCTGGCGCAGGCGGTGGAAGCATAGCCAGAGAACTTTCAAGAACAGGGATTAATGTAACCATAATTGATAAAGGACCTATTATAAAGCCTAAGGACGCTTTTGAATATTATGAAACTGCCCAGATAGATTTGGAAATTATGCAAACCACTTGTTTAGGCGGCACCACCATGGTAACAATGGGTAACGCGGTGCGATCCTCCCAGGATATGTTCAAGAAAATGGGTGTGGATCTTGAGGATGAATTTATTGAAGCGGAACATGAATTAAAAGTAGAGCCTCTTCCAGATTCCCACTTTGGATTAGGCACTAAAAAATTAATGGAATCGGCTTTATCCCTTGGGTTTAGTGTTGAAAGAATGCCAAAATTTATAGATCCAGATTTTTGCAAACCCTGTGGTAAATGTGCTTTTGGCTGTAAAAGGAATGCTAAATGGACTAGTATGAAATATTTGGATGAAGCCATAAAATTTGGAGCTAATATAATTGAAAAAACACCAGTCACTGAATTAATCATAGATGAGCAAAAAATAGTTGGTGTTAAAAGTTATAATCGTGAATTCAAAGCTGATTTAGTAATTCTGTGCACTGGAGCTCTTACAACTCCTAGAATCTTAATTAAATCAAATATAAAAGCAGGAAATCATCTTTTCGTTGACACATTCGTAACTATCGGAGGTGTAATGAAAAAAATTAAATTCGAAAAAGAAGTTCCAATGAACGCACTAATAAAACTGGATGATATAATCCTTTCCCCTCATTATTCAGAAATCCTTGTAGAGAAGCTAAAAAAATTTAGAGCCAGAAAAAAGGATATCCTAGGAATTATGGTGAAGATAAAAGATGAATCCTCCGGCATGGTCACTGAAGATAGTATGGTGAAATATACTACATCAAAGGATGTCGAGCTGCTAAGTAGAGGTTCAGCTATTGCAGGATCAATCTTAGTAAATGCAGGGGTTGATGCTACTACATTAGTTTCCACTCCTCCTCGCGGAGCGCATCCCGGTGGAACTGCTGCACTAGGTGAAGTGGTGGATGAAAATTTAGAGACAGAGATCCAGGGATTATTTGTAGTTGATTCCAGTGTTTTTCCTGAAGCTCCTGGAGTACCCCCAGTACTTACTATAATAGCCTTAGCGAAAAGACTGGCTAAATATTTATTAAAAGAGAGAATTTAAAATAAATTTTAGAATTGAAGTTTAAATTTAATATTTTAAAAAAATGAATAAAAGTGGAAATTTTTGAAGTCATAAATGACTTTCTATGAATCCACTGGTTTTTTTGAGGTGATTAGCAACCATAAAACTTAATTGTATGGTATATTTTATATAGGTAAAACATCTCTTGCAAATGTTTCGTTTATAACCTCTGCTAATCCAACGTACATTGCACTTAATCCAACAAATATCCCTTCATAGCCAGCGATTAAAGTTATCGTCGTATTTCCAGTCATTTCTCCCAATGCCAATAGGAAAAATAGTATGGCCAGTGTAGAAAATATAACTTGCAATCCACGGCTTAATTTTATTGTCGCAATGAACATTACAGCAGTGAAAACACCCCACATGAATAGATATGCAGCGAGTGATGCTGAATCAGGTGCGGCTGCCAGATTCAATTTAGGTAATATTAACAATATTGCAAATGAGTACCAGAAAAATCCGAATGAACCAAATGCAAGTGTAGCGAAGGTGTTTCCATTCTTATATTCCATTGCACTGGCAATTATTTGTGCAGTTCCACCATACGCCAATGCCATAGCTAATATCATACTACTTAACCCGAAAAATCCAGCATTAGAAAAATTTAATAGAACAGTGGTCAGTCCAAAAGCAACCAGTCCTAAAGGAGCCGGATTTGCCTGAGCATGTTTTAAAAGCTTTCGCCCATCTATAGTTATAGTAGCGTATTCTTCTTCAACCATTCTTTATAACCTCCATTAAATCAATTATTTTTTTTTATCCAAAAATATTTCATTCTTCTAGGGTGGAGGTATCTCCTACCTCTTCTCCTGCTTCTCTGGCTCTTAAAACTCTTCTCATGATTTTCCCACTCCTTGTTTTGGGGAGTGATTCAACCTGATCCAATTCCCCTAAAACAGCTACCGGACCTAATTCGTATCTAATATGCCGTTTTAAGTCTTCTATTAGTTGAGTTTTAAGTTGATATCCCTCTTTAAGTATCAGAAACGCTTTTATAACCTGACCCTTTACAGGGTCTGATTTTCCAATGACAGCGGCCTCTGCCACGGCTGGATGGCTTACGAATGCGGATTCAACTTCTGAAGTTCCTATTCTATGACCTGCTATCTTCAAAACATCATCGGATCTTCCCTGAATCCACAAATAACCGTCTTTATCCTTACGGGCCATGTCTCCAGCCTTGTAAAAACCAGGATAATCCTTCCAGTAGACATTGATAAATCGTTCTTCATCCTCGTAGAGGGTTCGGAACATGGCGGGCCAGGGTGTCTTAATAACCAGGAATCCACCTTTACCTAATGGAACTGAATTACCTTTCTCGTCAACCACTTCAGCCTCAACTCCTGGTATTGGCTTGGTGACTGATCCAGGTTTTAGTGGTGTGGTGGGAAGGGGTGATATAAGATGCATGCCAGTTTCGGTTTGCCACCATGTATCCATGATAGGTAGTTTTTCTTTTCCCACATTTTTATAATACCACATCCATGCTTCAGGGTTGATGGGTTCACCAACTGTTCCCAGTATCTTCAAAGATGATAGGTTGTATATGTTGGGATATTTTTCACCAAATCTCATGAGATGTCTAATGGCTGTTGGTGCTGTGTAAAATTTAGTAACCCCATATCTTTCCACCATATGCCACCATGCACCTGGATCAGGATAATCTGGTGCTCCTTCGTATACCAGAGTTGTGGTGCCATTTAAAAGTGGTGCGTAGATAACGTAACTGTGTCCAGTTATCCAACCAATATCTCCAGTGCACCACCATAAGTCATCGTCGTGTATATCAAATATATCCCTGAGGGTGGTGGCTATACCCACCATGTAACCTGCTGTGGTGTGTAGCACTCCTTTAGGTTTACCAGTACTTCCAGAGGTGTATAATATGAATAAAGGATCTTCAGCATCCATTTCTTCAGCTTCAAATTCATCAGATTCTCCTTCAATGAACCTATCATAAAATATTTCCCGACCACTTAAATCAGAGATTTCTATGGGATTTCCAGTATGATTTACTACAATTACTGTTTCAACGGTATGACATTGCAGCAGAGCCTCATCTGATATTTTCTTAAGATCTATGATTTTACCTCTTCTAAAGGTTCCGTCAGCGGTTATGAGAATTTTTGCTCTTGCATCGTTCATTCTTTCTACAAAGGCGCCTACACTTAATCCGGAGTACACTACACTGTGTATTGCCCCGATCTTAGTGCAGGCTAGCATGGAAATCAAGAGCTCTGGACACATGGGTAAATACATGGATACTCTATCCCCTTTTTTAACTCCCAGGTTTTTAAGTCCATTGGCAAATTTATTGACTTGCCGATATAGTTCGTAATAGGTGATTTTTCTCTCGTCGCCTCTCTCGTTTGCGTAGAGTATGGCTACCTGATTTCTTTTCGGGGTTTCGATCCAGCGATCCACAGCATTGTAGGCTAAATTAATTTTACCATTTACAAACCATTTATAGAATGGTTTATTGGTGTCATCTAAGACTTTATCCCATTTTTGGAACCATTCAAATTGTTCTGCCTTTTCAGCCCAGTATTTTTCCAGATCTTTTCCTTTTTTCAATTCTGCTTCCCAATTATCTACATGTGCTCTTTCGATTGTTTCATCGTCAGGATCAAAAATTCTTTTCTCGTGAAGAAGAACATCCACTTCGTGTGCCATTTTTTCCCGCCTTTGATTATTTTAATTATTTGTAATAATTAGTAAGTTGATCATTCCATATATATATTGCTATTATTAATCATTATAAATCATATTTAATCATGATAAATAATTTATTTAAATCATCAAAAAATATGATTAAATTATTATATTTATTGATAAAACAAAAACCATTTATTAATCTCTGTTATAGTAATAAAACAAAAAATATTTAAAAAATAATTATAAAAAAAAACTTCATTTAAAAAAGGATAGAATCAAATTAAAAATAAAAAAATATTTAAATAAAAAAAAGATGTTTTAAGGTTAAATAACCTTTACATCATTGGAGGCATTCCACCCATGCCTGGAGGCATACCTTCCATTCCTTCCATATCTGGTTGTTTACCAGCACCGCTGGAAGCAATCACATCATCTATCCTTAAAATCATCTCAGCTGCTTCCGCTGCAGATTGAATAGCTTGCTTTTTCACTCGATGAGGTTCAATTACAGTGGCGAATTTCATATTAGCTACTTTACCCTGGAAAACATCAAGTCCCATAAATGGTGATTTTTCCTGTGCCGCTCTAATATCCACCAGAACATCAATACTGTCCATTCCAGCATTTTCCGCTAGAGTTTTAGGTACTACTTCCAAAGCTGTGGCAAAAGCAGCTACAGCCAATTGTTCTCTTCCACTAATAGTGTCAGAGTAATCCTTGAGACCACGAGCAATAGCCATCTCTGCGGCTCCGCCGCCAGCTACCACTTTACCATCTTCTACAGTGGCGGTTACTACTCCTATGGCATCATCTACAGCCCTTTCAACTTCCTCAGCTACATGTTTAGTACTTCCACGCAGTATGATAGATACTGCCTTGGGATCTGGATTTTCCTCGACAAAGATCATGATTTCATCAAAAATCTTCTTCTCATAAACTATTCCTGCTTTACCCAAATCTTCTGAATTTAGATCTTCAATATTGGTTGCCAGGGAAGCTCCGGTGGCTTTCTCCAGTCTTTCCATGTCAGATTTTCTTACTCTCTTAACTGCAAAAATACCTTCACGTGCTAGGTAGTGTTGGGCTAAATCATCTATTCCTTTTTGACAGAAAAGAACGTTAGCTCCAGTAGCTATGATCTTATCAACCATATCTCTTATCGTGGATTCTTCTTGTTCAATGAAGGCTTGCATCTGGTTAGGGGCAGTTAATTTAATTTTAGCATCAGTTTCCAGGTCCTTCACTTCTATAGGGTACTTTAATAATGCAATTCGTGCATCCTCAATTTTTTTAGGCATGGATGGGTCGATTCTGCTTTTATCAATCACCACTCCCTTAATAAGTTGGGATTCATCTACTGTGGCTCCCTGAATTCTGTGAATGTTTATATGATCCTTATCTACTTCACCATCTTCTTCCACTTGTTTTACTGCTTTAACAATGATTTCCGCTAGTGGTTTCCTGGCTTTTTCCGTACCTTTACCAGTCATGGCGGTCATGGCTACTTCAATTAAAGTTTCTCGATCACTTCGGTCAATAGTAATTTCGTTTAATATTTCCAGTGCTTTAGTAGCAGCTCTTCGGTAACCCATCGAAATTACTGTGGGGTGTATATCCTGTTCAAGTAATTCTTCTGCTTGTTTAAGTAGTTCACCGGCTATAATCACTGCTGTGGTAGTTCCGTCTCCTACTTCATCTTCCTGAGTTTTAGCAACTTCTACGAGCATTTTAGCTGCAGGGTGTTCAATATCCATCTCTTTTAAAATGGTAACTCCGTCATTAGTCACAACTATGTCACCTAACGAATCTACAAGCATCTTATCCATTCCTTTAGGACCTAGAGTGGTCCTGATGGTTTCTGCAAGAAGTTTACCTGCCATTATATTCATTCTTTGAGCATCTCTTCCTAAAAGTCTGTTTGTACCTTCAGGTAAGATTAATATGGGCTGATTTTGTTGTCCTTGCCCTCCTAATTGCGCCACACTTATCATCTCCATTTTTGTCTTATCTTATTTTATCAGTGGGTTAGAGGTTATATAAATAATTTACCCCCAAATAATTAGTTATTAGTAATTGAGTTTATTAATAAAAAATTAGTAATATTAAATAAAAAACGTATTTTTTTTATACTTCAGTATCTAGTTCATATTTGAAATCCCATAAAGATTTTCCATTAACTTCTAATCCTACTAGGTGATTCATTTCATGAGATACTCCATAAGCACTTGAACCCTCAAAGGAAAGGGGACATTTAAGATGTTTTACAGTTATTTTTAATGTTAAAGGATTTATAACCGCTTTTATTATATCTTCTGCATCGACTTCAATTTTAAAGGGTCTCTCCACAATGTCCCGTTCCTTTTTATCACTACATTTTTCTAAACGATGGATTACACCTTCTTCTTTTAATATTTTAGGGTTTACAAAAAGAAAAACAGTTTCTATTGTGTAGCCAACCATTTTTTCCTGATCATAGCGAGTTAATTTTTCTTTAACGGCTAGAACTTTTAATGATTCTGTTTTAAAACTCCAGTCTCCTCCAAATTTTATGGAGAAAACCAACGGTAAAAAAGCTTCTGGGGTAATATTCAACTTCTTTATGATTACCTCTTCCTGTAGATTAAATGATAATCTTTTTTTTAATTTCTCATATTCAGATGCATAAACCAAAATAATTCACCTTTTACTATTAAAATAAGATATAGCATCATCTGTAACTTTTATTATAGCATCGGAAAGTTTTTTGGAGGATCCATCAATAACCTTGGGAATGTTATCACAGTACACTACCTCTAATCCTGCTTCTAGTGCATCTTTGGTTGCTACGTCAACTGCTGCTGCCTTCAATTCTGTAAGCATTACTTCTGCCTCACCAATATGTTTTTCTATATCCTTCTGGAGTAAAGGTCTATTAGAAAGATGTTGTGTGGTTCCAACGACTTTACAGTTATAATTATTCTGAAGATATTCGATTAAAACGGTTTTAACAGAATCAGGAGCAGTAGTTGCAAAAAGTACTTTTTTATCATCAATGGATCTTAGTGGTTTTGGCCGGAAAACTGTGGGAATAATCGTTGCTTGGGGGTTTATGTTCTTTATGAATTTTTCAATACCTTCAATCTTCTCCGGACTAGCCATAGGCATTTCACACATGGTTATTACCACTAAATCAGCCATTTTTATTCTAAATGGTCCAAAGAATTTTTCTATATTTATCAATGGTTGATTAGCACCTACTAATACTATATGTGTATCAGTTTTTATGGGGGGAATTGCTGCACCGCTTCCCTCTATAATCACAAATTCTGCTTCAACTTCATTAGCGAGTTGAGCTCCCTTCTTCATGTTCGTTATGAAAACATCGCCGACCATACCACCGCCGCATCTTCTACAGCCTATGGTTAATATTCTGCTCATGAGTGCGTCTTCCCAGTGGTCTGAGGCAGCGTGAACACCCTTATTAGATTGTTCCATTAAATATTCAGGGGTGAGTTCTATAAGGTCTCCCCTGACTATTTCTGGTTCCTTTGGGCCTCCTCGCCCCATAGCAACAATGCAGGGGTTATATTGTTTTTTATGAATGATTCTCGCAGCATAAGCTGATACTGCAGTTTTACCTATACGTTTACCAGTTCCCAGTATTTTAAAGGATGGTTTTTGAAGAACATCATGTTCTGATATGGGATAAAATTTAAAATCAGGTCCTTCATAGGTTATCCCTCTCTCAAGAATTATAGTTGCTATCTTAAATCTTTTAGAATAGTCAACTATAGGTTCATCACTTAAATCCATAACAACATCAGCATCATATTTTTCTATTATTTCTCCAATCAGATCATAGGGTATTTTATGATGATCCACACCGAAATGAACAGATCTTCCCAGTTTTTCTTGAATGGCATTCTCTGATGTTTCCCTTAACTTTTCAGTGCCACCTATAAATACAACAGCTACTACCTCGTTATGTTCAATACTATCCAATGTATCTAATGCTGCTTTTGTTACGGGAATGTAATGCTCCCCATCAACTAAACAAACCATTTTTCTTAAACTATCCATATTTTTAACATCCTAAAAGAGTTTAATTATATTATAACAAAAAAATTATATAAAATAAGTTTATTTAAATAATTAAATACAAATTAAAATAAATTTTACTCTTAAAAAACTAGAAAAGAAGTTAAATTAATTATTATTACTATTTTAATATTTATTATTAAATATATATCGTAAGTAAAACTGACACTAATAAATTATACTAAACGATTGCTTGTATCCAATAAAAATCTTTTTTTTTATAACTTGACTTTTTGATAATTCAAATTCCCATCATCTTGAAATCTTATAAGCTCCCTTTTAGATCTCTTTATCAGTTCAGAAAGACCGTTAGAAACATTAGATCCACCACCATTATTAGATGCAAGAACCTCCGAAATTGTATTAGATAATACAAAAATAGCATGTTTATGTTCAGCCTTCGTTCGGTGAATGTGATGGGGGCTTATGTTAAGACACAGATAATCTTTGCACTCCTCCTTCAGCTCATATTCTTCATCCATATTTTTTAATACATATACCAAAAACTGATGCAGTTGTATGAGTTCATCCTTGTACATATTATCAGATACCTCTACCCTATTCAATCAATTAAAAATATTAAAGCATGTTATATACGTTCCAGCGTATAATATATAAAAAATATAATTTAAATGTAATTTTTTCACTCAGTAACAACATGCTAGTTATAATATTAAAAATTATTAGTAAATAAAGGTTTTGACCATAAATCACCAAATAAAAACCCGCCCATAGGAAGGTATTTAACTCAATAACACTAATTACTTTGTGATAGGGATGAAAATAATTAAACTAAAAAACCTAAAAAAGCAGGATAGGATAAAACTCCTGAAAAGGTCACTAATTGATGCTGAAATAGTCTTAAACACCGTAAGTAATATAATAAACGACGTTCGTAACAATGGAGATCAATCACTAAAAATTTACACCAAAAAATTAGACGAAGTTCAACTGGAAAATTTCAAAATAGAGGAACAGGAAATTAAAAAAAGCATCAGCCAAGTAAACCCTAAATTTATTGAAGCACTAAAAAAAGCAGCAATTAATATAAAAAAATTCCACACAGCTCAAATACCAAAAGAATGGATTTGTAATGTAGATGAAGGAATCTCAGCAGGCCAGATAATCCGTCCCTTAGAGACTGTGGGTTGTTATATACCCGGAGGCAGAGCAGTTTATCCAACAACAATTCTTATGACTGTAATCCCTGCTAAAATAGCTGGAGTATCCAAGGTTATATGTTGTACCCCACCCTCCAAGAATGGCTTGGTGAAGGAAGAAATAATGGCTGCAGCTAGCATTGCCGGTGCTGATGAAATATATTCCGTTGGGGGAGCTCAAGCGATAGCAGCGATGGCTTATGGTACAGAAACTATACCTAAAGTCGATAAAATTGTAGGTCCTGGAAATGTATTCGTTGCCACGGCAAAAAAATTAGTGTACGGTGATGTAGATATCGATTTCCCTGCAGGACCCTCTGAAGTTCTCATAATTGCCGATGATGAATCCAATCCTAATTATGTTGCATTGGATATGCTAGCCCAAGCTGAACATGACCCTAAAGCAGCTGCAGTACTAGTAACAACTTCAAAATCTCTTGCTGAAACCGTTGATAATATTATTAATGATAAAATTTTGTCCATACCCCGAAGAGAGATAGTAGAAGAATCCCTTAAAAATTATGGCAGGATTATCCTTGTGGATACTCTAAAGGAAGCTGCGGAATTCTGCAATGAATACGCTCCTGAACACTTATTAATTATGACTTCTCATCCAGAAGAAGTTTTAAAAGATATAAATAACGCAGGGTCAATATTTTTAGGTGAATTAACACCCGTAGCCGCTGGAGATTATGGATCAGGTACCAATCACGTTCTACCTACTTCAGGATGCGCACGCCTATACTCTGGACTCTCAACCGAATCCTTCCTCAAGAAACCAACTATTCAACGACTATCTAAAGAAGGTTTAGAGAACCTTAAAGAAGTTGTAGTTCCACTTGCAGAATACGAAGGACTCTATGCCCATGCAGAATCTTTTAAAAAACGTTTAAATCCTTAGAATTTATTTAAATAAAATAATATAAAAAGTAGAATAAAATTTTTTTAATTATAAGAAATAAGAATATTATGAGAAAAGAATAATTATTAATAATGAAAAATTAATTTTTATGATATTAAAATTCACTTATTATCTATTTTGAATTTATTTTTTTGGAGAAGTGATTAATTTGACCGACCCTTTGCAAAAATGTATAAGAACTCAATATTCAAAAGAAGTAACTCCTGAATTAAATGGAAAAAAAGTTGTCGTTATGGGATGGATTCATGAAATTAGAGATCTAGGAGGAATTATATTTGTACTTCTAAGGGATAGAGATGGTGTAATCCAAGTAACTTCACCTAGCAAAAAGATTTCCTCAGAACTCTTTGAAAACATTCGTAAACTTAAAAAGGAATCAGTAATAACAGTTAAAGGTGTAGTGCAGGAGTCATCCAAGGCTCCGGGAGGAGTGGAGATCATCCCAGATGAAGTTGAACTCTTAACTGTAAGCAAACTACCCTTACCCTTAGATACTACAGGAAATGTAAAGGCTGAAATTGATACTAGATTAGATTCTAGATTTCTGGATCTTAGAAAACATAACGTTAGTTCAATATTCAAGATTAAAAGTAGGATGTTACATAGTGTAAGAGTATTCCTAGAAAAAAACGGTTTTATGGAAATTAACACGCCTAAATTAGTTGCATCGGCAACTGAGGGTGGAACGGAATTATTCCCTATTACTTATTTTGAAAGAGAGGCTTTCCTAGGACAGAGCCCTCAACTTTATAAACAGATGATGATGGCGGCTGGTTTTGACCGAGTATATGAAATTGCGCCTATTTTCAGGGCTGAAGAGCATGATACTCTAAGACATTTAAACGAAGCAATATCAATAGATTTAGAGGCTGCCTTCTGCAACCATGAAGATGTAATGAATATTTTAGAAAGATTAGTATTTACTGCTATAACTGATGTTAAGAAACACTGCGAAGAAGAACTTAAAACTTTAGATATGGATCTACAGATACCTGAACTTCCATTTGAAAGAGTAGAATATGATGATGTAGTAGATATGGTTAATTCCCAGGGAGTGCTACTCAATCATGGTGAAGATCTATCCAGGGCTGCTGAAAAAGCTATGGGAGAATTAATGGAAGGATATTACTTCATAACAGGATGGCCCACAGATATTAAACCATTCTATGTAATGCCTAGTGAAGAGGATCCTAAAAGAAGTTGTGCTTTTGACTTGATGTACCGGGACTTAGAAATATCCTCAGGTGCCATGAGGGTGCATCTGCATGACTTACTGGTGGATCGGATTAAAAAACAGGGTTTAAATCCAGACTCATTTAATAGATATTTGGCAGCATTTGAGTATGGTATGCCCCCACATGCTGGTTGGGGATTGGGGGCAGAGAGATTCACCATGTGTTTAACTGGGGTTAAGAATATCAGAGAAACCGTACTCTTCCCTAGGGATAGGAGAAGACTTGTACCTTAGATTAAAAAGTTTCTAATTCTATTTTTTTTTATTTATAATTCTTCACAAATTCCTCAACAGCCCGAGATCCAAAGTAGAAAATAACTATTACAGCTACCAGCCAAGTGAAATTAGTTGCAATCGTTTTTATAGGCTCCAGTGCAAGTGCATTGACATTTCCCAATGTTATGAGTGGAATGAATGCGAAGTATACAACGATAAAAGAACCAGTGAGTGCCTTTCTTACTTCTCCAGTATCAAAGGGAGCAGTTCCGGACATGTAATTTGTGATTATTAGTATTCCAAAGAAGGTGATTATACCTAGAGAAATAAATAACCATTCAGAGGATATATGGAGAGTAAAGACAATAAGAGGTATTATAATCAAATCTACAATTGATAAGAATATAATCATTTTTAGAGCGTTAGACCATTTTTTGCTTTTGAAGTTCTTAACTTTTCTTAGGAGATTATCTCTTTCCTTTGTAATTTTTACTTTTTCTTTATCCAACAATACAACCTGATTTTCAAGTTCTTCATTTAAATTTTGAAGTTTCTCAATTTTTTCCTTATCAAGCATTCTGATTTGATCTTCTAATTGATCTTTCTCCTGATAAAGGTTTTTTAATTCTCCATCCCATTCTTCTTTCTCCTTATCCTGCATTTTAGCCACCTCTGAACTTAGAAGTATAAAACTTTAAGAATTACTATAATTAAGTATTTATTGAATTTATTAATATTAAATTTATCAAATCTGCCAAACTCCATGAATATATGAAATTTTTTACTACTCAGCATTACCATAGTTATTATTCAAAAAAAAATCATTGTTAGACTGAAAATAATTTCACTTATACTAATATTTAAAAAAATAATTAATAATATTATATAAATAGTGTATTCATAATGATCAAAATAGTTTATGATATTAAAGTTTATAGGGAAGTTTTAAAAGATATTATTAATGTAGATGATGTAGTAGTAGAGTTAGGATGCCATGTAGGTAATTCAACAAGAATTATATCCCAGTTAGCAAGTAATGGAAAAATAATAGCCCTAGATAAAAGCCCTGAATCCCCCAATAGTATGAATGCCTTGATCAAAGATCAATCCAATATTGAATTCATGAAAAGAGACGTGAGACTTCATGAAACATTAGAAGAAGTTTTAAGTAAAATAGAAGAATGCGACGTACTATCAATTGATCTAGGAGGTGGCTATCACCCCGACACCACCTTCAAAGTCTTTTTCATATGGTCATCAACTTTAAAGCCACGAGACACTATAATAAGGAACAGAGGATTAATAGATTTTATTCAATCATCGAACTCTAATGAAATTATAAAATCTCACAATGGATGGTTAGAATCATCTGGAAGTGATGGAATTCCACCAAGATTAAAGGAACTCAGACTTTGGTCGACAAAAATATAAGTAGGAGGATGTTTTTCTTATGATAGGTAAAAAGATTAGAATCGAAAGGATATTAGATAGGAAAACAGGAAGAAGTGTAATTGTACCCATGGATCATGGCGTTGCAATGGGACCCATCCCAGGTATCATCGACATGACAAAAACCATAGATGAAGTTGCTAGTGGAGGCGCTAATGCTGTTATAATACATAAAGGAATGGTTGGAAGCGGACATAGAGGATACGGAAGAGATATAGGGCTTATAATACATTTGTCTGCGAGTACTTCTCTAGGTCCTGACCCTAACAACAAGGTAATGGTAACATCAGTTGAAAAAGCCTTACAAGTAGGTGCAGATGCAGTTTCAGTCCATGTTAATATCGGATCCAAAAAAGAACCTGAAATGCTCAAGAAACTAGGTAACACATCAGAAATTTGTGACAACTGGGGAATGCCCCTCATCGCCATGATGTACCCTAGAGGACCGAAAATTGAAAATGAACATAATGCTGAAGTAGTAAAACTAGCTGCTAGAGCTGGAGCAGAATTAGGAGCAGATATCATCAAAACCAATTACACGGGAGACCCGGAAACATTCCAAGAAGTAGTAGATGGTTGTCCGGTTCCACTAGTGATTGCCGGAGGACCACGTGTAGAGACGGATCGTGAACTTTTAGAAATGGTTAAAAACGCTGTTGATGTCGGTGGAGCAGGTGTAGCCATAGGTAGGAATGTTTTCCAGGCGGAATCTCCTAGAAAAACAACTAGAGCCATCACTGAAATAGTTCACAATGACGCTGCAGTAGATGATGCTTTAAAGATAATACAAGGATAAACCTGAGAAATATTAACTTGAGTAAATTTAATTGGAATTTTTCAGAGGTTAATATAAAATGAAATTTGCGTGGATGATGACGGAAGGTATGGAATGGAATAAAAAAAAGGAATTCATAACCACTGCCTTAGAATCAGGAATCAATAATATAGTGGATTTCACTGATATAGAGAATATTAAACGACTCGGAAATATTACTCTAATCTCTGATATGGAAGGTTCAGACATAGTCCTCGTAGGTAGAAATGGTGAAGGGGATGGTACACTTCCTTTAGTTGATTACTTATCCGAATCTAAAGATTTAGCTGCTATTAAGAGACTAAAAAGGAAAGAAAAAGAAGTGACTGCTTATGTGGAGATTAGTAGTAAGAATCATGAAAAATTAGCATCCTATCTAGGGAAATATGCTGATTACCTGATTCTGTTAGGGAAGGATTGGAAGGTAATTCCACTTGAAAACATTATAGCCGAATTGCAAAAAGAGGATGTTAAACTGATAGCTGCAGTTACAGATTATGATGAGGCTAAGTTAGCTTTGGAAACCCTGGAATATGGTACGGATGGAGTTCTCCTATGTCCTAAAGATTTATCTCAAATAAAAAAGGTTGCACAATTAGTGGAGGAGATTGAATCTAAAAGTTATCAACTTAAAGCTGCTACAATAACTCTTGTAGAATCAGTAGGTTCTGGTGATCGGGTTTGTGTGGATACCTGCTCTATGATGAGAGTAGGAGAAGGAATGCTAATTGGATCTTATTCCAAAGGATTATTCTTAGTTCATAGTGAATCCTTAGAAAGTGAATACGTAGCATCAAGACCTTTCCGAGTTAATGCCGGTCCGGTACACGCTTATGTTATGACTCCTAATAATAAAACTAGATATTTATCGGAAATCGAAGCAGGAGATGAAGTTTTAGTAGTTGATAAAGAAGGAAATTCTAAAAACGTGGTTGTGGGACGGGTTAAAATCGAAAAAAGACCCTTAATGCTGGTGGAAGCAGAATACGATGGAACAACTTTAAGAACACTTCTTCAAAACGCTGAAACTATTAGACTAGTTAAAGAAGACGGAACACCTATTTCAGTGGCTGAACTTAAAGTAGGGGATAAAATTATGGTTTATCTGGATCCTAACGCTAGACACTTTGGCATAGCTATTGATGAAAGCATCATCGAAAAGTAGACTAGAATTCTTTCGATTTAAAAAAATTTTTTTTACTCAGTTTTTTTTTAATGAATTAGGATTAAAGGGTTTTATAATTCCGGGAATATAATAATAATTGTTTAAAAATCAAATTTGTTATTTTCTTTATCCCAAAAAATTTTTTAGAGTGTTATAATATGGATGACTATGAAGTAGAATTGATAACTCCCCACAAGAAAGATGATCTATTCCAAGACGTTGCGGATAAAGTTAAATTTGAAAGAAAAGCTAATATTCATGGAGCATGTGTCAAATTATTAACGGATAACTATGATTTTAAAGAAGAATGGGAAGATAATTTCAAATTCATGAGTGAGGATATAAGACCTCACGCTAAAGTATTCTCTATTGAAGACGGCAGTAATCTTAGGGTGATGTATGAACCCATCTCTAAAACTTGTATTATTAAAAATACTGATTATTATGGTTGGATTAAGAGCATAGCCTTAGCGGCTATTTCAGATTTTTTTGAGGAATATCATTCCGTTCATAGGAGATATTCAGTCCATGGATCAGTTTTGGATTATTATGGACATGCTATGGCTATTATTGGACCTCCAGGAACTGGTAAAACAACTTTAACCTATGGATTGTTACAGGAGGATGAATTTAATTATATATCCGATGATTGGTTTTTCACCCGACTATTTGATAATGGAGTGGTAGTATACTCGTCAGAAAAGAATTCTTACATTCGAGATGATATTGAAAATGTTTGGAAGAGTTTCTCTTCAGAATTGAAGCAGGTTAAACTAGATCCTCACAGTAGGGGAATCGCGGATGTGAACACTTTATTCAAGGAACGAGTAAGGGAAAGTTCAACTCTAAAAAGTGTGGTATTATTAGAGAGGAATCCTGAAAATCCTGTCTTCAGAGATTTAAATGTTGATGAAGCATTAAATTTCATTGTGGAAAAGGATTTCTGTAACCCTCATCAACTTGTTAGAGATGAAAGAAAATTTAACCTTAGAAAAAAGTTTTTCCAAGAATTATTCACTAGGGTAGATGTATATGTTTTGAATACTATAGAGAAACCTTCTGAGAGTCTTAGCAGAATAATAGATATAGGGAAAAGGTGAAGGATAATGAGGGCGTTTTTAGCTGTAGATTTGGATGAAAAACTACAAGATAATGTATCCAAGGTTCAAAAGAGAATTATGGAGGTAAATGCTCCAATTAAATTTGTGGAAACTGAAAATCTCCATTTCACCCTTAAATTCTTAGGTGAAATCTCAAATAGTAAAGTAGAAGACTTAACAGTAATGATAGAAGATAAGATCGTGGAATACCAGCCTTTTGAACTTTCCATTAAAAAAACTGGGTTTTTCCCACATTCAGGATATATAAAAGTAATTTGGTTGGGTGTGGAAAATCCTGAAGCTTATTCACATATCCAAATGGATTTAGATGAGGAATTTGTGAAATTAGGTTTTCGAAAAGAAAAAAGTTACATTCCCCATTTAACTATAGCCCGCGTTAAAGGGGCAAAGAATAAAGAAGCTCTAATTTCAATTATTAAAGAAATGGAGAATGTTTCTATTGGAGATATGATTGTAGATAAATTAGTTCTTAAAGAAAGTGAACTCACACCTGCCGGTCCTATTTATTCTAACTTAAAAGAATTTAAACTCTGAAAAACAGATTTAAATTTAATTTAAAAATTTTTTTACTTTAAATAAAATTTTTCCGGGGATTCAGGTTTTTCTGAAAGGTGACTTCTGTGACTAAAATAGATTACAAAAAAATTTTAGAGGAAATTAAACCTACAAAAAATGAAATAGAGAGGGTTAAGTCTCTATCAAATAAATTAATCGGAATCATAAATAATCTTGCATTGGATGAAAATATAAATGCAGAAGCAGTATTAGTGGGATCTGTTGCCAAAAATACCTGGCTTTCTGGGAAAGCTGATATTGATTTATTCATAAAATTCCCCTTAAACACAACTTCAGATTACCTTAAAGAAAAAGGCTTACATTTGGGTTATGAATCTATAAAGAAAATGCATGGAAAATATGAATTGCGCTATGCATCCCACCCCTATATTACCGGGATTATAGATGGATATGAAATTGATTTTGTACCCTGTTACGATATAAAGAATTCAGAAGAGCTTAAATCAGCAGTAGATCGAACCATACCTCACACTAAATATGTTAAAGAAAATTTAAATCACAAACAATCCGATGAAGTAATATTACTTAAACGATTCATGGAATTCGTGCAAACTTATGGTTCAGAATTCAAGGTTGGAGGCTTTGCTGGTTACCTCTGCGAACTATTAATCCTGCATTACAATTCATTTGAAAAAGTTTTAGAATCCGCTTCTAATGAATGGAAACCAGGTTACCATATAGATCTAGTTGGATATGGAACTTCTAGATTATTTAATGAACCATTAATAGTAGTTGATCCAGTAGATAAGAATAGAAACGTGGCTGCAGCCGTAAGCCTACAGAAAATGTCAGAATTTGTAGCAGCATCGCGTAACTTTTTTAAAGAACCAAAAACTTCATTTTTTTATCCTATTAATGTTTCACCGGATTTAAATGTTATAAAAGAGGAATTCAAAAAGAGAGGCACCAGAACTTTGCTATTATCATTTAAACCCCCAACTGTACCTATTGATGCATTATATCCTCAGATTAGGAAAACTGAAAAATCAATGGTTAATTTGATGGAACGGAAAGGATTCAAAATTTTTGGTAGTAGTTCTTGGAGTGATGAGAAAGAATTAGTTATTATCCTGCTAGAACTCAGCGTATGGAGACTTCCTATGATAAAAAAGCATTTAGGACCCCAATTATGGTTTAAAGACGATCAAGAAAAATATTTACAGAAATATAAAAATAAAGCATGGATTGAAGGAGATCGTTGGGTGTCTGCAGTTAGAAGAGAGTATCCTGAAGTGGAATCACTTTTGAAAGTTTCATTAACAAATAGTAAAATAGGTTACCTTAAGTTTGGGAAGCACGTTAAAAATGAAATTTTAGAAGAACATGAATTAAATGATTTAATGGAATTTTTAGAGTCTAATGAATATAATGAAAATATTTTAAATTTTTTACATACCTATTTAAATAAAAACGAGATTTTATGGAGATAATTTGTTTCAAAACAACATTATAATCATTTTCTTTCGTAAACAAATCGGGGAACTGCATCGCGGAATGGATCAAAATTCTCTGGATTATCCACTTCCATACACTTCATACTAACCATGGAATGCAGTGAAGAAGGAAGACGTAGAATTCTTTTAAGGTCTATGGAAACTTTAGCATCCACTAAACCCATATTCAAAGAAGATATACTCTTAATTAATCTCTGATATCTTATTGGACCTATTTTACCTCTGAAGAGTCCCCAATCATCGTCATTTATAAATTTTCTGTATTTAATAACATCTTTTAATAAATTTTTATTGACTCCCTCCATTTCTGCAGATTCAGTTAAATGTAGAATAGCATATTTAGCTCTTTCCGTGAATACCTGTGGATATCCGAAGGGTATAGAGAAGTGTTCTAATTTATAAGTCATACCTTCACTAGCATATTCACTACGAGGTACCTCAGACCCGATAATATATTTAACAATTTGCGCTCTTACATCACTATCCATCGTCATCACCGATTCATCAAGCACTCGCAGATGGTAACCTCGCCCTGAATAAATTATATGAATATTATTAAGACCCAGATCTCCTTTCAATGTATCCATTAAACTGCAGACTATCTCCTGGGCTTGACTTAAACATATTTCGCATACACCCTCACAGTTACATTCTCTTATTGGAATATCCTTAGCATCCACATCAAATACTAACTCTGATTTAATCCATCCCTCCCTGCGGCGAGGTTTCTCATAAAAAGCGACGGATGAATAAGCTGCAAATGGTGTTCGGTATCTTAAAAATTTTCTTAACAAATCAACAGACCTGAACACTCGATAACGATCATTAGGTCCTCTACCCATGTGATCAAATCCGAATTCTCTTCTATCTACGGAGTTCTTTATGAAATCCGGGATTTCATCTATACTCCATTCCTCTCGGTAGTATTTACGCCTTTCTTCAATAGTGGCTGGTTTTAGGAGATGATTTTCTTCCAATTTAATTACCTTTATAATTTAAGACTCTTTAAATTATTAAGAATGAATTTAATCACCATTACCTTCTTTATCATCATTAGTTTCTCCTGCTTCAGAGGATTTCCTGATATAATAAGAAAGTGGATTCCCGATTCTTTTACAAGTTTTATCAGGTTTACAAAGACTCGGTAAATGCAATTTCACTTTTTCACAACTCATAGGAGTGTACCAAATAGTTTCTCCTTCATGTTTAATTTCCAGAGTACTGTGCATTCCAAAACCAAGTTTAGCATTGATGTTAACTTTCTCCTGCGGCTGATCCTCAAATAAAGGAGGATTACATCGTTCCGCTGCGCCATACACTAATGGTAATATTTCATTTTGCACCACGGATAAGTTCGGATCTACATCTGAAACTTTAACAGAAACATTTTTACGAAACACATCCGGGGAAAGACGAGCATAAGATACAAAAGGCGTGAAGAACAGGATTATAGCATCATTTCTTCCCCCTGATTTCATACCATCTAAAACCATCTTAACACAGGGAGGGAATGCTTTGGGATTTAATGGAGCAGCTTTAACTTCTCCATCAACTCCACCTTTATAACCGTAACTTGTGAATGATTCGCTTAAAACCTCTGACACTTTTCCTGCTAATTCTAAAAGTATTGAATTAGGTTCTATCTCTCTCCTGGATTTTTGATATACTTTGGCTATATAATCCTCGGTTTCCTGCATAATCATCCTATTCATAATAAGTTCCTTTACTTTATCCCCTATCATTATGTTATACATCTTATCAGGGTCTCTATGTTCTATTTTGGAACTGAAACTTTCCATGAAATCATCTTTGTTCAATATTATATTCCCATGCTCCAATACCAGATCCTCTAGTTTAAGTTTACGTGAACTTAAAATATCCTCAAAGAAAGTCCATTTCACTCTTTCCTCTGTTAAGAGACTATCTAATATCTTTCTTATTAATTCATCCCTCTCACTTCTTGAAACCTCTCCCAGACGGCTTTCTATCAGTTTTCCCTGGGATTCTACCATAGCTCTACTCTCCCTGGAATTTGGGCCGAATTTAACTCCCACAGCCTGACATAATAAATAGAAGGATATTACATCAAATCTAATAATTTCATAATTGAAAAGGAATGAATATTTACTATAATTAAAATTAGGGTCATTTCTCTTCTTCATGTACCATTCTAATCTTTTAACTGCTAAATCCAGAAAGTTATGTGGAATTGATTCTTCATCAGAAATATCCTGGGATCTAGTGTGAATCACTAAATCTATTAATTCACCATTTTCTCCACCAAAATAGTTTAAATTACCCATTTCCCTAACTATTTGACGTCCCTCATCTGAAAGAGGATTAATGAATGCCACTGAAACCATGACTTATAATTTGTTTCAAGAGTGATAAATAAATAGTTTCCAAAAAAATAGTGAATGAAAATAAAAGAAAATTTGGTATATAAAATGATTCTCAATTCATATAAGATTTAATGGAGTTATATTTTATATAATAAATATATTATAAATAAAATACAATTAATACTTCTAATACTGTTTATCTCAGATGTACTAGTGAATTAAAATCTTTTAAAATAAATTCTGACCTCTCAATTCTGTTAAAGTGAAACTAATTCAGTAATATTTAAAATAAATGTCCATATTTTGTAGATAATTTTTAATGGAGGAAATTAATTTGAGTAAAGTATTTATTACCTGTGCCCTGCCCTATGCTAATGGTCCCACCCATCTAGGTCATTTAAGATCAACATATATTCCTGCTGATATTTATGCTCGTTATAATCGTATGAAGGGACGAGAAGTGCTCTTTGTATGTGCAACCGATGAACATGGTACACCAATTGCTGTGAAAGCGGAAAAAGAAGGTAAAACACCTAAAGAAATTGCGGGTAGATACCATCAGATGATAAAAAAAGATTTAGAATCTTGTAATATTTCATTCGACAATTTCGCTCGCACTACAGACCCATTACATTATCAAATCTCCCAGAACTTCTTCTTAAAACTTTATCAAGATGGTTTCATATATGATAAAACCATAAAACAACCTTACTGTGATGAATGTAATCGTTTTCTGCCTGATCGTTACGTGGAAGGAGTGTGTCCTTACTGTAGCGGTGAAGGGGCACGGGGAGATCATTGTGAAGTGTGCGGCCGGCATTTGGATCCAATACAGCTTCAAGATCCCAGTTGTCTCATCTGCCAATCTACCCCTGAAATCAGAGATTCTAAACAATATTTTTTTCGCTTAAGCAATTTTCAAAAGGAAATTGAATCCTGGCTAAATAATAATAATGCATTACCTCCAAACGTGAAGAATTACGCTTTTCAATGGATTAAAGAAGGTTTAAAGGATTGGATACTAACTAGAGATATGGAATGGGGCATACCAGTACCATTGGACGATGCTGAAGGTAAAATCATTTATGTTTGGCTCGAAGCATTATTAGGGTATATTACCTCCGCTGCTTTATGGACAGATCAAAATAATCAATCGTGGAGAAAATATTGGGATGACAAAGCCATCCATTTCATAGGAAAGGACATTATTTACCATCACAGCATATTCTGGCCAGCATTACTACTAGCCTATGGATGTAAACTACCCTACACTATCATTGCCGGGGAGTATCTTTCCCTAGAGGGAAGTAAAATGTCTACTAGTAAAAATTGGGTTATATGGACTTCAGATTTCCTGGAAACCTTTGAATCTGATACTTTAAGATATTACTTAGTAGCTAACGCTCCGCTCACCAGAGACACTGACTTCTCATGGGATGATTTCCAGAGAAGAATTAATGATGAATTAGCTGACGTGGTTGGGAATTTTCTACACCGAACCTTCACATTCTTAAACCGCTTTTATCAGGGAAAAGTACCTGAGGCAGTTCAGATGGATAAATACGACCAGGACATGGTGGATGAAATCAAAGAACTTCCTATGGTGGTGGGGGATTATATAGAAAATTTTAAGTTCAGGGAAGGATTAGTAGAGATAATAAAATTAGCTAAGCACGGGAATAAATACTTTAATGATAAAGAACCTTGGAAAACCGTGAAATCAGAGCCTGAAATTGCAGCTAACTGCTTATATATTTGTAATCAGCTTTGTAAAACTTTAGCAATTGTTCTGAATCCTTATCTTCCAGTTAAATCCCTGGAAATCATTAAAATATTAAACATTGAAGAAAAACTTGAATGGGATTCTGCCAATACATTCATTCCCTCGGGCCATAAAATACTCCCGGCCGAGCCAATATTCTCTAAAATAGAAGATGAAGAAATTAAAAGGCAAAAGGAAACCCTATATCAAAATCAAGAAGAGGTGGATACATTGAATGAAATAATCAGTATAGAAGATTTTACCAAATTAGATCTTAGAGTGGGAAATATAATCGGTGCAGAGAAAGTTAAAGATTCCGATAATCTCTTAAAACTTATAGTGGATGTTAAAGATAAAAAATTACAAGTTGTTGCTGGTCTCGCGAAGAATTATAGCCCAGAAGATATATTAAACCAGAAAGTGATTGTTTTAGTGAATCTGAAGCCTGCTAAACTTTTCGGTATTAAATCTGAGGGAATGATACTAGCCACCAAGGATACTCTTAGTGTTTTAAATGCAAAAGGCGCTAATGTTGGTGAAAAAATAAAATGAATGAATCGGTACTCATTGGAAGGGCAGAGAAATTTTTAAGTGGTATAAGGCGGAACCCAATTAATGCTGATGATATCCGTGATTTAGATAGCTTCATGGCTATTTACGTTTATTTAAAGGATAATTTATATGAGTTACAAGAATTTAGGGACACTATGGAAATTAAAGGTTATAAAGCACCTTATCGCTCTATTATGAAGTTTGGACGTGTCTCATCAAGGGAAATGAAAGTTGAAGATTTGCATGATATCACCCGGCACACTCAGCATTTCCGAATGCGGGCTGCTCTTAAAAAAAATATTCTTGATAGGGTTAAATCATCCATTGCCTCTCATAAAATAGCAGTAGGACATTTAGAAGAGTTCGCTATCATTAAATGTCCAATTTGTAATAGAGATTACATGGGACATGAAATCGCTGACATAAAAGCACAGAAGTGCATCTGCGGCTCCATGAATCTTGAATTCAAAATAAATCATCATAGTGTTTACAGGTTAGAGATAATAAAATATCTACCACTTTCCGGTGAGTATATGGTTAAAATGTCAGAACTCTCTTCACATGGAAGGGAAGCCTTCCGTAAAATAGTTAGAATTCTGAAACAAGAGAAACGGGGGATAGTTAAAACTGTTTCAATGGTAGTTAAAGTTTTCGAGGATGGAAGATGGGTTAGGAAAAGAGTGAATCTAGATTGCAGTGATCAACTTAATTATGAGAATGAAATAAGAAAAAAATATGGTTCCAATGCTCGTATAGAATTCCTACAATTCCATCGAAAAAAACCATCTATAATTAATGATAAACACGTACAAAATGCATTAGCCCTGGGTTATGTGAAATTTTCGGAGCAAAAAGCAGAGAATATATTACCGGTAATTCTTAATAAAAACATTAAAAACCGGGAAAAGCTTAAAAAGTATGATGAAATCATTGAAATTGCCCGGGAAACTGGTCGTAGAATGGGTGAAGATGTTCAAGATCAGAAGATTCTAGAGAAAGAATTAATAATCGAAGAACTCGGTAAAGAAGGATTAATATGTGAAGGTTTAAAGGATAAAGAACTTCAAGATGATCTTTTGCTTCGAAAGAAACTTGAAGAGAAATTACTAATAGATGCCCCTCGGATTTTGATTTTATGGGATCTCGTGAAATACTATTTATCCACATCATATGACCGTCGAAGTAAATATTCCGGTCCCTTTCCTAATTTACGTCCGGTTTTAGATAAAAATCAAATAAACACATTCACTGATTTCGAGAAATCCTTGGTTGAGTGCTTAAAAGAATATTCAGGCGAAAAAATTGAATACATATCCTCATTAAATGAATTATTAAATCAAAAGTTTGAAATTGAGAGGAAGTTGAAGGGTTTACATGTTAAAATGAATCTTCCGGCTGTGGGTGCAGTTATATTGCATAATACTGGAAAATTATCTCTAGAGAAATCATCTGCTATATTCTCAGTGACTACTGGTGAAGTTATAAGTGAAAGAGAAAAAATTCGAACCTTCCAAAATCCTGCCGCCGGTAAAGCTCAGAAGTTTCTGGAGATGATAAAGGATTAAAAAATAATTTCATTCCCATTTTTTTAATCTAAAAAAATTTTTGTAGTTGGTGATTGTTTTTTTGGTTGGCGAAGTTTATGTTAATGAACCTTTATCCTCTAGGATAATAATGGAGATTTTAGAGGAAAATCCTGATATAAAACTTATCAAATGTCCTAGTAGTCTTTATCTTCGAACATCCAAGAAATATTTGGATGTCCTGTCTAAATTGGGGGTTGAAGTTGAACCAGTGGTAAAGAGTGGTCGGCCTAAAAAGTATGGGGAATTAGAAGTTAAACTTATCCAGAAAATGTTAAAGGATGGATCGAATCCCCGGGAAATATCGGAAAAACTACATTTACCAATTAAAACGGTTTATTATCTTAAAGAAACTCCTCTTAAAAGGGGTAGAAAACGTAAATACACTCCTGGTACTGAAGATGAAATTAAAAGATTACATAATGAAGGTTTACGTACAAAAGAGATTTCCGAAAAATTAAAGATACCTTTAAGAACCGTTTATAGTATTATTAATAAATAAAAAAATTTCTATAATTTATTTAAGATTTGATTTACAATGTTCTTCCCAATAATCCTACAACATTACCAGGAAATAATAATAATCTCCAGTATATGCGGCCTAGTAGCGTTCGCGACTACTTACTTAACTATGCCCAAATTAATTCAAAAACTTAAAGATGCCCATATAGTTGGAAAAGATATTCACAAGCGAAGTCAACCTCAAGTTGCGGAGATGGGTGGTATCGGCATCCTATTCGGCTTCGCTGTAGGCTTAGTTGTAGCAATCTATCTTTATCCAATACTTCAATTCACTCTTACAGTAACTTTACTTGTAATTTTACTAGTAGGAATGATAGGTATGGTGGATGACCTTATAACCTTATCTTCTAAGGAGAAACTCTTTCTACTATGGCTAGCGGGAATACCCTTAGTATGGATTGCACCCACTAGTCTTGGGATTATATATTTAATTATAATACCTATAGCAGTATCAGTAGCTGCTAATTTAACTAATATGCTCGCCGGATTAAATGGTATTGAATCCGGGCTCGGTGTCATAGCTCTTACCGCTTTAACTATCTCCTGTTTAATACTGGGTAAATTTAATGTATCCATAATATCCATGACGATGCTCGGTGCCCTCGTTGCCTTCTTAATCTACAATAAACATCCCTCCCGCGTCTTCCCTGGAGATGTTGGGACGCTAATCATCGGTGCCACCATAATAGTAATAGCCTTCATAGGCCGAGTAAAAGTAATAGCTCTCATCGTACTCATACCGAACATTATAGATAGTTTACTAAAATTTTACAGTGCAGGGTTAATGGAAAGACAAGACCATCATCCCACCGAAGTAGGGGAAGATGGTAAACTCTTTGCACCTGATGCAGGGTTCAAATCCCTCATACGATCCGTGTTAAGCCGCCCCATGAGTGAAGAAAAAGTAGTAATCATCATATGGTTAATAGGCATACTATTTGGACTCATAGGAATCTTCCTATCCTACTTCCTCAAAAGCAGTATCATATAAAAATTATTTTTTTCTTTTTATAGGCAGGAAGATGCTAGTTATTAATCCTAATAGGATTATTAAGGTCAATGCATTGAAGGTTTGTTTCATTGCTGAACTAATAGTAGAATCAACTATCCGTGTTGCTTCTGGCACTAAATTAGCGGGAATATCCTGCGGATTAACCGTCTGCATTTTCTCCACGTAATTAAAAAGACTATTCTGTATTTGTTCTGATGTCATGTTACCAGATAAATCTGATGATCCAATAGCTGTTGTTAAACCTCCGAATATGCCGAGTAAAAGCAGAACCCCTATTAAAGCCGTGCCTAATGAGTAACCTAAGTTTTTAAATGCATTAAGGAAACCAGCAGCATCAGATTCCTGATCACTCCTAGCTGCAGACATGGTGAGATTAGTTAACTGGGAAAGTAAAAAGCCTATTCCCACCCCAAATACAATTGTTCCAGGTATAATATCAATTATATGCGTGTTTAAATTAAATACTCCCCCTAATATGAATGTGCCAAGAGCTGAGATAATAAATCCAATCATTAAAATATATTTACTGTCTAAAAACGATGATAATCTGGCACCGAGTAATGAACAGAGTAAAATCGTTATGGATGCTGGTAAAAGAGCAAGTCCCGTTGTAAAAGCATTAACTTTGGTGACTTGTTGCAGGAATACTGGAATTATGAAAAGAAATCCAGCTAAAGGTATCTGCTGAATGATTGAATTAATATTACCCAATCCAAATACACGGTTTTTAAGGAGTGAAATATCAGATAATGGTTCTAAACCCTTGTTAATTCTTCTCCTCTGCCATAATAAGAATATTACAAATAAAACAGAACCAGAAACTACTAATAATGGAACATAGAGCCAGTTTGCTGGTTTTGTGAGTAATAAAATGCCCAGAACAATTAAAATAAGAGAAACTATACTAAGTAACGCGCCTATGATATCTAAATCCTTCCATTTTAATGTTGGTTTAGATTCTGTCAAGTAATGTCTGAATATTAATATAACTATGATGAAGACGAGTTCTGAACCGAATACCAGTCTCCAGGTAAGGTAAGTGGTGAATATTCCGCCAATTACCGGGCCTAACGCCGCTCCCATAGCAGCAATGCCGCCCCAAATTCCGAAAGCAGTGACTCTGTCCTTACCTTCATAAGCAGCACTCACCAGAGTGGTAGTTGCAGGTAACATTAACGCAGCACCGACACCTTCCAAAACAGCCCATCCAATAAGAAGCATGATGGCATTAATACTAAACGTTGCTATAATCGTTCCACTAGCATAAATCATTAATCCTAAAAGAAATATTTTTTTTCTACCAAGAATATCCTGCAGTTTACTCCCCAGTAACATAAATGAAGCTATAATTAAGGCATACAATGCTATGATCGCCTGAATAGTGGATAAAGTCGTGTTCAATTCAACAACCAATGTAGTTATCGCTACATTCATAGCAGAAGAATCTAAAACAATAATAAAAATAGCCATACAGGCAATTAACACTACACCCCATTTATACTGACTTTCAGCCATTAATTAATCCCACTACAAATTTTTTTATCATTAATTGAAAAAAGCTCAACAGAGATTATAAACTTAATAGAATATTCTTATCAATAAGATTACTTTGAATATAATATTAAACTTTATTTATCCTGATAAAATGCGTAAATTATATAACACATTAAATCTCTTTTAAAATCAATTAAAACTTAATATTCATTCAATTTTACTAAACTAGAATATTATGTTTAAAATATATTCGGAGGCGGTTTAAGTTTGAGAATATTAAACTCGAAAAACTTTAATTTTAAGGATAAACGATTATTTCTGATACTATTTAGTATTTCCATAATATTTATTGTTTCATTATCCGGCAGTTACGCTGCCACAACGAATTCATCGGTCGTTAATAATTCCAGTTTAAATTCAACTCAGTCCACATATAATATTACATATTTTGACCATAAAGTGGGAGGCAATGTTACTAAAAACCCTGCGATCAGCCAGAATATTCCACGGACAAATTTAAGTAATACAATTTTCAATATGACACCGAATGGCTCAGTAATACTCAAATTTGGAAACGGTAACGGTCCCAAAGTACTCATCTCAGTAGGTGTACATGGAAATGAACCCCAAGCTAATATAGCTGCTATGAAATACTTGGAATTCATCAAAGATAAACAAATCAACGGAACCTTATATATAATACCCTTCGATATTCCCCAGGACACAGCATTAAACACTCGATACTATAATGGATTGGATCCTAATCGAATCGCAAATATAAATGGCACACCCAGCTGGAAAATAATCCAATTCGCCAAGGCAAATGGAATACAATACTTAATAGACATACACTCCGGCGGCGGAGTTGGAGCAAATGGATTCATATACACTAACCAATATGCCACCACTAAGGAGAAAAATTTAGTAAACTACATCGTATCAAAAACAAACTGTTTAACCGGAGTGGATGCTGCAGACAGTCCCGGTATGATACGTGACGCAGCACACAGTTATGGTATAAATAGTATAACATTAGAAACCGAAAGAGATAATTTACCAGTCATGACGGCTGCCATGGCAGAATATAAAATGCTAATAGCCGCCGCAACATACCTCGGATTACCCGGAACACAATACCAACCACAAGTAACCAGCACCAACCCTAAAATTAACGCATCTGGAGTCTCACTCACCACCCCGGTAACCATAAAATTCAGTGAAAACATTCAAACTGGAATCAACTACGCGGGAATCTACATTAAAAACCTGTCCACCGGTAATAAAGTGTCAATCGCTAGTGAAACCATCAGTGGAAATACATTAACCATTAAACAAACCCTTAACCGGCTCTACGGAGATACTTATCAAGTCTTCATACCCTCCGGGTCAATACAGGATCTAGCAGGAAACAATCTAAATAAAACTTACACATACAATTTCAAAACAATAACAACATCAACAACTAACAATACTAAACCCACTGTAACCAGCACCAATCCCACCAATAATGCTACAGGAGTCTCCCTCACAACCCCTATAATAATAACCTTCAATGAAAACATTACAGCCGGAGCTAACTTCACGGGAATATATATTAAAAACCTAATCACCGGAAACACTGTACACTTAGCAAGTGAAACCATCAATGGAAAAACATTAACCATCCAACAATCCACCAGTCGCCTATATAACGATACTTATCAAGTCAATATACCCGCCGGAGCAGTTAAAGACACAGCAGGTAATATTCTAACAGCGAATTACAGTTACACATTCCAAACACTAAAATAATTTATAAATATAATTTTTTTTCTAGTAATTGATTTTAGAGTAAGTGATTTGGTTATCAGCGACATTTACTATTATATAATGATGGTTGGGTGGATTATTATTTTCTGGAGGTGCTCCCGCTCCTCCACTGATTATATACGGTGTTTTACCCCATGTTCCATTATAATAATTATGAATATGTGAAGCGAATATCATTGTCACATTGTTAGCATCAAAGAGTGTTTTTAATGCGTCAGCTCCACCTGGACCAGTTGTATTCATACTATGCTCCACTTCTCCACTAGGCGTGTACAATGGAATGTGCATGAATACGAAGCGGTATTTATATTTCTGGCTTTGATTTAATTGACTATTCAACCATTCCAATTGTGTTTCATTAAGTGATCCATTCGCATTATCAATTACGATGAAATAACTATTGTTTTCAGTGAAGTTATAGTAGGTGGGAGAGCCAAATATTGATTGATAAAGGGATTCAGTTGGATCACCTATAAGTTCATGATTACCAATGACAAACAAAACGGGTTTATCAAAATGAGCCGTACTACCCGGTGAAATATATTGATAATCAAAACTATGTAATTGACTGGAGTCAGATTCCAAATCTCCACCATTAATGTTAAACAATAAGTTAGGATAATTATTATTTATACTGTTAATCATTTTAGCAAACACTCCCCCATCATCCCGCTCATCCCCCGAATATGAGAAGGTGAAATTACTCTGTGAGTGACTGAAAAGAGTTAACTCTTGATAATTCCATCCAAATGGATTATTTTCTATATTCGAAGTGTATAATGCACCTGAAACTGTAATCACAGAAGCCATAATTATAGCAACCAATATCAATACATTTTTACTTCGCTTTTCCATACAATAAAATCTCCAAACAATAATTTAGAAAAAAATAGTTAAATAATTGAAAATATTTTAAATTAAATATTATATTTACTTTGAAGAAAAGAATATTTATAAATAATTCATAAATATTAGCTAAATAAAAAACATCTTAAAGCTAATTTAAGAAAACTAAGTTTCAAGACCTTCGGTGTTTATTCTTATGTATGAAATTATATTATTCAGTGGTGGCGTGTATAAATTTGACGAATTAAAGGAAACCGTGGAAGATTTAGGTGGATTAGTACTTAGAAAGGATCACTTACAAATCAGCCGTGGTGAATCCTATCTCGCAGAAGAAATACAAGTGATGATAATAATCCCCGAACACGATGCAGACCTTATAGAAGTAATTTCACAGGATATAAAAGGCACTGTAGATAAATTAAACTTAAAAAAATCTGAAAGAAATATAGTATTAACCTATCTTTCAATTTATAACGTTCTAAGCCAGACAGATTCCTGGATAACTATCGAGGAGATTAAGGATTTAATTGAATGTCCCTGCCCCGCTCAGCTCTGCCAGAATACTGAAAAATGTGCACTTGAAGAACTAAAATCTAGTATAGATAAACTATGCCAGCAGGAAATAGTTAAATCCCGAAAGACGAATAAACAGATAGAATACCGCCTGAAAAATAGGGAAACAAACGAATAAAAATATAATTCATTATAAAATTTTGCTGATATTTATGATTAAAGGCAATACCATCATTATAGCTGGAATAATTGTTATTTTTATAGGTTTTATCCTAATATTCCTTGGCACCGCACTGCAAAGCACCACCACCAAAAATACTGAAGTTAAAACAGGTGGAGTAATTCTAATTGGACCCATACCCATCATATTCGGCAACGATAAAGGCTTCATAGTAACAGCTGTAATCTTGGTCATTATCCTAATGATTCTAGCTTACCTACTATTTTACCGTAATTTAACCATATTCTAAATTTTTTGCTGCCAACGATACGCGGTTTCAATAATCAACGAAAGATCACCATACCGTGGCTGCCAATCTAATACTTCACGCGCCTTTAAAGCACTACCCACTAAAACCGGAGGATCACCAGGTCTCCGACCCGTCTCGGTAGCCTTAATTTTTTTACCGGTAACTTTCTCAGCTGCGTCAATCACTTCCCTCACTGAAAACCCTTTACCATTACCCAGATTAAAAACATCACTCATACCACCATCCCGTAAATATTCTAAAGCTTTAATATGAGCATCAGCGAGATCCATGACATGTATATAATCTCTTATACATGTACCATCCGGAGTGGGGTAATCTGTTCCAAATATCTTAATATCATCTCTTTTACCCAATGCAACATCCAATATCAATGGTATAAGATGACTTTCCGGCTGATGCAATTCCCCGATCTCACCATCAGGATCAGCTCCAGCAGCGTTAAAATATCTTAATGACGCATACTGTAGATTATAAGCATGACTATAATCAGATAGAATCTGCTCCACCATCAATTTACCCCTACCATAAGGATTAATAGGATTCTGCGGATGATCCTCCGTAATAGGAATCTCTTTGGGTTCCCCATATGTAGCACAGGTTGAAGAAAAAACAAACTGTTTTACATTCTCCTCCAGCATCACCTCTAGGAGATTCATGGTGTTGCGGAGATTGTTCAGGTAGTATTTCTGCGGATCCTCCACGGATTCACCTACATAGGTGAAGGCTGCAAATTGCATTACCGCAGTAATAGGATACTTCTTAAACACTCTTCTTATATCATTAATTTCACCTAGATCACCCTCCTCAAACACTCCCCATTTAACGAAATCCCGATGTCCATAACTTAAATTATCGAAAACAATTGTTTCATAACCATGCAGATTAAGCATTTTATTAACGTGTGATCCTATATAACCTGCCCCTCCAACTATCAATATCATTACCTATCACCACATGTTCCTAATTTTTACTAAATTAATATAACAAATATTTGCATAATCTTATGGACTTTCCTTTAATGTGTTCATAAAATGTAATCCTAAGTAATACTTTTAATGAAAAAATATTCAAACATAAAAATTTGCTAAGGTACCGTTAAGGGTACTTTAAGGGATCTGAAAAAAGATTATCAATCGTTATTTTAATGTTTATAGGATTTATATTACCCGGTTTCACGAATTTTTTTTATTTGAATTTTTCCCTTCAATAGTAATACTTTTCCCTATATTCTCCCAAATATTTTTTAGACTTCATTCTCTATTAACATATTTTTATTTAATCTATTTGAAGAACTTTCTTTAAATTTTTTATTTCCTCTCTTATTTCCTGTACTTCATCATCTTTTCTTATACTTGCATGAATTTTACAAATATAAGCCAAAGCCTAAATCCATTTAATCTTTATTTCTTCATTTTGAACGTTTTTAATTTTACCATTTTTAATTCTATCAGATAAATAATTTATTTGATCCTGCAAAATCATTAAATTCTGATTTTTATAAGTTAAATCTTCATTCAATTTTAAATCCACTCCAAGAATTTCATTTAAAATTTCATCTAAAAAAATTGTTTATTTTAATGTCATCGGCTCCACTGCTTGGTCGGCGTAAACAGGCCCGTCAGACCTTACATGCAATAGCAGGTCATCCACAAAAAAATTCAAACAAAATTCTTAAACTAGTACCAACTCTAAAGGATCATTTTCAAAGAAATACCATCCCCACAAAAGTTTTAATACTAAATATCAAGTTTCCACCTCCTCGATTAAATCTCTCACATACTATATACATTACGCGTATGACACATTACCCAAAACGTGTGAAAATACTTTTAAATCCATAATAATACCTTAATAAACATATACTCAGTTAATATAACCTATTTTTCACAATCACATACTAAACACAAAAAAATTTATCGTAGTACAGTTTTTATACTAACAACAAATATCATCATAAATAAAAAAATAAAAAAAACAAGAGAACAAAATGAACAAAAAGAAATCAATAGATATATTTAAGGAAAATAGCAGTTTCTAAGACATCGAAGTCTCGATATCTTCCCATCCGAAAAAGCTATAATTTCATAGTGAAAACCAAATTTTGATATTTAATAAAATTCTGAAAACCTATTTTCATAACCTTAATATTAACAAATATTATTCTGACATAGGACATTTACCATTTCAGTTAATTAATGAGAATTAGAAATATATGTATCTGAATGAGTCGAATCATTTAAAATAAAACGATTATAAAAATGTGTTAACTTATGTATAAACCAATTTTTCATTATACAGATAGGATTGTAAATCACCTAACTTTTATAGCTGAAGCAAAACCCATCATCATTAATGCTCCCCTCATCCCTAATTGGGAAGTATCATTAAGAAAAGCTGCATTTTTAAACAGCGCACATTCATCTACCGCCATAGAAGGTAATCCACTTACTTTTGAAGATGTCACGGCTTTAGCTGAAGGTCATGAAATAATGGTTAAAAGACAAGACCGTCAAGAAGTTCTCAACTACTTTGAATCGCTTGACAAAATTCCTTATTTCGCTTCAAAAGTTCCTTTTACAGTTGAGGACCTTTTAAAAGTTCATAAAATAATAACCAAAAACATATTAGAGGATAATGAAGATGAAGGTATCTTCAGAAACCGCCAGGTGGTAGTTGGCAATCCAGTAACTCGTGAAGTAATTTTCAGACCACCAGAAACAGTCGAAGTACCTGAATTAATTAAAACATTTTTAGAATGGCTCAATTCTCCTGAAACAGAAAATTTAAATCCAATCATTGTCTCCGGATTAACTCATTATGAGCTTGTCAGAATACATCCATTTATCGATGGAAATGGCAGAACCGCGAGAATTATGGCTATGGCAGTACTTTATAAAAGAGGTTATGATTTAAAAAGATTCTACGCTTTGGATAATTATTATAATATGGATAGATCCAGTTACTATGCAGCTTTAAAAACTGTTAATCCTGATTCATTAGATCAAACTCTATGGCTTGAATATTTTACCAAGGGCGTGGCTGTAAGTATAAAATCCGTGAAAGATAAAGTCCTTGGATTAAGTAAAGATGTTAAATTCCTTGAAAAAAAAGGGCAAATTCCATTAAATGATAGACAAATGAAAATTGTGGAAAAAATAATTGAGAACGGGAAAATTGCTAACAAGGATGTTCGAGAAATGTTTAATTTATCTCATTCAACTGCCTTTGATGAATTACAAAAGTTGTTGGAACTTGAAGTAGTCGAAATTAAAGGAAAAGGTAGAAGTACCCATTATGTATTAATAACCTGATGATTAACCTGATGATTAACCTGATGATTAACCTGATGATTAACCTGATAACAATCCTCTAATAAGTATTATTTATAAAAAAATAAATTGCTTGAAGTTCAATTAATTAATAATTAAAAAAATTGGGGTGATTTAAAAAATGTTTTATGGGATTTTCATGGTTAAAGTAGAAGACTATGATAAATTTCTGTCTATTATTAAAGAAGATGAATCTCTAATTAAGTCATTTGATGGAAAGTCTGCACAGGTTCTACAAGTTTTAGATAATCCGAACATGGGCATAGTAATAGTTAAATGGGAAAATTTAGAGAATGCAAAAAAATTCGTTGAATCCGAAGAGTTAAAAGCCCGAATGCAAGCCGGAGGGGTAAGTGGTAAGCCGGAAATATACTTCGCAGAGGAAAAACTAATATTATTTTAATTCCCGCTTTCTTTTTAGAATAATTAAATTAGTTTTTTTGTTGATGTTTCCTTAATCTCATTTTCACTCACTGACCAGGATTTCTAAAGGTCTCATTGGATACTCTGATTTTATTAGAGATTTACTATTAAATGCTGCTAGCTCCTCATCTAAAGCTCCGGTAGATGTGTATAGGTATGCATCAAGGTAGCATAGCACAGGTTCTTCTTTAAATATTAAATCCATATCCAAGTATAAGATGTCTATTTTCTTTAAAATTTTTAGTTTCAACAGGGCTATTAAGTGGGTTATTAGATGGTTATAAAGAATTATATATTTGTTTTATCTGAAAAAGAAATAATATCTGACTTAGATTTGGAAAGAATAACATTATCTTGCTCAATTTTTCATTGAATTACCCACTTTAAACTCCAAATAATAATTATAAATTAATTTTTTAAAGAATAAAAGTGTGAGATATAAGGAGATGCGGTTTAAGTAGAAATTAAGTAAAATTATTCATTTTCCAGTGATTTTTGAAAATCAGCTAGAATCATAAGAAGATTAAATCCTTTTTTGGTGATCATGTAATCACCTCGTTCATGCCTTTGCAGGATGAGATCTGTTTCTAGCAGTTTTTGTATGTGGAAAAGTAAATTTCCGCCGCGAAGTCCTGTTATTTCTGAAAGAGAAGAAAAAGTTCTGGTCTCGGAGGCCATTGATTTGAGTATTTGGAGCCTTTGTTTATTGGTTAGTGGTTCAAGCACACTTTTAACCATAACTTCTTCGTGAATAGCTGAAATTTCGGTCCTTTTTTCTTCATTGGTGCTGTATATGTGAAGTGAGCTAATAAGGCTTAATTGTTTCTTAAATAGTGAGTTAACTTCAGAAAAACAGACATTGCATTTGTCAAATGGAGCTCCTTTTCTTATTTCATTCAGTTCTGCTCTCTTCTCATCTATGATATTATCCGAAACATTATCTTGGAGTATAAGATCTTCGTTGTTTGCAAGGAAATCATTAAATCTTGATTTGCATGTTTCCCTCATCTCGCATGGATCTATCATACCCCTTTCTAGGCTATTTTTTCTATCATCAGATACATATGATGTGATGGAATTTATTAAATCTTTTTTTAAATTGGTTAACATTAGATCCAGATATTCTTTATTGGATCTTTCCATCAAACGTTTTAGATCTTGGTGTATTGAGTCTAATTTGGCGTCAATGTCCACCATTTTTTCACTGTAGGTTTCTTCTACCTTCTCCATATAATAATTTATTCTTTTTATTAATATTAAAGGTTTCTATTAAGACCATGAAGGTCATTTTAGTAATTAAAATGTATTAAGTATATTTTACTAACCATCAAGTATATTATAATCTCTCGTCAATTATTATTTAGAATAAAAAAAACTGGCGGGTGATGGTGATGGTATTGAATACAGACATGATGGATGCTATTGAAAAAAGTAATATAGTATTTTTAGCGACTGCAAACAATGAATATTATCCTAATGTAGTTCCAATTGGGCTTGCAAGGCCTTTAGATAATGAAACTGTGTTATTGGTTGCTAATTTCATGAATAAAACTTATGAAAATCTCAAAGAGAATCCTAAAGCAGCAATAGTTGTTGCAGACGTAACAAAGTGTCCATATCAATTCAAAGGTAAAGTAGAGATACATGAATCTGGTAAATACTTCGATGATGCTGTAGAGTGGGCAAAAAGCGTAATGGCTCAGTTAAATCCAAAAGGTGCAGTTTTACTCAAAGTAGATGAAATTTACTCTGTACAACCCGGTCCAGATGCTGGCAAAAGAATAGAATGAAAATTAAGCTTACAATCAAAGAATAAGAGGTGAATTCAGATGATGATAAAATTCGATTTACAACATTTCTGTTGTGGCCCTAAAGGCTGCGAAATTGAAATAGAATATGGAAAAATGATCGATGCAGAAGAATAAATAGGCTTGCCATTTCCATTCTACTTATTTCTGAATTAATGATTTTTTAAAATATAAATGGAGGAGAAATAATGAGCGTAAAAGAAGAAATACATGCACAAATAGTAGGAGCACTCGCAGGAGTCAACTTTCCAATAGAAACACCCGAAGCACTTCTAGGAGCATTTCCAGATGGTGCGGAAACTACATGTAAATCTGGTGATGTGGAATTAAAAGCAGGGGATGCAGGTAAAGTATTGACTGCAGACGATTTCCCCTTTAAATCTGCCAAAGAAGTGGCAGATGTTATAGTTGATAGGGCAGGTTTGTAAACCTATCCCTCTTTTTTTTATTTGAATTATAACAATTGTTACTTAAAATTACAAAGGTGATAGATTGAAAATAATAGTTACAGACGGAATGGGTAATGATGAAGAAAAAGAAATTAACGCAGAGAAAATAACTGGAAAAGAATTATTAGCAGAACTTGATATCTCAGCATTTGAAGCCACGATCATGAAAAACAACGAAATAGTAAGGGAAAGTGAAGTGCTCACTAATCAGGACAAAATAAAAATTTTAAATATGATTCATAGTGGCTAAAACATCTTAATTATTGAAATTCAACATACGACTTTCATTAAAATTAGAAGTTCAAAATCTACTCACCAAAAATAAGAGTCTCATGATATACCTGGGTAAATCATTAAATGCAACATAATGTGGATATTATCCAAATAGAATCATATAACATCAGCATATCCGAGTGATAAAATATCACTTTCTCTTCTCCTTTTGATAGATTGTCAAGCACAGATTCCATAACTGATTTACTAAATAATTTAATATTGAGAAGTTATCTAAAAAACTGGAATAATATTATGAATTATTAGATGAATTATTTTATAATACTCCATGAAATACGACATATTTAAATAAGATGCGGTATTTATTATACTCAGGTGATAAATATGGGTGAATTACCATTAGCTCCATTAGGAAGAATAATAAAAAGTGCAGGTGGACAAAGAGTTAGTCCGGAAGCAGAAAAAGTTCTAGCAAAAATTTTGGAAGATATGGCTGAAGAAATTGCTGAAGAAGCAGTTCAATGCGCAAAACACGCGGGCAGAGTAACAATTCAAGCATCCGACATTGAAATGAGCTGTAAATAACTTAAAATACTATATTTTTTTTATCTCTATTTCTATTTTTTTTAAAACTTGAAATTGTTCTTCCAATACATCTCTTTTAACGAAAATTTATAAAACATTGAAGAAATTGTATTTTTTATAATTTTCTAATTCGTTATAAGTTTAGCTTTACTTTTATAATTTTGTGAGGGTATTAATCCTAATTTAATACTAGTTCCACATCAATATATTGTGCTAATTTTATTATTAATTACTGTAAATCAAATTTAGCATTCAACACCCAATAACTTTACAGCCCCGCATTTAAGGCGTCTCAATTTCCTTTAACTCATTTAAATATTAATTTTCAAAAAAATGTGGTTTCATCGTACATTTTATTTTTTCTAATTCTTTTTAACTATTAAAACATCTCTCATTCTGGATCTAGTAACACCCAGATTGATTTAAGACCTGCTAATTAAAGTTTGTATAATGTACAGGTGAAGAAGTTTTTTTTAGGAGTTACATTCTTGAATTTGGTGTAATATTGGTGTAATTTGCATATAATTTTGAAATATTTACTTAAATATAAATTTTTATAAAAATGGGTAAGGATAGAACTTTATTGATAAAAAAAAATGGTTCAAAAAAATTCCTTAATTTAAAAAAAACAAAAATAATAGGAGGATTTTAATCGTGAGTTTCACAGGATTAATCATTAAAAATCCATTCAGAAACAGAACTAGGGCAGCTCTTGCAATTGTAGGGATTGCTATCGGCATAGCAACCATCGTGGTTTTAGGTATGGTTACTGGTGGACTTCAATCAGCTACAACCAGCACCCTTAAAGCAGGAGCAGCTGAAATTACCGTAACTCCAATTGGCTCTAGCGGCTTTGAATCAGGAGGTGGCACCCTTAATGAAAGCCTTGCAAACGATCTTCTAAATGTTAGCGGAGTCGCAAATACCGCAGGAATTTTAAGTGCATCTGCTAATGTTACCGGCGCTTCTACAAATTCTACAAGTGGTTCAGGTTTCGGTGGAGGGAGATTTACTGTTAATGGTATTGACAGTAGCAAATTAAGTTTAGAAGGGATAGGCAGTGTAAATGGAACAGTTTACACTAATGGAAGCTCAAATCAGTTAATATTGGGAACAACAGCAGCTAAAAGTCTTAACAAAACCGTTGGAAGCAATATCAACCTTTTCGGCACAAACTTCACGGTTACAGGAATATATCAAACTGGTAACTTCATGACAGATGGAGGAGCTTTCATGTCTCTCAATACCCTGCAAAACTTAACCAGCAACGATGGCAAAGTAAGTGACATCGCGGTTAAGGTTGCTGACAATGCTAATGTAACCACTGTAAGCCAAGCAATACAAAACAACTACCCTAACCAATTAACCACAACCACAGCAGCGGATCAGGCTAATAGAACAAACCAAGCATTAAGTTCAATTAACACTGCTTCAACAGGGATATCCCTCCTCGCCATAGTAATAGGTGGAATAGGAATAATAAATGTGATGATAATGTCTGTATATGAAAGGACACGCGAAATAGGTGTTCTAAAAGCTGTAGGATGGAGAAGCAGTCGAATACTCACCATGATACTCGGTGAATCCATCATATTAACATTAACTGCAGCCGTAGTAGGTATTGTTGTGGGTGTATTAGGTGTTGAAGTTATATTGGCAGTTATAGGGTCAAGTTTCACAGCTGAATTAACAGTGAATATATTGTTAAGAGCTATCGGAATAGCATTCCTAGTTGGTTTAATAGGTGGCTTATACCCCGCTTATCGTGCATCCAGACTAGCACCAACCGAGGCGTTGCGCTATGAATAACCAAAATAATATCATCGAGATTCATAATCTTAAGAAGAGTTATGATAAAGGGAAGATTAAAGCCTTAAATGGTATGGACTTAGAAATTAAAAGGGGTGAATTCATATCCATTATGGGTCCATCTGGTTCAGGTAAATCCACTCTTCTTAACATGATTGGTGCACTTGATAGGGCAGATGAAGGTTTTATTAAGGTGGCGGGTATTGATCTTATGACGGCTAAGGATTTAAACAAGTTCAGGTCTCAGGAAATTGGCTTTGTTTTCCAGATGCATAATCTGATACCTAACCTTAGTGTTGTGGAGAATGTGGAAATCCCGATGTATGAAACTAAGTTATCCGGTAAGGAGATGAGGGAAAGAGCATTGGAGCTTTTAGAGTTAATGAATTTCAGTAATTTATCTGATATAATTAACCAGAATCCTACTAAACTCTCCGGTGGAGAAAGACAGAGAGTCGCCATTGCAAGAGCTTTAGTTAATCACCCGTCAATTGTATTAGCTGATGAACCTACAGGAGCATTAGATTCTAAAACGGGAGACACAATACTAAACATTTTGAAAGACCTGCATCAAAAAGAAAACGTGACTATCGTATTAGTAACCCATGAACCATATGTAGCTAACATGGCTGAACGTATTTTTAAAATGCTAGATGGGAAAATAGTGGAGGAAAAAAAGATATGATTAAATAATTAAATTTATTATTTTTTTTTAACAGATGTTTAAATTCAATAAATATAATACTATTATTAAGTAATTGATTAAAGTTTAAATAATGCTTTATTTAAATTGTTGAACTCACGTTTTTTTTCTTAAAATTTCATTTATGATTTAAATAGTGAATACTCATGAAATTAATGCTATGGTGGTTAATCCTTGGTACAAGGGGAGGATTAAATCGTGCTAAAATTATTAAGAAGTTGAAAGATCAACCTTATAATACTAATCAACTTGCTGAAGAATTGAATGTGAATTACAGGACAATTACACATCATATTAAAATTTTAGAAAATAGTAACATCATAAGTTCATTTGGAGAAAAATATGGTAAAATGTATTTTTTATCAGATGAAATGAAAAAAAACTACACTGAGTTTGAAGAAGTTTGGCAACAATTAAAGAACAAAAATAATAATTAATATAATTATTTTGGAGATTAAAAAATGGTATTAGAACTGTTAGGAGATGCAGGAATTAAATTAGCAGCCCAAATTGTAGGAATTGGAAATATTATTCTTATAATAGGATTACTTTATTATTACATTAAAAGTTACAGAGAAATAAAAATAGGATTCACATTAGGACTTATAATATTTGTTTCATTGTTAATGCTACAAAGCGTGTTTAGCCTTATCTCACCAATACCGGGTAATAACTTATCAATAAATACACACGTATTTGTAGGCAGTGTCATTGAATTCCTAGCTCTTACTATACTCTTAATAATAACATGGAAGTATTAAAAATTCACTTAGAATAAATTTATTTAGGGTCTTAGATTTTTTATGTTTCGGAGAGCTTTTGTAAATCTGTTTTTGAGTTGTAACCTAATGAAGATGCTGTCCAATCTATCAAAATTATTAGTAACCCAACAACAAGCCCACCTACAATAGCACCTACTATTCTACGACTTTTTGCACGTGTAAAATAAATAATAATCGCTAATAAAATCAAAGACCCTATAATCCCATAAACAGTGATCTGATCTGGTGTGATAGTGACCATTTTTCCTCCAATTAACACTTATGTATATTTCACCTTGCAAATTAAAAAAAATGTACGATTAAATTATATTATTAATACTCATCTTAATAATACTTCCTAAACGTAAAAACTTTGGTTTTACCTTAGCACCATATCATTTATTACAATATCTGGATGATGATATCTTATACGATTTTCAGTAGAATTCCCAATTTCTATTCCCTTTTGAGGACACCAATGGAAACAGGCTAAACATAAATCACAGTTACTGCCCCAAATGACATTTTGATCTACTTTAATATTGTTCTCAGGACAAATTTTTTGACATGTTCCACATTTATTACATTTTTCATTGACTAAGAATTTTTTATGAGTTCTATATATCTTTGTTGCAATAAATTGGGTTGTAAATCCTACTAATTTATCCTTAATAGTATTTTTTCCTTCAATTTCTTCTTCTGCTTGTTTTTTGATTATTTTTGATATTTTTTCTATTTTAATTTTTGATTTCTCTAATTTCTCTTTTTGTATTTGTGGATTATTCGTTAAATCTACTAAAATAACTGAATTACCCGGCATGGTCAATATAAATCCCGATGAGAGTTTTTGTTCCTTAGATTTTAAAATTTTATCTAAATTAAATAAAGTAAAACCAGGTCCACCATTGCAAGTGGCGATTGCAAAAATGTAAGGATTATTTTTAAATTCAATTTTATTTATAAATTTTTTTACAATTCTAGGAATATCCTGAAAATAAACAGGAAAAACAAATCCAACCACTTCATCATACACTTCTAATTTTTGCCCTACAAAATCAACCATATTACTGATATTATTATGACCAATTTGCTCTGCTATGCCCTAGCTACAGCAAGAGAATTTCCAGTGCCTGAAAAATAAAAAAGTTTAGCATCCAATTAAATCTCCCCTAAAATATATTTCCTTATTAATCATCATCAATTTTCAGTCTCCCCCATATGTTTAAGATCCTATTATTTTAAACTTCACATGGTCCTCGATTCTCAACATTTCATTAGTAATTTACAAAATCAAACGATATTTAGTAATTTTATCCAATAATTATTTAAATATGTCAGGAGGAAAATAGTAATATAATTTCCAAAAAGTAACTAATGAGGATATTTATATGAATTGTAAAATTAACGATAAATGTAACACTAGAATTGTATTTGAAATTATTGGGAGTAAATGGAATCTGATTATCATCTATAATCTAGGTGATCAAACTCTAAGATTCACTGAACTTCAAAAAAAAATGGGAAACATAAATTCAAAAACAATTACAAAACATCTTAGAGACCTTGAAAGGAATAAGATTATAAAAAGAGTCGTATACCCAGAAGTTCCTCCGAGAGTCGAATATTCATTAACCAATCACGGAAAAACGTTTCTTCCTATATTAGAAGATACAATTGAATGGGGATCCACCTTATAAAGGTTACAATTAGTTTTAGTTTGGTGCTTCATCAAATGCACTGTTAATCGTTGTTGTTTTCTTAAATTTGAAGATTAATTTAAAAATTTATATCAAAAATTATTGCTTCATCTATACCAAAACATCAAAATAGCAGATATTAATAAAAATTTTTTTTAAAAAAATGTGTAAAAGAAGACCAGAAGAATACCAAAATGCGGTGAAATCTATAGAAGAATACTATCATAATTTACCAAAAAAATAATAACCCCCACATTACCACTTATTAGGATATAATACTCCGTAAAATAAAAAAAAATTAATAAATTTTTTAGATAAAAAATTTAGCCTTCTTTATATCCTTCAACTCAATGTCACTATTGAATTATGGGCGTGTTATCAAACATCCCCCAAACATACCTAAAAGTAACTGTTTAATTAAAAAAGAATGTTTACTTAATTGAATTCAGGTTCAAATTCTGAAGTAGCCTATAAACAAATTGTGATACAATGAAAAATAAATTTTACTAATATTTTATTCCATCAAGCAATGTCTCAAAAAATATTTTCCTTTCTTTAGTCTGTGTCTGGATGATGTACTCAACTGTAAAAGTAAAATGAGCTGAAAAAAGCTCCCAAATGTATTTTGGTGGTAAATCTTTCAATAATTTGTTTTGAATACCATCTTCGATTAATTTAACCATATTTTTTCCAAAATCACGGAATTTAGCTTCAGTGTCTTCAGTATGATATGGTGATGAATTAAATTGCATCATAAATCTAAATTTATCGGGATTATTCACACCCCACTCCACGCTTTCAATCCAGAATTTTTCTATAGATTCATAACTCAATGAAGATTTTAGAAGATCCTGAAGGCTTACGGTTAAATTTTCTGCTTTTATAGAGATATATAATTCATTAATCAACTCAACCTTATTTTTAAAATATGTATACATAGTTCCTGTTGCAACGCCTGCTTCTTTAGAAATTAGATAAGTTGATGTATTATCTATACCCTTTTCAACAAATAGATTCAATGCCGCTTTAAAAATTCTATTTTTTTTATCTTCTTCAACCATTTTATATCACAATTTCTTTTTAATATTATTCAATTTTTTTAATTTAATATTAAGTTATGAATGTACTAATCATTACCAGATTGTGGATCTTCTATAAAATTCTCAGCCTTGACATGGGGATTTTGATATCTTCTTCGTTCGATTGTTTTTTTGCCATATTGGATGGCTTCTGTAGGACACCATTGAATACATCTAAGGCATTTTTCACAGTGATGCTGCCATACAGGATGGCAATCTTCAATTTTTATATTGTTTACAGGACAGATTTCGTAACATAGTCTACAGCAGGTGCATTCGTTGGTTGCTAGGAATTTTTCATCCCATCTCGCGATATTTTTTGATAGGCTGGGATATGCTATTTTTGTTAATAGTCTTGACAGTATATTTTTTTTAACTGGTCGTTGAGTACCCTTTGCAATAGCTTTGGTAGCTTTATCGACCTTATTCATACTTTTTTTTAATATTTCCTTTACTTTATCCGGATTATGGGGTGAATAATTCACAATATAATTTCCCGGCATCTTTACCCCATCTGCATAAGATAATTTAACACCTTTCTTTTGAAGAATATTTTCAAGCATACCTAAAGTATTACCGCTGATTCTACCATAATTAGTAATCGCAAAGCAGTAGGTTTCGGGAAGGATATTAAGTTTTTCAACAAATTCTTTAACCAATAATGGTAAACCCACATAGTAAACGGGAAATATAAAACCAATAGATTCGCCAGACCCACCTACCGGTTCTTTGGGCGACTGTGCAGCCATAGATTTAATTGTGCAATCTTCAAGGCCTTTTGCTATTTGATGGGCAATTTGTAGTGAATTACCTGTACCTGAAAAATAATAAATTTTAAAACGCATACATACCTTTTTCTCCTCTTTTAATTAAAATTAAAGCCTTCATTTTTGTATGATGATTCTTTCATTCCAGATATCTATATTTTATATTTTAATAATGAATAACTAATCAATCCTTATGATTGATTAATCAATCTACCTTATATAATTTAGTATTAATCTATCGAAGAAATTTAACTATTTTCGATTCATAGGATAATCACATACATGAATACATAATAAATAATATTTTACTATTTTTTTATCGAATAAAATAATGCCAAATGTTGGTTTATCTATAGTTCACAGTTATAAACAGGACACATATTCACCGAGAAGATTAAAAAAGAATTTGAACTGGACATTTACCAGAGAAAAATGGAAAATCGGTATATCTTAACCGTGAAGATGGTCTCAACTATAGAAATAACAAAAAATGCACTAAATTGATAGAAATGTATAAAAATAGTAGTATTATACACTAATTTTAACTTAATCATGCTAATTTTTCTGTAGCAAATACAATCCCCAACCTGGATTAACAATTACATTATTGAAAGGAAAGGGGTGGCTATGATAGAGATCATAGAAATAAAGAACCCCAAGAAACTGGCCCGTTTTCGGTGAGAATGGATGTTGAAGACTTAAACACCACTTTTAAAGAACTCAAATCTAAAGATGCAAAAATCACCCAAGAACCCATACCAACATTAGTTGGAACCCTTGCATTCCTAGAAGATCTAAATGGAGCCCAGATAGCGTTAATTCAACACTTCCATTAATTTATTTTTAAATTTTTTTTAAAACAAATAATAATGTATAGAAGGTGAAAAATAATGTCTGAAATATACGAAAAAATGGTAAAAGAAGCCCTTGCAGCCCAAAGAGCAGATGTGGATACAGTTAATAAGAATAGGGGAGGAAAATTTAAAATAACCGATACTAAAGCTTACTTGGATGTTGTAAATCAGATGACAGTGGCAGACGGGCAGTAAGTCTATGATTGACCTTAATGTTGATTCTGTTAACACCCACTACAACACAAGGCGCTTCTGTTGCAAGTTTCCTCTTCGCGATGATTGTAGGTATGGGAGCGGTTACTATTGGTGGACTCGGTGCAACTGCACCATTTCCCGGAATAGGATACCTCCAAGCCATTTTGGCCGAAATGGTGGGAACATTCCTCTTGATGTTAGCCATAATGGGTGTAGCGGTAGATAGAAGGGCACCGTCTGGATTTGCAGGTCTTATAATTGGTTTAACAGTCGCAGGAGTAATAACGACTATTGGAAATATTTCAGGAGCTTCACTCAACCCTGCAAGGACTTTTGGACCATATTTAGGCGATGCACTACGGGGAGGACATAGTCTATGGATGTACCTGCCCATATATATTATAGGACCATTAGTAGGGGCCATTCTTGCAGCAATTGCTTACAATTACATGACCAGCGAGGAAAAAGCCAGCAGGGACTAACTAAAAGGTCTAGAAGAACAAATAAAATATATTTTTTTTATTAACATTCATTTTTATGGTGGTAGTTCAACGCTTTTTAACCAAAAATCATTGATGGTGTTTACTACATTCATAAATTGATCCAGATCTACAGGTTTGGTTATGTAAGCGTTGACATGGTTTTGATAGGTTTCCGTTATATCTTCTTCAGAGCAGGAAGTTGTTAGAATGATAATGGGTATCATTTTTAAATTATCATCTTCTTTGATTTCTTTTAGAACTTCTCGTCCATTCATCTTAGGTAGGTTGAGGTCCAATATTATTAGATTTGCTCTATAAACATCCGAAGATTTACCTTTCTGTTTTAGAATATGCATTGCTTCTATTCCATTATGGGCAACAACAAGATTATGGGGAATTTTTGCATCTTTAAATGCTACCCTAATCAAACATACATCACCAGGATTATCTTCAACCAGTAAAATTTCGATTGGATGTTTAATTGTGGTTTTAATAAAAATCTAACTCCCGAAAATAATTTAAAAAATAATCAAGATTTAATAACAATAGTTATTTTTTTCATTTTGTAAGTATTTTGGGGTAATGTTAACCGCGTCAAATAACAACCGATAAAACATCAAAATAATAATAAACCCTTTTTATAATATTAGGAAAAATTCAATGGAATTCAGGGAGAACTTCCTCCTCATAAAACTTTATAAAACCCTCCTGATGTGGCCCTAATTGATGAATAAACACATGATTATAACCAGCTTTAACGAATCTTTTAATTTCATCAATATGTCTCTGTGGATCATTACCGCAGACTATTTCCTGTGTTAAAGTTTCAGGATCAGTCATTTTAGCTAATTCTTCAAAAAATTTTGGTGTAGGTATTTCCCAATTTAAACCATTTTTATTAGCGAGTATAGGCCAATACTCATAAGTTAACTTTTTAGCATAATCTTCATCATCCGCCCAGCATACTGAAGCCTCAGCATAACAGGGTTTACCCTCCCCTCCAGTTCTTTTGAAGATCTTAACGAGATTCTTCCTAATGCCCGGGGTTATTAATCCGTCACCTATTCTTCCAGCTGTTTCAGCTGCTAACTCACCATCAGCAGACATTAATATAGGTGGAAGCTTTGATGGTAAAGTATAGATTCGAGTATTTTCAATAGTATAATATTTACCTTTAAAATTATGGATATCACCTTGCCAAAGCCTTCGAATTATGTTTACCGCTTCCTCTAGCATTTCAATGCGTATTGGTGCCGGTGGCCAGTGATCTCCCAGAATATGTTCATTAAGATTCTCACCAGACCCCACACCTAACATGAATCTACCCGGTATCATGGAAGCTGTTGTAGCTGCAGCTTGAGCTATTATAGCTGGATGCACTCGGATCGTCGGGCAAGTTACAGCAGTACCTATATTCAAATTCTTTGTCACCTGTGAAATACCACCCAAAGTACTCCAAACAAAGGGACTTTGATCCTGTTTATTAACCCAAGGATGATAATGATCAGAGATCATAGCAAAGCTGAAACCAGCTCCCTCAACCTTTTCAGCATATTTCACCAGATTTAAAGGATGAGTATCCTCACTGGATAATTTATATCCTATTTGAACCATATTTTTTCCACTCCTATAATATTAATATAGTTAATATTTCATAAAAAATTTTTGGCATAAATCCTCTAAATTTAGTTTTAGAATATGGTTAAGAATCCCAAAAAAAGTATTAATTTTGAATATATAAATTCTGTATTATCAATAAAACAAGATGAATTCTAATCCCAATACAAATCATAACAATACTGAATCAATAGTTATATTTAAAACTAAATTATAAAAATCGAATAAATAGATTAAAAAGAGTAATACTCACCATCAATCAATTTAACTCGCTTTATAAGTCCCCTATTCTCCAGAGAACTTATAAGATTATAAGCACCAAGAGCACTGAGTTGCAAATCACCATAAAGCAGATTACCTTCCAATAAATATTTAGAAACACGTTTAGAATCACCAGCTAAATCCTTAATAATTTCTAAAGCAACCAACTCCCTCTCAGTTAAATCCTTTAAACTCTCCTCATCAAGTATTACAGTATCGTCAGGAACTTCTAATACTGATTTGCTCAACCCTGTCTCATCCACTGAAATCGTATCATCCTCAGATACTTTTTCAACCAGCTTAACATAATCTTCTTCAATAAATATAACTCCCTGATCCTCCAAATCCAACAAAGTTACTTTAATCTCCTCATCAGATAAATTCAAATCCTCTATCAAAGTACTAACCGGCACACCATCCGGATACTCCAACTGCAAATCTTTAATCGCATTCAAAACTAGACTTACCTTACTCATGAATATTAAATTAGAGTAATAAATATTAAAATATTTCCATAATCGATAGAATTATTTGTGATTAAGAAGTTTATTATAAATTATTATAAAATATATCCCAAAAAAAGTTTGTTTTTTATTTTAAATAAGCTTCACTGAAACCAAATGTGCTAAAGAAGGTATTCTATATATTCTATTTCCCAATTATCGAATTAATTAAATTAGAATCATTTTCAAATGAGAATTAGAGCTGATCGCCAGAACTGTGCTGAGTCCCAGAATTAATGACTGATGCTGAATGGAAGAATATTAAAAGCCATGAAAAAAAATTTAGGAAAAGGAGACGTAGAATATGTTGAAGTTGGAACCATTAAAATTTAAAGAAAGAAATCTCTCAAAAATTTGATAAAAATAAAAAAAATAAAAAAAGCTATAATTTTCTAAAAAGTTAGTGAATAAATATAAGTGGTTAGAGTTCGAAAAGAGGGATAAAATGGATAAAAAAAAGACTAATGAAAATAAAAAGATGCCAGATCATTATGAGATTATCCCAACTGATTATCCAAAACGTGAAGATGTCTGTAAATTACTTAAAAAAATGGATATTAAGCCTCGTGAAGAGCTTCCAGATAGTATAAATCATAAAAAGTGGTGTTCGCCTGTAAAAGATCAAGGCAATCTCAATTCAGGCTCTGCATTTGCTGGTTCGGGAATGATCGAATATTATGAAAATTTAGTTTCTGATGGTAAATACGTCGATTCTTCAAATCTTTTTTTATATAAAGTAACAAGGAACTTGTTGAACGTGAAGGGCAATATAAGCGTATTACCTAGTGCAATAATGGGTGCTATGGTGCTTTTTGGGATTCCACCAGAAAAATATTGGCCTTACACTGACAATCTAGGGGATATAATACCTTATGGTTTTGATAATGAACCTCCTGCATTTTGTTATTCATTGGCGCAGAACTTTAAAGTGATTCAGTACTTGAAGATTGATCAACCGGGTATTTCTAGAGATAAATTTCTTGAAGTTATGAAAATAAATTTATCTGAAGGTTTTCCTTTAATATTTGAATTTGATGTATACGAGTCTGTTGAACAAGGTGTAGTTAGTGGATTAATTCCATATCCCCAAAAAGATGAGCGATTAGAACTTCTTAATCATGGGGTTATGGCTGTTGGATATGACGATTCAGTCAAGGTTCAAAATACTAACTCTAATGAAGAAACGGAGGGAGCTATTCTTTTCAAGAACTCTTGGAGCGCAAAATGGGGTGACAATGGTTATGGATGGTTACCATATGAATACTTTTTAAAAGGCTGTGCGAATGACTGCTGGTCACTTCTTCAATGTAATTGGATTGATATAGATGCCTTCAAAGTCTAAAAAGAATTTAAAAATTCCTTCAGATACTCTTCTAAGTAGTCATATTTTAGAAAATTTAAATTGTAAACCTAAAATAAAGAATCAAGGACAACTAAATTCATGTACAGCAGTAGCACTTGCGGGAATGTTGGAAACAATTGAATGCAGAGATTTTGACAAATATACCGAAGTTTCCTCTCTCTTTATCTATAAATTATCTAGAAATTTGTTACGTTTGACGGGTGATACGGGAGCGACTATTAAATCAACAATGGCTGTACATAAACTATTTGGAATTCCTCCTGAAAAGAATTGGCCTTACACTGACAACCTTGGAGATGTTATACATTATGGTTATAAAAACGAGCCTCCTGCATTTTGTTATGCAATTGCAAAGAATTATGGTAGGTTAAACAAAGCAGCAATAAAAATTGATTTACCAAAAACATCTAAGAATTTACTTTTAGAGAGAATCAAGAAAATTTTAGCAGAAAATATACCATTGTACATGACTTTCAAACTCTTTGGATCTCAACTTAATGTGAAGAGTAATAAAATTATTTATCCATGTCCCAGTGATGAAGTTATAAAAGAAATACAAGTTAAGGCAATTGGATATAATGATAATAAAAAGATTAAAAATCCTAAATGTAATATTAAAAATAAAGGTGCAATTTTATTCGATGGTTCACCAAAAATAAGTCACGTTTTATTACCATATGATTATGTGCTTAACGGGCATGTGAAAGATTGTTTGTTACCTCTAAAAGAGGATTTAATTAGTTTAGATGAATTTATTCTAGAGGGATATGGAAATAGGATAAGAACATCAGTTGGCAGGTTTAACCACGTCATATGAGAACTCCACACATTTTAACCAAATAATATACATGACACTATTATTATCGATTGGATATGGGTGAGTAAATTTGACTAATTATGAAGAAGAAAAGAATGAGTTAGAAAGATATCAACTAATTTTTGATCTCATATCTGAAAGATTTAAAGTAGAATGGCAGTTAACTAATGATCTTGATACTAAAGCCTCTTCATTAATTGGTTTTGTTGGTATAATACTAAGTTTAGAAGGAATATTTGTAAGTTTGATACTAACAAATTTAAAACTAACAAATAATTTTTTTTGGCTTTACTTAATTTTCCTAGTTAGCATTATTCCACTGATATGTTCCATGATTTCTGGTTTAATGGCATTTAGAGTACAAGAGTGGGATTATGCTCCTGATGCCAAGAATTTGATTAAAGATTATGCTAAATCTCATTTAAGTAAATTAACTATTTTAGAAGATTATTCCGAAATTTTTTCAGATATATTAATTGATAATAGGCCCAAAAATGAGCAAAAAGCAAAATTTATACAATTAGGTTACATATTTTTAACAATAGGCATTATTTTTGTTATTGCGTTTATTAGCATCATATTATTGATTTGGAGGTGATACTATGGCTGACGAGAAAGAAAAAGAAATAAATACTGTTGATGAGGAAAGAAAAAGAAGAATGAACCGTCAAAAAGAAAAGCTTTATAAGACTGCATTGCGACCAAGTAAAAAGAAACCGTGATCATGGCCAGGTGAAAATTCGCGCCAGAAAAATTAATTTTTCTTAAAATTAAATTTCATTTTTTCATCGATAAATTCAATTATGCAGGTTTTATTAATTTGATATTTTATTTGAGCTGTTAAATTGAATTAATACTTTAGGTTCAATTTAGTCTATACAAAGTATTGACTAATATGATGCAACGAATTTTCATATGAAAAATTATTTATTCAGCTTTTTTAAGTTCAAATAAATTTATAATTCTGGAATATATCTCTTAACTTAAAGTATTTGTATTAACAAATCAATAATTTGCTTTAAGAAAAGCTAATAATAAGTTATTTTATTATATGTAAGTTTTTAACTATTAGATATGTCAGCAAATATTTCCATTGATTTAGCTCTAGATTTAATAAAGGAAAATATTTTGGCAGTCATTTTAGCATTTATTTGGGGTTTAATCTACGAAAAATATCCAGATTATCTCTTTAATCCTCTTTTCATTGTTATTCTGATTTTTTTTACTTTTATTGCATTATTATTAGATTATTTCCAGAAAGAAAAAAAGGAAAATCGAAGATTAGAGAAAGTGAAAGATAAGTATATAGGATTTTATGGTAAAACAAATGAATTAAAACCACGTGATTTTAGAATAGCAGAATTTAGAGATCATTTTTATGAAGGAAAAGAGTATAGAAAAGTATCTGAATTAGTAAATAATGATAAAAATGTTATTATAATAGGAAAGCCAAAAGCTGGCAAAACAAGAACCGCATATGAAATTACTAAAGGGAAAAAAGATTTCAATGTCATAAAGTTTTTGGAAAAGTCTATTGAAATTCAAGAAATCCCAGATTATATTTTCAAAGGAAAAATAATAGTTTTTTTAGATGATTTAAATAAATTTGTCAAGAATTTTAATCTTTATGAGTTAATTAAAAAATTAAATGATAAATCAGAAGAATTTATAATTGTCGCAACTTGTAGAAGCGGGAAAGAATATGAAACAGCTGAAAAAGAATTTGCAGACAATATTAGAGAATTTAATATCATTGAACTAAGAGATGTCCATAAGATTATAGCTAGATCAATTTCAAAAAAGGAAAGTTTAGATATTAAAGAATTTGACGGTACGATAGGTTCATTGTTTTTAGGAACAAAGGACATGCAAATACGATATAATGCTATTTCAGAAGAATCTAAATTTCTATTTCAAACGTTAAAACTCCTACATGATGCAAGAATTTTCATACCAAATAAGAATAGATTGAAAAGAATTAATCGAAAAAGGTTAGAAAAAGAAAAAATATATCATCATTTAAGTTTTGAAAGTGCATTTAAAGCACTAGAAAATAATTCATTCATTTTAAATGAAAATGGGATGATAAGTGAATCTCACGAGACTTATTTAGATTTTTCAAGTTATAAAACATCTATAACAGATTTGAAATGGCTCAAGGGAATTTTATCAGAAATCAAAGATCTATACGGGTTATTTGATCTTGGAAACACTTTTTTACACAAAAAATTATTTGAAGATAGTATTATGTGTTATGATAAATCTATAGAAATAAACCCACGATACTTCGAGGCATTGAATAATAAAGGGACTGCTCTTTATAATCTTGAAAGGTATCCGGAAGCTTTGGACTGCTTTGAAAAAGCTTTAATTTTAAATCCAGAAATTGATTATGTATGGTATAATAAAGGAAATGTTCTTCGTAATCTTAGAAGATATCCCGAAGCTTTAGAATTTTATGATAAAACAATAGAAATAAATACTAAAAATATTTGGGCATGGAATGATAAAGGAATTATTCTTAATAATTTAGGAAAGCATAAAAAGGCTTTAGAATGCCATGATAAAGCATTAGAAATAGATCCAAAATTCTCTACTGCTTGGAATAGCAAAGGAAATACCCTGATAGCTCTTAAAAAGTATTATGAAGCTTTAAAATGCTTTGAAGAAGCAATAAAAATATCCCCCGAATTTAGTTATGCATGGAACGGGAAGGGAAATGCACTTCATGGCCTTAAGAATGACAAAGAAGCATTGAAATCCTATGACAAAGCCATAGAAATTAACCCCAAATACTTCGAGGCATGGAATAATAAAGGAACGCTCTTTGCAAAGAGTGGGAAGAATTTGGAAGCATTAAAATCTTTCGACAAAGCCGTAGAAATAGATCCAAAAGATATTGAAACTTGGTATCGTAAAGGAACTGTACATTATAAAATTGGCAACAATAAAGTAGCTTTAGAATGCTTTGATAAAGCCTTAGAATTAGATCCAAAACATTCTTACTCCTGGATTGGCAAAGGAATATCACTGCTGAAACTTGGAAAAAATCAGGAAGCATTTGTATCTTATGATAAAGCCCTTGAAATAGATCCCGAATCTGTTTATGCCTTGAAGGGTAAAGGAATAGCACTGGGACACCTTGACAAACATCAAGAAGCATTAGAATCTTATAATAAAATCTTAGTAATGGACCCAAAAGATTCTTCATCTTGGTACAACAAAGGAATAGCACTGGGACACCTTGGAAAAAATCAGGAAGCATTAGAGGCTTTTATTAAATCCCTAAAATTAAACCCAGAAGATACAGATGCCTGGAAAAACAAAGGAACAGCTCTGATAAACATTGGAAAAAATCAGGATGCATTAACAGCTTTTGATAAAGCCCTGGAATTAAACCCGGATGCATCGACATGGTACAATAAAGGCAGAGTTTTAATAGATTTAGAGAGATATCAAGATACATTGACCTCTTTTGATAAAGCATTAGAACTAAATCCAAGAGATACTAGATCCTGGTATTATAAAGGAATAGCATTGGGAATGCTTGGAAAAAATCAGGATGCATTAACAGCTTTTGATAAAGCACTGGATTTAGAACCGGAAAATGCATCAACATGGTACAACAAAGGCAACGTTTTAGAAGATTTAGAGAGATATCAAGATGCATTAACAGCTTTTGATAAAGCACTGGATTTAGAACCGGAAAATGCGTCAACCTGGAACAACAAAGGCTATGTATTATTACATCTAAGGAAATATCAGGATGCATTAGTAACTCTTGATAAAGCTCTGGAATTAGACCCAGAATCTTCATCAACGTGGTACAACAAAGGTAAAGTATTAGTAAATTTATTGAGGGATCAAGAGGCATTGTACTATTTTGATAAATTCATAGCAATTCACCCAGAATGTGCTGAAGCCTGGTACAGCAAAGGAATAGCTCTGAAAAACCTTGATAAATATCCTGAAGCAATGGAAGCTTTCAATAAAGCATCAGAAATAGATCCAGAATTTGAAGATGCTTTAAAATATAAAAAAATATTAGAGAATCAAAATGTACTGCAAAATTTGTATAATGAAAACTATAGTAAATAAAGCCAATAATTTTTTTTTTAATTATTCATAGCTCTTTTGATAATTTAGGGATTGAAATTAAATATTAATCCATTTTGAAATATTGGAAGACATAAAGTGAATTTTCTTTTTCTTTGTTAATAAAGGCTTTAATATAATCTTTATTAAAGCCCATATCCGATACTGCTAACTTCGTGTTCTTTTCATTATTTATCATGTTTAATCATTACTAATCTTTTTTAGTTTAGTTTCAAACGAACTATATTTTTTAAATAATTAACTTTTTTATTTTAAATTTGGATAAGAGGGATGTCTATTTCTATTGTAATTTTAATTTTCTGTCTTTCTTTTTTTTATTATTATTTTTTCGGAACCTTTTTATATACTGTAAATATACTGTAAATTGACAGTAGATTCACTGTCATTTTACAGTAAAAAGATGGTATTCTTACAGTGTTAATACAGTTATTTTACAGTAAGTTTGTGGTAATTATGGCATCAAAAAATAAAGAAACAAAGGAAAGAGATAAAACAGTAAATGTACCAGTCCCCATGATAAAACGGATAGGGGAGATAATAGCTAAAGAAGAATTGGGGTTTAGTACGCCAACTGATTTCGTAAGAAATGCTATCCGGGAAGGTATTGTCAAATATGACAAAATACTCAAAGAATTATATGATGAAAAAGATAAGAGGCTCATAAATGACAAATGAGACGATCACTGACATCTTCATAGCTGGTCTTTTAAATGAATCTAGGATAAAATATGTTCCCCATGATGGAATTAACAAAGAAGTGCAAGAAGCACTAAAGACTGCCTCTAAAAATAAAACAGGGAAACAGGGTTATCCTGAATTCACCGCACAATCTAAAGATTTTATACTTGTTATTGAAGATAAAGCCGATCTTGAAAAACAAGCATTATACGAAAATGAAGAAAAAAATACTCTGTCGATGGAGCAAAAAGTCATCAAAAATTATGCTGAAAATGGTGCATTACATTACGCTCAAATAATCACAGCCCAAACTAACTTCAAAAAAGTATTCGCTTTTGGTTGTAGTGGTGATGAGAAGCATCATAAAATAAGACCAATATATGTTGATGGAAATAATTATAAAATTTTACCAGAAGTGGAAAATTTTGAAAATTTCACTAAAGAAAATATTAATCAATACTATAAAGAACAAGTTTTAGGTGAAACTCCAAAAGAAATTAAAGATAGAGAATCTATTATAAATGAAGCAAAAGATTTACATGAACATTTAAGAAATTATGGCGATTTGGGGGAGACAGAAAAACCATTAGTAGTATCAGCAATTTTATTAGCACTAAATGATAAAGATAATGAAAATTTATTAGATAATCTTACAGGAAAATCAACAAAAACAGATGGAAAATGGATATTTGATGCTCTTGAAACTAGTTTAATAAATTCAGAGGTGGAACCTGAAACCAAGAAGGATGTTATTTTAAATCAATTCACATTGATAAAAGATAGAGAAAATTTAAGTCTAAGAAAGGATGAATTAGGTAAAACACCCTTAAAATATTTCACAGAATTTATAAAGGATAAAATTTTTGCTTATGCTAAAGAGCATTCAAATGATGATATTTTAGGACAATTTTATGGAGAATTTATTCGATATAGTGGGGGAGATGGTCAATCATTAGGGGTTGTTTTAACACCCCCTCATATTACGGAGTTGTTCTGTGATTTGTTGGATATTAAATCATCAGATGTTATTTTTGATCCTTGTTGTGGTACTGGGTCTTTTTTATTAGCTGGAATGCATAAGATGCTTGAGAATGCAAAAACAGAGGATGAAAGAGAGAATATTAAGAAGAATCAAGTATATGGTATTGATTCAAGGGAAGATATGTTTTCAATTGCAACAACAAACATGATATTACGTGGTGATGGTAAAAGTAATCTCATACGTGGAGATTTTTTAAAAACAAGTTCTGATGATTTACGTGAAAAGGGATTCACAGTTGGTTTGATGAATCCTCCTTATTCTCAAAGAAAAAATGTAGCTACGGCTCATCTGTCAGAAATACATTTTGTAGAACATTTACTTGATTCATTAACAGAAAAAGGGAGATGTGCTGTTATTGTTCAACTATCCGCCATGATTGGTAAAAATAAAGAAGATAAAAAAGTTAAATCAAATATTCTTAAAAATCATACTTTGGAAGGGGTAATAACTTTAAATATTGAGACATTTTATGGATTAGGTGTACATCCGTGCATTGCGATATTCACAGCTCATAATCCTCATCCTAAAGAGAAATATTGTAAGTTTGTTGACTTTAAAGATGATGGTTTTATCGTTAGTAAGCATGTAGGTCTTGTAGAAACAGAACGTGCAAAAGAAAAGAAAAAGCATTTATTGGATTGTTGGTTGAATGATGCACCTACTGAGACCAAATTTATGGTTAAAGCACAAGTAGAAGACGATGATGAGTGGTTACATTCTTTTTATTATTTTAATGATGAAGAACCTAACCATGAAGATTTAGAAAAATCAATAGTAGATTACCTAACATTTGAATTTAATATGATAACGAAAGGTAAAGAGTATTTATTTGGAGAAGGAGGTGTTCTATGATTAATAAAGATTTTCCGGATTTAATTTGGAAAGAATTTTATTTTTATGAAATTTTCGATGTTAAGAATGGTTTTTATAATAAAAAACCTAAATTTTCTGATTCTGGAAGAATTCCTTTTTTAGGTGCTTCAGCAAATAATAATGGAATTACCGGGTTTTCTTCTTTAGAAAAAATTGAATCAACTTCAAAAACTGGGCAAGGGAAAAATCATTCACTGAAAGAAAAGATTTTTGCGGGGAATTGTATAGCTGTGACAAATAATGGATCATCAATGGGGAGGGCATATTATCAAAAAAATGAATTTACATGTAGTCATGATGTTAATCCACTTTATTTAAAAGATTATAAGCTTAATAGATATATTGCTTTGTTTTTAATTGCACTTATTGAAAAACAGAAAATTTGTTTTAGTTATGGTAGAAAATGGCGACCTGAAAGAATGAAGAAATCTAAAATTATTATACCCGTGACAGTAGAAGGTATTCCAGAATGGAATTTTATGGAATCATATATGAAAGAAAATGAAATGTCATTAATCACTAAATACAAAAATTATCTTAAAAATAAATTAGATTATCTAAAAAAAGACTTTGTGTTACTAGAAGAGAATTTAATTTCTAAGGAATGGAAAGAATTTAAAGTTAAAAATGTGTTCTTAGATATAAAGAGAGGGAAGCGATTAAAAACCGATGATCATATAAAAGGGATAATGCCTTACATTTCGTCATCAGCTTCAAATAATGGTGTAGATGATTATATATCTAATGTTGATAATGTACGTATTTTTTCCAATTGTTTAACTTTAGCAAATAGTGGTAGTGTAGGGGCTTGTTTTTATCAACCTTTTGAATTTGTAGCTAGTGATCATGTTACTAAACTGGCTAAGAACAATTTAAATAAATACGTTTATTTGTTTATAAGCGTTATTTTAAGTAGATTATCTGAAAAATATTGTTTTAATAGAGAAATCAGTGATAAAAGGTTGAAAAAAGAGAAAATCGTACTTCCTATTGATGACAATAATAATCCGGATTGGGATTTTATGGAATCTTATATGAAAAAGTTAGAATATGAAAAAATTAATACATATCTAAATTATATTGAAAATAGAGTAAACTGATTTAATGTTTGGATTCAGTTTCCCATTTAGTCGCTAAGTCAATCAAACTCTCCCATCTATTTTCTAAATTTAAATGTATCCCCGCTGATTCTGCGGGTGTTTTTCCACCTAAACTACTATGATGTCTTAGGAAATTGTAATAAACAAACCAACCATCTAACATGGCTTCAGTTTTATCCATCTGATCCATGCCCCTCCTAGCCCTCAACATGTCTTTTAAAGTTCCATGTAGTCTTTCAACCATATTTTGATGAACTCTTCCACTTATACCTACATTTTGGATTAGGGTACAAGTGCGGTTGCGGTCGCCGAAATGAAGATTGAATCCCTTTTTATAAGCAAAGCAACCGTCAGCATAGATTATTCGTGGTTTTTTTATAGTTCGGTTTCGTGCATCTTTAAATAATATTTTACTGTCATCTATTTTACGCGAATTGGATAAGTGTTCAGCTACCATGAATCTGGTTTTTTCATCGATGATTTCCCAGAACCATTTATTTTTACCTTTAATTTTGATAACGGTTTCATCCACGTGCCAGATATCGCCGAAGTCTGCTTTTAGGGTGTCAGTGTAGTTTTTAGTTAGTGTACTGTATTTATTTATCCATTTGTAAATTGCTACAGATGATACTTTGACTTTGAATAGGTATTGTATTTGTCTTTCGATTTTACGTACACTCATAGAAATTAACGGAAAAGACATAATATTAAGGAAGGTGGAAGAATAATGGTTTCAGAGGATGTTGAAATATTAAGTGACATGCTAACAGCACTAGTCGATATATTGGTTGAAAAAGGATTAATCACTCAGGAAGAATATGAGGACAGAGTTAAAATACTTCTTGAAGAATCAGCAAAATTAACAAGATTCGATGATCTAGAAAACTAAAAATAAAATTTATTATTAATATTCATTTTATCAATTGTAATATTTCAGGGTATATTTTTTTTATAGGAACATAAAGTTAACAGAATCCCCATATCCTCCAATAAATATATCTTAAATAATATTTCTAAAAATATTGTTATATAATCAGCTGTTCATAGTTTATATCGGTTTTTGTATCTTGATGAACCAAAGAATTACGATTAGTTAATACTTTGTGGATTAAGCTCTTGAATTTTGGTCGAAGCTTCCCAAGAATTCATCTAGGAATAATGAGAATCCTTTACTTCTTGATCTTCCACCGAGTATTGCGTTGGTGAATGCTAATCTTAGTGAGGATAGTAATTGATCTTTTGCTCCGCCGCTTAAAGCTGTGATGGATTCGAAATCATTTTTCTCTGGTGAATATACTTTAATTTTAAAGTCTTCAGTGATTTTAACATCCCGGTACTTATTATTAGTAATTTTAGGTAAAATAAAATGAACATATTTCCTAGTTCTTTCCATAACTTGTTCTCTTAACATTTTAGCTGTATTTGAGATTTCATTCTTCGCTATTTCGTAAATCCATTTGAGTATTCAGTTTTAATAATAGTATGATAAATCCGGATACGAAAATTTTTATTTTTTGAATTTAAGTTTTCATTTTTGTTATTTTCTACTTCGTTTTAGAAACCTATAAAAAAGTAGAAAATAAATGTTCAATGAGTTTTAAAGAATATTTGAACAAATATCTAATTCAATTTAGAAACTTTTATTAGGATTGATCACATTGTTATTACCTACACTTGAAGAAAAAATGGCAGATTTTACCTTGAATAGCGAACAGAATTTTTTGGATAAGCTTAATATGATGCAAATATTCGATCTACCGTTGGTTGGTGTAGCGGGAGCATCGGATCCGCTTTGGGATAAAATGAAAGAAGCAACTGTTGTTGGGCCAGATCATTTAAAGCCTAATGAATGGTTATCTGGAGCTGAGTCGGTTATTTCTTATTTTTTACCCTTTACTGAAGATATTCGCAGTTCTAATCGGCTGGAAGGTCCACCTTCCAAAGAATGGCTTTATGGACGTTGTGAAGGTGAAATGTTTAATAATGGTTTAAGGCGTTTAATCATTGATTTAGTGGAAGTTGCTGGTGGGGAAGCGGTAGCTCCAGCTTTAGATAAACGTTTTGGAGTTAATAATCATATTAGTAATTGGTCAGAACGTCATGTTGCTTTCATTGCAGGTTTGGGGACGTTTAGTTTGAGCCATTCCTTGATCACTTGTTTGGGAACAGCAGGTCGTTTTGGCAGTGTCATTGTGGATTTGGAATTTGAACAAAATACAAGACTGTATCAAGAAGTAGATGAGTATTGTGCTAAATGTGGAACCTGCATTGAACGGTGTCCAATTCTAGCAATCAATGAAAAGGGTAAAGATAAGGAATGTTGTTCTCAGTACCTTTATAAGATGTTTGAGTTAAATAAGCCTAGATATGGATGTGCTAAATGTCAAACTGCAGTTCCTTGCGAATATGGGATTCCAAAGCTGATCTAATACTGTAAATCTTTAGGTTTAATCCATTAAAATAAATAATTCTTATTCTAACTCTAAAAGTTTATTTAATTTAAAAAAAAAGTTGAGTTAAAAAATTGATTTTGAATAGTATGGCAATGAATTTAATGTTATGATTATCCATTAGAGTTTTTGTGGGTTCATTTCGCTGGTTCCCGGAGTACTAAGGTGTTTCCATACAAATCAGCGATAATAGCAGAGGTACCATATGGTAAATCCATAGGTTCTTGTAATATTTTCACGCCTTTCTCTCGTAATTCTTCGACTGTTTTTTTACAATCATCCACTTTAAATATCCATGATTGCGTGCCAATTTGATTAATTAATTCCGCTGCTTTTTCATCTCCATTTATCTTAGGATCTGGAACTTGTAATAAAATTTCAGTTTCCTTCCCCTGCTTAGGAGCTACCGTTAGAAAATGTATTGGACCCATTACATCTGTTACTTTCTCAAAGCCTAATTTTTCAGTATAGAACTCTAATGCTTCATCTAAATCTCTTACCATTAAAGGGACAATCGAAAGTTTTTCAATCATTTTAAGTACACTCCCACATTTTTACGATTCAATGAATTTTTTAGTTATAAATCTTTTTAACTTTGAAAAATATATATCTAACTCATTAATGTTCTTTATAGCATTAGCATGTACTATTGGTTCTGTTTTTTCTTATGATAATTGACAAACATGGATGATTACTAATTGAGCTGAATGGACTAGATTAATACCAGAAAACGATCAAACAAAAGAAATGCAAAAATTATTAGTTTATTCTAAAAAAAATTAATATAACCCCTAAATTTTTTTTTATTCTGGTGTTCTTATGATTTGGTCTACGTTTCCTTCCATTCCTTCGATGTGGGTGATTAGGAATATTTGTCTGAATTCTTCTTTGAGGTCTTTGAGCATCTTTAATGTTTCATCTCTGCGGTTTTGATCGAAACTCCCCAGGAATTCATCTAGGAATAATGAGAATCCTTTACTTCTTGATCTTCCACCCAGTATTGCGTTGGTGAATGCTAATCTAAGTGAGAATAATACTTGATCTCTAGCACCGCCGCTTAAAGCAGTTATGGATTCAAAATCATTTTTCTCTGGTGAATATACTTTAATCTTAAAGTCTTCAGTGATTTTAACATCCCGGTACTTATTATTAGTAATTTTAGGTAAAATGAAATGAACATATTTTCTGGTTCTTTCCATTACTTGTTCTCTTAACATTTTAGCTGTATTTGAGATTTCATTCTTTGCTATTTCCGTAACATCCTTTTTGTAGTTCCGTTTTTTGATTTTTTCATCTAGAACCTTTAATTGATCCTTTTTTTCGTTTAGATCCTTTGTATCATTTTTAAGGGTTCTTATTTCGCCTTCAATATCTCCGATTTTTCTCTCGCATTGGTTAATTTCTTGATTTAGATTCTTTTGTTTTTCTTCTAGGATTTGATGTTCCACTGGGCTGTATTCAAATTCTTCAGTAGTTAATTCCTTTAAAGATGTTTTTTCTTGTGAATATTGATTTTTTAGTCCTTGTTTTTCCTGTTCGAGGATATTTAATTCACTTTGGATTTTAGGTTTCCTACTGATCTCCTTATCGAGTGACTTGATGGTTGTATTGTAATTGCTTTTCAGTTTATCTTCACTTTGATATATCTTTAGAACTTCCTTATCCATACTCGGGTTGTCAAAACTCACCGAATCCCGGTAATGGCCGGGTAAATCATCATATTTATCTTTTAAACTTTTATTTAAGCGTAGATTTTCATTGGAAATCTTTTCTTCTAATTCTGTTTTATTCTGTTCAAGGTTACTTAATTCCTCTTGAATTATTGGTTTCCTGTTAATCTCCTTATCCAGTGACTTAAGGGTTGTATTATAATTACTTTTACGTTTATCTTCACTTTGATAAAGTCTTAAAACTTCATTATCCATATCCGGATCATCAAAACTCACCGAATCCCGGTAGTAGGGGGGTAACTTATCATATTCTTCTTTAAGATTAAGGTATAATGTTTCTATGCGCTTTGTAATCTGATTTTCTAAGTCAAGTTTTTCCCGGTACTGTTTTTCTAGTTCCTTTTTTTCGTGTTCAAGTTTTTCCTTTTCACTTGATATAACTGGTTTTCTGTTAATTTCTTTATTTAATTCCAGGATTGTAGCATTATAATTACTTCTCTTCTTATCTTCTTCCTGATAAATCTTAGAAATTTCTTTATCTATCCAAGTATCATCTAAATTAACCAGGTCTTTATAGTGATTAGGTAACTTCTGGTATTCATTTTTCAACTTCGTTTCAATTGATTTTAACTTATTTTTTGTGATATTTTCTTGGTTTTCTAATTCTTTAAGCTTTATTTTCTCTTTCTCTAAACTCTCATAGGATTCAGAATCATTTTTCAGTGATTCTCTGTCATAATTCTTATATTTTTCTAATTCGTGTTCATTTTTATTGTAAACACTTATTTTATTATTATATTGGATTTCTAATTGTTTTAACTGTCCAAAAACTTCTCTTTTACCTTTAATATTATCTAATTTACTTTTAAAAGAGTTTCTATCATTATAACCCTTATATAATGGTGCTAAACCAATTAAAGATATTACTATCAAAAATATATTAATTGTAAATCCTAATATAATACCGATAACTAGTACGACAGCTCCCATAATTATTAAATTATTAGATCTGGATTTTCCATTTTCATATTTACTTTCAACTTCCCTCAGATTCCCAGTTTCTTCTTTTAAATCTCCCAATTCCATTTTCTTTTCATTTATATTATTATCCAGTAATTTAATATCCTCATTTAGTGAATTTGAATTACTTTGGAGTTCCGAAATCTTTTTATATTTATTATGATTTGATTTTAATTCCTCTTCATTTTCTAGGAGGTTAATTTTCTTAATCTCATCATTATACAATCGTTCTAATTCCTTTTTAACAGATTTAGCCTCAGAAATTAAAATATTGAATTCTTCAATCCTAACCTTTAAATCAGGTGTTAGATGTTCCAGTTTCCTTAGTTCATTGTTTAAATCTGTTTTCTCGGATTCTTTTTCTTCGATTCGTGTGATTTCTCTATTTTTCTCATTGATTAATGATTCAGTATCGTCGATCTTCCTAGTTAGAACTTCAATGTTTTCTCTTACTCTTTTACTTTCAACTTCCCTTAAATTCTTTAATTGTTCATTTATAAATCCAATATTCTTTATTCTATTTTCTAAATCACTAGTTATATGGTCTAGTTTTTCTAGTGCCCCTAGGAGATACTGTTTTTCAGCTTCTTTGTTTTCAATCCGTGTTATTTCACGATTTTTCTCAGTAATCAATGATTGATATTCTTTCACGTCTTTTTGGAGATTTTTGGTTTCATTAATCCTTAATACGGTATCCCTTAATTCTTCTATGTCATCTTTAAGATCGGAGTTTACATAATTTAATTTATCTAGTTCCCTGGTGATATATTGTTTTTCTGATTCTTTATCTTTAATTCGACTTATTTCATTAAGTTTTTCATCGATTAATCTTTTCTGATCCTTTATTTTACTTAATGTATCATTTATTTTCTTTAATTCAATGAAAATCTGTAATCTAAACCTAATTTCGGTTAGAGTAGTTTTCTTATTATTTAGTAACTGATTTTTATTGGAGTAATTCTCTAGTAACTCTTGTAATTTATCATATTTTCCTATTTTATCAGTTACTATTGCTTTAAGATGCTCATAATCCTTATCTAATATATTGAGTTCAGTTTTTAATTCCTTTAAATTTTCTTTTAGGATTGTTTCGGCTCGGCTTAATTCATCATAGCGTGAGAGTCTGTTTATTATGTTTTGTCTTTCCTGTTTACTGAGGCTTGAAAGAGAGTTTAAATCATTTTGAGCTATGAAAATAGAATTTTTAAATGATTTATAGTCCAGTCCTAAAATATCTTGGACTTGATTATCAACACTTTTAATGGTATTAGCAATGGTCACCCATTTTCCATTATCTTGTTTTTTCAAACTAGCTCTACTTTTATTTCCTAAACTTCTCTCCACACGGTATAATACATCTGTTTCAAAATCAAGACGTAATTTACTATTTAATAATCCCCAGGTTACTACTTCTGATTTCTTAAATGGTGTATTACTAAGTCCGAATAATGAAACACTTATAGCATCACCTATAGTTGATTTACCACTCTCATTCTTCCCGAAAACACCGATTAAGCCTTCATTAAACTTATAAGTTTTAGGGTTATCATATTTTTTAAATCCTTCCATCTCAAGTTCCCTGAATATAACCATTAGTTTTAATCCTCCCTGACTTGAGATAGAGTGTTAACTCCAATATCACGTGCCTTCTTATATTTCTCTTTCTCTATTCCCTCTAATTTCTCAATTCTCTGATTCATATGGGTTTTATAAACTTTAATAGGGTTATCTTCTATTTTTTCGAGAGCAAGTAATTCATATTGACTTAATTCTAATTCATCAATTATGGAAAACCAGAAATAGTAATTAATGTAATCATTATATAGATTCATTTTATGAAGAGTTTTATATTTATCAAAATTTAATCGACCTTTAAGCTTTAATCTGAGTATTAAATCTTTATTAGCATTTTCGAAGAGATAATTAGATATTTTACGGTCAATATCGGTTACTGATTCATTAATATTCATATTAACTGTACGCATAGACCTATTCTTTAAATAGATTTTCTCATAACTTACTCCAGTATCATCCACTTCCAAGTAGAGGAAGCATTTTTTGTCATTCTCTTCTAAGAATGTTATTTTTTCAGTGCTACCTGAATAACAAGCTAATGTTCCATCATATTCCTTTGCACCATAATTATGATAATGACCTAACGCCACATAATCAAGGTTTAAATTAGATATTGCAGATGAATCAATGGGATTATCCTCCTCGTAATCTGCATCAAGAGGTGTAATTCCTTGTAAAGCACCGTGCATCATTAATATATTATATCCTTCTTTGACTGTTACCTGTGGTTTGATGAATTTATCTGAAGGATAAAACGGGTTAAAGCTTACACCATGAATATTAAGTATATCTGGTCCTTTAGTGAGTGATTTACACTCAATATTACTATAATTATTATCTTTAAATACATTAGCAAGTCCTGCTGCTTCTAATGATTCAATAGTCATGGTTCCTTCTTTAACACCTTTAGGTACATCATGATTACCGCCTATTAAATAAATTTCCGTACCATTTTCATGTATCCTTCGCATATTCCTTATGAAATGCACTCTAGGCGGATTTCTCGGGAGTACCTTATCAAAAGTATCACCACAAATCAACAATACATCAGGTTTATTTTCCAATGTAAAATCAACCACTTGTTGGAAAGCCTTAAGAAGGTCTTTCCTTCTTTGATAAGATTTTTCATCTGATAAAAAACTGAAATTCCGGTCAAGATGAAAATCAGCAGTATGAACAATGGTGAAACTCAAATTTAAACTGCCCCCATATCATCAGATACATTAATGTCATCAGATTCCCTTTTATACTTTGAAAGATCTAAATCGTCAAAATAATGTATTTTAACTGGTAAAGCTAAGGGTATAGCCTCTCCAACGATAACTGCTTCGCCTGGATAAAGAGTAGCTATTTCAGTGAACATATCACTAATATTTTGAGGGGAACCGCCCTCCAATATATTCCTATCACTACTATTTGTGAGTTTCAGGATGATGTACGTGTTAAATTGGGATAATATTCTTTCATCAAAAAATCGGGGTATTTGAGTGACTGCTCCTAAACCCACTCCAAATTTCCGTCCTTCACGTACTAATTCTCGCATTACACCTTTATTTTGAGCTTCCGCCGGATCAAGGAATCTTTGAGCTTCCTCTAATACAATGAAAATATTACTTGGAACTTCATTCTTTTGGGTAACTTGTTTATTATAATTTAAAACTCGTCTTGAGAGGATATTTATTAATATATTCTCTGATCGTTCACTTAATCGTGTGAAATCAATGATTACTATTCTTCTAAGCCTTAAATCATCAATTATTTTATCATAGAGGTTTTCTTTATCATTATTAGTTATAAAATCAGATTTACCATCTATAATCTGTTTAGCTCTTCTTTTTAAAACATTTCCAGTTTCTATGTTTATACCGAAGTCTTTCTTCATATCAAAGGATTTAGTATCATTTATATATTCTAAGGGATGATCCCAATTCTGGTTAATATCATTATCACTGAATATAATTCCTAAAGCTTCTCGTTGAGCTAGACTCCAATCATGGAAGTATAAAAGGTCCCCATAACTGATGTGTCGGTAATTTATTTCAATCTGATGACCCTTATCTGCTTTATCTCCTAAGCCATAAATGACTACATTTTCATTATCTAATTCATTCAAACCTCTAGAATTCTTAAGGGGATAGTAGTATTCCCCATGTACATCGAATATTAATATACCATATTTATCAGTTTTATAAAGACCCGCTATTAATGTTTTAACCGTCACCGTCTTACCCGAACCAGTCATGGCTGCTACGAAAAGATGTTTCTTAACAAGTATCTCTGAATCAAGTAGTATAGGTATATCTCCTTCACCAGTCATTTCAGCGCGTAATTTACCTATTTCAACATCTCCTTTACTTGAAATCCAATCCATTTGCTGGACTGTAGGGATTTGCACTGGTGAGAGGTGATTTGGAATTTTTTTTGGTGGAGCAATACTGTTTCCATCTAATATTCCAATTAAGCTGATTTCAGCTATTCTCGCAAGAATTTCGGAACGAGAATCCCGGAATTCATAGGGATCTACTTCCATGGGTGAAACTTCTATTTGAGTAGACATTTCCGTTAAAAAATCTTCTCTTCCGAGTGTTCTAAGCTTTATATTAGTTACTCTGCCAACAAAATGGTTTTGCTCTCCATGATATTGATCTTCTAATAAAACAAAGTCTCCCACACTGACATTAGAATCTGAAAATAATTTAAATTCCAATTTATTACTTACATCTCCACTGATTAGATGACCTATTCCTTTCAAATTAGTTTCCATTTATTTAGTCCCCCTTATTATAAGTCTAGATAAATTTCATGGAATGGTTTCTCCCCTACTCGATCAATTAAAACACCATCAGATGCTGAAATTTTCTTCATTTTCCGGAACATATTATCTGCATCATTTTGAGATATTTTAACTCTTTGATGAGCCTTATAAAGAACTAATGGGTAACCAAGAGAATGTTTACTACAATTAATTAACGTATTAAATATCTCAGGTATACTTAAGGAGGAGGATACGATGTCGGTTCTGAAAACGAAGTTTCCCCAGGGAGGATGGTATAAAAAAACATGTACATCTTTATCTTTGAATTTAGGATGAATTCCAATCCACGGTGGTTTAATTCCTTTAGTTGATGCGGTTGATTTTGCTGCTGCAGTGTATAATAAACCGTCACTGGTTTTTATATCGGAATCTTTAACCCATCCCACAATGTTAATTCCTTTCTTCCGGCATTCGGTGATTATATTTTTCATTTTTAAGTCATCTTCTACACTTATGAGTGCCATATCTAAAAGTAAGATACTGCCGGTTGTCATTTCTTTTATTAAATCCTTAATATGATCCATTTCCTTTAATTTAAGCAGATTAGATTCCATCTGTCTTAAAGCTATGCTTCTATCTGGATATTCTAATTTATAATGATTTAATTCTTCCCTAACAGCAACATCATCTTCTTTAATGAATGGATTGCTTGAATAAACTGAGATTGTTCTAACAAAGATAATTGGATCAACCACGTAGGTTTGATAATTATTTAAAGAATTATTAAAATAATTTATACGTTCAGCGATTAATTTAACACTCCCATCAACACCAACTATTTTATCACATTTCAGTTTATCTGAAACCGGTAAAGAGTTGAAATTGAATTCATTGATTATTTCTTTCAAAGAGTTTGAGGGATGCTTTTCAACATCAGATAATAATTTCTTTATATCCCCATCATCTACAAAATGAGACTTCATAACAATCACCCTAAATAAAAAGCTGATATCTAATGATTTTACATTCAATGATTGAATTTATAACTATTCCTTAAATAAATAGTTTATAAAAAATTAGAAATAAATTCCTGAATTAAATTATATAAAGAGTATTAATACGTATACGTTGAGACTCAAATTTTTTTAAGTCAAATACTATTAAAAAAAAATAATGAATATCAGAAACGAATCTTCGAGTTTATGTAAATTCATTTGAGCATGCAGGCAAAATCCTATTTTGAAGTCAATAGTTTATATTTTTTTGGCGATTCATAAGCCACTATTTAAGAATTAAACTATTTTCTCTCTTTTTATAATTGAAATCTTTAAATTGAATGTGGGAATATATCATAATACCTATAGATCAATCCCATATTACTTATGCAATACTTCTAAATTCTGCACTTTTCCTCTTTAAACTCTCAATTGTTTATTTAATTATCCATCTAGGTTCATGGATTGCATGCTTGAAAGTTTAAATGTTCTTTACAAAGAAACACGAAGTTAGAGTATCGACCAAGGCCAAACAACTTAATCAAGTGATCTGTCAGCAAAACGAGAAGTAATTATTTACAGAGTGAACGTCAAAAGAACGGATTGGTTATGTATTCGTTAAAATTTGCTATTTTTAGCCAGATAGTCGTTAAATATATCAGAAATTAAAATATAAGAAATTGTATAGATAAATAGAATATCTTTAATCCTTTTATCTTATTGGCCCATTATACAGTTTCTGTATGCGGTCAGGTCAAAGTAGATGGTTAGTTTAGCCAGTTTATCATTTTTAACATCCCATATTTCGGCAACATCCTGGGTCCATTCTTTCTCCCTTAGAGTAATTATAGATAAGTCACCAATACTCTCTATTTATTTTTATAAAAAATACACATCCAACACATTTTTTTCTATGGATTGCTTGTTCGCTTTGTTAATCGCTCTTAATGTGGAAACGTAAGCGCAAATTCACTTTTTTTCAGCTATTTCAATTATATTGCATCGTTATGGTAACCAAAAATCGCAATGTACTAAACGTTTACTTATTCTATCACTCGCTTGCTCGGTTTATTACGAAATTTATTATAAAAATATCAATCTGCTTCTTATCTCTACTATTTGATATGAGATTGAGTATACAGGATATGGTTTTATATAAAGATATCTTGTTATATTGTATCATCTTCATTTATATGATATGATATTACTATTCATATCATTTAAATCATATCTAGCGTTAATTTAAGATGCGGTTTAGTTGTAGCATAGTTCCATTTTCATCAAATTCTTTCCTATTTAACTAATCTCCTAAGCGAGCGAGCAACCAAAAAAAGAGAAAAGGGGGATACTTTATTATTCCAAAGATCCTTATAATTTCATAAATATTTTCTTTATAATAATATTAAGTATATCAAGAAATCCATAACGATCATAAAATCTATTTATTCATGATGTATTGTTTTGTTAAAGGGTGAATTAAGATAGATTAGCGATTTTAATTCTATGAATGTATCCACTAACATGTGTTGGGAACCATTATCCTATGTTTATTCCATTCCATTACTGAGCTATCTTTTTAGATTATAGTGATATATTTTAGTAAAATTCGGCCTAATCATGGGTTTTTTCATGGATATTAGCAATGATTTTTTTTAGTTTCTAAATCAAACGTGAAAAACATCACAATTTTAATTTTAAATTGCATATAGTTGTGAAAACAAGAATAATATTAGGGATAATATTTATTTCTGCATTTAAATATTCTTAGATTATTTCTCCATTTAAATATTCTTAGATTATTTCTCCATTTAAATATTCTTAGATTATTTCTCCATTTAAATATTCTTAGATTATTT